>Ga0163146_10000002_pt1 | contig 580329 bp, 384 predicted proteins | sample OliLakLV19MP7G1_FD_148648 | JGI IMG/M metagenome (GOLD analysis project Ga0163146, IMG submission 148648) | Freshwater microbial mat bacterial communities from Lake Vanda, McMurdo Dry Valleys, Antarctica - Oligotrophic Lake LV.19.MP7.G1 | ecosystem: Environmental > Aquatic > Freshwater > Lake... | reverse complement strand
GGCGGTAATCGTACTGTCGCAAGCTCTGCAAATACAGATTCAGACATTTAAGATCTAGTGACATTCAGCGACAGTCAAGCGGCAAATCTGTCTGACGCCAAGCGGCAAAAACCATTGTCGCTGATCAATTGCTGTAGACCGCACGCCATCTAGCTCTTGACTATAGTGACAACAGATTTATGAGATCTCCATTGGGGTACTTCCATCTCGCCAACAGACTGATATACTAATGACATAAACGGTGAGCACACACCAAACGGATGAGTGCTTTGAGCCGAGAGGCCTTGCGGAAACGACAGACAGCGCTGTCAGAAACATTAGCAAGTGAGCCTGCACAACGCGGACTTCTGAAGGAAGCGTAGTGAAATACTGAACCTCCGCAAGAGGTCAATCAGACAGTAGTAAGAAACCACCCGAGAGCAATCTGGGTGGTTTTTTGTTTGGCTTGCTTTTTTCGAACTGCTGTTTGGACCAGGTGAAATTGGTGGAAGGTTCCAATTGTTTGATTCGACAGCCAGAACCACAGCGGACTCGAATTGATTGATCTCCGCTTCGACACTTGCGACTTCGTTTTCACGCCCCGCTTGAGCAAGAACGGCTGTGCTCGCACCCTTGAGATCTGAACAGATATCCTTCGCATATCTTCATGCCACTACCCGCGGCACCACTAAAGGCCCGTCTCCAGTTAATTTCATGATTGCTGTAGACCGCACGCCATCTAGTTCTTGACTATAGCGATAACAGATTTATGAGATCTCCATTGGGGTACTTCCATCTCGCCAACAGACTGATATACTAATGACACAAACGGTGAGCACACACCAAACGGATGAGTGCTTTGAGCCGAGAGGCCTTGCGGAAACGACAGACAGCGCTGTCAGAAACATTAGCAAGTGAGCCTGCACAACGCGGACTTCTGAAGGAAGCGTAGTGAAATACTGAACCTCCGCAAGAGGTCAATCAGACAGTAGTAAAAGACCACCCGAGAGCAATCTGGGTGGTTTTTTGTTTGGCTTGTTTTTTTGAAATGCATGGTCTGGACAAGGTTCAAACTGCGGGGAAAGTTCCAATCTTTTGAACCGAGAGCCAGAATCTGCAGCCGGCTCAAGTTAATAGTCCTCCAGCCTCGACTCCACGATTATCGTTTTTCCACTGCGGATTGAGCAAGAACGGCACTGTTCGCATGCTTGATATCCGAATGGACATCTTCCGCATATCCTCATGCCACTACCCGCAACACCATTGAAGGCCCATACTCAGTTAATACCACGGTCGCTGTAGACCGCACGCCATCTAGTTCTTGACTATAGTTACAACAGATTTATGAGATCTCCATTGGGGTACTTCCATCTCGCTGACAGACTGATATACTAATGACATAAACGGTGAGCACACACCAAACGGATGAGTGCTTTGAGCCGAGAGGCCTTGCGGAAACGACAGACAGCGCTGTCAGAAACATTAGCAAGCGAGCCTGCACAACGCGGACTTCTGAAGGAAGCGTAGTGAAATACTGAACCTCCGCAAGAGGTCAATCAGACAGTAGTAAGAAACCACCTGAGAGCAATCTGGGTGGTTTTTTGTTGGCATGTTTTTTTGAACTGCTTTTTGGACCAGGTCGAAATTGGTGGAAGGTTCCAATTTGTTTGATTCGACAGCCAGAACCACAGTGGACTCGAATTGAGAGATCTCCGCTTCGTCACTTGCGACTTCGTTTTCACGCACCGCTTGAGCAAGAACGGCTGTGCTCGCACGCTTGAGATCCGAATGGACATCTTTCGCATATCTTCATACCACTACCCGCGGCACCATTGAAGGCCCGCCTCCAGTTAATTTCATGACTGCTGAAGACCTCACGCCATCTAGTTCTTGACTATAGCGAAACAGATTTATGAGATCTCCATTGGGGTACTTCCATCTCGCCAACAGACTGATATACTAATGACATAAACGGTGAGCACACACCAAACGGATGAGTGCTTTGAGCCGAGAGGCCTTGCAGAAACGACAGACAGCGCTGTCAGAAACATTAGCAAGTGAGCCTGCACAACGCGGACTTCTGAACGAAGCGTAGTGAAATACTGAACCTCCGCAAGAGGTCAATTAGACAGTAGTAAAAGACCACCCGAGAGCAATCTGGGTGGTTTTTTGTTTGCATAGTTTTCGAATTGCATGGTCTGGACAAGGTTCAACAACTGCGTGGAAGTTCCAATTGTTTGAACCAACAGCAAGGATCTGCAGCTGACTCAAGTTGATAGCCCTCCAGCCGCAACCCCACGACGATCGTTTTCACTCGATTGAGCAAGAACGGCACTGTTCGTATGCTTGAGATCCGAGTGGACATCTTTCACATATCCTCATGCCACTACCCGCAACACCATTGAAGGCCCTCGTGTAGTTAATGACACTGTCACTGAAGATCGCACGCCATCTAGTTCTTGACTATAGTGACAACAGATTTATGAGATCTCCTTTGGGGTACTTCCATCGCGCCAACAGGCTGCTATACTAATAACATAAACGGTGAGCACACACCAAACGGATGAGTGCTTTGAGCCGAGAGGCCTTGCGGAAACGACAGACAGCGCTGTCAGAAACATTAGCAAGCGAGCCTGCACAACGCGGACATCTGAACGAAGCGTAGTGAAATACTGAACCTCCGCGAGAGGTCAATTAGACAGTAGTAGAAGACCACCCGAGAGCAATCTGGGTGGTTTTCTGTTTGGCACTTTTCTGATTTTGTCCACTGTCCGTGCATTTTTGCAGATAGTATCCATGCCACTGCCCACAACACCATTGCAGCTCCAGCGTTCAGAGGCAATTGCGAATTTTCCGGCACGCCTCGACATGCTCCGCACCTCGAAAACGAAGGCAATCCAACGAAGGCAATCCGAGGACTAGAATTTGCAGAATTTGCGCAATATCCTATGACTGCAGCCGAATTACGCATTCCTGGATGCCTCGCCCGACCACCTGTGTGACCTGAATTCTTACAATTCCGAAGCTGACAGCGTCGCCGCTTGTCGGCGGTCGGTTCAACAACGTCAGAACTAGTCCACCAACTGTATTGACCTCTGCGTGCTCCAGAATAATGTTTAGTTTTTCGCCAATCTCGTCCAGGCGAGCGGTTCCTGGAACGCGCAGAGCCACTTCTTTAGATATGGCGCTGAACTTTTCCCATTGTCCAAACCCGCCAAGTACTTCTTCGAAGATATCTTTGGTGGTGATAAGACCAGCGGTTCCGCCAAATTCGTCCAGCACGACAGAAACCTGAGAATTCACTTTAGACATGCTGTCCAAAACTATTTGCAGCGGCGCTGTGGCAGGCACGAACGGCACTTGCCTGAGCGCCGGAAACGCAGCTGTCTGTCCAGAAAGAAACGGCAACAGGTCTTTGATGTGAACGACGCCAACGATGTGATCTTTGTCATTTTCGAACACCGGATAGTATGTGTGATGCGACAAAGAAATGGTTTCCAGAATTTGTTCAGGAGAATTTGAGACCTCAATTGCGGACATGTGAATACGAGGCACCATCACTTCTTCAGCGTTGCGATCACTAAAATCGAATAAGTGCCGAATCACGTCTCCAGTCTCTCCGCCGATTAATCCGCCCTCTTTGCTTTCGTCAATGATCAATTCCAGCTCGTCGGTCGTATGCAGACACAGGGTGCTTTCCCGTCTGCTGATGCCTATCAGCGTGAGCAGCCCCGTGCTCACTTTGTTTAAAATCAATACCACCGGATACAAAATCCGGGTCCAGAGCAGCATCGGCGCCACGATCCAGAGAACAGTTTTTTCTGTAAATTGAAGCGCCAGAGACTTAGGCACCATCTCCCCGAGAACTACATGGAGATACGTCAAAATACTAACCGCACAGGTGCTTGCCACTCCATGTGCGATCAGGAGATCTGTAATTCCCGCGGTGGAGAGACCACCCAAAATCCACTCAGCCAGTATATGCTCGCCATACATACCCAGCCCAAGGCTGGCAACAGTAATACCGACCTGAGCCGTAGCAATATAGAAGTCTTGCTTGACAGGATCCTGGAGAATTCCAATGATCTGCTGGGCGCCCTTAATCCCTCTGGCGGCCTCGCTCTCCATAAAGGGTCTTGAAACCGCCACAATTGCAAATTCGGCGGCAACAAAGAAAGCGTTGAAAAACACAAGAACGAAGATTATCGCTGTGGGAATGAGTATGTCCATTATCGCCTCCGCACTAGCACAGAGACAACTACGTTCCTGGCCACTTTCTCGACCTGAAGGCTGGCGCAATCCAGTTCCAAAGTCTCGCCGGGGACAGGGATTTTTCCGAGTAATTCGACAATTAGGCCACTGACAGTTTCAGCGTCGTGCTCGGGCAGCTCACTGAGAAATTCTGTAGCGCGGCTTAACTTGAATGCCCCAGGTAAGCGGACGTAGCCGGCGGCAAGCACTTCAGGAAGACTCTCGAGGGAATTCTCGTCCATCGTACTGCCCATAAGTTCTCTCAGAATATCTTGAACACTGACGATGCCTAGCGTGCCACCATACTCATCTTTGACTACGACAACATGCGAATTGCGCTCCCGCATCAAGCTAATCAACTTATCGACGCGCAATGTCTCAGGTACTATTGCTACGGGTTTTGCCAGCGATTCTATAGTGTCATCAGACTTTGTCGCTGCGGCGAAAACCACATCCTTGGCATTAACAAAACCGATCACATAGTCTATGGTCTTGCTGAAGACTAGCACTCTGGTGTAAGGGCTGCCTGTGACCAAGTCTAGCGCTTCGATAAAGTCGGTGTCGGCAGCGATTGCAAAAACCTTGACTCTGGGCGTCATAATGGACCTGGCCGTAAGCATGCTCAATCGCAGAGCCCGATGCAATCGCCTTTCTTCGTCAGCATTTAAGACTCCTCCATGTCGACTCTGGGTCAACAACATATCGATTTCCTCGAGTGAGTGGATATGCCGATGTGTAGACAGAGGAACTCCCATTAGTCGCAGAAAAAAGTTTCCGCTTCCGTTGAAGATATATATAAACACCGTAAACAGGCGCAAAGAAGCTAACATCGGAACATAAGTCGCTATTGAAACTCGCGTTGGAAACTGCAGTGCCACTGTCTTCGGGAGCAATTCGCCGAAGACAATCTGCAAAGTTGTTAGGATTGCCAGAATCGAAACCGACGACAGCGACAGCGCGACGGATTCTTCAGCGCCAAAAGCTTGGGCGAGAAAACCAGACCAGGCGGGTCCCAGCGCGATTTGACCATATGCTCCCAAAACCAGACTGGAAATCGTGATACCAATCTGGCATGTTGCTATGTACTCGTCCAGACGCGCCGGCTGGTCGATAATAGGAAACAATGACTTGGCGATTACATGTCCATCTTGCGCCATCTTCTTTATCTGCGGACGGCTGACGCTGACGGTGGCAAACTCAGCCGCCACATACAATGCGTTGATCAGAATCAAAGCTAAAATGATGTACCAGGCAACCATTAGGATGACTCCTGTTGTTTCGCGCTATTCTTGATGCGATGCGACAGTGAAGACAAGCACAAACGAATTGAGCACAATGAATTGTATACGCTTGCGTCATAACGCGTATCTCTTTGCGCGTCACCGGATGCGGTGCACAAAATCTCAAATCCATTAATCGCTCCAGTCTCCTGGCTAACCTGACTTGGCGATTTATATGACAATGCTTGCCCAATTAGTTATCATCGGCCAAATTCGACCAAAGTGTTAAGGATGGTTTAAAATCCGAGGCGGTTGCCAAGCCCTACGGTATGGTAGTTAAATCGCCGTTAAGTAAACAGTAGAAATCGAACAAACTACATGAGCAATCCTTTTTCCTTTCTAGTCCGAAGCATTTTCATCCATGCTGAAGACCATTATTATCCGCGCGGCAACTGGATTAGAAGTTACGGTTGGATATTCGCACTCCTGGGATTACTACTTCTTTACAGCGTCCAACGCCTGCCACCGAAGCGCGTTTTTATCAACGACATGGACGCTCCTCATGCTGTAAAAGGCAAATCACATTCGAGCCTCAAGCCAGATCGGACCGCTCACAGAACGATTGCAAAAAAACCACCATCGACAACGCACCGTAACGCTGTTCACAAGCCAGAGTAGATCAGTGCCGCACTGTAGTTTTCTTTGAGCGTCACAAGAAGTTGGTATTTTCGTTTCTAGTTCCCTTTCGTCCTGGCGTCGTTTCTCGTGCGCATTTTCGAGCCAAAAGATCGAAGCCACACCAGATCAGACCTTCTTTGCCATGAAAATATCTGGACGCCCATGTCCGTTCGCATCAGGAATCACGCCCACGATAACGTATCCAAGTTTTTGATAAAACTCGTACGGATGTCTATTCAAATTCTGAATCGAATTTATATGCTGCCAAACATTCGGATATAAATCCACTCCGCCTAACGTAGTTTGATTTTCAAGATCATCAGTGCCGAGTGTGATGGTAACTCCGCCTCGCTCGCGCACCAAATTTTCGAAATCGACAACGAGCGCGCGACCAATTCCTTGATGACGATGTTCTTCGCGCACCGCAAGCGGATGCAGTTCCCAAACATTTCCATTGTATTCGCTAATGCCACCAATCCAGCCGATAACATTTTTCATCTCGTCGATCGCAACGCGACTGATCCGCCCTTCGTCGAATGAGGCTGCAACTTCCTCTCGAGCGGACTCGATTGTCGGCCACGCGTCCGGAGTACCGAAGCTATTAAATATCAACTCCGCAGTTTGCTCGATCGCTGAGGCATCATTCGGAGTTAGATCAACTATTTCCATGTTACTCTTACGCGCTCGTTCAAAAATCACCTCAGCCGATCAACTCTCATGATGAGCCGCTTCAATCAATAGCTGTTAAACACATGCACCACAGGTGGAGTCATGCCTTTCACAGACCTCTAGCTAAGCGGCGAGGCACCCTTAAACCAAACCTTCTCGCATCGCCTTCACTGCGGCCTGCGTCCGGTCGGACACCGCCAGCTTCTCCATGATGTGACGCATGTGCGTTTTCACCGTTTCGATGCTCAGAACTAATTTGATTGCAATTTCTTGATTGGTCAAACCGTCGACCACAAGACGCAAAACATCCAATTCACGAGTCGATAGATTAGCTGATAGATCGTGGTGCGTCTTATCGCCTGCGTCGCGCTCTTTGTTGCCCTGCGTAATCGCTCTGAGAACTCTGCTGGCGATACCAGGATCGAGCCAGGCAACGCCTTCAGCAACGGCTTTGATCGCCATCACAAGCTGTTGTGCCGGCGCTTCTTTGAGGCAGTAACCATCAGCTCCTGCAGAGAGCGCCGAGAAAACGTGATCGTCATCATCGTGCGACGTGAGCATAATCACTCGAATATTCGAGTTCTCACTTTTTATTTTCTTGGTCGCTTCGATGCCATTTAAAATCGGCAAACCGATGTCCATCAAAATCACGTTCGGCTTCAAATTCAATGCTTTGTTGACGGCTTCTTGACCGTCTTGAGCAACACCAACCACGTTCAATTTATAGCTGGACTCGAGAATTACCTTGAGCCCAACCCTTGCAATTTCCTGGTCTTCAACGATCATTACTGTGATCGAGGATTCTTCATTAGCCATGTTAAAGAAGCATTCTCTTCAAGACTTTTCCCGTCGAATTGCGCGGAAGTCCGTCACTGAATTCTACTATTCGCGGCACCTTATATGGTGCCAGGCAATTTGTGCAAAATTCTTTGACCTGATCTTCGGTGACGGTGTTTCCTGGTTTCACAACCACGACTGCCTTAACGCGCTCACCCATGTACTTATCCGGGATTCCAATTACAGCTACTTCGAGAATCGATTCCATGCGCATAATCGCGGTTTCGACTTCACGAGGGTAGATGTTCTGTCCGCCTCTAATTATAAGCTCTTTCGTTCTGCCGCTGATGTGCAAGTATTCGTCTTCATCGAACCAACCGAGGTCTCCGGTCAAAAATAATCCGTCTTTGATGCAATCATCAGAGGCTTCTTTTTGTTTGTAATATCCCGACATGACGTTCGGTCCGCGAACGGCCACTTGTCCGACATTGGCGCGGCCGCGCGGCAGCGGACTGAATTTATTGTCGACGACATAAAGTTCGACACCAGGAACTTTGGGTCCGACCGAACCAGGTTTGCGTGGGCCGGAAAGAGGTGTAATTGTGGCGATGCATGCGGTTTCTGTAAGCGCGTATCCTTCCAGTACCGGCACGCCCAATGCCGCGTCGAGCCGATTCAGCAGTTCAGCTTCCAACGGAGCCGCACCACACAAGCCGTATCGCAACGCCGAAAGATCGCGCGGGTTCTTTTCCAATTCCATTGCCATAAATTGGTACATGGCAGGAACAGCCGGAATTATGGTTACTCTATTTTTTTCGATAGCGTCTAAAACAGATATCGTTTCAAATTTCTCGCAGATCACCATGGCGCCGCCCTGGCTGATCATGCCGAGCATGACGACGGCGAGTCCATAAATATGACAGAGAGGCAACACCGCAAGTATTCGATCGGTATCTCTAAAGTCGAGAATCGAACGTTTCATTTCGACAGCTGCAAGGAGGTTACCGTGACTCAACATCGCGCCTTTAGGGTGACCCGTGGTGCCTGATGTATAAACAAGCACAGCGAGCTGATCGTGCGAAATCAAGATGCCATGCTCAGCGATCTGGCGTGCGTTCAAATCAAGCGAGTGCTCTTTCTTGCGCAGCTCTAGTTCGTCAAGAACAGTGATTACTTTGCCGCTGCTAGCCACCATCTTTTGTATGGCTTCAGTCGCCTCTGAGCCACCCATCGCATCAGATTTGTCAGCAAGTTGATGATCGATAGAAGACTCATTTTGATATGTCAGAACAAAAACGTTTTGCAGTTCATTAAGCCTTGGAAGTGTGGCTTCCAACTCACGAGCGAGCTGTTGATGCGCGATCACAGCCTTGGCGTCCGAATCGGCGAGAATATGCGCGATTTCATCAGCTTTCAAAAGCGGATTAATTGGCACCACTGTGCCACCAATTCTAACGACTGCAAAAAACGACGCAACCAGATCTGGATGGTTCGGAAAGAACACTCCGACTTTGTCACCACATTTGATACCAGCTTCAGTAAGCGCGATCGCTATGGACTTCATCCGCGCGCTAAGCTGACCGTAGCTCAAAACCTGGTCGCCGTAAAAAATCGCCGGATTATCTGCACCGCGCTGAACACGGTCAGTCAGAAGATCCGCTATGCCGTGGGGACAAGTCGAATCCGCCAAACCAAATGGTGCCATGGCAACTAATGTGTCCATGAAAGTTCTCCAACCACTAACCTGGCTAGAGTTTAAAGCATTTAGTAGGTTCAGCTTGTTAATGGTTCTTAACATAGGATATAAAAGCAAGCCTGACGACAGAGGTCGGTACTGTTTGACGTCCGTGACTTTCCGGCTACCGGGAATAGCCCGTAGTTTGCGGGCATAATGGCCGTATCCTGCACGGTGAAGCCGACCTTGACGAGTAGTTTAAAAACCGACGACCGCAAGACCAGCTTCAGTCAGGAAGAGAGCCTTGATCCGAAATTCCTGCTTGGACTCTCCGTGGTAATCCTGACGGCCATGGTGGTTTCAATCGCGTCGTTCTGGTACGCCCACCCTGTTTTGCAGTGGCCGGATCAATCCATGTACCTGGGCATGGCTGACCTCTACCTCGACGGCTACCGCCCCTACGTCGACATGGTGGACTTTAATCCACCGCTCATTCTGTATATCAATCTGATTCCGGCAATGATGGCGCGCGCGTTTCACCTGCACATCATTGTCGCGTTTTCGGGTTTCGTGATTGGTCTAATAGTTTTATCGCTGTTGCTTTCCGGATTCATGATGTGGCAGCAGAAAAGCAGAAAGGAAGCCTTCTTCTACCTGCCGATCCTCATGGGATTTGTCTACTCCACCCAGGATCTAACTTTCGACTTCGGGCAGCGCGAACACCTTCTCATCCTCACCTATCTTCCGTTTTTTGTCCTCCGATATTTTCGCTGGAACGATGCACCAATCAATAAGTATCTGGCAATCTTATGTGGGTTGTACGCAGGTTCATGCTTGTCATTGAAACCACACTTTCTGATCATGGCAGCCGCACCCGAATTGATCTACTTATTGCAAACCCGAAAGTGGCGCCCAATCTTCAAACCAGAAGTTTTTGCCGTGGGAGCATTTGGTCTCATATACGGTGCACATTTCATTTTCATTGACCCGGCAGTTCGCGAACAATTTTTTAGTTTCGTGATACCACTCGTAAAAAACGGCTACGATTACTACTGCGTGTCCTCAATAAAAATTCTGGCTGATTTCAGTCGTCCAAACACATATAGTTTCGTCGCCGCCCTGTTGATGGCTTTCTTCATGCGGCGCTCTTGTCCCTTCCTGGCACCAGTTTCTGCATTCACACTCAGTTCTTTCGTAATCTATCTCTTCGCTTCGCAAGACTGGTCGCACCACTGGTACCCGGTGCTTTTCGGCAGCTATGTGTTAATCGCATTGGAAATGGCAGTGGCCATCAGATTTCTGTGCCGCGCTTCAGAACATGCGCGACTGATCAATTTGTACATGTCGTCAGTTCTCGTCGCCGTGGTTGTGCTGGGAGTGTCAGCCCGCAACATTCAGGCTGCCAATCCGCCGCCGGATGTTAAACGTTTTGATCTCAAGGAGATTGGCTACCAGGGCTCATGTCCATTTGATGATCTCGGTGTATGGGGTGATTTGGTTTTAAAAAACACCAGCAAGGGGGACAAGATACTCTTCATCTCTGATGCGATCGCACCAGGCTATCCAAGCACCTTGCAGACAGAACGAAAACCCGCGTCTCGGTACCTGCACGGGATGCCGCTTATGATGGCAAAATATCTCGCGTTTGAAAAAGATGGTGTCAAAGATAAAGAGCAATTCGAGTCCTGGGTGCAGCGCATCATTCAAGAATACGGAGAAGATATCGCGAAAAATAAACCCACGTTGATCGTGATAAGAAACACTGGAATCATGGAGCCGCTCAAACAAGGGCAGTTCTTCGAAAAGTATATGACCAATTACGAACAGTTCCAAAACATCGACGAACACTTCATCTACCATCGTAAAAAATAAAGTGGAACAAGCGCAAACACAAAAGAAAGCAAAGCAGTTACGAATGGCACTTCTGATTGCCCTCGTGTTTCTAAGCGTGTTTTCGCTTGCCAATTTAGTTCAGCGAATGGATTCTCTGCCTGCCGAAGTGTCGCTGCGAATGGAGTGCGCCAAGCTGATTGTTGCCGGCAAAATTCCATACGTCGACTTTTTTGTTTTGGATGCGCCAGTAATTTTATTTATTCAGTCAATACCGGCTGCGATACTACAATCCGACTCGGGAGGTTACGCACTTGTCTTCGCGACCTTCCTGTTCGAGTGGTTGATTTCGGTAGGCTCTCTATCGCTCACCGCCGCACTGCTTCTGCGTCGGCGTTGGCTCAGGGATAGCCTCTGGAGCCACGGCGTTTTGCTCACCGTGGCGTACTTGAATATTGCGTGTGTTTTCCAGTTCGGACAAACTGAACACTTTCTGATGCTCGGCATCATTCCATACATAGTCGCAAGGTGGCTCGAGTACTCCGGCAAAAAACTTCGCGAGTGGGAATTGATAGCCAGCGGTATGGCTGGTGCAATTGCAATTTTGCTTGATCCGTTCTTCGTCGTCCTGCCGATAGCAATTGAGATTGCCTTCATCACACAATTCCAACGTTTTCCGATTCGGTTCAAGTCTGTTTTCACTGTGCTAATTACCGTAACAGCATTAATCGTCGCGGCGCTCTATGGCTTCGCCGGATTGATGATGGAAGGTTATCATTCCAATATTTTGCCGCTGCTTATCGGAGATCGACAAACCTTCGATAATCGTTTGTACGGCTTCAGATCCGCTCCTGACACCAGGATCTTCCCCTATCTTTTGGTTCTTGCGACGATACTGGCAATGGGTATTAGAAAGCAAAGCACGATCATCGTACCACTTGTAGTATCAGGCTGGTTGGGTTTTGCCTACGTAATTGCCGAGGGCAAAGGATACACTCATCAATGCCTACCAATGTTCTGGTGCGCTAGTATATCCTTCGCCATCATCGGAGCCTCACTACTTACTGACTTGAAACGGCACTGTCCACGCCCTCTCTTGCGATTCGCTCACTTACCCGCGCTGACTGCGATTATTTTGACCGCCATCATCTGCAGTGCCTTGCTGATACAACAATCAAATCAAATTTTGGCTGATACCGCCGAAAAGCGGTTAAAGATTTTTGCCAGAGAAGATGTTTACGAAAACATCAAACGGCTGACGCGACGCCTGGACAAAGTGTTGATTTTAAACAACAACATCGCGCCGATGTACCCGGCTATGACACTGCTTGAGCGTATCCCCGGCTCAAGATTGATGTGGGAATTTCCATTTCCGATACTGGTGCGCATGGAGAGAGAAGATCAAAATCGGCCATCGAAAGAGCGGGATCGATTGCGCGACTTCTATATAAATGTGCTTACCGAGGACATTGAAAAAAACAGTCCCACCCTGATTTTGGTAGACGAGGGTGACAGTGCTGGGAGAATAAAACAAAACGGTTTGAAAGCGCTAATCGAAACGCATTACGGAGCCGGAGGAGAGACGCAATTCTTCAGCGATAATGTCACGCCTCGCGAATTCACCAATCAAAATTATCCACTCTGGACCTACACTTACGAGAGATGACGATGTAGGAGTAGTGTCATTTTGATTGAGTCTAACCGCGTTGCAAAACGACTCGCTGCTTCTTGCCGTTGTGTTCGTAGAAGTAATCACGTTCCGGCGCGATGTATCCGAAGTTGACCAGGTCACTGCGAAACTCGCCGTCTTCAAAACGGAGTAGCCACTCGTTGTAGCCTTCTTCTTCGTATTCGAAACTGATGCCATCATCATCAAGGTATAAACCAATTGCCTGGTCGCCCCAGACTTTGAAAGTGATTGGTGTCAGTTCGTAATCATCAGTTGATTGAATCGTGTCGACAAACGGAATGATGGCACCATCTCTGACAAATGCCGGCACTTCATCAAGTTCGAACGCGACTTTGTGCAGTTGTCCACCTAATAGTGGTGCGCCGCCTTCATACGGATGCCAGATTCCTTCAGGCAGATAGACACTGCGTTCGCGTTGACCGCGTTTCAAAATAGGCGTGACGAGAATGTCGCGACCGAACAAGAATTGATCGTCTATTTCAGCGGCAAAATGATCTTCAGGATAATCCCAGATCATCGGGCGCATGATTGGAGCGCCGGTGCGTGCGTGCTCCCAAAAGAGATTTCGGATATAAGGAAGCAACTGATATCTGGTTTCGATAAAATGCCGAACCGAATCTTCCACGCGTTGGCTGAATGCCCAGGGTTCTTGTTCCGCGCCGACCTTCGAACAATGGTTTCGGAAAAACGGATAGAACATTCCGACCGCGTACCAGCGTGCCAGAAGTTCCGGCGTGCAATCGTCGCCGAAGCCGCCGACGTCTACACCGCAAAACGGCACGCCGCTAAGTCCGACGTTGAGCAGCATGGGAACCGACAACGCCAGGTGTTCCCACCACGACATGTTATCGCCCAGCCACACAGCAGCGTAACGTTGCACTCCGGCATACCCGGCGCGTGTCAATACGAATGGACGCTCGTCCGGTCTCAAGGCTCTGAGCCCTTCATAAGTAGATCGGCTCATTTGAAATCCGTACAAATTGCGCACTTCAAAGTGACCGACATCACCTTCACCATCGTGTTGCATAAACAACTGATGATGTTCTTTCGGCAATTCAATTGCATCGAGAGGAAGTGGACATCCTTGCCCCAAAAGACAAGGTTCGTTCATGTCATTCCAAATTCCACTGATGTTGTTTTCAATAAAGAAACCATGCAGCGCTGCCCACCAGAGGCGAACATCCTCGCGAAGGAAATCAGGAAACACACTTTGCCCTGGCCAGACCTTACCGTAGAAGGTCTTTCCATCTGCCTTTTTGCAGAAGTAATCGTGTTTCTTTCCATCGCGATAAACAAAATATTTCGCGTCTTTTTTCACACCGGGATCGACAATTGCCACCACTCGGAATTTGTTGTCCTGCAATCGCGAGACCATGTCTTTAAAATTCGCGAATCGATCTGGTGACAGCGTGAAGACGCGATACTCATCCATGTAATCGATGTCGAGCACAATAGCGTCGCATGGAATTTTGCGAGCGCGAAATTCTTGTGCAACTTCAAGAACAGTTTTCTCGTCCGGATAACTCCAGCGCGATTGATGATGTCCTAAAGCCCAGGTCGGTGGAAGTTTCGATCGACCGGTCAGTGCCGTGTACGACGCGAGCAGATCCGGAAGTGATGTGTTGGAAAACATATACATTGTCCAGCCGCGACGAGACAACAATTCGATGCCTGCTGTTTCATCCAAATCAACATCGAGCGACCATCTTTGACGAGCTGGTGAATCGAGGAAAATTCCATGGTACTGCGACTGGTGCCGAATGATAAGAAACGGAATTGATTTATAAAGTGGATCGAGAGTCGGAACATGAACGTCATCACTGTAGTTGAACAACGTGTGAACACGCCCGCGCAGATTGAATCCTGATAGCCGTTCACCCAAACCCATGCAGACCGATTCAACCGGAAGATTGAAATAGAAATTCCATCTGCTCTCGGAGGATTGCTGCCATTCCATATTGAATGGCAATTTCTCGAGAGTTGCTTTGGTCCAAGAATAAGCGGCGTTGGCATCCGCGGACAAAACCGCCGAGCCATTCTCGGAATCAGACGCTCCGTCACCAAAATCCGCCTCGACCACTGCGTACGACTGAGGCGCACTGTCGGTTCCTTTTAACCAGGCGCTCAGTTTTACAACCTGAACTCCTTGAACTTCGGCAGTTTCAACTTGCCAGCCCCCCTGAAAAATATTGGCGGGACGTTGATCTTCGCGTCCTCTCGTCTTGATCTTTCGCGCTTCCAACCAATCAGTGGGCGACTCAAGTTGTTTCAATGCAAATTCCTCTCAGGCTTCTAAAGCTGAAACCAGTAGACCAAAAGTTCGGCGCGCTAATTAAACCTGGCAGCCAAGTTCGATCGCATAAGCGCACGTCAACACGTTATGCCCAGAAGTCAGACCTGATGAGGATCGGACGCCACTGACAATCGATTCAATCAGAGATACGCAGCTGTACCGATGATTAGAGAAAGTAAGCCGAGGGCCAAAACGGGCTACATAAGTTTATCATTCAGAAGCTTTTTTAAGTTCGTCTAATCGCTTCTTGGCGTCGTCAAGTCGCTTGTCGTCTTTGTCTGAACCTTCGACAAAGCGTGTCCAGGCTTGCATCGCTCCTTCAGGATCGTTTGTTTTTTCCAACGCCTGTGCAAGCACAAAATTATAGTCAGCCTGTTTGGAGTCCAATTCCAGAGCTTCGCGGAACGCAGCGTGAGCAGCGCGCTCGTCTTTATTGGCTATGAGCAGATTGCCCAGGTTTACAAGCGCTTCTATAGAATGTTCGTCGAGGAAAACCGCTTCTTGAGCTTGTTCAACAGCCAACTTCAGCTGCCCTTGCTGTTTCAGCACATCGCTTATGCGAACATGCAATGTCGCATCGCCGGGATACAAAGCAAGAGCTTGATTGAGAAGAGTGCTCGCTCTGGAGTAATCCTTTTCTACGACCGCGTTTTTCACTAAGGCGTCCAGGGCGCTGCGACTCTTACTGTTTAAGTCATAGGCCTTTTGCCACACGCCCTTCGCATCTTGGCCGTTCTCTTCCATCGCCCGAGCCACCCAGGCATGGTACGAAGTTGAGTCCGGTGAAAGCCGCATGGCTTCTTTGTATTGCTCGAGCGCGCCATTATGGTCTTGTTTAAACTGCAGCAAACGTCCGAGCAAATAATGACCTGACGCGTAGTTTGGATTTTCTTTCAGATAGTCCTTGACCATCAGGATCGTGTTGTCGACTTTGGTGCGGAATTCTTCAGAGAGAGTTGTTGTCGAATGTCCGGTTTCAATTTGTCGAAAAATTGATGTGTCCGTCCAACCTTCGTGCCGAGATCGGCTCGCTCTGTACTCATCAAGAAGAGCTTGAGTTCTGGTATACACGCTCTCGCCTCTGAGGTAGAGCGCAATATCTTCCGGCAATTTGGTCACCGGATTATCAGGTTGTGAACCAAGCGCGATGCTATGAACATTGCGCTTCGAAATCAAAACCGGAGATTGAACCTTACATCCGGCGCAATCCTTGGCAGTATCATATACGGTGTCATTGCGAATTTTATTGAACAACTCGCCAAGCGAATCATGTTTGCTGTTTAAACTCAAATCCTCGGCAAAATTATCCGAGAAGTAAGTTCCCCAGGTCGGCTGTCCAGGCTTGCTGGAGCACAGAACAGTGAAGTTGTCCGGCAAGTCGTTATGATGAACGGAGATGTTATAACGACCAAACATTGCCTTACAGCCTGCCATCATCTCTGGTGTGCCGCTGAAGGAAGTTTGGAAAACGACGACAACATCTTTCGCTTCGACTTTGCTCTTCACTGCTTGAACAATGTCATCCACCGTAATCGTTGAGGTGAAGAAGTTGAGCAATCTGGCGTCATACGGGATCAAATAAACTTTGCCGTCGCTAGCCGGAAAACACTGCGTCGCCACAAAAACAACAACCAGATCGGATTTGCGACTGAGCTTCCCAAGCCATCCCGACGAGATCGACGAGAGGATTGATTGTTTGGTGGCGTCGCGGTTTAACAGAAGACGTACATGATCTTTTGCAAAACCTTTTTTCTCGAGAGCCTCACTCACACGTTTAGCGCTATCGTCGAGCGGCAGCACCGTATTCAGTGACGGATCGGAATATGAATCAAGTCCGACCACGACCGCCCACTTGTCACCATAGGTGGTGCGAACGTCAGAGTGACCTGCAGCGCCGGTAGCGTGAGCGGCAGCGCCGGAAGCATGACCAGTGTCATGAACGGGACCGCCACTATTAATCGTCTCTTCGCTGGGCTGCCCTCCCGCCGGAGTCTCGGCACTAATGGCGCGCGAAGCGTTAAGTGTCAGACTCGACGCGACGACGACAGTCGAGATCAGAGTGCGCAAAAAATGTTTATTCATGGATCCGAGATCCTTCCTATGTCAACGACGCGACGAGCGGCACCACATACGCCACCACTGGCTTAATTGAGAATTTTCTTCAAACCATCAGTGACGTTGTTTTCAGCATAACCAATTGTATAGGTTACCACTTCTCCTTCAGAGTTTAAGAAAACAACTGTAGGAATGGGGCTGACCTCGTACTGGTCTACGATTTTGTCATTCTTCGGATCGTCGATGTCGACTCGCATGACCGTAATCTTCTCGCCGTAGGTCTTCTCGGCTTTCTGAAGCGCTTTGTCCATGTCACGGCAGGGCTGACACCACGAAGCGTAGAAGTCGATTACTGTCGGACGCGGCGCATCGCCGTCTCCGCGCGTTCTGGACAAGCCGAACAACGATGCCAGCATTCTGGTATCAGGACCTGTACGTGGGCTCTGTAAGTCTTTTGGCAGTTTCATCAAGAGCGCATTGGCTTTGATTGCACTAGGCGATCCCTTGCCGAGCCGCACTGCAGCGCGCAAATATTTGCCGGACTTCTTGAGGTTGCCTGCTTTGAAATTCGCTTCACCAGCCAGGTATTGCCCTTCCGCGCTTTGCGGATTGGTTGCCAGATACTTATCGATCTCCATAATCGCTTTGTTATAGTTGTTCTTGACGAGCAACGATTTGACGTTAGCGATTGGTGATGGAGCGGCAGTCTGCGGCGTCGCGGCGAAAACACCCGCCAACGTTCCCAGACCCAAAGCAACAGCAACCGACGATGTCACTGCGAGATTCAATCTCGACCGGCGACTCTTCAAATTCATAACACACCTCTTTAAAGCTGGATTCATTCTAACTTGCCAATACTCTTTTCTTCCCTGTCGCTTTTCTTCACTTCAGCCGCAGCTTCTATAGAAGGCACCTTCTGCAAGTGTGCAGCGATCCAGGTATTCACCGTAGTGATGTCTTCTTCGGTAAACTGCGCTTCCTCGAAAATTAGGTGTTCTGCTTTAGGAATTAAAACAATTTGACGATCGGCAGTGCCCAAATCGTTAAACAGTTCTACCGTTCCCTCAGGACGAACGAGTTTGTCCTGGCAACCTTGCACAATCAAAACCGCGGTCTTCATAATACTTTTGGCAGCTTCATGGTTTCCATTCATAAAATTCTGAAATTGAAGTAATTCTTTGGCTGAAAGATTGACGCGAGCCAGTGGATCTTCGAGCCACGATTTTCTCAGCGCCTCGTTCTGGGTCGCTTGCCTGACAACACCCTCGCCGAGCTTCATAGGCTTGTTTGGGCTGCTAAACAGATTCAATGCAACTTTGAGATGCGTTTTACCTTGTTTAAATCGATCGCCCGCCGGAACCACCGAAATCAGCCCATCGACCAGTTCTGGATAAAGTGAAGTAACGCGCAACGCAATTGCTCCGCCCATAGATTCGCCCAGAAGAAAGACCGGTTTGCCGGGATGGACGCGGCGAACGACCTTGAGCGTGGTTCGCACGTCGTTCAAACAATGTTCGAAATCGACACGCTCGCGACCTTTCGCTTCCATCCAGGCACCAAAACCGCGGACATCGATTGCATAAGTGGCATAGCCCAGTTCAGCCATGCGTTTTCCGAACGCTTCATAAGTGCCATTGTGCAGCCCCAAACCATGAACGCAAACAATCACAGCTTGAATCGGCTTATCGCGGTTAACCCAAGCCAGACAGGGAGCCACTCCGCGTGACGCACGCTCGTCGTCGGCACTCTTGCCTTTGGCTCGGACTACGGTAGGGCGCTCGCTCTTGTCGCGCTTAGAATCAGAATCGCCATCCCGATCGGTGCTGGCGCGAATCGCTTTTTTCCGAACGCTGTCGCTCTCATCGACGGATGCAGACTGCGCCGCAGGAGCTTGATCAGCCGTCGGAGCCGAGTCCGTCTGCGCTGCAGCAACCGGGATAAAACCGAGTGCGAGATAAAGCAATGTGGCTGTCAGTCGTAAACTCACTGAAAACCCGATCCTTGGGATTCTTTTTTGATGGTTTCTGCCCTGCCAATATGATAACGAAACTAGACCAAATCTGCTTCTAGCTGCCTCGTTTTGTTACTCAGAGAACAAGACTGTAACTGGTGCTTTTCTGGAACTCGCCGCGCAAGGTTAGGACATGTCGGACCTTCCGGCGTTCGTTTAGAACTATGAGCGACAAATTATCTCTTGAGCGAAACGAAACAGAGTCGGATAGAACTGCTGACCATCTGGTTTCCCTTAGTGCGATTTTTTGCAAGCGCTACTGCATATACCGAAGCTGATAGATGCTTAAAACGAAGCTGTTCTGTTTTTAAGGACAATTGGACAATATCGAAGACAACTGAAGATTACTGTTGAACACCCGACCAGATTCCGCCGGAGCTCTTGGTGACGCTAGAGATAGCGCCAACGTCTGGCGCGCCGGTCAGGAGAGGAACGACCAGGCCCGGTGGCAAGTTCCAATAGACGGCGAGTCGAACCGAGAGTTGAACCGAGATTCGAACACCGACCTGAACCGAGATTTGAACCGCGACGTGAACGGCGAGTTGAGCCGTCATTTGAACCGAGACGTGAACGACGAGTTGGGACACCATTTGAACCGAGACGTGAACGGCGCTTTGGACCGCCATTTGAACCGAGACGTGAACGACACGCGCGGCGAGATGTCGCCAGTTGTCGCAGCGCTGGAGAGTTTTCGATACGCGCTCACTTCGGTTGCCGATGTCGCTATTGCTCTTTTCGTTTTTCCTCTATTGATGGTAACCGGTCCAACTCAGCCTGACACCGCATATGGTGCAGCACTTCCAATCGCTTTGCTGGCTATTTCTCCGCTGGCAGGCTGGATCATGACGCGACGCGGCTCCGTTTCCAGATGGAACGTGGTGACCGGTATGGCGCGATTGATTCTGGCAGCTGTTGTTTTTTACAGCTCAGAATTTGCATTTTTGTCGGGCGGATTTCTGGCAATACTACTTGCGTTTTCATGGGGCATCAGACTGCAAGAGAACGTTTTGGTGTCTGCAGCGCAAGCACGCTCCAGCTGGCTCAACGCCAGCGTTTTTGCCACACCGGTTTCCGCCGCAATCGGACTGCTGAACTTCTACTCGACGGCGCAACCGTATTTAGTTTCTGGTTCAATCGCTTTATATGCGATATCACTTTTGGTGCTTGTAATTTCAACGCTAGTCCGAAAAGGGCAAGCCACTACGGACGCCACCAGACACCGAAGCCGAAACCTCGCAATTCCAGTTGAAACGTTACCGGAATTGGCGGCTTACGAATCATTTCTATCCTGCATGGCAGGCATGATTTGCATTGTGCCAATTCTCTTGCTAGTCACCGATCAATCAACAATAATTCCGATTCTACGGAAGGATGTGTTCTTCTCATTATCCGGCTGGCTAGCGGGTTCCCTGTCGACGATCTTTTTACTAGCGCGCGCATCTTCGTTCCAATCGGCTAGTGGAACTTCCGAAGCGAATAGCAGTATCCAACAGCCAGGTTCGACCACGCGAACAGGCATCAGACTCGAACACTTACATCTGTTATTCACCGCACTTCTCGGCGCACTTTCGCTGTGCAAATATACTTCCGCCGCGTATCCCCTTTTGTTTTTAACCACCGCCACGGCCGCCGCAATTGCGGTCAAAATCGCATCACCACCAACCTCGCGTTTGATCTCATCGGCAGAATCTATCTTAAGCAGACCGGCATGGCAACCAGCTCTTACCATGACAGTCCTCGTACTCGCCACTGCTCTGACTTACATAGATCTGAGCCCCAAGCTCAGCGCGCTGCAACCTATCCATGTTGATAGAACGCTCACAACAACATGCTTCATCGCCTCTCTCATAGCTGTTTTTGCCTGGTCAGGCAGCCGCAGTCCAATATTAAAACTGGTTTCGTATCTGGTGCCGGTGCTAAATCCTTTGAAGCAAACTTTTCCGTTTTACCTGATCAAAAATATGGAAATAACCAAAACGATTTTGATCGGCTGGCGTTTAAACGCAGTGATCGTAATCCTCACAAAGGACGTCATCACGACCAATGCACTCACGAAAGCGGCATTGAATTTCGGCAACATTTACGCGTTGAGTTTCACCGAATGGCTGATGGCTCGCGAAATGATTTTGGAACGTATATCGCTTGGCGAGCGCTTCCTGGTTCACGATTTCAGCGATGCTCCGATCGAGGACATCTCGCCTTTGCCACCAAAATCGCCGATCGGGATAATCGAAAAAACTGAAGATTCAATCGTGATATCGGATATGGTGCCAGCGTCGAATGCCTCGGTTTCCAGTGTGGCTCGATGAAGGTTTGCGATAATGCCTGACGACGTTTTTTCCAAAACAACTTTCGTTCTTGTACGTCCCGAGTTTCTTGGAAACATCGGTTCCGTCGCACGCGTGCTGAAAAATTTTGGTTTCGCGGATCTGAGATTGGTCGACCCACCCAAGAATTTCAAAGACGCCGAGGCGCGGATGATGGCGGTCGGCGCCTTCGACTTGCTGAAAAATGCGCAGGTGCTCGACACCCTGGAAGAGGCGATTGCGGATCTGAATCTGACGGTCTCGACTTCGTCTGGTCGACAGCGCAGCCGCCCTCTCGACAATCTCTCCAGCATTTCGTCTGAGCTGGTTTCGGCAGCTGACACCAATCGACTTGGTTTTATCTTTGGAAACGAACGAAACGGATTGAAGGACGAGGAAGTCGCGCTTTGCAACAGAAGAATTCGAATCGAGTCGTGTGATCAGTTTCCGTCGTTGAATCTTGCGCAAGCTGTCGGAATCGTCGCTTACAGCTTGGCTTCCTCCACCCAAAAACACGCAGAGCAGCCGTCGGTGAAAAAGGTGATTGCCGAACTTCCCGATAGCCAGGAACTCAGTGAGCTGGTCGGACAACTGGACTTGCTACTTGGCAATATTGAATTTTCGCGAACGTTCAATAAGCGACTGATACTACAGGAACTAAAAGATGCAATCGATCGAATGACACCAACGCGTCGTGAGGCTGCAATCCTGAAGGGGGTGCTGTTCCGGCTGAATAGCCGGCTCGAGTCAGCAGAAGCGACGGGCAAACCGCTGCAAAGCGGCAATCCGACTGAGCCGTGAGATCAAAACTGTGCGCAGTTCAACATCTTAAGCGTTCAGCAAATTAATTGGACTGTAATTTTTGAGCAATCAAAAATACAATCAAACAGAACATCTAACGACATTATGGGTTACTATTTTTACGGGGATAATTTGGCTATTGCCTGTCGGCGAGTGAAACTCGGAATGCAATAGCCAGTCAATTGAGGCACAGGTATTGATGAGACCTAATTCCAGAAAGTTAGAAGGCGCCACCATCTCGGCACTTTCTTGTCTGATCGTACTAGCTACTACGCTGACCGGCTGCGGCCCTGAGAAAAAAATCGACCAGGTGAATCCGGACCAGGTGTTCTCGGATGGTTTCACCAAAGGCGATCCGGACTTAACCGTAACCTTTCCGGAAGCCGACTTAGAGAAAGCAAAAGAACTGCACAAACAGAAAAAGCTGCAGACAGCTGAAAAGATTTTGATGGGCAAACTCGAGGACGCGCGCGTCGCGGGCAAAGGCACTACTCAACTCGGACAATACCTCACCCGGCTCAACAACGTTTTATTCGACGAGGGCAAAGACGTACAAGCCCTTAAATACGGTGAAGTAGCCCAGGCAATTTTTTATCAACAGCCAATTGCAAAACGGCCAATCGCGCCATGGTTTGTCAATCTGCATTCATACCTTGGTATGAGTTACGAGCGGCTGGGCAAATATAAAGATGCGGAGAAACAATTTCAGTCAGCCATCAGAATCGCAACCAACGCTCCTCGAGCTGAAGTGACGGATGCCTGGATGAATCTTCTCTATCAGCGACTGGCAGCATGCTTCGATGCACAGAAAAAACCGGATCAAGCCAAGAAAGTTCGGGAGTCGCTGAAAAATCTGAAGCGCGGCTGAGCCGAGGTTTATCAACCTGACAGACGAATCGCAATTAACGACCACCGCGGACCTCGACGGAAAAACTCGGTTGAAGAAACCTAAACCGGTGCGTGCTTTTGACTTTCAGTTTACGGATATTCTGGTAAGCCGGGAGACCTGGCAGAAAATTCGAGTGCCTGTTATCGGTACGTTTTTGTTTTTACAACTGAGCGTGTTCTATTTATATCTATTTTTGCCTAACCAGGTGGCGGCAAAACTTCTGGAACCTGTTCAACGCACCCTTGGATTTCTTTGTCTTTATCAGGGTTACGGCGTCTTCTCCCCTAACCCTGCCATCACTAATTCGCACATATTAGCGACTGTGACATACGACGATAACAGCAGTCGACTTTATCCGCTGGTAAGAATCGATCGCATTACATTGTTGGAAAAACTGACTCAAGAACGGCACCGAAAATTTCTTGAAGACAACATTCCACAAGCAGCAAACATCAGGCTTTTGAACGACGTAGCCAGGTTCGTCGCACGCCAATGTGATGATTTAAAACCAGTAGATTCATCAGGATCAAAGCCGCGCATCAGACCCCAGAAAGTGACCTTGATTTATTATTTTTCGGAAGTGCCGGCGATCACGGATCACAAACCGAACGTGCCTCACTTCAACAAGCGCATCCTCTGTACTTATCCAGTCCAAGAGGAGGATTTGAATTGAAACTTTCTACCCTCTCCGGTGTGCTGCATAATTTCTTCTTCAAAATGGTGTCACCGTATCCGGTGGCAGCTTTTCGCATTCTTTTCGGATTGATGGTTTTTCAAGTTGCTCTGAGTCTCGCACCGGATCTGTATTTATGGTTCGGCAACCCGGGAGTGATCAGTCAAAAGACTGTGGCGTCTGACGCGATCGCACGATTGAATTTGTTAACGTTTCATCCTGAAAGCAATGAATGGGTTTTAGGTCTCTGGATCGCTTATCTAGTCGCGGCAGTTCTCTTCACAATCGGCTACCAGACACGATTTGCGACGATCGCTGTTTTCATACTGATGGTTACTTTTACTAATCGAAACCTGTATCTCTATCACGCCGGCGATACATTAATGCGCACCATGAGCTTTTGGCTTTTGTTCGCTCCAAGCAACGAAGTCTGGTCCGTCGACAGCTATCTCAAACGGCGCAGAAGCGGCAGCACCACACCGTTTTGTCCTCTGGTCAGTGCCTGGTCCTGGCGCGCGCTGCAGATCCAACTATGCCTGGTATATTTTTCAGCGTTCACTGCAAAGACTCCGGGCTTTTATTGGGGCATCGGTGAGGCGTGCTATATCGCGTCGCGATTCGAGTCTCTATTCCGAATGCCCATGCCGATTAGCTTTGATGTTTTGCCCGTCGCAAACTTTTTCACATGGGGAACTTTGTTCATCGAATTCTCTCTCTTCACGCTGATCTGGATCAAAGAACTTCGATACTATGTGATCGCATGCGGCATTTGTTTGCACCTTTCGATAGACTGGTGCATGAGCATTCCGGCATTCGAATGGCTGATGATATGCTCGTTTGTGCTGTTCGTCGAACCTGAGCACATTGATCGAGCAGTCGATTACACTTTCTTCTGGATCAAGAAAACTTTTAGATCAAATACTGAAACTAAGGCTTTACCTCTGCAGGCATAAAGGCCATGTCGCGCTCGATAACAGCCCGATTGTCTTTGTTTATTTGCTCGATGTAGCCCAGCTCATTTTTTGTTTCAGGAAAAGTCGGCTCGTCGTTACTCGACGCCACTAAATTCTTGCTCTCCTCGAAATCCTTGATGCTGCTGGCGAGATATTTTTTCCGCAGCGCATCTTTCTGACTGCCCTGCGACAGCAAGAAGTTGGCCACGCCTCGGTTATTGAGATAGCGCGCTTTCAATATTCTGGATTCCGGATCGTCTTGCGTCGCGAGTTCTTTCATGATCTGGTCGTACTCATTGACGGCAAATTCAAATTCACCAAGCGAGACGTGGATGTTCGACAGCTGATGGTGCATATCGAGCCTTTCTTCCAGCGTCAAATCTTTGTTGGTCTCAAGCCAGTTTCTATACGTGAGCAATTGCTCTCGCGCTTTGACGATCTGGAAGTTGTTGATGTATTCGAAGATCAACTTTGCTCGAAGCTTCTGAATATCGGGAATTGTGCGGCCGGGTTTTTCCGCTTCCTTCAGTTCCTTTTCCATATATATAACTTGGGTGTTTGGAATTGGCACCGTTTTTGGTGCCGTCCAATTGGCGACAACAAATGCCACCACCAGCCACATCAAACCAAACCAGCTCAGCAAACGCAGGCGGTGACGCCAGATCCAGTCTTCCCAGATCATCTCGAACCAGCCGAGTATGCGATCGGGGACACCGGTTGGTTTCTTTTGTTTGGATTTTTTTCCCATGGACCTTTATATATAGGAAGAACTCATCGACGCAAAAACGTTTCTATATCTCTTATTGCCATGATACTCGGGCGGAAAACATTCGGGACCGAGCGGTTTATCAAAACTCTTTATCGGCATCACAAGAATCTTTACATTCGCGGCGCTCAACGCTGAAGACGCTCTAATCAGCGGATTCTCGTGAGCGCAGCACCAAGCCTATCCTGGGCACCACGCCAAAACGCACAGAGACTGCGGTTCTTGCGAGATCGACTTTAAAAAAAATAAAATCGGTTTAGTGATAACCAGAGCCTCAGTATGCGCTATTACAATAAAAGAGGTTCCGGCATTGACAACTCAGAAGACAGCAACCCATCTTCAGCTGGACGCAATTGACATCCTGAAAAAACGCGTGATAGGATTGGATTAGACTAAGAATCTGTTTCTGTCATTTGGGCCAGTCTCGATGACAAAAACTCCACCCGGTTGTATTTTAAGTTTGCCCTGACAGCATTAAAATACGAGGTTGCTTACTAATTCTTGTTCGCTTAACAGTTAATCGTTTGTAGTTTTCATTGGCACGGTGGACCGAAATATGACCCGTAGAACTTCTCCAATAAAAAGAAGGAATAAATCATTCAGAGGTAGAACAGGAGCGATGGCGGCAGAGTATGTTGCCACCATGTATGTCCTGTTTATATTTATGTTTTTTCCAATTCTCAACTTAGGTGTGGTTGGACTGAACGCATTCTTTCTGTGGTTTACATGTAACTGCGCAGCCACTGTAGGAGGCAAATCTCAGTGCTTCCAGCAAGCAGTGCAGATTCCTGCCGGTGTTGGACAGTGGTATCCAGGCGCGTACGATACAGCGCGCGCGAAAGCGACTGAACTGAAAAGTTTCTTCCCTGGTATCAACTGGGTGGCAAGCGCCATTAACCCTGAGGTTCGCGCAATCTCTGAGCGTGTTGATCCAGCCGCTCCAATCGGCTACACCCACATCGGACCTGGTCCCTGGCCGGCTTCCGAACGATCCAAAACCGATACCGATCAATACACTCTGCTTCTCAGAGTGACGATCAATGGTTCAGCTTCGCCATTAATCAACGTCCCGTGGTTTGACACTCCTGGCTTGAGTAGACCAATGGATCTGGTGATGATGTCGCAAGCGCAATTCGAAAATCCACCTGGTTTATTGTTTTAACCGACTAACGCACATTGATTTTAACGACCTCGACACCCGGTGTTGGGGTCGTTTTATTGCGTGAAACTTTTTCTTTAGAAAGGTTGAAAGGAACATATAGACTGGTTTTGCAATGTTAGGAGATTCTTCACACCGTCCTCACACTACTTCAATAAGGTGATGATAGGAAATTGTGTCGTGCGGAATTTTTGGTCGAACCTGTGCGGCTCCGTTAAAAATTTAGTTTGAAACTTAGTACTAGTTCTACCAAGGAGAATCAGGAGCTCATATGCTCAAATCAAAAAAAATCAGAGATCAGAAAGGAGCTGCGGTAACGTGGCTGGTTCTGTGTCTTATGATGTTCATCCTTATGTGCGGGTTATTCGCATTTGACGCTAGCCGCGTTCAAATGGCGCAAAGAGAATTGACGGCGACATGCGACGCCGCTGCTCTTGCCGGAACAGCCATGCTCACGAGTTATGACGTCAGTAATGACACCGGTCCACCTGCTTCGGCTGTAGCTGCTGGGCAAAAACTGCTCGACGCCCAGAACAACTCTGGTGCGTATGCCTACAACATGTTCCTAATGGGGAACGTGCTTGGTCAGTGGGTTCGCCCACAAACCACATTGGTATCAAACCTCGGTCAGTTGTCGACGACAACTGATGGTGAATGCAAAGTTTGTATCGGTCTAGTCGACCCGCAAAACGGCTATTCTTCAGTTGCTCCTGTTGTTCCGGGCAACGCCGCTGGTACCGCTATTGGTGTCTACGCCGGTTACGGTTATCACCCGGCATTCATCTCCTTTTTCGGTGTCGGTAACGTCGGCATCAGAGCCGCATCAGTAGGCGGTCTTCCGCAAGTTGATGCTGTTCTTGTCCTTGACCTTTCCGGATCGATGGACGACCTGACACCAATTACGTTGGTAAAACGTTATTGGGATGCTCACCGCGGATCTACGTTTGGTGAACCTGAGCCTGCGACGGGCTATACCGGATCTAATCCAGATACTCTAGGGTGGGCTGACGACTCAACAGTCGCTCGCGGCTACATCAATACGCTGATTGGCGGATCGCCGGCACCGTATGCTGACCTCGCAGCGTTCACTACCCTGCCTGGAGGAGACATTGGTTCTCAGCCGGGATGGGCGAGTATGGTCAACGGTTCTGCTGAGAAAAACGGCGGACAAGATAACCAGCTCGACTTCAATGAATTCAGTGGACGCGGCTGCGTGACCTACCTGGAAGCGCCTCACCCGAACACCAACCAGAGCATCATCGAGTACATGGGTCTGGACACAGCGACATACTTGACCGGTACATCGCTCAACGCCCTCCCACCTCAAAACTTACAGTTCACTGAAAAGGGAACCGTTTTGACCGGTAACAATGTGCTTGTATTCAAGCCATTCTTGAGACACTCACCTGATACCAATGACTTCAATCAACCGCCGGGTAACTGCCCGTTGTTGAGGAGCGGTCCGGGTGGAGGGATTGTGAAAGCAGTCAACTTCGGCTGGGCCATCGGTCCCGGCACAGCAAGATGCTCTCCGTACAAAAACTATCTGTTCGATCACTTGCACTATCCACCGGCTCCTGCCAGCGGTATGGTCGGCAATGCTCCACAACAGTATCCGCAACACGGTGTGATCTACACCGACCTGGTCGTCAATTTTGGTGCTCCTACTAATGGCACCAAAGCTGCTCAACCAGCATGGGGTCCTAACATATTCCAGCCTGTCAATTTCACTTTTGGCGGGTCTGCTATCGAGGATGACACTGTCATTCAAGGACAGACCTACAACTTCCCTAACATCGCAGTCCTTACAGAAGCAGCTAGAGGCAATCTGGACTCTCCAGGATTGAGCGGCGGCAACAACTTCAATAACACCATGTTGCACCGTGGCTATCATCTGTTAGGCGGCGAACCATCTCTGCAAAACTACTATGGGCCTAACGCTACTGGCATGAATTCAAATGCCGGACTCGTTTCTCCGAGAGTAGGTTATCAGAGAGCATATCAACGACTGGCGATGTGGTATTCACAGCCGGTGGCGACAACGCTGGACTCCTGCGATCAGGCGTTCTTCCAGCGCCTTACCGCGCTTACCGATTGCCGGTTTGGTCTGGTTGGATTCTCCGATCGTTGGACCATCAGCGGAAACCCATCAACCAGCGTATCTTCAGCGAACACCGGTGTATTCGGCAGCACGGCCTACTACACTGCGACCGGTCCATCAGCGAACAGCTACTACACAGACATCGGCTTCCAGTCGTTAGTCGACCAGGCTCCTCGTGTTTGGGATGGACGCCTTGCAGCATCAACTGCAGCATGCGTGGCGAAACACGAATGTAGGGTGGACCAGTCTGTCGGAGGTGGGCAAGGCATCGGCTTCAGATTACCGCGCTTCGCGTTGAATTCAAGCTTAACGAAGGCGCAGTGTTTGAGGACGATGCAAAAAGGAGACGTGACGACAACGTACGCGTGGTCAGACCCGAACCACGGGAATGGTCTATATAACGGAAGGCCGCTCAACGGTACTATGTGCTCCGAAGCACTAGAAACCGCGCGACTGAGTTTCCAGACTGCACCGTACTCGGGAGCCCAGCGAGCTGGTAGTAAACGAGCCATCGTCTTCTTTACAGACGGTGTGCCGGTTCCATCCAGCGAAGCCGGACCAAGCGCATCGACAGCAGACGCGTGTAAAAACGACGGTGTTGCCATCTTCTCCATCGGTCTAAATATGTTAGGTAATGGAGATTTGACCTCTCAACAAACCACATTCCTCGGAAACGGGTCGGGTGGATTGTCGGGTCGAGCAAAGAACGGCGGACGATTCTTCATGTGTAATGACGTCACGCAAGTTCAGCAGGCATTCTCCTCGATCGCACGTCGCTTGACGCAGTCTCAGAAATAACCGAGATTGCCTGATTGTCAAACAACTAAAGACTGCCCGCACCTCATATGGTGCGGGCAGTTTTTCTTTGCCGCGAATTATTTCCGCCGGACGGGAACAATATTCACGCATACTTCACGTACAGAACCTACGATGATAGTGTAGGCAAATTCTCTTTTTGGAGGAGTCCTGTGAATAGCCAAGCCCAGCGACCAAACAGACGACGTAAAAGTCTTCTGAAACGTGTCAAAGGTATTACCGCAATTGAGTTGGCAGCCATTGTGTCGATCTTGATCGTCATCTGTGCCCTGACATTCAATATTTGTATTCTTATTTTCTCCGCGGATATGTGCGACCGGGCATGCAGAGACTGCGCCCGAGCCGCCGGACAAATGTCCACCCCGAAGGAAGCGGTTGACGCCATTAACGCGTGCTTGCTGCACCATAAAACTGCCGACAGTTTTATAATCACGTCTTTCACTTCTCAACTTCTCGTCTACGAGGACTACATCGACCATACCAACGATCCGAATCCTCCGGGTCCGCCCGCGATGCCTCCTCCGAACTCGACTTATGCGACAGCCACAACTACTAACGATCCCCAGGTTATGGCGGATCCGCAGCGTCGTGTTCCGCCGCCGGTCCTCGGAGGTAACCCTGGTCCATTCGTAATGGTTTCGACTCAGTTGACATCGCGTATCCCGGCGCCGATTTTCTTTTTCGGCGCTCACTTCCAGGGTACGAGCGGAAACTTGATGGATTTCCTAAGTGTGTACACGTTCCCGATAACCAACACACTGGGACCTCTGGCTGTTGCACAAACAGCTGGAAATCCGAATCCAACCGGCGCTTCGAGTGGTTCTACAGGTACTACGAACTCAACCACGCAACCAACAATCGGTCAAACAACAGTAACCCCAACCGGTCCTAACGGTCCCCTCGGCCCTGGCGGCCCTGGTGGTCCTGCTGGTCCTGGCGGTCCTCTTGGTCCCGGCGGTCCTAACGGACCCGGCGGTCCTCAAGGTCCTGGCGGTCCTTCCGGTCCCGGAGGTCCTTTAGGACCTGGCGGTCCTGGTGGTCCTCTCGGTCCTGGTGGTCCCGGCGGTCCTGGCGGTCCAGCTGGTCCTGGCGGTCCTGCTGGTCCTGGTGGTCCCGGCGGTCCTGGTGGTCCTGCTGGTCCTGGTGGACCTGGTGGTCCAGCCGGTCCTGGTGGTCCTGGCGGTCCTTTAGGTCCTGGTGGTCCTTCCGGTCCACAAGGTCCTGGTGGTCCTAAGGGTCCTGGTGGTCCTGGTGGTCCAGCCGGTCCTGGCGGTCCTGCCGGTCCTGGCGGTCCTAAGGGTCCTGGTGGTCCTGGTGGTCCTGCTGGTCCTGGTGGTCCTGGTGGTCCTGGTGGTCCTGCTGGTCCTGGTGGTCCTGCTGGTCCTGGTGGTCCTGCTGGTCCTGGCGGTCCTGCTGGTCCTGGCGGTCCTTCCGGCCCTGGTGGTCCAAAGGGTCCTAGCGGACCTGGCGGTCCTTCCGGTCCTGGTGGTCCTTCCGGTCCTGGCGGTCCTTCCGGTCCTGGTGGTCCTAAAGGCCCTGGTGGTCCTTCCGGCCCTGGTGGTCCTAGCGGACCTGGTGGTCCTTCCGGTCCTGGCGGACCTGGTGGTCCTTCCGGTCCTGGCGGTCCTTCCGGTCCTGGTGGCCCTTCCGGCCCTGGTGGTCCTAAAGGCCCTGGTGGTCCTTCCGGCCCTGGTGGTCCTAAAGGCCCTGGTGGTCCTAAAGGCCCTGGTGGTCCAAAGGGTCCTAGCGGACCTGGTGGTCCTTCCGGCCCTGGCGGTCCTTCCGGTCCTGGTGGTCCAAAGGGTCCTAGCGGACCTGGTGGTCCTTCCGGTCCTGGCGGTCCTTCCGGTCCTGGCGGTCCTTCCGGCCCTGGTGGTCCCGGTGGACCTTCCGGCCCTGGTGGTCCCGGTGGACCTTCCGGCCCTGGTGGTCCCGGTGGACCTTCCGGCCCTGGTGGTCCTAAAGGCCCTGGTGGTCCTTCCGGCCCTGGTGGTCCTTCCGGCCCTGGTGGTCCTTCCGGCCCTGGTGGTCCAAAGGGTCCTAGCGGACCTGGTGGTCCTTCCGGTCCTGGCGGTCCTTCCGGTCCTGGTGGTCCTTCCGGTCCTGGTGGTCCTTCCGGTCCTAAAGGCCCTGGTGGTCCTGGTGGTCCTTCCGGTCCTGGTGGTCCTGGTGGTCCTTCCGGTCCTGGTGGTCCTGGTGGTCCTAAAGGTCCTGGTGGTCCTGGTGGTCCTTCCGGTCCTGGCGGTCCTTCCGGTCCTGCTGGTCCTGGTGGTCCTTGCGGTCCTGGTGGTCCTGGTGGTCCTTCCGGTCCTGGTGGTCCTGGTGGTCCTAAAGGTCCTGGTGGTCCTGGTGGTCCTTCCGGTCCTGGCGGTCCTTCCGGTCCTGCTGGTCCTGGTGGCCCTGGTGGCCCTGCTGGTCCTTCCGGCCCTGGTGGTCCTTCCGGTCCTGGCGGTCCTTCCGGCCCTGGCGGTCCTTCCGGTCCTGCTGGTCCTGGTGGTCCTTCCGGTCCTGGCGGTCCTTCCGGTCCTGGCGGTCCTTCCGGTCCTGGTGGTCCTGGCGGTCCCGGCGGTCCAACCGGCCCCGGCGGTCCTCAAGGTCCAATGGGTCCTGGCGGTCCTCTCGGTCCATCCGGTCCTCTCGGTCCTGGTGGTCCCGGTGGAGCAGCTGGTCCAGCTGGAAGTACGGCACCAATCGGATAAACCAACACCGATAGACGAAAACAGAACGAAAACAAAAACAACTAGGCTCCCCGGATTGCTCCGGGGAGACCTTTTTTTATGGGGTCTTTTTTCATTGAGTCGGGAAGCGCGTCTTGAACAGACAAAAGAAGTCCATCTTGTACACTTCCCTTTCGGACGAGATCACTCGCGACTTCTCAAGTTAGTAAGTTAGTTAGTTAGTTCTACCGAAAGTCCAATATCGTTTCGTCCGGCCTGACGAAATGGAAATCCGCCCGCTGAGTGGATTTCAGCAGTCCTGTTCACCCCGGGCAACCTCTGCAACGCAGCGACGAGCATCATAAACGAGGCACCTTATTTGATACCACCTCAATTCATCACGATCCTTCTATCAACACAATTCATCGGACATTCCACATATTCTAGAAACAGTACTATCATGAGAGCCAATGACTATCACTATCAGTGCATCGAACGACTTAAATGCGGCAATTAAAAACAACACGTAATGAACAGTAATTAATACTTCACTACGACATGCTCGATTCTTTGTTCATCAGCATTTGAATCATTTTCGCGCAGCGATGCTGTAAAAGACAGTCTCTACGCGCATTAGGGCAAACCGACATCGCGGCGAAAAGCATTTCGAATAACGTCGCCGCTTCCTAAGTGGTAGCAAGCCGACAGCTGTACACGTTCACTTACCGAACACCATATTCAGCATCAAACTGATGGTGCCTCTTCTCCATATAAGCTTCGAGATCTCTCTTCCTGACTCGATATACAAAATACGGAGTTTTATCTTTATGCCATGGCAACTTATCGACACTGACCCAATTTTGCGGATCTGGTTTCGGCACATCGGCAAAGTTGTAGACATAAGTAATCATCTCCGGATGATTACGCGGATCGTCATGGCACCATATAAGGTGCCGCGCCATTGCCGGCCGATACTTCCGCCCCCAGCGCCCAGGCAGGTATTCATAAAATAATGTCCGTCGTTTCTCCAGCCTGAAGTGTTCGAACTGATCCATCAAATTCATACGAGGATATTCATATAGCTTCTCCGTGCCATCCTCAAAAGTCATCACTGCAAGCATGTGAAAATTTGCTTTGCGCAGTCCGGAGAACATCGTCCAATTTTGTTCGAGACCAAAGAAACCAGCATACCGTCTCACGATCGGAATAAGCCATTCTTCGTTTCCTGGCAGATGCGACAATGCAATCGCATTCGCCACAATGAAAAACACGACAAAAAGTACGCTAAAAATGATTTGCTCGGCTCGACCAAAACGCTTTTTCACAACCGCGTGTTGTTGTGCCTCCGGAACAGAGAGAATTGGTCTTGCACTCATGATCGCTCACTAGTTGGAATTCGGCTCGACAATGCGTCATTGCCGAATGGTCCTACCAATCGTTTTCGCGTCTTCCCAATCACCTTTTGAAAAATCGTTTCCACATCGTTTGGATCAATGAACAAAAGCAAACTGGCGATGAAGTACCATTCAAAAACCCCCAGACTAAAGGAATAATCGAGCCCGAGATGAAAACACATAGCCAGAGCGATCATAATGTAGCGAAGCTTTTTGTTCGACGACCAGAGTAAAAATACAAAAGCAAATTCTAAAATCAACGTCGAATAAGTGCACATAATCGAAACGATTGGCACATCTAAAAACGCAGGAATAGCCAATCTCGTGTAATCAAGCAAGCGAGTGGCATGGTACACCGCCGATCCATCACGCCATTGCGGTCCGGCCACTTTCCACGAGACATTGACCAAATAAATCAAACAGAGCTGAACCTGAATCATTCGTTGAGCATACGGCGGAAATAGAACGACGCTACTTTTCCGTTTCATCAGTGTGTCGACTGAAACCCGCTCACCGCAAGGCGAGAAACACAAAAACAACGCAATCAATCTTGCAAAATTATCGCCGGCCATCAAAATAATATCGGCATGATTGCAGATGGAAAGATAGCAAAGAAAAAGAATGATTGTAGTAATCCTGGTGGCAAAACCAATCATTACAAGAAAGGCAATAAAGGCGGAGAAATATAGAAAACCAAATCGTACGTTGTCATCTGCCGGCAAAACAAGAAATAGGTCGAAGACTGGCAACCGAAGCCATTGATAGACATCAACACTTGATGCAGGAATTATCGAATTGACTCCATAAAAAAGCAGGAAATCACGACGAAATTGAACTAAAAAGCTCACGATCATAATCGCGCCAAAGATAATTCGAAAGATACATATCGGCAAAACCGATTGCGGTTCAAACCAAAAATGATTCCAATATCGAGGAAGGCTTTTTAGTGTTTCAACGACAGAACCAGAAAATATCTTACTCACCGAAAACAAGTTGGTAGGCGCGATTTTAGACATCCGTTTTGAAGCAGTCATTATCGAAGTCCTGGTTGAAGATGTTTTTCTTCGACTTCGAAGGTTGCGTGTACAGTGCGGTGTTCGACGAATCGCAAGTTAAGATTGTCTTGTTTGGAATATTTTTCAAACGGCGCGATGTTGAATGCGTTAAAAGTCGGCTGAACTAGAACCGGCGGATTATCCGGGTTCGCGTGACATAAGGCGATAAATCGAGAGCTCGCCGGCCAATAGGATCTGTACGCAGGTTCGTTCAATCCATCGATGACGAATTTCCGAAGTTGATTGCGCTGAATACCTTCGTGAAATGAAAATTTGCGATTCTCAGGCCACTCGTAAAGCTTGACCGCACCGTCTTTGAAGGTAATCGTCGTGGTCGCGAATTGATTCATCAGGCGGATCTCCGGACTAAACAGATTCCACCTCTGTTTCAATCCACAGAATAGAATTATCGGGTCTGCAAGAGTTTTCGCCTGATCGCGCCAGGGTGAATTCGGCAAGCACTGAATCAGGGCGATGCCAAAATAAAGCACAATAATGAGGCTGATAAATTTACGTTCAAAGCCGCGAGTATCGGACTTTTCCGCATTCAGGGAATTATATGTAATGTGTTCGTCCTCACCTGAATTTAAGCCTCTGTTGTCTTTTTCATGATGCTAAACTGTGAATAGAATCATCAAAAACCACACTACCAGACTAGCGTAGCATTAACCAGATCCTTGGATAATACCCCTGAACATAATCAACTGGCAGTCGACGAAGCGCTCAACTTCGCCGAGGAAAAGCCGCCCATCGAAGGATTTCGGAAGGGTCTAATCACCTCGTTCATCGCGATTTATTTTGGCTCCGTCATTGTCTGGCTGTTTGCTGAAATCCCCTACCAGAAGGAGATGGCGCCATATGCGCACTGGATCAACATTGCCGATGCCGGAGTTCAGCATTGGAGTTTGTTCAGCCCAGACGTTCGGCACATCATCTATCACGAGACCGCGCTCATCACTTTCAAAGACGGCTCGCTGAAACTCTACGAATTTCCGCGAATGGAAAAATTGAACCATTGGGAAAAGTTCAAACACGAAAAATTGCGCAAACTTTTTGGCGATTGCATTCCCTGGCCGGACTATAGAGTCTTCCTGCCGAGCGTCTCTCAGTTCCTGGCTTTCAGCAACACGGACGACAAAAATCCACCAGCGATTATCACCATGATTTTCAACTACTCGGAAAATCCAAAACCAGATTCTGCAAAATGGAATTACAGAGATTCATTGCCTTTTCATACAGACAAAAACATCTCATTTGTTTACGGTGTTCGGGAAACCGATTTGCTAAATCGCACTCCCCGTCAGGGTAAAGCGCAACAGCTTCGGCAAAGCAATCTGAGGATTCTGGAAGCGCGATGAGCAATTTGAACATCGACAATCAAGAATTGCTCTCGACTGACGAGGCTCTCCATCATGGCGCGTCCAAAGGGAAGCCGACCGCAATCTGGCAAATCGTTTTGTCGGTATTCATGCTGGCTTATCTAGTGCCCGTTATCTTCTGGTTGTTTCACGATATGCCCACTCAATTGCTGGAGCCGCCGCCGACTTCAGCGCTCAAAGCCGAGCTCGAATCGTTTACCAGAAAGACCATGATCGTTTTCGGCTCCAGCCAGCATTGGAGCGTTTTTTCTCCAACACTGAACCATACGATTTATCACGAGACCGCGCTTATCACTTTTACAGATGGTGCCACCAAAATTTATGAGTTTCCGAGAATGGCTAAATTAAGCTATTTCGAAAGGTTTAAACACGAAAAGCTCAGAAAGATTTTTGGCGATTGCATTCCATGGCCTGGTTACGAACAATTCTTGCCGTCGGTCGCGAGCTACCTGGCGCTATCTAACAAGGACAAAGCAAACCAGCCTACCATCCTCGTTTTTCAAAGAAACACCACCGAGAATCCAAAACCCGATCCTAAAAATTGGAACTACAGAGACAACTTACCCTGGCACACGACCAAGGACATTACGTTCGTGTATGGTGTGAGGAGAAACGATATAGAAGTCGGTAACCTGGACCCAAGGCGCTCCAACTCTCGCATCTACGAAAACACCGGCAACACTACGTCGCAAGGCGGGATGATTTAGATGAACGAAGAAACCCTCTGGCAACGTTTCAAAAAGAATTGGCAAGCCTTCTGGTTTGAGCCGGCGTCACCGACTCCGATTGCATTGTTTCGCATCGCCATCGGTATCATCACTCTGCAATGCCTGCTCGTACACCTGCTCAGTGACTGGCATCTCTACTTCGGCGATCACCCGCTAATCACTATTGAAACGATGATCGGCAAATACTGGAGATACGATCCTTATTTTGACTTGATGCTTTTGCTTCCTCCTGGCGAAATCTGGCGCTGGTATTTCTTCTGGTTCTCGGTTGTCACAGCAACGATGATGACCTTCGGATTGTTCACGAGATTCAGTTCTGTAGCCACTTTCCTTTGCTTGATGTCGCTGCAGCACCACTTCTTGATCAATCAAAATTCCGGTGACAATTTCTTGCGCATCTCGCTTCTTTTTCTAGCCATGTCGAATTGCGGTGATGCTTTTTCTCTCGACAATTTGATCAAAGCGACCAGACAAGACTGGCGCGTCGAGGGCTTCCGCGCCCCGCTCTCAGCACCATGGGCGCAGCGAATGATCCAGGTGCAACTGGCGATCGCATACTTTCACACCTGGTGGTGCAAAGTCGCCGGCAGCGAATGGAACGATGGCACTGCTGTGTATTATGCCAGTCGTTACGACGACATCATTCGTTTTCCATTGCCTTTTTTACTCGATGATTTGAACATGATCAAGATCCTCACGTGGGGAACCTTGCTCGTTGAACTAGCGCTCTGCACCTTGATCTGGTGGCGTCCGGCGCGCTATTTCGTCATGCTGGTCGGTCTCAGTTTGCACCTCGGCATCGAATACACGATGAACCTGCCGATGTTCGAATGGTTGTTTATATCGTCCTATTTTCTGTTTATCTATCCGGAACATTTAACTCTGACAGCGGACTACGTCAACGCCTGGATTCACCAGCACATTGCAAAACCAGCTGACCTGGTCTTTGACGGCAACTGCATTTTCTGCGTAAGAACAGTTGGTATCATTCATCGACTCGACATTTTCAACCTTGTCCAGCTTCACAGCATGCGCGAACCAATTGGTGAAACTTGGAAGTCAGAGGTCGATATGGAACGCGCCGAAAAAGAAATATTATTGCGAACACCTGATGGGAAGTGGTTGGGCGGCTTTCATGCCTTCCGCTACATGGCGTGGCGATTGCCCTGGCTCATGCTTTTGGCGCCATTCCTCTACCTGCCCGGCATCACGCAGATTGGTGAGGCTGTGTACAAATGGGTATCTGCAAATCGTTATGCTTTCCTTGGCGGTCCGTGCGATCATAAAACCTGCCAAGTCGTGGCGAAATAGGGGGAAACATGGCGAAAGTGATAATAGCGTTGCTTGTGGCCGTGCTCTACATCTGGGTGATCATGGTCACCATGCCGTACCGCCGCGAAGTAATTCAGAATCAAGATCTGACCGATTATTATGCCAACCTCGATTTGGAATTCAGCCGAGCGAAAAACGATTACGAGTCTCGCAAAGCGAATGCAAACACGAAGGTAGATCAATTGCTCGATGCAGAAGAACGGCTGGCGCTTCTCCATTGGGAAAAGCGCGAATACGATCGCGCCGTGGAGTTGCTCGATGACGTAGTCAATAAACGAAAACCAGCTGCCGATGCGCCTTATGACGACAGATATATAAACTCGCTTTTGCATCTTGCCGGCGTTTATCGCGACGTCAACAACTGGCAAGTGGCTGAAATGCAGTACCAGGACGTGTACAGCTATGACAAGAGATTCTTTGAGAAAACCGATCCCGACAATTCAAAAATTGCCCGCGATTTAAACAACCTCGGCCTGCTCTATTACCTGAAAGGCACCAGCGAGAAAGACGAAAAGTCACGCAATGAAGTGTTGAAACAATCGTCAGGATTTTTGAACGAAGCCCTCAAGAAGTATCGAGCGAAGCTAGGAGCAGACTCACCTTCGGAGGCAATCTCCTTATGGAATCTGTACTTGGCTGAACGAGACCAGGGCAATGTCGACCTGGCAAATAAGTTAAAAGCAAAAGCAGAATCAATCGACGCAAAAATGAATCGACCGGTTAAGGCACCGTAGGCGGTGCAGGCGGATCGGCAGTAGGAGCTGGCGCTGCGGCCGGAGCGGCTGGCGCGGCTGGAGCCGGTAGAGTAGCTGCAGCGGGATCGACTGGAGCAGCTGGAGCCGGTAGAGCAGCTGCAGCGGGATCGACTGGAGCAGCTGGAGCCGGTAGAGCAGCTGCAGCGGGATCGACTGGCACGTCCTTCAATTTATAGACCGAAAGCGGCGTTCGAAAAGCAAAGTAATCAAAGGCACGGTCAGACTCGGTGTCTGGCCATTCGGCGTAGCAAATCTCCTGATAGAGCGAGTCGATCGTTTCCATCACTCGATGGTCTTTGAGCACGTCACCTAGACTTTCTCTCTCTATCATAAGCAGTTTTGGTTTCGCTTCAATATCTTTGATCAACTGTTCGTACATTTTGTATTGAGTACCAGCAAAGGCCTGCGCTCGTTCCATATCAGTATCGATAAGCAGTCGACTCATCCGAAGTGGGAACCCGGTTAACAGATGCGCTGCCGGTTTCCGTTTATATTGCACCAGGAGCGGATAAGCGGGACGAACGCGGTCGTTGAGAATCAAAACGCTGTCATTTACATTGGTATCACGCATGAGGATGGTGGCAAACGTAGACGGATCTTCGATATGCGTAGTCCCCGAATAACCGAAGGTGGCCATATCGATCGTTTGCACATCTTTTGCGCCATGAATTTTAAATGCCAGAAAACCGGCGAGACATAGCACGGTGACACCAGCCGCAACAGCCGGTTTCAAGAACGAGAGCTTTATATTTCTCCATCTGACCAGGTGGTTTAGCAAAACAGATAACACGAGAAAAGCAGCCAGCCCTGCTCCATAAAACATGGGCAACGCCTGGTAAGTCATCGTTTTTCCAGCGATTACGAAAAGTCCTAGACCCAACATGCATAGTCCAATGCATGGAGGAATCAAACTGCACCAACGCCGCAGCCCAAGGGCGACGACGATGATGAGGATCATTATATAGATCTCGTTTCGCAGATCGGGAGTTTTGTACACCCAGAATAATCTGTCGTCCCACATTCTGTAATCGCACAGCACCAGGGGTAGTGCCCAATTAAAATAGAGATTGGTGTATTCCGACGGGAAGAAGGCAAAGTGAAGGAAGAACAGCGCGACAACAGCCAGTGCAGTGGCTGCTTCAGTAGAACGAAACGGCGAGAATTTCAATTTTGATGTCAGAAAGAATATTTCCATTGTCATGACTGAAAAGAGACACAACGGATCGAGGCATGCGGCGATACCGCCTGAAATACCGGCGGCAAGCGACAATCGGCGCTCCGACTTGTGGTTAGTCCAGGTCAACCAGCGGCAGACGAAGAAAGGCATGTAGAACAGCAAAAACAAATTTTCTCTTTGTCCGGCTTCCTTGATCATCAATAGATTCAGGAGCGCAAAGCCGATCACAAAAAATGGTGCGTGTGCCTGCTCGCGAAGACGCTGGCGAAATAAAATCAAGGCGCAAAGAAAGCAAGACCCAGCGATCAAGGCGACGAGAAACAGATGATAGATTACGATCGGGTGCACTGCCGGAATCAGTTTGCTTACCGCAGCCGGGATGGCGTTGATGTACATCAGACCCGGCGCGGAAACTTCAAAGAAATCAATGTATGGTGTTTTACCTTCTGCAATCAGCAGTCCGCATTGATAGGCCAGGCCGGCTTCCGAAGGCATACTAATCATGAAATACATGAATTGAAAAAGCATCGCCAGAATAACAGCAGCAATGATGATGAACGTGTTTCTCTTCACCAGCCCGGAAGCCTGTGTTCTAGATCTCGATACTCTTTCGGCAAGCAGCATGATGAGCTGTTATCTCCCTGGTTTGCGTCTGAAAGTTCGGAAGTTTTCGATTGACTGCAGTTCATCGTAATCTTTGATTAGATGCTTATTGACGAAATCATGCGGCTCGACGAAATAGTCGGGACCCTTCTGCATAAATATAAATCTAGGCTTGTTAGCTTTGATGTCTTCGGCGTACTCGCCTACGATGCGGTCCATATTCTTATACAGAGCAATGTTCTTATCAGAGGCAGGCAGGCAGTCTTTAACATAGGACAAAACAGAAAGAATGACCATGTGCAAATGTCTAGATCCCGGAACGAAACGCAATTGGGTAAGCCAGGGGTAACCTGGTGATACCGCATTCGACATCACGATCGCTTTGTCTCCGAGTTTATATCCATCCAGAACGAGGTCAGTGTAAGGGCTATGAATGTCAGACCACGGAGAAGTGCCACTGTATCCAATTATCTTCATGTCGAATTTTCTGGGATCAGTCGCCACTAAGTGCTCATCATCAATTCCATCTTTGATGGCTATTCCCAGTACAACAACGACCAGGCAAGCCAATACCGCCCGTCGAGGAAACTTGACCGGCTTTGTTTGCTTGGCACCAAATTCGGTGACTGTTTTATGCAGCTTCTGAGCGATCAGGATTTTGATGAAACCGATTTCCATACACGCCAGAATAAACGCGGACGCGTAGACCGGCTGGTCATGGTAATGCCAGCCTTTGAATTGCATGAGGTACGGAATCACGCTGGCGAGAACAAAAACAAGAAGAGGCAACATCAAGGTCGATCGTTTTCGCATTGCCACCGCAAGAAAGCATGCGACTGCCATGAGATAAAACACATCACGCTTACCCAGTTCTGAAAAGGAGGCGCCAAGTGAAGTGTCCCAGAACCTGTAACCCAGCGCGAATGCAGGCACGACGAATTCGAAATACGTCTTGCGCATGAGCTCCGGAACGAAAAGGAAATGCCCGACGTAGATCAATCCAACAATCGCACAACTCACTGTTTCGTATGTGAAAAGGCGCGAGAGCCTTCGTTTATCAAGGACGAAATACAGTTCTACGAGAACGGCTGGAATAAGGAAGAATGGCTTCAGGCAAATCCCTAAGGAAGCCATGATCCCGATAGCGCACGAGTAAAATTTGGACTCAACTCCGCGACCTTGCCACCGCAACCAACGGAGAATGAAAAATGGCATGTAAAGCAAAACAAAAATCTCTTCGCGTTGACCGAAGTCATATCGCAAAAAGAAATTGAATAGAGTCAATCCAATCAGAAACGGCATGAAGAAAGGCGCTTCGGATCGTTTTGCCTTGGTGAAAAAAAGCGCAAGACATGTGGACACCGAATACGTAATCAGCAGCACTAAAAACAAGTTGAAAGACTGCGTGACCGGAAAGTTCAAAACTTCCGCGAAGTATGCAGGAATCGCGTCGAGATACCAGATCAAAGGCGGGTTGACATCGAACATATCGACGTATGGAACTTTGCCTTGCGTGATCAACTGTGCCGCTTGCAAGTGCAACGCCGGATCCCAACCAATGCGAAGCGGATGCAACATGACCGTGTGGATTAGCCGACCAGTCATAATCGCAACAACGGCGATGCAGGCCCAAAACAAGTCTCGGTCGTGCTTCAGAGGCGATTGCGATGAGCGCTGTGCGCTGGCAGTGTGCGCGGTTTCAACCACCAAAGACGAATCGTTACCAGCATCGGCGGCGGACGCTAATTCACCTCCATTCGAAAACGGCTTCTCGCTCGGCGAATTTTTCTCATCCGGCAACCCAACTTGCTCATCAACAAGCGGCAAGACGCCCTCGTTTTCAGATTGCGATGTGGCATCGACATCGTCAATCTTGGTGGCAGGTTGCTTTTCAGACAGATCGTCTTTCTCGACCACTCACACCACCGGTTCTAGTAGCCCCATTTACGATACAAGTTTTCGTCCGTCTTCCAGTTGTACATAAGCCATTCTTGAGAGATGCTTTGCGTTTCGCTTTTCACGCATTTGAAAAATTTCCAATCCTGAGAATTCTCGAGACTTTTCACTGGCGGTTTTGTCAGATGTTCTGCGAACCATCGGCGCGCCAACTCCTGATCGGCATCATCTTTTTTGAAATCATCTTTGTATTTCAAAACTGCCATACGCCCCGGAGTTTTGAATTTGAGCCAGATATCATAGCTTCCGGATTTGGTTCCGCCGCCTGAGAGATCTTCAATTTGAGTCGGCAGGTCGGTGAATGTCTCGGCAAAAATTTGCTCTGGTCTGACCGTGTAACCGTCAAATCCAATTTTATAAACCATGTAGCCAACAACAGCAATCACTGCCACCACAAGAAGTGCGAGCAAAGGCTTCGATTCCATCTTTGTTTCTACCCCGAAATAGCGCCTACCGATCCCCGCGAACTTTCATCAAGCATCGCACACTCAGTGTACCAAGAGCGATATCGACTTGCGATGACAAGACCCTGAAGGCCGAAACAGGCGGACTCTGAGATTACCGCGCAAAGCAGCAATCAGTTTCAAAACAAAATTTATCGACCGAATCAAGTCGTTTCAACAATCGATCAAGCAATCAAAATGTCTCGACAACGCGGGTCGCGAAGTCGCCAGATAGCTGCATCTGAGACGAAGTGATGGAAGTTGACGCAGGCCTGAATCACAGTCGCGACCAGTCCGAATGTCAAGCCAAAATACATCATGAAGTGCGGCACGAAGATATAGATGAACATGCCGGCAACGATCACGTACGCCCAGTATCTGAGCGACCTTGGGCTGAACCAGTTTTTGAAAACATCTTTGGACAGCATGCCTTCGGGCAGGCCTTTTTCTTTGATGTAGAAACCAAGTGAGATCGCAAGATATTGGCTGCCATGGAAGAAGTTTGGTCCATACATCCAGATCATCGAAGAGGCCATGCCGACTGACCAGCCGATGGCCAGGACAGTTGCGACTTGAGCCAGAGCTGGAACAGGCATCATCTTGCCTTCGCGCAGCCATTTTTTCAGCAACACGCCGACGAACAAAACTGCCATCACTGCGAATAAGAAATTGCCGAGATCGTTGAGCCAGAGCGGCAGTCCCCAGAACGGAACATCGACGCCCCAGTAAATATAAGGACTAAATTCGCGATGGCAAAGAATTCGCGTGATGATTGCATACGATGTCGAATGCATAAACCAACGAAAAACTTCGCGTTCGAAATTAGACATGAAGTAGCCGCGCTTGTAGCAATAGATTAGCGCCACACCAAAACATTGACCGACATAATGTTGGAAGACCCACATCATGTGAATGTAGACAACGGTTCCTGCAGCTTCTTTGAACATGCATGCCAGAGCGAAAAGCGTGAGGCTGAGCCACGGCAAATAATACGCGTACAACCTGAAGGTCTTGCGACTATCAGGTGTTGCATAAATTCGCATGTAGGTAGCAATCGTGTGAGTGTCGGCAAATAGATGCTGACCGAAAATTCCCAGGATCATGATGACGGTCGCGACGGCAAAGGTTTCTTTGCTGGACGCGATTGCCGGATCCATGTTGTTCCATCCGAACAACAAATAGTGAATCAGAAAAACGCCCCACAACATACCGCCGTAGACGAATAAGAAATCAAACCATCGATTCACGATCCATGGATGTGGTTTCGTCTTCGCTACAGCGACGGGAGCTTCTGCCGTTTTCGCTTCGGCAATCGCTGGCACGCCAGCCAGATTTATACTGCTACTAACCAAGGATTTTTATCCTCACTAACTCATCATGCGCGGCCACACTACGAGTCACTTCTAGTATACCTAAAGAGCTCATCAATTGTGAATCGAGACTCCATGTTATCGCTTGCAGACCGGGCTATGGTGCCCTTCTTCACGTTTTATTCAAAACGTTTTGTCCTAGGATAGCAGAAGCTTTCTGCAATGATTGTCACGCAAACGCCAGATGGCGGCATCGGTGATGAAGTGATGGTAGTTGACGACACCGAGGACGAGTCCGCCCACCATGCCGAAATCGAGACCCATCTGCATGAAGAAGTGTGGAATTCCAACGTAGAAGAAACATCCAGTTAGAATCACGGTGCCGACGTATTTTACTGCCGGCCAGCGAACTGTTTCGCGCGCCATCTTCCAGGTGTCCATGCCTTCCGGCATGCCGCGCTCTTTCAAATAATACGAGAGGCAAACAGCCAGATATTGGCTGCCGTGGTAGAAGCCTGGAACGTAGAACCAGAGCATCGAATTGTCGGAGCCTTTGGAAAGCCCGAGAGCAGCCACTGTAGCGATCAGCAAGATTGATGGAATCGGCATGAATTTGCGTTCCATAATTGCTTTTTTGAACAGAACGCCGATGAACGCAATGGTCAAGCCGATCAAAATCCAGCGTGATGCATTGAAGAAAACCAGTGGCAGTGGCCCCCAGAAAGGTATCGGCACACCATAGAAGTTACGTGGGCTGAATTCCTGGAAGGTCAGAAAGCGAACGATCACATACGCTGACATCGAGAGAATGAAGTAGCGGAAGATTTCTTTCTCGATGTTATTCATTATGTAGTTGCGCTTGTAGCAATAAATCAGCGCGATACCAAATGCTTGTTGGGCGTAATGCCAGAACACCGTAATCAAATATAGATAGACCAGTGAGCTTGTGAATTCCGGCTTGGTGAGCCCGAGTACGAAGATCGGGATGCAGGAATAAACTAACCATGTGCGATAAAACTTGAAGCGTTTTCGATCTTCGGTGCTGCCCCAGATTCGCATGTAAGTCGCAGTGTTATGCGAATCGGCGAATATATGTTGGGTTAAAAACACGGTGATGATAAGGAATGCGGACATGCTGCTTGCATTCATATCGACTGGAACGGTCCAACCGAGAAATTGAATGTTGATCAACATGAACAGAAGGACACCGCCGCCGGTTATAAACATGAAGTCAAAAACCGGATTGATAATCCATGGATACGGCTTGCCAGCATGCGCTGCAGTCGTACTAGAACTCTTCGGAATGTCGGGTACGCCTGTACCCGCAATACTGCTGCTAACCAAAATTCTTCCCTCTTCCTGTCGCGCGCGGTGGGGACTACACGAGAGTTTGTCGCCGGCCCGGCCTGTTTCATTGTACCCGCAACAACTATCGGTAAATCTTCAAACGAGCTTGCAGCCATGCGTTCGAAAACCCACCATACTCATTTATTAGCCGGTGATCGTGAAGTGTTCGTGAAGTAAGACTATTTTTTGGACTTTTGATACAGATAATATGGCGCAACACGACGAATGGTGTCTTCAAACGAAGTTGGTTTGAAATCCAATTCCGCAATCGCTTTATCCGAACTGAAAAAGATCTTGTGTTGCGCCAGCCATGCGGCCTGGCGACTGACCGGCGATTGCATGCCGAACATCGGCAAGACGGCTTCTGCCAGCGATCCAAGTCCGACCAAAACTGACGAGGGGATTTCAAAAACCGGAGCCCGGACGCCTTGAACGCGAGCGAAGGCCTCTGCTGCCTGACGGTATGTCAGGTTCGCACTGACAAGCGCGTAACGCTCTCCTGGAGTGCCTTTTTCCATGGCGGCCACATGGGCGTCGACGACATCATTAATATCTGAAAAAGTGACGCCGCCTTTCGGAACGCCCAGCAATGCGCCTTTGGCCATGGCTGTGAAAATCGCGTGATGGTGCGGATGCTTGTCGCCTTCTCCGAATGTGATACCAGGCGAAAGAATTATCACAGGCAATCCCCGCCCGAAGATCGTCTTCACTTCTTGTTCTGCAGCGTACTTAGAATCGCAGTAGTTTAGGCCCAAACCGCCGAGATTGTACTCCAGAGATTCGGTGCCGACTTCGCCATTTTTTGGAATGCCCATGGCAGCGACTGAACTGGTGTGGATCACTCGTCCAACACCGGCTTTCAGCGCGGCTTCCATCACATTTCTTGTGCCGACGACGTTGACGCCGTATTGGCGATGGACATCTTTTTTCTTGTAAGAAACCAAACCGGCTAGATGAAAGACAACGTCTTTGTCATTCATCGCTTGATACATAGATTCGATGTTGGTGACGTCGCCACTGATGTGTTCGATCGGCAAATCGCGCAGTTTCTTCGACGGCGTGCCGGAGCGACCGAAGGTAGTGACCGTGTGCCCGTCATTGACCAGGCGCGCCACGAGATTGGAGCCAATGAAGCCGCTCGCCCCTGTGACGAGGATTCTCTTCAAATTTGTGGCTGGCTTCTCTTCTTCTTCCGTCATCGGAAATTCAACTTGTTTTTTGTGGGGAGGCGGGGATAAATGTGCCTATTGGATTACTGCGATAAGTGTCGAGCGCGGCGTCGAGGCTAGAGGCCTGGCGATCGATTATGGTAACTAAACCGTTGGAGTGACAGATATTGTCGTGCATCGAGAGGACGACCTGGTCACTACTCAACGTCGGAACGTCCTGAACCATTTCCATCACCGCCGCTAAAAGTTTACCGGCTTGAGGATGCAGATTTACTATGGGTTTCTTCTTGCCAACCAACTCTTGCAGTTCTTCGACAAAGCGGCGCATTGACAAGACAGTGGAGCCGCCAAGCTCAATGGTTTCGCCGGCAAATTCCGGAGAGATACATTTCGAAATCGCTTCGACGCAATCTTTGATAAAGATCGGCTGGATCTTATTAAGTCCACCATTCACAAGAGGAACCACAGACTTATTTTGGATCAAACTGGTTAATCGGCTGACAAGCTTGCTGTTGCGGGCGCCAATCGTTCTGCCTATCAGTAAAGACGGTCTCAAAATCGTGAAAGGAATATCGGAGGCGCGAAACTCTTCCTCGGCCAGCCACTTCGTGCGGTGGTACTGAGAAGGCGCGTCCTTGGCGGCGCCAAGCGCCGTGACCAGGATTATTTTCTTGCAGAGGGCGATTCTGGCTGACGCCACGAATCGGCGCGTCAGACTTTGATGCAACTCGACGAAAGATTCGTTTTTCTTGGGCGCGATGCTGCCGATCAAATGGACCGCGTACTGACAGCCATTGAAATACTCGGCGGCGTTTTTATCCGTCAGTGCACCTTCAACGACTTCGGCGCCCATTTTTTTCAACAGGTCGACGTCTTCTGAGCGTGCGCCTGGACGAACAAGGCAGCGCACCGCTCGCCCCTCGGAAAGAAGCCTCTCAGTCAAATGGCTGCCTAGATAACCTGTCGCACCGTCTACCAGTATCAAACTAATCCTGTCCCTTCTTGTTCCAGTCCGCGCAGAAAACTGCCGACTAATACCGACCTAAAATCGGTTGCGTTGTATTCTTTTGTAGACGTTTTTCATCAGTGTAACTTCACCGACTTCGTTTCCTTGAGCCTGGTGACCGAGGAATTGAAACAGGTAGCCGACAAAAACCAGAAGCGCACCACGACCGACATCCTTGCCGCTGAACAGCAAGAAGAAACCGGTAAAGGCAGCCGGCACGCCGACGATATGCAAGGCCGCGTTGACTGGATGAGAGTGCCTGCCGATATAGTCTTTGACAAACCAATTCACTCCGGCAATCGGACAGCTTTTCGCTTCTTCCGCACCGCTTGTGGTGGCAGGCTGTGTGCCCTGCACTTGTTGACGCGTGTCGGTCGCAGTTTGCACTCCGCCCTGTTTGCCGTCTCTTGTGCTGCTATGCGAGCCGTTGTTGTGTGAGCCGTTATTACTCATGACCTTTCTCCCTTAATTGCGCTCGGCATTTTGAAATGTTGTCAGTGTTTTTGAGATACCAGTTGAAAATGGAACCCGATCGACATAATTCAAATCGCGCTCCGCCTTGGCAATGCTGAACCCTTGATTGACTCCAGCCAGTCGGAATGCTGCTTTAGAGAAACGCGCCAGCTTGCGCTGAGTGTCGATTCCCATCATAGGAGCGACGGATGATACCACTTCGCAAACCAGCTTTGCCGCCACCCCTGGTACCACTTTTTTAACGCGCGGCAATTTTAAACCATCGGCGATCGCATCGAATAATTCTTTTTTGGAAATTTTCTGACCGTCGGTCAGGTTATAAACTTGACCGTAAGCCTTTTCATTTAAAATCGCGGCCTCTATGGCTTTGCTGAGATTTTCGATATAGATTACGTTGGTTTCCTTCTTGCCCCCATCAATCAACATCGCTTTTCCAGTCGAGATTGAATTGATCAAACGCGGCATCCAGGCTCGTTCTCCCGGTCCGTAAATAAAACCGGGACGCAGCGAACTGACTTTCATCGGCGACTTGTCGGTTTCGGCCATCACCGATCTTTCCGCTTCCACTTTGGAGTCGGCATAGGGCTCGCCGCAGGGCTTGAGCGGTTCGTTTTCATCGACGTTGTAGAGATCGCCTTGACCGGTGATCACCGACAAACTGCTTATATAAATGAAGTGTTTTACGCCGCGAGATTCAGCAGCGTCAAGAATCGATTTGGTGCCGCCCACGTTGGTGGCAAAGATCGATTCGCGGGAACCAAAAGGGTCTACCGATGCTGCCGCGTGTACTACAACATCCGCACCTGATATCGCCTCTGATACCGCCGCCGTGTTAACCATGTCGGCAACTCGAACTTCGATGTTGGGCGCAGTGAAATGCGACAGACGTTTCTTATCTCTGCCGACGGCAATCACTTCGTAACCGCGCTCGGACAGGTAACCGACGAGGTGACCGCCGACCAGGCCGGTGGCTCCGGTGACGGCAACTTTAGGTTTTTCCGATTTAGACATCAAACCTCCAGAAGAGCAAGGCGCCCGGAAAAGGAAGGCGGCGAGCTGAGCAGTGGAATCTTCACTTGAGCTTCAGGCGCACCTTCAGCCACTCTTTGCTGGCGCAAACGGGTGTAAGTGCCGGCTGGAAGAATTCTGAGTACGGGTTCGGCCAGACGTTTTGTCGAACGTTTGTCTTCGTACTCGGGATTTTGCATGCGCAAAGATTGATCGAAGACTCTGATAAATGCGACTTTCAAGGACTCCGGCATGTCGGTGTTCAACTCGGCGTAACAGACATAATAGGGTGGATGACCGAGTTCTACTTCGGCTGTGAAGTGACTGATTTCACCCATGTTCAATTGCTTGACGGCTTGCGTCAAGGCGACTAGAACTTGTTCTTCGGTGATTTTCTCGCCGGTGATTGAGCTCACGCCCAGACCTTTGCGAACAAATTTCATCACCGGTGTTTTGTGAATGAAGTCCGAGACCTCCATCAAGTCGTTGATGTTGTATCTATATAGTCCGGCGTTGGTCGTGAAGTAGATGTAGTAGCGCTCGTGCAGTTTCAAATCTTCGATCGTCTTGAAGTTCATCACGCCTGCATCCATGTCTTCTTCCGAAACGAATTCGAAGAAATGCGATGTCAAAGCGAGCACACCACCGGCGCCATCATCGTTAATCGGAATGGTGCCACGACCTTCGGAGGCCATGTAACCGAAATCACGAATTGGAATATTGCCGTAAAACTCGGGCAGGCGATCGAGATAGAATGACATCGGGCCGCCCTTCCAGCAAGACATCACGCCGAGATTTTGCCAGACCATTTTGGGCATCAGCGTGCCGTGTTGATCGAGCAACTTTTGCAGTTCGTCTGCACGTTTTGGATCGGGACGGAAATATGGTTCGAATGCCGCGCGCAGTTCAGCAGGCGGTTCGTAATTTTTATTCAATGTGCCTTCGCGCAGATCTCTAATCAAACTGGCGGAGTGCTCTTTGAGCTGATCGGCAAGCAACAGCAAACTGGATGGGTTGCAACCGAGAACAGCGGTGACGTTCTGTCCTATCGAAATACGCAGCATCAAATAGTATTTGATGTCGACATCTTTGATGGTGCATAGTTCATAAGGCACGGCGAAGTGCCGTCTGATGATCGAGGACTGACGGCGATTCAACAAGCCGGAAACCGCGCCGTAATTCAATCCGCCAGCTGTGACGCCTTCTTTATCGTTGCTTGTGATGATGAGAAATTTGCCTTCGGCCGCGCGCGGAAAGCTCTGGATCAAATGATAGTTGTGCACTTGAAACGCGTGCGTATAATCTTTCAAATGCGTCTCGGTAATCGGCACATATTTAGGTGTGGCCGTAGTACCGCTGGTAGTGGCGAACATAAACGGGTCGTCGCTTGTGAGCTGGTTCTTCTCGCCCTTAAGAAGTTTGTCCACATAGGGGAGAAAATACTCGTACGTCGAAGGCGGAACGTTTTTCTTATAGTCTTCGTAATTGTTGATCTGATCGAAATTGTGAGCCTTACCAAAAGCGCTTGTCTGATGTTTTTTAACAATCTCGAGAAGTTTTTTGCGCTGAGTTTCGCCGGGGTTTTTCAACGCTTCGTAGAAACGACGAATGTGCGTTCCCCTGCGGTACAGCTGACCAAGCGTGATATCGAAATTACTGAGAGACATAATTACCTTCCAAAATTTTAGGCACCGGCCGCATGAACGTAACTAACCGCGGTGTCAGGCACTTTTACGAAGACGCGCCGCAGTTTGTTCTCATCGACTGTTATTCCTAGACCGGGTCCTTCGGGCAAGAATGCCTTGCCACCTTGTTTCATCGTGGTATCTTCCACGGATAAATCTGATTTCAACAAGAATCGGTTGAACGATCCCTCGCAATTATCGAGAGGTCCTTTGACACAGGCAAACGCCCGTCCCGCGGCGCTCAGTATGGCGGACTCACCAACCTGGGCACCAAGCAAACATCCAATACCGGCAGCGCGAGCCATATCGGCCATTTCGCAAGCGGCGATCAATCCACCCACTTTCGAAAGTCTGATGTTAAATGCGCTGGCACCTTTAACATCGATCAAAGTCTTCGCGTCTTTCAGTGTCAGAAGCGATTCGTCGGCAACCACTGTTTCCGGCAACTCACGAGTCAGACGTTGCATACCGGCAAGATCTTCAGGACGCACCGGTTGCTCGATGGAGGTGATATTGTATTCACGCATTTTCTCGGCAAAATAAAGCGTTTCTTCAACAGTCCAGGCGCAATTGGCGTCGATGCGCAATATGCACTCCTCGCCCATGATTTTGCGAGCCATCTTCAAACGTTCAAGGTCGACTTCCCAGTCACGTCCGACTTTTATTTTTACTGTTTTAAATCCGTAGAATTTGAAAAACAGGAGCATGGCATAGAGAGAATATTTTCCTGAGAATGGAACGACGCCACCATATGTGACGTATGAAGAGATGGTGGGAAGACTGTTGGGTTCACTCATGAGCTTCGGCAAAGCGCCGCTCTGCGAGAGGCGCACCATGTCGTTCATCGACAAGAGGGAGGCAACCGACAAGTTGTTCGAGCGTGCCACCGCATCTAATACCGCCAGTTCGACGGCACACCAGGAGGCGCCTTTAGGTTTCTCGGTCAACAGAAACGAACCGAACATCTCACGCAGTTGCACCATGGCGTCGAGCGGCGAAGAAAATGACAAGCCTGTGAGCTTGGGGGCGTACTCTTCGCGAATAGTTTTCAGTGCACCTTCTGTGGTTTCACCGGTGACATAATCGCGCGGAACGCTCTCGCCGTAGCCGACTACACGCCGACCAGTGGTTTCGTCTTCAAGATCCACTTTGACGACTACGTTGAGTGAAGAATTGCGAGACGCCAGACTGTGACCGAATGAAAATCGGAAGGGCAATTTGATCGCGAACGCTTTGATTGAGATGATTTTCATTATGACACCGAGGGCGAGCGTGACAGGAGCCACTCTGAAATCAGGTGAGTGTACTCTTTAAACCAATTGGCGTCAAAGTCCAGACAGTGGTAAGCATCTGGAAACAGGCGCAGGGACTTGTCCGTGGCGCGTAACTTTCCGTACCACTGCTCCAACTTTTGCGTATCGACAATCGCGTCGTTGCCGGATTGCACGATTAGAACCGGCATGGCGATGTTCGGCGCGGTCTTCTTGGCCAGTTCGCCGAGTTTGTGACTTTCAACAAAAAACGTAGCAGTTGCCTCGGTAAGCCGCAGAGGGTCTTTATCGAGAAACTCCAGATAACTGGGATTGTCGGTAAACATCGCTGTAGTCAGCGGTATCGGGTACTTGCGCATCGCTCGACGCCCACCCATGAAATGATTTACTGCGATTTCCAACTTCGTCTTCAAGTCGTAATCTACTTTAGAGAAGATAGCAGGACTGCTGAGAATGAGTGCGGCGATCGGAAACTGTCCGACTTGTCCTGTGGCGTCAGGAGCCGCAGCTTTAGTCTGCTGTTGAGCGAACAACGTGGCTGCCTTTGCGCCCCAACAATTGCCCCAAAGGATGATGGGGTGCCCCATGTGAGCGGCACAAATCTTGCGGAGCAAACCGTTCACATCATCTATAAACAGTCCGTAATTCGGAAGGTGCCCACGATCCCGCGAGTTGAGCCCGGCTCCGCGTCTATCCGGAGCATATACCGTCACACCTTTTTGATTCAACAGATCGGCAGTGTTCTCGAACCACTGGCTGTGTCCCTCGATTCCGTGCAGATACAAAACCACTGGTGCACCCACTTTTCCCCGCCAGGTGCGGCACAGAAGCTGCGCACCGTCGGATGCGCGTATCCATTCATGTTCCGGTTGAGATGACTGTCGCGGTGAATCGGTCTGAGGGAGCGGTATTGAAGCGAGATCTTTCAAAATAGTTTTTGAGTCGTTTGTCTGGGTGAGACGGGAAGGTTTCTTGTGTTATACGTGTCGCCGCTTTCAATTAGCTAAATTGGATCTAAGAGAAAGTCTTTTCTTAACAAGAAAATACGACAAGAGTTTAGCATCTGAGAGCTCGTTGGCAGGAGCTTCCAAGAACCGAACGCCCAAATCGCTTAACTATTTTGGGAAATTATTAGCACCTTGAAATGGCTGGAAGCGCGAGACGTAGTAAATTATTAGGTTCCTGGGCTCTTGGCTAAACTAGTCAAGCAGAGCGGTTAGATTTTTAATAGGGTTGATCTACTGTTATGGCACGAATCACTGGCTGGCTCGGTGAACTGGTAATTGAATTGAACTGGGGCTGCGAAAACAGTCCCTACATCAAAAACCTGAAAAATGGCGGCGGCGACACAATGGCCATGGGCCGCGAGTTATGCCTGGTTTTGTGGCCGTTTATCTCACAGCTACCCGCAAACGTCTCGCGTGTACGGCGCATATTGCCGGACAACATGACGGCATGTCAGAAATTTTTTGACCAGTTAAAAGACGACGAGCTCTATTATCAGGGTCTGTATATGCAGCAATGCACTTTGACTGGTTTAGACAAAGCAGCTCTGGATGCTTATAAACCAGACGAACAGACCCAGGCGCTCTGTCTGCTGATGGAACAGTACTGCGCCAGTCCTGATTATCATGACGGCGTGTTGGCGATAGTGGCGGCGGAACTGGCTGCGACTTGCTTCGCGCGACACTCGCAAGAATATTTCGAAGAATTCTTTGCATCGATTCCGGAAACAGAGAGAAACATCAATCTCGAGGACGGACTGGCGTGGCTGAGACTGCATGCCAAGCCGCATCCAAAACATGCACTGTGGCTGATGAGAACGATCGAAGCAATCGACGCGCGCCCTCCTTCCAACAAAATGCCGGTGCCGGTAATGACACTAATTGATGCCATTCATCAGTTCCTCAAGTCGGAACAGAATGGTCAGGGAGTCAGTCATAGTCATTATGGTCATTTAGTAAATCAGCAACTGATCGATTCGGCTGTATAGGTACGATATAAAGATGCTTCGAAAAGGCTGCGTTCCATTGTATTCGGCATTTAATGGCGCGTTCGCGCGCCTGCTTCGCCTGGCATTGGTGATGGTGGCACTTTTTTCAATCGTGGCACCAACTCTGGCTGCGCCGGCTCAAGGTGCGGTCTCCGGCGCGGACACATCATCTGGTAAGAAACCCAATAAGAAGGAACAGGAACTGACCTCATCGCTTCAAGGTCTCACCGGCAGTCCCTTCAACAGCGACATGGTGGATGGTGCGGGTTTCATCGACAAAATGATTTCCTCTGCCGCCAGTTACAACAACTATTCGTTTGATTTCACGATGAAAGTCTTCAAGGATAAAAAGACGGTCGTCGAAGAAGGAATTTTTTACTTCAAACAAAAGCCGCGCATGATCAGGCTTGAAGAGACCGGCAGTTTCAAAAAAGGATCAGTGGCAATCCTTGGAGCCAACGGCAAAGTCAAAGCGCACATGGGCGGCGGCATGAAGATGTTTGTTGTGGAGTTGGATCCCAACAATGCGATGCTGCGTTCTGCCAACGGTTTTCCGATGACTGACTCCGACTTCATATCGCTTGGACAAGCATTAAAATCGTATTTGAAACAAGGCGTCACCAGCCAGGTAACAAGAGAAGCGTTCGATATGAAGGCAGAACACGATCGAGTTTTTGTCCTGGAGCTGCGCAAAACCAAAGATACTTCGAAGCTCTGGAAAAGAGTCGCAGTCAGCGCTCGCACACACTTGCCTTTGCAGTGGTGGGATTATGATGACGACGGCGATCTCTGGTCGCACGCCAACTGGAATGATTTCAAACCGAACCAACAATTGGCCGATTCCTTGTTCAACATCAAAAATGATGATGGTGCAGGTTAAACCACAGAGTAAGCTATAACACTGACAGAAGCGAAAAAAGAGAGAGGGCAGGTCCGCATGTTATTCAATCATCCGACATTAGTTTTATTGATTTGTCTTGGTATTGGCGCTGCCATCGCAGCTCCAGTGCTGATTAAAGGATTCATGCGCCGCGGCAAAGGCGTGAAGTATGAACAAAGCTTCGTGCTTCAGCGAGCACCGCAGCTGATGTCAGTCTTCACTATCTTTTTGCTCGTCATCACCGGCATGGTCTATAACGACATTATCCAGGTGCCTGGCGCAGTGCCCTTCATAAGTCTTGCTGCGAGCAAAGATCCAACCGGGTTTCCGCTTTATCTATCTTGGTTCGGTTTGTTGATTTTCTTGAGCGGATTGGTCTTTATGATCGGAGGCTGGATTTCGCTTGGTGAGATGTTCTCGACGGACGCTGAAGTCATGGAGAATCACACGGTCCGCGACACCGGTCTGCTCGCCTTCGTGATGCACCCCGCTTATTCCGGAATCATTCAGTCTCTGCTTGGCGCCTCAGTTGTTCTAGCATCACCGTTTTGCATCTTGTTCACGATCTGCATGGTTGCTCCGCTCTGGCTTAACCGGGCTAAATATGAAGAAAAACTATTGGTCGAAGCTCTGGGCAAACCGTACGAAGACTACATGAAGAATATGGGACACCGCCGCCTCGTTCCACGCTTCATTCCCATAGGCGTTTAGATCGCGCATAGTTACTTATGTTTCGTAATGTTTCCTCTTTCCAACCTCGCACCACCGGTGATACAATGTGCTAGTAAAGAGGAAAGTCTATTTCGTCCGGAAAGACCCAATCCAAGCTGGATAGGAACTACATTGAAACCACTAAATTCCCAATTAATTTTAGTCGCGGCCCTCTCGTGCGCCGCAGCAATATCATCGATGGTGGCAACACCACAAACAGCACATGCGAAATCATCAGCTGAAAAGTCTGAGGCCAAAATGGAAGAAGCCACTACTAAAAGCGAAAAACGCGCTGACGAGAAGACTTGGAACAGTGCCAAGATCTTGATTAAGGCGCCACCAAAGATGGTCTGGGACAGCGTTCACGAAGAACGAAAACACGACCCGGATTTGGCTTACAGCAAAATTCTCGAGCAAGGCGTCAACGAATGCCGACTCGAACAGAAGTTTCAACTTATCCCTGTTCTGGGCACCTCGGTTTGCGAGATGCACAACAAGGAAGTACCCGGAGAGCGCATCGACTATAAGTTGCTGAAATCAGATCGATTCAAAGCAATGGAAGGGAGCTGGGTGCTCACACCGCATAGCGACGGTCGCTACACAATGCTCGAGTTGACTACACACCTCGATCTTGGCGTGCCGGTTCCGCAGATGGTGATGAACTCCGTGACTACGAAGAAGTTGGCTCGCCGTTTGACTAACGTCAAGAAAGCAGCTGAGCACAGACATGCTCAGGTAGCGGGCGCGGTCACGAAGACTGTCGAATAAACGCGCGATCGAACTCGTTCATGCAAAACGCCAGGTAGTTGAACGCGGAATTCGATTTACCGATCGATTTAGCGAACGGCTTGGGATGCTTCGATCAAGAAGTTCAGTTGCACGCCGAAATTGCTTTCGAAATATTCTTTCTTTTCGTTGAGTGCCCAGGCTTCGGCGCGAAGGTTCTCGCCTTCTTTGACGAATGGAACGAGTGAGATCATCTTAATCGGACGGACACCAGGGGTGGTGTCAGCGCCCTGGTATGGATTGATCATCACTTTGAGGTCCTGGATAACTTGTCGGTGACTGCGATCGAGAGCTTCAGCGATGCGCAGGATAGCGGAGAGATCTTGGACGATCGGTCGCATGGTGGCGTTGAGCGCTTGCCAGGCTTCGTGCGAATCTTTTGGCGCCGAGCCGCGGTGATAGCGGGCGATTGATGCGATCATCTCGACCTGCTCTTCGGAGTGACCGAGCAAACCGCCGTGACGAATCAGGTAATAGCTGTGTTTATGGTGACCGTTTCTTGCGATGAACGTGCCGACATCGTGGAGCATGGCGGCGGACCAGAGGATATGACCGACTTCTTCGTCGTAGTTGTGCAGAATGCCTTTGGTCTGGCTGAATATTTTCTCGGCGATTTTCGCAACTTGTTCGGCGTGCGCAAAACTAGAATCATACTTTTCGAGCAAGTAGTGAACGCTGGTAGAGCGTGGATCGCTGTGGCTTTTCAAGGCACCGTTCAACCAGCCGGTTTGCAAAAATCGATCGACCACAACACCTTCGCGCAGAGCCGATGAGCAAACCGTGATTTCATCAGCTTTGAGAGCGCGCATCGTTTCCAAAAGAACGATCGCGCCGGCAAGAATTGTTTGGCTTCGGTCGGCGGAGACTCCTTTGATTCGGTCGCCACCAACTGAACAACGCTCGATATACGCGACGATCTCTGCCAATCGATCGATCGGCATGCGCCAGCCGTGGAGCGGTTCTTGCGTTCGTCCGGTTTGAACACGGTCGAGTTTCGCCAGAGCTTGCACGGTACCCGAAGTACCGATCACGCGCTTGTATCCGCCGGTGGCCACTATTTGTGCGGCTGCCGGCTTCACCATTCCGGTGACTTCGCCGTGCAATTCGTCCAAAGCTTCTTTAGTCGGAAAACCTTTTTTGAAAAATCGGAGCGTTAAACGGGCGCCGCCCATCTTGTACGATTCGGCAAAATAAGCGCGTTCGCGGTCGGCACTGACAATCTCCGTGCTACCACCGCCGATATCAATTACTACGAAGCGCTCTTTCAGTTCAGGCATGCTGAACAAAACACCAAGGTAAATCAACCGGGCTTCTTCTTTACCGGAAACCATGCGGGCATCCAATTTTAAATCCTGACGGATGCGCTCGATTGTTTCCGATCCATTTCGCGATTCGCGCACCGCGGACGTGGCCACAGCTTGCACGTGAGTGGCGCCTTTGGACTGCGCTTGTTTGAGCATATCGCGCAACATTCGCTTGGCGGTGTCGAAAGCAATATCGTCTATATAGTGCGCGCCCAGAGCTCGCCTGAAGAACGGCGCTATCTCTTTTACTTTGGTTATCACTTCGAACGTCTCGCGATCATCGGACGCACGGCAGACAATCATGTGAAACGAGTTGGTGCCCATGTCGATACAGGCGAATACCGGTCCACCGGAAACCTTAGCCCAACTGCCTTTGCGCTCAACTTCCGGTTCTGATTTTTGAAAACTGCCGCTGCGCAAACTCTCGTCGTCAGACATTGCGTCTAACGCTTTTTCCAGAGCCGAGGGTTCAAGCGCGTCTCTTAATGCGGATTTCGATGCGGATTTCGCTCCCGCTCCCGATTTCGAGTTCGAGTTCGAGTTTGAGTTCGATTCAGACTTCTGCTCGTTTTTACTCTGCTGAGAAACTTTCTGTTCAGTCTTTCTCTGATAAATTTTTAGTTCAGTATTGCCGGATGCAGTGCTGCCGGATGCGGCCCTTGCCTTTGCCTTGGTTTCTGCTGACGATTCATTAGTGGATGAATCTCTTTTTGATTTTTCCAAAGATTTCGGTTCAGTTCTCTCGGAGTCGAACTTCGAAGATTTACTTTGTCCGCTCGCTTTTTCTTTGGGCGCCGAGTTTTTGTCGGCGGCTTTGTTGCCGCTGGCAGCTTTGTTGCCGCTGGCGGATTTATTCTTTGGGTTTTCGGACTTGCTCTTCGGACTCATGAAGTGACGGACTCCACATTCAACGGTGCACTAGCATACTCGATCGTCGCGCGAGCGGTCCTTAGAGCGCTGGCGATGCAGTCTGGAATTCCAACGCCGTGATAGGAATTCCCGGCGAGAAACACGCCGGGCAGCCTGTCTTGGGTAATCGACATAATTTCTTCGACGCGCGCCTGGTGACCCAGATTATATTGCGGCATGCTGTCCGGATATCTTTTGACGAAACCAGAAAGAGGTTTGGATTTCAAACCAAGATAGTGAGTTAGATCGGCATGGGCAGTGTCGATCAGATTTTCGTCCGAACGCTTGAGAAGCTCTGGCTGAAGAACGCCGCCGAGGAAGACGCGGATAGCAACCGAATCCGAAGGCGCACGGTCCGGGAATTTGTTGCTGATTAAACTGGCAGCGAGGATCGAACGCTTCTCCGATGACGGCACCACGAATCCGAAGGCATCAAGCGGGTGATCGAAGTCTTCGCGCTTATAGAGCAAATTGACAACTGCAGCGGATGCGATTTCTATCGCGGAGAGTTTTTGTGAAACCAGTGGCTCGACTTGTTCGAGAATCTTCGCGGTTTTGATTGCCGGAGTTGCGAAGATGACTGCATCAAACTCCTGTTTCCGAACTGCTGTCGCGCATTCAAGAATCCAGCGGTTGCTGCTTGTTTTCTTGAGGTTGAGAACTTCGGTGGCGCGCTCGATATTTTCGCTTCCGATTATTCGTTCCAACTGATCGGTGAGAGATTGCACTCCGTTTTTTAAAGAAACAAACATGGAATAACGGGCACCGCTGGCGGTGCGTTCCTGCGAGCGCTCAACGGCACCACGAGCAAGCAATCCGCGAATCACACTTCCAAACTTACGTTCCATTTCGACAAACTGAGGCAGCGTCGCGCGCGCGCTCAGTTTTGAAACGTCTCCGACATAAATGCCGCCGACCATCGGCTGAACGACCTTCTCGAGCGCCTCGCGACCAAAACGTCTGGTCACGAATGACTCGACTGTTTCATCGTCCTTCGGTAGATTTGATGGTGATACCAAATCCAGTGCCATGCGGATTTTGCCGGCAATTGAAAAAAGCGGACTGAGTAGAAATGGGATAACTCGCGTAGGTGCCAGCATGACAAAGCCTTCGGGCAAGGTCTGGAGCTTACCGCCACATGCAACCATCGAGCGTCGATTGGCTGTGTTAGTGGGTATCAAATCTTTTTCCAAGCCGAGTTCTTTGATCAACTCTACGCCTGCAGGTTTCGTAGACAGCATAGAGTCAGGTCCGAACTCAACAATTCGATCGTCGCGCTTCTCTGATTGGATGACACCGCCGGCGCGATCGCTCGACTCGAAAACAATCACCTGCAGATTCAAGCCTTCGGTTTTGGCCAGAGTCATCAATTGATAAGCGGCTGCCAGTCCGGTTATCCCGGCTCCGACCACTGCGATATTCAAGCTCTGTTTTTTATCTTGCATTCGCTGTTTCTGCTAGCCGACTCACCCTCGGCAATTTCTTGTTGCGTTGACCAGAGCTGCATTCGCTGTTTTCTAATTGGCATTTGCTATTTTTGCTTCGCACTCGCTATTTTTTGGAAAGCTCATGCACTAATTCCACCAGATATTTTACGTTTTCAACTGGTGTCGCAGGCAGGACACCATGACCGAGATTGAACACGTGTCCCGGTCTTCCAGCGGCCTGGTCAAGTATCACGCGAGTTTGTTTTTCAATCTCTTCTTTGCCTGCAAATAAAACCAGCGGATCGAGATTGCCTTGAATGCCTTTATCGTGGCCAATTAGATCCCAGGCGTAGTCTAAGTCTATGCGCCAGTCGACGCCGAGAACATCAGCATCGGTTTTAGCCATCAAACTCAATAAGCCATTTGTCATCGTTCCGAAATAAATGATCGGTGCTCGTCCTTTCAATCCACTGATAAGGTCTTGCATGTGAGGTAAGACGTAGTGCGCGTAATCGCGTGGTGACAGTGCCCCGACCCAACTATCGAATATTTGAATTGCACTGGCGCCGGCATCGACTTGAGCTTGCAAATACTTGATCGTCATCTTCACCAATTTACGCATCAGCAGGTCCCAGGCGGCGGGCTCGCGATACATCAGCGATTTGGTTTTTTCATAATTACGACTGCCACCACCTTCGATTGCATAAGACGCAAGCGTGAAAGGCGCACCAGCAAAGCCGATCAGTGGGACTTTCCCATCCAGTTCTTTGCAGGTTTTTTCAATCGCCAGCATAACGTAAGCAAGATCGTCTTTGGGATCGAAGTCAGGAAGCGCTTCTACATCGGCGACATTGACAATCGGATTATCAAGCACCGGACCATCGCCCTGGGCAAAACGCAGCCCGAGCCCCATGGATTCAAGCGGAAGCAGGATATCAGCAAATATTATGGCGGCATCGACACCCAGTTGCTCGACGGCTCGGACAGTTACTTCCGACGCCAGCTCAGGCGTTTTACACAATTCCAGAAAGCCGACTTTCGATCGAATCTCGCGATACTCACTCTGATATCGCCCCGCCTGCCGCATGAGCCAGACCGGCGTGTAGCTCGTCGGTTGCTTCTTCAAGCATTTGATAAATTCAGTATTTTTGATTTGAGTGGAAACCATGCGCGCGCTCATCATTCGGGATGTTCGGAAAGCTTCGGATTTGATGCCAAGACCGTCTGAAATACTACCACGCCGTGCTAATATGACACGCTGGATTGAAGAAACATATATTTGTTCGTTCCGTTTCGCCGATCCATCGATGCACTCCACTTACCGAGACTGTCTCAACGTCGGTGACTCCGTGGCTTTACTAAAAGGAAACCCTAATGACGATCTGCTCGACGTCATCATCGTTGGCGCCGGTCCAGCAGGCATTAATTGCGCTCTTGAATTGAACGAGAGCAGAATAAAATCTTTGATTATTGAACGAAAGAGCACGTTGGGTGGCGCTTTGGAGGAGATTCCTTCGCCGATTCCCAACCTCGCCTGCGGTTGGTTTGACAATGGCAAAACTGTTCAAACCGGGCTCTGCGACACGGCTAAAAGAGCGGGTTTAAATGTCGTGACAGATGAAAATATTATCGAATGCAATCTGCATGAGAAAACTCTTCGCTCGGCAAATCGCACATATAGAGCCACATCGATATTTCTGGCGACAGGATATCGACTGAAGCAGCTACCGCAAAGCGAATCAATCGAACAATTCAGTAATGACATCATTTACCGTTCTGGACCTCATCCCGATGATTTTGTCGACAGAGATATCGTCATCATCGGCGGCGGAGAGAGTGCTTACTACGAAGCACTGGATCGGGTGAAGACTGCGCGTAAGGTGACTATCGTCAATCGTTCCAATCGATACAAAGCACCAGTTTTTCTCATCCGTCAGGCTGATGAAAACCCGCGCATCGAGCGCTTCGAGAATCTTGAATTGGTTTCCGCTTCGGGAATTAACTCAATGGAAGAGATTACCTTTCGTTCCACCACAGACGGTGCCATTAAAAAAATCCCGGCACAAAAATTGGTTGTGAAAATTGGATATACTCCAAATACGGAATTGTTTTCGGGACAGATCGACATGGATTCTTCTGGGCATATCCGGATAGGACCGGGTTGTTCAACGTCTGTGGCTGGTGTTTTCGCCGGGGGAGACATCGTGACGCCTGGCTTCGACCGCCTCGCTGTCGCCATGGCACATGGCGTGATTGCCGCGAAAGCAATCGCAAACTACCTGTTTATCGAGAAACCGGCACTGGACCCTAATAAGCTGCAATCAAGCGGGCAGAAAGCAAACACATGAGAATCGAAGTCTTTGAAACAATCACAGCATTCCTCGGAATCTTCCTCGTCGGAGTGGCGATTCTTCTCGTCATCGCGAGAACGTCATTCGGCGGCAAGCGTGACGATCGCAGAAAAGAATTTTTCCGACTGGTCGAGATTGCTCGCGAGGCTGAGATTTTAGAGAAGAAACCAATCAGCTACAACCTCGCCGGCAGCTGGAAAGGCGAGAGTGACGGCTACTTCGGAATCGGCAAGTTTATTGAAATTGAAGTCGAACAGAACCAATCTGAAATCAGTGGAAAAATAATCGACCATTTTGGTTTTAGTAATATCCGCGGATTTTTCGTTTGGCCGTATATCTGGTTTGACCTGGAACGACACGGAACCATCTTCGAGTTTCGCGGAAATATCGCGGAAGCCCCTGATGGCACCACGATTTCAGGAAATTATCGTTATTATCAGGACGATGCTAAATGGACAGTCAAACGAATGACCGGATCTAGCTCGGCACCACCGGCAGTGGCAACGATTAAGGCGCAGCAAAAGGACGTTGCCACGGCAGCGGCTGCAGCGGCGACAAAGAAAGCGCTGGTGGAAACTCGAAACCAGGCAGTGGAAGCGGCTAAGCTCGGAGCGCTGGCAAAACCGAAATCGGACGTAGCCGATGCAATTTTGCCGAGCGAGAACGATCTGGAAAATAGTCCGGCAAATCCATTTCGAAAACACACTCAAGAGCAGAATCTAATTGCCGCAGAAGCTGATGCAAAAATATCTGCATTAGGCGGCGAGATAAGCTCCAAAAGCGACGGTTCAGCTGATTCTTCTAAGGAAGCAAAAGCGGTGCCAACCGGCGATATCGATGAAAAAACTAAGCGCCCGCGAAAAGTTTCGGGAAGATGTCCGGATTGCAACGCAGAGATAGATGAACTTTTTTCGTTCTGCATTTATTGCGGTAAGAAAAAAGAATAGCTTAGCGATCGGATCTTCAATTTCAATAGTAGCGTTTTGCAGTTCAGTCGAATGCAGCTTCAGTGTTTCGGTATCACAGCTTTATAGTTTCGGTATCACAGGCTCGACTGCGTCTTTCACGACTACGCAGCCGGAGATTTTGTCGTGCAGTGCCTGCTTCTTGTCGTTTTTTAAAATCATTAGATAGCCGCCGAACACAGGTAACATCGAGAGCAGTCGAGCTATATGTCGGACTAAAGCATTGAAGATACTGGGACGGCTGCCGTCGACGCGCGTTACTTTCATGCCGATCACGACCTTACCGATGGTGCCTTGCAGTGGAGAGCTTTCCATCAGCACGTGATACAGAAGATCGGAAAGAACCAATCCACCGATAACGAGTGCCCATATCAAAGTGGTGTCACCGGTCGGTCCGATGATTGCTTGTGAAGTGAAATGCTGACTCAGTTTCATTAGAAACAATGGAAACGCGACGCTTGGTGCAAAGCCTTCCAGAAAGAAGAAGCCAGGCAGTTCGGGAAGAACCATTGATGCATCAACTCTTGTGATCAGGAGTGGCAAACCGAACGAAACAGGAATACTTATCGCCATGAAAACAAGCGCTTCGAGAACGGCGCTCAAACCACGCATCCAGAAGTCGGCGTATTTGTCGGAAGGATTGATGGGAGAGGCAGGATTGTTTGATGAAACAGGATTATTCGATGCGGCAGTTTCGGCGCCTGGCATTTGCCCTGGCTCGCCTGTTTGCTGTTCTGGTGCTTCTTGCGTCATCGTTTGAACCCACATTTAATGAACCATCCGCCGAATTGCGGTTTTTTCGCGAGGAGAGAGGGTAGAATACCTATGCCTGTACTCCGACAGCTTGAGCTTACATTCGCTTTTTACCGAAATCCACGCTCTAGCGAATTGTACAGGCATTCTTTTTTCATGACGAAATTCTTTGACCGACGTTACGTAATCTTAGCCTGGCTTGGTGGGATAACTAGACGGCGGACACGCACGCAAATGTTTTAACTGAAATTCATTATCTCGAAACGGATCTCCAGATGTCGCGCGAGTTTGATGATTCGAGGAAAAGGGCAAAGTGAAAACCCCTGATCAAAATCAGAAATTCGGTCGGCGGCATGCACTGGGCAATAATGTTTTAATGGAACGATAGTCACCCGAGCAAGGGCAGGTGTTTCCTTTGTCACCACGTAAGCGAGCGAGCCAGGATACCAATACTTCAGTCGGCACTGCCCGCGACAACAGCGTTTGGGGCGGTCTTGCCGATTTGCTTACGGAAAAACGCAGAACGCGTGTGACGGAAGAAGAATTTCGTCTGGATATTTTGAACGCACTGCTGCGAACGCCGCATGGTGACATAACTCCGTATGTCGAACCATTCAGATTTTTGCACGATCGCGATCCACTGTTCTTTATTCGTCTGGCCGCCTGGTATAACGAGCTTGGCACGGTGCATGATCTCAAACAATTGTTCATCGCATTTTTGTGCACGTCGAAATTTTCGGATGAATTTCGCGAATGCGGATTAAGCATGATGGAACGCCTGCCACCATATCAGGTGCAACGTGTTCTCTACATGATTAAGGGTGAAGATCGAGGTGGCACGTTTCAAAAAGGGCTCGGGCTCAGCGTTCCTCGATCTTTTAAAACAGCGATCAGAGGCTATTTGAAGAAACGCGAATCAAGCGACGATTCATTTGAGTCGGCCGTATTGCATGCTCGCGAGGCGTTATCTACGTTGTATTGCTCGCTGAGAATCAAGCCTGGAAACTTTGCGCAAAAGGTTTTGTTCGACAACAATCCACCGGAAGGCAGTCGTTTGCACGCTCTCAAAATGCTGAGCCGGACAACTGATACAGAAGAACAAGCTTTAATCATCGCTGATTATCAATTGCCTTATCGGGCAGCGGTTTCTGCAATCAAGTGGTTGTCACCGCCGGTGATGGTTGCGATTGTTGACGCTATGTCTCCGCAGGAACTGATCAACAATCTCGCCAGTTTAAAAAAACGCGGAGCCTTTGAGAACGAGGACATTCGCGCGTTTATTGAATGCAAACTGGAGGATGCAAAAACAGATCGTCGTGTTTCTGCGTTAAAAACTCGGCAGGCGATCAAAGCCGCAGGTCTGGACGGTGAGATGGAAAAACAGGTGGCAGCAGTCGGAGACGCGAGAATAAAATCGCTCGGAAAGGTCACGCGCTCAACTGCGTTGTTTGTTGATAAGAGCGCCTCAATGGAAGAAGCGATCGAAGTCGGCAAACAGGTGGCGAGCATCATCGCGCCGATTTGCACAAAAGAGTTGACCGTTTACGCATTCGACACAATTGCCTATCCAATCAAAGCGAAAGGCAATGAATTATCTGATTGGGAAAACGCGTTCAAGGGCATTTCCGCTAATGGCTCGACTAGCTGCGGATCGGCGCTGGAAGCGTTGATCAAAGACGGGAAACAGGTGGACCAAGTTATCGTAGTCACCGATCAGGAAGAGAATGCGCAGCCATTTTTCGAACGAAGTCTCGTGCACTACGGTCGTCAGTTTGGCATGACACCAGATATAGTGATTGTCAATGTAGGGGCGAGTTCGACATTTCTCGAAGACAGCTTGAAAAATTATGATGTCCACGTCGACACTTATACTTTCAATGGCGACTACTACAGCCTGCCAAGCCTGATTCCATTGCTTTCGCAAGGAACACGCTCTGACTTGCTCGCCGACATAATGCGATATCCATTGCCGGAAAGAACTAAATGACCGAGGACAAACCGGCAAAGAAAGCGCGCCCCGACGTTCGAGCAATGATCAAAAAAGCGGCTCAACAAACGCGCGATGTTTTCGAAACGATCATCATGGCACCAGTCGTGCCGGGCGGCCTTGTGCGGGTTCGCATCAACGGTATCGTTTCGGAATTCGAAGTCGACGATGCTGCATTTCTTGGATGGGGATTGTTGAAACCGGAAGCACCAGGCAAAGCGAAGCTAATCGGCGAAGCGTCGCCGGCACAAGTGAAAGCTTATATGGATCTGCTTCCGCGCTTTCAAGTTACGATGCTGAAAGAGCTGCAAGGCACATGGTGGGCGCTTCCGGCGCAGGGTTCCGAAAATAGACTGTCGTCATCGCAGGCGGTGCCGATTCGTTTAGCGGCTCGCATAATGAGTTTCGATACTGCGGCTGTTCGTTTCGACGGCGCTTCTTTCTGGTTTGAATCAATCGCCCGACGACGCAATCCTGCGGTTGCTCGAACGCTGCGAGATCAACTTGCTAAGGAAGTTTTTCCTGAAGACGTCGAATGCCCGGAAGTGACCCCTCAAGAGCGTCTTGCTTACAGCTTCATGTTTTACGATTTGCACCCGGATCTAATCGAGCAGGATTTGCCGGAGCACGATTCAAGTTCTGAAACTCAGACTCAAAACACTTTCGATTACGATACCTGGCTCAAAGACTTCAAAAACATGCGTGGCATTCTCGAGCGCGAACAAGAAGATCGCAAAATCAAAAACGCCTTGCGCCATGCCGGCGCTCAGCTCCACAGCTATTGGCGCAGCAACCCTGCCGATCGCGAACTCAACATCAAAATTGTAGTCGACGGTAGCGAGCATATTGCCCGGGTCAACACGTACGACCTCACTGTTGTAAACGCGGGCATCTGTTTAAGCGGCTACGATCAAGACTTCGACTTAACGAGCTTAGTCGGCGTGCTTCGCGAATACAAAAAAAATTGATTATAGAGACCAGTTAGACTTCCTGGCGCAACGAAAAAACCTTTTCGATCACTTCGGCAACAACCTGGTTAGGAGTTGATGCGCCAGCGGAGACGCCGATGACGACGGGTTCTTTGGGCAGCCAACTATTGGTCGTCGAGCAGTCAGTATCATGAGGCGGTTTGTGACGAATCTCGTCAGCGGACACGATGCACGATGGTCCATCGATGTGATACGAAGGCAATCCGTTTGTCAAAGCGATTTCATGCAAGTGTCCGGTGTTGGAGGAATTGAATCCACCGATGATTAACATCAAGTCCAGAGGCTCTTCGATCAGATGCAACATCGCATCTTGTCGTTCCTGCGTAGCATCACAGATAGTGTCACCGGGACTGAGGAAGTGATCGTTTATAACCGACGGTCCGTACTTTGCCATCATTGTTCTTTCGAACAATTTGCCGATCATTTCAGTTTCGCCTTTAAGCATCGTGGTTTGATTGGCAATGCCGATGCGAACAAGATCGCGGTCGGGGTCAAAGCCTTGCGAATAAGCTTGTTTATCGCGATCCAAAAATACTTCTTTCGATCCGCCGTTCAAAATATAGTCAGCGATCCATTCAGCTTCTTTCAAGTTCTGAACGATCAGATACGTATCCGCGCGAGACGAGGTGGCGACGGTTTCTTCGTGATTATATTTACCGTGGATGATCGCCGTAAAATCGCCTTGCGCAAATTTCTGCACGCGATTCCAAACACGAGACACCCATGGGCAGGTCGTGTCGACAATCTCGCAATTGCGTTGTTCGAGGAAATGCATCTCTTCTACGCTGGCGCCAAAGGCAGGCAGAATCACGACATCGTTTTCATTCACACAATCGAGGCTTTTGGTGCCGTCGTCTTTCACTTGCAAGAAGTCGATGCCCATGTCACGCAAATGCGAGTTGACTAGCGGGTTGTGAATAATTTCGTTCGTGATCCAGATTTTGCGATCGGGAAAATGCCTGCGCGTCTCATAAGCCATGGACACTGCACGGTCGACGCCCCAGCAAAAACCGAAAGCTTCAGCCAACCGGATCGTGATGCCGTTGCGTTTGAGAGTGTTGCCGCCTTCCTTGAGTTCAGCGATAAGATCTGACTCATAAGCGCTCTTTAGATCGCCGTCGACGACATCCTTAAGACCGAATCCTTTTCTATGGTAGGTCGGGTTTTTCATTACTAGAATCTCGAATCTCTTTAGAACAACGACTCGAATTTTACCTAGTTTACGTAAGAATTGCTGCTCAATCCGGGGGCGGAGTGTTATTATTTCGTTGGCTTATACTTACTATGGACCCTAGTTACCAAGAACAGATCGTAGCTCTCTCAGGCACTAGTGGTATCGCACGCTCGGCGTCGAGTTTTGTCAGGGTCTATAAACGGGGAGGATTTTTCGTGAAGAAGTCGTTATCAATGCTTCTGGCAGCAGTTGCAATCGCATCATCTTGTTCAGCTGCAAATGCTGAAGATGCAAAAGAAATGGCAAGAAATGCCGCGCGCTTTCCAGTGAGAGCAGCTGCAGTCGGTACTGGAATGGTCGTCGGAATCCCGGTCGCCATCACACGTCGCAGCTCTAATCGCGCAATCGAGTTTACCGAAAGTTTCGCCGATAAAATTGGCGGAAAAGAACACGCGCCACCAATGATATTCGCAAGCATCCTGGGCATGCCGTTCGGCTTGCTTGTCGGAGCCGGTGAAGGTGTTTTCATGGGTGGTAAAAACGCTATCAATGGCAGTGCTGCAGAGCATCCATTCACACTCTCCACGTTCAGTCTCGATGAAGAACTGGAATAAGCATAGTCAGAAACTGATTTCGGAAGAGGCGCGGACACTGATGGTTCGCGCCTCTACTGTCTCTTGTTGGAGTTTAAAAAATGCATTTTGATTTGCGCGCGTTGATTTTCGACATGGATGGGGTACTCATAGACTCAGAACCCATGCACCTCGAAGCGTTTAAACGTTTCTTCAAAACATTGAATATTGAATACACTGCAGAGCAAAACGCGCTCTACCTGGGCAGAAAAGACTCCGAGATATCGGAACTGTTGATCGAGAAGTACGGCTTAAACATGACGGCGCCTGAGTTGGTCGAGAAGAAAGAAGAAATATTCAGGCAACTGATTCTGGCTGAATCCAGTGCCCGACCGGGCGTTATGCAAACACTCAAGGAAGCCGTTGAGCTTGGGATCAACCGCGCAGTCGCATCCTCAGCCACGCTGCCCACAATAAAACTCATTGTAAACACTCTTAAGCTGAATCAATACTTCCATAGTTTGTCCTCCGGCGACGAAGTGAAGAATGGAAAGCCCGCGCCCGATGTGTTTCTGCTCGCCGCCGAGCGCATGCAAATCGCGCCGGAGCACTGTCTGGTAATCGAAGACACGGAAGCGGGTGTTCAAGCAGCTAGAGCCGCGGGTATGAAAGTGGTGGCTATTCCCTGCGATGCGACCAAGCATCAAACTCATGCCCTGGCAGACATGAGACTGGATAGCCTCAGCGAACTGAAGCTGAAAGATTGGGTTCAACACTAACCTCGCACACAGGCTGTATATCGGACACTCAACTAATCATTTATCCAGAAATGCCTGGAAAACTTCCACTTGGCAAGCATGCATTAGTTTGATGTGGGTATAAAACCCTGGGGGTAGCCGACTTTCTTACTTTAAATAAGTAGGGATAAGTTGATTGAGTCAGGCAGGAATCGAGAGACCGGAACGGATTACATAGGGTTTAACGTTAATATGAGAATTATTCCAAAGGAGCGAATACTCAGAGTCAACTGCGCCGGCTACGGCACGGAAGCTCATTGGAATCTGGGGCGGGCGAAGAGTTTAAACAACTACAGCGCGATCATCGTCAACCCCGTCAGTATCGCCCACTTATTTGATAAAGATCCTGAGCTGGTTCGCAAAGTCGAACAGTGTCTTGCCGAAGGCAACACCACGCTCACGATCGATGACGACTTACTATTACGCAATCTGGCTGCCGAGATCGATAGTCGAGTGCTCGAGCTTTCCGATTTTCTGACTCAGGGCGGAGTGCTCGTTTACTTCCTCTGCCGTCCTTTTATAATTCAAGGACCGAGTTTGGCTCTGGATAATTACTACTGGTTGGAAAGCCTTGCTCCGGATCAACCAGCAGAACGCAACGTCCGCCACATGAGTGCTGTTTCTCACGGCCGATTGATCGAACCTACCGACGACGGCAGCATCAGCGAGTTTGCGCCTTACTTGCAACAGCCTGGTCTCGAGTGGAGCACGCTGATTCGCACGGAATATTTGACCGAAGGTTACACCGTCATGGCTGAAGCGGGCTCGAAGAAGTGCATCGCCGGTCAGTTATTCATCGTAGAAAGCAGTGGCAAAGTAGTTTTCTTGCCATCTCCTTATTCTCCTGATTTCGACAAAACGCTCATCGACGCTCTTAACGGCTGGTATACATTGAAAGAGCAAAGTCCGGAAGAGTTGGAAGCAGAACAATTCGAATCGAGTGCAACAGCGGCAACAATCGCAGCACAGGCAACACCTGATATCGGCTCCGGCCTATTCGAGCGCGAACAAAGTCAGTACGAACCAGTGGCTGGCGTCATGGTTGATCCAGTTGCGCAATCAACTCAGTCAGGAAATTTTGAAGTAACTTCCGCCGACGCCGCCTCTGCCACGCCAGAGCCGGAGCCGTTCTCATTCAACGCTGACAAAATTGCTGAGTCCGTTTCGCAGGACGCACGTCGCTTCGAAGAGGAAGTGGCAAATCGTGTCGCGCGAGAACCAAAAAAATCGACGACCAGCATCGATCTTTCGATCTTCGCTCAAACCGCACGGCAGCTCGTGCAGAAGACGACGGACTCTCCTGCGGCCGCGCAGGAAGAACAATCCGAGGCACCAGGGGTGGAGTCAGGTTCATTTGCTCCAGTGGCACAAACGCCAGAGCAAGACGACTTCTCTTCGGCGCAACCAGCTATTGAAGAAACAGCAGCAGAAGAGGTAGAACCAAACGTGGAAACGGCATATCAGGCAACATTAGAAGAGCCCGAGCAAGCAGTAGAAGAAGCAGCGGATTATGAACTGCCTGCGCAAAAAGTCGCTCCGACACCTGAGAGCACCAACGCCGGTAATTCACTGCGAAATCTTCTTTCCGCCGTCACTCCGGAACTTCCTGAAAGTGTCAAACCATCAATGACTTCGCCGGCTTCGGCTCTCTTGTCGGAATCCGGAACCTTTTCTCCAGATCCGGTGACACCACCGGCGGTAAAATCTAAATCTGCAGCATCACTGTTCAGTGATGACGATGACGATTTTGATGAACCATCAATCGAAGCAGAATCACCGGCCGCGGCTAGCGAGGCGTCCGCCGAAGATCTGGACGCCAACGGTTTCAATCCGAATCAAAGAGAAGTCGAAACCTCAGATCAGAACTCAGGAGTTTACAGCAGTGCAACGCCACTAGCCGACTCGGGAGTCTACAACAGTGCGACGCCGGTAGGCGATTCCGGCGTGTTCAGCAGCAGTTCGACGCAGCCTCAATCTACCGGCTACTCGAGCGAATTCAGTAAGTCAACCGACTCCGGTTTCTTCGGACAACAGCATGCAGAGACGGCTTCGAGCAACTCAGGCGCGTATGGCACGCCGGCTGCAAACAGTTCTGACTCGATTCCAGCAACTAATTCCGGCGTGTACGATCAGAAGTTTCCCCTCGGGACAAACAGCAGTTCCACTCTGCCGCAATTGAATTCTCCAACCAGCAGCAGTTCCAGCCTCCCGCAATTAAATCCTCAAACTAGCAGCAGTTCCACCCTGCCGCAAGCAGTCTCGCCAACCAGCAGCAGCTCCAACCTGCCGCAACTGAACTCTCCGACTAGCAGCAGCTCCAACCTGCAGCAAGTGGCATCTCCAACCAGCAGCAGCTCCAGCCTGCCGCAAGTGCCCTCTCCAACCAGCAGCAGTTCCAGCCTGCCGCAAGTGGGTACAGGTTCTGGCGACTTCAACACAGTGAGGAGCGAAGAACCAGCAAGTTCAGAAGCATTCAATCAGGTGCAACCAGCCGCGCAAGAACCTTTTTATAGTCAACCGGCTCCTCCGGCTGCACTGACGTCTCCATCGGTCACGACGCCACCACCGGCGGAGCCTGCAATTTTGCAACCACCTTCTGGATTTATGTCCAATTTCGCCGCGCAAAATGCTTCACAGCAAGTGGAAAAATTGCCGCCGGCTGAACCGCCAATGCCTCAGACACCCGTTCCGTTCGTATCATCTGCTGGAGATAATAGCGCTGTGACAAATAATGATCCCTCCAATCACGACAACAAATCGACAATGGACCTGCTTCGCGAACTCGAGAAAGCTCAGCGTCCACCAGACCAGGTTCAACCACAAGCCGCACCTGCAGAGACCGAACCGGATGCCGATGGTGTCAGACCTCTGTTGAGTAATTTGTTTAAGAAGGATGCCACAGAGCCTCCTGTCTATGAGATTACACCACCCGCAGTACCACAGTCGGGTCAACCGGCAGTGCCACCGCGGCCGATTCCGACACGGAACACGCTCGGTGCTTTGATGCAGCCCGCTGCAGAATCTAGAGTAACAGTGCCACAAGAAAGTTTAGCGATGAATAGGGAGGGCAGCAACGCGATGTCTAATATGGTAGTTCCGGATTGGTGCAAACAGTATTCTTTCTCGTATCTTGACGAATTGAAGAAGGAGCAAGCCACCCTGGCTAGCGAATTGCAGGATATTCAAGCAAAACTGAACACGGTGGAAAGCAAAATTGCTTCAGTCGAACAACTGAAATCCGCTTTGCTATCGGGCGATGGCGACTCGCTCAAAGAAGCTACCGGACTGGTTCTCGGCAAACTGGGTTGGACTATCAACATCAACAATGCTGCACCAAATGAGGTGCTATTGCTCAATGTCGATCAACCTGAAGCCCTCGTAAGAATAGTACGCAGCGAAGCGCATTGTGACCGTTCTGAAGTTGCACAAGTTTCTGGTTCTGCAATTGCTTTCTGGGAAAAGCATGATATTGAACCTAAGGGATTGCTGATTGCATGCACCTGGGCGAACGTCAGCCCGGGCAGCAGAAATCAAAAAGATTTCGAAGAACCGGTTGCCGAATTTGCGAAGAAAAAGAATTTGTGTTTAATTACATCTATACAGATGCTCGGAATCTACCGCGATCTCGAACTAGGTCTTGTCACTCCGGATGTTGTGAGAAGACAGATGCTCGAAACCAACGGACTGCTCGGCGGCTATGCCGTAGAGTCAGCCATGGCCGGAGCCAGAGCATAGTTTGTAATAGCGGGGGAGCGCGTTAGCCAAAGTGAGCACGACACTACCAACAGTTCTGATATCAGGTGCTTCGGAAGAACTTACAGCAAGAATCGAGCATCTAATCAGGGGGCAAGCTGAGCTTTCCCTCGTGAAGAGTGTCACGCCGGAAGAAGCGGTTGACGAAACCTTCAAAGCAAAATTGATCTGGATCGAACTCGAGTCCGATCCGGAAGGCAACGTCGCTTTGCTGGAGCACTTGATCAAGTCGCATCCCAACACATTCTTCGTTGTCAGCAAAGAAGATCTCGAACCTGATCTCGTTAAGCGCACCATGCAAGTTGGTGCGCTAGACTTTCTGGATCATAAAGGTTGGGCTGCGCAGATCCGAAGTGTGGTCAGACGAATTATGGCTAAGGAGTTCGGGACAAAACCGAACCCAAACAGCCCAATGTCTGGTGCGGCGCGACAACCGCAACGACCGAGTTCCTGGGGAGCGCTTAACAGTCTTAAAGTAACAGTGCCACCAAACTCTGGATTTAAAAGAGTTGAGCCAGGCAAAACATCCGGCTTGCCACAGCCGGCCGCTCCACCTGAGGTACCAGTCGCGGCGGCACCGCAGGCGATACCGGAGCCGACTGAAGTTGAAGAAGTTGCAGAAGTTGCAGAAGTTGTAGAAGAAGTTCAAGAGGAGCCGCCTTACGAGGAAGCCGCTGAAGCGGGCGTCGATGAGGCGGCTGCCGGTTATGCCGAGGGCGAGGTCGGCTACGCTGAAGGCGATGCTGGTTACGCAGCTGAAGGCGATGCCGGTTACGCGACTGAAGGCGATGCCGGTTACTCAGCTGAAGGCGAAGCCGGTTACGCGACTGAAGGCGATGCTGGTTACGCAGCTGAAGGCGAAGTTGGTTACGCTCCTGAAGCCGCAAGCGGTTACGCTGAAGGTGAATACGCAGAAGCTGCCGAAGGCGGCGAAACCGGATATGACGCAGAAGGTCAACCGACATACACCGCAGATGGTGAAACAGCTGCCGATGAAACGGTAGTCGACGAGCACGGCAACGTAATTGAATACGCAGAAGCAACCGAATCAGACGGCGGCAACTATACCGAAGAAAGTTCAGACGAGGCTCCAGATCAAAACGTAGATGAGAGCGAATCAGAACCAGCCTCCGCACCGCCAATGTCGGCCAATCCAGGTCAATCTATACAAGGTAAAAAGAGCGGTTGGGGCGACCTGGATTCGATCATCTCAACAGGCAAAGCACAAGAGAAAAAGGCACCAAGCAAATGGGGCGAACTGAGCAGCATTCAGCCTGCCAAGTCAGCCGAGAAGGAATCCACACCGGCTTCTTCCGAAGCCAACAAGTGGAGCGATCTCGACGCGATCGCGGCAAAATCTTCACCGGAGTCTGACTCGCCTGCCGCCAAGTCCGCCAACAAATGGGGCGACCTTGATGCGATTGCCGGTAAAGGTGCCGCGGCATCGAGTGCTGGAAATAAATGGGGCGACCTCGACGGTTTGGCTACTAAGTCCGAACCCGCCACTCCATCCGCTAACAAGTGGAGTGGTTTAGATTCAATAGGTGCAAATCCAGAGGATTCGGATTCGGATTCAACACCAAGTTCATCTGTCGGAAACAAATGGGGCGATCTCGATGCCATCGCAACTGGTGGCGCCAAAGGTTTCGACACAGACCAGCCGACGACTGGTGAAAGTCCGACCACAGGCGCGAAGAAGTGGGGAGACCTCGAGTCTATAACCGCCCCCAAAGAGGCGCCAGAGCCCGCCGGCAACAAGTGGGGAAATCTTGACGCACTTGGCGGTAAGGGAAGCGCTCCAAAAACAAACGCGAAATCGTTTATCAAACCCAAAGCGGCGCAGCCTGATGCGGCGGCTGCTGCGGCAAAAGCTAAATGGGGCGACCTCGCGGCCACCGATCCGCCTTCGGGTGGTCAGCCAGAGTCCTCGCCAGGCGGTGGTGCAAAGTGGGGCAACCTCGACACCATTGGCGGTGGCATCACAAAAAGCCAACCTTTACCTTTCGATATTCCAGCCGCATCCACCGATGGTGTCGGAGCCGAGCCTAAATGGGGCAATCTAAATTCAATTCCGACTCCCAAGGCGGGTCCGGAAGGAGGCAACTGGGGCGACCTCGGATCGATCCCGACGCCGAAAGCACCGGAAGCTGGACCCGTTCTTGTTGAAGGCGCACTGCCGATCAAACTTGATACCAACGAAGCCTCGCAAAAGTGGAAAGCGGGAATGTCCTCGGACATCTCAACCGGCGCGCGGCAAGTCGGCGAAATGCGCGACAAGCTCAAGGGCAAGCAAGTAAAAGTAAAAGTGGGATGGGAGAAGGTAAATATTCTGGTAGCAGTAGTGATCTTGGCTACCGCCGGTTTCCTGAGCTATAGCTTCTTCACCTACCCAGTGCCACCTTCAGATCAGACGGCAACGAGATAACCATAATAGTTGCGGACAAAATGTCTGGCGATTCGCTAACCAAGACCTCAGGCGAATTCCCGCGGTAGCGGTTCCTTGCTGCTGTTCTGTGGTTCCAACGTGTTGCGGCAAACGTTTGTGCTCACGCTTTTATCTTGTCGATCTTGGCCGCGAGAATAAAATCGCTCTCTGTAAGTCCGTTAATTTTATGCGTCCAAAGTTCAATTTTCAATTCACCCCAACGAACGAGAAGGTCCGGGTGATGCCCTTCTTGCTCGGCAATTTCGCCTATTCGATTTGCTAATTTGAGCGCAGATTTGAAGTCGTTGAATTTGTAAGACTTCAAAAGTCGGCTGTCGTCTTTCACTTCCCAGTCGCTGAGTTCTTCCAGCAACGGCTGAAATTCTTCAGCGGTTAGTGGTGGCACGCCACCACGACATGGGACGCAAGTTTTTTCGGCAAGATTACCAACACGACGGGCTCCATGATGATTGAACATGCTTTATACCTGTACATCGGGGACAACAATTTCATCGCCGACAGACCAGGTGTCAACCAGGTCTTCGGGGTCTTCACTAACTTCCATGTTGAAAACGTCGCCCTCGCCCTCGCCTTCGACATCCGGCGGCAATCGTCTGACGATCTCTTCGATGTTATAGACGAGATTGAAACTGACGCGAGACATTTGTGCGATGTGCACGGCTTCGTACAACGAAATCAGCCATGGCACAAAAGTCCAGCACATGACCAGGTAGCCGATTCCTAAAGCTTTTTCACCAAGATAAAACTTGTGCACACCGAAATTTCCAAGTACGACTGCAAGCCAAATTGCCACCTTCCGATCCCTGCCGCCTTCGACCGGCTTTTGCGCAGCTTCGATCAGTTTCGCTTTTTTGATACCGAGAGGCGGACCCAGAGGTAACGGTTCAATCGGTCCCGATGTCTCAGATTCCGGTGTTACGGGAGTACCTTCAAACGCACAAACACATGTTGCAATCGTTTGTTTCCCTGATCGAAAACGATAAACTTCTCGCTCCGACAGAAGCCGATGGCACTTGGCGCAATACAGTGGTGCCGACATCAGCTCAGCGTCTCGGGGATGCCGGAACGAAACTTTCTCTGTTTGATCTGATTCCGCTTTTTGGTTTAAGTAATCGATTCGCTTTTGCAGCGTTTGTTTCTGCTCCTCATCGTTCGAAAGGTGTGTCGCTCGAACCAGCTGTTCAACAGCTTCTTTGACTTTATTCAATTTCAAAAAAGCATCGGCCAACTTTTGTCGAGCTTTAATCTCTTCGTCTTTTTGCGTTTCCAATCCGTTGACACGTTTCAACGCTTCCGCGAAGCATGTGTGTGCCTCATCGAATGAACCGCTTTTAAAAGCCAGTCTCCCGCGACGCATCCACTTCTGGAATGCTTTCATCAGGTCTGGTTCATTGTTTTCATCGCCATGAATAACCGGAATTTCAAATGACGAGATTGACTGCCCGCAACCATGACAATTGATCTGCCATGATTTGAGTTCTGTCTCGCAAACCGGACACCCAATCATCTGGGCATCAGCATCGGTCGCCACTTCAGTTTTCACTTTATCGGTGCTACCAGATTTGGTACTGGTGGTTTCGGCACTTGTAGTTTCGTCACTAGTTGATTCGGAACCACCGATATCGGCACCACCAGATTCGGTGCTACCGGCATCCACCCGGTTTCCAGTTTCGCCACTACCAGCAGTTTTCCTGCCATCAGTTTTGCTTTTTGCGGTTTTTGATTTACCAGATTTAGTGATACCGGCTTCGGTGCTAGACGCTGCAGAACCCAACGGCTCAGTTTTACTGAGTTCCGCCTTAGCCGCTTCAGCCTTGCCTGGTTTACCTTTGCCTGGCTCCGTGCTGCCGGACTTTGGAGTTCCGGATTCAGTACTTCCGGTTTCTTCGGTCACGCTCACTCCTCAGGAAAATTTCCATCCTAGTATGCCACCAATCTGCTCGTTTTTTGTCAGCGTCAAATATTGTCGGGATACTTTTCGAGAATGACTTTTTTATGCAAAACGTTGCTCGAGTCCAGTCGCCGCACTTCGAAATCCATGGCATCACCAGGTTTCAGCTCGGCAAGAATACTGCGAACTTCGGTTGATGAGCGAACTGGCTTTCCATTAACTTTGACGATAATATCGCCGCGCACCATACTGACTTTTTCAGCAGGTCCTTTCGGCACTACACCCTTCACGATGACCATCACCGGATGCCCGGTCAGAGTCTGGGATTTCTTGCGATCCGGATCTATGTCTTCCATGTACAATCCAAGGAACGGTCTGGCGATAGAACCTTTCTCGATCAGCTTCTTCGTCACTTCGGAAACTTTGTCGGCCGGAAGTGCGAAATTGATTCCGACTGTGCCCCGATTGATTGCAGCAGATGCTATGCCGATCACTTCGCCGTCTATGTTCACAAGCGGTCCGCCGGAGTTGCCCGGAGCAATCAATGCATCTGTTTGAATCATCGGAATGTGGTGGTTGAAGTCAGGGACGGTTCGACCCAAAGCGCTGACGACACCGACTGAGACTGTGTGATCGAAACCATGTGGACTGCCGATCGCAATCGCCCAGTCGCCCACTCTGGTTTTTGAAAAATCCGCAAATTTAGCAATCGGCAAATTACTTGCGACAATTTTGATGACAGCCAGATCCGTGTAAGAATCGCGCCCGACAACGGTTCCTTGATACTCTCGTTGATCGTTTAGAGTGACGCGAATTTCTGTGCCGGTTGGCACCACGTGATTACTAGTCAAAATGTGACCGCTAGTGCTGACGATCACACCACTTGCTTGAGATTGACCTGGATAGCCCATCGGCAGCCGGTTAGATCCTTGAGGTGGTTGGAAAAATTGCTGACTTCCTTGCAACGGTTGCACTACATGATTGGGCTCTCGCATCGGTCGCGTATCGATGTTGACCACGCAAGGATTAACTTTTTCCGCCACCTCGGCAATCGAAGAATCGCCTCGCAAGCGGTTTACCATGGTTCCAGGTGCGGTGGCAGGTGCTTCATCGAGACGAAGTCCGGTCACGACTTTGTTGTTTGGAAAGAAAAAAGAACCAATCCAGAAGCCGATTGCGAACACTTGAACGCATGCCAAAATCACAAAAATGCGAGGAGTTCTTCTGTACTGAATAGCCTCACTCGAATGGCGCGATTCGCTGGAAGGAGACGTCATCGCCGCCGCTTGTCCATCTTCTTCAGGGACAGCAATCAAGTTTGGTTTTAAAAATCTACCTGATAGTTTTAAAAATCGATCCAGCGTCATCGATTGTTCAGCACGTCCCTGCTCGGTGACTGCCTGCAATGTCGCTGAATCGGTTTTCGAATCTTCTTTTTTGCTATGGTCCGGAGGCGGCACCGTGGCGCTGGAAAAATTCTTTTTACCCTGAATCTTTTTCTCGCCGCGCTTCTCAGCTTCTTTGGCTGCCTGCTCTAGCGTCTTGGCAGGACTGTATCTTTCCCATGCCGGAGGCGCGTCGTCTTTGAGCAATGCCGTGCGATCGGGCTCAACAACCAGATCCTCTTCCGCCAATTCCTCTCCAGAAAAATAAATTGGAACGTCGTCGTCAATCTCTTTGGCCATTAACGAATGATACCTTTGCAGAAATATGGCGGCAAAATAAAGCCTCTGTTTTACCTTTAGGTTCTATACCAACGGAGGACAGTGTTAAAACGCCACGGAATGGCGTTTTTGGGAATTTCGAAACAGTTATCAGGCAGACAGAGAAATTAGCCGCTCGACCCGCTGGGGACTGAGTAACAATATTTCAAGGGTCGCTATGGTTTCTTGCGAGAAAAATGCGACAGTCAGACGCCTTTCAAGCACACGCGCATCTTCCGCCAGAGTGGTCAGACAGTCGAAATCGACTGGATTGACAGTCTTATTTCGCAAAAGCTCGAGTTTCAGCTTGATGCGCAGCAGGCAAATCAAAACGGCCAGATGATGAACGCCGGCAACGGCGCTCAAATAATTGAATCCCGGTCCAAAATATAATTTCGAAAACATGCGCAGATAAACAAACCGTCGCAAGAGATCGGCGCTTTCAGCCGGCAGTTGACCCAGGCGCACGCCAACCACGTCCTGAAATGTATACTCCGCACCGCCATGCGTGAGCATGACCCGGCGGGGCTCAGCTAGAAATTCTTTGACCAAATTTTGTGCATCCAGATCGCAAGAACTCGATTCATATGCATTAGCCGGGAAATAGCTCTCGAGTAGATTGCGAACCAAAACCTGATCGATTATCTTGGGATTGGTAGGCAATCCTGCCACGTTGTCCAGTTTGACGTTGCCTGATACTGATTTGCGAAACCGCTGGGATTGATCGAAAAGCGTCTTCTCAACCCGGCTTTCAGTGGGCTTCGAGATGCGCTCCAGAATTGGTTCTTCAATCGCCAGATAATCTTGCCAAGAAATATTTTGTCCGTCGATCAGTTGCGCCTCGCTCCAGTCCAGCGATAACGTCGGAAACAAGCGCGTAAAGAGTTCGAATCTTTGGGCCAGCAACTCGCGCTGATCCGACAATGGCCTACCCGAATTGTACAGAACACCAGTCGAAGCAAAGCTCACCGAAGCATACGTGCCGCTCGGCGTTTGCGTAAAGGTATAAGGAAACAACCTGCACATCGCGGGCTTGGCCTCGGCGCCAAAATCATTGTGCAATTGGCATTGCTTTTCATCAGTTAGAAATGCGCACAAACCGTCGTCGCGCTTTTCAAGCGAGTGCGAAAAGACTTTCAATTTCGCATCATCAACATTGAGTACACGAAACATTTTTTTTGAATCCAATTCTTTGTCTGCGGCATAATTACCGAGGCGCGCAAAATCATCACGAGTTATCGGAACCGGCCACTCGAAACAACAATTTCCGCAACCAGTGCAGTCGAAATTGATCCCGTCGGGTATATGGAGCTGAGATTCACTTACTTCTGTCATGAGCCATTATGTTACAACTTCGGATAGTCACGTATCAACAAGGAGATCGGTCTAGCGTTCGATACGTATGTTAGATCGTCTCTCCAAATTTCAAAACAAAGTTGTGCTCGCGTGCGTGTTCACTCTCGCGATCGTGCTGACGTTCTACGCGTACATGGCTAGTTATGAGCCTCTCCCGCTTCTGGAAGAATTTTATCTCCTCGAATTTTTCAAAAACCGATCGACTTCGATGATGGGTTTTCTAACTTCCACAGTTGATTGGAACGGACCGCTCCCTGATGATTCGTGGGGCATGTTCGCAAGCGGCATGACAGCTGTCTTGTCGAATTTATCAAACCAATCTTTGACTGTTATCAGAACAGTCTCAATTCTTCTTCACGCAACCAATTGCGCTCTCATGTTCTTCGTGACCCGCGATGCCCTCGCTCCACCAGAAGGCGATCGTCCAGCGCTAGCCACCTGGCTTGCCGCCGGCGCTTGCCTGATTTTCGCGCTCTATCCCCTGGCACCAGAGGCGGTATCATACATCGGCGGTCAAGCATATCTATTAGGCACCACATTTTTCTTGACCTCATTTTACCTTTACATGAAAGGCAAGCGAGAGCGAAACTGGACAATTCTAGGCGTCTCCTGGATCAGCTTTTTGTTCGCGGTTGTGTCCGATCATTCATTATGGTCGTCCGGATTTATCATGGTGGCACTGGAACTTTCGATTTCGTTCATCGGTACGCCACCGCCTTCAACCAATCGCAAAGTGCCCACCGAGGAGCAAGTCTTCGAAGATGCCATTGACCGCATGCTTGAGGACACTCAACAGCATCAAAAAGAAACTGAACAGGAAAAGCCGGCTCAATCGATCGACACCGCGGCTGGTGCGGTTACTAACGGGGATGAACGTGGTCCGGTTAAAAATCCCAGAGTCTACGATGAAGATGACGATCCCGATAACTTGTTTGAAACTTTAGTGCCATGCCTGCCCTTGATCGTTCTTGGAGTTCTCTTGTCAATTCGAGCGCTGCCATCGACCGGCAACGAACAACTGCCGGGCGACATGATCGTTGGCTTTTCTGACTGGGGACGGGTCTTCAAGCATCTGTTTTTCCCAATCAATGAAGCGATAACGCCGAATTCCGCAGATGCTAATCTTCAGATGTGGTGCATTTATGCGATACCGCTTTTGGTGTCACTAGTGGCAATTGTTCGCAGCAGACAATTTCGTCGCAACGCAGCGTTTTTATTCGCATGGTTGATCGTAATCATCGTTCCGCATCTTCACACCGCCATTGGTGACTCGTTTCTAATCGGCAGCCGCCTTGCTTACAGCGCTCTGGTACCGGCATCTGCGATGATCGCGCTGTTTATTTTTTCTCCTGGTTATGCGTTGATCGGTTTGCCGAAGGCCAACAATGACAAAATTAAAATACTTTCGATGGCTCTATCGTTAGTTTTAATTTCAGTTCTATCGTTCATCAATTTAAATCGAACCGTTCAACAAACGATCGCTTATAACGCAGGCGCTAAGCACCTGGAGCAGTTAACTGGCGAGGTCAAGAAGATAGCGACCGGCAGCGCAGCTCCGTACGTTTTCATTCGCAATGCTCCAACAGACATTGGCATGTCCGACATCATCAAACCGAAAAGCACCATTGTGTTCGACTCTCAGACAAAGATTCTCAGGGCCGCCGGCGTACCACAGGGATTTCTCAAAGACGCGCTTAACGACGAGCGATACCGCAACAATGTTGTGCAGTGGGACAGCAAAAATCAGGTGCTTCAAAAGATCGAGATCAACGCTACTACAGATGCAGATCCTGAATTTCAAGAAATTAAGAACAAAGCAGAACTATCACACGTCAAAACGGAAAAGCGCCCGGACAGCCAGGTTTCACACATACCAGTCTATTCCAGATTGACATACAATTATCCAAATCTTCCACAACTTGGATTGCTATCAATCGATAGAAAAGGTGAAGAGGCCACTTTAAAATACGATACGAGCATGATTGAGAATGCTCATGGTGCGTTAGTCGAGATCTGCCGCGCCGATACAATGCGCAGTAAACTTTTCCCGCATAAAGAGTCGGAGCACGCGCTCAAAACCGTTTCTTTAGATGAGACTAAAGGTGAGATTAAGTTGCCCGGCAAACACTTTAAATCCGATGGGGTTTACTCGATTCGTGTCTTTGCCACTAACAAAGAAGGTAAACTATTAGGGAATGCTTCCGACGAGATTCACTGTTCTTTCTACAGCGTCCCGCCCGGGTCTTAACAGGTCTGACTTGAACCATTTAGTGCAGGTTTAGGCACACGGGTTGCACACAGTTCGGCACAGGTACGGCTCGCACTTCGCTCACACGGTGGCTCAACCGATCTGTTCGTTTAAGACACATGTTTTTCATTTATACGTTCGCTCTCACAGGTTATGCTCATGAATAACGTTCCAATTGATATGAATCAGCTCGTCTACAGTTTCGAAGATGAAAGTCAGGATAATAAATATTATCTGGACCGCGAAACTGGTGAGATTCGACTGGTGCACGAGGGTCTGCATGAGCTGCGGGATTTGACCGATGAAATCGAAACCGACAGGGAGCGATTTCTCTACATACCGAAACAAGATCCCAAGAAGATCAAGGGCGATCTTCGCGATTTCATTGATACCATTGATGATGCCAAAACTAAAATGCTTCTTGACGTCGCGATGGATTCTCCGCATATCCTGTCGGGCTTCAAAAAAATTCTCGAATCGACTGGTGTGTCTGATGACGAATTAAAAGCGTTTCTAGAGAGACGTACCCGACTACGGGTCAAGCAGTGGCTATCCGCCAATTCCATCGATGTGGAAAATGAGTTGCAAAGCTCGCCTTAGACAAAGTTTTGGATTTCGCACACTTATGTTTAGTCTTAAGGACTGAGCAGGCTGACTGTTCACACAAGCGATGAAAAAGAGAACCTGACTACTGACACGAAGTAGAATGAACCCGGCGACATAAGGCTTATATATATATATCTACTTCTAAGTGAACGGAACTTTCGAAGTGGGTAGAAGATACTTGGACGCTTGAGTAGGCGCCATGGCGTAAACTAGCAGTGGCAATTGCCGTCTTGTTTGTTCGAGAGTTCTGGTTTTGGGGTTGGCGTAAAGGGCGCGGAATAATGGATTCACCTACGAAACGGTGGGAAAAATATAGGGTCACCGCCGAACAAGCCCAGCAAGAGGGCATGTTTGAATTCGCTGAGACCGCATGGACTGCGGCTCTTGAACAAGCGGAAGATTTTGGTGACACCGATCGCCGGCTGGCTTACACGCTGGAAAAGATGGCTGAATGCCTGTGGCATCAAGGCAAGCTCACCGATGCCGCTAACCACTGCAAGCGCGTTCTCAAGATGTATGAAAAGGTTTTGGGCGCCCGGCACCCTGACGTCGCGTGTTTCATGGGCAATCTTGCCATGATTTATCACGCGCGGAATATGTATCCGGACGCCGAAGGTTATTACAAAAAAGCGCTCGAAGTAAAGAGTCAGGTTTTAGGCGCCGACCATCCTGATGTGAAAAAGCTTCAGGGCAATTATGCCGATCTTTTGTTCGTCACCAATCGAGAAGAAGAGGCTGCTGAACTTAAAGCCGGCGCCAGTTTGGTCACCGCATCTGATTGGAGAAAAACCACTGGCGCTCAGTTTGCGCTGGAATCTCCTTCGCAAAAGCATCCACCAATGTCGTCAGAGATGGCGGCACCCGCATCAGCGCCAGTGCCTGCACCAGTTCCGGTATCACCGCCGGTAGCTAGCGTGAAGACGCCACCACCACCGCAGCCGTCGCAGCGAGTTCTTCCTCAAGAGAGTCAGACTGGTCTAGCCGCAATGACTATGCCAAACGGCACCATTGTCGAAGCGCCGGGTACGATGTCGAGCCGCACACTGTCTACGATCAGAAGCCCCAAATCTGCAACGCAGAAACCAAAACCAGTTCCGCATCAAGGCAAATCGGCACCACCACCACCGCCTCCACCTGGAAAAGCGACACCGATCACCGCAAGTGTTCCTGTTCCAGCAGCGCCTCAAGTGTCAAAGGAAGAGCTTTTCGATAATTGGAAAATGCTCAAGGACCAGGCCGAAAAAGCAGGCGCGATGAACTCGTTGCAGGAAGCCGAGCACGCCTGGGTAAGCGCGCTGGAAATCGCTGAAAAAATCGGCGAAGAAAATCCACCGCTCTCTTACACTCTCTACAGCCTGGGCGATTTAAAAGCGCGCCAGGAAATTTACGATGCGGCGGTGACCTATCACCAGCGCGCTTACGCAGTTAAGAAAAACATTCTTGGTCCGCACCATCTGGCAGTAGCAGCCAGTGCTAACAGCCTTGCGCGCTTGTTCTATTATTTGCGCGATTATATCAACGCCGAAAAAATGGCGATCGAATGTATTGAGATCTACGAAAGAGTGTATGGACACGAGCATCCTGAAGTGGGTGGTGCCTTGCACAACCTGGCAACTCTCTATCACGTTCAACGCAAATACACTGAAGCAGAGCCGGTCTACAAACAAGCGTTGGAACTCAAACGCAAAGTTTTTGGTGCCGAGCATCCTGAAACATTACGCTTACTTCGCAGCTATGCGGACTTGCTGAGATCGACTGGTCGTGAATTCGAGGCGCAGAATTTGGCGGCTGGCTCAACCGGCATGATTACTGGTTCTTGGAAGACAATTGACATAATGGAAACGGCCTCGCTGAAGGCACGAGAAGATCGCTGCGACATTTGCAACGCGCAATTAGGTGGTGCGGATCAATGTCCGAAATGCGGATTCGAAGCCGCGATCGGTGTTATCTAAAATCGCCCACAGTTCAATCCAACAGATCAAACAGCACGTTCGACCTCTGCCACATTGTGATACCAAACTATGCTACGACTTTAAGCTCCGGGCGGCGTGCAGCGGCGAAATGTCTAGCTGCCGATTCCGGTGTGATGTAGGTGCTGCCATAGGATCCAGCAATCATCGCCTGGTTCTGAGTAGTCGAATCAAATATACCAAGCCTCGTTACTTCGCTAAGGGCACGGCTCTGATGTTCGCTCACGTTAAGAGCAGCGCAGGCAACACTCTTGGACAGACTCAAACAAATTACCGCAGGTGCGAATCCCTGAGCAGCTCCGATACCGGCGTCAGCAATCGCGATTCCGGCCCACGCTAAACTGCGCATGATGCCCAACGCGTTTGGATTGCCGCTCTTAGCGATTGACAGAGCCAAACTGCCGATACTTATAGCTTTTCCGCTAGCAGCATTGGCATCGCTCATCGCCTGGGCGGCCTCTAATCTGGTCATGCCGTGGAATTCACCACCGACGATACCAGATTCGTCGGACCATGAACTCGTAGTGTGATCGTAAATACTTTCACCGCTTCCGGAGACGATGTCGCCGTCAGCCTGGAAGGTCATACCACCAAGACCTGCAACACGTACGTCACCGTCCGGTGTGATCTCGGTCTGCGGCGTAGTGATCACGCCAGTGTCCGGATTAATCGTGATCAAAGTGGAGTCGAGCTGTCCTGCTGGTCCAACTTTCGCTTCTTGAACCACCTTGCCGTCTTCAGTCATGGTGGTCTCAACTCTGTTTGTAACCAGAGCTCTAATTCGCTCAGCGGCGTTGACACGGTTGGTCGAATCGAACGCCGAAGTGCCATCACCCTTAGCAGTTAAAACGTGCAGCGAGCCTGAAGCAACGACGCTGTCACCTACTCGTTTTAACGAGAGACCACCGTTGTCACCTACGACTATTGCCCCATCCGGTCCTGTTTTGAACTTCGGTCCCGTGCCATTGTATGGCTTGCCATCAGTTCCGATCCAGCCACCACCATCTTTGTTGTAGCTAAACTGATCGCCGAACGCGAGCTTGCCGTCTTCGCCTTTGGTAACAGGGCGAAGGTGAATGTCTTTGCCATTCGAATTTACTTGATACCACTGACCATCAATTTGTTGAAGGAAACCAGCTCGGCGTTGACCATCAGTAACTTCGCTATCGCGTCTTGCACCACCGATGATCTGTTCTTTAGCGATGGCTTCCATCGCTTCTTCGTGAGTCTTACCTTCTTGAATAAATTTGTCGTAGGTGTCGCCGATGATGTCGACGACTTTTCTATTCTCTGTGCTGTCCACTCTTTGCGACGGTGAGTCAAGATTGGTAAATCCCTGCATGGACACTTTGTCATGTGCATAGCTGAAACGTTTGCCGTCAGGCGATTCGACAAGAACTTCCGCTTTTCCGTCCGGCCCTTGTTTCGTCCATGTGGTGCCCTGTTCATTTTTGACAACACGGGTGCCATCAGGGAAAGTGAGCGCGACGGTCTTGCCGTCTGCACTCTCGATGCGCTTCACACCATTGAGGTCTTGAACCTTACTGCCTTTGTGACCTTCCATATCCATGGTTTCGGTCCTGGCACCAGGCAATCCACCGTTCAAAAATTCTTTGACACGATCCGCGGTCATCGGCTGTCCATCAAAAGACTTATCGCCGAGCATTCGGTTTGAAACGATATCATTAGCTTTTTGAGCATCGATGCCGGAGCCTCTGACCTTGTGGTCATCTTCTTCCGATTCACGGACAAGCCCCCACAGATCCGAGCTAATCTCCTTGGATGCAGCGATTTGTTGCTTTTGCCAATCCCCAAAAGAGGACGTGACTTTCCCATCAGCCGACTCTTTGAGTACACCGTCGGCAAACAGCCAGGTGACGTTGCCCTGCGCATCTTCAGTCACGCGCGCACCGTTTGACAAACGTAAGGTCGTTGAACCATCAGCATTAACAGTGCGTCTAGCACCGCTCTCACGGTCTGATTCCGAGGATGATTGAGTGTCCAAGTTGTAGCGGAAGTCAACTTTCTCACCGAGAAGGCCGAAGTTGAGCATTTCTCTCGCCTGGTCGGCGGTGACCCCTGGCGGAAGTTTGGAATTCAAAATCTGTTCTGCTTGGTCTGGCGTCGCATCAACACCCTTGGCGAGAACCGTGTCGGCCGTCAAGTTTGAAAATCCTTTAGCGACGACTTTGGCAGTATCCAGATTCGGCAACATTTCCTGGCTGGAGTCCCACCAATCGCTCATCCAATCGAAACCTGCGCCGGCTGTCTCTTTGATGTTATTGCCGATCGACTCGACTGTTTTTTCAGCAAAATCTGGCGTCAATGAACGCCAGCTCCAGCTGCTTGGATTGAACAGACTACCGTTAGCATCGGTAGCTGCGATTCCCGGCTTGCCGACCTCGAGTGGTTTGAATGATGTATCTAACGTCGGCGTCGCTGCAACAGCATCTCCTGGCGCGGCTTTAGCGTCGGTAGCCAATTTACCTTTAGCGTACGGATCATCCACAACAAGGCCTGGCAGTTTCGCTTTGTCCGCAGGCGTGGCTTTTTTGCCTCTACCGAACAATCCTTTTATCTCATCAAAACTGTCGACTTTTCCAAGAGTGCGTTCGTAGAGTGAAAGTTCTTCCTCTTCTTCTTCGGCAGGCTTATCGCCTTCTTCCTTCTCAGCTGGCTTCTCGCCGGGCTTCTCACCAGGGTTTTCGCCAGGCTTGGTTTCAGCAGGTTTTTCAGAAGTCGATGTAGCTGGTTTTTCAGCAGGCGAATCGGTGCTCGCTGGAGTCGCACTCGGCTCAGCAGGCTTATCCGCAGTCGTGCTGCTCGTAGTAGGTTTTGTCGCTTCAGTTGCTTCCTGGTTTAACCTTGCATTCGCTCCAGCCGCCTCGACGGACGCCGGCGTCTCGGGCTTGTTAGCCTCGGCGCTCGGGTCTGAGATTTTGATAGGCTGATCAGCCATCCGTTAACTCCGGATTGTGAAAGGCGCAATTTATGAGGACACGTTAGTAAGTTCTGATATTGTCAAGGAGAAGGGAACCAAAGTCAATTGCGCTATGCGGGAATTACGTAGTCCCTGCGACACAATTTAATCTTTAAATGCCCGATAAGACGGAAATTTAAACTAAAACTGGCTCCCAATCAAGACGATGCACGAAAATCGCACCTCTTTTCAAAGGCTAATCCCGAATAAATATCAGATAGTCAGCGCGGTTTTGCTTGTCAGGCTCAGACTTGACGCTAGAATCTTACTGAAACTATCAGAAACCCTGTTGAAATCCTGCCGCTTTGGATTGAAAGTAGAGACAGCTTCCAAGGTTTTGACCAATCGCATCACTAATGGAATCCACTAAGGTTCTAACTTTTCAACGAATGACAAAATTTACTAAACCAGTCCGCCGACAACCTGCACTGATGAGTGTTCTTTTCGTGGGCATCATGTTCTGTTTAACTGGTTGTGAGCAAATCAAACAGTTGACCGGCGGCGGCGGCGGCACAGTCAGCACGACGACGACTACTACGACAGCGCCCAAAACTGGCGACCCACAAGTCAACGCCGGCGCTCCCAAGCCTCTCGATGGCTACTGGAAATTGGCATTCTCCTTTAACGATAACGTTCAAAGCTCCCATTTTCGGATAACCCAAAACGGCGACAAGTTTGGTGGACAAGGAACGGACGACTCGAATAGCAAACCGTTTCTCATGGAGAACGGTTTGATTCGTCAAGACGAAGTTGTCTTTTATAAACGATACGAACAACCCGACAATCCAAACCAACCACCGGTCGAATACAGTGGCAAGCTTGACGCCAAAGCCGGCTACATGAGCGGGAAGTATCTGATCACTTTTCAGGGCAAAGAAATCGCCGGTGATTGGGAAGCGCAGAAAGAGCCAGGCGAGGGCGACCAAGGCGCCGCAAACAATCCGCCGCCGCAACAGGCACCACCTGCCAATACAGCGCCACCACCAGGGAAGGCACCGGATCTCTCGGGCAAATGGACTATGGGTTTTGAGTATCAGTTCAAAACCATTCACTCAGTCATGTTTCTCGAACAGCAGCTAAACAACACGATTACAGGTCACGGACAAGACGAGAACACTCTCGAGAAATTCGAAATCGAAAAGGGTTGGTACAATTATCCGAAGGTTACTCTGGTTCGCAAATATCCCGCGGTGAAAGCCAAGAAGGGCAGCAAGCCCGAGCGTCGCATGACGTTCAAAGCCGATGTGAACTGGGTGAACGAAGCTGATTATCAGGGTCCGTACATGCAAGGCAAATCAGAAGGCGGCGGTGCCTGGGAAGCGCAGATCGTGCGCTAGTTGCGGCAGATTGCCGATAGCGTTAGCCGACTGCTTTCATTTTCGCGACCACTTACTTACTTTTCTTCGATACCACAGATGGTGCCACCATTGGCGGATTTTTCGGCGAGAGCAAATCGCGCGCATAGACAATCTCACCAGTACTCGGTTTAATGACAAACTGGCGAGGCGTCATATCATGCTCATGCAAATTCTCAGTTCTAATCAAGTTGGCGATCAAATAACCCTTATCCGCAGTTAAACTAATTTTTGCAGCGTTCCATCCATTCAATGAACAAAGGTCTTGATAGAGCGGAACTTTGGATTTGATGGCACCATCGGCGGCATTAACTTGAAGCATATAAGTAGCGGTATCAGCCTGACTGCCTCTCATCATTGTGTAGAAACAATCGCTCGCACTGTCATATGCCAAGCCACGCAGCGTGCCGGTTACCGTATCACCAACAAGGTTTAATTCAGACCAGGGCAAATGTTGTTTCTTATACAAATGAATAGATTGCGAATCATTAGTGTCCAGGATCGCGGCACAGTCTCGTTTGGTATCGTATGTGATGGCGCCTGGATCGGTGACGTAGTATTGAATCGGTATCATTTCGATTTCAGTCTTTTTGACTTCATAGAAACCGAGTGCGGAGTTGCTAAGCAGAAACCACTCGCCGGCCGTCTTCGAGGGGACGCCTGCAAAAGCGTTGAAGCCGACTGTTTTTAATGACATTGGAATATCCGTTAGCGGAATTTTTCCAAACTCTGTTCGCTCTTGCAACACTGACCAGACGCCATCTTCGTCAAATACACCGTTGACTGACAAAGTCGAAATTTCCTTTTGCTCCTTTGGAGAGGCCGTCAGCAAGCCGACCATGGAGCTCTGATTCCAGGGGTCGATCTCCCATGGTTTTTCCTCAAAGTGTTCAGTCGGAGTAGCCGGCGTATCCTCAGCTACCACGGGCTTTTTCGAGGCATACCAACTATCTAAATTCCAGACAACGAAAGGAACAGTCACGACGACTGCGGTCGCCAAAACGATTCCCAACAAGAATGGCATCCTCTTTTCCGAATCCACCATGCGCGTAAAGTTGGCGCTGCCCAGCGGATGCTGCAACGTTCTTCGTGTGGCTTCGGTGGCGGCGGCTTGCCTCCTTTTGTTCCGGTGCTGCTTGATCGTTCGACGCGCTTTTGTTTTCAAATCACGAAATGATTTGTTGACGTAGGCCATCTTGGTCGAACTTCGATCGCGAACGCCGTTTAACGACAGCTTCAATTCCGCCATCGACTGAACCCGCATAGCGGGCTCTTTTTCGAGACAATGCAAGACCAGTGCATCGAGATGAAGTGAAACACCGGGCTCCAAGTCTGATACCGCCTTTGGTGCTGTAAAGACATGATCGTGCATGCATTTAAACGAATTACTCGATGCGAAAACTTGAGAGCCGGTCAGACACTCATACATAACGCACCCCAAAGAATAAACGTCGGACCTTGCGTCAAGATCCTGACCGTAGCACTGTTCCGGACTCATGTATGCAGGAGTGCCTAACACAGCATTGTTTGTTCGAGTCACCGTCGCTGATGCTTCCAGCCCGGCGATTTTTGCCAAGCCAAAATCGACTACCTTAACGTTTCCATTCGTATCAATGATGATGTTGCTGGGCTTGATATCGCGATGAAGAATCCCGGCGCGATGCGCAACATCCAGAACATCGGCGATGCCGAGGAATAGCTGAATCACGGTGTTGGAATCGAGTCGACCCTTTTCTTTCAGAACTTCGGTCAGAGTGTCCCCGAAAACGTATTCCATAATAATGAATGGGCGACCGTCACTGATCAGTCCGAAATCGTAAACTGACGGAATGTCGGTATGCTCAAGGGCGATTAGTGCTTTGGCTTCTTGCTGAAATCTTTTGACCGAGGTCGGGTCTGTCGTAATCGCGCCTTTCAAAACCTTCATCGCAAAGGTCATGCCGGTTTCTCGATGCTTAGCCAGATAGACGGTGCTGGAACTGCCCTGCCCGACTACATTGAGAACCTGGTAGTTCTCGACAGTTTCGCCCAGGAGCGGGTCCTGTCCGGCAACTGGACAAAGCAGACCGCCATCTTCGGGGCAGCGCAAGTGACCCGGTCCGACCTCCTTATCGCAGGTCGGGCACATCATTCGCAGCTTGATCTGGGTGTCTAATTTGGGCTTAATGTCCATTCAACTTTCCGGTTGAGGGGTGAAGCGCACATTAATGGATAGTAAGAAGGTCACTGATCGGACTATTCGCCGTAAAGGATGTCCTGGTTGGTTTTTACGGCTATTCTTCCAATTGAACCACGTTTCCTCTGAGAAACCTTTAAATTACGGTTCTCAAGAGACCGACATCTCAACCCCCACCATCTGCTAACCTGAGGCAGCTGTCAATACCTTGATTACTGGAATTTATGATCTCAAAACACAATCGATGCCTTTCAGCCATTTTAGTACTGTATCTGGTGTCATCCGTTTCATTCCCGGCAATCGCCGCCCAGGGCGCCTCTAGGACCTCTCGTGCCACCCAGACGAAGGGTTTCAATATCGCCATCAACGAAGCCTTGCCGTCTTCAGGGCAAATGGATTCAGCTGTTCGCGGCGACGACGTTTCCAATCCCGAAATTTCCAATCCCTCTAATCTAAACCAGCAAACTTTGGTTTCAGCGACGCCGGCTACAGAGATGCCGGCGTCCGTAGATAACGTGTCAGTTTCGGATGTATCGAACGCAACCGCTTCAACGGCAACCGCTCCAACCGATTCTTCAAATGCCGATGGTGGAGAACATGCAGTTTCGTCCGCGATTGAAACCGCAAGCAGCGCAGAGCCAGGCGTAAAAGAGAAAGGTTTCTTCACGGCCTGGTCGTTACCGATTTCTGGACCGATGATTTTTTCGCGGCTTAAGAAAGCTGTGCCGACACAAGTGAAGAAAGAACTCAACGGTTCAATCAATTACGAAGACCCCTACGAGTCCTACACTCAGCACATCGATCAATTGCTGGAGTGCGCCTGGAATCGCGATCCGAATGCCAGGATTGTCGACAAAGCAGTCGACCACTATAGAAAGAAAACTCAGGTAGTGATCGCCGAATCGAAAGACGCGGCAAATTATGTAATTCCATTTAGAGGTTTCGGACCATCCCGCGAAGCCGGCGACATCATCACCGGTGAGAAACTGAAGCTGAAAAGCAAGGCTGCCGCGGAGTATGCGCGGCAAAAGCAAATTGATGAACTCCACGTAAAAGTGGTGTCCAATCTGATGCAGATTTCAATGGGTCTCGGAATGCCGGATCAAGAGCGCGGTCAGGTTGCCACCGCCAATGGTGTCACTGCTTTAGCGGAACTTGTTGGTCAGGAAGAAGCAGACCGGACCAAGTCAATGCTCTCCAATATGGCCAGCCAGCTCACCGTCCCGGAAGGCACGTTCGAAAAACCAGTTTGGGACGTCCAGGAAAAACAAAAACTGCAAAAACAAATTTTGGCGTTGTCGCTTGATGATGCTCCCGTGATTCATCAAATTAAGAAGCACGTAAACAAGTACAATCACAAATCCAAAGTCGCAATGGTATCATCCTCGGTGATTCAAAGCGTGCTTGGCGCCGCCTCATTGACACCGACCTTCGTCGGTCCAGCAGCCAAAACCGCACTTGTCGCCTTCATCATGGCGACCGGCGGACCGGAACAATGCAAACTGCTGAAAGAACTTTATTTAGACAAGCGACTGGAAAGCCGCTGCAAAGTTCTTACTGAAGAAGCACACCTTGCAGTCGACAACTATCAGCTTGCATTGCTCACGAAAAACCCAGTGCTGCTTGGATATTCCGAGTCACTCGTCGGACAAATGATCGGCGGTCACCACGTCGATGAAGTGTTCGGAACTTCACTGCTGGCGAAGAAACCAGCCACTACTGAAACGACGATGTAAGTTCACATTGTTGCATTGTTCACATCGCTCACGTCGTTCGCAGTACGCGCGAGATCATGCGAGCACGCGCATCGCCACGTCCGACTGTAAATTCGTCGAGTCGAGTCGAGTCGAGTCGAGTCGAGTCGAGGCTAGTCAAGTCAAACGCACCCCATCACCTTGCAGTGGGAAGCGCATCACAACTAAAGTTTTCGTTTACTGGGCGTGTTGAGGAGCGTTAGCTAACTCGATCTCAACCATCGTATTGCTGTCTTTTTCGTAATCGATCTTAGGCAAACCGAATCCGAACAGTCTCAGGAAATCCGCAGTGTAGCTGTCGAAATCCGAAATCTCTTTCAGATTCTCAGTGTTCACTTTGTCCCAGAGATCCATTACAGCTTTCTGTGTAGACGCTTCCATTTCCAGATCGTCCATGCGGATTCGCCCGTCTTCATCAAGCTTTGGCGTTTTGCCGTTATACAAATGATCGGCATAGAGACGTTGAATTTGTTCGATGCAACCTTCGTGCGTGCCTTTTTCTTTCATTACTTTGAAGAGCAACGAGATGTACAGAGGCACCACAGGAATCGCGGAGCTGGCTTGAGTCACGACCGCTTTATTGACGGCAACGACGGCACTACCTTTGATACCAGAAAGCAAAGACGTAAGTTTCTTCGCCCGTTGTTCTAAATCTTCTTTGGCCTTACCGATGGTGCCATTGCGATAAACAGCCCATGTGATTGCTGGTCCGATGTAAGAATAGGCAACCGTTTTAGCGCCTTCAGCCAGCACACCGGCTTTCAGCAGGCCATCGATCCACAATTCCCAATCGTCTCCGCCCATAACTTCGACTGTGTTTTTGATGTCTTCATCAGTCGCTGGTTGAATTTCAATATCATGCACAAGACCTTTGTCGGTGTTCAGAGTCTTCGCTTTAAATGGTTCACCAATCGGTTTCAAAGTCGAAGAATAAACTTGACCATCGCGCGGATTCTTGCGCTTCGGTGAAGCGAGACTGTAGATCACGAGGTCGACTTGACCCAGATCGCGTTTCACCAGATCGATTGTGGCGTTGCGAATTTCGTCAGAGAAAGCATCACCGTTCAGGCTGCGAGCATAAAGACCCTCAGCGCGAGCTTGCTTCTCGAATTCTGCGGTGTTGTACCAACCAGCAGTGGCGGGCTTTTCCCCTTCAGGCGGCTTCTCAAAGAACACGCCGATGGTGTCGGCTTTGCTGCCGAACGCAGAAACAATTCGGCTGGCCAGACCGTAGCCTGTCGATGCTCCAATCACCAGGACCTTCTTAGGTCCATCAGCGATCGGTCCTTTTTCTTTGACATAGCTAATTTGTTCGTTCACATTGGCAGCGCAACCGGCTGGATGAGTGGTTACACAGATAAACCCGCGAACTTTTGGCTTCATGATCATGTGACAACTATCCGATTGGGGAAAGGGTGATTATGCCACAACATGGCATTCCTCCGAGTTTCGCGGCGGCCGAAGTTCAACAATTTCAACAACTGTTTTTAAACTAGGAGATAACGCCCAGCTTCTTGCCGACCTTCTTGAAAGCCTGCAGGGCATGATCGATGTCGCCTTTTCCAAGAGCGGCGGAAATCTGACAACGCAGACGCGCTTCGCCTTGCGGTACTACCGGGTACCAGAGCCCTCTGACGTAAACGCCTTCTTTGAGAAGTTCGCTGCTCATGTCCATCGCGATTGACGCTTCGCCAACCATCACTGGAACGATTGGATGGACGCCTTCGAGAATAGTGAAGCCAAGATTTTTGATTTCTTTGCGGAAATACGCGGTGTTGTCGTGCAACTTTTCGACCAGACTGTTGTCCTCCTCCAGCATTTTCAACGCTTCGATTGAAGCGCAAACAATTGGTGCAGGAAGGGTGTTTGAGAAAGTGTATGGTCTCGATTTTTGTCTCAGGAAATCAATCAATTCTTTTTTGCCGGCGATGAAGCCACCAGCGGCGCCACCAAGTGCTTTTCCGAGTGTACCGGTGATAACGTCGACCTGCCCGTGGACTCCACAGTGTTCAGGTGTACCACGACCGGTTTTACCAAGCACACCAGTGGAATGTGATTCGTCGACAAACGATAACGCGCCGAATTCTTTGCAAATAGAAAGAAACTTACTCAAATCGCAATATTCGCCTTCCATGCTGAAGACACCATCGGTGGCACCAACACTAATGCGATAGTTCTTGTCCTTGTTCTCTTTCATCGATGACTGAAGAGCGTCAAGATCGTTGTGCTTATAAGCTTTCAGGTCGGTTGTTTTCGTAGCCTGTCTAACTAGTCTGATACCATCGATGATACTGGCGTGATTTAGTTGATCACTGTAAATAACGTCGCGATAATCAGATTGCCCGAGTTCGTGAGCCATCAGTCCGGTGAAGAAAGCTTCGTTAGCGGCAAAACATGACGAATGCAGAATAGCGGCTTCAGTGCCTAGAAATGCGGCGATGCGCTCTTCCAATTCGAGGTGAATTTTCTGAGTGCCGCAAATGAAACGAACTGAAGCCATTCCGTAGCCGTACCGTTCCAATCCATACGAAGCAGCTGCTTTAATTCGACCATGATTGGCCAGACCGAGATAATTGTTGGAGGCGAGCATCACGCAAAGCCGTCCATCAGCCATTACCACGCCGGATTGATCGCTTTCAATCGGCACTTCGTATTTATATGTTTTGGCTTCTTTCGCCTGGTCTAATTCTCGACCTAAAGCGCGGTAAAGCGAACTTGGATTCAGAGGCTTGCTCTTGCCACTGCTGGATTTGTCATCGAGCTGAGTGTCCGTAGATGCACTAGCCATCATGTTTCTCCTTTGTGTTCGTAACGTCTTAAGGTTGGAATACCAGTTTCATTTCTGCGCCGCTATTCAATTGAGCAAACGCGGTTTCGTATTCATCAAGGTTGTAGATCTTGGATGCGATCACTTGATCGAGTTTGGATTGCAGGTCGAGATGCGGCGCCTGCAGCAGTCTCAGCATTGTTTCCCAGGTGTCGAACATTTTGCGTCCGAAAATTCCTTTGACGGTGACACCTTTCCAGATCACACCATTGGCGATATCAAAGTCGGTCAATGGCTTTCTGGTGATACCAAGCAAAAGTACGGTTCCGCCGTTACGCACGATGCGGAAAGCGTCACGGTAAGCCGATGGAGAGCCGGACATTTCTAAAACGACATCGACGCCGTTTGCCATGCTTTCGTTTTTGGAAACCGCATCGTACAAAGCTTGCGATCCGTTTAGAACATCGAAGCATTGTTCGGCGCCGAATTGTTCGCCTAGTGCGAAGCGCCGCTCTGTATCAGCCGCTTCAGTGAGATAAATGCGAGCGGCGCCAAACTCGCGGCATAAGAATGTAGCCATCAATCCAAGCGGACCAGCGCCAAGAATGGCGACGGATTTTCCTCGAACGTCCGCTTCGTAGACTGTGTGCACGGCGTTGCCGAAAGCATCAAGCACGGCTCCGATACGTGGCGGCACCAGCGATTGATCTCCGTTTTTTCCTAACAGAATGACATTCTTATAAGGAACGCATACATACTGCGCGAAGCAACCGTCGAGGTGAACGCCTTTCACTCTCACCCGCGTACAGATGTGCTCGTTGCCGGTGCGGCAGAGTGTGCAATGCCCGCATGACAAGTGCATCTCGGCGGTTACATAATCGCCTTTCTGAATCAGCAAATTCTCCGGCACGCCCGGATAGCGGTCTGCGCCTACGCCTTCGCCAAGCGCGTCAACCACGCCGCAAAATTCATGACCTGTGATAATCGGCTGAAACGCGCCGTCACCGATGTATCGCTTCATCTCGAGCCGAATACCTTCGGACTTCGAACTTTGATAAATGCTCTTATCGGTTCCGCAGACCGCAGTCGACAGCACCTTGATGCGCACTTCGTCCGACCGCACGTCGGGAATCTCCACGTCATCCCTAAGCGTCAGACCATCTTTATCAAGACTTTCTTTTACCAGGCATCTCATAGCTTTGGTTTTGGACTCCTGTTGAGTGTTTCCCTGGACGGCTGGCGTGCGCATCCGATCCTCCTGTGGTGGAACGAGACTCCCGTTCACACGCCTAAAAGTCTAACAACACTACGACAAACGGGTGTGAGATTCTGGTCAGCCAAAACTAATTTATATATTGATTGGGACGAGATGAGAGCGGACTCAAAAATGTAGCGCTTCTTCACGTTTCAAAAGTTGTTGACGAATTGAAATCATCTCAAGTGAACGATTTCTCGGTTAGCTCACCCCTTTGCTACCGGGGCTTTGGAGGTTTGAGCTCAAAACTGATATCCGAATGGATATACGAATGAAGGCAAAAACCTATTCAGCCTTAGCGTTTGTTTAGTTGCCAAGCCTCTCTGGCGCTCATAAAGTGGAGACGTCTCAACAATTTCTTTATTTTTCAGCGATCCCCAAACTGCGAGCGACGTAATGAACTTCGAACCCCAACCTAACAAACCGGACACGCCAGAACGCACCTCAGATCAAAACGTCATTTCTATGGCAGAAGCACTGATAGTGCGAATGATCGTCATGGGCAGCGGCGGACCGGAAAACGCCGAGATCACGGAACAAGGTCTGCGATTTGTTCGACACCTGATGGCAAACTCGCGCGCATGCCGCAACGGCTTTGTGCCCAACTTCAAAAGCATGGACTGCATCCGCGACTTGGCGCGCGACTTCATCCGCCAGTGCGGCAACGCATCGCGCGCTTTGCAGATGATGTATCAAGTGATTTAGCCTGAACAATTTTTTGACGTTATCGACGACCATCCCAGTCACTCAGGAAACCTAGCCGGGTCACGCTGGTCAAGGTTGATTGGAACGCGAAACGTGAGGCGGCGGATTGTTTGCATCGAGTTCGTCACCAAGTTCATTAAAGTGCCTCGAGCGCTTCTTTAAACTGGGCGGCAGAAACATAACGATCTTCCTGTTCGAAAGCTGTTGCCCGTGCGACGATTGCGTCCATGGACTCAGTCACTTCCGAAACCAATTGTTTTGGATGTGACTCGTGCATCGGCTCGGGTTCGTTTCCCGTCAGTAAAAAATGCATCGTGCATCCAAGCGCGTAAATATCGCTTTGCACTGATGGGAAACCACGGAATTGCTCAGGCGGTATGTAGCACTGCTTGCCCACTACAGTCGCGGTTCGCGTGGTTTGCAATTGCTGTGCCACCGTGAAGTCGATCAAAATAATCTGCCCATCCGGGTTGCACAATAGATTGTCCGGCGTTAGATCGCGATGAACGATCGACGGACGAAAGTTGTGGAGATATGTGAGGATATCGCAAACAGCGATGGCAACCTCCCTGACAAGCGCTTCCTGGAGCGGACCATTTTGCGCGACTAGCGTTTTCAGCGAATCACCATCGACGTAATCGAGCACGATATAGCCGCGGTGATCTTCAACAAAACAATCTAGCAACTTAACGATGTTTGGATGTTTGATTCTGCCAAGCATTTGCGACTCCTCATTGAGCATCTCGTATTGCCGCTCAGCAAGAGCCGATCCGCGATGAACAGGCAAAACAAATTCTTTCAGTACAACAAGATAGTCATCATCCTCTAAGATCGGTTCGCCCAATTCTAGATCTGTCGCCTTTGCTGTCGCGAGGTAAATAGTTCCTTGTCCACCGCCGCCCAGACGTTTTAAAACTCGATACCGTCCGTTGTTCATCTCCGCCCCGTGAGGCAGCGCCCCGCGCCGAGCACGGGTGTCTGGGGAGGAAAAATATTGCAACCATAAGTTCGTATATCTGGTGGAACGGCTGTCACCAATGGCGATATCAGTGTGCGCAAAATTGCGCATCGCATTTGGTGCATATGTTTTTAATTCGACGAAAAACGTCTGTGGATCCACCCAGGCAAACGCGTTCTTGAATGTCATCTTGTAAGTCTTCAGATCTCTCGTAGCAAGGTATACCATTGATTCTTGGGTTTCCGATCCTTCAAGAATTTCGACTGCCTCGACGCTAGACCACGGAATATGAATTGGAGTGGCGCCACCGACTCTTTTGTTTCCAAGCATGAAACCTTCGTAGTTCAATTTCAAAATCTTGATTTCGCCCTGCTTCGAAACTCGGTGCCAGGAAACCACAAAGCCGACTATAACAACCACCGTGCTATAGACCATGAGCGGATGAACGAAAACCATCGCGCTGACGATTTGATCGCTGAGTGGACCACCAACACTGCTTATTAGCATCGAACCGGCACGGAGGGCTCCCAAAGCCAGAATGAGAAAGATCACCATCTGCCACTGCTCTCGGTGCTCTGAAGCGTCACTCACTCTGGTGACTATTGGTCGGCCAGATGTTTCAATATATTCGAGTGCGTTTGGTTTCGACGATTCCAAGGTTTTATCTCATCTCACGAAAGATCTTTTCGAATTTGCCTTGTCATGGAATGCAACGTGTGGGCATCGGCCACGCGTGCAGCTGATTCAACTTTAGTGCATTCTCTAATTAACGTATCGATTGCCTCTGAAACATTCGCGCGCTGCTGTCTTGGGCTGCTCTCAGAGAACGGCTCCGGGTCATGCCCCATGACCAGAAAATATAAAGTGCAACCAAACGCATAGATGTCGCTTCGCAATGTCGATTTGCCTCGAAACTGCTCAATCGGGATGTAAGAGTTCTTACCTACCACAGTACCAGTGGCGGTGCCAAGGAAATCATTAGAGGCTCCAAAGTCGACGACGGTTATACTGCCATCGCGGCTGACAATCATGTTATCGGGAGTCAAGTCCCGATGCAAAATCGGCGGGCTTAACGTATGCAAATATTCGAGGATTTCAGCAATCTCATCGGCCCAGATTGCCACTTTATTTTCGGGCTGCGGTCCAAACTCGTTGACATATGTACGCAAATTACTGCCTTCGATGTATTCGATAACCATGTAATGACGCTGGTTTTCGACGAAGAAATCGTAGACTGATGCAATATGTGGATGATCGATTCGCGAAAGAAGTTGCGCTTCGCGTTCAAAAAGTTCGATGCATTTTTTGCGAGTCTTCTCATCGGCCGATTCCGGCAGCACGGCTTCTTTCAGGATTACTGTATCTTTGCCGTTTCGCTCTGCCAAATAAACCGCGGACAAACCGCCGAACGCGACTTGTCCGATGATGCGAATCGTTCCATCATTCAATCGATCGCCTGATTCATGCGGGACAAACGCTGTCGAGCTAAAACGATTGCCGAGCTCCTGCTGCCAGAGTTCCGTGAAACTAACAGCGTTGGTGCTGCTTCCCCGCGACATCAGGCTGGAAGAAAGTTCGCTAATTTCTGGTTTGATCCGAGTCTTGGGACAGTATGTGTTTATCACAAGCAGCAATCGTTCAAAATCCGCGCGCGTGAATCCATCGAGCGAGAGCGACGCGGAGGAATCGCCGTGAAAGCGAAATACAATCGACACCGGATCGTAACTGGGCAGTCCGTCGCGCATAAAAATTATGTCTTTGAGTTCCGACCAATGCCTGTCGAGTTGTCCGTTCATGGAAGCGAAAAATATCAGGGGCAAGGAAAGACCGCTGTAGTCGGCCTTTACGACCGTATTCGAGGTCAGCAGAGCAGCAGCAATCCATGTCATTCCGAAAACTGCGATCGTCAAAAACAACAAAATGATCAGCTGTTTTGAAAACAGCATCAACACGAAAATCATGACTAAGCTGGTAAACACCAGCCCGGTCGGACCCAGTTGCTCCGCTAATCCTGCTAACGACGACAGGGCAAATCCAACCGGAGTTTGCTCGACAAACGGGGCGTAGGGAATTATGTGTTCGACCCCGGCAAATTCTTTGACCAGAGCCAACTCATCGCCTGGATCCAGATCGGGAATTCTTTTTGTTTCTGATTCTGCCACGACTCAACCAATCCAGGTTCGAGCTCACCACATTCTATTCCCTTTCCTGGTTAATCAACTCAATGCAGTCGATAGAGAGGGACAAATGCGAGGCATACAACATATATGGTAGCTGGAGTCACTGATGCGCATGAAAAGAAACAGACGAATAGGCAGTGCGCAAATATCCGAATTCTCGGCGACTTTTGCCCTGTTTTTCCTGGCGATGCTTTTGCCTATCGTCGCCCTGGTCAGCATATCCACGGCTGTGGCGACCGGTTATTTCACTGCGCGTTACTGCGCAGCCAGAGCCGGTGATTCGACCAGCTTTGTGCAAGCGCTCAGCGCCGCCGAAGCCGCCGCCCACGAAATCAACTCATCGGGCTGGGCAAAATTTGCAGGGCTGAAACCCGTGCGCGGCTATAACAACAGCGGTATGGATCTCTGGTTGACCGACACCAACATCGCAACCAACGTCAACATCACTCACGGACCCAACACGCCGGCAGTGTCAGCAATAGACCAGGAAAAATACCTTTACTCATACGATGCGATTGTGACGTACGACGTCGGACCGTTCTTAAACCTCTCCGGATTGCCATTTGTCGGAAACGTCGAGGGTCTGGGAAAACCAGTGCGCATGAGCTTTGAAGCCAGCAGAACGGTTGAGCATCTCGATGGACTCACCGCCAGTGGTGGCGGATTCACGGTGACCGGACCAATTATTAGCATGGTCGGTGGCAGCTCAATGTCAGGCAACTCGTCTGGTTCCGCATCATCATCGTCCGGTTCATACTACTCATCCAGCTCGTCTGGTTCATCCGGAAATTTTGCATCAACAGGCGCGAGTTCCAACGGGTATCAAGCAGCAATCCTGCCAAGACGCCCATGGCAAGTAGCTTCAACGAACGGCGTCACAAGAAATATTCCAAACGTTACCAGTTCTTTTCACGTCCAACTGCAAGGCGAAGTTGATTACTCGCTGCCGGTCGATGTGATGGAGACTGACCTCTATTCGACTACCGCAGCCAACGTCGCGCAATTGCACGCCAATGGTGCCTACGCAATCGCGTATCTAAACACCGGCGCATGGCAGCCCGACATGCCCGACTCCGATTCGTATCCTGCATCCGTTATCGGAACGGAACCAATGAAAGGCTGGAAAGAAGAGCGTTGGCTCGACATCAGGCAAATTGAAGTATTGCGACCAATCATTCAACAGAAGATGCAATTGGCAAAAGACAAAGGTTTCGACGCTGTAGATCCGGACAACATGGACGGCTACACGAATACAAGAGAGTTTCAGTTGACCAAGGCGCATCAAGTCGCCTTCAATCAAATGGTCGCTGAAGAAGCGCATAAGCTCGGCTTAGCCGTGATGTTGAAAAACGGCGGAGATATGATGGACGAACTCGTAGATCATTTCGACGGCACTGTCGCCGAGCAAGCGTACAAATACAATGAGTCAGAAATCTACCAGCCCATGCGGGATGCGAATAAACCTGTATTCCTTATCGAGTACAACAAACCTAAGAAGTCACAGCTTCAAGACGCAATCGATCGCGGATTCAACGTTGTTAAAGCGAAGTTAGCGTTGAAAGGCAAAACAAAAATGCTCACGCCGAACTAACGCCTGAACCCGGCCGCAAATTAGCAGCCGTCATCCAATTTAGAAGTACTTCTTCACCGGCAGCTTCAACATTTTTGCTCGCACCAGTGAGACCGGTGGAAATCCTTCCTTCAAGAAGTGGTTGTGAAACTCGCTGATGCTGTACTTCCCAGGATCTTTCTCTTGTACTTCTTTGCGAAGCGCAAGAATTTGCAATTTGCCGTAGGTATAAACGAGATAAGTGGGATCGGATGTACCGCGTTTGGTTTCCCGCTCGGCATTGGCCTTCTCGACGTATCCTTCGTCGATGAAGAATTTAATTCCTTCATCCATGGACATGCCTTTTGTATGCATGCGAATTCCGACGATGTATCGGCAAACACGCAACAAGGCATCGTGAATCTGCACAAGGCGCAGCTTCGGATCATCAGCGTGGAAGCCTTCATCAAGCATCATCTGTTCGCAGTAATGTGCCCAGCCTTCATCGTTCGATGAGCAGCCGAAAACTTTGCGCACCGTACTCGGTACCGTGTTGACCCAGAGGAATTGCGTGTAGTGTCCGGGATAAGCCTCATGGACAGACGTGTTAATCAGATCGCAATAAGAGAAACTACGAAGATGTTCTTCGGTGCGTTTGGCGTCCCAATCTTTTTCAGGCAGAGTGACGTAATAGAAAGCTTCTCGTGCGTTCTTCTCAAATGGTCCCGGAGTGTCCATCGAAGCAAAACTGAGAGCGCGGTTGAATGCAGGTGTTTCGTCCACTTGCGCGCGTTCTTCACTTGGAACTTTGCAAATTGGTTTATCAACACAGAACTTTCTTATCTCTTCGAGAACTCCTCTGGTTGCCTCGAGGAGTTTATCTCCAGTCGGGTGGTCACTTGAAATCGATTCGAACGCAACCACAGGATCAACGTCAGGATTTACTTTCTTGGCGGCCTCCTTAAAATCGGCTTGCAGTTTCCGCAGCTCCGTCATTCCTTTATCAAGAACCTCGTCAAGCGGTTCTTCAATCAGTTCTTCGCAGAGAATTTTGCGAGAAAAGTTTTCTTTGCCTATAACAAAACTTCCCTTTGATTTTCCTTTCAGTTTCTCTTTTACAAACATTTGGTAATCTTTGAGGGCAGCAATCGCTTTTTCATTTGTAGTGGAGAACTGCTTAAGCAGCGCCTCGTCCTTAATTTTAGAAAAGACTTGAGGCAGCGACGTCGAAAAGAAATCGATCATGCCGGGCAATTGTTCCAGAGCAATATCGTTATAAATTTCCGGCACTTGTTCTGGATCTAAATTCTGCTTTCCTTGTGCAAGCATTACCGGCAGCTTCTCTTCGCGGGCGATCACGCTCTTTAAACGAACATCTAAAGGAGCGAAATCGCGTTGCACGATCGAGAAGACACTTCTGATTGCCGACGAACTATAGAGATCAGGATCCTTCTGCCACAGTTTCATTTTTTCGTTATCGAGAAGACTCTGGTTGAGGTTTCCGCACATGAGATTCCAATCAATCTGCGCGTTTGGAGAAAGTTTTGAATAACTAATTTTGTTTAGTTTCTCGAGAAATGCTTTGCGATCCTCTATGTCCGTTTTGATTGCAGTCTGCGAAAAATCGGAAACGTCTGAATCGTAGGTGTGCACTCCGGCAGATGTTGCCATTGATGGCGAAGACTTAAAAAGGTAGTCGATGTATTGATCGCCGAGTTTCGCCAGACTGTCGTCGAGAGGCGGTTCAACGTCGGCTTCGGATTTAGCCAAGGCCGGCGTGAGGCTGCTCACCGAACAAACCAGAGTCAACGCCAGCGCGATCACCGAACGAATGTTCTTTTTAGCGGAGTAGTTCAACATATGTTTTTTTCCTGGAAGAGAGGCTGAAACAGTTTTCAGAATCGCGGAGAAGACGAGGGAATCGTAAACGGAGAATTGCTTATCAAGCGAACAAATACGCCATTATCAAAATGTGTTTGGAAGAACCCAGTGGATGGAGGCTTTCGAACGATTGGCGCGAGATGCACCTGATTTCTCGCAGCTTCCAAATAGAAAGAAACCATTAGCGAAACAGACTAGCACCCATGACAACGCCGCATAACGCCTGCCATTCCAGTGAAACGCGCGCCGCCTCTCCGGCGACGATATCGCAAAAGCCGCCACACGCAACGTAACAATAGGCGTGCATATCTGGCAATGCTTGTAAAATTTGAAAAAAGCAGAGGGCTATCTATTTAGCTCGATCATAACTACCTAGCTCAGGTCTTCCGAAAAACTTATGGCGTCTGGTTTCAGAATTTTTGTAATGGTCAAACAAGTCCCCGATATGGGCGCGAAAGCGGGCCTGAATCCGGATGGCACCATTGACCGAGCGCGTGCAAAACGCATGTTGAACCCTTTTGACAAGTTTGCTTTGCAAGCGGCTTTGCACACGAAGAAGATGTATGGCGGAAGCGTCACGGCAATTTCGATGGGACCGCCACCGGCAGTCGAAATCTTGTTGGAAGCGCTGGCTCACGGCGTCGACCGCGGCTTTTTGCTATCTGACCGCCGCCTGGCAGCCTCAGATACGCTGGCGACAGCTTATGCTCTTTACAAAACCATTCAGCACGTCGGTGAGTTCGACATCATCTTCTGCGGATTGCAAACCACTGACGGTGACACCGCGCAGGTCGGACCGCAATTGGCAGAGCGTCTTAATTTGCCGCAAGTGACTTACTGCGAAGATTTCTCCGTCAAAGACGGCAACGTTCATGCCAGACGAATTATCGAAGGCGGACACCAGGTCGTAATTGCAAAACCACCGGTACTGGTGACGATTGCAAACTCGTATCATCCACTGGAATATAAATCATTCCGCGGAGCATGGCGCGTACAGCAGCTTCAACGCAAGCAAGAAGAGCTGGCCAAATACATCACGACCATCACACTCGACGATGTCGGAGCCGATATCGAACGATGCGGTTTGAAAGGCAGTCCAACCATCGTTGCAAAAACTGAAAAAGTCGGCGAGATCGGCGGAAGCTGCACGATGCACGAAGGCAAGTCGGTTGACGAACTGGTCAAAGAAGTAATCACCAATTCCAACGTCGAAGAATATCTTCTCGCTGGAAAGTCTTAGACTTGTTGGTCAAACAAGTATCACCACACGTGGTGGCAATCGATAACTGTAGGTAGTAAGTAACCAGGCGACATTAAAATGGCAGACGAAACAGAACCAAAAAAAGAAGACGCCAAGCCCGAAAGGGAGAAACCCGAACTGAAAGATATGTCGGATATCTGCCCGATCGGTAAAGTATTGGTCTTCGCCGAACATATCCTTGGTGACCTTCAGCCTGTAACGCTGGAGCTTCTGGGCGCCGGTCGCATACTGGCGGACAAGATGAGTCAGCCTCTGCTTTGCGTGGTTGCCGGACATGAACTCGGTGACATACCGCAGCGTCTCGTTGAATATGGTGCCGATGTTGTTTATGTAGCCGATCATCCTGAATTGAAAAATTACAGAACGCTGCCTTACCGCCGCGTCATCTGCGACTTTTTAGAATCACTGCCAACCCAGCCGCACACGATGTTGCTCGGTTCGACCACTACCGGTCGCGACCTCGCTCCTCGGATTGCTGCTCACTTCGATACCGGATTGACCGCAGATACTACAGAACTCGATATCGGACATTACGAACACACAAGCAAAGTAGATCCAACCAAGATTGGCTTGTACCCTAACTGTTTGTACGCCATTCGTCCAAGCTTCGGCGAAAGTTTGAAAGCCAGAATTCTTGGACCATGGAAAAACCCGCAGATGGCTACCACCAGACCTGGTGTCATGACGCCATTGACTAGAGAGCCCGGACGCAAAGGCGAGATCATTCAAGTCCCGGTCAAACTGCAGGAAGAAGACTTCCGTTTGTCGGTCGATGAGATCGTCAGAGAAGTGTCCAAAGGAATCAATCTTACGGAAGCCGATGTGATCGTATCCGGTGGCTATGGTTTGGGAACGCAAGAAGGTTTCAACCTCCTGCAAGAACTGGCTAACTGCTTCGATAACGCAGCAGTGGGCGCTTCTCGGAAGGTTGTCGACCTCGGTTGGATCCCTTATCAAAATCAGATCGGACAAACCGGTAAGACTGTCAGACCGAAACTATATATTGCTTGCGGAATTTCAGGCGCGATTCAGCACCGTGTTGGTATGTCGAAATCAGGATTGATTATCGCCATCAACAAGGACCCAGAGGCGCCAATCTTCAAGTTTGCCCACCACGGTATCGTGGGGGATTGCTATCAGATCATCCCTGAGATGATCAAGCAATTTAAACTAGCAAAGTCCACGTCGGGGGTGAAGGAAGTTGTCGGAACGCATTGAGTACGATTTGATGTTGGTTGGAGGATCTCCCTCCAATTTGGCACTGGCCTACCATTTCCTGCAGTTAGCGAAAGATAGCGGCCGTGATTTTTCGATCGCGATTTTGGAGAAAGGCAAGGAGTTCGGATCGCAAATCATGAGCGGTGCCGTTTCCAACCCTCACGTCTTGAAGAAGATTTGGCCGAATTACGAAGAACTCGGATTCCCGGTAGAGGCTGTCTGCAACGACAGTAACATGTCCGTTCTTGGCATCAAAAAGAAATGGGACATTCCTTCCAAACTTTATCCGAAGAATTTCAATAAATCCGGTTACCTGGTTCTGTCCCTCTCGCACGTCGCTAACTGGATGGCGCACCAGGTTCAAGAAAAGGGCAAAGACGTACCAAACGTCACCATCGACCTTTTCACCGGTTTCTCAGCTCACAAAGTTGTATTTGAAAACGGCAGAGTCGTCGGTGTTGCAGTTACAGAACACGCAACTTCCGAAGAAGATCACGTTTACGCTAAGTTCACCGCATTTGGTGACAAGGGCTTTATCTCGCGCGACGTTATCGACGAGTACAAGCTTCGCGATTGCCCGCAGATCTGGTCTGTAGGGATTAAAGAAGTTTGGGAAACCAAAGAATCTTATGAAGGCAAGGTCTGGCACACACTGGGCTGGCCCCTTCTCGAAGGCACCTTTGGTGGTGGCTTCGTGTACGGTATGAAAAATAACAAACTGACAATCGGTATGGTTATCAGTTTGAACAGCAAAGATCCGAACATGAATCCGCAGAAGAAGCTGCAAGAGTACAAGATGCATCCCTGGATTCAGGAGATGATCAAAGACGGCAAGCTCGTTAAATACGGCGCCGCATTGCTTCCTGAGGGCGGCTATTACAGCTTGCCTAAGAAGTTCGCGGTACCAGGTGCGGTGTTGCTTGGCGATGCGCTCGGCGTACTCGACGTTAAAAACCTGGCTGGGATCGACAGAGCGATGGAATGCGGATACACCGCAGCTGAAGTGATGTTCGATGCTTTGATGAAAAACGATTTGTCCGAAGCTGCTCTTGCGCCGTATCAAAAGCGTCTTGAAGAGAGCTTCGTAATTAAGGACTTGTACAAAAACCGCTACTTCCGTCATGCCTTCATTGAGAATCCAAAACTTCTCGAAGAGTACTTGCCTGACATAGCGAAGAGCGTTGATAAGTCAAACGCCTGGATTGGTGGATTGAAGGTATTCTTCAAACATCCACTTGGCGCCACCAAAGATGGTGTTCGTTCACTGGGTCTAATCGAAGGCAAATTCGACATCGGACCGATCAAATACGAACACGATTACAAAGGCATCATCCCGACCTTCACACCGCCGAAGTACGACGAACCGCCTTACGAGAAGAGCACAATCTATTCTCGCCCGGACGCAGTTTTCTACTCATCGACGAAATATCACGAAGGCAACAAACACATCGATGAATTCAACGCGGAAGTCTGCGTCAAGTGCATCGCCAAGTATGATGCCTTAGGCAAAGACGTGCCGTGCGTATCTGATTGCACAGCTGAGGTTCACCGCGTCGATATCCTCGACGACCTTCGCAAACACGGAATGTCGCTCGAGAACTGCATCCATTGCCGCACCTGTGAAATGATTTGTCCCGAAGTCAATCTTCGCGTCAATCCGACAGAGCAAGGCAGTGGTCCAGACTTCATCGGCCTGTAAAACCTGATGGCCTGGCCTACACCCCAGGATTACAACGAAGCAATTCAAAACCCGGCGCTTTGTTTTAACGAAGCCGATCTGAAAGCCGGGAAGATCGAATGCAACGCGCTCGGTTTGCCGAAGTCCGCGTCGGGTGCTTTTGCCAGCGTTTTCAAACTTACGACAGCCGAGGGTCCCTGGGCGATTCGCTGCTTCCTGCGCTTTTTGCCGGAGCAAACCAATCGATACCAGAAGATCAGTCAGTTTGTTCTGTTCGACGATCTGGAATGCACTGTCGATTTTCATTACATTGATAAAGGGATACTGGTGCGCGGCAACTGGTATCCCATTTTAAAAATGCGCTGGGTCCATGGAGACACGCTTGACCTGTACGTTCAGAAGCATTTCAAAGACCAGGAAAAGATGGCGAAACTCTCGACCGATTTTTTCGATCTGGTCATGCAACTAGAGAATGCTGATATCGCCCATGGTGACTTGCAACACGGCAACATCTTGGTGACCGCCGAAGGTTTGCGACTGGTCGACTACGACGCGCTCTTCGTCCCGGCTCTGGCGGGGCTAACCTGCCTGGAATTTGGTCATCCTAACTATCAGCATCCGCTCCGATCGCCCAATCAATTCGATCCGACTGTCGACAACTTTTCGACCTGGTTGATTCATGCGTCTCTTCTTGCAATTAAAATCGATCCGAGCCTGTTCTCCACGTTCATCGGTGGTGATGAATCTATTTTATTTAAACGAAAAGATTTGCTTTCGCCAGAAACATCTCTGCTTTTCAAAGCGATAATCGAACATGAGTCTGACGAGATCCGCAACACGGCTCAGATTCTCATGCGAATGCTCTGGGCCAGCCCAAGTTTGGTGCCACCACTTAATGCCACCGCTTATGATTTGAGCGCTCTTCCCAATATCCAGCCATATCATGAGCCAGCCCAAGAGGGAGCAGACAAGCCAGTTTCCACATTCGGAATGTTTTTCGATCAAGGTGACGCGGACCTCGGCAGCGTCATTCGAACAACGGTAAAACGAGACGATCAGAAACCAGGAATCTTCCAGTATCGCAAGAGGAAGTTTCGCTTCAAAGCCACCGCGGCTGGTCTTTCCAAACGTGCGCACGCAAACGCAATTAAATTGGTGGACGCCACATTTCGCAAGTCAGCACCTGTTTCATGGACCTCGATTAAACTTCGAGAAGGCGATAAACACTACGATTTGAAGCAATACGAAGAAGCAGTCAAAGTGTTCACGTATATTCAATCTCAAAGAGAAGCATTCCTCCAAGAAAACTGCAACGAACTGATCGAGCTTCAGCTGCGGCTTGGACGAACGTTTGGCATGATGAACAATTTGAATATGGCATGCAACTATTTTCTCATAGCTTCAAAAACTGCCGAATCAAACGACAAGCATTTTCAAATTCAAAGAGCGCGATTCCTTCTTGCAGTGGCGCGTTTTCAAGCAGGCCGGCAGGACGATGCCTTCACGATAATCGATTCGCTGACGGCGCTTTCGATCAATTTAGAAGAACTGATTACCAGAGAAGCTCGGTTTGGATACGTGCGAAATTCAGGCACTCTGAGGCTGATTGAGAGTTATTCAAAAAAATACGCGGAAAAAGGCAATCTAAAAGAATCGATCGACGTACTCGAAATTGGGCGAGCCTTCAGTTCGCACCTCGCCAATCCGGCCAGTCGTGAATTCCGTGAAAGCTATCTCGATCTGCTTCTGCGACTGGGCTGCAACTATAAGCGCCTTGGATTTTTTTCGTACGCCAATGGTGTCACTGTGCAGATGGAACGTTTGATCGCAGAAGATGAGACAACCGGTTATTACAAACTTCGCGTTTACCTGTACGCGACGTGTGTGCTGGTTTGGATGAGCAACAGCTATAAGTTGCATCCCAGCTTAAGCCGACTGGCCAAGTTGCATCCCAGCTTAAGCCGACTGGCCAAAACTCTGCGAAGCGAAAACGGAGACACAATTGAAGCAGCAGTCAAATCGTTTTACATAGAATTAGGAGTGAAGGAGGTACTTGCAGTGGTGGCGACTGCGGCTAGTTATCTCAACGATAACAATGTAAGAAAGGATGCTATTGCGCTTGCTAGATTGGCTTGGCAGATGCTTTCACGAGATTTCGACGGGTCGCCTGTGGAGAAGGTTCGCTGGCTGAAGAATCTCGAACCGAGTCTTTTGCTGCACTGCCTGGATGAGGCGACAACCAGAGAAATCGTTTCACATGTGCGAAAAGACCTCAAAGACAACAAAGCAATTGACGCGACCGACGTGATCCTGGCAACGCTACACAGCATAGGGAAGTCCGCTGAGCCCACTACTATTGCCGTGCTTGACGAGATGATACGGGTAATTCGAAAATACGATTATGCTTTTTCGACCGGACAAATTAATAAGGCAAAGATGCTGATTCAACAGTATGATCTCTCGAGAACCAGAATTGGAAAATTAGATGATATCGACGGGCTCAAAAAACCATAAGCAAGGGGAAAGCCGTGTCAAAAGGCAAACGACGCCAGAAGAAGCACAGAGAGACGCCGCGGACAGAACCCGGTTCTTCTCCGGGCTCGCTGGTTTTGGATCCTTCGGCACCACCGCCGGTGGTCACACTGATCGCATATAGCGACAATACAATCGAAGAAAAAACAATCACCGATCCAGCACAGTTGCCCGGTTATCTGAACAAAACATGGCCGGTCGTCTGGGTAAACGTTGATGGTTTGGGAAGCATCGAAACCATCAGCGCAATCGGCGAAACATTCAAAATCCATTCGCTTGCACTCGAAGATGTGATCACGAGTCATCAACGTTCGAAACTCGAGATGTACGGCGACAATTACTTTTTAATTTCGCACATGATGGAACTCGGCGAAGAAGATCTGATTACCGAACAAGTCAGCATCTTCATCGGACGTGGTTTCGTAGTAACTTTTCAAGACGGTCCGCTCGATTGTTTCGAGAGGGTGCGCGAACGAATTAGAAAACACTTAGGTAAAATTAGAACGGTCGGCTCTGACTATCTTGCGTACGCTCTTCTCGATTCAGTGATCGACTGTTATTATCCGGTTCTCGAAACATACGGCGAGCGCCTCGAAATACTAGAAGACGAGATCATAGAAAAATGCAATCGCGCCACCATCAGGAAAGTTCACAACATCAAGCGAGAACTGCTGGTTATGCGCCGCGCCATCTGGCCGCTACGTGATGCAATCAGCAATCTCATGCGGGACTCAAGCGATTTATTCACTCCTGATACTATGATTTTCATGCGAGACTGCCACGATCACGCCGTTCAAATCTGCGATTTCATCGAGACCTTCAGAGAATTAGGTTCTGACCTGATGGATGTTTATCTATCCAGTGCCAGCAATAAACTCGGCGAAAGCATGCGCCTTCTCACAATTATCACCACAATTTGCGCGCCACCGACTGTAGTGGCAGGCATATACGGAATGAATTTCAACACCGAGCGGTCGCCATTCAATATGCCGGAGTTAAACTGGTTTTACGGCTACCCGTTCGCGCTCGCGCTGATGACCGTCCTGGTGATCTGGGTCGTGGTTCTTCTGCGCTCGCAAGGATGGCTCGGTAATAATTCACATGCCCATACCGGCAGACCAGGTAACTGACTGTTTCTTACGCAAGAAAACAGTTAAACTTGAGCGGCAGCTTCACTCAACTTCTTTTCGGTATTCCAATTGATTCGCGGAATAGCCGCCATATCTAGAAGAGCGTTATTGGTAGTCAACTTCTTGGTCGTTGCGCAGACGCTGGAGCCGAGTCAAGCGGCTTCAGCTGCCGAACAGGTGAATCGGTCCGATCCACAGCCGACAAGGCGAATCACGTGCTGATGACTCAAACATCATCAGTCTCTAAAATTTAGATTCCATCAGTTCGATAGATTCCATCAGTTGCGATCGGATCGGAGCAATTTGATTGACGCATTTTCGCCGACTCAATCGAATCGACGCAATTCGATCTACAAATTGCCCCGCCTCGTGATTTCAAAATGCCACTGGACACGCAAAATGCCCGAAACGCTTGGGAGACAATACGATGCTCCCCTGAACCAATTTTCCCCTTCGGTTGTTACAACAAGGCGTTGATATTCCAAAAGGAACAACAATTTCGCCCAAAACTATTGCAGCCCAACGGCTTTGGACTGTTGATGCAACGATCCACCAATTCACGTTTTGTTGATTCGACCTAAGGCCTTTCGAGTGATCGCCCGAGGTGTTCCGAAGTGATCCGAAGTGTTCCGAAGCGAGACAATCACTCCTGAGATTTTTTCTTTTTCTTGGAAGGCTTTTCAGAAACTTGTTGTTCAGGAGCTGTTGTTTCTGGCTGAGCGCTTAATGCGTTCGCTTTTTGGAAATCGATGATGAATTGGTTGAGCAAGTGAATTGCGGTTTCTTTGACGTTGTGGCGTCCGCAGACAGCTTGGTCGGTGTAGGTGATGGCGCGAACACCGGTTTTAGGGTCGCGATCTAACGTCGCCCATTGAACCAGGAATATTTCGACGAGTGCCGAATTACTTCCGGTGCGCAAACATTTCATCTGCAGAACACCATCGATCGGCTTCGTGATCCCTGGTTCCAGTTCTTCATACTTTTTGATTTTAATCGACAACTGACCAAGCCGATTTTCCATCGCTTTGTTCAGTTCACTTCCTTCAGGATAAGTGCCGGCTATGCCGTAAGCCAAGCCTCTGATGCCTTTGAGCGATGGCAACATCAGGTCGCTGCGCATAGTTTGTCTGTGCGCTCTCATTTCTTCGATTGAAAGCGGTTTAGTAGATTCCTTGTCTTTATCGTCTGATTCCTGAGCAAAAGTTGCTCCGGCAGAAATCAAGAGAGTTGCAAGAGCGATTGAAAGAGCTGGAATTCCGGACCGGCGCATGACCATAAAATATTCTCCTGAATCGAATTTGTGCATAGGATAGCAAATCTGCGAGAGTTTTTTCGCTTAGTGGTTGAGCATGTTCAAGCTATTCATTAGTTGACCGAAGCCTTCCATGTTGGAACCACCGCCGCTGGTTGAGTTGTTGAGATACTGGCGAACGGCTGGATTGTTGGCGTAGTTGCTGCCGCTCGACGACTGACCGCCGCTGCCCGCCATGCCGTTGAGGATGCTGGAGAGACCGGACATGCCGCCGGCACCTCCGGCGCCGCCTTCCATGCCCTGCATCATCTGGGTCAAGTTGCCCATGCCGGTAGGCACCGGGCTGGTGTTCATAACTTGTCCGCGAACGACGTTGCCATACATGATCAGCTTGCGAAGAAATTTGCCGGAGGAGTCATAGTCGACAGAAGCAGCCAGAACATAAAGTTGGCTGGATGATTGGCGGGTGAATCTCAAAACGCTTTCAGTGTAACCGGATTCGGACTTGCCGTTTCCGGATTGAACGGAATTATTCTTGGTGATAATTTGCTCTTCGACAACAGTCGGTGCCAATTGTCGGATGTCATTTTTGACGACTCGCTGATCGATTTGATTTCCGGAGACTCCCACTTCCATGCTGCCGTTGGTGGATACCGTGCCGAAGTGAAGAATCACGGGCACCTTCATGTTCGCCATCATCTGCGATACCATGCCGCCCATGCCTTGCATCTGTCCACCACCCTGCATCATTTTTTGATAAGAGTAAGACTGGCTGGCCGGTATCATAATGCGAACTTGCGCTGGTTCCAGATCGATATTGCCGGATTCATGCTGGAAAACAAAGTTGACATCGCCCGCGGTGCCAGGAGAAAGAATGTCTCTAAGTTTCTTCGACTCAGCAGCATCGACCTCGTATGAAAGCGGCGAAACGCTATAGCGCCAAACCTTGATGGTACCGCCCCAGGTGCCGGAAAAATCCATTGGAAAAGATGTGGCGACCGATCCGCTGAATCTCGATTCGCTGGCTGCCGCTCGCAAAGGCGCGCGCCTGACGGTGTCTAGCTGGGCTTTCTCCATTTTTAAAACAGGCATTTCGACGTTTGCTTCGCCGGCGATTTGATCGATTCGACCAAACAATTTCATGGTTTCGGCTTTACCCGTCAAAGTTACTTCTGGAGCGCGTTTTGCTGCTGTAGCTTTGTGTTGCGCGGGAGCGTTCGAATGAACGGCTCCAGCTGGTGTATTTTTATGCGTCGGCGCGCCGATTGCACCGGGAGCTGCCACTGCCGATTCAGGTTGCAGTCGAACCTCGGACGCGGACTGACCAGCCTCAGATGGAGCGGCTTTGGTACTCGAGTTAATCGTTCCGGTATCTTTTGGTTTTGTCTGACCAGGAGTATCCTCAGACGGCCAGCTCATATCTTCAGCCATCGCCAGTGGTTGCGACATCAACGACATCAACGCGGTGAGAGCGACGAGAGATCGATGATTGTTTCTTCGGATGCGCATAAAAATCCTTCTTAAAAACACGGACGGCATATTTGCCCCCGCGGTTCAATTTTCCAAGTTTTGACTCTTACTAAACGAATATATGTATAGAGTTAAGGTCACTGGAGATTACTGACCAGAACAGGCGCCTCAGCGCGTCGAAGTCGAATGAAGAAGACAGAGCCTGTGCCTGGCTTCGATTCTAAACCTATCGTGCCGCCGTGCGCATCAATTATTGTTTTACAGATAGCCAATCCTAAACCTGTGCCGGATTGTCTGATTGACTGTGTTTCCGCGTTGTCTAAAACGCCAGCCTCAGCTTGAGTAAAGGGCTCAAAAATTGTTTTTTGATCGTTGAGCGAAATTCCGCATCCAGTATCAGTCACACGAATCTCAATCGCAATCGGACTCAAGTCACGAAATTCAATGTTAACCGTCGCACCATCCGGCGAGAATTTGATGGCGTTTGAAAGAAGATTGATAAACACCTGTTCTAACTTTTCCTGGTCTGCTAAAACGTAGCGATTCGTCTCGGCGACCTCAATAACGACGTTTTTGTAGTCAGAGAAACCAGACACGCCTTCACATGCGCTTCTGGTTACCTCCTGCAATGAAACTGGATGCAACGGTAAAAAGATCGTTCCCGACGATAGCTTTTCTAAATCCAGTAAGTCCTTGGCGAGGCGCGTGAGACGCTCGATTGCGGCTTCCGATTGCTTCACTCGCTGTTCGCCGTTTGGCGTCAGTTTGCCGTACACACCTTCGGAAAGTGAATTTAAAGTTGCCAACACTGTGTTGAGCGGTGTGCGCAGATCATGGCTAACCATGCCGAGAAATTGGTGTTCACGCTGCCGACTTTTTGTTATTGAATTGGTCATGTCTCGAAAAACTTTGTCGAGATGATTGATTTCATCATCGCCGTGTGGTGGCGGCAAAAGTTCTTTGCCATCCGTGAAACGCTCACTGTTAGCGACAATCGTCGATGCGATCCATCCGATTATGAATTCACTTCACTAGTGACGCTGTTCGAACGTCAAACGACGCGTGGTCACACTCAGCATATTAGCAGCGAGTAGATCGTTGGGACTGAGCCAAAGTAGGATTATGGCTCCAGTTTATACCCGACACCATGGACGGTGACAATCAGTGGATTGACTGCATCATGCCCGAGTTTAGTTCTAAGTCTTGTTATATATGATCGAATCGTGTCAGGTGATGGCTTCGGCGAAGTCTGTCTGATCTTCGACAACGAGTAACTTTGTCACGTTCTGAACCATTCCAACAGTTAACGAACCGTACGTGAAAACGCCATCGCGTCCGACGTAAAACTATACTAGCCTAACCGATTGCTGCTAGTCCACTCGGAAAACAGACATGAACGCAACGCACTTCTTTCGCGAGCTGGCAACGACCTTCTGGGCTGATCGTGTTGTATGGTGCCGGCTTTCGCCAGAAAAAAGTTGGGGACAAATGCAGAGGACGTTATAATGACGTTCTAATGACGTTCTAATTTCAGTAGTGCCGTTCCAATTCAGTAAAGCCTCTCTAATTCAGTAAGAACTTTTCCATGAATTCAATGGTCGTGTAGAACAGATAATCTCTGTTCTTTTTCTTACGAAATCCATGACCCTCATCGTTTGCCATTAAGAACCAGACTGGCGTTCCACTCTTCTTCAGCGCTTCGACCATTTGTTCTGCTTCGCTGGCCGGAACGCGAGGGTCGTTTTTACCCTGCACTATATACAGTGGCTTCTTGATTTTATCTGCACTGTTGAGCGGAGCAGTTCGCTCAAGAAATTTTCTCATCTCGGGATCGCGCTCATCGCCGTATTCGACACGGCGCAAGTCTCTTCGGTACGCTTCGGTGTGTTCTAAGAACGTCACGATGCTTGAAAATCCTACGTTGTCCAACGCGCAACGAATTTTGTCACTATAGAGAACGGATGTCGCAAGCGTCATGTGACCACCGTAACTGCCGCCGGAAACCATAATGCGCTCGCCATCCAGGTCGGGCTGCTGTTTGATCCAGTCGAGCAATGCGCCTATATCTTTGTAGGTATCTTCTCGTTTAAATCCATTGTCGAGAAGACTGTATGTTTTTCCGTAACCGGTCGAACCTCTGACGTTTGGACAAATCATAACTATGCCGAGATCGCTAATCCAAAAGTTCTGTCGATCGAGAAACCACGGGCGAAACTGCGATTCAGGACCACCATGGATGCTGACGATGACTGGTCGCTTGCCGGGAAATTTTTCTTTCGATGGTTTGTACATGAACGCGGAGATTTCGCGATTGTCGAACGATTTCCATTTGACGATTTGCGGTTCTGCAAAGTCAGAAGTGCTCACAAAGCCGGTCTCGCTGAAGGTCCAGCGATCCACATTGCCACTAGTGGTATCGAGTGAATAAACGTCCGATGGTGCGCGTGCGGTTTCCAGATCGAAACCTAAATCGCGATTGTTCTTATGCCAATGCAAACCACCCAATTGTCCGGCTGGCAATTTCGGAACCTTCAACTCCTTACCGGATGCGGCATCCAGCAAGTGGAGCACACCGAAACCTTCTTCGTTCATCGAGACGGCAATTTTTGTTCCATCATCCGAAAGTTCAAATTCATCAACATCCCATTTGATGTCACTGGTCAAATACGTGTACTTCTTCGACTCCAGGTCGATGTACGCGAGTCGCACGAACTCTGAGTCTTTATCAGTACTTACGTAAACTCCTTTGCCATCCTTACTGAATTTCGCGCGATTGAATGCGATTTTAGTTTTTTCATTTCGATCGGTGAGCGCTGTCTTTTTTCCGGTTTCAACATCGACCAACCAGAGATAAGCTTCGTTGACCGAGAGCTGCTCCTGGAGGAGGATTTGTTTATCATTCGGAGACCAGTCTTGAGGATCCCAGCCACCACCTTCCAGTTGTGTCAACAGACGATTCGACTTTGCATCTTGTGGATTCATAATCCAAAGATCCACATCGGCACCATTGCGACGAGTAGATCCGTATGCGTAATTATTTCCCTTGCTCGACCAAACTCCGCCTGTATTGCGGGACTTACCATCGGTTAGAAGCGTGACCTCTTTCGTTTCAACATTGAACGAATACTTTTGAAAAAATTCGTCGCCACCTTTGTCTTTATCAAAAACAAAAATCTTTCCATCAGTCGGTTGATACGAGCCACCAGCAGCGGTGTCTTTGTAAAACGTCATTTGTCGACGAGCGGCACCAGGCGTGACGACACTGTGCACTTGGACGGTGTCTGCAAATCTTGTCGAGATGAGCATCTCGCGTTTCGTCGGGTGCCAACTGCCCAGATGCGCTGAGCGAAACTCAGTGTACTTCTCGACCTTGTCGACTAAACTCAATGGAGGCGGCGGCACATCCTTGACGACTAGATTGTCTGCGGGTGGTAAAACGGCTTGTGTAGTTGCAACTGCTGTTGCCAGCACCAAGATAAGCTTAAGCATCGCCGACTCCAATCTGGGAAGGCAAACATATTAGCAGGACGGCGCAGAAATCAGTTCGCTATCCCGCGCAGAATCACTTGGACCCACTGCTCGACTTTATCGACGAGTGGTCGTTTCTCCTCCAGAAGAATCCAGGTCACCTGCGCGTGGTGCGAGGCACCTGCGATCATCGCGCCTAGTTCTCGCGAATCCCAGGTTTTATCAATGTCTCCATTCTCCTGGGCGGCTTTGACAATTTTGGTAATGATGTTGGGAAGCGACACCTGGTCGTCTTGATGCGGGCTATCGAGCTCCTCGCGCATCTGCCCGAACATCGCCAGAAAGAAATGCCGCGACAATTCCTTATATGATTCCGTGTCGCGCGCAAGCGTTCGCAGGGCGTCAACCATGACCGCGAGTGGCGGTTCTTGCTTTTCGAGCTTTTGGTCGACGGTTTCGCTGAGTCGCTTGAGATAGCCGATCGACAAGCCGAGCAAAACATCGTCCTTCGACTTGAAGTGATAATAAAGCGTCCCTTTGGCTACATTGGCTGCTTCGGCGATGTCATCCACCGAGGTGGATTCATAACCTTTTTTTATAAAAAGTAGCCCCGCAGCGGCTAAGATGTCCTGCCTGGTTACTTCTCGCTTCTCTTCCCTACGCCCCATTACAAGCCTCTGGTTCCTTGACAAAACTGACCGGTGTATGATTTTATACTAGTATACAAGTTTAGACTACGGTCAGCTTTCTAAGGGTTTAGACAGTCTGATTTTGCCACAAACACCAGGAACTTTTAGTAGATAGGGTGGTTCACTATGAAACTCAATCGGGGAACCCGATCACCTCAGGCTGACGACCGCGGGTCGCAATGCAAAGTCGCTACAGCCGCCCTGGCAAATGGCGGCAAGCCGGTCCTTTATATGCTGCTCAGCACCATCTTATTAATGATGTTGTGCATGATGTTCTCGCAAAGCTTCGGCCCAGGAGCCTGGTCAAAACCTCAACAGAAATACAAAATCCATCAACTGTCCCACGCTGACAAAACATTGAAACTGAAAGCAGCGCATGTGATGAGAATCTGAGTTGAGTTGTTAGCTTCCTTTCGGCGCTTTTACCTTCTTCTGCTTTTTGATTTTCACACCAACAGGCACTCTCACTGGTGAGCTCGTCACAGGAGATGAAAAACCAAGCGCTGCATTCATGCAGGCTAAGGCGTCCGGCATGCCGTAGCCGTAGTACTTATTCCAGCCAGGCGCGTAGTTGACGCAGTGAGTTTTCATAATGTTCTCGACATCGATGTTGGTCAGACTCGGTCTCGCTCCCCAGATCAACGCGGCGATCGAGCAGGCAAGCGGCGAAGAGAACGACGTGCCGGCAACTGATACTACTGAGCCACGTTCATCTGTGCAAAATATGTTGTCGCCTGGAGCCGTAAACCACAGACAGTTGCCGTAGTTAGACCACTCGGTAAGCTGATTGTTTTCACCAAGCGCCGAAACCACGATTAGATAAGGCAAAAATTTGTTTTTGTCGCTGATGCCTTTTCCTTTGGCATTGCCATTGCCAGCCGCGTTGAACACAAGCCCACGATTCCCACTGTCGTGAAATGTGCGCAGATAAGTGTGCAACGTGCCGTTGATCTTCGGATTCGCAATCGAATAAGGCGGATCGGCATTAACACTAAAGTTAATCAGCTTTGTCGAGGTTTGACTCATCGCAAAGTAGAAACCATCGAGAATATCGGCAGTGGAAAAACCACCATCAGAACGACCAGCACGAATCGGAATGATCGTGGAGAGACGAGCGGGACCGACAGTCGCGATCGAATTGTTCGCCGTCGCGGCGGCGGTAGTCGACACCATCGTGCCGTGACCGCTGACATCATATTGCGAGCCGACAATGCCTTTTACCGCGTCATAGCCACCATAAATTTTGCCCGCCAAATCTGGCGTCGCGGTATTAACCCCGGTATCAATCACAGCGATACTTGCCGCCGAACTGCCCAACGACAAATCCCAGGCGGCTGGAACGTTGAGCGCGTTCAAATGCCACTCTTGCGCGAAATACGGATCGTTTGTGGTTGCGTTCGAACGCAGAAAATAATCTCTTTGGACAGAACGAAAATTCTTGTCGGCAGTCAGTTCTTTTTCAGCGGCGGCGAAGTGTTGAACATCAGGAAAAGTGACAACCCACACAGTCATCGCGCCGCGACCAATTGTTCTGGTCACTGTGCCATGCAATTCTTTGAGCGAATCTTGCGACTCCTCATCGCCTGCTTTGTAAGGCATCACTAGAAGCGTATTGGTCTTCCATGAACAAGGCGTAGTGCTGACATTTTCGCGCTTGCCGATATTGGCAGGCATCTTCAGTTTAATCGGAGCTCTGGTTTCAGTAGCTCCGGCGTTCACAGGCAGCGCCTGTGCCAGAATGGCCAGACCCGCTGAGAGACCGGCACCGAGGATGAGACTGAGTTGAGTTTTCCTATTCATCTAAGCCATCATGTGATCTAATTGTTAGTAAATTACAGCCGCTCTTTCTACGATTTCTATACCCGCGGCACACAAAAATGCAACTCATCGAGCGGCATCCGAAGCTTAGCCTAAGGACAATCGAAAGATCGGAATGTTCCCCAATCATCAATTCTTCTTTTTCCAGAGTTTGTTGACGTTCTTTTTCTTTGTCACCGGGGGTGGTACCGGAACCGAAGGTGTCGTCACAGTGCTTTGCGCCGCGATAACACAAGCTGCCGCATCCGGTATGCCGTAACCATAATATTGGTTCCATCCCGGACTCGAGTTGAGGCAATGAGTCTTCATGATTTGCTCGACCTGAAGATTGGTCAAGCTCGGCTTGGCGCCCCAGATCAAAGCGGCGATCGAACACGCCAGCGGTGATGAGAAGGATGTTCCGGCAACGGAAACAATAGTGTTGTTGTCTTTTGTACAGACTATGTTTTCGCCCGGCGCGGTAAACCAGATGCAATTGCCATAGTTCGAGAAGTCCGTCAAAACATTAGATTCGCCGAGCGCTGATACCACGATCAAGTAAGGCTTGAGGGAGTTATTGTCGAAGATGCCGTCGCCGTTGTCATCACCATTACCGGCGGCATTGAAAGTCAATCCACCTCTCACATCATGGAAATAACGCAAGTAAGTATGCAAAGTACTGTTGATAAAACCATTAGCGATCGAGTAGGGCGGATCGGCATTAACACTGAAGTTGATCAACTTCGTAGATGTATTGTTGATCGCAAAATTGAAGCCGTCCAGGATATCGGCAGACGTAAAAGACCCGCTCGGCTGACCGGCCCGAATCGGAATAATTGTCGACAACCGCGCCGGACCAACTGTTGAGATCAAGTTGTTGGCAGTAGCAGCAGCTGTCGTGGAAACCATGGTGCCATGCCCGTTTACATCAGACTGAAATCCAACTTGATTAGTGATGGCATTATATCCACCGAAAAGTTTTCCCTGCAAATCAGTATTCGTAGTGGTTACGCCGGTATCGATCACTGCGATACTCGCCGCCGCACTACCAAAAGTTCGATCCCATGCGGCTGGAACATTGAGCGCATTCAAATACCACTGCTGAGCGAAATACGGATCGTTTGTGGTGGCGGTTGCATGCATGTAATAGTCGCGTTGGACTGAACGAAAATTCTTGTCGCTGGTCAGCTCTTTCTCCGCTTTGACAAAATGCGAGGTGTCAGGAAAAGTCACTTCCCAGACCGTCATCGCACCATGTCCAATCGTCCTTGTCACTGTGCCTTCCAGCTCGGACAGCGAATCATGAGAGGCGTCATCGGCCGCCTTATACGGCATGACCAGAAGCGTATTCGAACGCCAGGCGCATGGTCGCTTGGTTTTGGGAGCGCGATTGAAATTTCTCTTCGGCATCCTCAGCTTGATATTGCCATTGTTGTCAGTCGATCCGGCGTTGACCGGCGCTGTAAGCGACAATAACGCAACTATCGAAAGCCCTATGCTGCTCAGTTTGAACCGGAGGTCTTTTCTCTGCATTTACCTACCACCAAGTGCTGAACGGACGAAAAATGCCCTTGCTAAAACTTTCATACCCATTCCCACCAGCGCACTATCCTGTAGCCGGGGTGACACACACCCCCGATAGACAGTGGTAGCCCGTGCGTGGTACCTTTGCCGTTTGATTAAACTTTCACGTCGGTAAAACGGATGGAGTGGCATGAGACGAGTCGATCGTAATCAAGGCAATCGCCGCCTGCAGCTGGCATCCATTGCTCTAGCCGCAACTCTGACGCTCGCTCCGTTGACCGCCAACGCAGAATACGTGCAGCCTGACAGAAGTGAGGCGCGCATCGCCTTCCGCGAATTCAAAGCGAACAATCCGGACCGCAGCAAACGTGAGCTGCGTAATCTCTATCGCTCGCCATTCACCTCGTCCAATTCCAATACTTCCGCGCCACAAGCCACAACCGCGGATTTGATTTTCAATGCGAATTCATCGGCATCAAGGCTGAATCAAAGGGTAGAACAAAACGTTCGAGAGTATCGAAACAACACCGTCCAGCTCCAGGATTCCGGTCGCCTGCGCAATTCTAAGAACGGAATCGACCTCGACCTCAATTCCGCGAGCCAATCAATCACACTGGGCGCAAAACTTTTTCAAAACGCACAACAAGTGACCATCGAACGGGGCGGTCAGCAAATCACATTGGCAGCCGGTTCCACTGTCACCGCCTCTGAGTACATTGCTGTAAAACAATTGCTCTTGACCGGCGCGCAGTCGATCCAGCTGGACGGCACCGGCAAGTCAATCGGCGGCAGCGTCGACCTCTCTCAAATCACGGCGCGCAACGATAGAATGCGCGCCGATGATTTAAACATTCCAGTCAATGTCACCGCATATGGTGACTTCAGCAAAGGTTCGACGTTTCAAGTCTCAGGCGATCTGGTGAACGCCGGTTCGATTTACGCGTTGGACAGCAAACGCGGCACCGCCGGCGGTGCGCTGCGAGCGGACAATCTGATCAACAGTTCGACCGGTTTAATTTCTTCCGAGTCTCAGAATGGCTTAGATGCCCGCATCGATTTGACCCTGGCGGCGACCGGCAATTTGCTCAACCAGGGCTCCATCACCAGTTCCGGTGATTTGATCCTGACTGCGGGCAATTCGATAACGAATCATGGAACAGCAACTCAAGCCGCGGCGATTAGCGCCCGGGGCAACCTCGAAGCTAGCGCGAAAGACATAATCAATCACGGACTGATCCGATCCTCCGACGGTAATGTTCGATTCAATTCAGCTGAAGACTACCTGAATGGAGCTTTGACGATCGATAACCGACTTGGCGAAGTCCAAGCGCTCAACGGTGCGATCAACTTGCGCGATCGATCGTTTCGCCAGGACGCATCGACTTATGTCTACGGCGGCGACTTTCTCAGTAAGCAATTCAATGTGTTTACCGGACGAGGCACCGCTGACTTAAATGTCAACAAATTGACGGGCACGCTCAATCAGGACGGCTTCGCTTCGCACGTCACTGCGGAAACGACAGCTCTCACGTTAGGCGACATCTGCCTATCCGGAGACCCGACCTACAAAAACGCCGGCGGCGACATCATTATCGGTGGCAACATCACCGTCCAAGAAGCACTCACAATCATCGCCGAAGGCAGCATTCTCAACAGTGGACCAGCCGTAATCACAGCCGCCAACAATACGACTGGATTCAATGTCACTTTCATCGCCGGCGCGGACATCACCAGCGTTGTTGGCACAGACAACACCATCGTCGGACCGATTCCACCCGCGTTAGCCGGTGCGGCAACCGACATCAGTGGACTGGCCAGCGCTTCAGGAGGCACTATCACACTGGGCGCAGATCCGTTGGCACCAGTGACGATCAACACGCGCTCTACCGGCGGTGGCGACACTAATGGCGGCGACGTGTTGTTCGCCGCGTTCGATAGTTTTGCCCTGACTGGCACCATCGAGTTGACCAATACAAAAATCAACACTGGCGGCAAAGGAAACGGAAACAACGGCAACGTCACGCTAATTGCCGGCGGACTCGGAGACGTCCCGACCATCACCGTGGGCGCAGTCGACACCACTGGCGGCAATGGTACCGGCGGCGATATCAACATTTCAGGGTTCACACCGCAATCAACAGGCGGAACTATCAGCTATGACGCCAACGGCAATCGAACCTCGGTAGCAGCGCTGGTTGCCGGTCCCAGCTCGATGGCAGGCTCGAATATTTTGACCTCCGGAGATTTAACGGCGGCAGGAAACGTCACTGTAAGAACCGGATTGAATGGCAACATCTCGATAGGCGAGTTCAACATCACAACCAAAGGCGCCAATAGCGTAGTCGATCTAAAAGCTACCGGAACCGGCAATATTACCGGAACCGATTTCACCACCATCACAACTAGAACTTTGAATCTGACCACAGACACAGGCGACATCGGCGATCCAATTGAAAACACGCCCATCTTCGCTAATGCCGGTTTCATGAACGCCACTGGCAGTGCGGCTTCGACCGACATTCTTCTGGTGTCATTCAACCCCGGACTCAACGTCATCTCCGCGACCGGCTCGTCAATAAATATCGCCACCCAGGGCACTATTATTTCCGATCCATCCAAAGGACCAATCGTAGCCGACGAGCTGCTGATCGGCTCATTCGGCGGTGGCACTGGAATCAACGAGTTTCGACCGCTGGAAGTTACGGCAAATGATCTGTTCGTCGCCGGGTTGGGCGGCAACGTTTTTGTCCATAACAATAACGCAGGTTTGACGAACTTGACCGGCGGAGACGCTCTGCAAGCGAAGGGCATATTCAGCGTCACCACCGACGGTACTATAAGTTTGGGCGTCGATGAAACAATCAGTGCTCAAAATATTTTGCTGACACCAGCGCTCGGTTTTACTTCCGTGCTCGGTCTTCTTAAAGCAACCTCTTCCGTTTCGCTGACGACGCCTGTTTCCATCGACGCCACCACAGTCGCACCGTTAATTCAAAGTCCGGTCCTGAAAGTAACATCGCTCAACGGTGACGTCGGCACATCAGTCAACCGCCTGTTAGCGGGTACAACCGTGACCAGCATCGCGGCCTTTGCTCCTAACGGAAATGTCTTCCTGCAAGGCTCGGTCACTTCAAAAGCGATTCTTGCCGGCGGCGCTGCCGGAAAATCATTCGACTATAAAGGAACGGGCACCACAACGATCACGGGGAACGTCTCGTCAGGCACTGAAGATTTAAACATCGTGATTAGTGGCCCGGGGACGCTAACCATCGGCAGCGGAGTGAGTTTAGTCTCCGGCAGAAATATGACCGTGGCCCTTAGCGATCCACTTAATTCCACGAAACTAAAAATCGCTTTCGGCGTCGACTCATCTTTGCAAACCAAGGCGGCACCCGGCTTCGGGAACATCCTGGTTTCCGTCGGACCGGCAGGCGCACCAGTTGTTGGAACGCCACCAGCTAAGGGAATCGCATTCGTTGAAGTGCCACCAAACAAAATCTTCTGGGGCACCTTCGCACCAACAGGAAAAGGCGTCAACACTGTCTTCGCCAACGGCGCCGATGTTCAATTCACAAATTCATTGAAATCTGGTGCCATCACAGTTGGTGGCGGTGTCACAATCGTTTCGGACTAAGCCGCTTTACCGCTTATCATGATCTTACTGATCCAGGTTTCGACATTTTCAAAGTTTTTGCCGTAATCAAACAATGCCGTCGCCATCTTGGGTTTGCTCGAACAACGCACTAACCAGCTGTTCTCAGCGATTGGATTGATCTCTACTTCCATTTCTTCACCGGTGCTGCGCCAGCTCGTTCCGGTCATCGCGCGCGTCACCATTTGCTCCGAATCATCGGAAACCGTTTTGACATAAGGAATCGTGAGCAGCGCTTCTCGACAGGCGGCCAACACTTCTTTGGAAGTGCCTTCCATTTTTATTTCGCGAACTTGTTCCATTTCAAACACATCTTTATAGATACCTTTGGCGAGAAACATTCGCGTAAACAGATCGAGCGGAAGCAAGACAGCAACCCGCAGAATGCCGAATATCAAACCAATGGTCAAGCCACTCTTCCAGGCATAATTAAACGCTTGCGGATCATTACTTGTGGTGACGATTACGATCATCACGAACAGACCAACGCCACCGCCGAAACCGAGCGTGCTTATGGCTAGCGCTTTGCAGATTCTGTTTATGTAGGACCAAACTTGTTTAACCATCAAATCGCCATCGGTCAAATGCTGTCATAGCATGCGCTTGTGATTGTCGAAAGGCAATGGGACAACTAACCTCCTACCGAATCAGATTCGGTAGGTTCTTCATTTGTATCGGTTTCGGTGCGGACGTACCAGCGCACGAAGCGATACAACATGTAGAGAGGTGGCATGGAGACGAGCAAGCAAATGATTTTATCCAGGTACTGCATTAGGTTCACGAATCACTATCCTCAATTAGTTCACAGGACTCTTCAAAACCGTCCTCTGCTGCCAGCTTGACACCTTCGGCCTTAATGTCTTCGACATCTACCGATTCTACTTCCAGTTCGTCGACTGTTACTTCAACTGTCATTTTGTCTTCATCAACACCGGGGTCATCGAAGGATGCCTCGGTCGCTTGAAATTCATCCTCGGCGCCGAAGATCGAGTCTTCCTCCCCTCCCATCAGCGATGTGGTGGCGAAAGCAGCGGCAACACCGGCAATCTTGGCCTGCTGACGCTCCAGACGCGCCTGATCTTTCTCACCTTGCGAACGTTTTGGAAACAAGCGCTTGCGACACTTAGTACAGAAACAAAAACTGCCCTCTGACAAATGTCCGAAATCGCCTAACTTAAAACCAACGGGAAGATACGCTCTAGTTGAGACAAGGCGGCGGTCAAGCCCCTTCAATCGGCGCTGGTAAATTTTGACGTATTCATGACGGCAGGTGAGAGGCGAAACATCGGACTTTGGCGCAAAAATTCTTTCTCGGGCAGGAACCGCTGGCACTGCGGCTTCCATTGTGGTCGGCGGAGATTGTTGGGTCATATCGCCTATCGTGGTTTGCGCCTCCCAGGCAGTGGTACTTCCGCTCTGTTCTGTCAGTCCGAGAGGCACGCCCTGGGTGGTTAGTGACGGGTTTGCGCCTGGTTCTGTCGGAGGAGAAATTATGCTGACGTCCGCAGGACCGCCGATAATTCTTTGCCGTTGATGCGGAGGTGGAGGCGGAGGAGCGCTTGTGCTTTTCTCGGTCGTTCCGAAATTTGCGCCTGGCGGGATCGTTCCGGAAATGGTGTTTTGCGGGGTCGCTCCAGAGCTTGTGCGGTGCTCAGTGGTTGCGGAGTTTGTGCTTTGCGCGGTCGCTCCGAAATCTGCGGTCGGCTCATTCATGGCGGCAAGGCGGCCTTGCCCGCCCATATCGATTGTCGAAGCGCGCGCTGGAAGAGGTTCTCCAGCGTTCGTTACCGGCATCGCCGAATCAATTTGATTTTCTGAATTCGCGATCGTTTGTTCTACAGCAGGAATTGCGGCTTCAGTTGTCGGAGTGCCCTTCGGCACAGCGACTGAGTCAACAGATGCAGCCGAATCGTTTTGTACTTCTGAATCGGCAATCGTTTGTTGAAGTGACGGAGTTGGCAGGGTAGAACTAGTTTGTTCGCCAGATGTCGCCAAACCTGAGGTTGCCGAACTTGATGTCGAGCCGGAGTTCGGTTGATAGGTTTGCGAACCAGCGCTCGTCGAGCCGATATTCATCGGCTGAGTCGCTTGCAAATCTGCGCTCACAGAACCTGAATTGATTGGCAGCAGAGTCGACGGCCCAGTAGTCTGCGGATCAGCACTCGCAGAACCAGAATCAACCGGCTGATCGCCAGACGCCACCTTAGTTTCAACCGTCCCCTCTTGAACAGGAGCAACCACACCTTCAGGCGGATTTCTTCTCGCCCTTCTCAGATGACGCTCCACAAAAGGCGCTTCCTCCACAGGAGCCGCATTCTCTTCGGCTGGTATGGAATTATCTTCTGCTGTCATGAGCCTGCTTGGTGACGATGGGGGCGGCAGCCTTGATACGCGAAAGGCTGTTGGTCAGGGGTTCCAATCGATAGTCTAGCATCTGGAACGACTCACCGCTTAGCGACTGGAAACTCTTTGAGAAACTTGCCTTTCCAGATTATCAAGACTGCCAATTGGTGGTCATATTTGACAGTTTGCGGACACGAAAAATAGAGCCAACGCTCGCCATCCGGTTCGAACGCAGGAGACGACGGAGTGGTTACCGGCAACATGATGGTGCCATTTCTTTTGCGGCTGGTATTGTCGAAGAAAACGGCACTGAGAGTCAGATCCGTGATTGGTGCTCCGGTGATGTTCTTAATCTTGATCTTCCCCTCGGGGGTCAAGCTGTCCTTAGCAAGCCAGTTTCTGGAAAAAACGATCGTGATAGGCGGCTTGTCCGGATCCCATCCGATCGGTTTGTCCGTCAGATCTTCAGGCGGTACCTCGACATCTTCGCCACCCTTCAACTCAGCCAGTTGTTCTGAAACCCTGGCAGCATGCCCTTTCACCGATATCGATTCCTGATTTTTCTTCTGCGACGCGAGCAAATCACCCCACGCTACCAGAGCATTGCGCAATTTCTCGAGCAACGGAACCGATGGTCGCAAACTGTTCGCTTCTTCTAGAGCTCTGACAGCACCAGCATAATTGCGAATCTTCAAATTGATATCGGCCAGTAGTTCGTAATCCTCGACGCTTTTCTCTTTGTCGGTCAGCTCGCTGAGCGCCACTTGCGCCCTTTCGTAATCCTTCTTTCCAAGCAGAAGTTCAATCAGACGATGACGAACTTCAAGATTGTTGGGATCTTCTTTGCTGACGTGATCGTAGTTTTCGATGGCCTTATCGGTCTGTCCGGTGCGCGCGTAAATCGCCGCCAGCAGCACGCGCGTGAGTGTTTCATCACACACGGTCAGACTCTGTTCCAGAAGGCGAATCGCTTCTTTATCATCGTGATTATTCGTCTCAGCGATAGCCGCGAGTTTTCGATAACAATCACTGAGCTTTAAAGGAATGGTTGCTGTAACCGTCTCATCAAGCCCTTTTGCAAGTTTGTCAGCTTGCTGCAAATGAAAAATCGCATCGTTTAATTTACCATCGGCGATCTCTTTTTCCGACCAGTCTAAATATAATTTCGCTCGACCGAGATCGAAACTCCGCCCGCTGTGCCGTTTCATCACCGATTGATAGAGTTTCTCAGCTTCCTCATGGTCGCCACGTTTTTGATAGTACTCAGCAAACGCTTGAATCGACGGAGCTAACTCTTCTGCTGAAAGCTTGAGCCTGAGCGCGGTATCGAGTGCAGTGCGACCTTCGGCGTAACGTTCGCAAGCCAGATAACCTTGCGCCAACCATGTGTAGACGTTGGAATTATCAGGTTCTTCATGAGTCAAACGTTCCAGCACCGGAATCGCCGAAGCAGCTTTTCCGTGTTTGATCATCTTCACCGCTTTGGTAAACTCAGTCTCTTTCGGTCTTGTGTACTCGTAAGTTAGATACGCAGCAAGACAAACAATCACAATCAACAAAATGGTGCGCAGCCACGTGCCACCACTTTTGGTGGCGGGTTCTTGGGCTTCGGTGGGTGTGGTTTGAGTTGACACTATTCTCTGTTTATAACAGGAAGCGCGCAGTTCTTCCTGAAGCTATAATATCGTCTTGTTATGAACGATGAGATCAACCTGACATCTACTGCCACCAAACTGACCTTTCCTGCCACAAGCGCGGGATTGCCGCCGTGGAATATTCACGTCCGCACCTGGGGACGCATTGAAGAGTCAAGCGCCGTGGCGCTGCTTGTACACGGACTCGGCGCTCATAGCGGCTGGTTTGAAGCCTTTGCTCGGCGGCTCAATGACAAAGGCATTTTTGTAATGTCATACGATCAAATCGGCTTCGGCGCCAGACGAAACGAAAAATTCCATTCCAAAGACCAGTGGCTGGCCGATCTTGTCGCCAGTTTCAACCATCTAAAAGAACGCGCTGACGGCAAACCAATTTATCTGATCGGCAACAGCATGGGCGCAGTGGTGGCATACAGCCGCGCCGCGCAGCTCAAGCCCGACGCCATGGTGTTGTTCTCACCAGGCTTCGACGGCCATCCCAAAACGTTCAGTTTGCCTTATAAACTACGAGCGCTGGTAACCGGTCTACTCGCCCCGGACAGCGAACTCACCCTTCCTTATACAGTCGACGACATCACGCCGACACAGAGCGTGCGCGACTTCCTCACAGCTGACCCGGACCGCCGATTCACCATCGCTGCCCGCATGGGGATCGAATTGCTGAAGCTGACCGAGTCCATCAAAAAGCAGTCAAAAGCCATTCCCTGTCCGGTTTTCATGGCCACAGCCGGTCTTGAAAAGATAGTCGATAATACTGCCAGCCAGCGAGTTTTCGATGGCATTCAGGCGCCTTCCAAAACTCAAATCACCCTGAAGGATTCCTGGCACGATCTGATGTTCGAACCAGAACTGGACAAGCTCGTAACCACCGTCACCGACTGGCTCCGCAGCGTCAAGCCCATGCCCGTTTAACTGAACGTGTAAATGAAGTTAAGACCGAACTAAACTAACTGCCGCGCTCGAACGCCGCAGTGGAAATTATTGTAATAAACCACATCGATTTCGACCGATTCTGATGAGCCCGGCTCAGCCACTCGCTTATCCAGGCAAGAACACGCGCGAACCTGATTTTGGCGTAATCTGTCGCCACCTGAAAACTGATTATAATGTCGCCAGTTGATGCGATATTAGACATGCATTTGGCGTCCTTCTTTGCCAAAAGGTAACAAGACGCCCGAAAATGGGAACTTTTGTCGGCATTTGCTCAACTTGAAAAAATGGCACGATCCTGTCGTCCGAAAGGCGCTCGGACAGTGCGTTTAACAGAAGGGTAGGAAAGTGGAAAACAACCTTCAAAATAACATCGCAAAAATCTTCGCTAAAAGAGTAGCGGAGATGGGTGAGTTTCCGGCTCTCAAATTCAAGATCGGAAAGAATCCATACACATCAATCAGCTGGACGCACTTCGGTCGTCTCGTCAGAGAAACGGCATACGGACTGGCTCAACTGGGACTTACGGAAAAGTCACGAGTCGGAATTTTCGCCAACACATCACACCTCTGGGTGGTGGCTGATTTCGCAACGATCATCAACGGCGCAGTCTCAGTGCCGATTTATCCGACCTGCTCGACGTCAGATATCGAATACATTTTGAACAATTCAGAGGCCGATTTCGTTTTTGTACAAAACGAAAAACTGCTCGCCAAAGTATTGGGAGTCAAGGACAAACTGCCTCGCGTAAAGGCTTTCGTCGTCATGTTTCCCGGCGCCGACAAGAAACTTTCGATCGAGAGTTTGAACAAAGAATTCAATTTGAAAGAAGGAGTCATTCTGACATTCGATCAAGTTCACGAACTCGGAAACAAGCATGCCATCAAGCTTGCCGCCACTATCGACAAGCGCTCCAACTCGATCCAACAGAGCGACTTGCTCACCATCATTTATACATCCGGAACAACCGGCACACCAAAAGGTGTTCCTCTAACACACGCGAATCTCTTGTCTGTGTGCCAGGATATGACTGTTGTCCTGCCGATTTCGCATGACGAAGTTTATCTCTCGTACTTGCCGATGTCCCACGTTTTCGAACGAGTCTGCGGCGAATTCTACTGGATGCATAGCGGCGGCACATGCGCCTTTGCAGAAGGCATCGAACACCTCGGCAAGAATATGGCGGAAGTGAAACCATCGATGATGCTGACGGTTCCACGTGTGCTCGACAAAATCTATTCGAAGGTGAAAAGCGGCATCGATGGCGCGTCCGGACGTCGCCGCCAATTGATCGAATGGTCGCTCGAAATCTCAAGAGAATTGCGCCGAGCCGGAGCCGATGGCAAAAAACCTGGACCAGGTCTGGTTTTGAAACACTGGCTCGCCGAAAAATTGGTTCTCGAAAAATTGCGTGAACGGATAGGACCAAAGCTGCGTTTGATCGTCAGCGGTGGTGCACCCGCAACCCCAGCCACGTTAGAATTTTTCGGAGCCGTTGGCATCACGACACTGGAAGGCTACGGTCTGACAGAAACATCCGCTCCTGCATGCGTCAACCGCTTTCCGAAAAACAAACTCGGAACGGTTGGTCCGACACTGCCTTCCGTAAAAGCGAAGCTCAGTGAGGAAGGCGAAATCATGGTTAAGGGTGGTAGCGTATTTAGTGGCTACTACAACAACCCCGAAGCGACTAAAGAAGCTCTGGAAGACGGCTGGTTTAAAACTGGTGACATCGGCACCATCGACAGTGATGGCTATATAAAAATTACCGACCGAAAAAAAGATATCATCGTCAATTCGTCCGGCAAGAACATTGCACCACAAAAGATCGAAGCTGTAATCAAGACTTTGCCGATGATCAATTTGGCAGTGGTGTTCGGCGACAAACAAAAATACCTCGTCGCTCTGCTCACGTTAGACGAACAGATCGCGATGGACTTCTCGCGCGAGTCCGGCTGGTCGTTCGAAACATATAAGGAACTGACTGAAAGCAAAGAGATTCAACAGTACCTGAAGAAAGAAATTCTTCGCCGTACCGCCGATCTGCCCGAGTACGAGCAAGTCAAACGCTTCGTCATTTTGCCGGAAGAACTCTCGGTAGAAAACGGCGAACTGACTGCAACGCTCAAAATCAAACGCAACGTTGTAGCGAAAAACTACAAGCGCTTAATCGACTCTCTATACGAAGACGCCACAGTAATCCCAGCGGTCCAGCCCAACTTCGCGAATAGCGCACGTTAACGACAGATAAACTCAACTTAAAAGATCCAGAAAGATATTGACTCGCTAAATGCGGGTATGTTTAATCGAATCAATCTTTCAGGCATCGGTACTCACTTATGGAATCAGGCCTAACTGCAAAAATGCGGAGTGCCGAGCTCTTTCTGCTTAGCGCGCTGTCACTGTACTTCGAACTCGTCGTGGTTCGATGGTTGTCTTCTGAAATTCGCATCTTTTCATATTTCAAAAACATTCCATTGATGGCTTGTTTGTTTGGCCTCGGTCTGGGCATGGCGCTTGGAGCTTCTTCTGATAAGAAACTGGTGCGCTGGTTTCCACTCGGTCTGTTCGCCATCGTCACTCTGATTGTTGTTGCACAACCGTTGCATTTGACTCACGTGGCATTTATCAATCCACTTGAGCACTACATTATCGGCGATTTCTACGACAAAGTTTCTGCCGCTGAAGATACTCCACTGCGCCGCCTGCAACTCTTCGTACCTGGCATGATGGTTTTGGTCGGCGTGTTCTATTTAATCGTCTTTACCTTCGCCTGCATCGGACAGAGACTGGGCCAATTGTTCAAAGGGCTTGAGCCGCTTGAAAGTTATTGCATAAACGTGTTCGGCTCATTTTGTGGTATTGCGCTGTTTACACTGATTTCGTTTCTGTCACTTCCACCAATCTGGTGGATCGCTGTTGGCTTCGCATTCTTAGTGATCTATTTTCGGAAACCGGAACACCTGGTGGCGATGGCGGCGGCGTTAGCGCTCACTTTTTTCATCAGTCCACCTGATGTCCGCTGGTCGCCGTACTACAGAATCAGCGTGCAGAAGGCGGAAATCCAGGCAGATGGAGAGCATCCTGCTGCGACTTACGGAAATCATATCAATGTGAATTATGACACCATAGAAGGTGCATACAATAACGACCCGAAATTCATTTCGTCTCTTTCCGAGAAACAACGATCGGGTACTGCCGACTACTATGACACGCCTTATATTGCTCTCGGTGATAAACCTCGGTCCGTCCTCATCCTGGCTGCCGGAACTGGTAACGACGTCGCAGCGGCATTGAGACATGGCGCTACCGATGTGGATTGTGTGGAAATCGATCCGATGATCGCGCAGCTCGGCAGAGAGTTGCATCCAGAGAAACCATACTCAGATCCGCGCGTCCACGTCATCGTTGATGACGCCCGCGCATTCATTCGCAGAACCGATAAAAAATATGATCTTGTTGTGTTTGCCTATTTGGACAGCCACAGCGCATTTTCGTCAATGTCGTCATTGCGATTGGACAACTATGTCTACACTCAAGATTGCTTCAACGATGCTAAACGACTGGTCAAGCCAGACGGCTGCATGTCAGTAACTTTCTATTACTTGACCTGGTGGCAACTTACGCGCGTTTATAAATCGCTTGAGGTCGGTTTCGGTGAAACTCCAATCGGTGTCTATTCGAAAATGGGAAATGGTCCCACATTGCTGGTCGGACCTGGAGTAGATAAGGACGCAGTCAAAAACAGCGGACTTCGAATTTTTTCAAAACAGGACTTTGCAAAAGAAACTAATTTTACCGATGCGGAATGGAATGAGGTCAATACGACAACAGATGATTGGCCGTTTCTTTTCTTGCGCAGTCGCGGTGTCAGCTGGACTTACGCTATAGGTTTGATCTTTACGCTCTATTCAGGCTGGTGGCTGGTTGGCAGATGCTTCGGTAAGTTCAGCTCTGATCGTCTTGGACGAACTATGTTTTTTCTTGGTGCAGCATTCATGCTTGTTGAGACGAAGAGCGTCACGCAGATGGGCTTACTGGCGGGGACGACGTGGATCGTAAACTCTGCTGTGATTGCCGGGGTCTTAGCTATGATTTTCGTCGCTACCGTAACGCAAATCAAATTTCGTTTTAAAAACGTGAATGTCGTTTATATGTTGCTGTTTGGTGCGCTGTTATTCAACTTACTGTTTCCGATATCGACTCTGAATGAGCTTCCATCGCTTGCCAGATTGACGTTAGGCGCACTGATTCTGTCTTTACCACTTTTCTTCGCCTCGATCATTTTCGCCATAACATTCAGCGAGGCCAAAGATCCAGGAAAAGCACTGGGCATGAACTTGCTTGGCACCCTGATTGGCGGTGCCCTCGAATATTTATCCATGATCATCGGTATAAGCGCATTAAATGTAGTCGCTGCAATGCTTTATGCGTTGGCATTCTATTATCATCGTAAGGGTGGCTCGGAATCCAGTGCGGCATCAAGTACTGTCACTGAAACATCGTGAACATAGCGACTCTGCCTGAATGCCGCCGTTCGGATCGCCCCCCCGGAAAAGTGACGATACTAAATACAGTGCCGGCCTTTACCGCCCTGCGACCAGCACCCGGTGAGCGATTGAGCTCGGGCAGCATTTAGCACTGGTTCGGATTGCTATCTAAACTAATTTGCCGGCAAAGAAAAAGGCACCAGCTGTGATGCCAGTGCCTTCAATTTTGATGCGCTTATCGGCTAGCTCAGCAGCGTCGCCGATTGAGTCCGATCCGCTTTATCAAGCGCTGCCACTCGAAGCACTCGGCTGCGTCCAGCTTCGAGAACGAAGAGGGCACCATCCGAACCGAATGCAACTCCTGTCGGATTGATTAATCCGTTCAAGAATGCCTCGGTGCGCCCTTCTCTGTTGACCCGAACAACGGTTCCAGCACGACCGGCGGTGACATAGAGTCTGCCAAGGCTGTCCATTGCCAGATTGCCATCGTAGCCGTCAGCAAAGTTGAAACTGTCCGATTCGGCGACACTGACCCGCGAGACTTCTCGACCATCAAGCGATCTTTTCACAATCGCTCCGGTGGCATGCTCGAGGCACCACAGGAAACCATCGGGATCAAGGAGTAAGCCTTGAGTTCCGTGTCCTGGTCCGCCGATGAGAACTTCGTACTCACCCGTTCTGTCAATTTTGAATATGCCACCAGTATTCGATGGGAAATTGGAAACGTAAACTTCTTCACGTGGCCCGATAGCCAGATCAGAAAGGAACGTACCACCACCGGTGAGGGCACCATCAAGTTGAGCAAGAATGCGACCTGATTTGTTAGGGTCGATTTTGTAGACAGTGCCTTGAATGGTGGCAACGTACAAAACGCCTTTACGATCGAATCGCAAACCGGATATGGTGCTATTGCCGCGAATTCTGGCGTATTCACTCGGTTGTCCCGAGCTGTCAACAAACCAGACGCTGCCGTCGCACGAGAAATAAATTCCGCCAGGTCCGGCGGTCATTCTTGAAAAACGATTTGAATACGAGGCATTGAGTTGGGAAAGAACTTTGACGGCATAGCCACGAGGCGCATCAGGTAGGTCGATTACCGACTGTCCCTTTGTCGCCTCCTTTCCTTCCTTTTCTTCAGGTACCTCGTACGATTCTTCCGCTTCTTCAATTTCCGCTGTCGTGATGTCGATGTGCAGAATCAAATGCAGAGGAATGAGAATGCGACGAATATGAATCTGACCATCGCTTTCATGCGAATAAGACTCTACATCTATGTGATCGTGGTCAACGCCAAGAACGCGTCCAGTCACAGTGTTGTGGCAGCCCATCCCGTACCAGATCTGAATTTTCTGCCTGCTTTCAACAAAACCTTGAAGTCTGGTCCTGAAGCTCATACCTTATCCCTTACCTCAACTACCCTACCCAATCCTAAAAAGCCCGATCTGTCAGCTTCCCTGACTTCATCAATTACTCAGGCAACTTTCCTGCATCTTCTAATCTATCATCAGACCACTCAGATTCATCAACTACAAGCCCTTGATTCCAGAATTGTTCAAGCTTGTAGTAATCGCGTTCCTTCTCTTGAAGGATGTGGATGATCACGTCGCCGAAGTCAAGAAGAACCCATCGGCCGTCAACCATTCCTTCCATTGCCTTTGCCTTGCGACCAGATTGACCTAATTTGTAGGCAATTTCTTCAGCGATGGCTTTGACTTGAGATTTCGATTCACCTCCGGTGAAGACAAAATACTCAGCCAGCAAAGTCACTTCTTTTACATAAAGCACCACGGTGGATTTTGCTTTTTTTCCGAGTGCTGCATTAGCGGCTTGAAAAGCGGCTTCTCTTGCACCCAGTTCCGACGATGTCGTTGATGGTTGTCCCAACTCAGTCCTACTCTCTATAAACGGTATTACCATTGTTCCCATTATCTTTCTCTTTTCACAGTATAAACCTAAGATTTTGACTGATGCTCGGCATCTTTGTTGGTCGATTTCAAAAATATTTTGCTCTCAACTACGAATTTTATCGTGTGGTGGTTGTTTCGGGACATAAGATGCTGTATTCTTCCCGATTACGTGGTTGGAAACGACCACGTAGTTTAGAAATCAGCCTTGTGGGACAGGAGGAGACTCTGTGAATAAAGCAGAATTAGCTGCTGCTATAGCCGACCGCACTAACAATACCAAGAAATCCGTAGAAGAAATGCTTCAGGCTCTGACCGAAGTTGTCATCGATACAGTCGCCAAAGGCGACCGCGTGACTCTCGTCGGTTTCGGTACATTCGAACGTCGCAATCGGAATGCACGTGAAACGAACAATCCGCAAAAGCCCGGCGAAAAGATTAAAGTACCCGCGAAGAGAGTGCCTGCATTCTCGCCTGGGAAAGAATTCAAGGAAAAGGTCAACGGTTAAATCCCGCGACTAATACTTGGACAACGAATAAATCACAAAAAGAGAGACGTCTTCGATGTCTCTCTTTCTGTTTGTATATGCGTGATTTAAGGCGCTTCTCTGAGCTGCTGAACGATTAGATTCGTTCGCGTCGTCAGATTACCCGTCGCTATCAAATAACAACGTCTCTGCCGCGATTGGCTTGCAAAGCGGCTTTTCCGACACTTCAAAAGAGTCCGTCAAACGTTCGGGAAAACTTCGGCAATCGTTTGCCAAATGAATCGGATTCGATCAATTTCTTCGGACTAACTTCGAGCAAACAACATTCAAAGTGCAAGATAAAGTGCCCGAGCCAAAGAAATCACATCTTCTCAAATAAAATTTTTCGGTTTTCAGAAATTATTTTTTCGAATTTTATTCTTCGCGAAAAAGAATTCGAGGAGTATGACTTCTCGAAAAACACTTTCAAAGGGCAAGATAAACTACCGATGAGCCGATAAGACTAGTCGTCTTTCTCGTTTTTCTCTTCTTCCATCTCTTCTTCGTTTTCTACGCCCATAACATCATCAGGATTATCAACATCACTTTTGCCGGCTTCTGGTTTCGCCGAACTGTCATCCTCGGAAATCCCGGTCTCTGACTCAGGTAACGGAGTGCCGTCTTCTTTATGCGTGCGGCGCCATACAGCGTCGATTCCAAACGGTTTATATTTCGGCGCCACTTTGAGAAGTTGCTTCGCCTTCTGAGCCTCAGCTCGAGCCTCATTCTTATGACCGGTTTTATCCAGAGTCAAAGACATCAGGTGATGCGCGCGTGGATCGTTGGGATTAAGTTGAACCGCGTCTTTCGCTTTTGCTAATGCCAACTGCCATTGACCGGCGGTTGCCAGCATACTGACTAGCCGAATCGATGCTTCAACCATCGTGGGTCTGATATTTAAACAACGAACGTAACTATCTCTAGCCGACAAAATATCTCCAGCCCCCTCACAAGCCTGCCCTAATTCGTAGTGAACAAGCGCTTCTTGAAGACTGGATTCGCCGGTTCTTTGATAACCGCGAGTGTTATTGAAAAGTTTGTGGGACTCATTTAGTTTGCCGACGGCAGAATTAAAATCGCCCGAGATGCGGGCGTTGATGCCCTCATCGTAGAGCCTGTACGCTCTTGCCATAGTTTGATACGACGACTCACGTCTCGAGTTGGCTTCCACCGCCTCCGGATTTGGTGCCGGTGGCTTGACTACCGTTTCAAGTTTCGCAGCGGGCTCTTCGTGATGATGCGCTCTATGAGCCGGCTTCGCAATGACACGTCCATGTCTGTCACGTCGCGTTGAAACTCGTTCGTGTTTCGAAGACTTACTTTCTCTAGCGCTCGACCGTGACGACGACGGATGGCGTCGCTCTTCTCGACTGCTTCTTGACGATCGAGACGATCTGGTTTCCCTTTGATCTTCACGAGATGATTTTGCACTTCTAGATGACTTACTTTTTGTCGAATTAGCTTTCGAACTTTTGGTCGAACTGGCTTTCGAACGCGAAGGCGCAGAAGGAGAGCTTTTGCTCGACGTAGTTTTGGACGAAGTTTTTTTACTTCGAGCCTCTGCTTTCGAAAAATCAGAAATGCCGCTCGACAAAGCGAGCGGCAAAACTAAAATCGAAACTAGCATCGACAATGCCAGACCTGCCTTAATCAGGCAGTTAGACAGAGTCTTCACTCTTATCTTTTGTGACACCGTTAACATCCTAGTTGATTAGGAGGTTGCAACCGGCTCGTATTGTGCTTTTTCTTCGTCGGTGACTTCTTTCATGGTCAGGTTGACGCGATTGCGTTCGTCGATTTCTCTGACTTTAACAATCACGCGTTGACCGACTGCGACTACATCTTCGACTTTGGCTACACGACGATTTTCCAATTGCGAAATGTGCACCATGCCTTCTTTGCCTGGCAACAATTCAACGAAACATCCGACTGGAATAATTCGCGTTACTCGTCCGGCGTAGATGCCACCAATTTCGATGCGCTTGACCAGTCCCAGGATCATGTCGCGAGCGGCGTCGCCGCCGGCGGCTTCGATACTGCCGATTACGATCGTGCCATCGTCCTCGATATCGATCGTCGCTCCGGTTTCTTCAATGATTCTGCGAATCATCTTGCCACCAGGTCCGATCACCGTTCCGATATCTTCCTGGTTGATGTGGATAGTTATCAGACGAGGAGCCCATTTCGAGAGAGTCTCTCTGTGGGCAGGCAAGGTTGCTTCCATCTTGTCGATGATGTGCATTCTTCCTTTTCGTGCTTGTTCGAGGGCAACTCTCATGATTTCAACCGAGATTCCTTGAACCTTGATATCCATTTGCAAGGCGGTGATTCCATCACGCGAACCGGCGACCTTGAAGTCCATGTCGCCGAGGAAATCTTCCAGACCTTGAATATCCGAAAGGATGGCAAAACGATCGCCTTCTAGAATCAAGCCCATTGCGATACCACCGACGGTTGCCGCCAGTGGAACACCGGCATCCATCAAAGCGAGACTCGAACCGCATGTCGAAGCCATCGAAGTTGAACCGTTTGATTCAAGAACTTCAGAAACGACACGAAGCGTATAAGGGAATGAAGCTTGATCGGGAAGCACAGGCTGCAAAGCGCGCTCAGCAAGCGCACCGTGTCCGATTTCACGACGACCTGGTCCACGCATCGGCTTAACTTCGCCGACTGAGAAACCAGGGAAGTTGTAGTGGTGCATCCAGCGTTTTTCTGTTTGCGGATCGATTGAGTCCAGTTTCTGTGCATCACCGGCGATACCGAGTGTTGCGACCGACAATACTTGCGTGGTGCCGCGGGTGAACAAGCCTGTTCCGTGAGTTCTAGCCAGAACGCCGACTTCGCAGGTGATCGGTCTGATTTCATCGCATTTACGGCCATCGGCACGAACACCGGTTTCCAACACTTGAGCGCGCATCAATTCTGCTTCGTACTCTTCCAAGTAAGCCTTGATGGTGTTCATCGAAACTTTCTTGAGATCGTTATCTTCAGGCAGTTCAGCGATCGTATCGGTAATTGCTTTCAACGCAGCTTCGATACTGGCTTGTCGAACTGATTTGATCGTGACGCGATCCATAGATTTTTTGAGATGTTCGGTGGTCTTCTCATGAATGATGGCGTTCAACGCATCATTTTTAGGTGGTTGTTCGTAAGGACGCTTTTCAATGCCGAGCGATTTAACTAATTCGTTTTGTGCTTCGACTTGTTTTTTGATCAGCTTGTGAGCGTAATCAATTGCGGCCAAGATATCTCTCTCGTTGACGAGCTTGCAGCCGGCTTCGACCATCATGATCGAATCTTCCGTTCCTGCCACAACGATATCGATATCGGATTCTTCTAGTTGTTCATAAGTAGGATTACCGATCAACTTTCCTTTGACGCGTCCGACGCGAACAGCACCAAGAGGACCGGCAAACGGCAGTCCACCCAGGCAGGTGGCGACTGAAGCGCCCAGCATTGCCAGGACATCAGGTGGATTTTCTTGATCGGCGCTCATTGTGGTGGCGACGATTTGCACATCTTTTCTATAGGTGTAATCGAACAGAGGACGAATTGGTCTGTCGATCAAACGGCTGGTCAGAATTGCTTTATCAGGAGCTCTGCCTTCGCGTCTCATGAAACTTCCAGGGACACGACCGACTGCATACAATTTTTCTTCGTAGTCGATCAAAAGTGGGAAGTAGTCGATACCGTCGCGAGCGTTGTTGCCTGCTGTACATGTAACCAGGACCATTGTGTCGCCGCAATAAACTTCGCAGGCACCGCTGGCTTGCTTGGCTAAACGACCGGTTTTGATGACGATTTGCTTGCCATCGATTTCCAGTTCAATTTCTTTTCTAGCTTGTTCAGTCATTTGCACTTACGTTACCTCTGAAGCGTTTACTTAGTTACTCAAAAAGCGTTTGCATCCGTTCGCACGCGGGTTTCCATCGCACAGACTCGGGCGCAGCAATTTTCTCAAAAAGGCAAAAACTGCCCGAGAGCCTCGCTGAGGCTGCCCGCACAGTTTGCTTCTTCACTGATGATGACTCAAGTAGGCTTGAGTTTCGCCTGACGAAAACTCAGCGATTCCACAAAACAGGCGAGCTTCGTGCCCGCCTGACTGGTTACCTTCTCAAACCTAATTTTTCGATCAATTTCTTGTATCGTCCGTGATCTTCACGGTTCAAATACTGCAAAAGACGGCGTCTTTTGCCTACCATCATCAACAAACCACGTTGACTTTGAAAGTCTTTCTTGTTGGCCTTGAGGTGGCCCGTGAGTTCGTTGATACGCTCAGTGAGCATCGCGACTTGAACTTCCGGCGAGCCGGTGTCCTTATCGTTGACGCGATTGGTATCGATGATTTCTTTCTTTTTCTCTAGAGCAAGTCCCATTACTTCATTCCAATTAAGTTATAGTTCTCAAATTTCGCAAAGCAGATCATAACATATGATGTCTAGCGGTCCTTGCTTCAGCGCTTGTGTTATTGCTTTCAAGTTACACTTCTTCAATTCAGCCTGGAGACTCGTATGGGTAAAGAAAAAAAGTTTCGGCTCAGGGACGTATTCCTTAAATATCCACTCTTGGATAAATTTAGGGTGAGTGGACTGGCCAATCTAATGAGTATTGGCGTGACCATGATCGACGACTCTTTTCGAGCCACCGCTGTGATTTCTCCTGGAGCGAAACCGTTTGTTATAGCCGTCAATCAAAGCAGACGCCCGGTTCCGATTGCAAACGCTCCATCTTGCCTGTTTGCCTACTTCCACGGTCAGATGGTCACGCTAATGGCTCTGGCTCCGCGCTCTCGCATGACAACCATCGCAAGCAACAGCCGTGACGGCGAGATGATCGGGCGAGCGGCAGATCAAATGGGATTTGGAACTGTGCGGGGCTCAAGTACTCAAGGCGGCATGAAAGCCGGACGAGAATTGGTTCGTGAAAGCAATGACGACCGTTGCATTCTTTTCAACGTGGACGGGCCACGCGGACCAAGACATGTCGCTAAAAAATCTGTGATTAGAGTTGCCGAACTGGCGGGTATCCCGATCGTTCCAGTCGTTTGCGATGGCAGAAAAAATTTGACGGTCAGATCTTGGGACAAATATATGATCCCGTGGCTGCACTCGAGAACGGTCTATATCTTTGGCGAACCAATATTTTTAAAAGAAGATATGAATGACGACGATCGCGAAGCAGCACGCGCGACACTTGAAGAACGTCTAAGAGGAATGGATTCTAGATTGACTGACTTCTGGAACGTCGGAATCAATTAGACGGAATATGCAGTTTTGAAATAATTGATTGGGTCTCAATTGGCTGGATCAATTGGCTTGGAGAAATTAACGCGTAGGTCCTTTGCAAAACCGATCTATTCAATCGTTTAGTCTTCAGAAATCATTCTTGCCTCAATCCGTCAGTCCGTAAAAACAACAACAGGTCTTACGGCTCAGATGAGTCGAAAGACCTGAAGGTCAGACTAGTTGTTTAAGCTAAACCTGGTTAAGGTTTTTGCAGCTCTGGCTTCCATTCGTCAAGAATAGCGCCTTCAATTGGGCAAGCCGAGAGACAAGCGCCACAGTCGATGCATGTTGAATCATCGATCCATGTGTAAGCAGTACTCTTGGTGTTGGTTTTGCCGTCAGCCCAGTGAATGCACTCAACCGGACAAACCGGAATACAGTCGCCTATTCCTTCGCAGACATCAGCCACAATGGTGTATGACATTTTCAGAACTCCTCATTAGCATCCATTAGTAATTGTGAGCCATTCTTCCAAAGATGCAAGTGTGGATCACGATTTAACGGAAAATAGTCTAACTCATCTGTTATGCCCATCAAACAAATTTCAACATTGTTGACTCAGACTCTTCTTAATCTGAAAACCCAGATTTGATGCAAAGAGGGGACAATAATACGTACATTGAGAGCGCGCAAAATATTGGGAGCTGAAAACGGGTTATGAGCGACGTCAAAGTTAATGTTTACACCCCGACAGGATCGGTTGTCGGTTACTTTCTAAACCCCAGTGTCCAGGCGTTTCCGGAAGGTGACTACGAAGTGTCCGGCGAGTTTTTCGACGCCGACGGCGAGCGCATCCAAAAATTGGATTTCAATCCGCAAGCGTTTCCATACACAGCGGACTTGAGCGACCATCCAGGCGCAGCCCACCGAAAGATTGAAAACGTTTATGTCCAGCGCGGCAGGCAACCAGTCCGAATGTCTGGTAACGCAGGCATTCCTCAATAATCGTTCTGGTTTCATACAAAAGTTAAGGCAGCCCTCGGGGGGCTGCCTCTAGTAACTTCCTCATCGGTTTCGGTGGACGTGTCTCACATAGTGGGGGCTGGGTGAGGGAACAAGGGACAAATGAAACCGGACGAGGCATTTAAAATTGTTCAATAATCAATATATATCAGTACGCGAAGTCCCCGACTTATAGGTTAGACCCTAATTCAATATGGGAATTCCTATGGTAAGGATGCTTGAAACTGCCGATCAGGAATGGTGAGGAAAACGCAAAACCATCTCATATTCCCTCTTTAACGACAAAACGATAATGGAATCCGAAACGAACGTATCGGCTCTTGAGAGCCCAGAACTCCCGGAACGTCATCGGGAACGAATCGTTCTTCTCATCGAACCAATAGATGAGGATAGGAAGAAGTGTGGCAAGGTAATCGTTTCGCAGTCCCCTCTTTACGACGTCGATGCCGTGTCTTCCGGCGATCAGGCGATCAAGAAATTCGCCAAACGTGAATATGACGTTGTAGTTATGAATTACGATCTTCCGGACATGGCTGGGGAAGAGCTGATTCGCAGCTTGATTCAAATTCATCCCAATTGTCCGATTGTGGTTATGACTGGTATTGACAGCCCCGAGCTGGCTTTGAAGATTCTCAGATCGGGCGCGATGGACTACTTGCCGAAGATTGGCGAGTATCAACGTTTCTTGCCAAGAACAATCACGACCAATTTGCAAAGGTCGATGCTGCTCGAAAATCTGCGCGAAATGTATAACCGCGTCGAGCAGGCTTCACGTGATGAGGCACTGCTAAACCGGCTGATTGTCAGTATCCACAGCTCACTCGATCTTGCTGACACGATGGAAAACGCGACCAGCAATTTGCTGGAAGAGTTGAAAGTGTCGCGAGTTGTTTGTTGTCTTTGCGATGGACCAGAGAGCAATATGCGCATCAAGGGCCAGATCACGCAGGACAATGTGGCGTCGATTTCGACGAAGAGTAAACTTTTCGACCTCTATCACGATTTGCTTTTAGACGTGGGCGAGCGCCGCCCACTAGTCGTGGTGCAGGACGACACATTCGCTTTTGCACAAGATGTGCGCACCGAGATGGCCACTTATAAAATTCAATCGATGATCATGGTGCCTTTACTTTATCGAGGTAAACTGACTGGTCTGTTGCACCTCGATCAAACTGACTTCATGAGATTGTGGACTGTCAGCGAAATCAATCTGCTCATGCGGATCGCCAACCAATTCGCCATCGCGCTCAGCCAGGCAAAACTGCACCAGATCGTCGAAGCACAGAGCACAAGCATCCACAAACTGACCGATCTGTGCACGCAACTCAACGACGTCGTCGAATCGACTAAAGAACTGACGCAAAGAACCGCCAGCCGAGAGCGCATTCGAATTCAATTGAGTGAACGCGAAGTCGAAGTTTTGAAGAAAGTGTCGCTTGGGCTTACCAACCGGGACATCGCCCAAACGCTCAACATCACCGAGGGCACAGTCGAAGTGCACATCTCGAGGCTGCGGAAGAAATTAGGGCTTGCCAGCCGAGCGGCAATGGTAAAATACGCTTACGACAACCACATTTCCTGAGCCACCATTTGCGGTAGCACAGCAAGTTCGGCGGAGTAGGCGATGACTAACGAACTATCTGAACTGGGCGTGATCTTCGACGCGTTGAGTTACGCTTCAAAAATGCACGCGACGCAACGGCGCAAAGACAATAAAGACACGCCTTACATCAATCATCCTATTGATGTTGCACGAATGTTAGTCACTATCGGCGGTATCACGGACTCGAACACGCTGGCAGCCGCGATTTTGCATGATACCGTGGAAGATACCGAAGCAACAGCTGAAAGTATCGAAGAACTGTTCGGGGCCGCCATTCGCGACCTGGTGCTGGAATGCAGCGACGATAAGTCGCTCCCGAAAGAGGAACGAAAACGTTTGCAGGTCGTCAACGCTTCGCACAAATCGCAAGCGGCCAAGTGCATTAAGTTGGCTGACAAAATTAGCAATGTCAGAGATATAAGTGACTCGCCACCGGCGTTTTGGACGGTGCAGCGCATGCAGGAATACTTGGTGTGGGCAGGAAAAGTAGTCGACGGTTTGCGCGGCGCTAATCAACCGTTGGAAGAACTGTTTGATAGGACTTTAGAAACGGCGAGCATGTCAATTTCGGCGCGTGCGCAAAGCATTGATGAATAGCCAGGTTTAGGCGACTCTTCGAGCTGCAATGATCGGCACGGCGGATATCAATTCTGGCGCGCACGGTTTCGAACGTAGCGGAGTTACGAAGTTGAAGGTCCATACATTTCCGACTCACGCAGTTTGCAGCGCACGCAGTTCGCAGCGCACGCAGTTCGCAGCGCATGCGGTTCGAACGCGTGAGTTCGAAACACGTGCAGTTCGAGCAAACCGTGTTGGGACGAGTTCCAAAACTTGTACGTTCTAGCGCTTGGCCGAGCGAATCAAGAACCACGACGATTTCTTCAATTCATTCACAGTCTCGTTGGCTGTGGGTTTCATGATGCGAACCGGCGCGTTTTGCTTTGGCATTTTGTCTTCTTTGATATCAACTTTTCTCGAGTACTGATACCAGACATCACCATCGCGCAAACGAATCGCCATCGCAAGAAGCGAGTTATAGTCAGGATCTTCTGGGAATTTCGCCACTAGCTGGTTGAGCATACCGATCGAATTTAAAAGAGTACCGAACTCTAGTTCCTTGACAAGGCGCGCCAACAACGCTTCTTCAGTGACAGGTCTGGCGACTGGAACTTTCGTAACTTCTTTTGGAGCGGTGTTATTTCGACTGGGCGCGACGGCAGGCATCTCGCTGTCTTCTTTGCCCAGAGCCTTCTTCGCCTTATTCTTTTTGCTGACCAATTTTTTCTTCGACGACTTCATTTGTTCGGTTTTCAAAATCGTTTCGTCATCAGCGTTTCGGATTTCAACCGGCGCGCTGTCTTCGACCAGTTTCGATTCTCGACCGCGGTTCGGCTCGATGTATGGATCGGGAGTTGGCGCTGCACTTCGATTGATTCTGTCCCCGGAATCCGAAACTGGCTGTTCGGCATCAGCCGAAGATGCGTTTTGATCGCCCATTCCAGACTCAGGCGCGGACTCCTCTGAATCTGTCACGGCTGTCTCTGCTTCGATTTGAGCAGGAACTTCCACATGAGCAGGCAAACCAGTGGCAGGCGGATTATCGTTGGAGGCGTCCGGCTGCGGGTCGCGAGTGACTTTGCCCTCTTCCATATCGAGGATCGAAGACCCCCCCTGGCAAAGCAGCACGGCATCCAAGCCCGTTCCCACAATATTATCGAGCTGACGGGAACCACTGAGAACTCGATCGAGTCCCTGGGTTAAACCGCGACTAAATGCTTTTTCTGGCGAGCACGAAAGGCTCAGTGAAACCGCTAATAGTAAAAAGAATTGTTGCTTGGGCGACCGCATAAGGAAAATAAAAGTCTTATTCTGAAGTCTCTCTAGCTTATCATGACCAGAGGTGCCAGGACCCAAGCGACGAATGCAGAGTGGAACACAAGAGAAAGCGTTAGCTCAAGAGACGGTCACCAGCCGTCCGATTTTGTTCATCATAAGATTTCTCGTATTGTGGCTGGCAAGCTTAATAGTCGTTTTGGCCGTCACCCTTCTGAACAACGTCAACTGGACGCGGCCATACATTGAGCGTTCTTTGAGCCAGGCGCTCAACCGTGATGTGAAACTCGGGAAGATGACCTGGAGTCTGGGACTCAATGGCATTGCCATATCGACTCGGGATCTCACTGTCAAGGAACCGTCGGGCGAGCCATTTTTGACAGCCGGACGCAGCCAGATCGGCTTGTCTGTTTTGCCCTTGATTCAGAAACAACTTGTTATCACTTACATCGAAGTCGATCAAGCCGATGTTCGATTTGTCAAAACCGGAACCAACACCTGGAATATCGATGACCTCCTTCAGCCGGGTCCGGAAATTCGACTGCTGCAGTTAACTGGAAGTCGAATCGGCGTCTTCGATCAATCGACCCCGGACATGGCAAAGCAAATCGCTCCAATCAATCTCGAGAAGGTCGAGCTGAAACTAAACTTTCCGAAGAAGAATCGCAAGCGTCCGTTTTTCATATCGTTTGTTCTTCCGGCGAAGGGCTATTCCAGTTCGTTTACGCTCGATGGTCTGGGTGTCGGTGAATTAGAGAATTGGAAAGACAATCAATACACATTCAAAGCCGACGCGCAGAATGTTAATCCACGCGATTTAGAACGTCTAATCAAGTTCATCTCGATCACTCCTGAAAAAATCGTCGCAACCAAGGCGCCGACTAAGACTGAAGAAACGGTAGTTGCGCAACACAACCTGGCAGCAAAAACTGGAACCATTACTGAGAAGAAAATATCAAAACGAATTGGCGGCACAACGTCTGTCGAGCAGTATGCGATCTCGAAACCTGAAGAGGAGGCTGAGAATAAACTGGCGGCAAAGCGCGGAATCCATTCCACAGTGAGCACCCTGGCTCCCGCAACCACTCACAGTGTCACAGCTACAACCACGCACACTCCGACAAAAACAATTACTCACACTCGCGCAGTAGCGACCACACGCACTCCCACAGCCGCCACCACTCGCGCTCTCGTTGCCACATCTCAAACTGTGAAACCTGGAGCCAGTGCGAAGAGTACGAAAAAAGAGATGCTCGATGTTTTGCGCTCAATCAATGGATTGTTCAATTTCAAAATATCCGGCGAAGGTACTTTTGATAAAGGCATCAAAGCCACCATTGATACCACCGCCAGTGGACTGCAAATCAATAGCGCCACCCTCGGACAAATCAATGCCGGCAGCACTGTAGGCTCAGTGGAGGCAAACGTCAGCAACGACAATCTGGTTTGGACCGACTTGATAGTCAAACTTCGTGGAATGCAAATGCGCTCATCAGGAGCGCTTTCTAACTGGCAGAAAACCAATCCCGGCATTCAGGCAAACATCGTTGGTAATCTGCCCGACCTCAGCGTTCTGCAAAATTTGTTGAAGCCAAAGCCCGGTCAATCGGCATCGCGCGCACACGGCTTAAGCGAGCTGACGCAGACGCTAAGTCCAGCACAGCTAACCGGACGAGCTGAAATTGAAATCAAAATAGATGGCACCGCCAACGCCACCAACCTCACGACAAAAGTGAAGACACGCGACCTTGCCATCAAAGACATGCTGACGAAGGCGCATCAACGTTTCCCGATTTTGTGCGCCATCGGATTGAGCAATCAAGCCAGAATCGAAACTGACCTGAGGTTGCAAAACTCAGACCGGTTGGAAATAATCAACGGCAAACTGATCGGACCAGGCACCAATCTCAGTGCCACCGGCTGGCTTGATTTGAAAAACGACAAAGGCGAATTGACGATCACAGGCGATAAGATAGCTCTGAGCAACACCGCGGTCGGTATCAGCACCAATGACGGTGCATACAAACAAGTGCTCGGCGCGATTAAACTACCCGGCAAGAACAGTTTCACTCTGGGTGGAACCGCCACAGCTTACGCCCATCTGAAGACCGACGGCGACCGCTACGCCCTCGATGCGAAGGTTAAACTCAACGACGCGATCTTCGCGCTCCGCGACAATTCGCTCAAGCTCGACAACGTCGACGGCAATCTAGCAGTTGTGCAATCCACTAGCGGTGGAATGATGACGCTCTCCGGAATTACCGGTCGTATGGGTGAAGGCAATTTCCAACTGGACGGCAGAATATCGCTCGCACAAGCCTCCCCGATAGTCGATATCACGCTGCACGCCACGCGTTTTGACATGAAGCATCTGAGTACATTAATGAAGTTGTTTCAGGTCCAACAAATGCCGGTCTTGACCGAACGGCAATTGTACGGGCGAGTCAAGGACGTCGTTTTGAGGGTTACTGGAAACAGCAACAATCCCAACATCTTTTTCAACGCGGTGCCTGACGATCTCTACTATCAACCTCCCGGTCTGGCCAAACCATTGCGAGCCAAATCCGGAGTTATTGTCTATGACAAGGATCAGTTGATACTGCGGGAAGTGGCACTGATTTCAAACGGAAAAACAATCGTCACCAGCATGACGATCGACAAGGTTTCCAAAGAATGCATTCTCAGCCGCGTCAAAACCAAGACTGACAGCATGGAATTGGCTGACATCCATTACTATCTTTCTTCGACAGCTATGCCTCCGCCAATGCGTAAGGCATACCGAGATTTCCTGGCTAAGTACAAAATCTCCGGAATGAATGGCAAAATCTATGGCGATATTCTTTGTTTAATCGGCACCAGGGGCGATGTCATTTTTGATGGATTGGTGGGCTGCTACAAAACTGGTGCCAGCGTCGCCGGTTATCCTATAACCAAGATTGAAGGCATTTTTGCCGCATCCGGCGATCAACTTTTGCTACAGGATCTGAGCGGTTATATCCGCGGCAGTAAATTTTCGCTCGATGGTTACATAGATAAGTACAGAAGCAGCTCCCCAACCTGGCGCGCGGAAGTGGCTGCAAAACTGGCGCCACGCGAACTGTTCGAACTGATACCGCACCTCACCGAGGAGATGAAAACCTCCCGCATCGACGTGAAGTGCAAGGGTCCGCTCACTCTGCGCGCGAAGGTGCAGGGGAATTTCGACTACAACAAAATTCAGTATTCATTGATCGCCGACAAGAAAGATCGACTGGTGATCGAAGGTCCGTTTGGAAAGCTCTATCAACCTGCAGACACTGCACTAACTCTCGACGGGCTGGTCGGCGTTAATAAAAACACGATCGAACTGGGCGACACACACATTCTCGTTGGTGAGACACTGATTAGCCTTGATGGGCTTTTGAAATTCCCGGAGCCGCCGGTTGAAACCACCACCGTTAAGAGAGCCGATGCGGAGTCTGCCGGCCAGGTTTCGCACGAATTGGTCGCGGGCACCTCAGCGGAAGAACTGGTCGAACAACGCAAAGCGCACGAGAGCGCCGCGCAGAAAGTGGTTGGCAACACGGTAAGGAAACCGGCATCAAAAGCTGAGATCGATAAAGCTCGCAGTCGAGCGCTGGCAAAATTTGTAGAAAATCCGATCGAAACAGTGGCAGAAAAACTCAGCCACACTGCCGTGCCGATGATCAGATTGAACTTCAAAATTCCACAGAAATCCCCGGTCAACACATTGATCGCAATGGTTGATCCGCCTCTGGCTAAGGAGATTAGCGGCACCATCAGCGGCTTCTTAACGATCGATGGCGATCTGCGCAGTCCGAATCTGCTAACCGATATCGCTGTCAACGACATCAAAGTTCCATCGCTTAAGGTGGCCGGGTTGAATGGTCGCTTGCGAAGCGCTGGTGGCATACCTGCTGCAATTGGCTCAAAGTCGTTGTTGAAGGCCGAGCAGCTATCCGCAATGGGTTTAAAAGTGCCGGTCAAGACGGAGCAATCCGCAGCTGGATTGAAGTCGCCGGCTAAGTCCAAACAGTCCACCGCGGTTTTGAAGACGCAGACAACGTCCGAACAGTCAACCGTCGCCACAAAACCGCTCAAAGTCGACAATGACAAACAGTCCACCCGCGCATCATCGAAAACGAAAGAGGTTGAAGACACACCGAAGGACATCAAAGAAATGGTTTCTCCGTCTGAAAATCCATCTGTTGTCGCAGTGGATCCGGCCAATTCGAACGAGTCGATTCTCGAAATCGATTCAGTCAAGGTCCGCCAGCTGACCGTCACCAAGTTGAAGGCACACGTCACGTTCACACAGGACGATCAAAACAAATCTGAACCAGTGATCAAAATGGACAAGGGAGAAGCGCGCCTCGCCGATGGTGTCATGACTTTCGAGGCAAAACTCAATCCTTCGGAGAACCGCATCTGGCTAAAGGCTCTGTTTTCGGACGTTTCCGCCGCCAGAATCGGCGATGAATTAGTTGGCTCTCCCGACGAAATTACTGGAAAAGGAAAAGCCTCTATCGTTTTGGAAACACATGGTGAAGACAATCAAAAGATGATGAAAAATCTTCGCGGACATGGCAGCATCGAGGTCGAAAACGGCATCGTTTCTCGCTTCTCGGATCTGGAAACACGCCTCACTCAATACAATTTGCTGACACAAGGTATTTTCGGTTTCAACATAAACAACCTTGTCCAGAGCGTTTGGCCTACGCGAACGGGGGAATTCACTTCGCTCAACAACAAATTTTCATTCGCAGACGGTATGCTTAAAGTCGATGAGATGCGCTTCAACGGCAAGGATATGCGGATGTGGGGCAGTGGCACAGCAAGCCTCGTCAGCAACAAAGTAAGTTTGGAAATAGCCGGAAAAATTCCGCGTGTTTCTGGAAGCAGAATCGGTGTTGGCGTATCACGTAACATCACTCTGCAAAAGATGATGAAGGTGGTTACGTTAGGAAGACTGGAGAACTTGCCCGCGCTGCCGGTTCTCGGTGCGATTGCTACCGATAAGCCGCGGACGTTTATGTTCAGCGTCGACTCCCAGCTTGACAATCCAAAAACTGTAGCGCGATCGATCGAAAAATCGTTCAAGTGGCTACCGAACAAGCCGGATGCAACGGCTCACCCTGTGCCGGGCATGATTACACCGCTGTGATTAGTTGACAGTCGTCGAGTTAATTGAACAGATATGGTGATTGATTGAACGGCTGTTGTCTGATTGAGATTATCGGATCCAGTTCGATATTCAATCATCAAAATCAATTCGTAGTGGTCACAAGTTCACGCTCGACACGAGACAAGAAAACATGCTCGGCTCAAAACACAGAGCTATTAGAACTGCCTCTGTCACTCAATCGCGGTCAGGGCGGTGCAGCCGTTTGGGTTGACCGAAAACAAATGACGAGAACCACCGGGAAGCATCATATACGACACTAGTTTCGCCGGTGGTGGCACAGCAATTGCATTTATCAAGAAGCTGTGTATTATATATCTCATGAGCACAATTGAATATCCCTCTCCGGCGGGCGACCAAGCCCGACGTCAGGCTGCGCTTGCAGGACCTACGTCGGCTGGTGTTCGTGAGACTCCACTTTCGGTGGCAATCTCACTGACCTGCGGGAACTCTTCTGTTCCCTCGATTTCCGGCGGACATGGAGCTAATGAGCAGAATCAACTATCTGCGCCTTCGACCGTTTCACTCGTGTCGACAGGCTTTGCTCCCGGCTTGGGCGTAAGCGGAGTCAGCACCGCCTATGGTGTCCAGGGTTTCAGTGGGCCGCAGACTTCGGCGGACCTTGGAACATGCGTTGGTGGCATTTTAAACAAGCTGGCGGAAACCGCGGCAGGATCATCCGCAACTCAATTATCATCAGGCAATTCGGAAAAAGATGGACCGAGTTCCGCTACTTCAGCCGGGAAAACCCCTCCGAAAAAACCGAAAGAGCGTGTCGTTTTGCCGCTCGAAAAACATTTCAAGGCTTACCTTGGCTATGTTCAGTACGAGCGCGGCTTATCACCAAATACGGTGGCAGCTTATCGGCGTGATATCAAAGCGTTTCTTCTCTGGTATCAAAAAACTAAAGGGGCGGCGCCACCATTTCCTACACGATTGGATATTTCAGATTACCTGGCGCACCGCCGCAAAGGCGGCGACCAGCCGTCGTCTTGCGCGCGAACGCTGGCGAGTTTGCGGGGCTGGTTTGGCTGGTTGAAAAATTCGGCGATGACTACATCTGATCCATGCGATGCGGTGTTCAATCCGCAGAAGGGCAAGAAACTTCCGACTGTTCTTTCAAACAGTGAAATTACAAGAATGCTCAACGCGGCTGCCAGTGCTCGGGAAGTGGCTATTCTCGAGATGCTTTACGCGGGCGGACTGAGAGTTTCCGAGCTGATTGGATTAAATATGGAAGACTTGAATCTCGATCAAGGATTCGTGCGATGCCTTGGAAAAGGGCAGAAAGAACGGATAGTTCCAATTGGTAAGGCGGCTATCAGTGCGCTGCGACTATACATTGAAGATGAAAAACGCGCACACCAGGAGGCGGATGCGAAGCGGCAGTTGGCACCCGCTAAAAGAGGTCGCAAGAGCAGCGCCGAACGAAACAGGCAGTATGGTGGACCGGACAACGACCCATTGAAGGAGCCGGTCTTCCGCGATTCGCATAGACAGCGGCTGAGCAGACTAGTGGTCTGGCAGACAATCAAACGTATCGCGGCTAAAGCGCACGTGACCAAGGACATGTCGCCTCACACTTTTCGGCATAGCTTCGCCACGCATTTGCTTGAAAACGGCGCCGATCTGCGCTCAGTGCAGGAATTGCTCGGTCACGCCAGCGTCGTGACGACGCAGTTGTACACCCATGTCAGCCGCCAGCACTTAAAGAAAGCATACGATAGCGCTCAAAGTCAGTTTGGCAATACACTCGCCACAGAGCCCATTTCTCCGCCGTTTCAGGCAGCGATGACGAAAATTTAATAAAGCCTTCTAACTCTGATAAGTCATTGTCTGTAAACTTACTTTAGTCCGTTCCGATAGCTCGGTTCCCTCGACTCACTCCACTATGATGACTTTCGACTGAATGTCGACATCAACCGGGAGCCTTGAGTGCAAGAAGCTCTTGCAGGACGTCCCGCCCAGTGTTTCACCGAAACCGTAACAGTGAGTCTGACAAACCAAATCAAGGCGTAGCCAGTCCATGCCGCTGACACAACAGAGTTGTGTCAGACATACGGTCAATGAATGACACCAGAGTACAGTTCACAACGACAAGTTTGTGCAACACATCGAACATCAAAACTAGGATTTAGTGCATGCGAAAAACAACCAAAGTCACCGGTACTAAAATTGCTCAAGCAGCTAAAGATTTAAACGTCACAAGCGTCACGATTCGCCGCTACATTAGTGAATTCGGCATCGAAACAACTACTGACGAAAATGGCATCAAAGTATTGCCGGACGCCGCAATGAGCGAGCTTCAAGAAGTTCGCAGATTGAAAGAAGATGGCAACACCAACCCTCAAGTTCTCGAATTTCTTGAAGAAACGAGAGCCAAGGGTGGCGATGTAAAAGCTGAAGCAAAACCGGAAAAAGAAAAACCAAGAGCAACCAGAATTTCTAAATCTCCTGGCAAAACCAAAGAGAAAGAAGTGGCTCCGGCTGCCGATGACGACGATGAAGACGAAGTTCCTCAAGCAGATGCTGAGGAAGAGGACGAAGCGCCTCAAGCTCGTCAAGTAAAAAGACGTCCTGCTGCCAAAAAGCCTGCTCGCGAAGAATCAGAAGAACAAGAACCTTCTGAAGAAACCGAAGGCGAAGAAGGCGAACGCGGTGAAGGCGGCGACCCATCCGAAGAAGGCGATTCTGCAGATGGTCGTCTCAAGCACGCGCTCACCTGCCAAACTTGTGGCAAGTCCTTCGAACATATGAATCCGCGATTGAGAGATTGCCTCGATTGCTACAGAGCAAAACGCAAAGAGAGACGTCGTGGTGGAGACAGGCACAAGAATGTCATCCAACATCCGCTCGCTCAGCAAGTTGCCAGCAAAATGGCTAATCAACAAGCGCAGCAACAAGATTCCGAAAAAGAAACTCGTCCTGAGCGCCCAGAACGTAGCGAACGTCCAGAACGCGTAGAGCGTCCGGAACGCGCAGAACGCATCGAGCGCGGCGATCGGGTTGCACCGACTGCACGTCCACCTAGACGTGACCGCGATCAGATTCAACCAACCGCACAAAATGTTGGTGTCACTCAACCAATTATTGGTGGATTGAAAACCCAAGTTCGCAGCTATAGAAAAGCGATTGAAGAAACCAGAACAATTACTGGATCACTCAAGCGCCGCCTGGAGCGCCCAGATCTGCCGGAAGGCGATCGCAGATGGCTTGAGCAAATCTACGCCTATCAATTGATCTTGCACCAGGGATGGCGTCACCTCTCCGAGTATCGCTCGACGACGGCAGCGCAGAAAGAAGACTAATTGCTCGCGACGATTGCGTCGCCAGGCAATAAACTAAATGAATAATCCGCGGGATTCACTCTGAGTTCCGCGGATTTTTGTATGACGAGATGTTCATGACAAGCGCTATTCATAAGCGTTCGGGAGATGTTCGCAATCATCAGTTTATTCAGTTCTGGAAAAGTCGATTTGAAACTAGTCGATCGAGACGGTTGACGACACAAGACTAACTCGGGTCGCCGATCATCGAACTTGGGTGGTCGCGCATGGCAATTTTTATTCAGAACGCTCGTCGACTAAAACGGTTCCGGAGTCGACACTTGTGGTGATGAGATCGGAGTTTTGAAGATGCTGTTTGGATCGGTTTCAAACCCAGCCGGCTCCTGCGATACACCACCTGACGGCAGTTGATTTGGAGACTGCAAATTATTGGGGAAGAACGTTCCTTGATTGACTGGTGGCAATTGGGATGAATTTTGAAAACCGGCTAGTCCTGACCCCGCATTTGGTGCATACTGCGGCGAGCCGGTTGCGGCTGCGAAATTGGGAGATCCGCTTTGCGGTGCTCCATATTGTGGTGGCATGCCACCACTCTGTCCGGTTAGACCGGGGACACCGCCTTGGTTCATTCCGGGCACACCACCAAACCCGCCTGGGGCTTGACCTTGACCATTGAATCCTGGGGCGAAACCTGGCACCGCGCCTGGTGCTAAGCCAGGGATGCTGGACGGTCCTCCACCTTGCATCAAGCCCGGAACACCCGGCACCGCGCCTGGTGGCAGACCATTAAAGCTGTTCAGGGAAGCAACGGGATTATCCATTTTGGCAACATCGAGTGATGTGTTCAATTTAACCGAAACAGGGTCGCCTATTTTTAGAAGAAATTCCTTGCCTCGCAGAGTTCTATTGTGAACCCAAGCGATGCCTGACACTGATGAATACAGCATCCCCTTAACAGCTTGGCCGTAGTCGCCTAAGCTTTGACCAGCCATTTTTACTTTGGGTTCTGATGTCTGATCGTGAGCGGGATTGTGGTCGATCATTCCGTTTATCTTCGCTGTGCGTCCATCCGGAAACACTATCGTTTTAAGACTGATTGAAAGCCGACCAGGCATGCTGCCTCGTTGAAATTTCGCGGCTGACGCATCGACCACGACTCCTAAAATTCTAGAGTTGGGAGGAATAATCTCCACGCCTTCATTAATAAGTCCGTGCGGCAAGGCAATCGCGAAGACATCGCCGCGTTTGCTTTTTACCGATGACAAATTATTCTCGGATACGCCCGTCAGAATTGTGCCTGGGTTTATTCGTTTTCCAACAATCCCTTTGAAGAAGTCGGGCATCACACCGCCCTGAGTCGGTTGCACCGGCAGCGGTGGCATACCCGGTTGCGACATTCCGGGCACCATTCCTGGAATCTGCCCGGCACCGGTTGGATTCCAACCACCAGGAGCGCCCTGACCGCCAAAACCTGGTTGACCGGCTACAGAACCGGGCTGTCCGCCACCTGCTTGTCCGCCCAGAAAACTTGGCTGACCATATCCACTCGAAGCACCGGGTTGTCCTGCGCCTGTGAAGCCCGGCAATTGACCTGGTGGCGCCTGATAGTTGCCGTCGCCGGAGCCGCTGTACCGATTCGTGCCGGGCGGGGCCGTAGGTGGTGCGTCCGGGCGATTCATTTGCCATTGCTCCCGCGCTTGACCAGGTTGCGCCAGAAGCAGCGTGCAACCAACTGTGAGAAGGAGTTTAAGAGAGGTCGTCTGTTTAATTTTGAAAAGCAAAGATCTGTTCCCTGGTTAGCGTCCGTGGTTTCTTTCCACGTCACGAGTAGATCTTATTTGAACCTAATAATACGATCAATGTGAAGAATACGCATGTAACGCGACAAATCCAGTCTTAACACATGATAGAATCTGCGATTGCTTCATGATTTCGGGTTGCGAATCCACTTGGACCACTCGCACACCTTTCAATCGTGAGCATTGTTATCCCTTGCCGGCTATCGAGAATCACTCGAAAAGCTGGACGCAGACGACCAGAAGGGGAAATTCTGTGACTGAACCAAAGTTAGAACAGTACGAAGTCGTATACATAATACGTCCAAACCTCGATGAAGAAGGCGTTGACAAGTCTGTCGCCGTGGTCGAGGAATTCATGAAGAACCAGGGTTGTGTAATCGAATCCACCGAAAAGAAAGGCCGTAAGCGCCTTGCCTACGAAGTCAACAAGATGCGTGACGGCTATTACGTTCACACAGTCTTCAAAGCTCCGACGCAATCAATCGCGCCCGTAAAGCGCTGGATGGGTCTTTCGGAAGATGTCATCCGCAACTTGATCGTGCAGCTGCCAAAAGCAGCAATGTTGGCGCCTCCGCCAGTACAAGCTTAGAAAGCACACCCTCAGCCCGAGCTCGAATAAGGTAGGTTCAACATGAGTTTAACTAAAATTGTTGTCTCTGGACGCGTAATAAAGAGCCCTGAAAAGCGCTTTACACCCAATAACAACGTTGCAGTGACCGAGTTTGCTATTGCCGTTGAGTCTGCACCCAGACAAGACGGTTCGAAGGAGACCACTGCCGTTAAGGTTGTTACCTGGCGAGACCTCGCTGAGAGATGCTCTCAAGAAATCAAAAAAGGCGATCTAGTTTGCGTCGATGGACGCTTGCAGATCAACACGCACACTACATCTGACGGACTAAAACGCAGAGATGCCGAGATCGACGCAATCAGCGTCGAAAATCTCTCGAGCGTCGGCGCCGGTTCTGCAGACGCAGTGCCCGCTACTCAGGATAAGGTTCCACAAACAGTCGGAGCCCCGGCTCAAGCTTCTGAAGATCTGGATATGATCTTTGCAAGCGAAGATGAGATCCCGTTCTAAACCCTGATTAGCAGCGCGTTTCTGAAACAATTTTTCGATTAGGAGATACTGACAAATGGTACGTATGCATGGCGATGGCCCGCCTCGACGAAGAAAGACCTGCAATTTCTGCGCCGATCTTCTGGTATACATCGATTACAAAGATCCAAGCAGACTGAAAAAGTACATCACGGAACGAGGCAAAATTTTGCCACGTCGCATCAGCGGCAATTGCGCCCGTCACCAACGTGGTTTGACCGTCGCAATCAAGCGAGCCCGCGACATTGCCCTTATGCCTTACATGGCTGACGGCTAAACCGAACCGATTAGATTGGTTGGCGTTACCGCCGACTAATTGAGATCCGTCGGCGTTGCCGGCGACTCAGAAACTAGAAACCCGTATTTGTTTTCTCATTCGATAGGCTGTCAGAAAAACAGTTAGAACTTCTGACAGCTTGTCGGTGTGAAAAAAAGATCGACTTACTAAACAGGCTAATCCAGCCAACTCCCGGATTCAGAGGGAAGTAAACAGGCTGGAGATGGTTGAATGACGATTCTCACCTGTTGTAAGATTTGCTATAACGTGCCGAAGTGGTGAAATGGCAAACACGCTACGTTCAGGGCGTAGTGAGCGCAAGCTCTTGTGGGTTCAACTCCCACCTTCGGCAGATTTTTTTTACTTACAGAGAGGTTAGGCATTGACTCAAGATCCCCGGCTACGTCAAGACCCGCGCAAGGAATTGCCGCTTCTGAACGAGCGCATTAGAGTGCGAGAAGTTCGACTTATTGACGAGGAAGGAGGTCAGGTTGGGATCGTGCCTACCAGACAAGCCTTAGCGCAAGCAAAAGAGTCCGGTTTGGATCTTTTTCTAGTGCAACCCGACGCCAATCCGCCCGTGGCCAAGATTATGGACTACGGACGGTACAAGTTCGACCTGGACAAAAAGTCTAGAGAAACTCGAAAGAAGCAGCATCAGCCAGATATCAAAGAAATCAAGATGCGCTACAAAATCGAAGAGCATGACTATCAAGTTAAGCTCCGTAAAGCGCAAGAATTTCTGACCCACGGCGATAAGATAAAGTGCGTAATCCCGCTCAGGGGGCGGGAAATGCAGCATAGCAACATCGCTATGGAGCTCGCAAACCGCTTTTTCGAGGATGTCAAAGAACTAGCAACCATGGACAAAGACGCCAAGATCGAAGGCCGAGCCATTATAATGATACTCTCGCCAATTTCTCCCAAGAAATAGGCGCCATTAGAACGTAGATTGCCTGCTCTCAGGCTAGCAACCTTGGAATACAAATCATGCCTAAAATGAAAACAAATAAGGCAGCTGCCCGCCGGTTCAAAATCACCGGAACAGGCAAGGTCATGCGTACTCAGTCGGGAACAAGACACATCAACGAATGGATGTCCCCTTCTGCAAAACGCAACTTGCGCGGGTTTGCTTCCGTGAACGAAGACGTTAAAGAACACGTTCTCTCAATGTTTCCATATCGCAAATATCTCAGATAGAGATACGGTATCGATTCAATGTGACCAAGTCTAAGGGACTCTCCTCCCCGATGGCGGGCACGCTTGAGTAACGCATAGAACTTTTTTTCTCAATCAAGTAGGAGATTGAAAATGGCCAAAGTAAAACGCGGCAACGTGCTGAGAAATCGGCACAAGAAAATTCTGAAATACGCACGGGGCTTCCGCGGCTCTAACTCAAAACTTTTTATCGCTGCAAACCAAACGATCATGAAGGCATGGAGAAATGCCTTCCGTGACAGACGCAAACGCAAACGCGTTTTCCGCCGTCTGTGGATCTCTAGAATCAACGCAGCATGCCGTCCGCACGGAATCGTGTACAGCAGACTGATCAATGGTCTGATGAAAGCAAACATCACAGTGAACCGTAAGCTTCTTGCTGAACTCGCTGTCAATGACAAAAACGCTTTCAACAAACTCGTTGATGTAGCCAAAGAGCACGCTCCGAAAAACTAGGCTATTTTAGATAGCCACGAATGGAAATAATTCCCGTCACAAGCGCCGCGAATTCTCTATTGAAGAGGATACGGTTGCTACATAACGCCTCCGGCAGAAAGAAAGAAGGTCGCTTCCTCATTGAGGGAATGAAACTCTTTGATGAAGCCGTGAAGCATAACATCGGCATCGAAGATGTCGTTGTGTCGGAGAGCTTTCTTGAGCGTGAATTTGATCCGCATAATATAGACAGCGCGTTTAACAACGTTGTCTCCCAGGTGGTGGTCGTCGAAGACCGGCTGTTCGCGCAGCTCGCCACAACTGAAACTCCGCAAGGGCTAGTCGCCGTTGCGGAGTTAAAAACATCTGCATACGAAGATCTGTTTCTCGGTGCCGCACCACTGGTGGTGGTAGCCGATCGGGTTCAAGATCCAGGCAACTTAGGAACGATGATGCGAACGGCGTTGGCTCTAGGAGCTACCGGCATGATGCTGACCAAAGGATCGGTCGACGCTTTCAATCCAAAAGTGGTGCGCTCGGCCGCCGGCGCATTGTTCTCCCTTCCATTTGCAGAAAACCTTTCCATCGAAAGTTGCATCATCGACTGTCGCAAACGCGGACTGCAAGTACTCGCGCTATCGGCTGATGGCGACTCGCCTTTAGCAGAAGTAGATTTGACTAAACCATCATTGCTGTTGCTCGGAAACGAAGCAAACGGTCTGGAAAAATCGGTAGAGAAAAGTGCAGACTTGATGGTATCAATCCCAATGTCCACCGACAGCGAATCTTTGAACGTCGCGATTGCAAATGCGATCGTTTTATACGAAGCCTCATCGCAACGCCGCAACGGCAGTCACTGACGGAGTTAGCTCGTCAACCGCCCGCCCGCTGGTTGGGTGAATTGTTTAAGGAATAACGAAAGAATCGAGGAAGTCAAGCGACCGTTGCTATAGTGGTTAAACGTTCGATTTCTTAGTAACAACCTCTCAAACGAGTCCAAAGCAAAATGAGTACGCTCTGGCGCGGCTTCGCGTCGCAATTTTTCCTGTTGATGTGTGTCTCAAATCAAAGCGCTTTCGCCGCGGAACCACTCGTCGGCAACATCGAGAAGATCGAGCTGGGCGGCACAGCAGATTCTGCCAGTCTTCAAGGCTCCGCGAAGACTTCTACCTCAAGCTTGAATGCATTCGCGAACCGAGATGGAGCAAGTTTAAATTCGTCCGCGAACCATGGCTCATCGAATTTGAATTCGATCCTCAATAACAACTCCAAGAATTTGAATTCGTCTGCGACTCACATTGCCAGCCCTGGGCTCGTTCTTCAGGGTGGTATCGAAGATGGTGGTGCGCTGAATAACTCAGCTAAGTTGATTCCGGACGGTGCTTCCAAGCCGACTTTGCTCAAAGGCGAAACTAAGCAAATCAATTTTCCGATAGCGGATTCGAGAGATCAAAATCCACCGAAGAAACCGGTTCCGTTATTTCCGATTTCGATAACGCCGAGTCCGTTTGGTGCTCCGCATATCATTCCACCGATCTCCAGTTATACTCTTTCGCCTGGAATCGGCATCGTAAGCACGCCTGGTTACAACGTTCCAACTGTTAAATCGGTTAAGGGCGTGAGTGCATACGTTCCCGGGTTTGAAGTTTCAACTGTCAGAAGTAACGACCACATCATCACCACGCAACAAACGCGACACTCGGAAGGCGTCACCCGCAGTGGCGGTGTTACCTCGTATGGTTCGGGCTACAGTGTGCAATCTATTCGCGATCTACATTACGGCACCGCTTCTGGTGGCGGAGGTGGATACTCGACCGGACGCGGTGTTGTCACCTACGTCTCGGGATTCGACGTGGCGACGGTGCCGTCAGTCAACTACACGGCGGCAAACAATGCTCGCTCGAATACCAATGTGATCACCACTCGCAGTGGCATCTCTTCATACGTGCCGGGCTTTGAAGTAGCAATTGCATCTCCGCCGAAAGTTACAAACACATGGCACCCCGGCAAAGTCGAGATAGTCGCGATGGCGGACCACAGCAAAAATACTTTATCTGGCGTTTGGTACTCACCTTCCTCGTTGGAGTCCATGCCACAGTTGTTGGCAGGAACCGAAGCTTTGCCTGCGAATAAAACATATGCGCACGCGATCGTTGCCGAAGATAATCAAGGACTGAAAGCCACAGCTCAAATTCTCAGCAAGCCGCACACTGCGATGGGTTCGGATTGGGATGCCTGGTATGACAAAGTCGGGCGGTCTATATACAGTAGATGGCAGCGGGCCGAAGTTGGACCTGGTTCGGCTAAGGTTCGCATCAATGTCGATCAATTCCGCAACTTGTCCTGTGAAGTCGTGGACTTCCGTCCAGCCGCCTATGTGGACAGCGACTCAGTCTCCGAAACCGCGTTTCGCGTCACGGCTCTGCGCGCGGTTCATGACCTCAGTCAATATGAAATTCCGGAGTTGCCGCCGCTTCCTGCGCATAAGTATGCTGTAACGTTCGATATCGAAATGGCACGCGCAGTCAACGGACCAACCGGTTTCATCGTCGCCGCTCCGCGGTTTTAGACCGGGTTTGCGGGAGCAGGAGCCTGCGGAGGGTTTGGCGGACGGCGCCACAACTACTGTTTTAAAGGTAACTCGACTTATCGAACTTGGTAGAATGTCGGTGAAGTCGAGTACCTGATGACAGTAGGAAAACGGTTACTGGCCCTATGCCTGCCGAGAACGATCTACCTCCGAATAATATAAAGCCGGACGAACCTGTCTTCGATCTGACGCCACGCGAATTGGCAGAGGAATTCTCGTTCGCGCGGCCGGATGAGCAGTCATCGGAATCTGGGTCCGATCAGCATCCAGAGAATTTCGATGTCGATGATGCTGGGATAAAGCTCAACACCGCCGACCAGAAGAACTTCAATGACAACCTGACTCAGGTTGATCCGAATGGTGACGACGGCGACCAATCAGATAACGACAGTCTTGCGAACATTGACGGAGACGAGCCTGAGGAGCCCGGTGCGATGACTCTGGTCGAGCATCTGACCGAACTTCGTGATCGTCTGGTCAGATGTCTCGCATATGTCGGATCGGCATTCGCACTCGCACTTTATCTCGGCAGATACATTATTGAGTTTCTGCAGCGGCCTGCCGGCGACATGAAGTTTCAAGCACTGTCTATCGAAGAACCGCTTATCGTCTACTTTAAAGTCTGCTTCTATGCGTCGCTGATAATCGCATCGCCATTTATTTTGTCTGAAGTTTCGCGATTTATTGCTCCCGGTTTGACAAAGAAAGAACGTCAGATCGTCACTCCGGCGTTAGTCGGTGGACCAGTACTATTCGTTATGGGTGCGGCTTTCGCGTATTACTGTTTGCTGCCGACGATGTTCCATTTCTTCAATACTTTTGGTCAAGGCATCGCACCGATTCACCAGCGCCTCGACTTCTATATGTCTCTGGTGGCATCGATTCTTTTATACATGGGCCTCTGCTTCCAGCTCCCCATCGTACTCTTCGCGCTTTCGTTTACCGGGCTCGTCACGTCGAATCAATTGATCAAGATTTGGCGATACGCTGTTTTTGCAGCGTCACTTGTCGCACTTGTTATAACGCCTGATCCGACGGCGTTTTCAATGCTGCTCGTGATGGGCGCACTTGTTGGTCTTTACACCATATCGGTGTTGTTGCTAAAACTTTTTGGGCGCTGAGGAAACACAGGCATGGATGAGCTAGAGCAACTACGCGTGCTGGATTGGCAAATCCTTATTTGGATTCCTTTGTCGATCATAACCGCAATCGGTGTCAAGAAAAATTGGCGAGAAATTTGGGATGTCGATCTGAGCACACGCGATCGCGGCGAGTTGCAGAAGATCAACGCGTACTTCGTACTGCCGCTCTCAGTGCTGTTTCACGAGTGCGGACATGCACTGGCCACGCTCTGGGCAAACGGAAAAGTTGCCGAATTCCATTTCGCGATTTGGTCCGGTTACGTAATTTCTCTTGGTGCGTTTAGTCCTGCTGAGAAACTGATCATTGACCTTGCGGGCACTGTGTTTCAGCTCGCCATGGTATTCGCGTTTCTGATTGCGGCGCTATTTGTCCGGTCACCAGCAGTAGTGGCACTGCTAGTTTATGCCGGGCTGACGGCCTATGGTATCGCGGTCGTCACTTACCCGCTGCTCGGATTGGTCGGCATGTACGGCGACTGGGTCCACATCTACACCTCGCCACTGACCGACTGGTTGGTCGTAGTGGGAGTCATTCACGCCTTATTAGTCGTCGGATTTCTGTACCTTGTATATGGAACCAGACCGCGCCTCTGGTATTCCGGCAAGACTCGACCGAAGTGGCGGAAAGACTACCTGCAGGCGCTCGCTAATGTCGGCAAAGACCCGTCAGCCGTGAATTACCTGAGTCTGGCCTGGGACTATTATTTGATTGGTTTAGACAAGCTGGCCTGGAAAACGCTCGATATTGTCGAACAGAAAGATCCGAATCTGATGGAACGATATTTCCTGATCGCCAACTTGCGAAACAACAAAGAGGATACCGAGGGCGCAGTCGCCGCTTACGAAACCATTGTCGACTCACCGATCGCCCAGCCGATCACAAAAGTGCGCGCCTTGCTGTCGATCGGTCACAGCCTGACCTACAGAGTCGAGGACCCCAATGTCAGAAAAGGTAAAAAGCCTACAATTGAGGACTACAGCCAGCCTTTGACGGTTTATGACCAGGCTGCGGCGATGGAACCGGAGTTTGCTGACGCCCACTATTACAAGGCCACGATCCTTAATAAAGTTGGGCTTCACATTGAAGCCGAAAAAGAGTTGAAAGATTTACAAAGGAAAAAATGGCTAGACCCGGCGCTTTCCGACTTACATCTACTCGAATTGAAGGTTGCCAGGAAGTCCGATAACCCGAAGCAATAAAATTCTCTCAGACTTGTCATGTTAGGGCTCAATATAATGTCAAGCTCAAACGGCAACCCGTACTATTGACAAGCTGGAATCATGTTCCCAGACCCAAACAATCTATCTCTGTGGTGCATCTCGGGAGTTTCACTCCTGGTGGCACTCGACACCGCCGTCCGAATCTGGACAGAACGGCACCGCATGTCGAAAGACGACCTCAATGACGAGGATCGCTCGCTAATCTGGCGCATCGTTCTCTTCCTGGTCTTTCCGGCGCTGACACTGCTCGAGTTGCGCAGCACGATGGTTACTTGCGATTTGTTCGGCGGTCACATCCACGATTGGAAGTACGGCTTGTTGTGGTTCGAAGCAACACCGCAAGGTTTAAATCCAACTGAGCTGGTGCAATCTTTATTTTCAGGAGAAGTCGCTCAAGCGGTGCTTGTAGTCTGCCTCTTCGCCACCCTCCTTTTCCGCCCGCATCCGTTTCTCGCGACACTGATCGGTTACTCCGCCTGCTTCACGCTCGGGCTCAACCTGGTTGTTGAACCGCTATTGGCGATCTCCGGTTTAGCCGGCAACAAATGGGATCTTGCCCTCAAGCAAGCAACACTGGAACAACAAGTGCCACTAATAGCGGTGCACGCTATTCTTGCCATCGTTTTCCTTTGCGCCATTCGCAACAGCCTGATCAGAATGTGGTTCTCCGATCTGACGCGCCCCGACGCCAGCGACCGTTTAAAAGCCGCTCTGTCAGACCACTCCACCAATCCTGAAAGTGCTCGCCTCACTTGCCGCCTGGGCTTGATGTATGACCGCGCCGGTCTCAGACGTCAGGCAAAACGACAACTCAAAAGTTTGAAGCGCGATTATCGCGAATCGATTTACACCGCTTTCCTCGATGCCTTGATGTCGTACAAACGGCACAACTACAGCCTCGCCTGCAAACAGTTTCTGCGCGCTTCGGAATATCCGGAGATCGACGGCGAACTCAAAGCAAGCTTGCTTGCCGCGGCCGCGTGCGCATCGTTTGCCTCCGGTGACACCACTGGTGCATTGAATCTTTCAGAACGTGCCCTGGAATTCGACGACGGCTCGATGGTCGCGCGCATGGTCAAAGTCGACGCGTTTCTAAAACTCGGGCGCAAAGAACAAGCCGCCGAAGAAATCCTGGTCGCCATGCACTCCGGCATGCCGCTCGATCTGGAGAACAAAGTTCCACTAGACATGGACAGAACTTTCGAATCAATCGTTTTAATCGAAGAAACCAAACGTGGTCGCCGTTTACTCGAGACTCTCAACTCAGCAGAGCTGACGAGCCAGGCAAGCGGAACCAACTAATGAGCAAAAACTAACCTCAAAATCGGCAGTAGCAGCCAGATCTTCGAAAACCGCTACAGTTAAGCAGGTATCCCGTTCAACCCCGGTCAATACGTAGGAACCCCATTTAGCCGCAGAATATCTACTGATTTTGCGCATTTTGCCCATTTTGCACTCTGGTTTATAGAACTATAATTCTCACGGCATCCTGTAAATCCGACCGAGTTGAACAAACGCCCCGAATCCAGTTTAAGTAGGCTACAAAGCCGACGAGAGCAGGTATCGATGCACCCCAGATTATAAGCGTAGCCAATGCTCAGTAAACTCACCTCCAACCTGAATATCAGAACGCGCTTGCTGCTGCTTTGTCTCGGCGTCGCTCTCCCGCTTCTCGCAATCGGTAGCTTCTCGATTTGGAAGCAATACGGATCCCTTAAAGATGAAGCGCATCGCGCCACAACTTTCCAGGCTGCAATCGCGGCACGTACGCTGACGCATTGGACCGAAGCGCAGATCAAGACATTGACCGCACTGTCCAATCTCGGCCAGCTCAGAAAGTTCGACGCGGGCACATCCAAACCTATATTTGTAACTGCACTGCAAGCACAACCGGACTGGGAAGAACTAATCCTTGTAAAGCCGGATGGAAAAACTCAGTTTGCAGTCAGTCAGGACGAAACGGTTGAATCCACTGCTGCGCCGCACCAGCACGTAGACACGGGCACGGCTTGCAACGATCAGACGTCGCTCAATCAAGTTTTAAAATCGAAAAAACCACTGTTGTCGAACTTCTGTCACTCACCATGGACAGGCAAGCCGGCACTACTGGTGATGGCACCAATAGTCGAAGCCGGCAAGGTAAAATCCATACTGGTGGCTACGATCAAACCGGAATCGGTTTTCCGAGTGTTCCACGGTTTGACCAAAAACGGCGCCGTAATAACAGTAGTAGATAAGAATCGCAGAGTGGTAACACGCACTTTGCAGAACAATTACTGGCAAGGCAAAGACTTCTCAAACTCGGTCACAGTGAGAGCTGCGAACAAATCGAAGTCGGGCAGTTTGGAAGCAGTCGGTATCGCCGATCCAATCGCGCGGGCTTACGCTTTCGATCACGCTGCCAACGATTGGATCCTGATCGTCGGTGTGCCGAAAACAGAAATCTATGGAATCGCCCATGACTGGCTGTATACGATGCTCACACTCGCCTGCCTGGCGATTGGAGTATCGGTCGGTTTAGCCTACGCAGTCACCTCTCACTTCACAAGAGTAATTCATTGTCTGGTCAAAGAATCCTTGTCAATCGGTAAGGGCGACTTCACAAAACGAGTGCACGTGCCTGCTCGCGATGAATTCGGCTTGCTTGCCCGCGCGTTCAATGAAATGGCCGACATGCTTTTGTTCGACAAAGAACACAAAGCCATGGTGCAGGGCATCTCGAATTCGATCAGACAGAGTTTGGACCTCGACGATATTCTCAACACAACCGTTCGTGAGCTTGGCAAACATCTGGAAGCCAGTCGTTGCTGCCTGGCGCTCTACGACACCCGCGGAACGAAGACATCCGCCGACGATGAACTCGTATTCGATTACGTTTGGTACAACAAAAAATTGAACGGCGCACCGCTGCAAAATCATTCTATATTGATCACCGAGCACAGCGTTCTCAAAACAATTCTGAAGCACGGCGGCATAATTTCTCTGGATGTTCTTGATGAATCCAAGGGTGTTCCGCTGTTCGAAAACGCAGACAGCTCGCCGCCTGACTGGAAATCAGTCAAGTCACTAATCGCTTGCCCGATCAGCACCAAAGACGGTCCGCTCGGAATGATTCTCGTACATCAATGCGACAGTCTTCGCGTCTGGACAGAGTCAGAACTCGGACTGGTCGAAGCAATCGCCGGACAAGTAACAATGGCGATGGAACACGGCAGATTGTTCGAGAGAACAAAACGCATGGCCGAGCAAGAAGTGCTGATCAATCACATCGTTAAATCAGTGCGCAGCTCGCTTGACCTTGACACCATATTAAATACCGTCACTCGAGAACTACTTGGTGCACTCGGTGTCGAGCGCGTTCAAATCGCTCAACCACGCTCCGAGAATCCACTGGTGATCACGCATGAATTCACCCTTGAAGGGCTGGAGTCTTGCGTCAATGCCACCATGTATCCGGACAACTTAGACTTCACACCGCAGATGTCTTCTGCTCGTTCACAGGGCACCAGGCGCAATACCGTACTTGGTATCAACCTCGATGGACTGATCGATGCCAGTGCCGAAGATGACCAAGAAATTCAGATCAAACCTATGACCGCCGTGGACCAATCCACGACCATGCGCGAAGCTCCGATTGCAGTCATTCACAATGTCGATAAGGACAGTCGATGCTTGCCGTTCCAGGCGTTTATTCATAAAGTAGGATCGAAATCTCTGATTGCCGCACCGCTTTTGCATGAAAGCAGACTAGTTGGATTGCTGATTGTGCATCAGTGCTCAAGCGATCGAGAATGGCAGCACATGGACGTTCAGCTAGTTACAGCAATCGCGGATCAATTGGCCATTGCGATTACTCACGCGCATCTTTTCGCACAAGTTCGACATCAGGCGATCACCGATGGACTCACCAATCTGTACAATCACGTATACTTCAAGAACCGCTTGAAGGAAGAGCTGAAGCTCGCCGACAGAAAAGGCACTTCGTGTTCACTCGTGATGATCGACCTCGACAAATTGAAAATGATCAACGACAACTTCGGACACCCGGTCGGCGACCAGGCAATCCGGAAGGTTGCAGAGATCCTCAAGACCATCCTGCGGAGCGGCGATACAGCAGCTCGCTACGGTGGCGAAGAATTCGCAGTCATTCTGCCTGAGACTTCACTTCTTGAAGCAGCATTGATCGCAGATCGTTTATGCACACAGATTCGCAACGCGCATGTTCCAGGACTGGGACGCATCACAGCATCGCTCGGTGCGGCAACCTATCCAAAACAAGCCATGAGCGCCGAAGAACTCGTTGAACGCGCAGACATAGCGTTGTACAAATCGAAGAACAGCGGGCGCGACCAGGCACAAATTTACGAACCTGATGAGTCAGAAGCATTACCGAATTTCGACACACCGAAACAAGTGGAAGAATTCGAACCAATCAACACGATGGAAATCGTCGTCGACTACATGAGCGGTCGCCCTGTGCAGCCCGGCGCCAAGAAAAAAGACGACTTGAATTTCGCCAGCCACGGCACGTTTTCTCTGCTTCCAGAGTCGACTTCAAACCGAAAACAATCACCTCCACAAGACTCCGACAAATCCGGTCGCGAAGATCTACATAGATAGAGACGAATGTGGAAAGACTAGTTCTGTTCGATATAGACGAAACCATAACCGCCTCTGATGGTGCCGGTCGCCGTGCCATAGGGCGCGCGCTCAACGACATCTACGGTATCGACGCGAGCAAAATTACACTCAGCATGTCCGGAAAAACCGACCCGCAAATTCTCAGGGAGATTTTTAAAGCCGTCGAGAAAAACGACGAAGAGATTGATGAGATGCTGGGCCGCAAAGACGAGATGTTCAACATCTATCTCGATTTGTTGGAAGAAGAACTAAAGAACGCGAAATATTTTATCGTGCACCAGGGCGTTGTCGAGCTACTGGAGAGCCTCTCCGCGCACTCCAACGGATACCTGGGTTTGCTCACCGGCAACATCGAGCGTGGTGCTCGCTTGAAGCTCGAACAGTTTGGATTGAACAAATACTTTCCACTCGGCGCGTATGGCTCTGACCATGCCAGTCGCAACGAGTTACCTGCAATCGCGACGTTGAGAGCAAAAGAACATTTCAAAGTAGATTTCAGACCGGAACAAGTAGTCATCATCGGCGATAGCATCTATGACGTTCTCTGCGCGAAGGGCTACGGCGCCAGAAGCATCGCGGTAAACACCGGTAAAACTAGCAAGGCTGATCTGGAAGAACAGAAACCTGATTATCTGTTTGCGAATCTAACCGATACGCATGCAGTGATTGAAGCGATCTTTGCGTAGTGATTTTGATATGCCGCAGTGATTGGGTCAAACTTCGCGCAGCGGTTCCAATACTCATGCAGTGATCAAGCCGACCTTCACGTGACAATTCCAAGACGCACTGATTGAAGCAATCTTCGCGACGATACAAGATTTTGCGTAGTCGGCTACGTTGTAGTCGTTTTACAGCGAAGTCGCTCTATAGCGTAGTTATTTTAGTTAAACAGCTTGCTCAACCAATTCGAATTTCGACGATTGTTGTTCCGATCATTGCGATCACGGCGATCGTGGTGGTCATTACGATCGTATCGACGGTTTTGACCGTAGGAATCATAATAATTCCGATTGCCATATCTGCGATCGTAATCATTTCCACATTGATCTTGTCTTCCGCCGGAGTAGCGCTCGTAGCCATCACCACTATAATCGTACGATCGATCGTATCCGCGATCTGAGCGGTAAATTTGTTGACGTTGATATGGATTGCAATCGTTTCCATACCGATTTCTATCCAGTGCGGAAAGCAAAAACGGTGCGACAAATCGAGTCACAGTGCCAATCGTTTCGCCAAGGTTGAAACGTTTGCGCGGTTCCTCGCTTCGTTCGCTTCGTTCACCCCTATCGCTTCTATCGTTTCGATCTCGGTCTCTATCTCTAACGCTACCGCGATCATCACGACTGCTACTTCTTCTTGAATCACTGTCCCGATCACGATCGCGATCACTGCTGTGATTTTCTTTCTTACGAGTTTTTCCATCGGAACTGTCTTCGTGCGATCGTTTTTTCGGCGAATCACCATCTTTTGATTTGCGACTTTCGCTCGAACCGACTTCTTTGGATGAGTCTTTCTTATCGCTCTTCTTCTCTAAATTCCCGCCTTTCTTTTTCTCGTCCGGTTGCCGCTCCGATTTTTCTACTTCGCCGACAAGAAACGATTTGCCATTCATGCTCCGGCTCCATACATCGCCGTGAAAAGATGCCAGTCGGTCGTCCTGGTAGCGCTGTTGTTTAAAGCTCCCATCGCCCGAGCGCGATGCGCGCATCACGACTTGCTCGGCTTTCTGTTGATCCAAACCGTAGCAATGCAGCAATGTGCTGTCGCCGACTTTTTCGGTTTCCAATCTAAACTGACGCGTGGTGCCGTCTTTGTCCTTCATCGAAAACTTCTCGACGCCACCATCCGCTAACTTGCCTAAGGCGTTGAGCCGAGCCGTCGCTGTGGTCGCTTTGCTTAGTTCCTCAACTGTTTTCGCAATCGCTTTATCATCGAGGTTACCGACGATTTTGCAATCGCATACCGCCGTCTGCCCTTTGCCGTCCTGGTGTTTCGCGTTAGCCTCCTTCCAATCATCTTTATTGATTTGAACTTTAGGCACATCGCGTTCCCCGCCAGGAGTTTTATTCGGGGCATCGGCGGGTTTTGGAGGAGTGAAGGCTTTGTCGGACATACGGAGAATAACCTCAGATTCGTGACCCCCTGAGAGTACCGAAAAAAGTCTGAACAAGGTCTGAACTGCTCTGCCGAAACTACGAAGGATGCCACAAATACACAGCTGCAGGCACTCGTTCGTCCACCCTGCCGTTCACGCTTGGTCCACTTGCATCCACGCTGGTCCACCCTTGCGTTCAAGTTTGGTCCACCGATTTCAAAAAACGCTGTGAAACGCAGTTTTAGAAATAAGGGAGCGCGCAGAATGACGGCTTCGCGAAAAATACCCGCGTTCCCTCTGCAGTGTTGAATATCTATTAGATATCCGCGCCACTACCGGTGGAGGCACTTAAGAACCCAAGATGCTAGCCAGTTCAGACTCCATTCGCTTGACAATAAAATTAGAGAACACTCATGAAACATAAATTGGAGGCGGCCGTCTCTGAGAGAGTAAGTGAAACACGAAACACGAATGGTATACGAAAAGGCGGTCTCTGGCTGTTCCCCCACAGTTTGATCGCCATCTGAAGGTTTACTTCCCGCGTCCGACACGCGAAAGTGCCACCTAGAACGCCCTAAGCACTCCCCGTGCGAAGGGGCGTTCTAGTTTGTACAATTATTCGAACTCGCTGGGAAGACATCACTTGCAAGACGATCATAAATACGATCAGGCAGACAATCAAAAAGACGATCGTTTAGACGATCCGAAAATCGATCAGACGAACGATCATCGAGTCGATCAATCAGAAGATCATCTTGTCGATCAAATAAAAGATCATCTTGTAGATCAAACAAGAGATCGTCCAGACGTTCATACAAATGATTCGAAAGTCGATACGTCAAATTTTTCGACAAGCGCGCGTCCGCGTACCGGCGAAGCGATTCAAAAGTTTTGCCTTCTCATAGTATTGCTATGCACCGTGGCAATTACCTCACTAAATGTTCTCCCCGACTTACTCTTGCATGCGCCTGCACAAACGTGGCGCGTTGAAAAGTCCGATGTGATCATCGTGCTGGGCACGCCTGCTAACAAAAAAGGGAAAGCTGGTCCAACACTACGCGAGCGTGTTTTGAAAGGAGTCGAACTTTTGAAGGATGGCTATGCTCCATACATAATGTTTACCGGTGCCGCGGCGCACAATGGCTTCGTTGAAGCGGAAGTAATGTCGGACTTAGCCAAAACAAGAGGCGTCGACGAGTCGCAAATTGTTCTGGAACCAGAAGCAAAAAATACTGCGCAAAATGCGTTTGACTCTGTCGCCATCATGAGAAAGCGCGGGTGGAAATCTGCAATTGTGGTAACGTCGGCGGCTCACATTCGCCGCTCTAATTTTATTTTTTCGCACTATCCGATCAAATACAGCGTCATCGGTTGCGAAGATCCTCAAGAGCAGTCACTCTACGATCGCCTTGTGTTCGACCAGCGCGAGAAGTTTTATTTGCTAAATGCACTGATAACGAGACAGCCCTCATCGTGGGATCTCACTGAGAGCCAGGCCGCAGAGTTGAAAAAAATGGAACAAAGTCCTGAAGATAAATAGAGTTGAAAGCAATGCCAACCGGATCATGCGCTGAAATCGTTGCACGCACATAACCTAGTTATCGCGTTTCACTTTAGAAAAACTCGACAGTGTAGTTTCTTTTCGAGGCGACTGCGCGGAACAGGTCGTCAGGCACGCCTTCAGGTTTTGCAGAATAGAAATCGGTGACGACTTGCACCACTTCGCCTGGAGTCATCGCGCGTGCATCGCTGAGCGCACCAGCGTCACCATAAGATTCACTCACGCCTAATGGATCGTTGATCGCGAATGGTGGCACTTTTTTGCCTAGCAATTCAACAAACGCATCGGTGTGCAGAACTCTAGTCATTAAGCCAGGTTTCACGGATATTGTCGGCACTGGATAAGTCACACCAAGCTCGAGCAAATCGTCGAGTGCACCCATTCGAAAACGAACCTTGTCGAAATTCAAATCATCCATTCGTTTCAAAAGTGACAGTCCATCGATAAAAGCTTGCTTGCTGTTCCAAGCCCATTCGAAAACATCCAGAGTTCGATTAGTTCGATCTTTTATGTTCCAGAGAATGTATCCATCATCATGAACAAACGCGCAAATCTGTCGCTCGGGATGATTGAGCAGTCGGCGCCATTGCAAGTCCCCTCGCTTGATACTGAGACTGCTTTGTTTGATCCATTCGTCGTGAATTGGTTTCAACGGATCATAGTGATCCGGATGAAGGCGTCGATAAGTGGTGGCATCTCCGAGGTCCGGCAACGATCTTATCTCTAGCTCGACCATGTGCTGCAAATCAGTGACTTCGTAGCCCATGCGTTTGTAAAAGGGATAAGAAAACGGCCAGAGCGCTGTGAGCGGCACGCGCTTGCGGTGCGACTCGGCGAGCCCGGCAGCTACACACTTTCGAACTAATCCGCGCTGACGATGAGCAGGATCAGACGCAACGGCACAGACGCCGGCGCAAGGCACGAGCTGATCGCCAAACCACATTTGGAAGTTTGTAATACCGACTATGGTGACAAGATAATCATCGGCATAAGCGCCGATCGCAGTGTCCAGGAAGGAATCGTAAAACATAGACCAGCGGTCGCGGTCGAGAAAACCGAAAGACAGTGACCATATGTCGATTGCGCGGGACAGATCGCCCGACTGAATTGGTTTGACATCGTAGTCGCTTGTGATTGCCTTGGTCGTGTTCATAGTTGAGCCTATCGCCTCAGAATCCGCACCAGTCAGGTAAACAAACAAATTCAAGTCAAGGAGTCCATTTTATACCACTCGATAGATATAATTTATCGATGCAACGAAATGACAACAGCAGAAATCGTATACTCGATCCTGGCTGTGCAGGCGGTAAGCTGATGATGCGGGGTCAATCAATTTCGGCTCCCAGGGAGATTCGGTGACAGAACAAAGAAAATTCAGAGGCAACCAACGCCGCGTTACTGCATATTTGGGGCTCGGCTCCAATGAAGGCGATCGCGTCGGCTTCATTCAACAAGCTGTCCAGTTTCTCAAAGACTACCCGCAGATCAAAGTGATCGAATGCTCCAGCTTGTACGAAACGGAGCCGATTGGCGACGAGTACACCGATTGGTTCGTCAACGCCGTTTTGATTATCGAAACAGAGCTCTCCGGCGAAGAATTATTGGATGTACTCAGAGATATCGAGGCTCGTCTAACCGGCATGAACAGAGCCGATGCAGCGAACGCTCCGCGCTCTAAGGAAAAACGAGGACGTGTGCGAATCATCGATCTCGACATTTTGTTTTTCGGAAACGAAGTTTTGGAAACCTCTTATCTCCACGTTCCGCATCCACGCGTCCATCGTAGAGCTTTCGCGCTGGTACCACTGCTTGAGATAGCACCAGATATGGTGCACCCATCTTTGAACAAAACCGTAGCTCAGTTGCATGAAGAACTTCCAGAACCAGAACAAGTTCTACTTTATGGCACCAGAAGACCGGATGAAAGACGATGAATTTTTCTGCAGAACAACTAGTGAAACCCGGACTAAGAGTAGGAGTAGACATTTGCTCCGTCGCGCGCATCACTGATGTATATTCGAAATACGGAGAGAAATTTCTACGCCGCGTGCTCACTGAAGAAGAAATTGCGTACGTGAAAAGTTCCGAAAGACATTTGATCACGAGAGTAGCCGCGCGTTTTGCAGCAAAAGAAGCGGCCGTGAAAGTACTTGGCACCGGATGGATTGGTGTCGGTTGGCAGGAAGTCGAAGTGAAAAGAAAACCTTCAGGCGAACCGCGACTATATCTCACTGGCCGAGCTGCTGCCCGCGCAGAACAGCTTGGATTAACACGTTTTGAACTTAGCATGAGCCACGAGAAAGAATTCGCAGTGGCATTCTTGGTGGCATACTAGTTTAAAGCGGATACGATCGACGACCGGTCGAGCAACGACCGATAGTTTTTACCACTTCACACAAATATCACTCTAATCTTATATACGTGGAATAACTGTATTGGAAGAAAGGCTTCCTCTACAGTTTAGGACCATGGACGACGTGAAAGACGACGACAAATCAAGCGCAACAACAGAAGGGTCAACCGACGCGAAAGCCGCTCCCGAAGCGAATGGCGCAGACGCTAAAGACCTGGCGGAGATTGAGGCACTCGCTTCAGTGTTCGCTGAAACAGCGACTCCATCGACTTCCACGACAAATGGCGAGGCGCCAAAACCGCCTGAGACCAGTCCACGTGTCGAATCAGCTCCGCCGGCTCCAGCAGGACCATCAGGCGGAATTGCGACTCCAACAAAAGAGGTAGAGCCTGTGCAATCCATTTCAAGACCGCCAGTAGTAAACGATAAAGAAAGCGAGCTCACGACGTTAAGTGGTCTGATGCTTATCGGCTTAGCGGCTGCAATGTTTTACGTGGGCACCGTGGTCTTCGCCAAAGACTCTCTGATCTTCTTCGCTGGAATTTTCGTCTACCTGATCGTGGCACCTCCCGGCACATACGCCCAGGGCAAATCTAAAATGGTGAGCTTCACCAAAGAAGTGGCCATCGCATTCGCGCTCACATTCGTTCTATTTGTAATCTTGAAATCGGCTCTACCAGCCGACGCGGACCAAGCTCAACTCTTCACGGTCGTACTGGCAGTTCTCGGCATCAAGCTGGTTCACTTCCCGTACTACAACACGAAAAACGAAGAAGACGAATAGCATTTCATTCGACCATTTTAAAAGCAAAAGCCGATTCATTTATATAAGTGCAGAACATTTTTATGCCGTGGATGCGATGCCGACGCAAACATCCAAGCGATTTTTCTACAGTTTTTTACGGCTCAAAACAACGCGTCCCTTATAAGGGACAGCGAAATTTTGACCCAACCGCCGTCTAGAGCGAAAGCGCTCCGGACGTCGGACCAGCCGCTGGATCTTCGCCGTCATCAATCGGGCGACCAATAGCCATGGCGATCATCAGGCACTGATCGACTCGTTCCATCACTTCCTGTGGGAACGAACCAATTTTGCTGACCAACAAAGTTTTCGGAATCGTGGCGATCACTGTGCAGTCGATGACGCTGTCCAATCGCAAGCCGCCTTGCTTACCTTCGGGCGTTTCCATCTTTACGACTACCTGGGTAGGCTCGCGCGTGGCTCTAGTGACGTTGCTGGTTAATGGAACGAGCAAGACGTCGTCCAGGCGAGCGTTATTGTAGTCGTTCGAAATAAGCACAGCAGGACGCCGCTTGGTCTGGGTTTGACCATCGTCGGTGGTGTACGGAAAGGAGACGAGTACAACATCGCCTTTCTTGTACGCTGAAGGTTTTGTTGTGGACATCAAGGGATGGACACTACTAAGTTGAGCGAGGCAGTAAATCCTGCACGCTTAATTGTACCAACCTGAAGCGCACTTTACTAAAGCAAATTCGCCAACCAACACCAAAAGGGTCCCTTGGGAACCCTTTTTCATTTTGAACACAGAAAACAAACTGGACTTAAACGTCAGCGTAAGCATCTTCCATCAAAGTATCACGGGTTTGCAGGAGCGCATTACCGCAGAAAGCAACTGCAGTGTTGCGATCGACATTCCAGTTCTCTTTCATGAATTGGAATGCATCAAGCAACCCGGCCTTGAAGGTCATAGGCTCGGATTTGTTTTCATTGTTGTCGTTGAAGTTTTCAAAATACGACATCGGCTGAATGGGCCTCTCAAGAAAATTGGCGAAAGTACTGATTCCCTGGGGAGTATAACAGGCTTTCAAGAGATAAATCCAGCGTTTTTAATGTTAAAACTCAGATTTAATCTTTTTCGGACTGTTCGGACAGAGTCTCCCGTTCTTGGATATACCCATTCGGGAGATTCTAATCACGCTTTTTCGAACTCTTTTATAAGAAAAACGAAATATAGCGCGCGAAATACATGTCACTTAGTTAAAACGGTCAGGGAAGCGCGTTTTTAAGAAATCGATGGTTCGGGCGGTTCCGCCACCAGGCACGATTATTTCGCTGATGCCCTTGCCCAGCAGCATCTCGCGATCCTCGTCCGGAATAACGCCGCCGCCAAAAACCAGAATATCGTCGGCGCCTTTGTCTTTGAGAATCGCTACCACCTTCGGCAACAGCGTCATATGCGCTCCGGAAAGAATAGAAAGCCCGATGGCGTCTACGTCTTCTTGAATCGCAGTTTCCACGATCTCTTCAGGAGAGCGATGAAGACCGGTATAAACAACTTCCATCCCGGCGTCCCGAAGTGCCCGCGCGATTACTTTAGCGCCGCGGTCATGCCCATCCAATCCGGGTTTGCCTATCAAAACTCTGAGCTTTCTTTTCGTCATTGTCGTCGTCATTCCTGTTCAAATCCTCACAAAGTGAGCTGAGATATCAATCTCGGAGCCGAGAATCTCTCATGTGAAGTATAAAACCTCACGCGTTCTTATCTTCAATCGGCGCTGGCATCTTAGCGGAAATTATCTCAGCCAATTCGTAATAAGGTTTGAGGTCGTACTTATTCAGCAGATAAAACGTCTTTGTCGTTCGCAAAATCGAGAATTTCAAAAACTTGGGCTGCTCGAACGCCACCAACTGCTCCCAGCCCAGCCGAACTCTCCAGAAGAGCGTGCTGAGCTTAATGCCAGTCGAATCGGTTTTGACCTTGTTGACTTCAAATATCGCCGGGATCAACATGAAAACATCGATAAATCCGACGACACCGAAAAAGAACAATTCCTTGAGCGGATCCATCGTCTGGTGCCTTGGCAGCCGTTCGGCGAAACTCATGACTAAGGCGACGTTGAGAATCACCAGCATGAAGCATAGTGGATAGCGCATGAAGTGCTTCCAGGCTGCGCGTTCAAACTCGTGAGGCAGCTCTGGATCGATAAACGATTTGTATTCTTGCTTCTTGACACCAGCCAGCTTGGCGAGAAACGAGGGATCGGTCTGGTGCGTGGCGCGTAGTAAATTTGGTGCGTTTGACTCTGCTAGCTGCGGCTCTGCTGGCTGCGCCTCTGCTGGCTGCGGAGCCGCAACCGACTCGTCATCGACAACCAACTCGTCCAACGCAGGAATATCATTCTGCTCGCTGGCCGACCCTGGCTGCGCAGGGACTCGCTTTAGCTTTCTCTTGCTTTTCGACACTTCTTATAGTCCGTTTCGTTCGCTCAGTACCTTGACTTACTGCGATCACTTCACTTTCGAACGTCTTCTAATCCCGATCTTCAGCATTTTAAGCGGATTTGAGATAGAAATTGGAAGTCAAAAAAAGGTACAACATCAAGATTATCAGTGATGGGGTCAATTCGTTAGACTCCGTCCAATCCCTCCGCGAATTTCGGTGAAAACGTAATGTCGAAAAGCAAGCTGGCTGACTATCTCTTCGAGAAAATCAAAAAACACGGTGTCGATTGCACATTCGGAATCCCTGGTGATTTCGTGCTTCCTCTCTACGCGGCTCAAGAACGCGCCGAGTTGAAAACCGTGGTTATGACTCACGAACCGTCGGTCGGCTTTGCTGCTGACGCCTACGCGCGACTGCGCGGGTTGGGCGTCGCGATGGTCACGTACGGTGCCGGCGGGCTCAATATGGTCAATCCGATCGGACTTGCCTACGCCGAAGAATCGCCGGTGCTGGTTTTGAGCGGCTCACCCGAGACGCGCTACAGAAGCCAGAAGCCGCATCTGCACCACTGCGTCAAAACCTTTGATACGCAATACAACGTCTTCAGAGAAGTGACCGAATCGCAAGCGCTACTGACGAGTTCAACGACTGCGCAAGATGAAATCGATCGCGTAATCGACACCACCCTGAGCACATCGCGCCCGGGCTACATTGAGATTCCACGCGATATGGTCAATCACGAAATTCCAATCGAACACAAAGAACGCGCACCAGAACCCGAGCCATCACCGGCGCTTGCCGAAGTAATGAGCGAAGTGATTGAACGGTTGAAGAATGCCAAACGCCCTGTAGTACTGGCTGGCGTTGAAGTCAGACGCTTTGGTCTGAAAGACAAAATCGTTCAGCTCGTCCAGGCGCTCAATCTGCCGGTCGTCACTTCGATTCTTGGCAAAGCCTCCTTTCCCGAGAGCCATCCGAATTTTATCGGCAATTATTTCGGTCAGTTCGGCAGCCCAAAACTCAAAGAGTATGTTGAAGATTCCGACCTGATTCTCTCTCTTGGCACCGTTCTCACCGAGATGGAAACCGCCGGCTTCACCGCCAAGCTTCCTCTGGAAAACCTGATTCAAGCGACTGCCACGGAAGTAAATATCGGCTACCACACATATCCTGGCGTCCGGCTCAACGACTTCGTCGATTCGCTCATCGAGAAGCTGACCAGCAAAGTTAAGCCTGCGATGCGCTTCGAGATTCCGGATATCGAACCGGAAATTCTCATACCGCACAAAGGTAAGAAAGATCTGTCAGTAGCAGCGATTATTGAAGATTTGAATGAGCTGCTAAACAAACATTATTCAGTCGTGTCAGACGTCGGAGATTGCCTCTACGCCGGGCTGAGCTTGAAAACCGATATCTTCATCGCTCCTGGTTATTACTCGAGCATGGGATTCGGAGTGCCCGCCGGTATCGGCGCTCAAGTCGCAGAACCAAGACGGCGTTCGGTCATTCTTGTCGGAGACGGCGGTTTCCAAATGACTGGAATGGAGATGAGCACTGCTTGTAAGCTAGGACTAAACCCTATCATCATCGTCTTCAACAACGCGAGTTACGCAATGCTGCGCTTCATCGATCAAGATCGGAAGTACTACGATCTGCAACGGTGGGATTATGCCGGCTTGGCCAAAGCAGTTGGCGGCGACGGCGTTCAAGCGACCACGCGCGATGAATTTAAACGAGCGCTCACCGATGCAGCCAGCAGCGACAAGATGTTCTTGATCGATGCAGTTATTGAGAAAGATGATATTTCGCCAACGTTGAGAAGACTGACTGACCACTTCGGTGCCAAGGTCAAAGCTGCTATCGGCTAGACCGGTTCAGGCTCTACATCCGATTCTACAAATTGAGGCCGCCCTGCTTTAAGTCGCATGCACTTGAAACACGGCCGTACTTCTTTATCGATCACACACGGCAGGCCACCGAGGCTCTGCAACCAGGGATTGTCGAAGATTCGGGTTTCGAGAACCTGGCAGACCCACCTGAACGGGTGTGTCCACGAAAACTCAAATCGGTTCATGTTGGAATTAGTCCAGGTTGAAAAGCTGTTGGACTGGTACAATCGCGGCAGCCCACCGAGATTTCAAAACCAATGCCGAAAAGTTCTCGCTCAGTTTTGACCAGCATCACATGGTCCAGCCGCTCGTGCGAAAACACGTCGACCAATCGCTCGTACGAAAACACGTCGTCAAGTCGCTCGTGCGAAAACGCGTTCTCGATCGCTATTTTGAAAACTCTCGCGGTGGCGGCCGGAATGCTATTTTTCGCGGCGCAAACTCCTGCGTATGCCGGTGACTGGGTTGAAGACAAAAGCGCCGACGAGTTCGACTTAACTGCGGTTCCGTCACTGAATGGCTTAAACAGTAAGAGTTCAACTGGTACGACAAGCAGCACTGGTTCGAGTCAAAGCACACGAAAAAAACATGCGCCATACATGATGCTGTCCACTCCATCAACGGGCAGTGCAACGTCATCTTCTCGTTCTTCATCATCGGCTTCGGCTCCTGGTGCGAACTCAAAAAAATCTCAAGAGTACGACCTTGAAATCAGCTCAGATGACTCAGCCAATAGCTCATCACCCACGCGCAAGAAAAACATTCTTTCCCGCGTAGCCGGTGGACCGGCAAAAGCTCTTGGTGTCACTTGCGGTGTCATGGTTGGCGTGCCTGTGAGCATCGCCCGAGATACCAGAAAGTACACGGGACAAATGAAGAAGAGCATGAACGATGGACTCGCCGTCGAACAAACTGGTGACCTGACAGGTCACTTCTGGGCGGGCGCCTCCGCTGTGCCATTCGGTATCGGCAGCGGGCTGGTTCATGGCAGCGTGACCGGGTTCCAACGCGCATTAGAACACGGCAAAGCTCAACCGTTCAGCAAAGAATCAATGAGTCTCGGTGCTAAATCCAGGTCGTTGTCAAACCGCCCAGACGGCGCAGACAACAATTAAACTGTCGTTTTATAATTAGGTTACTTTGGCATCCGCGGAGTTTTCCAAATGAGTTTCGACTTTGAGTTTGCTGTGGTTGGTGCCGGTGGAATGGGCAGCGCGGCCGCGTATTATTTGGCGCGCGAAGGCAAGTCCGTTGTCGTGATCGAGCAGTTCGAAATCGGACACATTCGGGGCGCGTCGCACGGAGAAAATCGAATCATTCGATATTCGTACGAATATCAAGACTACGTCAAACTCGCGAAAGAATCTTATCGGCTCTGGGCTGAAGCATCGGCAGAAATTGAACTGCCTTTGCTAACCACGACAGCCGGACTCGATCTCGGCTATCCCGAGAATGGTGACTTCGATAAGTGCATCGAGATGCTCACTCTTGAAAATGTCGACCACGAAATTCTGGATCGGCGCGAGATCAATAATCGTTTTCCACAGTTTAATGTCGAAGAAAATGTACGGGGAGTTTATCAAAAAGATGCGGGCTATCTCGAGCCTGACGTGTGCGTTCCGGCGTTTTTGCGACTGGCACAAAACCATGGAGCCGTAATCAAGGATAATACCGTCCTTGATGGCATCAATATCACAGATGATTTCGTTGATATCCAAACCGACAAAGAAAAGATTCGCGTCAAGAAAATCATTTTGGCGCTGGGACCATGGGCATCGCCAATGATTGAGAAGCTCACTGGAATCAACATTCCAATCTCAGTCACCTTCGAACAGTATTCGTTTTTCACACCAAAACATCCTGAACAATTTGAAGAAAACAAATTTCCAGTTTTCATTGTCTACGTCAATCCCGGCGAAGAAAATTTATACGGCTTCCCATTCTTTGGTGACCTCGGAGTCAAAGTGGCAGAGCATCGTGCCGGAGCAGTCACCGAGGCGGCAACCCGCACATTCACACCCGATCCTGACAAAATTGCGCGCCTCACCAAACGAGCGCAAAAACTATTTCCCGATTTAACCACTGAGATTACAAAAACAGGCACCTGCCTTTACTCCAACACACCGGACCGCCATTTCATCATCGACAAGCTCCCCCGCCACGATAACGTCATCGTTGCCGCCGGTTTCTCCGGTCATGGTTTCAAGTTCGTTCCGTTAGTAGGAAGTATTTTGAAAGATCTGGCGATCAACGGGCAAACCGCGCAGCCAATCGGAATGTTTCAAATCCAAAGATTTGCATCAGCGAGCGTCCGAGAATAGTGAGTAAACAAAGGGCAAGTAGAATAAACGAACCGGCTCAACTACATTAATACGATGACCGATAGCCCAGATAATTCCAAAGCACCCAAAGTCTTCGTATCCTTCACAGATCCGGAGGAATTCGAATCGCCCGTGCTCGAAGCAATCGTGTCGCGCGATCCTCCAGTCGACGGTCACCAACTCCGCGATTACAAAATCCTGGAAAAAATTGGCGAAGGTGCCATGGCGATCGTTTACAAGGCTCGTCAGATTTCGACCAATCGAATCGTCGCAATCAAAACTTTGAAGTTCGTCGATCAGTCTCTAGCGGAGCGGTTCTCCAGAGAGGTTTCGATTCACAGTAATCTCAAACACAAAAATATTGTAGAAGCTATCGAATGCATCTCAACTCCATTTGGGCGCTCTTACTTTGTGATGGAGTATCTCGATGGAATCACTCTTGAAGACCAGCTTGAACAACGAGGACGTTGCAACCGACCAGAAAATATTGCTCATATCTTGTCACAAATTTGCGAAGCTCTGGATTGCGCTCACCGTCAGGGAATTATTCATCGAGACGTAAAGCCTGAAAATATCGTATTGGTAAACGATGGTAGTCCGATGACCGTTAAAGTTTTGGATTTTGGTGTGGCGAAAATTCAAGAGGACCTGCAGCGACTAACCAAAACCGGAGTGGTACTTGGATCGCCTGCATACATGAGCCCGGAGCAGTGTTTGGGGCGCAATCTGGATCCTCGTTCTGATATCTATTCACTAGGTGTGGTGGCATTCGAACTGATCACAGGCAATCTCCCTTATAACAAGGAAACGGCAGTGGACATGATGGAAGCCCACTGTGACCCTGATATAAAGCCAACTTCCGTCAGTGCACACCGTACTGATCTTCCAGCAATGAAAGAACTGGAAGAATTTTTTGAACGCGTTTTTCAAGTCGAACCAGAAGATCGTCCTGCCACTATCAGTGATTTTAAAACAGAATTAGGCAAATGGTGGAAGGTCGCTAATGAAAAAAATCCAGATGCGCCAAACCCATTCGCCGTGGACGAGCGCGCAAGGGCTCAAGCGCCGAGACCTTCGCGCGTCCTCGACACCATGGAAGTGCAGACACTGGATAAGCTCGCCGGGCGCGTCAAACCACCAGATCCAAAAAAAGAAAGCGCTCAGCTAGCCCAAATTGCTAAGATTCCAACGCCAGTATTCATGGGGCTCGCGGCGGTTATTTTAATAGGGCTATCATTGCTTTTTGCATTTTTCTTGGTTAACACGCTTAAGCATTAGATTGCACGAGAATTACAACCTCTTCGGCTTGCAGCTGCCTCGCACGCGTAACAGCGCGAGATGAGCCAGCCTCCAGGCGTCTGACACTCCGCGCGATTCAACATTTGTTTACCACATCTCACAAAACACTTGCATTTGTAATTTGCCGTGATAACATTGCCTGCATATTCGACATCTCGCACGGCACGAATTTGCCGGCAACAATAGAGAAGATAATGGCTACGAACTCATTCAACGCTCAATCATGGTGGACCTGGTGCAAACTTGCAGACGGGCCGCGTTGGCGCTGGTGATGCTCTAGAGTAGCTCACACAAAGTGTTTCGAACCGCAGGCTCATCGTAATTGATGCCTGCGGTTTTTGTTTTACCCAAAACAGTCTGAGTCAAGTTGATCAGACGGACACTTCACGCGCCATCGTATCTGGTATCACTAATTATCTTCGCATTCAGAGAGATTCAACCATGAATATTCAAAACACAAACCTTACTTGTCGTTCCCAGAATGACCCCCAACCGCAATTCACCGACATGATCGCGCAAAACGAAACCACCCTTGTCCACACATTCCGCATTCGACATCTCGATGCTCAAGACCTGGTAGCTTTGCAAAGTCAGAATCACGCACCGTCTGCATTATTTCAAAAACGCGACCGCTCACTTAAAAATCCTTCCTACACTATTCTCGCGCTTGACGCCGCGCTCACCGTGAGCATAACCAACAACTCGGTGGAGATTGAAGGTTCCACGCGTCAAGTTAAGCAGATGCAGTTGCCTGGTTGCCCCTTCGAATTTCTCAATGCGTTGCATGCTGCACAGACCAGCGCTATCGAGTACAACGCCCTGCCGGCAGACATTGCATTCGCCTCAGGCATGATTGGCTATCTTGGTTTTGGTCTGACCAGTCAAATCGAAAAAATCGAAAAGCAGGAAAGCAATCCGCTGTCAGTACCAGATTCGAGAATGATGCTGCCTCAAACAATCGTTTATATCGATCATCAAAACGCTTCAGCCCATGTTATCTCACGCGCAGGCGCCGAACGTTTCCACTCCATCGTTCAGAAATTAGAGAGTCGCAACAACAATTCCAGCCAGGCAAATCGCCGGTCTCAAGCGCCTACTCAACACGCTCCATCAAGCGCCACAAACACGGCGAACCTGACAGCGTCGATGAGCAAACAGGATTTTCTCGATAAAGCTATTCAAGCAAAACGGCTGATCGAAGAAGGACAATGCTTCCAGATCGTACTCTCGCAGCGCTTCTCCGCTCCAATTTCCACAAGCGCTGCAGAAATGTTTTCAACACTATTAGCAACTGCACCATCAACTTACAACTACTTTTTAAATTTCCCTGACTTCCAGTACATAGGTGCTTCACCCGAAACGATGGTCAGCACAAAAGCTGGACAGGTCCGCCTCTGCGCCCTTGCCGGAACTCGCCCTCGTGGTACCACTCAAACTCAAGACGACAACAACGAAATTGAATTGAGAACCAACGAAAAGGAACTGGCAGAACATCTGATGCTCGTCGACCTTGGTCGAAATGACCTCGGAAAAGTTTGCGTTCCAGGTTCGATTAAAGTCGGTCCAATCGCTCAGGTGCTCAAATACAGCAATGTCATGCACTTAGGCACAGAGATCTTCGGGGTTCTCGAATCGAACAACAATCCATTCAAAGCCTTGAAAGCATGCTTTCCTCGCGGCACCGTCTCTGGTGCTCCGAAGGTGAGAGCGCTGGAACTGCTCTCTAAACTTGAGCCGGAACAAAGAGGCATTTACGCAGGCGCAGTCGGCTTCTTCGACGGGCGCGGCAACATGGACACAGCTATTGCCATCCGTTCTGCACTGATCAAAGACAATTTCATCCACATCAATGCCGGCGCTGGCATCGTGTACGACTCAGTACCAGAATTCGAGTACATGGAAACCATCAATAAGGCGAGTGCGATTGCCTCTGTTTTTCAACAAGTTCAATTAGAAGACGAGTTGCACATTGTTCGCGCAGGAGCAAACTAATGACGATTTTAGTTATCGACAATTACGATTCATTCTCGTTCAATCTCGTTCAATCACTTCGCGAAGTATCAACACATTCCGTCGTCGTGAAAAGAAACGATGAGATTACCTTAGAGGAAGTGCTCGCGCTTCAGCCGCACGGCATCGTAATCTCGCCTGGTCCTGGACACCCTGCCAACGAGCGCGATTTTGGTATCAACCTGGACTTGATTAAGAACCAAGCCGCAATTGGTTGTCCGATTCTTGGAATTTGCCTCGGGCATCAAGGAATTGTTCACACTTTCGGCGGAAGCATAATCCAGGCAAATCAAATCATGCATGGCAAAACCAGCGTAGTTAGAGTGCTCCAAGACTCGCCTCTATTCAGCAACTGTCCAAAAGAATTTGTCGCAATGCGATACCACTCACTCGTCGCTATCGATGAAACTTTACCAACCTGTCTCACCGTAACCGCCCGTGATACCGCATCTAACATGATCATGGCCATCGAGCATAACAGCGCTCCTATCTTCGGGCTGCAGTTTCACCCAGAATCCATCGGAACACCAGAAGGCAAGCTCATCTTGAAAAACTTCGTGGAGCTGACGGAAAAGCAGACCAGAGTCGAAAGCAATGCCGTCGATTCAAAAAGTAGCGCTCAACTGTGCGCAAAGTAAGCGCAAAACATTACAGGTTTACAAAAATGCAGACTATTCAAAGAGAAACAAGCACTTCAGAACAGGACGACCGATTGGTCGAGATGCTTCACAAGCCAATCGAAGAGATTGACCTGGCCTACTTCAACAGCGCCGTTCAGTACCTGAGAAACACAGTAAACAAGGACATCGCTGAAATTGTCCGACCTTTGGGAACCACAGCCGTCGACGTCGCCGGCACTGGTGGTAGTGGCATAGTGAAATTCAACACTTCCACCGCCGCATCCTTCATCCTGGCAGCTCACGGAGTCGACGTAATCAAATTTGGAAATCGTTCAATCACTGGACCGAGCGGCAGCCTTGATTTCCTGGGCGCGATCGGCTGCTTGAAAGAAGTACATGCAGCCGACATCGAACGGGTTTTCAAATCCACAAATTTACTATTTCTCAGCGCACCAAACTGTTATCCAAACCTCGCTTCCATACGAGATGCAAGAAAAACAATCGGCAGACCAACGATTTTCAACTTCATCGGTCCTCTCCTCAACCCAGCGCGACCGGCTTACAGATTAATGGGCATAAGCAACAGCTACATGCATTTGCTCATCAATCAGTTCATAAAAACCGACGCATCAACAAAACGAGCGATCACGGCACACTCAACAATTAGAACCGGTGCGGTTCCTACTGAAGTAGACGAAATTCTTCCGTACGTTTCGAACACGGCTACCCTGATTGAACAATCGCTTAGCGGCAACTACACACCACGAGTCAGCGTAATCGACATCGGTTGCCAGTCAGCAACCGGCGCAATTGATGATTCACAGACTTTCGCCGGCATTTACGGGGACAGCCGCACTTCAGACGCATTCGGAGCGAATGAATTAGGTTCAACACCTGCGGTTAACAGTGCTGACGTCAACGCCAAAATATTCTTGACCATTATCGATGGCAACGATACGAGTTCAATTCACTACAAGGGATTGCTTCTCAACGCCGCGGCCGCGTTCCTCGCGACTGGCGCGGTCAGTGCATTTGATGAGGGTGTTGCTCTGACTAAAACTCTGCTGGCAAATAAATCGGTCAAAGCGAAATTAGACCAAGTCCGGAGGGTTTTGTCTTGACCATTTTAAATACGATCGTGCAGTCAAAACGGCTCCAATTCCCAAGTTCCAGAACCATCGCCAATACGACCGGGTCTTTCATTCACGGTTCTAAGTCTTCCAATCGCACATCAAGGAACGGCAATCCATTCGTTCAAGCCTTACGTCAAAACGGAATTTCAATCATTGGAGAAGTGAAACCAAAATCGCCGTCAGCCGGTCACCTACTGGAGAATAGCCGTCTCAACGATATTCTCGACTTGTACAAAAATCACTGCACAGCAATTTCGGTATTGACTGATGAGGAATTTTTCGGCGGTAGTTTCAAACTGCTCAAACAGGTAAAGCGAACCACAAATCTTCCAGCGTTGTGCAAGGATTTCATCGTCAGCACCGAGCAAATCTCGATCGCCAAAGCACACGGCGCCGACGCCGTTTTATTAATCGCCAAGATACTCGATGCGGACGAACTGAAGACCCTACTGTTCGCTGCGCTCGATGCAGAACTTTGCCCAGTGGTAGAAGTGAACAGTCTTTCAGACGTCGCGGCAATCGCCGACCTGCCTGTAGACGTGGTTTTGATCAACAACCGCAATCTTGACACCATGAAAATTGATTTGGAAACCACCAGTCGCCTCGCCTGTCTTTTACAAGATGACCAAATTGTAATTTCTGCAAGTGGTATCAAATCAAATGACGATATTCAAAGTCTGCTTCCTGCAGCGCGTCGTTTCCTAATTGGAACTTCGCTCATGCAGAGCAGCGATCCAGCATCGCTTCTAAGCCGACTGACCGGCCGCGCAGAACGTGAATCGAATGCTAAGTCAAATGTTGATTCAAAAGTTGGGTTAGATCTCGGCTCCGATATTGGCTTAGATATTGGCTCAAACATTGGCTTAGATGCTGGTTCTAATGCTGGTTCTAATGCTGGCTCCGATAGTGATTCAAACGCTGGCTCCGATGCTGATTCAAACGCTGGATCCGATGCTGATTCAAACGCTGGATCCAATGCTAATTCAAATGCTGCCCCACATTCTCATGCAGTCGCCGACTCGGCACTGCCCAAAGTTAAGATCTGCGGTATAACCAACATCGATGATGCAAAAATGGCTTTGGACGCGGGTGCCGAGTTCCTCGGACTGATTTTTGCACCATCATCACGACGCAAAGTATCAGTCGAGAACGCTCGTTTGATTATCGCCGCAGTCGACAAACGCGCAAAGATTGTTGGAGTTTTTCAAAATCAAAAACTAAACGAGGTGAATTTCCTCGCAGAAGAATTGAATCTGGATCTCATACAACTCCATGGAGATGAAGACGCCGCCTACGCCGGAGCGTGCGTTCGTCCAGTGATAAAAGCATTTGATTATTCGGCGGAGAATGTTCTAAACACACAGCAACTGTTGAAATTCCCAACCGCGAGTTATTTCCTTTTCGATCTAAACAAAAAATCAATCGCATCCGAAAACCAGAAATCGTACGAACGATTCACTGTTTTAGCAAACACATTAGGTCCAATCAGACATCAAATCCCACCATTCTTTCTAGCTGGTCAATTGTCTGAACACAATGTCCAGCAAGCGTTCCAGACCGTTTTACCGTTTGCGATCGACGTCGCTTCAGGCGTCGAGAAGTCTCCCGGAAAAAAATCTACGACACTGACAAAACGATTCTGCAATTTAGCAAAATCGAAGACAAACACCCATGCACCACAGGTAGTGAACTAATGAAACTGGCAACTAAATTCGGAAATTACGGCGGCACTTTCGTGCCGGAGACACTGATGCCGGCGCTTGAACAGCTCGAAGATTCATTCTTAAGGTTTAGCGCTGACACCGATTGCATGGAGGACTTGAGTCAACGGCTCAAGCACTACGCAGGCAGACCGACTCCACTTTACTATGCCGAGAACCTTTCCAGAGAATGGGGAGCGCAGATCTATTTGAAGCGCGAAGACCTGCTTCATGGTGGCGCGCACAAAACAAACAACGCCCTGGGGCAAGCGCTGCTCGCCAAGTTCATGGGCAAACAACGCATTATCGCCGAGACCGGCGCCGGGCAGCACGGCGTTGCTTGTGCCATGGCGGGCGCAATGCTCGGCATACCAGTTGAAGTTTACATGGGCACAGTAGACGTGGAGCGTCAGCATCAAAACGTCCAGCGAATGGAACTGCTTGGGGCGCGAGTGCATCGCGTCGACATCGGCGGACGCACGCTGAAAGACGCCATCAACGCGGCTTTGAGAGATTGGGTTTCTAATCTAGACAGCACTCATTACGTGCTCGGAACAGCTGCTGGTCCACATCCGTTTCCAACCATTGTCAAATTCTTCCAGAGCATAATTGGCAAGGAAGCCAAAGACCAATTTAGTCAAATGACCGGCACGATGCCTGACGAGGTTGTCGCATGCGTCGGTGGAGGTTCCAACGCAATCGGCATCTTCTCAGCCTTCATCGACCTACCAGAGGTCGCTCTCGTCGGTGTTGAACCTGCCGGCAAAGGCATCGAAAGCACCGAGCATGGTGCTGTGTTGCAACTCGGTTCAGACGGATGCCTGCACGGAATGATCAGCAAAGTGCTGCAAGACCCAAGCGGGCAGATCAAAGATACCCACAGTATCGCTGCTGGTCTCGACTATCCATCCGTCGGACCAGAGCACGCACACCTGAGCACCATCGGTAGAGCCACCTACTCATTCGCTTCCGACGTGGAAGCCGTCGAGACATATCAGGAAGTTTCCAGACTGGAAGGAATCATTCCTGCATTGGAAAGCTCACACGCACTTGCGTATGTCAAAAGAAACGGTCACGGCAAGCTCTACGGCAAACGTGTTCTAGTAAATGTATCTGGTCGCGGTGACAAAGATTTAGAGAGGATCTTGGAATATGTCCAACAGAATAGATAAGACATTCAACTCGCTGCGGCAAGAAAATCGCAAAGCATTCATCCCATTCACTGTGCTCGGCTACCCCGATCGCGAAACCAGTCTCACTGCAATCCAGACCATGATTGATAACGGCGCAGACGTTCTCGAGCTGGGTCTACCGTTCTCCGATCCGATGGCGGACGGTCAGATTATCGAAAGCGCATCGAAAGCAGTTGTCGAAACGGGATTCACCACAGGCGATGCACTTGAACTAATTGCCTCAATCAGAGAGCGCAATAAAAACATACCGATTGTAATAATGAGCTACTTCAACCTAGCTCTGGCACGCGGTATCGAGAAGTTTATGAAAGACTTGAATAGCGCCGGAGCCGATGGAATTACTTTCGTCGACTTGCCCCCGGAAGAAGGCGAATCAGTTTTCACAATCGCGAAAGAAAACGGTATTGCGCCTGTCATGCTGGTTTCACCACTAACATCGCCGGAGCGATTGACCCGAATTCTTGCTCACGCATCGGGATATCTCTATCTAATTTCGAGAGCCGGCACAACCGGTATTGCCGAAAAGTTCGATGACAAATTATCCACATTGATCGCCATGCTCCGCTCCCAGAGCCAACTGCCAGTGTGTATTGGTTTCGGCATTTCAAAACCTGAACATGTGACCAAGATGCTCGATCTTGGCGCAGATGGAGTTGTAGTCGGATCGAAATTAGTCGAAATTTTAAAAGACCTTTCGCTCCCAGATCCAAAAACTAGCGACGTCACAACCCACAATCCAAACGCTCGCAATGACTTGTTTACAGCAGCAGTTAAACAATTAGTCCAAGCTACCGCAAAGATTGAACAATGCACTTCGCTACAGTCCTAACGCTCGCTCTCGCCAAACTCAAAGAATTTGCAGGATATAATATGGACTGGAGCCCCACTGGACAGTACGGAGGATAGGTCTTATGGCAAATCCCGCGAATTTACCAAAAAGAATGAGCGTCGACGACTTTCTTCGCTTTGAGGAGAGTTCATCAACCAAACATGAATATTTGAATGGTCAAATATTCGAAAAGCATGGTGGCACACTCGCTCATGGCGCTATCGTAGTTAACATCGCAACAGCGTTGCGCAATCATCTTAAAGGTGGTCCCTGCAAAGTCTACGCTGCTAATGCGATGGTAAGAATCGACGCGAACAATAGTTTTTTATTATCCGGATGTGATGGTCGACCGCGAACCTTTGCAAAAATCGAACCTGTTTATCAAAACTCCAAGCATAATTTTTGAAGTCATGTCGAGTTCCACAGCCTCAACAGATCGACGTGAAAAGCTCGTTGCATACCAGCAGCTACCGACACTTCTGACCTATGTGCTCGTAGCGCAGAGCAAGAAGTTTGTAGAAATTTATCGAAAAGAGCGGGACAACTGGACTGTTGAGCGACTCGGTGCGAACGAAACCTTTGAAGTCTTAATTGAAGGCGATAAGTCTATTGAATTGTCAGTGAGCGAGATTTACGAAGACATCGATTTGGACGAATCTCCCGAGCTTCAGATCCATGACAATGTTGAGGTCTACACCTATTAATCGCGCTTAGCAAAGAGGACCGGCTCCCCAAAGTGGCGCGGTTGTTTCTGGTTTAGCCACTCGTCCGCTCAACTGCTTGTGTCATTTACCTCCACGAAAATGGGCTGACAAAACAGTCGGCTTTCTTTGCGCTGCCGGTGGTCGGTCCAGCTATATGTCCGATGCTTAGCAGCGACCAAAAATCAACCCAAGAAAACATTTGAAAATTCTTTCCCAAAGTTCCTCCTAATTTCCAAAAGCCAGGCGTAAACGCTATTCCCCCATACACGTGCACGGCAATAGCGTATGAAACAACTCAACCCAGAACTCCGCCTGACTGGTCCTCCCCGACTGTGTCGGGAAGTTTCTGGCCCAAACATGACAACGCTTGGAATGCTGCTGTGGGACAAGGTCACGCTCGACGTTGATCTAGTCCTTCAGATTTTTATTGGCGTTTGCGAACTTTTAGAAGAAACCCATAAGCAAGGATACGCAGTCGGCACACTGCATCCGGAAGGGATAGTCATCGTTCGAATGGGCAAGGAGTTGACTTCCGTCCATATAAAAAAATCGGGAGCACCATGTGGAGTGGCATTCACCGATGAGATTAGTTTGCCGTTCGAGAAAACTTGCTACTTGAGTCCTGAACAACTGGACGGCTTGTCGCCATCGCCGCGTTCCGACATCTATGCGATTGGAAGCATGATGTACACCGCGTTGACCGGCACGCCACCATTCACGACAAAAGAGTCTCAGAAAATATGTTTGGTGAAAACTACCAAACCACTTGAGTCCGCATACGAACACAAAGTCGCTTTTTTTGAAACCGTGATCAAGCGTTGTTTAAAAAGCGATGAAAGCAAACGTTATAGATCGGTTGAAGATTTACGAATGGAGCTCCGCGGCGTTCTCGACGGCGTTCCACCAATCAAGCAACCCGCGCAGAAGGTGGTCTTCCCTTTCATGAAACTCAAAAACGTTCTGGTATCATTCACTGCGACTCTCGTGATTCTCATTTGCATGGCATCGATTAATGGCACACAAGGGCTGACAGAGCCAGTTATCGAGGGAGTGTGGAACAAGACGCCTGACCAATACGAGTACGGTGACCCATTTTCAATAACGGTTACAACAAACCGAAAAAGTTACGCATACATCATCTACATCGATGACAAAGATTACACAGTTTCGCTCTATCCATCAAAGGATCAGGGCAGCAACGTAGTCGCAGCAGCGACTCCACTAATGATCGGAACCTTGTCGAATAACATGATGCAAGTCGATGAATCAAAAGGAAAAATTGTGCTCGTAAGCATCGCCGCAGTACGCGGAGAAGCAGCAAAGAGCCAACTCTTAACGGAACAAGACTGGATGCCGGGACAACCCGCAGATCACCGCTTGCGAATTTCAGGCAGCGAACTTTTACAACGCTTGTCGCGTATAAAACAAGATTACCCTGACGTGGTCGAGTACAAGATCGAAGACGCACCGCGCGCAAAGCAACGCACAAAACCGCTTCGTTTCGGCAAACCTGATCGGATCGAAATTACACTTGGTCGATAAAAGTTTAACGGGTTGGATCAGCGTCGGAAACTGAAGGCGCCCGCAATTTATTGAGTAACTCCAAATTTTCTCCGAAATATTCTTCGAGAGTTTGCGGTTCCGCTTTAGTTAGCTTAGAGAAATCGTCCGTGAGTTTAGACTGTTCGCCCTTCGAAATGGCTTGGAACCAGCCGATCTCAAGGTTTTGCTTTCCTTTTGAAACGTCAGCAGCATTTAATCGATTTTGTGTTTCAGTCAAGAATTCGTTTACGTATTTCAAATCCTTTCCAACCAGATATCCAATTCGACGCGCAACATCATCAATGCTCAGCAATTCCGGACCTGTAATCTCAAGCACGCCGCCTGGCTTAGCTAAAACGGCAGCAGCTGCCGCACGCGCCACATCCTCACGTGAAACAAAGGCACCATTGCCGGTGCCACCAGGTCCACGAATAACTCCATTGGCGTCAAATTTCTCCAAGAAATGGTCCAAGTAGAATGACGGCCGAAGCACAGTGTGAGGAACTCCTGAAGCCGCCAAAAACTTTTCGCTCTGATAGTGGTCGCGGCAATAAGGAAACTCCGACTCAGGAGTCGCTCCCAGCAACGATAGATAGACAACGTGCCCAACATTCGCTGCTTTGGCGGCATCAAATGCGTATTTGTGACCGACACATCTGTTTCCCGGGAGAGCTTGACCCGAGATTATCAAAGCCGTGTAGATGCCGTCGAACGCAGTCTCAAGAGATTCCTGATCTTCGAAATCGCCAAATACTTTCTCCACACCTTCATAGTCAGGCAAATTGTCAGGCGTGCGAGACATCAAGCGCAATGGCTGCTGCTGAGAAACCAAGTATTTCGCCACTCTACTGCCAATTCGCCCAGACGCGCCAGTTACCAAAATCATCCGTCAATCCTCATGAATTGAGTGTGATTATACAACCCTATTGTTGCTGTCATCTTTGTTGAGAAGCAACGCTAAGCTGTGTGAGAGCAACCGTGTCGCGTGACTAGCCGCGTATCATGCGCGATTGCCAGCGACCAAGCGCAAATCGATTCAAGAAGAATTCATGAACGACATCGCTGATAGAAAAAAAACAACCCCAAAGACAAAACCGCGAATCTTGAGTAAACTCGCAAGACGCGGCTTTGACGGCATGAGTGAAGATAGAAGCTCAACACTCACGATTGCTTTATGGATTTAGTTCGATGCTGCGCCGATTCTCAACAGATTCGACAGCATTTGATGTTTGAGGTAATAGAACGATTTCAATCTTTCGAAATCATCGACAGCACCTTTAACACGCATGGCTAAACGGTTTTGATTTCCGCGCAGCGCTTTAGAAGTAGGCGTCGCTTCGGTGTGCTCAGTGTGTGCCCACAGCTGCATTGCTGGTTCGTCAATCAACTGACGACGCAGTTTTTCATCTTGGAACAGATCGATAATGCGACCTTGATCGTTTCCTTTGATGATAAACAGTTTGTCGAACTCAGGATGACCAACGACGATATCCTGCATGCCGAGCGCTTTTGCGAAACCATCGCTCCACTTCTCAGGATAGATCGAAAATTTGAAATCGCCGAGTGGATTGTAATTAGTTTCAACAGTCGTGTGATCGTGACCACCTTGTTTGCCTGGGTGCATGGTGTAAGTCAACGACCAACCGCTATCTTGGACCGGAACAATCACGCTCATCTCGGTGTGGCTAGAATCCGGATTCGGATCTTCTACGTCAGCTTTATACTCGTCGGCGAACTCCATCCAGACGTACTTCCATCCGTAAATTCTGCTGTGCATTTTAGTCACTGATGCATTCCTCATAAAATTTCGTCGAGCGTTTCGCCGCGAGTTGAATCTCTTACCGCCCCAGGAGTCGCGGATTGAGCGAAACAATTGATTTGATAGTTATATCAGATAAACAATTAAATGCCAGCTAATCCGCCGGTCTGTGTATTACTAAGATACGAAGCCGGTCCAATTCGGGGTTTGCGGAGTTGACAAGATTTTCATCAATCAAGTTTCATCAATCAAGAAATAGCTTGATCGGATGGCGAAAACGGGACGACCGCAACAAAATGTGCCAAAATCCGTAAGGCGGCTTGAGGAGCCAATTGGTTCGCTCGCCGTGAAGGATTCAAGGACATGACTGTTAGCAAAACCAGTGACACTCTGAAAGAAGACAAAAGCTCAGAGCTGATCACAGGCAATTTGTGGCGCGCCATCTGGGTGATGTCGTGGCCGCTTTTGATCATGACGGTTGCGACCAGTCTGGTCGGGGTCGCGGATCTTTATGTCGCGGGCTCACTGGGTTCCGCTACACAGGCGGCAGTTGGCTTATCGGAACATATCATTTTCATGTTCCAACTTTTCTTGATGGCTACAGGAACAGGAACTACTGCCATTGTTGCAAGACATTGGGGTTCTGGAAACAAACGACGCGCAACGCGATTCGCTGGACAATCACTGCTACTCTCGATTTCACTCGGTGTCGGGCTGACAATTCTGGCTCACTTCATCGCGCATTTTGCCCTGGGCGTTTTCTCGCAATCGACAGAGGTCCGAGAGCTGGGGCAAACTTACCTCAGTCTCTACAGCTTTGCGATGATTCCGATGAGCATCGTGTATGTCGCAAACGCCGCATTCAATGCCATCGGCGATTCAAAAACGACATTGCTGATTGTTCTTATAATGACTGCCATTCAAATTGCTGGCGACATACTCACTGTAATTTACGGATGGCCGGTTCCAGGACTTGGTCTGCGCGGAATAGCGCTCGCATCGCTAGTCGGCAGTGCTGTCGGCGCCGTGGTGGCACTGTACAAAATAAGTCAATCACCATTGCGAAAATGCCTTGTGCAAATTTTGCCAATGTCTCAGCAAATGATTAAACGAATTGCGGTAATTGGCATTCCATCAGCGATTCAACGAATGGCATGGTCGTTATCCGTATTCGGTTTGTTCTTTATATTGGCGAGTTGCAAAAATCCAACTGAAGGACAAGCGGCGTGGGCAATCGGCATGCGCGTCGAAGGCATGCTGTTCATGCCGATCATGGCGCTCTCCATGGCAGTCGCATCGATCGTCGGACAAAACTTGGGCGCTCGAGAAATCGACAGAGCCGTCGACGCCGGATGGCGTGTCACCTACGTAGGCATGGGTATGCTCACTGTAATGGGCATCCTCTTATATGTAATGGCCGAGCCCATCGCGATGCTTATGAGTCACGATCCAACCACGATTAAAATCGTTATTTCGTACCTCAAGATCAACGCTACCGCGCAACCGTTTCTTGCTCTGGCAATGATTCTAAGCGGCGCTCTTCAAGGTGCCGCAGACACGAAAAGCCCCATGTACATTACGTTCATATGCAACTGGCTTATTCGCTTGCCCGTCGCCTATCTGCTCGCTCTGGTACTAAATATGGAGACAGCCGGTTGCTGGTGGTCGATGTCCCTGTCGTGCGTCGTGATGGGTCTACTTACCGCCTGGCGGTTCAAGAGCCTTAGCTGGACGAAGACTCACGTGTGACATAAGCATCGCAAGAACGAACCAGTGCAGGAGCCGAACGTGACCAGTTCCGAAATTGTACTCGAAAAAGCCTGCCACCATGAGCGATACTACGCCACCAAAAATCCCTAGTGCGACCGCAGAGTAGAATGCGTCATTCAGGGGACTGCGCCAGTTTTTAAACGCGACGAAGAGCGAGGACAGTTCCAAATATACGAACGCTAGCAGTCCGATCACACCCATCGTCGTCAGAATCTGAAAAATATTACTGTGGGCATGAACCAACATTGTCGATTTGCCTGGAACAATCGCCTCAGGAATATCGAACTTAGGAAAGTTGCGCGCGCCCACACCGACCACGGGGTGCTGCTTCCAGACCTCGATGGACTTTTCCCAGATAACAAAACGTGCCTGAACTCCAACATCCGCTTTCGGATTGTTGATTATCGGAACGATTCTAGTTTGAACAACTGGAACGGTAAACCATGCGATGGCACCAGCCAAAATCAGAACCAAGAAACCGCGCATGAACGTTTTCAACGAAACCATCCAAGCGATCACAAGCGTCGCAACCAGCATGCCGAGCCACGCACTGCGTTCGCTCGCGAAGAATACACCGGCTAAGTTACAAGCAGCAATCATATAAAACAGCGGCGCGTTTTTGAAAACACTTTTGAATCCACCAGTAAAAACCAGCGCCAGCGAAAGGCACGCTGTAACCGCCATCTGACCTGCGTAAGCCATAGGCATTCCCATGAAACCGGACGCCTGCAGCCAGGGATAATCAAATGGATGATAGTGAAAAATCTGTTGAATAGAGCCCCAGATTCCAGCGATGGCCCCGAATGAAAGAAGCACTACAACGGTCTTAGAAATCAGCTGCGGAGATGTTCTAAACGCATGGTAGGCAACGAAGTAAACAAGAAAAGTTCTAAGCGTTGACATCGAAGAGAATCCTTCCTTGATGCCACCATTAAAAATTCCGGATATAAAAACGGCTATTGCGAAAACTAACAGCGGTATCGCCAACGGTGCCAGGTTAATCGAAGTAAGCGCGGGAATTGAACAAATTGGTTTGCCAGTCGATTGGTTGACGGGCACAGCTACAGACTCGGTTCCATGCCCGGTTCCCAGCTGAGTTCCGCCGGACTCAATTCCGGAAGTTGAAGTTTCAGTTGAAGGCCTAGCTGATGGTCCACCTGACGACCCAGCTCCAGACCCGGTTGAAGTTTCAGCGACCTTCGATTCAAGACACGCTTCGCCGTTACCTGACGAGGCAATCTCCTCACCGCGTTTCAAAAGCACAATCTCGATTATCGCGCGCGCCGCATAAAGCACCAGACCCACAATCAAAAAGATCCACGCATACGTGATCGGCAGGAAAACCGCTACCGCATAGGCGAGGATCACAAATTCCTCTAGCTTTGCTGTACGCTGATAGAATGCTTGAAGTTTAGTCACTAAACCCGCGCTGTTAGTCGTTGTTCCAGTTAATCAGTCCCATGATTTCCCGGACGTCACGGAGCGTTTGCTTCGCTGTTTCTCTCGCTTTTTTGTTTCCGTACTCGAGAATCTGTTTGACCTTTTCAGGATCCTTAGCAAGTTGCTCGCGTTTTTCTCTAATCGGTCGAAGCGAATCGTTGATTTTTCCGGCAAGACGTTTTTTACAATCGACGCAGCCGATCTGCGCGCTTTCGCACTCTGTCTTGACTTGATCGAGAATGTCCGCGCCAAAAATCTTGTACATCGGCCAAGGCACTTCGCATAAATCCGTGTGACCAGGATCGGTTCGCGCGATTCTGGTTCTATCAGTGATCATTTTTAAGACTTGTTTTGTGGTATCAGCATCGGTATCAGCAAGTTTGATATCGTTGTTCGCCGATTTACCCATCTTCTGCCCGTCGGTGCCCTTGAGCAGCGGTGTTGAAGTGAATTCCGGACGTGGTTCCGGGAAATAATCAACACCGAATGTACTGTTGAATTTTCTAGCAAGATTTCGAGCGAATTCCAGATGCGACTCTTGATCTTTTCCAACCGGAACGAGCTCACCTTTGAATGTGAGGATGTCGGCACTCATCAAAACCGGATAACCGAGCAGTCCGTAGGTCGCTTTGTCGCGAGCTTCTTCCTCGTCGTTGGCGAGCATCCGCACCATGTCTTTAAGTGTCGGTTCTCTCTCGACCCAATTTTGTTGCGTGATCATCGAGAGCAACAAATGCAGTTCAGCAATTTCAGGAATGCCGGACTGAACATAAATCGTCGACACTTCCGGATCGATTCCTGCAGCCAGCCAGTCAAGCGCAATTTCGTAGATGTTATTTTTGATACCACTCGTATCTTGTGCTTTCGTGGTCAGCGCATGCCAATCGACGATGCAAAAATACGATTCGTACTCAGACTGGAATCGCACCCAATTAGTCAGCACACCAAAGTAATGCCCGAGATGCAAGCGCCCCGTCGGGCGCATCCCGGACATAATTCGTTTAGTCTTCGTGGTCGAAAGAGTCGAGGTCAAGATTCCTGGCCTTTATCGCAGATCGAGCGCGTGACGACGCGCCCTGGGGGCTAGCCGAGCATTAGCGCAGCGGTGCGCGAGTCCTAACCTTCGGAGCGGCCTTTCTTCTCTTGGCTCTTGGCGATAGCTTCTTTGACCTTATCTTTCTTGCGGCCCAATTTAGCTTTTCTGCGAGCTCTTTTTTCTCTCGCGTTGTACTTGTCGGTCATTCAAAACTCCTGGTGTTTAAACTTTGAACAAACTATGCAGTCCGTTCGCTGGGTCGCCGGACTTATCACAAGGATAAGTTTCGGATGCCGAACAAGCCGGCAAACCTCAAGCTGTGCATGACGCATTTTCCCACGTCAATGCCCAATGGTGGAATATATCATGTTTAAACCTTCACAGTCTTATGTAGACGGTTGGTTCGCCCAGTCGCGGACTCGTCAACGCGGGCAGAAGCGCTCTTTTTCCTTTTTCACACGTTCCATATCGATTGGGAGCATGTATCCAGCCGCGACGAGCAGCTTGTCAAGCCCGATTCCCTGGCGATGCGAGATGGCCATCATGTCACGCAGCTGATCGCCTGTAATCCGGCGCCGTTGCAGCAAATACTGTTCCAGCTCCATTTTTCCGAGCAACAGATCGACGGTCAAGCTCATCACCGGGTCGGTATGCTCGATATAGCCGCGATCGAGGCAATATCTGTAGCTGGCGAGTACGACAGACTCAGAACGGTTCGAATCAGTCAGAACTAATAAAAGTGTTTTACCTTTCTCGACATCAAGCAATACTTTCTTGAGCAATTCGTCAAGCGATGTGTTGGTTACGGCGCGCTGGCCGATAGCAGTCAGTTGAAAAGTACTGGCGAGGAGACGTTCGATGTCGATGCTTACCAGTGGAAGTGGATCGGTTCTGCGTTCATCAAATGCTTTTGCAACCGGAGCTGCCACCACATTCAGTACCTTGTCCGGATCCGGTAATTCGACTTTCCGCATGTCGACGCTTTCTTCGTCAAATTCAGCAGCGAATATAGCGTTCAAACTAGAAGACTTTGTCGCTTCTTCAAACGTCGGAACTCGATCTCCTGTCTCGCGCTGAGAGCTACCATCTGGAGATCCGGCAGATTTCGAAGAGTCAGAATCTTTCGCAGTAGATGTTTTAGAAAACTCTGCAGTCGGCGATGCATTCGATGCGTTCGCTGATGAGGCGCCGGTTGCGATGGTTCCAACAGAGTCCGGTGAAACGGGCGGAAGTTTTGTTGCCGTAGTCGAAGTTTTTTCGCTCGTGCCGGAACCGGCGCTTGAAGCAGTTTTTGCAGCAACGGCAGAACCAGAACTTGCCACCATTTCGGCAGACGATGCGGCAGCTGCGGCAGACTTCGGCGAAACGACTTCAGCCATTGATGCGGCTTTCTTCAGTTGCTTTTTAAAATTATCGTGCAATTCATCTGAGTCACCGTCCATGGCATCACTCAGATTTTTAGGTTCATCGGACTTGACGGCAGAGGTTTCAACCGTGTCTGTGCCGACATTAGATTGCTTCGCAGACTTCGCTTCGCCATCTTTCGCTTCAGTCTTGGAGTCATCCTTGCCGGGCGACTTCGCATCCGCATTCGGCGAGGCTTTCGCATCGCCGTTGGACTGAACTTTCGAAGCGCCTTCGCTGGTCGCTGACTTCGCATCATCTTTCGATGGCGACTTTCCGTCATCCTTCGCCGACGACTGAGCTTCCTCTTTTGATGAGGATTTTGCATCACCTGCGTTTTGTGACTTCGCGTCAGACGCAACTTTCTCATCCTTAGATGAAGACTTACCGTCGCCTCCGCCGGCAGGCTCAGGCGAGCGCGTCAGCGCATTATCAGACGCAGCCGCAGGCGTCAAAGCACGCAAACTATTTCCGGTGTCTCTCGGACGAGCTCTAGCGCCGCCAATATCGGTCGCGTGAAACTCAACGGTGACGTCCTTCTTCGCAGGCTCCGGTGTGTGTTTCGCCAATTCTTTGTTGGCCAATTTAACGAATTCATCCACGCCGGCCGGCTGTTCGCTGTAAGCCGTCGGTCGCACAACTTCCACGGAACGCGTGATCAGGAGCCGATAGAGCACACCAATCGTTTTCTTCAAATCAAATTGAAACTCACGCATGGCTTGTCGCATCGTGCGACCATCCGTGATCCAACCGAGAATGGCGTAATCCTCTTTCTCCAGAGGCTGGACGTGGAGCGCATCTTGCCACTCCGCCGTACCGAAAGTTCTGGAAGGAACGATCTCAGTGTTTAGTCCTACATTACTCTCATAAAGGAACGCGCATTGATCGGCAAAACAACCGGGATCCGAGAGATTCAGATTGATGTTGCTGCGAATCGTAGTTTTGAAATGAGAGGGCAGCTTCTCGACGACAAACTCGCCATCGGACCAGTTGAGAAATTCAGAAAGCGCGTCCAGCCCTTCCAGAATGCCGAACGTGGCAACCAGCAAGTGACCGTCGCAAACAAAAACGTCACCGTTTTGTCCGCCTTTACTTATTCTCAGTCGATAGCTCTTAGTGGATTCCGACGCCAGCAATTGCAAAAGGCCCGGCAGACTAATGTCCTCTAGGTTGCCCTCAATCATCTTTGTATGTACCTTCTCGCGTTCTGACTATTCAATTTTAAATTGGTGGTGAGAGGACCTTATTAGTTTACTTAGTCAGAAGAAACCAATAAAGGTTTGAGTCCTTATGAATGTTCTTCCCGCAATTCGGGCTTCGGTAAATTTACAAATGTTAATTCCTGAGCAAAATGCTAGGGCTTGCGAGGAATTGGGTAAATACAGACTTAGAGAACCGTTACTATTCAATTTATGGAGCGAAACGCGCGCTGTGAGCACCCGAGTCACTGACGATATTATTGACGAATGGTCCGATGTAGACTTCGAGCCAGCTGCGGTTGCGGAAGACGAAGAGTCTGGTCCTGACGAAGAAGCCGCCGGTCCGGTCGGCAAGAAAAGCAAAGATGGCTTTACTGAAGATTCGGTTCGGCTCTATCTGAGAGAGATTGGCCGCGTTCGAATGATCAAGCCCGACGAAGAGATTGAATTGGCGCGACGGATTGCAACCGGTGATGGTGAGGCTAAAAAGAAACTGATTCAGGCTAACCTGAGATTGGTTATTTCGATCGCCAAGAAGTATGTGAACCGCGGATTGCCGTTTCAAGACCTGATTCAAGAGGGCAACCTCGGATTGATTCGGGCTGCGGAAAAATTCGATCACACTAAAGGATTTAAGTTCAGCACGTATGCAACCTGGTGGATAAGACAGGCTATCAGCCGCGGTCTTGCCGATAAATCGAGAACGATTCGCGTTCCTGTTCACATGGTTGAATCAATCAACAAGTTGAAAAAAACCAGCGCAAGAATATCGCAAGAGTTAGGCCGCAAGCCGAACGAAGACGAACTCTCGCTGGCGATGGAATTGTCCGTCCACAAGATTCAAGAGATTCTGGCCGCTGACCGCGAGCCGGTTTCGATGGAGATGCCGCTTAATCGCGACGAAGAAACTTATCTCGGCGATTTGATCGAAGACAGCGAATCGACGCGCCCTGACTCGAGCACAGAAGAAGAACTCTTGCGCCAGGACATTGGTCGCATGCTCAGTCAACTGACTCCGCGCGAACGAGACATCATGCACTTGCGCTACGGTCTGGAAGACGGACGGCAACGCACTCTTGAAGAAGTTGGTCGTTTGTTCAATATCACACGTGAGCGAGTGAGACAGATCGAACACAAAGCGTTCAGGAAGTTGAGACAGCCTTCTTGGAGCAATAAGTTGGTCGGATATTTGGACGACTAGCACCTCAGTTCAAAACAACTAGAACTATTTTGAAAGCCGGACTTCGAAGTCCGGCTTTTGGTTTTGGTGTGTTTCTAAACTCAAACATTCTGCTGCTGATGTAACAGCATTAACGGAACAGCCTTATCTAATATGTAGATCACTTGATAGCTTATAGGTCTAAGTACCGGAAACCAGTTCAGGAAACCCGTTTCATGACGCCAGCAGCCACAGAGACGGAAGCCGTCGAACTCACGGATCTGACGAACCTGGCTGAAAGCGGGCAGCGTCAGAAGCTGCGCCTGGTTTTGAATGACTTGCACCCTGCTGACCTCGCGGTCATGTTGACTGAGATGCAGGACGATCACCGACTGTCATGTTTTCGTTTGCTCGATTTGGATCATGCCTCGGAAGTGCTTTCCGAGCTGGATACAGAGGTGCAGGCAAATTTGTTGCGCTCACTCGGCGACATCGGCATTGTTTCGTTAATCAGCCGCATGTCACCAAACGACGCTGTCGATCTGCTTGCCGAGCTGCCCGAAGAGAAAGCCTCAGCGATTATCAGCCAGATTCCTGACTCTGAAGCGAAAGAAGATCTCGAAGAACTCATGAAGTTTGAGCAAGACACTGCCGGTGGCATCATGTCCACCGACTATTTGTCTGTGTTCGCAAGAATGACATCCGGTGAGGCTCTCCTTCATCTGCGCGACATGTACGAAGATCTAGAAGAAGATATCTACGACATTTATGTTGTCGACGAAACCAATGGATTAGTCGGCCACCTCGGAGTGAAGGAACTGATCACCGCTGATCCCATGCTGCTCGTCGCCGACGTGATGGATACAACCGTCGTTTCGGTAAAGACTTCAACCGATCAGGAAGAAGCAGCAGAAACTCTCGGTCACTATGATTTGCTCTCACTGCCGGTTATCGATGAATTCGGAAAACTGCGCGGCATCATCATGGCCGACGATATCATCGACGTACTCAAGGAAGAAGCTAACGAAGATGCTTTTCAATCCTCGGGGATCTCGTCGCCAGGCGGCGATTCGCAAGAGATGCTCGGACATAACGTCGGCAAAGCTTTCGGCGCGCGGCTGCCCTGGCTGATCGCCACATTGATGATTGAAACCGGTGCAGCCACAGTAATCACTCACTACGACTCAGTGATCAGAGACACGGTGGCCGCAGCTTCGTTTATGCCGTTGCTTTCGGGTGTTACCGGCAGCGTCGCCACGCAAAGTACTTGCATCATCATTCGTGGCACCAAAGACAGAAACTCCCTCAATACGAAATTGATGGTCAAAAATCTTTTTCACGAGATCAAAGTGGGCCTGCTCCTGGCAGTTCTTTGCGGCGCCTGCACGTTCTTGATAAGTATGCTGTTCAACCACTCGCATCCTCAACTTGGTATCATCGTGTCCGCGTCACTGATTTTGACCATGACGGTTGGAGTTGTGATTGGAACGATCATGCCGATGTTTTTCCAGAAGATTGGCATTGATCCCGCGCATGCTAGCGGTCCGTTAATCACTAGCATTCTCGATGTTTCCACCATGACTATTTATTTGACCATCGTTCATTTCTTCCGCGCGAGTCTAACGTAGAAACGTGAAAAGAGATGTCGAGATCGACGAAAGCTGAAACCCGGAGATAGGCAGCAAGACTGGAGATTAAGGAGATTGGCAATGACTACGACAGGTCTGAGTCCCAACGGCAAACTCGACGAAAAACGCGAAGCGATAAACAAGGCAGAGCAAGCCAGTCAAAAAAGACAAAACGACAGAGGCTCTCTGACTGCCAGACAACGAATTGAAAAGCTTGTCGATCCTGGTTCGTTTTTAGAAATCGACAAATATGCGTTGCACCAAACCAATGACTTCGGAATGGATGAGAAGCGCGTCTTAGGCGACGGTGTGATCACCGGGCAGGCGACAATCGATGGACGTCCGGTTTATCTCTTCAGTCATGATGTCACTTTCGTCGGTGGTGCCCTCGGCGAAGTTTTCGCGCGCAAAGTGACTAAGATCATGGACCTGGCTTACCAAGCCGGTTGCCCGGTAATTGGCTTGAACGAAAGTGGTGGCGCGCGGATTCAAGAAGGCGTGAAAAGTCTGGCGGGATACGCTGATATTTTCTATCGCAACGTGAAGAGCTCCGGCGTCATTCCTCAGATTTCAGTGATCTATGGTGCCTGCGCCGGTGGTGCCGTTTATAGTCCTGCTGTTACTGACTTCACCATCATGGTGAAGGATAAGAGCTTCATGTTTATAACCGGACCGGAAATTGTGAAAACAGTTACCGGTGAGGACGTCACTTTAGAAGAGCTCGGTGGCGCTGTGGTGCACAACACCAAGTCCGGTGTGGCTCAGCTTCTTGCAGAGGATGAAGAGGATTCGTTTTTACTGACGAAAGAACTGTTTTCTTACTTGCCTTTGAATAATCTTGAGTCGCCACCATTTGTTGAAGTCGGTGATGAAGCTCAGCCGGAAGATTGGCAGGAGTTGGATAAGCTCATTCCATCTGAATCTACGAAGCCTTATGACATGCACGATGTGCTCAGTAAGATCTTCGATTACGGTGAGTTTTTCGAAATAGCACCACTTTATGCCACCAACATTCTCACTGGTTTCGCAAGACTGGGAGGGCATGTAGTCGGCATCGTCGCCAACCAACCGAATAGACTCGCCGGTTGTTTAGACATCAACGCTTCAGTTAAAGCCGCAAGATTCATCCGCTTCATCGATGCATTCAACATTCCAATCGTCACTTTCGTCGATGTCCCTGGCTATCTGCCTGGTACTTCGCAAGAATTCGGCGGCATCATCAGACATGGTGCCAAATTACTTTACGCATATTGCGAAGCAACTGTTCCAAAACTTACCGTCATAACCCGCAAAGCATACGGTGGTGCCTTCGATGTACTCGGTTCAAAAAATGTGGGCGGCGATTATAACTTCTCCTGGCCGACAGGCGAGATCGCAGTTATCGGCGCAGAGGGAGCGGTTAATCTGCTTTACCGCAAAGAGCTGAAAGCCGATCGATCAAAATTCACACCATTAGTTTCAGACTACCGCGAGCGCTTTGCTAATCCATATGTGGCTGCTGAAGAAGGTTACATCGATGATGTAATCATGCCTTCGGAAACTCGCAAGCACCTGATCTCAGCGCTGAAGTTCCAAAAGAACAAGCGCGTCGAAAGACCGAAGCGCAAGCACGGCAACATTCCACTCTAACGGGTTTACGGCTTAGCGAGCAAATCGTATTCGCTGTGAAACGTTATCGCTTGGCGGAAAGGTTCGGGTGCACCATCGAAACGGAAAAAAGCGTTTCCTCGGGATACAGCAATCTTAAAGCACCGCTTTCAGAGTTAGTTGCATCGGCACCATTGGTTTCTGCAGCTAGGGGTGGACTAATCTCATCACCACCCGGGCTGCCCTTATAATCCATCGCGATCACATCGAAAGGAATATTCGTCGGCGCAGGCAATCTGGAATCGAAACGATTGGCAGGATCGTTGGCACCAACTTTATTTTGAACCCTGGCGATCACATTTGCGCCGACCGGATCCGGAAAACAGATCATGGCACCAGTTAAGGTGCCCTTTCGAGACTGGACCTTCGTGACCTTCTGGATGAATGAAGAAAGATAACGTTCGCAGCGCTTGTCAAAATCTTTTCTTTTTTGCGGCTTGACTAGTCTGACTACGATGATCGGGACATTCTGACTGTTGTAAAAGTAGAGGTCGAGGACCGGCAATTTAATCGGAATTCAAATGCCCTGCCTGACAATTTCAACCTTGCAAGATGTGGCGCGGGCAACTGATTCCCACAATTCTTTCTGGCGGTTGTAGAGCCCCGTGCGGTGCGCGTATTCGAAATATCCGCCCAGGACATAATTGACAAGCGATACGATGTCGCGCGCCGGCTTTTTCCCGTCGAACTCGAGCGCGATATTTTGCGTCGCAGTCTTGACGTCCTGCGGTGATACATCGCGCGGATTGGCGACTACGGAGTAGAGCCCGAAGGCGTCATTTGCCAGACATTTGATACGTAATTTTCTAAGGCTCATTTTATTTCCTGACACAAGTATATTGTGGCAATCAATCGTGGTACATCTATGTAACGACGTGAAATCGGCACTAGCTCAACGTGAGGAGGAGCATACAAGTTATCCGACGTTAGCTGACCCCCGGTCAGCTGATAATAATGTAAACTGGAAACAGGCGTGTAGGCGGCAGGCACCTGGCTTTCTATGGGGGAAGGCTAGATGCGTGATTTAAGGATTGAACGCGGCTCCTGAGCGTAGCAAAAATCGACAAGACGCGATATCTTCTCAAAGGACGCGCCCACCTTGGGCTTAGTTTTCCATTGCATGAGTGAATAGTCGAAGGAACGAAACGGACCATCGACAAATCCGTAAGACATTGAAAAGGAAACTAGTAGCTAAACTACGATGACACTTTTACCTTCTCGAACCAGTTTCAACATGTCCGCTTCTACTGTTCTTATGGACATAAAGAAGGGGGGCAACGAAAAGCGGAACGAATTCGTTTGGGTTAACCAAGAACGTATTTATGCAATCGCTTTGTTGGCTACTGGCAGTCCTCAAGATGCTCAAGAGATAACTATCGCAACGTTCAGAAACGCATTCGCTTCCTTAAAACAAGCGTTGCCGAAAAAAGAAAGTGACGTAACCATATGGGACTGGTTGTCACAATTTGTCGTTGAAGCATGTGGCGAATATCACGCCAGTCATTCAGATCCTCCTGCTGAAGGCGACATTGACCCCGCGGCTGACGGTTCCGCCAATATGGATTGGGAAACCACGGTTCTTTTAGGTGTCCAACGTATTAGAAGATGTCTCGGCTCATTGCCTGAAGACCAGCAAAAGGTTTTCTACCTCAGGCATCACTTGGACCTCAACTACGATCAGATTTCAATTGTTCTGAATCAATCCGTCGAAATGACGATGGCCTCTTTGTTCAGAGCAAGAGTTCAAATCGTAAAGTGCCTGGGTCGAGGATAAGAGATGCCCCATAAATTTTTGCAGGTGTAAACAGAGTAATGAGCTGCAACGAGTACAGATATATAATCCAGCACAGATTCGACGAAGACCTCGATCAAGACGACGTCAACTCGGTCGACGATCACATCGATGCATGTGAATCTTGTGCGAAGTTCGAACATCAACTAGATCAAATGATCCAGGGCGCTGAAGAGATGCCCCTACCTGAAGAGCTGACTCCGCCTAATCCGGAAGCTCTGGCCAAAATGGTTCAAGACAAATTGCCACAACAAAAGTCTTCTGTCTTTTCCATGTTTGCAAATATGTTTGGTGGTTCCAGCGGCGGCAATTCTGCCAAAGCTACTAAAACAAGAATCAGTGACAAGAAAACCGAATTTCCAAAACGGGCCGCCAAAGGCGCACCGCCGGAAAAACATCGCAACGCCCAGGAAGCTGCTGACGACAAAGACATGTCCAGCCGCCTCAAGTCTCTTGCGCGCGAACCGGAAGAAAGTCGTGACGTGCAGTCGACGACTAAAGGTTTGGGCGAGAAATTCGGATTCGGCAGCAACGCCCTCAGTCCACAAGATGCAGCTACACCGCTGACTCTTGCCGAATCGATTCGCAGAAAGATTTCCGAATCGCAGAAAATCTCCGTTGACGAAGAAGATGGTGGCGGCATCGCGTCCGAAGACCGTCTCTCACCTGCAGCAGCAGGCGGCGGACAAGACAATTGGAACCAACCTATAAAGATGCCCGGCGGCCAGGCGCAGCCGGATGCCGGCTGGACGCCGCAAGGTGGACCGCCCGCTAACAATTGGACGCCTCAAGGCGCTCAGCAGCAGCCTCCTCCCGGAGGTCAGCCCAACGACATCGGATTAACTCCGGGTAGCGAGGGTTGGTCGGCAGACCAGCGTGCACCAAAAGGCACCAGTTCTGGTGACGAAGATGCTGGTTGGGGTCCTCCTCCAGCCGGTGGTGCCTGGGAAGATCCAACCGGTGGCGCAGGCGCAGGACAAAATCCAGGACAAAACCCTAATTTTCAAGCCTCGCAGGCAGCGCAATCAGGCGCGTGGGACGGTGTGCCGAATGGTGGCGCTCCACCTCCGCAAGGCGGCCAAAACCCAGACGGCTCTTGGGGAGCCGGAGCTCAAGCGAGCTGGGCGAATTCGCCTTCACCGACTCAACCAACATCAGATCAATTCGGCAGCGGAGGCTGGAACGTTCCATCCGCTAAAGCCAATCAAACAAGTGCACCAGTAGCAGAAGGTCCTCCTCAAAACGCGAACGCGAACTGGGATGGAGCACCTGGTGGTGGCGCCGTAAATTCATGGGGCGGAGCTCCGCAGAGCGAGCCGGCTGGAGCGAAGGGCGCCGGCGGCTGGTCTGAAGGCGGCAGCACTGCAAGCGGTTCGTGGGATGCCACCAAAGCGGAGGCACCAGCGGCCGGAAATTCATGGGGTCAGCCAGCTGCAGGCGCGGTTTCCGGCGATAGCTGGGGCGGCCAAAACGCGGCAAAACCCGCGGAGAACGAACAATGGGGCGGCAGCACCGCAGCACCGACGCAACAAGCGGGCGGTAACTGGAGCGGTGGCGCACCAGCACCACAATCACAGTCAGGCGACAGTTGGGGCAATCCCGCTGGTGCCACGGCGCCAGCGCCGGCAGCAGCGGCAGGCGGATGGGGAACACCGGCTTCCGGTGCCGATTCAGCCAGCAACTGGGGCGGCGGTGGCGCCGCACAATCAGCATCGTGGGGAGCCACTCCTCAAGGGGCTCCTGCACCAGCAGCCGATCCTCAAGCTACTTCATCTCAAAACTGGGGATCACCACCTGCAACGGCTCAACCTGCCGGCGGATGGGGACAAGCAGCACAAGCACAAGCTCCCGCACAAGCTCCCGCTGCCGATGCAAGCGGTTGGGGCACACCGGCTGCACCTCCTGCAGCAGCGGCTCCACAAGCGGATTGGGCAGCTTCAGCCGGCGCCGAACAGTCCAGTGGCTGGGGTGGTGGCACAGCGGCTCCGCCGGCTAAATCAGCCGATGCCAGCTGGGGTGCACCAAAAGAAGGCACGGGCTGGGACTCTCAACCATGGGAAGACAAGTCAGAACCCAAGAAGATCGAAAAGGATCGCGGCAACTGGTCCATCGAAGCAGAACAGATGGAAACAGGCACGTGGAACAACTACGGCGGACAGGCCAACGCGGCTCTGGGAGCCAATCCTGGAGTTCCGCCTGCAAGTCAGGTCGCCAATGAAATGTCGGCGGATCGGTTTGACAAACCGATTCAAGAAAGAGCTGCCGAACCAGCTCAAGCCGCTCAGGGTGCCGGAACTTCCGACAGCCATTGGGATGCGCCGATCTCGGAAAAGTTGAAAAACAAAACCGATCAAGGTCTGACACCACCGGCGGCGGCACCAGGTTGGGGCACACCAGCTCAACCACCAGCGGCGGCACTAGCAGCGCCGGCAGCTCAGAGCGGTGAGAACAGTCACTGGGATCTGCCGATTCAAGAAAAAATCAAAGCACAACAAGCAGCAGCCGCCGCGGCAGCTGCCGGAACACCTGCACCGTTCGGTCAAGCGGCCGACCCGGTTCAACCGTTCAGTCAACCGCCTGCATTTGGTGGCGCACCTGATCCTGCCGGCTTCCAGCAAGGTCAAGCACCAGCTTTCGGCGCACCAGCCGGAGCACCTCCTGCATTCGGCCAACCGACCGGCGCACCGCCGTCGTTTGGAGCACCACCTTCGTTCGGCGCACCGCCAGCCTTTGGCGCAGCACCTGGCGCAGGAGGATTCGGAGCACCACCGGCAGAACCACCACCAAATCAGTTTGGTGGCGCGCCGCCTCAGTTTGCTGCACCACCTGCGCAACAACCTCCGGCTCCCGCCGCCCCGGGTGCACCAACCTGGGGAGCACCGCCGGCTCCAGTGCAAAGCGCCGGAATATTCGGCAAACAACTCGACGACAGTGCGATGGATCAGATCTTCGACGGTCTGGGCATCAAAGAGAATTCAGTTCAAGCCAATCAAGCAGCGGCAGCAGCCCAGCCGCAGCCGCCTGCCATGCCGACTCCTCCAGCCATGCCTGCCGCACCACAAATGCCGCCGGCAACAGGATGGGGAACGCCGGCACCAGCAGCGATGCCAGGGATGGCGCCATCGGCCCCGGCCGGAGCGATGTCTTTTGCACCGGAAGTGCCGGCAGCGGCTGAAGCACCAAGATTCACAGCGATTCAACCGAAAGAGCAGCAGCCAGCGATGCCGCAGCCGCCTGCCATGCCGACTCCTCCAGCACCCGCTGCTGCAGGTGCAAAACGCGGCAACGGCATGTTCCAACTGGACGATGACGCCGTCGATCAAATCTTCGCCAAGATCGGCGTGGAAGAATCTTCTATTCCAGTCAATCAACAGCAACAAGCAGCACCTGCTCAGGCAGTTGCCGCACCGATGCCTCAACAGCCTGCACCACCAGCGATGCCACAGCCTCCAGCGATGGCACCACCTCAGGCTATGGGTGGAATGCCGCAAATGGGCGCACCTTCCATGCCGGCGGCTCCAGCCGCAGGTTCTCCTCCGGGATTTGGGATGGCTCCTCCTAGTGGCTTCGGCGCTCCGCCGATGGGTGCTCCAGCAGCAATGCCTGCACCACCTGCGCCACCAGTGGCACAAACTGCCAATCAAGCGAAAGGACTGTTCCAGGTCGATGACAGCGACATGGACAACCTGTTCGACAAAGTATTGTTGAATCCTGGCGCCGAACCAAAGACCGGCACAGGGATTCCTCCAGCGCCAGCCGCTCCGGCACCGATGCCAACTCCGATGCCACCACAAATGCCACAGCAACAAGCCGCCCCACCTATGGGATTCGGCAGCGCTCCAGGCAACGGACAATATCCTGGAATGCCGCAAGGCGCTCCTCAAGCACCGATGCAACAACAACAACAACAACAACAACCAATGCCTGAGCCACCACCGGCGATGGCTCACGTGCCCATACAATCTTCGATGCCACCACCGAAGATTGAAGGTATCGGCAAACTCGACGCTAGCGCCGACGTAGCTGAAACCGGCTCGGGACGTATCGCTGCAATCGGTAAATTCTTGCTCGACCAGAAGGATCTTGAAAAACTCAGCAAGATCACTGCTGCCGATCAGCAAGATATCAAAATGCGTATCCTCACTCTCGAGGCTTCCGAAGATCTCCAAACTCTCTTGAGCGAGATCGGCGGACAGGAAAAAGTAATCGGTTCAGTCATCGTCGGACACGATGGCTTGCTAATCGCCAACACCATGCCAGAAGAAGTTGATGCAGAATCGATCGGTGTATGGGCTCTGGGTGTGTACATGAACACCGAGCACGTCACCAAGAAGATGGGACACGAACGTGTCCACCAGGTTGTCTCACGTACGCCGCGAGGCTACGTTGTAATCGCCGACTTCGGCGGCGGACTTCTGGTCACCATCACCGAAGGCACCGACACAGATACACTCATCCCACTGATGAGAAAAATCACCGACCTGGTCTCATAAGCTACCGTTGGCAAACTGGCGAACCAAACCAGCAAGCGAACCAGGAGAACTAACCAGGGCGAACAAAATCCCAGGACTGCAAACCGCGGACGAAGTCATTCTCCGCGGTTTTTCATTGTTCGCGTTCTCTTGTTAAATCTCAGGCGGGAGGTTCGCATGGAATGGTGAACCAGAAGCGGCTGCCTTTTTCTCGTTCGCAGTCGACGCCGATGGAGCCGTGGTGCTGTTCGACGATTGCTTTGCAGATTGCCAGTCCAAGTCCGGTGCCGCCTTTGTGCTTGCCGTCTTCGTCGCGGATTTGTTGGAAGCGTTCGAAGATGATTTCGCGGTATCGCAGTGGAACACCTGGACCCTGGTCGATGACGGAGACTTCGATTTGATTCGAGTCACTGTTTTTGCTTACAGATATTTCGACAGTGCCACCATCGGGGGTGAACTTCAATGCGTTGGAGAGAAAGTTGACGACGACTTGAACGACTCTATCCTGGTCGCAGTAGAATGTGGTGTCATCGAATGGTTGTGTTTCGATCTTTATTTTCTTCGTTTCAGCCAGATCTTCAACGGCTTCTACCGAACGGACTAATGTTTCATCGACATCGCAGATCTCAGGTGACAGGCTGATTGTGCCTGATTCGATTTTTTCCAGATCCAATAAATCGGTTATCAGCGCGATCAATCTTTCGATGTTCGCCGACGCGCGAACAGCACCGTCTCGCGCATCAGGACTCATTTCTCCGAACACGCCCATCTCCAGAATTTCGAGATAGCCTTGCACTGAGTTTAATGGAGTGCGGAGTTCATGACTGACCATGGCGACGAAAGCCTGGCGCATCCGCTGAATCTCTAGCTTTTCTGTGATGTCGACGAGAGTGAGGAGAAATCGTTTGTCGCCTTTGCTGTCGAACGGGGTGATGGAAAAATCGATATCGATCGAATCGCCGGAAGCGGTCGACGCTTTTAGCTCGACAGATCTGTCTTGAAAATCCTGGTAGACATGAGTCATCGCGTCACCTTCGACCTTCTTCAGATCAAGCGACGGAATGATTTTTGAAAAATGCAAACCCTTCAAATCGTTGGTTGAATAAGCGAACATCGATCCAGCGCGTGGGTTGGCAAACATTATTGTTCCGCTTTTGTCCACCGTTAGAATCCCGGTTGGCATGCTGTTAATCAGCTGTCGGATTCTCAATTCGGCCTCTTGAGCGTCATTGAGAGCAAGTCGTTCTTTGCGCGCGGCCTCAGTCAAATCGAATGCCATCTCGTGAAAGACCGCGTCGAGTTTTGCGATTTCATCGTCGCCGTACAACTCAGGACGCAGACTCTCACCGACTTTCAATCGTTTAGTATTGTCTACCAATACTTCCAATCGTTTGATAATGTTTCGTGTGAAGAACACAGCCATGGCGATTGCTATCACCACATTAAGTACCAGACCGGCGGTGAGCAAAAGGCGAGTGTTCTCACGCCATTTCTTTTGGAGTACCGGAGACTGGTCCTCTATGCGGCGTTGCGAGCGCAGTAACTCCTGAAAGTCTGGTACGATTTCGCGATTCATTTGTTGAAAGCGATCTTTGTTTTTTAGAACATCTGCCAGATCAGACAGAGAACCTTCGTTGTTGATTACATTGCGCGCGCGATCGGCTACGTCGAATACGACATTGAATTTGCCGCGAATTTTCTTCAGGACTTCGCGTTGATACTTGTCCTTCGATAGGTTTTGGTCGAGAAAATCAAGATTCTCTTTGAGTTCTCGAATCGCTCGCATGTATTTTTTTTCGTGAAAACTATCTTTGGTGCCGATGAAATCTTTGATCGAATAAAGTGCGACATAGTGCAATTCAATCAAATGGTTGCTTGCGATTGTGATGCGTCGCAGGCGGTCTTGGCTGCGCGCTTCTAATTCGGCTTGATTTAACAGCGCGAGCAAACTGCCGACGAAAATGAACTCGATCGCCAAAAGCACCGCGACAAGAAATAAGCCCTGGTGGCTTAATTTGAAGCTGAATGCAGTGGGGTTCTGTGACATTGCACCGGCACGTTCGGAAGATAGAACGGAAGTGGAACAGCATGTCACTGAAGATGGAACAGCAGGTCCAGTTTCTTACTGAGTCAGAACGAGTGTTGTCGACTTTGTCGTGAGCGACGGAGAGCCGCTGAGCGGATCGATTGTCGGTTGTGGATCTCGCGATCAGGATTCCGACGGTTCACTTTCGGTCTCTAACTTATATCCCACCCCGTGGACGGTCTTAATCAAATCACCGTCGGGGTCGATCTTCTTTCGAAGGCGCTTCATCGTCGTTCGCAACGCCTGACCGGCGGAGCCGGAGTTGTTGGGCCATACTCTGTTCAGCAATGCTTCGGTGCTGAATACCTGGTTGGGATGTCGCATAAAAAATTCGAGCAGTTGAAACTCGCGATTGACCAGAGGGATGACTTCGCCCTCTTTGATGACTTGGAATTTCGATGTGTCCAGTTCGACGTTGCCCAGTCTAAGCACATTGTTGCCTGGCGCTAACGGTGCCGGTCTTCGCAGCAACGCTCGAATGCGAGCACCAAGTTCTTTCATGTGGAATGGCTTGGTGACGTAATCATCAGCCCCTGCATCAAGACCTTTTTCTTTTTCTTCAACAGAGTTTTGTCCGGTCAAAATAATGACCGGAGTTTTGCGCCCTGCGGTTCGAAGAGCCTTGAGTACTTCGAGACCGGATAAGTCAGGAAGACCAAGATCGAGAACGATGACGTCATAGTCGTAGGTCCGAACGCGCGACATGCCTTCGCTGCCGTTGAAAACGTTCTCTACTTCGTAATGCTCGAACAGCAAATAACTGCGCACGACTTGTGCGAGATCTTCATTGTCTTCGACGAGCAGAATTTTTGTCATTGACGCCTACACACCATATCCGGTATCACACAAGAACTCTGGCTTAGTGGCAAATTTGAATGTTGTTTTTCTCAAAATACTTTTGATGATATTCTTCGGCTTTGAAAAATGGCTTGGTATCAACAATCTTGGTGGCTATTGGCTTTTTGAATGCGCCCTCTTTTTCGAGGCGGCCTTTAATTTGATTTGCTAACTTAGTTTGTTCTTCGTTATGGCAAAAAATCGCGGAGCGATATTGATCGCCGACGTCCGGACCTTGACGGTTCAATTGCGTTGGATCGTGTAACTGGAAGAATGCCTCCACCAGTTGTTCGAACGAAACAACAGCCGGATCGTAAGTCACTTCGACAGCTTCGGCATGCCCGGTTTGGCCGCTGCAAACATCTCTGTAAGTCGGCCCGTCAGTATGACCGCCGATGTAACCGCAAAAAGCTTCCGAGACGCCTTTGATTTTGCGGAACTCGTGCTCAACACCCCAAAAACATCCTGCAGCAAATGTGGCAACGTCCATGACGATTCTCCCAAACTTAAGACCTAATAGATTTTACCCGACCACGGCACAATTGATCGCGGAGTTTGTGACTTGGCATCGAACAGTCTGTACCCCCTCCATATATCTGGGCGCAGCGCGAAGAGAGTTTTTTTTTCCAGCTGTGAAGTGCGTGACGAGGACCAGTTAGCCAGATACAACAGAAAAGAGACTCTCGGCGCACGCGAACATGTCGATGTCGAGGAAAGCAGATACAAGGTAAAGAAGAGAGATTGGACTCCCAAATAAATCCAGTACTTTAGAACGAAGACCCGTACCAAAGTAAAAGGGCAATGCGCTTGGCATCACCCTTTCACCTTTATTTCATTCGATCAAAGACTGACGACGTTCAGCGCGTTACGGCTGGACTTCGGCGTCGATGATGTCTTCGTTGTCTCCGCTTTGCGAGGAGCTGCTGGAGCCACCGCCGCCAGGACCGGAGCCGCCGCCTGCTGGAGCGCCTGCTCCGACTGGTTGGCGTGATTGGATGTCTTGTTGAATCAAGACTTCCATTCCGCGAAGGTCGTTCATCAATTTCTTGAGTTCTTCGACGTTCGGATCCGGATTCTCGGTCTTCTTGCGGATGTCGGCGATGATACCATCGGCTTTCGCCTTGGTGCCTTCCGAGATGCCTTCTCCGGCTTCTTTCATAGCGCGTTCCATGGCGTAGCACATCGAGTCGGCTTCGTTTCTGACTTCGACTTTCTCTCTGCGCGTCTTATCTTCTTCCGAGTTGGATTCAGCTTCTCGAACCAGTCGATCGACATCATCTTTCGACAAGTTGGTTGTCGCGGTGATTGTGATCTTCTGTTCTTTGCCAGAGTTTTGATCTTTGGCTGAGACTGAAACGATACCATTGGCATCGATGTCGAAAGAAACTTCGATTCTAGGCATCCCGCGCTGAGCGGCGGAGATGCCGTCCAGTCTGAAGTTGCCGAGCATCTTGTTGTCGCGGGCCATTGTTCTTTCGCCCTGGAAGACATAAACATCAACGCCTGGTTGATTGTCTTCAGCGGTCGAGAAGATCTCTGACTTGTGGCATGGAATCGTGGTGTTGCGTTCCACCAATTTGGTGAAGACACCACCCATGGTTTCAATACCGAGTGACAATGGAGTGACGTCGAGCAGCACTACTTCTTTGACTTCACCAGCAAGAATGCCGGCTTGTACAGCAGCGCCGATTGCCACCACTTCGTCCGGGTTGACGCTTTGGTTTGGTTCTTTTCCGCCGGTCAAGCCTTTTACAAGGTCTTTCACTGCAGGGATTCTGGTCGAACCACCAACGAGTACAACTTCGTCGATATCTTTGTATGTCAGTTCAGCATCTTTAAGAGCTTGCTCAACCGGATTGCGGCAACGCTCTACGAGATCATGTGTGAGTTCGTTGAAACGAGCTCTCGAAAGGCGCATGTCCAAGTGCTTTGGACCAGTTTCGTTTGCAGTTACAAACGGCAAAGAAATTGATGTTTCAGTCACTGAAGACAATTCGATTTTCGCTTTCTCAGCTGCTTCAGTCAAACGCTGAAGTGCTTGAGGATCTTTGCGAAGGTCGATGCCATCTGATTTCTTGAACTCTTCAGCAATCCACTCAACTACGCAGTGATCGAAATCGTCGCCACCAAGGTGAGTATCACCGTGAGTTGACTTAACTTCGAAAACGCCCTCTCCGACTTCGAGAACGGAGACGTCGAAAGTACCACCACCAAGGTCGAATACGAGGATTGTTTCATCAGCTTTTTTATCGAGACCGTACGCAAGCGCAGCAGCCGTCGGTTCGTTGATGATACGCAGCACGTCCAAACCAGCGATGGTGCCGGCGTTCTTGGTTGCTTGTCTTTGCGAGTCGTTGAAGTATGCAGGAACCGTGATTACTGCGCTATCAACTTTCTCGCCGAGATATTTTTCAGCGTCTTCTTTCAGTTTGCGAAGCACCATCGCCGAAATTTCTTCAGGCGCGTAGTCTTTGCCACCAACGCTGACTTTGACACCTTCATCAGGTCCTTTAACAACTCTGTACGAAACCTTGGTGCGCTCGGAATCGACTTCGTCGAATCTCCGACCAATGAATCGTTTAATTGAATAAACTGTGTTCTGCGGATTCACAACCGCCTGTCTACGAGCCAATTGTCCGACCAGTCGTTCACCAGATTTAGTGAATGCTACGACTGACGGAGTTGTTCTCCCACCCTCGGCATTGGCAATTACGGTTGGCTGTCCGCCTTCCATGACAGCGACGACCGAGTTCGTCGTTCCCAAATCGATTCCTACGGATTTACCCATACTTTCTATTCGCCCCCTTTGCGATACCTGGACGGAAAACCGTCTCGAGAAAGCAGCAATTAACCAACATGCATTAGCAGGTTTCGGCGTTCAATTTGAAGCGACTTCAATCTTCCTGCCAGTCAAACTTGACGCATCCATCTCTCAATGTATTAAAACCAGCCGGGCATACCCCAAAACGCTATCTTTCCTTAATCATCTATTGCGATAAACTCGGGATTCGCTAATACTGGCTTGAGCTGGAGCTGACAGCTTTTGGCGCCCGGACCCAAATCTCGAAAAGCCTGAAGGAAGGCAGCCTGTTGATGTTATTGGAAACCTATAAATTCGTTTTATCCGTTACAACCGCAGTCATTTTTTGTTACGGGATAACCGGACAAGCGGTTACGGCGCAAACGCCTATTCCTCAGGATCAGTTGTCAACCCCACCGTTGGTTCAGCCGGTCCAATCACCTGACGCGCCGCCCGATTCCGTGGACTCCCAGGTGCCGCCTCCGCTCCCGCCCAATCAACAGCAGCAATCGAGCAGTCCAGTAGTTCCGGCGCCGCCGGCTCAGTTGACGCCGGTAGCGCCCCTGCAGAGCATGCCTCCGAGCGCGCCGTCAGACTTCACGGACAAGCTGGTTCTAAAAAAAGGACTGAAGATCGTTTTTCCGATCACAAACGGTTTGGATACAAGATGGCATCTGGTCGGCAACTACAACTTTATTTGTGACATCGAATACAACGATCAGCGCGGCTATCGCTTTCAGTGGCACATGACCAGTCCAGCCAATGTTGGGGGTTTGCGTGCAGTAGAACCGGAGGATCGCAAGGACGCCAACAAGGTTAGCTTCTTCTATCCTGCTAATGAAGCGCAGGCACTGATTGGTTTTTCGAGTATCGTCAGAATATCTGACTCTCTTTATCATCAAATAAAGAGCGGTCAAGTCACACCATTCGAACTTGATGGTCCCGATAGTCCGCTGGTCTACAAGCGCGAGATGAAACCGTTGCCTCATCAGATAGTCGCCGAAGGATATGAGACCATCACCGTAATTCTTGATGGCATGCGCCTCCCCGTTCGCTCTATCCGAGCGAAGACAGACGCGGGATGGACGTATTGGATTTTGGATAATCCAAAGTTTCCAATCATGCTCCAGGGAACCGGACCATTTCAATGGAGCGAATTGAAACTAACTTATGCCGATGGATTCCTAAATAAGAAGCCGATCGGTGGTGGCACCCGCGGTGACTTGAATAAAGCTCAGCGCGAAGCCGACAATTTGATCAAACAGCTCAAAGCCAAGGGACAAGCCACTTCTTATTTGATCTTGTTTGATTTCGACAAAGATACGCTTAAACCATTCGCCCGACAAATTCTGACTGTGATAGCGAAATACTTGATCGACAATCCCGAAATAAAAATGACGGTCGAAGGTCACACATGCACCATCGGCGGCAAAGACTACAACGTCAATCTTTCCGGGCGCAGAGCCAGAAGCGTCAAACAATTTTTAGTGGACGCCGGAATTTCAGAGGAACGATTGAAACCAATCGGATACGGATTTGCAAAACCAGTCGCTTCGAACAAAACATCGAAGGGTCGCGCGCGCAATCGGCGTGTTGTGTTCACCGAGTTCAAATAATTATAGGCTTGGGTATATACCCTCAAGAAGTACGCAGGATTGTTATGCTCAAAAAGCGAATGCAAGCGGGGGCGCAAGAGGGACCTCGTCTCGTCAATGGAGTGCTGAAGTTTAAAGAACTTCCGTGCCCGCCTGAGCTGGATTTGCTCAGGCAGATGCTCGAGCATGCGCAAAAGGCTGGTGGCAAGGTTGTAGAGCAACAGTGGTTAGTCGAAGACCGAAACGAAATTTTCATTTTGCGATGTTCGGCTGCACCGCAGGAAGAGCCGGTCTGGGTATTTCTGACGGGACCCTTGAGTCGCATGCCGACTGAGAAATGGAATTATCCGTCTACCGATGTAACTTTGATACATCAAATCATTCACTCCGAAACACAAGGCGCAATGGCTGAGATCGTCAGCGATGGCGGCGACATGCTTGCGCCTTCAGTGGCAGCGCTTACTGTGGCTTTAGCGGACCGTTCAGAGCCCGAGCCGTCGGCGAATCAACCGCCTCCGAGGCCAGCACAGCAAGTTTCAACCAAACAACAAATTGAAACCGGAACGCATGCCATCCTGCAAGGCGATCTTGTTCTCGTTCAATTGCCGACTGTTTTGCAATCCATTCAGATGAGCAAGATGACAGGACGATTGGAACTTCGCAATCAGGATGGCACATCGGATGTTTACTTCGACGATGGAAGGCCGGTTCACGCCCAATATTGTGGTGCCAGCGGCGACATCGCTTTGATCGAATTATTGAGCTGGCAGGACGGCAAGTTTCGTTTCTTTCCTGATGAACGCACGGCCGAACACTCTATCAAAAATCGTTTAGATTCGCTGCTAGTCGAGGGTATGACCTTCGCCGATCAGAACATGTATTTGAACCGACATGGTCTGACAACATCAACATATCTGATTCGCAAACGACCGGAAATGACGCAAGTGGAATTCGAAACGATCTTGCAGGCACACCCTGTTGACGTCCGTTTAGCAGGAAACTTTTACTGCCAGATCGATGATACTCGAACGCTGCTTGATATATTGCGGGTCATGCCGCTGCACAAAACGGAGTGGGTGCCACTCCTGTTTCAACTGATCACCCAGGGTATATTGGTGCCTTCGGAGAAGCCCGCCAGAAGCCGACCGGTGCTTGTTCCTGCCGCTGATGATATCGACTTTACCGCGATCGAAGCTTCTATGCGCGGTTGCTTCAGAGCAGATACAGGAGTTTTAAATTACGGAGCGCTCTTGTTCTTTATGCAACAAGAATTCTCTCGTTATGAGGCAGCCGGAGTGCCTTTCAGCTTGTTGCTTTTCGAAGGACTAATGAATTTCAATCGCGAAGTGCGACCTTTACCGGAAGCCGCAGCGAGAGAAATGATCCGTCGAACGAAATCAATGATTCGACCTTTTGAAATATTCTCGCATTATAAGCACGCGGATTACGCGCTGCTACTGCCGATGACAGACGTTAAGACTGCGGCTCTGGTGGCACAGCGGTTGCTGGAAGCGTTCAAAACGATACCAATAGTAGAAACCGAAACATACGAATTTAGAATCGGCGTTGCAGGAATTCCAAGCGACGGAAACAATGTTGCTTCGATGCTCGCCTCAGCCCAACTGGCTAAACAACGCGCTATTGAGACGCGATCAGCAATGGTTTTGTTCAGAACGTTATTGTCATAGTCAGAAATTAATGCAAGCGGACGGCTTGTTCCATTCCAGCGGAACCTAGTTTTGTAGTTGGCACCAACGAGGCGAGATAGTTTCCTTCACTGCGGTAATTGAAGGCGTTTGGCAGAATGTCGAGCGGGTCGTTTATTGATTTCATTTCGGCTTTGCCCAGACCGGGTTCGAACCGTAGACTCAGACGTGAGCTTACTATCGGAACTGATGTGCCGAACCACATTACCTCTGCAGTAATTGGTTTCCCATCGAACGAAATCGGTTGGACAGTAACTTCGCGAGTGTTAGGAGAAAGTTGTGTTTGCAAAACAAGTTCTTGCGACTTCCCGCCAGGAACCTGCACGTCAACTCGTTTGACTTTCGAGTGAAAAAACTCGGGTGGTTTGGTGCCTTCTAAAGCGGTGTCAAAAAGTTTCGATACATTGGCTCGAGCAGCGGCGACATTCTCGACACTATATACGGTGCTCGTGTGAACAGCGTTACCGACAGCCACGGGAGGCGCCACTTTCTCTCCATGACGCTGGACGCGGTCAATATGCCAGGTCGGCGATGCCATACCTTTGCCATTCTCAAAACCAGATTTGACGATGCCGATTACTTCAGCATCCATATTGAATAGGGCGCCACCACTGTTGCCTGTTTCAACTGATCCACGGAAACGGAGGTCCAGAGGCGTTTGGCGCAAATCGTGTGGTATCACAGCCGGTGATGCTGTCAGGGAGTTGTGACTGTCGAAGTGACCGACCGCGACAACACTGGTTTCATCTGGTGCTTTGTAGCCTTCTTTGTTTTTGAACCGCGCACTCAAAAAAGCATCGAAAGAACTGCGGTCTCTCAACTGGATAATTGCCAGATCCGGTGTTGGATCGAACGCCACTGTGTGAGCCTTATGAGGTCTGCCTAGCGCATCGAAAAGAGTGATGTCAGAAGCATTTTCAACAACGTGGTAGTTAGTCACCAGTTTGCCCTCGCCCAGTGACACAGCGCTTCCTGACAGCGCTTCAATTTTGTCACCGCGCACTGCCACCACTTCGACTTTACCAACAGACTGACTGCCGATTTCCATAATTTTTGCTATCGGCGATTCCGCCGGAAACTTCTGAAGCACTGGAGCGCGAGTGCCTGCTTCAACTACCGGGATCTCGACCGTGCCGCGAGAAGGCATTAAGGTTTGATTCTCTGCCGTTCCGCGCACCATCTGTGTCGCCGTCATTCCGTCAGACGGTTTGAATCCTGCGCTTTCGACGTTGACTTGTTTCGCCAGCGGTCTTGCTACCATCGAGCTGCTGCCACCAATCGCACCTGGTTCCCGGCTCAACAAGCCAGGCTTCAACGATTCTGAGTGAACGGCGCCTGGTTCAATTCTTGTATTTTTGCTGCCCACCAGTCCCAGTGTCGATTCAGGTTCTATTCTAAATGCACGAGACGGCGTTTCCGTTCCGAAAAATTTCCTGGAAGCGACTTTGCCGGCGCCAATTCCAGCCATGCCGCCAGCGCCGAATATGCCGAAGTCGACAACGAACGGTCCGAGCGTTTCGCCGATTGCCCTTTTATTACGTTCTGCATTCTCTGGAGTTTTCCAGGTGTCCTGCATGATCGCTACGGTTTCTTCGCCTTTTCCGTAAACGTCTTTGGCAAATGCGCCAGCCAGTGCCAGCGAGCCGACCTGGGCCGAAAGTTTGAGCAGTCCAGCTCTACCTTGAGCGAGCGTCAAGCCGGTCGCCAAAACTGCAGAACTGCCGAATTTCACCAGCGTAGCCGGGTCAGTCAAAGCATGTTTGCTGCTGTCGACCGTGCCCTGTGCAGTCCCTCCGAGCACTACATCAGCTTGCCGCATCAGTTTCGTCAAAGTTGTTTCGTTCAGCCGCTTGCTTTCCGAATTGAGCTGCATCTCGACCATCAACGATTGCGACAGCGACTGCCCCGAATCAACGTCGGAACGACCTCGAACCAGGCGGTTTTCAGTGCTTAGCTTTGGCAGATCTTCAGGTGGCATTGGAGTCCATCCAGGCGAACTCCCTTATTTAATATCTAAAGTTCTAAGCTGTCAGTGTGGGAATTACGAACTGGGCAAAAAAATATAGCTCGGTGACATCAAAAACGCCACTGAGCGACACTTTGACCTACCAGAATTAATAGAGAACCAAACAAAGGAGGATTAAGCGAAACGCTGATTCCTAGAGCATCGTCGCGATCCAAACGAACCTCGAGAAGACAAACCGAGACAACACCGCGAAACACACCGCGAAACACACCGCGAAACACACCGCGAAACACACCGCGAAACACACCGCATTCAGTATCACACCGAACGCAGTATCACTCCACATGCGATACCGTTCATTATGCTAATTTTGATCTCACTCGATCAGTTCAAATCAAATTTTTCAAACTTACGTCCCAGACAACGGAGGCGGACCGATCGTGTCTTCACCCGCACCACCAGGGGCTTTACTCATTGCGCACCAGTCGTGCAGTTCTTTCAAAGTCATATTGCTATGCACGAGAAATTGTTCCAGCACGAGCATATCGTAGCGAGAGATTTTGGTTTCGCCACCATCCTCGTCCTCCGACAAATTGATGATGGTGTCAAAGTACTTGGTGACAAGTCGCAGCACTTCATACTCTTCCGGCGAGAACGCCTGCGGATTCATCAGCGCGACCATTATTTCTTCGCGACTGATGCCGTCATTGTTCGGGTCGAGTTTTGCAAAATTTTTCTCCAACAACGCGATGATCGTCGGACCGTCTAAATAGGTCTCGGAATCATCCATTGTCGGTTCAGCAGCAAGGTTGGTCTGCTCGGTGCCCTGGATGAGCCACCGAATGTCCGCGAGTGCCTGTTGTGCTGCGTCTTCTCTTCTCTTAACCATGATTACGCTAATAGTCTCCGCCTATTAGGATAATAACAATCACTTGTGATTGTCATCTGATCGCTGCCACTTATATTCCACGATTCGGCTAAAGAAATACGGCAGAACACTTAGAAAAGTCCAGGTCGATTAAATTTTGGCGCTGAATGCAGATGAAAAGCTGCCGTTTCTCATCGGGCATCACGTGCGCTAGTCCGCCGAGCTTCCACAGGACCTGCCACTCTTCAGCCGCGTCCACAAGGTGTTTATAGTGAACATCGACTTTTCGGGTTTCGTTGAAGGTGATGCCGTTGGCATGGAACGCCGCCATGATGCAGACATCGCGAGATTGCGCCGAATCGAATTCACAAATTTGTTGAGCGCCATTCAAGGTCTCGTCAGCGCTGCTGGATGTTTCTTTCAGCCAGGACAAAACCTTGTCGAGTTCGCTCCGCGACAGTGATTGGAGCGCTGGAATTTTCGCCTTCAAACTGTCGACATCGCCGTTCCAGCGTAGTTGTTTGACGGCATCGGGAACCAGCTCAGCGACTGACATTATGCGTTGGGCGATGGAGGCGTTTTCTTCGCTATACTCGACCAATTCATCGTTTCGGTAGTACAAAACCTTGTACCAAGACTGGCTTTTCGGTGGAGCCAGAGTGTACTCGATGCTTACGAAGAGCATCAGAATGCCATTCTTCGGAGTCGACGACTGACCGTTTAAGTTCAAATCCTCGAGATTAATTTGAGCCCAAAACACCATGGGCGCCCCGTTCTTGTCATTAGGCCAGGCAAGATTGTCGGTGCCGGGCATACCGCTAATCTTGCTTGCGGTCCGCGAAAGCGGTTGGTGGACCTCCCGGTAGACAAGCACGGGAACGGTAACCGTCAAATCAGAGAGCGCCGCCTCTAGCTGGGCGCGAATCTCCGGGTTTAGTCCTGACAAAATTGAATTTTCGATTGCAGACATGGAGACATATTATCAGGAGTGATCGGCTGGTTTGCGGGCAAGACACTCAGGTAAGCTAAAATCACAAAGATCTTTCAGGAGACGGGAATGCAATTTGTCAAAACAGCTGTGACATTATGCGCTGCGGTCTGGCTTGTGGCGCCGATTTCGGCGGTTGCCGCCGATGATGCGGTGAAGGCGAAGGTCGAGGTGCTGACGGTGACTAGCAAAACCGTCAAGGAAGGCAAGTCGGTTCCGATAAATCACACCGGCGATGGCAAAGATGTTTCGCCGGAACTGAGCTGGACGAAGGCGCCTGTGACAGCGAAAAGCATCGCTGTAACCTGCGAAGATCCTGATGCTCCGGGCGGTGTGTGGTTTCACTGGATCGTTTTTAACTTGCCGCCGACGACGGCGGGTTTGCCGGAAGGTATTGCGAAGACGCCGAGTATCGCAGCCGGTGCCGGACAGGGCACCAACGATTTCGAGAAGGTTGGGTATAACGGACCGGCGCCGCCTAAAGGCGCCGAGCATCGCTACCAGTTCAAGGTTTTTGCCCTGGATAAAAAACTTGATTTGAAACCTGGATGCGACAAGAAGCAGTTCTATAAAGCGCTCTCTGGTCATGTCGTGGGGCGGGGCAAACTGACCGGGCTTTACAAGCGACCATAGAGGTTTTAGAGTTACCCCATTAACGCCCCATTAATAAAATATTGCGTTCGGCAACTGCCGGCGGAAACTTGGCTATAGATAAAGAAAGGATGCCGGAAATTTCGGCGCATCTCAGGGAGGATGTCGTGAACATAGTCAAACGGGTATTTTTGTTTATCGCGCTGAACTTTTTGATCATGATTTCGATGAGCGTAATCATGGCAGTTTTCGGAGTGCAGCCTTATCTGCAACAGTCCGGATTGGACTACGGAAGCTTGGCGATATTCTGCTTGCTCTGGGGTTTTACAGGTTCGTTCATTTCGCTGCTTATGTCGAAGCAAATGGCGAAGTGGAGTTATCACCTGCAAATGATCGACGAGAATACGCGCGAGCCACAACTTCGTGAGTTGCTGAACATCGTGAAAGATCTCTCTAGCCGCGCGGGTATCGATAAGATGCCGGAAGTGGCGGTGTATCAGTCGGATGATATCAACGCATTTGCGACTGGACCCAGCAAAAATAACGCACTAGTGGCGGTATCAACTGGTCTTCTGGGATACATGAACAGAAACGAGATTGAAGCTGTGCTCGGTCACGAAATCAGTCACGTCTCGAATGGTGACATGGTGACGATGACCTTGCTGCAAGGCGTGGTCAACGCGTTCTCGATGTTCCTCGCCAGGGCGGTCGCGTTTGCTGTGACGCGAGATCGTAGTGGTCAGGGCGGAAATTCTATGTCGTACATTCTGGTGCGCGTCGTGCTCGATGTTGTGTTTATGCTTCTTGGATCTATCCTGGTCTCTGCCTTCTCGCGCCATCGCGAATATCGCGCGGACTACGGCGGTGCCAAGCTTGCCGGACAAGACAACATGAAGCAAGCGCTGATGAAACTGCGATCGCAATTCGAAAGGATTCAGCCGGTTTCAGGGACGGCGAGCACATTGATGATTTCGAATAAACCGTCCGGTTTGATGGACAGACTTTTTTCGACTCACCCGCCGTTGGATGATCGAATTGCACGACTGTCGAAGGCCGAAATCAAGTAATTCGCGGTGCGGTGAAGAACACGTGCCCGAGCCGTATCCGATGAATTAAAATAGGGAAACCGCTTCTTCGGGAGCGGTTTCTTTTTAGCGCTCAGCAAAGCATTGCAGCCGGAATACGGATAATAGTAAACGTTGAGATCAATCAACACGAGTAACGGAAGCACCGATGTGATATGTTAGCCGGACACTGTCGCAATGGAACCCAATGTCAAAGGGCAAAATCACAATAGTTTTTCTGATAATTTTCGGACTGCTGGTTTTAGCTATGCCTGTCTCGAATTTTTTCTTGCAACGACAAACTATTGAAGTCACAAGCGGCATTCCTGAATTCAAACCGGTTTCGAAAATCATGCAAAATAAGTGCGTCGACTGCCATACGCCGGGCATGGTCAGCGAACCATTTTATGGAAAGTTGCCTGGCGCAAGCCAGCTTATTCAAGCTGATATCGATGGCGCGCAGCAGCAAATAATATTTTCGAAAGAGCATCTAAAGGGCGAAAAACAATTCAGCAAATTGGAATTGGTTCGAATCCAAACCGTCGTGCAGAACAACGAGATGCCAATTTTGCCTTACAAAATGCTGCACTGGGACGCAGGCTTGACCAATGAAGATAGAGAAGCTTTCCTTGTCTGGATTCAGGCGCAGATGAAAACAGCGACAAACGCACCAAGTCCGGTTGAGGTTCCAAACGAACAAACACCCGTTAAATAGTGGGACAAATAAATAGTATTGAGGATGCCACAATGATAAATCAGGAGAAGCGAGTGACACGAAACAATCAAAAAGCAGTGAATGCGATCGGAAAAATTATTCCGTTTTTAAGTGCGATGATTGTAGTGGTGGCACCTGCTCTGGCTGCCGAGAAGCAGGCGTCATGGTCAGATCAAACGACTCAGATTTCTTACAAAGAATATTTTGATTTGTTGATCGCGACCAAGTTTCAAAACTTGAATCCGGCCGAGCCGATATCGATTGAGTTTGTTCCGAACACATCAGCCGATGATGCTCTGATATTCATCGTAAGACCTGTGGTGACGCCGGACTTCGATCTGACCGACGAGTCTTCGCAAAAGGGCGACATACTCAACAATTTCCGGAGCAACATCAACAAACAAGCAACCTCTCAATTAGCATTTGGCCGCAAGTTAATGAACGAGAAATCGGTGCTGACGCGCTGGCCGCGAGCCACTGTCGAACGCAATCTTGCAATTCGTTTCGTCAAAGCCGACAATGCGCGCGAAACCGTGGCGATTACAACCGGCGGCAAAACGGTTTTTGAGAAAAGCGAAATTGCTGCCGAGACCGCGCTTTTGAAACCCCGTACAGGCGAACTCTGGGTCGAGTAGGATAGACTGAATTCGAGCACTCGCAATTCTAAGAAACGAAAAGGGAACGGAATTGAAAGACGACATCCTCTCTAGAATTTTTCTTGTGATTCCGGCATGTTGCGCGAGCGTGATTGTAAGCGCACCGGGCGACGCTTTTGAAGTACCGGTTAGCGAACTAGTTCCAAGCAGTTTCAACAATCAGTTGAACGATCAGTTGAACAGGAATTCGCGGGCGTTCAAAGCAGCAGGTTCATTCCAGATCGGATATGGACGAAGTCTCGATGTGGTGTTAGACAACGGACGCGCGAAAAAAACTCTGATCGCGCAGAATGACGGCGGCGATTCCGGAGCAGGCAGCATCACGCCTGACAAAATCCGATCGGTCGTTGAAATCAATTTGCGGCAAAAATTGAACGCGCCAACCACAGCCGCAGAAAATTCTCAAACAGTCATTCGCTTTACGCTTACTAAGGCAGGTCAATTGGCCGGAACACCATCGATTAAAACATCGGCAGGCATGCCGGAATTCGACCAGGCGTGCCTGTCCGCAATCAACGGTGTTGTTCCATTTCCTGCACTGCCGAATTATCTTTCGGATATTCAGTTTGTTGCTATTTTTCACGCAGGCAAGGCACCATGGGCGGAGCTAAAAGTTGAAGGTAACGATTCGAGTGGTGGCTCAACATCATCTGGTGGCAGCACCGGTCAATCAGGTTGGACTAAGCCTGCGGGCGGCTCATCGTCCGGTGATTCCGCGGCGTCTGGGCAATCAGATTGGACCGATCCTTCTATAGCTGCCAGTGCAAATCAGTCAGGTTGGACGCAACCTTCCGGTAGTGCTGCGGCGGCTCAATCAGGATGGACACAGCCGCCCGGAAGTTCTTCAAATCAATCATCGTTGACTCAACCTCCCGGCGGCTCGCCGTCCAATCAATCTTCATTGACGCAGCAGCCAGACGGTTCTTCAGCGTCGCCGCAATCAGGAAACTGGTCGGGAGAACTGCAAGCTCAACCGATGGAGTTAACCAGTACCGCTCAAAGTTTGGGAGGAAAACCACCTCCGGCGACAAACACAAAGTCACCTGCCAACCAAACACAGGCGAAAAATCTACCGCCGAAAAATCAGAAACCGAACGCGACTGCAAATCAGAGCGCCTCCTCGAAACCGGCAACAGGCGGGTCTGGACAAACACCAACAGGCGCAATGCCACAAGGACAAAAACTAGCAAACGTTCCGCCTCATCATCAAAATCCGGTCCATCAGGGAAATCAAAAACCGATTCAGCAGAATCAACAACAACAACAACAACAACAACAACAACAACAACAACAACAACAACAAAGCAACATCGCACCGCAAAACAATACGCTATCGAGTGGACAGTCACCGCAAACTGATATGACCGGTTCGCAAGATCTGACTCAGCGAGTGGTTTTGCTGAACAACAATGCGGTGGTGGCAATCGCCGACAATAACTACGAGATGGCGATCAAGAAATTAGAAGAAGCCTTAAAAATCGATCCAACTTATCAACAAGCCCGAGCCAATTTGGCCATCGCGTATAACAACTACGGATTGCAACTGAAAGATCGCCCAGACGACGCTATCAAAGTGTTTCACAAAGCCTATGCGCTCGATCCTATGAACGAGAAAACTAAAATCAATCTCGACACGATCATTCAATACATGGGTAAGAATGCGAGGTCATTCAAGGACAGACTTGATCTCGGCAATAAAGCAGTTGCTCAAGGAGATCGGCTCGGGGCCCGCATCGAGTACGAAGCGGCGCTGGCGCTTAAACAAGATCCAATTGTTCAGCAAAAACTTCTTGCCATTGTCAATGGTGCTCCACTAAACTCACCTGCAGTGACCGGAGCTAATCCGGGCGGACAGCAGCCTGGTACATTTCAACCACCAGGGGGACAAACACAACGGTCTGGTGCACCAGGCGCACTACCCCATGGAGCAGGCACCGGCAAGCCTGTCACGCATATTGGCAAACCTCCGGCCGGCACCACCCCTGGTGCTCATAAACCGCCGGATCAGATGCCACCAGATAGCACCACAGACGGTGCACCTGCTGGCGTGGGTCAAAAGCTTGATACGATGTATCGAAACATAAAAACGCTTGAATTGAAAACCTTTGGTAAGCCGTTCGACTCAGACGACGTGTTAACCCGCCTCTCCAGGCTTGAGGTAAAGTTGCTGGGTAAAGCGCAACAGGGAAAACCGATGCGGCGGCTAGATGCGTTGTTGATTTTGCAGTAACAGCGCTCTGCGACTAATTCATGACGCGTTTTGAACTTTTTCGACACTGGATGCGATCCGGGCACCGCCCTCCTGCAAAGAAACGCAATCTTTGATCCGTATCCAATTAGATACATCTAATCAGCAGATGTATATATGTGGGTTGAAAGACCGTTTTGGTGGCAAATAAATAGTGGGTCTGGTTATGCCGAGGATTGCGCAAATGACGAAAAAAACTGCCGCCCTACTTTCAGCGTTTATCGTTTTGGAATCATGTGCGTGTTCTCGTCCAGCGCAGGCGTGGCCTAATCTTGGGGCATTGCTCAAAGGAGCAGCGGCGGTCAGCAAATCGGCTGGCGGCGCGACAAAAGGCGCCGCTGTAGCGGGTTCTGCGGCGAAAGTCGGAGGCGCGGCTTCAGTCGGAGCGGGCAAAGCTGCCACCGGAGTGGGAATCGGAGCCAGTCATGCCGCAGCCGGTGCAGGTAAAGCCACAGCTGTCGGTGCTCTAGGAGCAGCGGCGGCACATGATGCCTCCGCTGGCGGCAGAGCTGCAGTGGCAGCTGGAGCCGCAGCTGAGGGCGCATCAGGCGCTTCAGCCGGGCGTTCAGTCACGGGTGGGGCGACCGGGATCCAGAAGGGAATCGCGCCTGTAACCAAAGTTCAGAAAGGCATAGCACCGACCGCCAAGGTGAAAACCACCACCACTACGACATCCAGGTCGAAAGTCGCTAGAACAACTGCCGAGACGGCAAGTAACGCCACGAATCTCGTGCCGGACAACGACGGTGATGACGATCAGAAGAAAGCACCGACACCTTCGAGAATGGCAGGAAAGAGAAGCAGGTAGTTGAACTCAATTCTGCTCGGAGCTGCGCCAATCAGAACGATCACGATAAACAGGCATGCATGTCATTCGCTTGGCAATCCCAAGGTGGTTCAGTATCTGCACTCGCGTTAGACCGACTGGACGATCGAGCCAGCAACAACAAGGCTATCTCTAGATTCACTCCGGAGACAGCCATGCGATATATATTTTCAACTTCTAGTTTTCGGCGGGGCCTTGCGGGCCGGCTTCCGGAGCTGGTGGCGGTGGGTCCGGCTTATCACGATCTGGCGGTGGTGGTGGTGGAGGCGGCGTCGCATTCCCCTGCCTGCGTTGCTGAGCGAGAATGATCAGTGCTGCCAAAAGGTCTTGCTGCGATTGAATGGTCTCGTTGTCTTTTCCGTTGCCTGCATCTGCTGTGCCAGGAACAACCGCAGCCATCATCAGCAAGCTAAGACTTAAGAGCAATAAACGTCTCATTTAATACACCATGCCTAGAACTTAGTAAGAAACCAACATCTAGTTTCGTAGTTACGACAACAGGGCTTGAAAACCAACGAAGCCGCAACCAGATGCTGCCGCCCACTATTCTAAAGTACTCGCAGACCCTTTCTTGCATTACCCTTTCTTAATCACATGATAACCAGGGCAAAACCCCGGATAATTGCTGCTTTGCCGCCGACCTTCTCAGCCTCATGACAATGGTGTGTTTGTGCCAACGGTTGTTGAACTCGAAAACATCGCACTCGCCGATAACCCAGCTCACAACTGGTCGGACGAATTCAGCGCGTCTTCAAATTCAACTGTATCAACGCTCAGCCGCACAGAGACAAGCAGTCAGCTTCAAAATTTTGGTCGCAAGACCAAAAGCTCTTGGAGAACGCAAACTCCTGCATTGGCGATGTGCGCAATCGCCGGCGCGTTTCTCGGGCTATCGGCTCCTGGTCTCGATCAAGGATTCATAGCCTGGTTTGGCGTTGCCCCTTTATTCGCATTTATTTTTTCTGCCCGCTCAACTAAGACTGCGTGCCTTCGCGCTTTTGTTTTCGGCGCTTGTTACAACATGGTCTACCTGCATTGGTTCCTTACTCTAGACCCAGCCTGGGCCTGGTTCTCACCAAAGTTCACGGCGCTGACGGCAACATTCTGGTGGCTATTCGCCAGCTTCCACCAGGGCACCATATTCGGTGTCTTTGCGATTATTGCAAGAAAGATTCCTCTTAAAATCAATTCGATTAGAAGCGATGCATTGCCTACTCTTTTTGCCTTACCACTGTTGTGGGTGCTGCTCTTCAATAAATTAGGCAATCACCCGATTTTCGTCGGCATACCTTGGAGCATGCTGGAATACTCTCAGTACCAAAACATCGAACTCCTCCAAATCGCAAAATATATTGGTGGTATCGGGATTGGTGCCACAATCGTCATGTGCAATACGGCATTGTTTTTAGTCTTCGTAACTTTGATGCGACGAACCACCACAGTGGTTGATGGCAATGGAATACTGAAGATGGCGCCGTATCCGTCGAATCGTGAGTGTATAGCCAGCGTCGCCGTAGTTACAATGCTGCTCGCAGTAATTTTTACCTATGGTCATAACGCCGTTTTAAACCCGGCAGAAGCTGAAGAAAAACCTGTAGTCATATCCATACTGCAGGGCAACTTGGCTGGCACCATTCATGGTGCCAGCTCTGCTGACGTCGTCACCCGTTATGTAAAAATGTCAGAACGAGCGCCTCTGGGCATCTGCCTTTGGACTGAATGGGTTTTGCCTATCAGTTTGAATGAGAATAAAGCGATTCTCGATTTGCTTTTGACATTGTCGAAATCGCAAAACCAGGATTGGTTGATCGGTGCATTAGAAAGGGAAGGCAAGAAGACGTACAACGTAGTCTGCGGTCTGACCAGCGCAGGCCGGGCGGTTGAACCAACATACCGAAAACGTTACCTGGTGCCATTCGGCGAATTCATACCCCAGTGGCTAGCAGACTATGGTGTTCAAGGCCTGATTGCGACGAGCTCGCCGAACCGTTGTAATCTACAACCTGGAACCGCTGCTAACGTTATAAAATTGAACCGAGGATCGGCAGGTGTAGCGATCTGCCTTGAAGTGGTATCACCAGAATTGGTCAACGATAGTGTTCGAGATGGCGCGGACATCATCACCGATTTGAGCAACACGACCTGGTTTCACTCACCCAACGTCGGTCAACAACTGATCGCATTTTCAGTAATGCGCGCAGCGGAAACCTCAAGATCGGTATCATTCTCGACCACAACAGGACCGTCAGCGATCATCGCACCGTCTGGTCGAATATTGGGGCGCACCAAACCTCATCAAGAGGAGGTCCTCTCGCGAAGCACTTCGCGAAGAACAGACATCACACCTTTTGTGAGATGGTTTCGCTAGATGTTCTCAATTCTCGATCGCTCCACCATTTCAGAATCCTGGCAGTTGCTGGTAATAGGCATCGTCATGGTGGCAGGCATTTTCTTTGCCACCGACGAATTTCAAAAAATCATCATGCTGATTTGTGACCTCGGGATCGAGTCCAGCACAGCACTTTTGATAACTTGCTTGCAGCTCCCTAACACTGTGGTGTACTGCTTGCCGGCCGGCGTTTTGCTGTCAACCGGATTAGTTTTGTGGCGACGAACGTTTGATTACGAAGTGCTCGCTCTCTCCGTCGCGGGCGCAAGCACCATGCGAATTATACGGCCGTTCGTTTTAATCTCAGTGATGGCCGCGGTTGTGTCGTATGTCCTTAGCGATTCAATCGTGCCAGAAACCAGACGACTCGCCAACAAACTTCTCATCACAGGTGCTTTGAACTCCAATCTTCCAAGAAGCGAAGCGTGCCTCACTTTTCTCCAGCACGACGACAAATCAAAAGACGGACGCTTGAAAAACATACTGGTTGCTGGCAGAAGCGAGGAGAAGAGCCTCAGTAACGTCGTAATTTTCGACATGTCTCTGACAAAAGTTCCAAAGATAATCTGGGCTAAAAGAGGCCACTGGTATCATGGGCAATGGCAGCTCGAAGATGGCTACATTTATGAACTGTCGGCAACGGAAACCAGAAGAGTAAGTTCACACTTCCAAAGATTCACTATCGATGCGATTGGACGCTTTGCTGAAAAACTTCAGCATCGAACTCCACTTCCGACGGAACTCTCAACTTCAGATCTGAAGAAACAGATTGACGAGCTGGAATCCAAAGGAGAGCCGGTACCGAATGTGGTGATGCTGCGATACCTTCGTCGGCTATCCCAACCGATTTCGTGCCTGCTTCTTGCCTTTGCCGCATTGCCACTATGCATAGCCACGCCGCGAAAACGAACTTACTGGCCACTGGCGTACATCGGTGTCGTCGTGGCGGCTTATTTTGTCGTCCAGCAAACTTGTCTTTCGCTGGGCGATAACAACCGATTGTCGCCAATGATCGCCGCCTGGATTCCAGGCGCGTTGCCTGTCGTCGTCGGAGTAATCGCGTACGTCATTACCAGGGCTCGTCGATAATCGCCGCCTGGTTCTTAAACCTGAAAACGCATATAAATAAAAGTACTTGAGCGTGATACCGTTTCGAAGTGACGTTTTAAACCGACGTTTCGAAGTGACGATTCGAACTAGCGCGCCGTATCTAGAAGAGCTCTCAACAAGCCGGTTCTCGACACTGAAGCGAAATTGCGGCTGCTGACTATGTCGTAGCGCGCGCCTTCATTGACCATATTGAAGTCGAGTTCGGGTAGAAGTCGAGCGCCATCATCATCGTTCCCAATTTGCAAAAAACTCAGGGCGATTTCGTTAGGATTGCTTATCTTCAGGCTCGTTTCAACGATCAAATCTTTGAGAGAAGTCGGGCTTGATGGGGCACCATCGGTGATGAACACAACCGACAATGGTTTCACATTTCCAAACTGTTTTTTGCGATCGAGATAATCTTGGAATACGGTCTTGAGTGCTTTAGTGGCGTTGGTACTGCCATTCGGCCGGTACTGATGAAAGATACCCGAGATTGCACTGATAGAAACGTTATCAAATTCGGTTACTCGGCTATCGAATAGTACCAACTTGATCTTGTTGCCAGGCATGCGTTGTAATTGTTGGGCGACATGCGTCGTCTGACGCTGACACCATTCCCACCGGGTGATAGCGCCACTGTGGGGCGAAGGAATTCCGAAGAAGAGTCGTGACATTGTCGCCGGCATGTTGTCCGAAGGACAATCAGCTTCACTCATACTGCCCGACTTATCAATAATGATTACGACGTCTCTGTTGCTGATTCGCTTTAACTCGGCGACACTGGCGACGGCATAGGCACCACCAGAAAGCGACTGCTGGGGCGGAATGTATGCCTGGCGTTGTGGTGGCACAAATGAATCGCGAACAGTTCCGACAAAGGGTGATTGCCTCTGAATACTGGTTCCGGTTAAACCCTGTAAAAGAGATTTTCCGAAAGTCATAGCATCGGCTTTTCCAAACAAAGGTTCGGATGGCGCGACAGGGGCAGCTGCTGGTGTTGCAGGTCGTACAGTAAACTGCGTTGTGCCCGCGGAATTTTGCTGCGCTGCGGACTGGTTGGATTGCGAGTAGCTTGAATAACTTTGCGGTGCTGCGTAGCTGGATCGCGGCGCATTTGAATAGTTGGATTGCGCCGGATTAGTTTGCGCATTGGAAAAATCTTGCTGAATCGAACTCTGCTGACTGCCCGACGGACGCTGTAATCTATATGACGACTGCGCCGCGACACTTGGTACGCAGTTGAAAATAGTAATGAAAGAAACTATCAAAGGTAAAATTGAGGAGCGCACGAGAGTTCTCTCCGGTGTTGACTTACCAAGAGACGCCACGGCAACCTCGTTGTTCCATCAAGGAGAAGAGCCTGCTGGGACTTGAAATAATTGAAAGACCGAAACGTGAACTACTTTAGTGCTCGTATGCGATCGGCCAGGTCGCGGAATCGAGCGGCGATATCGCTTCCCAAGCCGTTCTTGGCGAGGGAGAGACCTTCTTTCTCCAGTGCCAACGCTCGCTTCAATGGAGTGAGCATGCGTCCGGTAGCATCTCTATAAGCCGGATCTGATGCGTTGGCAGCTAGCGCCCGAACCACTGGATCCGCGTCAGTGGCAAGCGTCCGAAGCGCAGAAAGCGTGGCTGGGTCGCCAGGCGCATAAACCGCCAGATGCGTAAGCGCGGCTCGACGGGCTTCGATACTATAGTTTAGATTCCTTGCGGTCGCTACCAAAAACTCGGTCCGAAGATGCGGCGTGGAGAGCAGCCGCGCTTCGGTCGTGTTGACGATATTCTCCTGACCGTTCGGAGGCAGTTTAGCCAGCACACGTGAGAGGGTATGCAGCCCGTCGACCTGACCAGCCTGCCAATTTGCGATTACGTCGCTAAGCTTGAATCGCGCCTTCTGACCATTTGCAGAGCGCTCACTCACTTCCAGATCTAGTCGAATCGCGTCGTAACTTTTGCCACCGACCTTAAACTGCTCTCCGATTGGCGCACCAATCGACAGTTGATCGTCAGAATTGAACGGAGTCCACTCGCTGCCCAATTTCATTCCATTTAAATAGGTCGGGTTTTTACGCCCCTCTACTTCTTTGATCAACACCTGGCCATCGTTGTCTCGACGCAAATAGAATTGCTCGCGACTGATCAGTTTGTTATCGGTTTCAATATCGTTCTTTCGGCCAAAAACCAGAACATCTTGTGGATTTTTAAACATGCGCTCATTGAATTCGACGCGATATGCGGAACCGGAATCAACCGGGGTTGCCACCTTATCCGGTGCCCTGGAAACGTCGAACACAATCGTCGTGACATTATCTTGATGCGGCTTATCCTTGGCTTTTACGGCTGCCAATAAAGCCGCACTGGTATCTTCAGCGGAGCCAGCTTTCATCATAATCTTTCTGATCTCATCGCGAGTCAGAGTTTCCAAACCATCTGTTGCTATCAGGAATCGATCGCCGCTCTTCAATTCGACTGTGCTTTCATTGATTTTCGCAGTCGATCTGCCGAGCACATTGGAAATCAAATGACCTGGCGCACCAGGCGCGGTATCATCATAAGTCATTTGTTCAAGCCGACCTTCTCTCAGCCTGAAGATTCTGGAATCACCGGCGGCCGCGATTAGCAGCTTATCTCCATGGCGGACGCTCGCGACAACGGTGGTGGCGATTCGAGTGCCTGCCACCATTTCGGTTCCATCCGGTCTAGCGCCATAAACATAGCTGCCTCCGGATTTTGATGCGATGGCGCGCACTTGTCGAATTTCTTCGTTCGCTTCCATCAACGATTCTCGCAACCAGGTGCGAGCTTCGTCTTCAGTGCCACCATGAGGATACCTGGACCAATTACTTTCCAATCGCTGCCGAACGATGTGTGACGCGATATCGCTGCCAGCGTTTCCGCCAAGCCCGTCCATTGCCGCGGCAACTTCATTGTTCGGGCTGACCCAATAATTGTCGTCGTTTCGATAAACTTTTTGCCCGTCGCGCATGACCGGTGCGCCGTTGCGATCGCGCAATTCGTACTTCGTTCCTTCCCATAGCTCGCTACCCAAACTGCGCGTGATTAGTGGATCTGCCAACGCAGTTGGTTGCGGAACGATTATCGGTTTGGCTTCGCTTACTTGATCCGACGGCGTGGACAATTTTCGGTTGCCACCTCTGACGGTATCACGTGAAATGTCACGCTTGACGATATCAGCGCTGCCGGCGGTATCACCTGATTGAGGCTTAATCCGTTCGTTCAACAACGCGATTGCGGTTTTTCCGAACGAAGATACGCGAAACTGCTCCGGCTGCAGTTCTGTAATAATTTCGGGCAAACCGTCCATCGAACCTAAGCGATAGATTTTTTGGTTTCTCAGATCGAGAAATAGTTTGTCCTGTGGTGATTGGTCTGCCGCCGACGAATCGCCAGGCAATCTGTCCGTCGGATCCTCCACTAACTTCAACTGCACGAATCGCTCAGGATCTAAGCCCAGTCCTCGTTTATCGAGAAGGTGCCGATTTCTATCGAGATAGATGCCGCCTTCGATTTGATCACGCGGTGCATCCAGGTTTCTCAAGACAACGAGCCCGCCTACAACCTCGCCAACTGACCAGGTCTGATCGCCCTCTTTAAACGACGCCCCTTCACTAACTAACTCTCCATCCTTGATCTGGCTCATTCTGGTTTCGATTTCTTCAAACCGCTCGAGCTTCCCTTCCAATATTCGAGCGGCCTCGCGGAAGGCGTCTCTGCGGCTAAAATTCTCCTCGAACTCTGCGCTCTGGCGCAACAACAGCGCGTAATCTTTCACATCCACAACGCTGGCGAAGTTAATGTGGTCTAGATTTTTGAGCATTTCTTCAGCAACCTTCGAATAAACCTCAAATTTGCTCACGTCTGCTTCCACGGCATTAGCCAAGCCACCAACCGCTTCACGAATCTCCTCATAGAAGACTTCTTTAACTTTGCGATCGTGAGACCAATCGTTGTCCAGAACTTTCTCGAGTTCTACAAAATCTTCTTCCTCGTATTTGACTCCGATACCGTCAGTGGTGCCTTCCGGTTTGTACCCAGAACGCGGATCGCGCATTCGATCCAGTTCCAACATCAGTTTAGTGACCAGGGCTTGCTCCTCAGGATCTCTGAGCTGTAGTCCGTTTAACCTGATGAAATAATCTTCGTGCAGTGCTTCAGCCATTCTCTCCAAACAATGACTTCGGAAGGAAGGCATCAACGCCAGTTCATTGATCATCTGGCGGTAGTGACTACCGTCTCCGAAGTTTTGCAGATCGTTGAGGATGTGCTGGAATGGCTTTCCTGGCTCACTCTGGCGCTGAAGAATAGCAACGATGGGCTCGGGATCTTCCATGACGCCGGTCTTATAGAGGTCCAGCAATGTGCCGTCGTGAAGCAATCGGCTGGCTTCGTCGAACCCTCCGTCTGTAAACATCAACTTTTTGGCAGCAAGTCCGGCAGCCGGAGTTTTTGAATTGGCAATTTCAATCAAAGTATCACGCAGCTGTTCAGTGTCTTTCGGCCACAAATAGAGGTATTGAACTGCACTTTCAGCCAGAGCACGATCTTTTGTACTCAACGCAACTGTTTTCATCGCGGCAAAAACTTCAGGATTTTGATAATCCTCCATGAATGTAGCCGCTGCTAAAGCAGCCTCGGTATTGTCGCCTTTCAAAGCTCGGATCACTGCCCGGGTGGCAGCCTTCATCACCGGTCCGTCTTGATCGAGTACAAAGGCGACCCGATTGCGGAGCGCAAGGTGAGCCTGTCCACGGTCAGCTTCCGGAACTTTATCAAGCGCTGTTGCTAAAGCTTGAGCCATCGGCACCGTGCGAACTGGCGCCTGGTTAGCCAGGATCCAGAATCTCGCGCCGTCTCGATGCAAAAATTCTTCGAAGTGAACCGCCCAATTTTCCCAGGTTTTGTACGTCGAATAACCGTCCTTGCCATCAACATGCCAACCGCCTTTCTCGACTAATGCCGCCGAATCAAAACGCTCGCGCTCGGTTGAGGCATAGCCTTCGAGAATGTGCGACCATTCATGCCGCGTCGTGGTGTACAAGAACTCGACATTGTCCGAGTGGATGCCGGGATAAAATCTAATTCTCCCGACCGAATGACTGGCGTCGGCAGCTGTTTGGAAATTCGCTCTCCAATCTTTCTGCAGCCATTTATCACCAGAACTAAATTCAGGCTGCAAAACAATTTCTTTGACCAGAACCGGGAGATCTCTGAGATGCGGCAAAATGTCCTCAGGCAGAACAGTGCGGCTCAGAGGGTGGTGCTCGAGAGCTTGTCTGGCTTTCTCGATGTTCTGACGTTCCTGTGCAGTCGCAGCAAGTTGCGGATCACGATCAGCTTGTATCCTGAGCTGCCGCACTTCATCCAGGCGTGCTGCAAATTTTTTCTCGACCACGACCTGAACCTGGTTTACACCCTCTCCGACTCTATAGACTAAAGCTTCAACCTTGACGGTTTCAGATACGCGACTGAGGTATGCATCCTGACTTTCGTTCTCTTTGACCTCTGTATCGACATTCTTTTTGGCGGTTTGAACGCTTCTAATTTCTTCGTCCGGCTTGGGCAGACGAGCAGCTTCGAGTTCTAAATTGGTACGCTCAACTGGGATTTCAGTTGCACGCATCAAGTCAGCCTGACTCATTCCGGGGCTATACGGCGGAACTTCGACAGGCTGCACCGGTCGTGTAAGGAGGACTTCGATATTCGCTTCCGGAGGTAAATCGGTGACAGAGGTCCGCGTGAACCAGCGCTTAAGTGCGTTCAAAACCGCAGGTGCAGGATCAGCTTGAAGGAGCTTCTCTGGCGAGTCTTCTAATCTTTCAGGAGAGAATGCTTCGAATTTACGCTGCGGAATTTCGGCGTCATCGGATCGGGCACCGCGAGCAGTGCCATTTGATTCAATACCATCTGCAGTACCATCGGGTTGTAAACCGACTCGAGATAAATCAGTCACCCGATCATTACCCGCACCACGCGCGAGAGCCGGTTGTAATGTGTCATCCTTGCTCCTGGCGGCCGCCGCGGCGTCGATTTTGGCTAGAATTTGTTTGATTATTTGGATGTCCGGGTTATCCAGTCCACCAGCAAACATTGGATGCCGGGTCTCTTTAATTATGTCGCGCAATTTGTCTTCGACAACCGGCAAATGGTTTTCCATCTTACCTAGCTCACGCACTGCCATATTCATCATTGGTGCATCGGCATCCCAGGCAAGCCAGGCGAGCATTGTCTGGCTCATCTCGGGAGTATCGGACATATGCTTCATCATCGACTCAAGCAGCTTTGCTTGTCGCGGAACATCGTGCGTCAAAGTTATAACGGCGGTGACAAAATTAGCATTGGCGTCGGGCAAGCCTCCTTCTCTGGCGATCTTAACGTAGGTTCCATCTTCGAATTTCTGGAACACCAGATCCTGGATGGACTTAGGCGTCCTGCTCGACAGAGCCTCGTTGATTCCCACAGATAGCTTCAGACCATTCGAGTCGAGCAGATCCAGGAAGACATGATCCGGAATGGTGTCGTTGTTTAGCTCTTGAGCTACTTCAAGACGAAGCCTTAGATGGTTCGTGCCAGGTTTTTTCACCAGCTCGAAGATATGTCGAGCTGCTTCAGTATCACCAATCAAACGAATTACATTGGCTGCAGAACACATGAGGTCATAGTCATTGTCGCTGGAGACTACTTCCAATAGCCGTTGTTTCGACCACGGAAGAAGTTTTTCCAGCGCATAGTCAACGCGTGCTTTAATCTCGGTCTCGCCGGCCATATGGACTCCATCTTGGCTCGCCTTCTCCATGGAATCTTTTAGTGCCATCGCCATCAATACCACTTTGTGGCTGGAATCGGTTTCACGCACCGCTCCAATCATGACATGGAATGGGTCGGCGTCCTTAGCCAGGAATACTTCGCCCAGGTGAACAGCCCAGTCCTCATTGCCATTGTATGAAGCATATGGTCGGTGATGATATCTTTTATCGGATTTGCGTTCCATATCGAGGGCGTCGTTAAAGAACCGTCTGAAATCTTTCCCTGTCTCTTCTAATATATGCGACCATTCGTGGCTGAGGATTTCATCTAAAGCCATGGAAGACGAATCGAGTTTGAAACTAGGGTAGAAGGTGATCTCACCATCTCGACCATTGGCTGTAGCAGCCGATCTAAAGCGCTCGTCTTGCTTATGTCGGAACTCATAAGTGCGCCACATATCAAATTGACTCGGCTTGTCAGACAAAACAATTTTCTTGATGGAGCGTCCGCCGTCAGGCAGCGCCATGAGTTGTGCGACGAGGTCTTCCGGCAACACTTCGCTCGCGTACCGAAGTTTTGACTCAAATTCTTTTTGCGCGATCTGCCTTACTTCCGGATCGCTGGACTGAGCGTCACGTCTCAATACGCGAATGCGTTCGTGCAATTCAAGCTTTGAATCGGGGACATAAATTTTGATTTGATCGTTGCCGGCTACTTTATAGACGGTCATCGGAGCGTCTCTTTCCGGTGTCAACATCATTTTTTCGAAACCGATGTGGTCTGTGATGTTGTGATGCTTAAATAACCAGAGAATCTCATCATATGAGGCACGAGCAAATTCCGGCAGCAGCTCACGCATCGGGATTTTCTCAGCTGGTGCCGGTAACAAACGCGCAGTCAGATCCTCAAAACGTTCGTTAAGATGTTCTGGTCGGTCGGCAATCCGCAAAAGTATTTCTTCGGCGTCTTTTATGCGTTGAATGCGCTTCAAAACGCTCGGCTCGGCTTGTCTCCTGGTTACTTCTCCAGTGTGGCCCCAAACTATTTCCTCAGCAGGGAAACGCATTCCTTTGTTTCTGTTTAAGGTTGCCTCGACTTTAAAGAACGAACCATCTGAGGTGTCCTGATAATAGGTGACATCACGTATGGTATCACCAGCTAAATTGCTTACCTTCAATGCTTTATAGCGTTTGGTATTTGTCAACAAGTCATCAGGCGGGTTAAAACCGGTAGCACCATCATCTTTGACGGCACCTGGCACAAAGAGCAACAAGGCACCGTTCTCGCTATTCTCGATCACGGTTCCTTTCATTCCGTCGAAATTAATCGCTTCGAACGGTGTAAATTTGTGCCCGACGCCGGTCCTGTCACTTTCGCTTGGTTTGTCGAGGGTTGGTTGAGATTCTCGTAATAACGTGTCGGCACCAGTTCTGGTGGCATCACCTAGTTTTGCAAGGAGCGTCTCTGGCGTTGTGACAGACTCAGCTGCGACACGTGCGACACGAGCGCGCTCAATCTCATGCACTGCGTTCTCGTAGCCCTGAGCCGCTAAACGTTTTTCTCTGTTGATACTACCGTCGGTCGAACCATCAGCAAATCCCAACCGGCGGTCGAGTGCGGCGGCGAGCACTGCTCGTTGACCATCATCTCCCAGATCACGCGCGGCAAGTAGTTGTTGAACATCGGCAGGCAAAGCGTCAATAGCGGCTTCACCAAACACCAACTTTCTATAGTCGGCGCTGGAGCGCAGCAACTCGACCATTGAGGCTGCTGCTTTAGAGTCCACTCCTACTCTGTGCAATTCACTTTCGACAAATCTAAACTGTTGATCGAGAGCTTCAAAACGCGCGGTCGCTTGTCCATCTTGACCCATCAAGCGCGAGTTGAGCAGAACTTCAGCGTGCACTTTCTCGTCCGACGTCAAAGCTCTTCTCATGTCGAGCTGTTCTTTCACACGCTTCAACGGCATCGCTTGTTCGGCGTCATTATGGTGAACGCCGGTAGCTTCTAGAACGGCGGTTCGCAACGCCAACAGATTCTCATGAGTGGGCTGAGCGGAGAGCGCCATACGATCGGCGAGATGATTGACGATCAGGTGATCTTGAGAAGTCTGAGCGATGTATTGGGCAGCCAGGTTGACGGTCAGTTGCTTCAAATCGGCAGGTGAAGCCAGGCTCGTTCTGCTAATTCTTAGAACGTTTTGAGCACTGTCAAAAACAGGTAGATTGCCTTCCAGCGTGGGGACCACTTGCACTGCGGCTGGTGGCACGCCAAGTTTTTCGGCGGTTTGATCGACCAGAGTCTGAATTTCAGAACGGCGAGTTTTTATCGCTTCATCCGGTGTGACTCGGCGCTCGATTAGATTAACGGTCTCTTGTTGAACGGTGCGCCATGCCGCTGACAGCGCATCGTTGTATTGCAACGAGGTCGCGTCGAGGCTCTGTGCGTCCATGATCAAGCGTGAATAGAGCGCCGCTTTTTCGGTCGGGGATTTAGCCGCGGCCAGTCTATTTGCCATCAAACCGGCGAAAGTTTGCTCCGCCCTCACGTAGGCAGACAAGTCTGGACCAGCCTTCCAAGTAACCTGCAAACGCTCCATCCCATCACGCATTTGGGCAGCAACGTCATCGATAGTCTGAGTTCTGAACTGAGGAAGCTCGAATGAGTTGTCACCATTGGCACTACCATTGCGTGGCGGTGGAGTTTCAAATATCGCTCTTGGTTCGAAGGTTTGATTAGCGGAATCAAAGGTGCGATCGGTTGTGCGTTCGGCAGTTCTGTCGGTGGTTCTACCGGTAGTGCTACCGGTGGTTAGGTCGACAGTGCGGTCGGTTGGATTCGCAGTGGCTTCGGAACCTGCGGAGACCGGTTTCACGTCGCCATCGAGCGGCTTCACGACAGTTGCGTCATTCGCGGTGATGCCTTTACGTTCGTATAAATAAAGTGTGTTGCGATTGAGTGTCATACCGTTCGGCAGCAGCTCAACCGGCACCACTTTCGTCAGCAGCCAATCTTTATCTAGGGCATTGTGGAACTCAATGTTGCCGGTCTGCACATTGTCAGGCTGGCCTACGTAAGGACGCTCACCGATGAAGACGAGCTTATCGCCACCGGCGGCAGCATACGTGTTGAGTGCGTCAAGCGCCATCGGTTCGCCCGGTGGCGGCCAGCAAAGCATCAAGGCCTGGTCGGGATGCTTGCCCACATCGGTGGTGTCGCCTTTGGTGACTTCCGTAAATCCTCGGCCGTTGTGATAAATATTTTGTGCGCTACCATCAACAGGATACAAATCGTACGCCGTCACTTCGATGCCCATCTGGCGCAACATGTGAGCCCAATAGCCTTTACCGGCACCGACTTCGACGACTCCCGATTTACCGGCGAAATCATAAATCGCAGAAAGAGTATCGCGACCTGGAAGAGCCCAACTGTATTCCATCGAGAGATCCATATTGATGTTTCGATCATATGGATCGGAGAAATTCGATTTTAGAATCGCTTCCTTAAATGGATTCGATGGTGCCTTGGCATCAAAGACTTCCTTGCCGGTCAAAGCAGCATCCGGCGCTTTAGGCGGCTTATTGCCGGCGATTGCCGACTCTAACGCAGAAGTCGTTTCAATCAACCGGCCTTTGGCTACCTGGTAGAACGCGTCTTGTGCTTGCCTGGAATAATCAGAGGTCCATGTGCTGACGCTCCGGCGGGCAGGACGAGCGGGAAAACGTCCGATACCGCCTGCAGTACCAGACTTCAAGGCTTGATGTTTCTGGAATTCAGAAATTATAGAGGCCAGCTCAGGCGGTATTGGTTGATCGCCAAAGAGAGCTTGATGGAGCGCCGAGCCGCTGACAGAGCGATTACCGGCATGTAGTTGCGCATCTGCCGTCGTCAAGTTCAGCAACAACTCTTCAACGCCACCGGGTCTGAGAAGTATATTATGAGCGTGGTCCAGCGTGGCGGTCTGGGCTGACAGACCCTCGACTCGTAAATTGCCAGAAGTGGTTTCAGCCGCCTCAGTACTCAGTTTACGCGCATGCGATTTAGCTTCGACCACAGCTTCACTTTGATTGTAAACAGCATGCGCATCGACAGCTTGTCTATACAGAGTTTGACTGAGTTCGCGACCGGTGATCTGTCTTCGTACATCATTGGACAGAGCGTTGAATTCATCATTAGATAGTCGATGCCCGGTCAGCGATGTTGCGTCCAGCGAGCCGTCAGCAGGCAACAAGTCAGCGGAGCCGGTCAAACGCACCCGCACCGCTTCCGTAAGCGTGTTAAACGTTTGAGCCTCAATCCGTCGTCCGGTCAGATCGATAAATTCGCCGCTTTCAAGATTCCGATCGGCACCAGTTCTGTTTCTGTATTCTCGTCTGATTGCAGATTCAGTGTCACCACTTATGGTTCTGCCCAGAGTGGCGTCATCAATGATGTCAGCGACTATGGCGCGGTCATCGATAGCAGATCGGTATTGAGTTTTCACGCTCTCAACAATCTCATTGAGCGAGCGCCCGAGCAGTTGTTCTACCGATACATTAATCACACCGGTGCCATGCTGATACTGTGGATCGGTTTGCGAACCGGCATGCACCGTCACCGGTGGCAGACCGCTGTCTTGCAAGGCAGCATTGATGATGTCTTCCACTTGCCTGCTGCGAGCGGCGATCTCAGGTTCCAGAGCAGCCTTGTATTGTTCTGATTCAGCGCTATGTTTGGTTGCCAAACGATTCCATTCGTGACCGGACTGCTCACCGTCCTCGACGTGACGATTCAGTGATTCTTGAAGTCGGGAGTGTTCGACCATGCGCTCGCTGTGCATCAGAGCGTCATAGGTTTCCAAAATCGGTTTCCACTCGCTGGTCTGCTGGGCGAGACGGGCGCGCAGATTGGCTTCGGTGGAAGGCGCCGCAATAGTTTCCTGAAACTCCATCATCTTAGGTTTATTGACTTCGGCAACCTGATCGATCGATATTCTGGCGGTATCGCCTTCGGTGGCAGTGCGTTTGGCCAATTCAAGGCTGCGTTCTGCACCGGTTCGCAAAGCAGCACTAATGTCGTCGCCATCAATAGCCGGAACAACCGGTCGCGGAATTCTGTTTGGTTCCATTTCCGAGAAGTATTGACCGATCTTCTCGATTGAGACACTGTCGGACAAACCAACTTGTCCCTTTAAATGTCGGAGATAGCCGACGAGTGCATCACGGAACTGAGCCGGGTGTGCCGTTGGATCGAGTTGAGTGAGCTGATGCAGGAATGCGTCTTGGACAGGATCGTTCTCACCAAGAACGGCTGCTCTGATTTCGTCAGCGCAGAACTTGTATTCGAGGAAGGCTTGCGTTCGGTCCACAGTATTCTCTACCGGAGCATCGCCTACTCTAGAAGCAAGGCGCTGTGCCTGGCTCATTTCTCTATAAAGCTGTTTGCCGACTTCGAAAAGCTGTCTCGCTTTACCCGGTGATAAGCTTCCGACATATTGATCGATTCGTCTTTCATCTTGTGGTGACAAACGCATGCCTGTCAGTTGAATTTCGCGGCGTGAGTGAAGGTTAGAGGACATGCGAGCTTCGAGCTTTTGGGCAATCACAATCGGCAACCACGTGCCGGCGTGCGTGCTCTCGTGCCCGAGAACCGAGTCGGCGAGCTGCGGTCTGGCCAACAGATAGCGGCCCAATACCACTCTTTGATTATGAATGTAAGCGACAGAATCTCCACCCGGCAATGTGCCGAACGTCTTGACCATATCAAGACCAGCCAGGTCGTTGCCCAGATAGCGGTTCTTCGACAGGCGCTCTCGCAAGCGCGTTTCCAGCTGTTTGTAAACTTCCGCAGGATCAGCGACCGGCGGCACATCGCGTGCCACCACTTCAGATATACCATCTTTCGGCAAGAGGAGTGAGGCACTATCGCTTGCGGGGAATTGCCGTCTAGAAGCCGTCTCAGCGTTCACAGTTTCACTGATCAAATCTTTCGACACCGGCAAGTCGAGCGCATCATGCACTGATTTGATTGCGGCCGGTTTGCCGGCTTCATAGTCGGCGATTAGCGTTTTAAATGCTGTTACATCAAGTTCTGAAAGCGAGCCTGGAGACTTCTCGATTTCAGCGAGGCTGTCCTTGAGCCGATTAATCACTTCCGGTTTGTTCACCACATCCGGTGCTGCCAGTACCCTAGAACGTCCGGATGGATCGGCCTGCACCACGGCATTCGTCATGGCAAGCCCAGTGCCTGTGCCCTTTGCATGACTCGACATAATCGCCCAGGTTTTATTTCCGGCGACATCAGCTTCCATCTCGTGGAATTGTCTTTCGTACATGGCATCATGTTGAGCCATCACTTCGGTCTTACGATCGAGAAGAGCTTCTTTCAACATATTGACCACATCTACATCATCGAGAGTGGGATGCTCGTTTAAGAAGATCTTGCCGATAGTTTCTTGATCGAGCAGAATTTCATTCAATTTTGCCGGCATACTTTCGCCGAAGATCACACGCCGATTGTTGAGACCATCAAAAGGATCGGTCAAGAACGACAACACGCGAGTCAGTTTTGGCTGCTCGGCGTCAAGCGCGTTTATCAAACCGGTGATTCGACCATGAGCGATTTGAAAAGGTTTTCTGCTTTCCGAGTTATCAGTCATCTCTTTCACAGACTTGAGCAAGTTCTCTGCACGAGTGGCGTCAGGCGGTTTCGCGCCCGGAGCTTCGAGCACCTGCTTGACCCAGGCCTGACGACCGGCCAACCAATGCGTTTGCATCTCAGCTGGCATACTGCTCGGTGGTCGGATGTTCGTGCGTGCCATCAAGGCTTGCGTGACCGCTCCAATGTCGCGTGCGCTCGGACTCGAGCCTACACCAAGCCCCTCGGCGACGTGACGGATCATCAATTGATCTTGTTCGGCGTGAGTCAATTCATGTGCCACTGTCCGCAATACCGACGGAATGTGACCCATTTGTTCAGAATATTTTGGATTGGCAATCAGCTCGTAAATTGAAACTTTGAGAACCCCTTCACCCAAAACATAGCTGCCGTAGGCATCAGGTCTGGCGACCACCTGAACATCGCGAAGTTCAACACCGTGCTCTCTGGCAAAACCAATAATCTGCTCTTTCAAATCTCGGCTAAGTGGTGCCAATGTTTCGGTGGTCAGTTTCTCCAGCCCGTTGTAATAGTCGCGAACGGATTGCAGAGCCTGAGCCGGCAAATCGAAAGGCATGGGTTTTCGGTCCGGCGAAGGGAACGCCATCTCAGCCAATTCTTGACGCGAGAATCCGGTCTTCATGGATAGACTGTGCATGGTTTCAAACAGATCGCGAATCTTGACGAGTTCTTGATCGATTTGCGTAGTCGGCCATTTTTCCATTGCCGACTCAAGCTTGATCGCCAACAGCTTGATGCTATCTTCCAGATGCTCGCCACCGCGCATGAGTGATGGCAGATCTCTGTTTTCAACGACAGCGTCCGATGGTGACAGGCGACCAATGTGCATTTTAGCTTCGCCGGCATGTTCGCGAACCGCAGTGCGCTGTGGCACCGTATGTGGTTCTCCGCCGTCGTTCGCTGGAGCAACATTTGCGATTTCCTTCGGCGCCGGGGGAGGCGAAACCGCTTCGGTGCGATGTTGTGTGTCGTGAGCTTCCAGCTCATGCAGTCTGGAGAAATAAGTGTCGATTTCTGCCACTTGGGCATCGACCAGTTGCTTCTCTCTGGTTTGCAGAGCATCTTTCAAAATGGTATGGGACCGGTTCAAATCAACGGCATCTTGAGAGCCAGAACGTTTGGCTGCTTTCCAATTACGAATCTCATTCAACACGGCGGCAGGAATTTGGCTTCTCTCCTTACTGCCGAAGAGGCGCTCGCGAAGCGCTGCTCCACCATTGCGCTTAGCCAGTTGCTCCATTACTTCAATAGCATTGCCTGCGGTATCACCGAGTTTTGCGATAGCCGACTGAACAACGTTATAGTCTTGAAGATTTTCTGCGAACCTACCATTTTTCAAGGAATGATATGACTCGGCAATCGCTTGTGCGCGCAACGTTTCAGCGGCACTGAGAGGCCTGGTATGATGTTCCAGTGATTGCCTCAACAGCAATTCGTGAACCTGATGGAAGATTTCCGGATGCTCAGGTCTTGGACCTTTGTTGGTCAGCTGTTTGTATTCGGCTTTAATTTCGGCTATATGTTGGCCGGCGCTGGCTGCGTCAGCCTGATTACGAGCCAGGACAACATCAGTCGCATGCCTGATTACCAGTACATCTTGGCTCAAGTGTACCAGTTCGTGATAAAGCGTGCGTTTCAAATCATCGAAACGCGATTTAATCAGAATGTCTTCAGGATGAAGATTGATCATGCCGAGCCCAACGGAGTAGTCGCCTGAGTCAGCGCTGTTAAGGCGCGAGGCCAGCGCGATCTGTGGAAGCTGATTATCTTCCAGGAATTTATAGATCGCTGGTCTCAGTTCGTTGATCCTGCCAACTAAAAGTTTGTTGAGAAGTTGCGTCTCTTGCGCATTTTCATTGCGCCAACGACTGTAGTTTTGATACGACTGAGTCAGTTCACTTTGCTTGCCTGGATCGCCTTTCAGTTCACGTCGAATGCGCGAGTTGACCTGCCCAAGCGCTTCTTTGGAGGTGATTCCTTCCGAGCGCACCAGCTCGCGAACCGCTTTTCGTCGATTCTCGCTAAACGCATCTTTGGCCTCGCCGAACAGTTTGTTGCCCTTGTTGTAACTGTCGATCAACCAGTCCTTGTCCATCCAGCGATCCATCGCCTGATCGATCTGTCCGAAGTATTCGCGCATCGCTTTATCACTTGTGAGAGTTTCATGCGCGGTGAGACCAAGTCGCAATCGAGCTTCTTCATGACGCTGAGAAATTTCTTCGGCAGTCGGCATACGCCAGCGCGCAACTTCATTATTTTCGGGACGCACAGCCGATGCGTGGGATATGGCATCATTTACTGGTTCAAAACGCACACTCATGATCAAGCTGGAATGCGGCTTCATCGACAAGTCTTGTTTAGCGTGAGCGCGACCAATGCGCTCCATATATGCAGCCAGCAACCGTGGTTTGTCTTCCTTGGTTTCCGTCATCTTCTTCATGTAATTCGACTGCAGTTCTCTTGTCAATTCAGAAAGAATGTCAGCCCTCTGAGTCACACTGAGTTCTGGTCCGCCATTGGTCAAACGCGCATCCATCGTGAGCTTGCCGTCGTGCGGTCGTGATATTCTTTTGACTTCTATTGCACCATGCTGAGTCTCTAATTTCACCGGCGTTGTGAATTCGAAAACCAGCACGCCTGGACCGTTAGCTTTAACTTCGGCGCCCGTGAGATTTTTCATCGAGCCGCCCAAAACGTCGCGTTTCAATTCCGATAGCGCCAACAATCGCTCTTGATTGACATTTTTATAGACTGAACCAACCGCCTGGAGAATGTCATAGAGTCTCGGGTTGGTTGGATCACCGTGATCGATCAGCCTGGTCAGCTCGGCCGCCAAATTTCGCCCGGCTCTATAATGATTATGCTTCCATTCCGAACTGTTGGCTTTGGAAACTTTGTCGAGAACGTCACGCAGAGCGGTGGCACGTTCGAGTGATCCGTTGACGCCTTTTAGTTTTGCAAAGTATTCAGGCATTGAATGAACTAACGGAATATAGAGATCGAAGGAGCCGCGCGCACGCGCACCGGCATGTCCAGCAGCTCTTGTCAAATCGTACAAAACGGATTCGGCATCATTTGGTATCAGATGCGGCCAGATTTCCGCCCCAGGCAAACGAGTGGTGCCCGGTTCTGACCAGTGGGGTTGGGTGTAATCCTGCTGCGGCACGAATCCGAGATTTACATTCTCGATGCGTGACTTCAGGCTGGGGCTGTCAATTCCATGAGAATAACTTACGCCGGTAAAACGCTGCTCAGGATTATCCACGTGCCGAATATCACTCTCGAATCTGTACATGGTGCCGACATGCAAACTCTCGAGTGCAAACGTGCCGCGCTTGCTGCCCGGCTTAGTAGCAGAACTGGCGGAGGCCTCGATCGCTTTCAGGATTGCCACTTTGTCTTTGCAATCCTTACCGAAGTCGAAAGCATCATCGAAGTGTGCCACCACTTTGCCTTTCAGCTCGCCGGTACGCGCCATATGCAGCAGGTCAGCTTCACTGACGAAGCTTATCTCCGGATGCGTTCTGCGCAGAAGTTCATGGATGAAGAACGCACTTCCTTCTTTGGCGAAGACGATGACATGCATATCTCTGGCAGGGTCAAAACCAGCACCATGCTTGTCTTTCAACATATTGACCATAGACGCGAATCCGGTCTCTGCCGCCAATGCCAGGTCACGAGTCGAGCGAATCAGTGCGGTGGAAGGATACACTTCAGCGCGCTCCAACGTTCTATCTCTAGCGGCAGCATCCGACGATTCAGCCAAAAACTTTTGTGCCAATCGCGTTCCGGTTCTCACGTGTTCGTCGGTAATCAGCGCGCGTTCTAAATTTCGCTCCGGAGGGAAATCGGTCGGTCTCAATCTATAATTCGGATCGTTGGCCAGTTCGGCACGCACCATTTTGGCCAGACGCGTTTTAACTTCTGCGCGAACTGCCGGATTGTGCTCAGCAACTGCCAGATCAATGAAGTTGATACCCCTGCGGTCAGCCACGCCCCGCGCTCCAGAAGCATCCAGCGAGCCGACCAGGCGTTCCGGAACGAACAGCAAATCGTTCTCAGCGCTCGCCATTTTGTTTAACAGCTCCACCACCTTTGGTGGCGCGTCGACATTGTGAGGATTATCAAAGAGCACCATCGGCTCTAGCGGTTTGCCTACGCTACTGTCTTGTTCCCAGATCCCTTCTTTCTTGTTCCAGCTCAATTCAAAAGCCACGGGCTTACCGTCGGGACCGTCTTTGATCCAAGATCTATTGCCCTGCACGTCTGTGAGAATCAGCCGCTCACCAGCATCAACTGTGAGTCTGCGGAAATCGGTTGTGATGTGATTATTTTTGTGGAAGTGATAAGCGAGGTCGTGACCCATAGTGTCAGTGCCGAGCATCAAGCCTTTAATTACGGGGCTCATACCTTCACGAGTAGCCGCTGCGGTGACATACCGTAAGTGACTGGCCTCCAGCATCTCGGCTAACTGATCGAATTCGACTGACAGACCTTTAAGCGACAACGAAGTTCGTTGTTTTTCAAAAATCTCGATGGCTTTCTGGCGTTCAAGAGGATCCAATCCATTAACTAGTTCCGTCCGCAACGGAATGCTGATGCCGCCGTCTTCATTAAGACCGTGCTCGAAGAATTCGACGAAGAACGAAACGTGTGAATCCACCGCATGAGCATCTTTAAGTTGCCTTTCCAAACTAACTCGTAAGTCGATCAAATCTTGACCATGCATTTCATCGATGATCTCAAGTGAAACATGCCTGGCCAGCTGATCCTGTAGATTTTGCAGTTTCTCGGGTTGCGCGCCGAACTTTTCGGTAGCCAGCTCACCCAACCGCAACAGAATTTGCGCTTGATGCTCGATCTCAATCGGATACGTGCTCGAATTGTCGCGGCTTTCTTTCCAGTAGACACCATCTCGCAGCTTGGCTTTACTGACCGATTCAATCAGAGCCTCAACCTGCGTCGGCGTCGCCTGACTCAAAACATCGAGGCCAGGAACCCCAGATTCGACCATAGCTCGAACCATCGCAAACAGTTCTTGACGCTGCTGTGGCGGTGTAAGTTTTTCGTTGCTCGCAACTTTGAGCCAGGTTTCGCCAAGAGCAGCCTGGATCTCTGGTGGCAATTTTCCAATGGTGTCATATGTGACACCATTGGCCAGCAGGCTCGACAACTCGTATTTAAAATCTGAGATGCTGGTTGAACCGGCGGCTCGAAGAATTGTTTGTTTTTCGGCGGACGAGAAGCGGCTATCCGTCAGGACCTCAACTACCAGGTCTGCTGCATGTTCTAAATAGACATCATATGCATTGGCACGTTCTGCACGAACTTTAACGCTATCGAAAAATGCCAAATCGTTGCCATCGAGATTACGATAGAGGGCCTCGATTTGCGTCGGTTTCAAGGTCGCGAGCTGCTTCGCATCAGCCTGCACAAGAAGTGACATCGTCACTCTTGGATGCTCGCCGAACATTGAACCAATCTCAGTCCAATCTCCGACACGAGCGATCAGACCGTCTGAATCTACTCCATTGATAAGATCGCGGACTTTGAGAATGTCGGGATTATTGTGGTGCACCGAGGCGTTATCATCGATAAATGCGACCAATCCCAGTGTTTGTTCCAGGGGACCAAAACCATCGGCAAACTTAACTGGCACACTCGCTGCGTCGAGGAACGATTTCCACGCCGACAAGCGCTTGGCCACAGTCGCGGCATCGGCTGGATTGATTTCGCCCAATCTCTGTGCGATACGTTCGGCTTGCTTAAGCGCGACGCGCTCGTTAATAGATAGTTCGTATTGAATTTCAATAGAGCTGAGAGCGACGGCATCGGATACGCCAAATCTCTTTGCCCGCTCGATTGCACCAAACGCTTTCAATTCCGAAGCCGGATCGAGGTTGAATTGTTTAACCAGAGATCGAGTCGCCAACAGGTCGGCAATAGCAGCGTTCGGCTTATTAAGACTCGACCGCAGCAAGCTCATCTCGGCATAAACAACATCTGGCTGCTCGCCGTGTGACACCAGTTTCGATACCAGATGTCGATCCCAAAATTCTTGTCCCGGTTCCAGATTTTTAAGCGCTTGCAAGGCGGAGTCGGCAGCATACCAGGCTTTCGCGTTGCCCGCGGTGTCCTCACCCCCGACAATTTCTTCAGCAAGTCTGTTCAACTTGTCCGCAATCGCAACCGCCTGGTCACGCCCGAGTATGGCGAGCGCATTGGCATCTTCCAATATCTGGGCAGTCTGTTCCAATTCACGCCCGTGAAGGAGATCGAATTTAGTCGAATCAGATGAAGCCAGGCGAGCTAAACGCAAAACGTCTTGCTCTGAAATTTTCTTGGAGTGCATGGCGCGAAGCAAATTGGTGCCTGTTTCCGAAGGCATGGTTTTAAACAGGGCAAGCCATTCTCGTTCGTTTTCCTGTCTCGTCCACATCCGCAGTTCACGATTTTCAGGGCGCATTTTGATCACGCTGTCAGTTGCGTTCCTGACAAACTCAATGTGTTCGCCCCCCTGGATCACATCGATCTTGGCGTCTTTGCCGTCTATAACCACTCTCATCGGTCCGGTCGCGTGGATGTTAACCTCTGTGCCATCACCAGTGATGCGAACTTCGCCCTCACCGGTAGCGTATCCTCTGGCTGAATTGAACTCGACGGTGCCACCATCAAGAATGACTCGACCACTGGCTTTATTGATCAGGGCATGGGCTTGCGGGCCCCTGACACTCAAGTTAGCATCGCTTCGGATGATCGCCGAGGCGGAATCTGAAAGCGTAACATCAACCGGTTTTGATTTGAAGATTGGAGACGGGCCTGGAATGACGCTGACTCGGCTTTCACCGGACGCCTCCACCCGCGGTGCTTCAAACCCGCCTTCCAAAGTCGCCGTGGCCTGGTCTGAAAGTTTTGCGGATGCTCTGCCTTTAAGATAGACATGGCCATGGTCGCGTACCTGGAATGACGCATCGAGTGTGCCATCGGCTGTGGCGTGTCCTTTGAGAACGCCTTGAGCCATGTCGGAGAAAATGCCGTGACTGTTGTCGTTGAGCACGACAATCGACTGATCGACAGCAATAACTTTGGCGCCGTTATAAACTTCCAATGTGGAATTGTGCTCGGAGCGAACGATTGTTCCTTTGCCGGAAACATAACCGAAGGAATTATCCTGGAAGATGGTATCATCACCGGCGCTGACCCAGGCCGCCACTTCTTCTCGCACTGTCAGTCGAGTTGGCGTGTCGAGCACTATTGTGGTGGCATGTTCGTTGCCGACACTAAATCCATCCGGATGACTCGGCACGATGATGGCATCGCTCGGCACTGGTGGAATAGCCAGCGCATTGGCCTCAGGCGCGAATGTCTCAGCCATGAACTCGCGCATGTGCTGGAAATAAAGGTCGAAGGCGCGGGCAGTCTCGTGTTTGGCGGGGCGCGCCAGATCAATGTTTTTCTCAATTTCACGGGTGTAGTCTTTCAACCGTTTCAATTCAGCGGACATCTCGGCTGGAATCGGTTTCTTCTCAGCAGCCAAACGAGCCACCGTGTCTTCTATCTTAATTCGCATTCCTTCTGCGGCCATGCGCTCGGCGGCAAGTTCTTTCGGCATGCGCAGATAGATCGTTTTGTCCGGATTAAGCGTGATGTTATCAATCCGCGCGGCTTTGTCTGCTTCGATCGCTCGTTTTATTTGCGCGCGTTCGCCGGTCGCTTCCATAAAGTTATCGAAAGCGCGGTGCCCGACTAGTTCATGGACAGCGGTGCTGTAGTCTAGTGCTCCGAACTTCTCTGGCGAGGCAAGCAAGTCTTCAAACTTGCCAACGAATTTTTCACCGGAACCATCTTTAACACCAAGCAATCGATTCTGGTTTTCGGCCGCTTGACCAAAACCGACATCGCCGGTTTGAACTTTCTCCGACAAGAGGCGCTCGGCCAGTGCAGGATCTGTCTTCGCTATTAAAGCGAAGGTATCGCGGACAGTGTCATCTGCGCGGACGCCGAGAACCAATCCGTGGTTTCGATCTAATGGATCAGCGGCGTTTGACGGCGTGCGGCGAATGAACTCAGGAATTTCGACCGGTCCTGCCGAATGCCCGCCCAGATGGACTGGATCGGTGCTCTGCACTCGTTGCGACGTGATCGGATCGGGTTGTTTTTGCTGTGGTGGCGCACCAGTACCGGTGGCGTCCCTGGCATCGGCTTTGCCGGCTGCACTGGTAGCGGACGGATCGTTTTTACCGGCAGTGCCATGACCGGAAGCAGTCTGACCTTGTGTCGGCGGCGTGGTAGCTTGCTCAGAATCAGGAATTTCTTCGACGATTTTGACTGCGTCGGATTCACCACCTCGATTGACGGTGATAACGCCGCCGCCTTCTTCAGTCGCTTTCACAACGCTACGGGCGAGCGCTGAGGTTCTGCCATTGAGCGCCATTTGCGGGTCGCCGATCAAGGCTACTTTAACGGGTTGTGGTGCGGTTTGATTGTAGTGCTGAACGGCAGCTAGCACCCGCGACAAATTCTCTTCATCCGGTCCGAGCGCCTTGCGAAGTTCAGGCAGTCCGATGTCGCCTCGCATGAAGCTTTCGACTTGACTTGCTTTGGTTGGGTCGACATCGAGCGCCAGAGTGATTGGTTTGTCTTTCGCCAATTGAGGCAATTGATCGACAAGATTTGCCAATTGTCGCGCCTGCTCGGCAGGTTCACGACTGATGTTCAAAATAACTGGCTTGCCTTGATCGACCAATCTGGCGACCTTCTCGTTGTAGTCGTCGAGAAGGCGACTGTCAGCCGGACGCGGCAAACCAAATTCGGTTTCGCGGCGCCACATTGCCAGCTCTCTGCTGTCCGGCGCTTTCGCGGTCGGCTGAGGCTCACTGCCTGTGGTGGCAGGTTTAACGGCGCCATTGGCTTCACTCTGTAATTCTCTGGCTCGCGAAATAACAATTTCGGCACCTTCTGCGGTGACACCTTCGTTGAGCATGCCGCGCCGACCGGCTGCGGTGTCCAGAGCTTTAACCAGGCTGTCGAGCACTTTGGGGCTGAGGTCCTTGACTGATGCAACGCCCATAAGCGAAGTTAGGTAGCCGTCGGCAGCATTACGAGTGGCTTGTTCCGAATTGGCGGTGGTGGGCTTGAGCCCCTGGTCGGCATCCGATTTCGCGACGACTCCATCGTTCGGTCTTCCAGCGAATGCATCATTGACTAATCCGGCATGAGCATCGCTGGCTGGTTTCACGCCTGCCGGTGTGCCGCCGTCGACGGTTCGCACTGGTGTAGTGTTGACGTCCCGTGCCGGTGAATCGGCAAGCAGCGGATCGCGATAGATCGGATGAATGTAGTCAGGGACTTCACCGCCCTTCGCCCCAGTGGCCACAATCCGAGCGCGGTCGGAAACGGCATGCGCCTCTAATTCGTTAAACTGAGCGCGATATAAGATGTCACTCACAGCGCGGAAATCGGAGTTGGTTCTGATCGATTTCATCTGGTCGGCCGTTGGTTGCCAACCATCAGGATTCTCAGCGAAGGCTTTCACGATTGGTGCTAAATCAGGTGGCACGGTGCCATTGCGAAGCGACGCTGGACCGTTGGTGCTCAAATCGGCGATGAACGAATATTCCGGAGTCAAGCGCGCCGTCGTCAGCAGTTTTTCAGCGCGAGCCAGGTCATAGCCGATCGTGCGCTCACCGTTTCGTTCTGCAATCACTTCCTTGAAGAAGTCTTGCTTCAACTCGTTGCCCATCAGTCGTTGGTATTCACGGCGGATAGTGGCTTCCTGTTCCGGTCCGGCAATTTTACCGACGCCCATTCGATCGGCCAGTCCGCGGATCATCGCCACGTCCTGATTGTAATGAAGCATCTCGTGCGGCGGCGTGCCTGCCAGCTTCGCGATATCTGCTTCGGCAAGAACTTTAGCCGGCATTTTAATTGTGGTGCCGTCGCCCGGTATGTACGAACCTTCGGTGTGCATACCTCGCTGATTTCCGGAGGTGTAATCAATTTCGATCTTGATTCGTTTCTGCCCATTGGCGTCGGCAAATGCGTCGAATTGTCTTTGCAATAATTCCTGGCGCCGCTCGAGTTCGGCTCGCATAGGGGCGTTTGCCGGATCGTTCAAGAAGCCGTCGGCGGTTTTGCCCGAGCGTTCGTAGGCAGCTACGAACTCTCGACTGATGTTCGGCATGTCGCCGCCTTTAACCAGATCGACGACATCGCGGGTAAACGCATCGAGCGACTCGGTCGCAAACGGCAGCCTGGCGGGTTCGCCTTCCGCGGACTTGAGCGAACGCATGGCGACGTCATCAACTCGCGGAGTTAGAACGTCGGTCTCACCTTTAATCATGTCATGGACGCGTTTAACGCCCTCGGCGTTATCAGGTCGATAGTTGTTCAGTAAGCCTTCTGCGGCTCGAATCTGATCCGGAGTCATCGACGCTCTGTTTGTCGCCAGACTGGTTTCCAGGTGAGCCTTGACGGCAGGATTATGGTCGGCACCAAGGACGGTATCACGCGGTGCTTTAATCGCCAGCCCTAATTGATCCAGCCTGGTTGTGAAAACTTCATCACCGGGCTTGCGCCACATCGCCAGCTCAGCCGAATCAGGCGTCTTAGCTTTTGGTGCGGCAGTCGCAGACGGCTCGCCTGCGGGTTTGTTGACGACCTTCACTTCGTCGAGTTTGAAGAAATAGCCTTCCCTCTTAAGAAGCTCAATTGCAGCAGGTTCGATAATGGTTTCGCTATGACCGCGATCGATGATGTTTCGCGTCCAGACCATAGGCGGTCTGCCACCGGTCAAGCGCTCCGCCAATTCCTTAGGTACAGCAATCCCGATCAGCTCGGGCTGTTCGTTGGTGGCTCCCCATTCGTTTGCTTTCAAGGCAGCTCTTTGAGCAAAATCGCGAGCATTCTCGACACCGGATACGAAGATCCGCCCCTTATCCTTGTAGTCGGCATGCGCGTGGCTGGGATCGAGAGTTTGTCCTTGCTTTTGGACGATCTCCTCGGCCATCGTCCTGGTGGTGCCGTGCACCCAAACTTCGATCGGACCATCAGGAATTCTATCCCGCACACCGGCCATGTGAGCAGCCAATTCAACGCGATTGAGAGGGAAGCCTTGTATCAATCTGGTTACATCTTTGTCACCAGGGGTGGTGGCTAGCCTCTGCTCCAGCCAATCAAGCTGTTTGATCATAGCTTCAAACTCTGGGCGGTCTTTGGAATACAACTCAGGCAGTGTTTCTTGCACGAACTTGAGATACTGAGCCCTGTCCTCAGGATCGCTGGTTTGCTTGAGAAGAATCTGTGAGCTTTCATAAGCTTTTTTCTGCACCGGCACTAGTTCAGGATTGGCATGATGGCGAGCGTCCACCTGCAGGGAGCGGACGAAGGCGACTTCCGGATTATCAATCAAGGCTTTAAGTTCACCAGGTTTGATCGCTGGACCGTCACCTGCGCCGTCGGCTTTGAGCACTGCGCGAATTCGATCTGAATGCGCGCTGTCCTTCATTTCGATCAAAGTTCTGGCTTCGTCGGCGCTAATCCTACCGGCGTTCAACGCTGCAAACAAATGCGGGCCGCTCTGGTCATCGATAATCCGATCGAGCAGCCCACCGTCAGTGATCCTGCCAGCGCCGGTTGCTTCCAGCGCGGCTTTGCGCAGGTTGTCCTTAACCACCAACAATTTTTCTATATGTTCCGGAGCAAGCGAGCCGGTTTCGAGCGCTTTGTTAATGATGGCGATGTCTTCGGTGGGCAGTTTAGCCGACGCCAGTCTATCGACCAATGAGGAAGGGTTTAAAATATTTTCCGTGTCGGGCATCAAACGTTCGATCAGGGTAGCCATCTCTTTAGAGCTACCATGAAGAGCAACGATGCGAGTCAGTTGCGCGTCGGAGAGCTGTTCTCGCAAGGCGGCCGAGACAAGCTGCGTACGCAATACTTCACTTTCAACAGCGAGAAGTTTTTGATGCAGAACCGGATCCGTGCTCATCACTCGCAGGTGGCCAACCGCTTGATTCCAGGCTTCAGTTGGCAAAGTCTGCGCTTTAACATCGGAGATGATGCGATTGAGTTCGGCGTCTTTGAGCATTGGATTGCGTACTATGATGGCCAGATCTTGCGCGGCAGCAGATGGCACATCCACGAGTTGTCCGATTACTTCAGGCGAACGTCCCAATTTATTTTCAAAATGCAATCCGGCTAAAACAGCCAGTTCTCGAAGTTTTCCTTTGTCCGAAAAATTACCGGATCCCAGTAGTGATATCAGTTCCGGTGTCAACGCCTGATCGATGGCTGGATCACCGGACGACTTGCCCTGAGCGCGCTCTATCAGAACATCAGCACCTTTTGCGCCAAGAGACCTGGTCGTGAAGATGTCTCTTAAATTATTTTGATCGGTGATGGACAATTTCAAGAATTGCTCGGCTTGCGCCATGGTTCTTGTGCCACCGGAGGATTTAACAAGACCGACAGCCGGAGCCATAGTTTGCAATTGCGAAGTAAACTGCGCCGGGTTTCTCATGCCATTGACCAGCGCGGCCCCATCGAGCACTCCGACATTAATCGCGTCGACCATGTGCCCAACTGCCGCTCGCGGCATATCGAGAAATGCACTTGACTCAGCCGGTGTCAATCGCGCCATCAATTCAACAGCTTCAGGTGAGAATACTTTGCCTTCTTTGGCGGCGGACAACATCATCGAAGCGACATCCTGCGCGGTTTCTGGCTGAATCTTGCCCTGTCGCAAAAGGGTCTGCAAAGTCTCGACGGCTCTGGCAGAACTGATCTGTTGATCGGCATTTTTAAATTCTCTGCGAACAATCTCAGCTTTTCTGGTCACCATATCGATCGTTTCAGTCACACCGGTCTTCGGCATACCGATACTGCCGGCGGCATCGCGGGAGTGAGTTGCTGGTGCTGTGAAATCAGCAGGCAGTGCAACATAAGCGCCTTCGGCAACTCGAGCTTTCGTCAGAGCCTGAGCCAGGTGTTCGGCCAGCAATGCTTCTTTTTCGTGCGGCGTACCCATATAATCGGAATACGCTTTTTGACGTACTGAGTTTAATTCTTCCGCTCTGGCTTTCAAGTATTTGCCTAGCATCTCTTTGGCTTGTCCTTCCAGAGCCGCATTGGGCTTGGTCGGATCTATTTGTTTGGCCAGCGCAAGAACATCGGCTGGCGGCACATCCGCACCAAACAAATGCTGAGAAAGCGACTTGGTCGAGTCACCACTGGTGAGGGCACGAAGCAAAGTCTCAGCGCCATTAGGCGTGTCGAGTTTGTGCAATCCGGCATTGACCATGCTGAAGTGATCGAAGATCTGGCGATCGGTCATGGTGCCTTTCGGCCCACCATCTTTCAGGCTGGCAAAACTGTTGAGCATGTCGGTCGCCCGCGTCAAGTCGGCGCCTTCGAGCGGCTTGCTGTGAGCGCTTAGCGAATCCTGGATAAACGCTTTCCAGTTTTTCACTTCTTCTGCAGTCTTTGCAAAACGCGGATCGGCCATGTCGTATCTGACACCGCTGTCGCTATCAGCATAAGCCCTGGCAATCTGATCGATGGTGGCATCGGTTAACGGTTTGCCTGTCAATCCGGCGCGATCGGCAATCAATCGAATCACATCTCGATCCTGGGCGGAGTGAGAAAGTTCATGCAAAGTAGATTCAATTAAAGCGGCTGGATTGAGCAAATCTTCGCTGCGAATTTTGATGACACCATCGCGATATGAAGCAGAGCCGACTTGAACATCGCCTTTGCGAACCAGCGTGATATCCGGCAGTCCAAGTTCTCTCGACACCTTATTAATCGCTTCTTGAACTAATGTTTGTCTGGTGTCAAGAACATCGTTGAGCGCTTTTCTCTCACTGGCCTGGGCATCACGTCTGGCGACAAATTCATCGATCATTTTATTCTTTACCGGATCGCCGCTGGCCATTTGCCGCAATCCAGCTTCAGTGTAATCAGCCTCGGCAGGCAATTTCACACCACCCAATACTTCGCTGTCGATCTGATTTTTGGCAACCGAGAATTCCGCCTGAGCGGTCTTCATTGCAGTGACGCGCTCGGCAGCTCCGTCCTGGGCCTCGAGCGCCCTCACCATAGCATCAACATATTTCTCGGCGACTTTTGGCTCTACTAGCGGGCCAAGGGCATCGCCCAGCTCCTGACGCAATTTCAATTGCTCGTCTGGAGTAAGATTGCGATCTGGTGCCCACATCTTCGGAAGGTCCGGATGTGTTCCCGACATCTGCTCGCTGAAGCTGCGCGCGAATTCCTCGGCGGTTACTCTGGTCAGTTCACCAGTCTGTCCGATGCGCATGAACTCAGCCTCACCGCGCGCCAGACGCGGCAAGAGATTGGCTGCCAATTCCGGAGTGACTGGATGATTTTCTGGCAGAACAAATCGAATCTGCCCCTCACTGCCGGCTGCAATTTTCAAATTCTTGGCGGCTTGCGGATCACCGACCACGATGGTGAGAGTCTCACCTTTCGGAACCGAGACGGTCAGGTCGGTTTGAGCACCTTTCACCTCGACTGTTCCAGAACCACGGATGGTGCCGGTGGCGTCATCGAGCAAAGCAGTTTTGCCTTTAAAATCGGCATCTTTTAAGGTTGGTTGATCATAACTAACCACCTGATGCTCACCAGTCGCTCGCCCTTCGACCGTAGTTCTGCTCAACGACTCGGTTGGACGCAGTCCACTGGAAATCGCGGTGCGATGCTGCGGTTGGAAGACATCCATTGTTCCTTTGAACTGTTGGAAGAATGGTGCCCAGGCGGAGTTCAACAAGTTTTGATTGAAGCCCTCTCCATTCCAGGCTTTTCCGTGCATCATGTTTTCAACAATGTTATTGGACAACATATTGCCGGCTGCCATCGACCCGGTCATCCAGAGACTGGACGCGGACAAATGTCCGACAGTGGCCAGGCGATGCATATTCTGTGACAATTGATCGACAGGAGTTTTAGTTGCTTTGCCAAGCAATGCCGCCATCTGTTCTTGTCCGGTGACGCGTCGACTGAGAAGACCGGCACCTTGACCGCCAAGTCCGCCTACCAGCGAATGAACGTTGGATGTTAAATATCGATCTAAAACATTTGAGTTGAAGGCAGAACCGTTCATGATCTTTGCGATCGTCAGATCACCTGACATAAACAGTTCAGCGGTCGTGCTGATATTGGCTTGAGCGGCACCGCTGACGACAGTCGCCATGGCGGAGGTCACTTCGTTGCGCATCCATTTCGTACCTTCTTTCATCACCGCTTCTTGCATGCTCTCTTTCATGGCGGCGCGCAAAAGCATTTGTTGTTCTGCCGGAACCTTACTGCCGATTGCCTTCAAGACATTGCCGATGATTTGATCGTCGACATTCTTTGTGACATTGGAGAGCACCACTTGTTGCAAACCGACGCGAATTTCTTTTTCAATCGCTTTCTTGACTGCCGCTTTGGCAACATCATCGAGAGCATCGAAGGCAGCGTGAGTCATGATCTTGGTAGCCGTGGTCGTCGCTGCGGCGCCACCGATTTTGGCGATCGCCAACAATTCAGCCGGACCGGCAATCGAGGCACCATTGATTGCGCCTTTGATGGCATCATCGACGGCGTCATGGGTGTCGTAATTTTTGCCCAATATGGCCGCGTTAGCTGTCATTTTAAAAGCCGCACCACCAGCCACGAAAGCAGCAATCAAAAGTGGTGACGCGGCACCGCCGGTGAGGACAGTAGCGGCGGCAGCGGCGGCCATGATCACGCTATCAGTGATCAAATCCGCTTGCGCTTTGTATGCGGCCACATTGGCATCGACGCCATCAAAGACGTTGCCGGTTAAGCGTTGAATTTCCATGTCGTTGGCTCGCTCGTAATTGACGTTGGCAGTCGCCATCGTTTTTTCAAGACGTCCCATCGAGTCCATCATCTGCACGCGCGATGAATCCCAGCCGAAATTAGCACCGGAGCTATCAGTTCGTTTTACCTGCGCGCGGACGATATCGACGACTTCCATTTGATCGAGTTCTCGATGAGTGAGCGCCAGCTCAACGCGCGCGTAGTCCTTAGGCGCAGCCACTTTCCGGATGTCTTCCGAGGCGGTGCCACCATATTTTTGGGCATATCGATCGAGAACGTCATTTCGTTGAGGCTGCGTTTTGATCTCGCCTAAAACCTTGCGCAATTCGTCGCGAGGCAAGATGCCCAGATGCAATGCGCGAAGACGATCTTCGGTATTGACCTTGCCCTGGTCGAGAACCTTTTCCATAAACTGCTTGACGTCGCCTGACCAGTAGCCATCCGAGAAAGTCTTATCAAGGGCATCTCCGTCAGTAGCTTTCAAATGACGCAAAGAGCTTTCGTTCAGTTTCAAAATCTCTTTGGCCATATCTTTTTGCGAGAAATAAAGTCCTCTCATAGTGCTCAATGAAACGTGTCCATCTTTGACAATCGGATCGACAAACTCTTTTTGAACCTTAGCGTCCCACTCGGCCTTTTGATAAATCGGATGATTTTCGCCGTCAGTTGGAATCGGGAAGCCCGCTTTGACCGCGTCGTCAAACGCTTTGGCAAACGCCGGTTCGTAATTGACTTTGTCATTTGGATCGAGTTTGCGACGCAACGCGTCAGCTTGCGGTCCATTGAATGCATCTTGTAGCAATGACACCGTGGCGCTGGTGCTGTGACCCATCTCAGCGGCTTTCGAATACAATTCGAAGACAACGTCTTTCTCAGGTGCGCGGCTTGGATCGCGGGCGATTTGGGCAAGCAGATGTTCTGCCGCTTTTTGACCACTCGGACTGGATTTCAATGTCTCAGCAACCAGTTTATCAATACTGTTCCTGTACGTTTCATCGGTCGCGTAGCGCTTGCGTTCATCAGGCTTCATGTTGACCATCGCGTCGAACATCGCGCCCCGGTCGGTCGAGAATGTATGAACGCTGTCTTTCAAAGCCTCTTCCAGACCGCGGCGAACATTCGCTTGGGTGAGGTCGTACGCGGTGCCTCGATAGGCGTCGAGTGCCGCCAGACGCGCCGAACCTTCGCCGTTTTTCTTCATCTCGGCGATCTGTGAATCGCGCTCGGAGGTGCGCATATCTTTGAATTGCAGAGCCAGTTGTTGACCGTCCAGGAATGCTTTTAAACCGGTGGCATCGGCACGATAGGCTGTGGTATTTTCGTGAAGCTTGAGACTTTGCCGAACGGAGTCACTCAGGAGTTCGCCTTTCGGTTCCGGCTCGCCGGCAGCCATGGCAAGCGCTTCCGCCTTCGTCACAAGCAACATTTGATCGGCAGGCAGCACGCCGTTTTGATGCTGGCGATAAAGTGACTCTCGATACAAATCGAGTCGCGCTTTTTCCTCTGGTTTCAGTTCGCCTTCTTTTTTGTGGCGCTCCGATTCAGGAAGTTTATTCAATTGTGTGGCTAAACTTCTGCCCAATTCGATCGCTTGAGTTTGTTCTTTAGACGGACCACCCTCGCCAATCTTCGGCGACAGTACTCGACCTTTATTGATGTCGGCTAACAGGTCTTGCCCCGATTTCATTTGTTCGTATGCTTTGAGAGCCTGACGATCGCCCTCGGGCAACGCATTTCTAAAACCAGAACGTTTGTCCGGCGGCTCAGCTGCAATCTTGTCGGCAAGCGCCTTCCCGCGATCGACTTCGGTGCCGAGCTCCTTCGCTTCCGTACGTTGCCAGGCGTGGAATTGTTTCAGCAGCGCTTTATTATGATCGCTTAGCGTTCCTGATTCGGAGGCCTGGAACTGCGACAATTGTTCCTTCTTATCAGGCGACAACTTAGCAATGGCGGCATCGCGAAGGGCGCCTTCCAAGCCTTTCAACGAGTCATTGATTAAACGACCTTCGTCGATATTCCGATCGAGTTTTTGTCCATCTTTAATATCTTGAACGAGCGCTCCTGACTCCTGGAATTTTTTGAACGCATCGAGAGCCACTCGACTGTCTTTAAATTCTTTCGTTTCCTTGACCTGCTCGAAGGCATCCAGAGCGCGTTTAGCAGCCTCTGTCGGCGCAGGCGCCGCCGGACCGCGAGCAAGCTGTTCACCAGTGGCGATATCAAATTGTTTGAGGGCTTCTTTATCGGTTTTAAACGGAGCAGTATCTTTCACGCTGTTGTACGTGTCCAGCGCTTGTTTTTCCAGTGGTGTCAGTTTATCGACTGTCTTCGTGCCGGCAGAAATCTGAGCCTGCAGCTGTTCGCCACGGTGGGCTTGAAACTGATCGAAAGCGAGCTTGTCCTGAAAAGGTAAGCCCTCTACTTTGCGTTCACCTTTATCGATTGCCGCTGCAACTTTTTCACCGTTGGCAATTCGTTGGGCAATCATGCCACCACGATCGATCTGGTTTTGCAAAGCTTGTCCGGCTACGATTTTCGGATCGAGTTCTCTACTCTGAAGCAGGGTGTCGAACTGCGCTTGGGTCAGATCACGCGTTCCTGCCAGAAGCGATTTTATTTCGTTTGGTGATTTACCAAGTAAACCATCGGCATAATCGAACTTATTCCTTAATAAATCCGATGCAGCTTTTCCTCTTTCATACGACTCGAAGTGATCTGTCATAAACTGATCGTTCAAGCTGCGCATGGCTTTGTCACTGGAAAGCAGATCGAAACTTTCGCGATCGATTGTTTCCACCGCTTTCATATGTTCTTGTTTGTCAGCGTTTCTAAACCACATCGTCGAGACGTTGCCTTCACCCATCTCATGAGTGAAGCTGGCTCCAGCTGCCCGTGCGATGTATTCCACTCGACGCCTTTCGTCTGCAAAAATCGCTAAATTGCTGCAGGTGCGATTGAGTTTGTCGAAATACTCGAGCGACTCATTTGCTTTCTTGCCTTTCTCGCCTTTGTCGTCGCGAAGCGCTTCCGCTTTGATTTTGGCATCGTCACCAAATTTGCCTTCCAGTGCCATGCGAATGTCCAGACCTTCGCGAACTTTGACGCGGTCAGCATCGGTCATCTTCTCGAATATTTGTTTAACTTCTTCAGTCGATGTTCCGGAGCCCCAGTTGCCTTCTTCCAACATGGTGGCAGCAGTGAGGTGCCCGTCTTTCATGAACTCGCGTGCTTGAGTCATCAGTCGACCAGCATCGTCGTTACCCTTCCACATGCTGTTGTGATATTCGTACGCGCCCGGCTTGCCATCGGCATCACGCTGGGTTGCACCAGGTCGAACCAGAGCTTTTTCAAGTAGAGCGTCGCCGCCCATGTCGGTGCGGAAGTAGTCGCGACTGGCTTGACTGGTGCGCGCTTCGCCGCTGAACTCTTTAAACAGTTCCAGTCGCTGCAGATGCGGTGCGACTTGACCACCGCGCCCGCCGGAATATCTGGATTTATATTCCAGAGCCAGCTTCATCAGATGGGCTTCTTCTTGCGGACTTCTGGCTTCCTTACCTTTGGCTAGATAAAGTTCCATCGCGGCTTTATGCACTTCAGGCGCATTTTTCCAGCTCGGGTGTTCCTTCATGCGCTCGAGAGAAGTCTTTCCATCGGTTGCGTTCGCTTTGGAGATCTGATTTAAGGTATCGAGTTGTTCTTGATTGAGAATGCCGACCTTGTCGCGAATGTCCTTTTGTATCTCACTGTGCCTGCGTCCGCCTGAGTTGGCAGCCATCTCCGCCAGGGCACCGCGCATGGTGACATCAGCTTTTTCGGCGTAATCAACAGTTCGAGTATAACCTTCACGAGCCAGGTGTCCGTGCAGCGTGACGCCTTCGTAGCCGGTGTCGCCCCATTTGTCGGTTACATATTGACCGATGTCGATGCCTTTGTGAGCGGAAAGATGATATTTCATCATCTGCATCTCTTCACCGGACAGTCCCTGGAATCTGCGATTCAAGTCATCAAAACGTGAATCCTGCCATGGCATCGAGTAGTTCAGAATCCAGGTATTATCCTTGACGTCTTTGATACCATTGGCCTTGCCTTGCAGATCCTCGCCGCCCCATGGAGGCTTACTCCAGCCGCTCTCCAGGGAATAACGCTGGCGTCCCAGACTGTCGCCATTGAAGTACGTCATGTCGCCAGTGATTTGATCTACGCGCCAGAAAGCGATTTGTCTTTCGGCACCACTGGTCCACTCTTTATCGCCGCTCAGACTCCAGGTTTTGGCAGACGGACCTTCACCTTCAACGACGGTGCGTAGAATCGGCAGACCATATCTATCGGTTCCGTTGTAGCCAAACTGAGTAACAGTGCCGTCGGCTCTTATGCTACGACTCAGCAAACCGTCAGAATTTCTGATCGTCATGCCGCCATTCTTATCGTAGGTCGAAACGATGTTGCCGTCCATGCCGCGTGTTTCGCGCATGGTCACCTGCGTTTCGCCGACGTTTGTGCCGACCAGATCGGAGCTGACTGAGTAAATCCGTTCGAGATTTCCTTCCGGATTAACGAAGACAGATTCGTTTCTGCGATTGTGGGCGCCTTCCTTCTGATAGAAAGCTCGTCCGTGTTCCGTCTGCCGATTCCACTTCACTCCTTTTTCATCGGTGTAACTCTTCACGACGGTATTGCCGCCTTCCGACTGCCACTCCAGTTTGGTGACCCGGCCGTTTACGTCTTTGAATTCTTTGAGCAGATTATTGTTGTCGTAGGATCGATAAGTCCCGTTTGGATAGTTGATTGTGGTATCGACTTTCTCGCCTTTGTCAAAACGAGTTTTGGTAACTTCACCGCGCTCGTTTTTCGATTCGGTCATCAATATTTGACCGGCGGCATTCTTCTCTTGCTTGGAATAAGTGCCGTCGCCACCAGTGAGTTCACGCCGGGTGCCGTCGACGGCTGCGACATCGAGCGTGCCGTTGGACCGATTGAAGTTGACCGTTTCTTTTCGCTCGGCGCCAACTTGTTTGCCGGATGGATCGTAATCGCTCCAGGTGACACCATCATTGGTGGCGCTATAACTGCCGTCGTCTTTGACAATTTTGTTGGGCTTACCATCAGGACCAAACCCGGCGATTTTGAGCGAGGATCCATCCGGGCGACTGACCGATGCGGTGTTGGCCGCCGCGTCGAATGAAACAGTCGAGCCTTCCGGTCGCAAAGTTCTGGTGCTGCCATTCTTCTTTCGCTCGGTAATCACACCTTCAGGTGAGACCGAAACCGCCCCCTCGAATTGTTCGACTCTGGTTTGACCGTTCTGCGTGAATTTACGAGTCCAGTTCTTTCCATCAGTTGAAGTCAGCGTCTCCGAAGGTCCCTTACCTGCAGGCGCAGTGATTCTTACTTCAGAAACCATATTCTTGTCGTTGCGAACGATATCGTACTTGGTGCCTTTGGCACCATCGACGTGAGTGATCTGGCTTTTGCCGTCACGCCATAAAACCGCACCACTCGCTTCGATGCGACTTTGCATAGCGCCTTGCGCTTCCGGCGTGTAATTCCAGCCGTCCGCCGAGGTCACCGAGAAATCGAGAACGCTCGCGCCGTTTTGAAATCCACGCATTTTGGTCGCGCCGGTTGCCGGATTGAATTCCCGCGCACCGATCCAGGTTTGTCCCTTTTGCACTTTGCCGGGAATATCCGGATGCTGCAGCATAGTCCATCGGCTGTTGCCGTCTTCGGCGCGCGAGTTTGGCATGCGCACCATTTTGTGCGTAAATTCAACCGAACCGTCAGGTCTTGGAGTGCCGCCTTCCTTGACAATTTCGAGTGTATCAGAGGCACCACCTGTGGAGTAATGAAACTCGGAGATTTGCCCTCTGGCGTTTTCAACGACGTATCGATAGCCCGGTCCTTTCAGATCGAGCGACGGTCTTTTTTCAATTCTGGTGCCATCCAGCTTCTGTACAAATTCCGGCTGTTCGAGTCTACCTTTGAACGCGGTCACAGAGCCGTCTGAACCGAAAGAGAGCTCTCCGTCGATTTTGGCGCCGTTGAGACTCCATTTGTTTCCTTCCGAACGCGTGTAGGTGCGAGGCAACTTGCCATCGATACGCAGCTGTGTCAGCGAACCCGTGGCATCGCGAGTGGCGACGATTTTTTGTCCGTCGGCAGTGAGCGCGGCAGTTGCCTGACCTCTGTCGTCCAACTCGACAAAACCGCCTCCGTCTTTTATAACCAGTTTGGCAGGAGCTACGTCACCGATTCTCTTATGATCGAACTTCTCCGGCTTGGTCAGTATGGTTTCGCCTTTGCCGGGATTTCGTTCTAAAACTTTGCCATCGCCCATTTTGAAACCATAGCGACCATCGGTTTCGGCGAAGAATTTGCCGCGCAGCGCCTCACCTGTGGTGGCGTTGCGAAAGACCTGCCCGTCAGTCGATTCCCACAATGTTCCGTTGGACTCACGGATGACAGAAGGATTGCCTCGTGCATCGCGGGTGATTTCAACCGAACCGTTATTAGGCAGATCGCTTATGGATGTGACGTTGCCGTGAACGTCAAGTTTGGCTATCGAACCGTCACGATTGTGAACTCGGCGATCACCTGCCTGCATACCGTCATTGCCCAGAGATACCGTCTCCTTCGATCCATCGCTTCGATAGATCGAATTGAGCTGCAAGTCGGCACCTGACTTTTTAAATCCTCTGGTGGGCTCGGTCAAACTGGTAACGACCGTGTCGTGCTCTCCGGTCAAGGTTTGGACCGGCCGTTTTTGAGCGTAGGCCCGATCCGGTGTCGGGCTACCGGTTTGCACAAACGTTTTGACACCACTCATGGTGATGCCGCCGTTCGCCCGCTCGACCGTCAATGACGAGATTTCCCAGTAATTGGAGGCGGCGTCCAGCCTTTCATTTGTCTTTTTGTACTTACCGTCAGCCGTCGCTTGAATGGTGTCTTTGCTGCCATCCGGCAACGTTGTCGTGATTGACTTTACCTTATTAGGATCGGCAGCGTCGTACTCGAACACTGACTTCTCACCGCCGCGAGCGGTGGTTTCACGCACGCGTCCTGTGGCATCCCGCGCAATCGATGTGCCATCGGTATTGCTTGTGGTGTCAGCGTAAATCTTGAGCTTTTCGGCTGCGTCGCGCGATTCCGATGCAATCGTTCGTTTAACATTACCATCGGGCGATACTTCAATTTTTGCTTTAATGCCGGAAGGTTTGTCACCTTCGAACATTTCAAAATTGCCACCTTCAGTGGCTTTCCATACGCGATTACTACCTGGCTCAGAGACCTGTGAAAGGGCTCCGTCTTTGAATAGCAGACTATTTGTTTGCTCGCCTCTGCTGTTGAACAGTTCGGTCGAGCCGTCACTTTTCTTGACCGCGCGCGAGCCATCCAGACGAACAGTGGTTTCGCTTTTCCCTGCGTCAGAAATTGTGTAACCGTTCTGGTCGACCGAGCGAGAACCGGTTGTAATGCCGGGTGCGTCGAGGCGCTTCCAACTCATGCCATCGGCGCTGCTCCAGACACCGGTTTCGTCAGTTACACCGATCAATCGTTTGTTATCTTGCGACCAGACAAATCCGCGCTCACCACCGGCAGTATCACGAGTACGCACGATCTTGCCGGCTTCATTGGTGGTGATCGCACTGCCGTCTAATTTAACAACAGTCTTCTCTTTGGTTCTGAGGTCGAATTTTTCGACCGTGCCATCGGATTTTTGAACGACTTCAGTTTGTTCTTTGGCACTGGAGAATTTGACTGAGCCATCGCCACTCAACTGCGGATTGCCGTCGGCTCTATCCATGGTGCCGCGTTTAGTCCAGCTCAATCCGCCGTCTGACGAGTCCCAGCCTCGATTATAATTGTCGAGCACCGACTTCGGTTTATTATCGGCACCGTTGACGACCTTTATATAGTCACCATTCGGTTTGTGCACTTCAGTGATTTGATTGTCGCGATTGCGCAGCACGCGATTGCCGCCTTCCACCACTTCCTCGGCGGAGGCGAACTGTCCTGCAGCGTCAAACTTATTGACACGAGAAGTCTTGTCGACCCGGTCGGTGCGCTGAAGGACAGGCTCACCCTTGGCGTCCGGCTTGAACTGATAAGCGGTGCCTTTGTCGTCCTTTATTGTGGTGATACCATCTTTGGTTTCGGAGGCCAGCCCCAGTTCCTTCATGCGATCCGCGTTCTTAATCAGGTCCTGTCCGCCTACGGCAGCTAACGCTTCGACGGCAGATTCGCGTTTGGTTTGATCGAGTGTCTTGTCTTTGACCAGTGACGATATATGATCGGTCAATTCCTCACCGAACTCCTCTCGAGCAGAAGGAGTGAGATTTTTCAGTGCCTGAGCCATCTCCGGACTGATGTTGGATTTGACGGCGGCAAAATCCGCTTCCGTCCATTGATCGGCGATCGCCACCATCGCTTGCGCCGACGCACTACGCTCGGTGGCATCGATCGAATTCAACATGGTATGCAGCTTCTCGCGAACCTTATCAGGAAGGTCGCCGGACTGTGCCATAGATTTGAAGAGGTCTTGCGCCACTCTGCGGTCGCCTGTCTGCGCATCTCGCGCATTGATCGCAGCCAGCATTGTTTTTTCTTTGAGTTCAGGATTTCTGGCCAGCTCGGTAACTAAAAAGCGGGCTTGCTTAGAAGGGTCGGAATCAAAACCGGCAGCTATTCCAGCCAGTACGTTAATGGCATTCTCACTACCGCCCCGAGCTTTCTCCAGCAGGCTCGGAAGATCGCGTTGCAGTTCTTGAGTGGTGGCATTGCTCAAATATCGGCCGACCAGTGCCTCGCTTCCTTTATCCCCCTTGAGCAATGACTGCGACATAGCGTCGATCGCGGCTTTGCGTCCATCGATTGTGATCTTGCCAATTCCCGGAACGTCGATTTTAACCTCTGTACTCTTTAGCGCCTGGTCCAGCGTGTCGGCCAGCAACTGACTGCTGCGTTTGTCGCCGGACGCCTCGGAGCGCACCAGCGCTTCGGTGACCGCAAGCGCTTCTTGAGGGGATATCGAGCCTTTCGACATTGCCGCTTTCTGAGCGATTACGCTGGTGGCAACCGACTCGACCAATTTGCGATCTTCAACTGAAAGATGGTCGAGCTCAGGTATCGGCAGCTCCGGCAATCCTCGCTCGGCACCAAGCTTTTGAATTCGCGCCTGGGTGTCAGGCGTACTCTGGGCCAGCAGCATGGCGACCGCGGTTTCCGCATGCGGATTGCCGCCCTGCGCCTGTGTCATCAGCTCGCCTACCTTGACTTTGGATTTGGCCGCTTTATCCGGCTCAGAACCACTGGCGATATCATTCAAATCGCGAATCGATCGAGCGGTGCTTGCCCAGTTGAGACGGTCTTGAAGTTGAACAACCGAGTCACGATCGCCTGCCAGCTTCGCCGCATCAAGTTGAGTTTTCAGCGTGTCTTGCAACTTCCCGAGTTCAGCACCGCTGCTCTCAGGTCCGACCCCGGCCGTGTACTGCTCGATTCGCATCTTGTTCAACGCGCTTTCCAACGCCATTGCACCAGTGGCAGGATTAATCGCCCGATTAACTCCGTCAATGGCGCTTACCCGTGATGGCGCGTCGCTGCGACCGAGCAAATCGATCATGCCGTTGACTTTACCGAGGTTAGCCGAGAGTAGTACTGCTCGATCGCCAGCCGGCTCTGTGACACCACCAATGGTGATGAGCAAATCCTCGGCAGTCTTGTTAGCAGGCGGACCTCCGGCTAAACGTTTCACACTCTCCAGCAATTCTCTGGTCTGGTTCGCTTTCAAATCGTTGTTGGTCACGGTCAATGGCTTGTCGGCCGCGTCCTTCGGAGGCAGCCCGTCCATGGTATCGGGGGCGATATCACCGGCTTTTGCCACAACTCCGGCGACGCTTACCTTTTCGAGCCCGGTCAGAGTGTCGCCCGGGAATGACTTCGTCACAGCCGGCGTCGCGCCTTGTGCCGGTTTGACAGTCTCGACCCGCTCGCCCCATTTAGCTGTGAGCGTGCTGCCATCCGCCCGCGCGATCTTGTCCAGGTGCGTGCCGACTTTCTTGTCGGCAGCTTCGGTGAAGGTGTACCTGGTGCCTGCTTGATCTACGACAGTGAGCTCTGTTCGAGTGGTGACGTCGCCATCTTTTATTTCTTTGGTCTCGACTTCTAAACAAGCATTTTCCAAAGCTTCTTTACCGCCAAGCACGGCAAGCGTCATCACCGCTTTTTCACGTTTTGCATTATCATCAGACTGCAGATCCGCGTCTGCACCATGAAGCAATTCCTCTTTCACGGTCATGCCGGATGGCATCTTGCGATCGAGCACGCCCTGCGGCAAATTGCTCAACTCATGGATAGTGCTGAAACTGAGATTTTCTTTGACCTTAGCTACATCTTCGACCGACCATTTGTCGGCGAATTGTTTTAAACCTTTGAGTGCGTCCCTTTGAGTCGCGTCCGCTTTACTCTCCAGTCCCTTGTGTAGTGCTTCTCGAGCGTTTTGCGGAACGTCGGCGCCCAGTGCCACCACTCTACCGAGCGTCTCGAGTGTGCCGAATTTTTCATTGCGCGGCGGCTGCAAACCACTCAAAGCATCGATCACCGCATAACGTTTTTCCGCATTGGCAACCGCATCGGCGCCTTCAGTCGGTTTGGCGAAATCAAGAAGCGCGGCACCGGCAGCCTGCGCCTGAGCCGGATCGTTGCTTCGTCCACGAGCGACTTCGGCTAATCCATATATCGACAGGTCGCGAACTTGTTTCAACGCCTGCACTTTTGCTTCGTCTCTAGGCGCATTGTCAGCCGGTTTTTCCAGTTTGGGCAACGCGTCTTTAGCCGTGTTTAACGTGTCCTGGAAATGCTTGACCGGATCGATACCATTGGCTTTCATCACTTCAATAGCGCGTGGTATCAATATCTCTTTGTTAGCCGCTAAAACGTCAGGTCTCAAGGCGCCGATCGCCTGCGCCATCTCAGCAGTCATGTTGTCGCGTACAGCCTTGACGTCGGAATCGTTCCACTTTTCGGCCACACTGGCCATGCTCTGGAAAGCCGCAGATCGCAGCTCTTTGACAGGAGATTTCAAGCCATCTTGAAGGGCTTGTCGCAACTCCTCCGGATATTGATTAGAACGTTTCGCCAGCTCGGCTGCCAGCGGCAAGACTCCATATGCATCGGATTGAGGTGGATTCATTGTCTTCAACAGCGCATCGATCGATTTCTTGGCGACGGCCGGATCACCCTCCGACAATTGCACCAGCGCTTGTTTGGCACCTTCCGATTCTTGCTTATTACCGCTGGCACCATTGGCGATGGCAGCCAAACCAATGATTGCTCGATCGTGAGTGGACGGATTGCCGAGCATCGTCACCAGCGAATCGACCGAGTAGCCGCCCGCGGCATCTTTCAATTTGATCATCTGATCGGCGGTCTTATAGAAATCGATCATGCTGCCTAGAGTGTCGCGGTCCGCGCCGGCTTGGCTTTCCATCTGCTTTTCAAGCCTTGCTAGTGCTTCTTGGCGCTTCTCCGGAGTGGCTGTACGATCGAGAAACTCGCTTTTGGCTTCGTTGATTGCGCGCGTTTCTTCCGCTTTTTGGCGCTCGCCTCGCTCGACAGCGTCGTTGAAAGCCTGCAATTTCTCGGGATTCTTTTCGGCGACCAGTGCCTCTCGCAGACGCGGAATGTCGTTTTTATCGATCCGCACAGCCAAGTCACCATTGGCTTTTTTGATATCATCGAGCACAGCCGGATCGATTGGATTGGTCTCCAGTTGTCTTCGCGTATCGATCAATAGACTCGATGGTGCGCCCTGCCTGAGCAGTTCTTCAGCTTGTAATCTTGTGAAAGTTTCATTGACTCTCGTTTTGCCGTCGGCTCCGTATCCAAACTGCAAAAACTGACGACGTAACAGATCGCCCTTCTGCAACTCGACCGTAAGACCGAAACGCTCATTTCTTGTAACCGCATCATTAACTATGGCAAAACGTTTGTCTTGCAATTCAGAAAGTTCATCTGCGCTACCTTTCTGTCCTTCCGCTCTAGTCCAGCTGTCCAACGCCTGTTTAGCAGACGGCACATTTGGAGCCATTTCCGCTAATCTACCGATAGCAGTGTCGCGAAGCAAATCGGCTTCTTTGCCTCGACCGCTGTCCGCCAACTGCAATTTCAATCTGGCGTCCAAGACTGACAGTTCGCGCATGCTTTCCAGCGCAGAAGTGTTACCGCTCAGAGCCTGACGCGACAGATCGCCCAGAGCCGATTCGCGCTCTTGATCGGACTTGGCGCCGAGATATCGATTGGCAATTTCTCTGGTGGTGAATTCCGGACTACCGGGTTTCAAATCACCAAGTGGAACACCTGGAATGGGCTTGTCCGCGCCAAGCAAGTCGCGGACGCGCTCGCCGGTGGTTCGATTGTCCGGCACGATTGGAATATCCGGCAGCGCTGCGGCCTCCACCTTTGGTGGCAGCGGTCGTTCTAAAATCGCGTCGACAACTTTGGATTTGTCTAGTTGCGCGCGACCGTCATCACCCAGAACCGGCTTACCATCAACCATTTTGTCGGTATACAGCGGCTTGGCGGTTTTACTTCCGTGCGGAGGTCCGGCGCTGGCAGCAAGCATATCGGTCGACGAAACCCAACGATCGAGGTTTTGCCCGCGTTGATCGGAGACCCGATAATAGGTTTCGCCATCAATTTTAGTCTGGTCCGTAACCGTGACGGCATGCCAATCTTCACGACCTGATTGCAAACCGCTACCGAAGGCGGGATGGCCGGCGTCGATCGTCAACGTCAAAGAACCGTTTTCCAATTCTTTGCCGAGCTTGGCGTCCATCTCGGTCTTGTCTTTAAACTTCTCAGTGCCCTTGCTGACTTTGTCGACGTTGCCGTTCACAAATACATTGTCGCGCTCAAGGAAAGTATTATTAGTGTCAGCCAACATCGAAAGCGTGATGCTAGCTTGATTCTGATACGTTTCAACTTGCTTGGTCTGCGGGTTGACAATCGTCGCTATTTCACCGGATTTGTTCTGACCGGATGGTTCGCGGAAGAGATACAGGGGACGCTCCGCTTCCTTGCCGGTCTGATTGGCGTAGTCGCTTTGCAGAGCCCAGTTGCCCAGAGCGTGCGTGATCACCTGACCGAGCTGATCTTGAAGACCGGCTCTGTTAGCCGTATCCCGGTCGTTGATCGCATCACGGGCTTGACGATGCGCTTTCATGCTTTCCGGATCTAATTTTACAACTCGACCATCAGGTGCGGTGAACTCACCGTTCAAAAGCGAGTCCGCGGCGATCTTGGCGGCATCGCCCGGTTTCGATTGCAGCATCTGCTCGAACGTCGAGGTCAAGCCACAATTCTGCCTGCTGCCTTTATTGACCTGCTCGGAGCTGTTCAGATCGTGAAACAAGTCGCAAGCTGTTCTTATCGAATCAGCGGCTTCCAATGGTGGCTTCAAACTAGCCGGATCAGCTTCAAACAAACGATTGGCATTGTGCAGAGTGCGGGCAATTTCGGCGTCGGTCAAACCGCGCTCGCGAGCGCTTTGAATAAACGCTTCGGCGTCCTTGCTCACCTGATCTCGCAGCCCATCAGGCAGTTTGGCAACATTACTGTCGAAAGCTTCGCGCTGCACATCAAGGTCTTCCGGGTCACCATCAGTGCCGCTGTAGTCGCCATCGTATATGGTGCCAAGCTTATAATCTTCTTTCGGCGCGTCCACCGCTGCAAGCGGCGCCATGGTCATAACTTCGCCGCCCCCTGGAGTCAACTCCCTGGTGGCAGCGACATCACGGGTGGCACTGGATGTGGTGAGTGAGAATGTTTGAGTCTCGCCTGCGCCTTGCGACTTCATATCAAGACGATAGCCAGACTGCCTGGCCATAGTGGTTTCAATATACTGGCGCAATGTTTCAGCGTTGCCCTGCCGAGATGCTTCTTTAAAGAGTTCATTGAGCTGCTGACCGGCCATCGATCCGATTTGACCTTTGGCTTGAATGATATCTTTGACAAGCGCATCCGCTTTCAGTGACTGCTCAGGGCTGACGAGCCGCGCACTAACTGTAGTGTCGACTGGTTTAGTTTTGTCCTTAAAGACATTGGTTACTTCCGGAACTTGTTGCCCTTCTTTTAAAACCGAAACCGTTCCATCAAGCCGATCCTGGCGGAAAGCAATCGGTCGGCCGGTCCGATCGAGTTTTTGAAATTCGGTGCGTTGACCAACCGGTTGACCGCTAAAGTTGTAATCAACTTCCGCACCAGTTGGCGCAAGACCAGCTGGTGGAGCCGCTTCAATCGGTGGACTACCCGCCGCTCCCGGAGGATTTGCGGCTTGGACTGGTTTGGCAGCTGGGACAGGTCCGGCCGCACCAACCGGTTGACCGTTGGCTTCGCCGGGCCTCGGTTGCAAGACGCGCAACACACGCCGATCGGCAACATTCGAATCAGTCGGCGCATCCCCAGCTAGCCTTTCCACTTCTTTGAAGTCGGCTTCGCCTGCTTTCTTCAGCGATACCGAAGCGATCTTGTCGCCCTGGTAGGAAAACTGGCGTTGATTGCCATAAACATCAGTGGTGATGCCTGGCTTGCCATCAGCGTTGAACTGAATAGAGGAGCCATCTTCGAACTTTTGCAGTTTAGGTTTGTCATTCTCAAAAGTCAGAACCGATTTATCAGGGAAATCGATCTTAACTTTGGTTTCTTTGCCATCGGCAAAAGCAGTTTGTACTTTGGAGCCATCCCGAAGAGTCTCTACAGCAGCCTTCGGCTGTCCGTTGCCATCAACTTCGTTGTAGACCTTTCGTCCTCCGGTTTTCGGATCGTATTCCACGACATTGCCGTAACGATTCGGATCGTCAGGCTTGAGCGACGCGTCCTTGACCTCGCGAAGAACCTTTTGTTTTGTGCCTTTCCACATTGTCTCCACTGATTCTTCAGTGAGGACTTCAGCTGGTGGAGGACCGGCTTTAAAGAGGGTGACGCTGTCCTTGCCATCAGGGCTGGTGCTGAAAGTTCGCACGCCGTCTTTTTCGAAGATCTGCTTGAGCTGCCCATTCTGAGAGACAGATACAGGTCCGGACCGATCTTGCAGCAAAGTCTTGCCGTCAGCCATCTCAATTTCGAGTTGGCCGCCGGGCAGAATTTTGGTCAAAGATTGATTGCGCGGATCGTAGGCCAGCTCAGGACCGTCTGCGGACTTATAGAGCGGGCGACCAGCCGGATCTAATTTGCCGGTGAAACCAAGCGTGGTTTCTTTGCCATCGCGCGTCTCTTTTATTTGTTGCGGCAAAGTGATTGGTTGCGGTATCGCCGGCGGAGCGGCGGGCACATCTTTGTAATCGAGAAACTCACGTTTTACTTTGCCTGTGCCGTCAGTGGTTGACTTAACCCTGCCGCCTTCGAGTTCGACTGTCGAATTGTCGCTTGAGGCGCGGATGGTGCCTCGAATCAGCTCCTGCTGTTCGCTGAACAATTTCTTGGAACCGTGCAAATCAGTTTCTTCAATCGTTTTGTCTTCGTTAAACTGAATGCGTGTACCGTTGTCGTACATCACCGACGCGCCGAAGTCCTTTGGATCGGTCGAATCGGGGCTGGTCCCTTCCTTCAACTGACGCATCTGACCGTCGATCACGCGCTCATGGCGCGGTTCTTTGCCGGCCTCAGTTACTTTAACCTTGGTGGCTACCGGACCGCGCTGCCCCTGGACGTAATCAGAAAACTCGCGCACCACTCCGTTGACATCGGTGGTTTTAGTCACCATGCCATTGTCATCGCGGATGATCGAGGCGCCGTTGTCGAAGTTCTTTTCCACTTCGACATTGTTGGAATTAAACTTCGATCGCGAACCGTCGACGTTGCGCGTTTCACTCTTATTGTCGCCGGTTTCAAACGCGACTTTGCCATCGTCGAGCAGTTTGAGCTTGCCGGTAAATGTTCCTTTATCGTCGCCTGCAACCTTCCAGGTCTGCTTGCCATCGGCATCGGCCTTGCCCTGAGGCAGCCAGGTCTGTCCCTGACTGTCGACAAGATTGACAATGTTGCCGTCTTTCTTATTAGTGGTGCGACCGTTGCTTTCGACAACCGTTTCGTCACCCTTGAGACCTTTAATCTCGATGTTGGCGCCCCGAACATTGATCGAGCCATCAAACTGGCCAAACGGCTTTCCACCCTGCTCCATTTCCCAGCGCGGAACTTTCTTGCCATCAGGACCGGTGGCATCATCGCCGCGCCGCGAGTACTTCGTACCGTTGCCGTCCACTAAGGACGTGATACTACCGGCAGAGTCTCTTTTTACTTGATACTGCTGACCATTGGGATAGCCGATTCGCTCGATCACACCATGGCGATCTCTGGAAATCCTGGCACCGCTGTCATATTGAGCAGTTGTTTCACCATTGGTTTTGTTGATGGTGATCCGCTTCGGCAAATCCTTTTCATTTGGCTCGCGTTTAAACTCAACGACCGATCCCTCGGCCGTTTCTCGCAGAATCGTGCCCTCTCGCCAGACCGATCGCGAATCGGCACCACGTTCTCCGGTGTTAAAGAAACTGGTAGCTTTGCCTGCGGCGTCGGTATGCGTGAGCTTCTGCTCTTTCCATTTGGCATCGTATCTAGATTTGTCGGCGAATTCGACGGACAAAGTATCGCTCTTGCTATCGCGTTCGATCCTGGTTGGTTTACCCGCCTCGGCGGGAAATTCGACGACGGTTTTATCACCGACTTTTTCGACTTTCGAGGCTTCGCGCCAATTGTATCCATCCCAGTATTGTTTTTTATTATTGATTTCACGCGAATATTCATTCATGTCGTAGCGTTCTTTCACGCCATCAGCACGAAGCTTTTCGACAATGCCATTCTTGTGATCGAGGGCAACCTCGCCATTGGCCTTGATCGTGAATTCAGCCGAGTCCAGTGGATGATCGAAACCTGGAATTTTGGCATCCGGTGGATTCCACTTTCCATCAGCACCTTTGGATAAGGTTACTGACTCCGGCTGCCCGTCTTGGCCAGGCCGACTGAAGGTGACCTGATTGGTTTTTCCATCTTCGCCGTGTTTAAACGACCAATTCTCACCTGCCCGAGGTCCGCCGGTGAAGCGCATTCCGACAGTCTTACCGGTTTTGTCATCAACGTCTAAGACGCCTTCGCTACCACCTTCCGCGAATTTCCTGGAGGTGCCTTCGGCAGTTACTTCGCCTTTGTCGTTGCTAACTTTGAATTTGCCATTTTCCCAGCGCCTGGTCGTATCGCCGTTGCGCTCGACTTCGGTGAATTTGCCTTGCTCGTCTGTGCCATCACGTTCGATACCAAGACGTTTGCCGTCTTTATCGAGATGTTCGCGCTCCGAGGTTCTACTGCCGCCCTCGAATTTGCGCTCGATGACCCGGTCTTTATCCTTGCCTTTGAACTCCGTTTCGGATTTTAGATCGCCCTTTCCTTCAAACTGACGATGAGCTACTCGCTTTTGCGCGTCGTCGGCAGGGAAAAAGGTTTCACGTTTCAGTCCATCCGCTCGCGACTTGTAGTCGACTTGACGCCGACCGTCTTTAAACACCGTGTCCGTCTTATCATCAGACCTTGACTCCGACACCCGTCCGTCCGGATCGGTTGGTGAGAATTCGGTGACTGTTGGTTTGCCATCGCCAGTGGTGACACGGTCACCGTTCAAAAGAACAGAAGTGGAACTGCTGCTATCGCCGGTTTTACTTACAGCCTGATCGATCTCTTCGTCTTCCAGCGGCACCGAGTCGCCATCCGGGTCATCTCGGAGCTTGCCTGTGTATTCCCCGGACTCCGGATCGAATGTGATTTCGGAATACTTGTTGCTGAGGTCTGCGTCGTCACCCTTATGCTCACCAAACTTTGTTGAAATCGTGCCGTCGGAGTTGAAGCGTTGTTCTATCTCCGTTCCATTAGAATCCTGCCACTGGCGATAAGTCACCGAAGCATCGCCATCTTTGGCTTCCCCTTCAGTATAGAGCGGCTTATCACCTTGAGAAACATCGCGTTCTTTTGTGCGACCGCCCGGACCCTTCCCGTCGTACTCACGCTCTTCCCGCACTTGAGCACCAGTGGCGTTCTCTTTGGCATCGCCAGTAATTATGGTGCGTTTTGTCATGTCGGTTTCGATCTTTAGATCAGAACCATCCGTTTCTGCAGCTTCAGCGAGTTTACTCTGGTCGTACTTAATCTCAACGCGCTTGGAATTTTTTGCATCGGCAGGCAATTCAGTAATTTGATTGGCGCCGATCAATCGAGGATCGTCAGGTTGAACGCCATCCGGAACTTTGTCGATTGCAGGATCAAAGGACTGTCCTGGTTTAAACGAAGTCTCAGATCGATTGTCCTTGTAAGTTGTCATCGATTTGCGCGCATCATCAATCGAAGACACTCGTTTTTGCGCATCGTTGTCCGGATACTTGATCACGGTAGAACCGTCATCGCGCCTGGTTATAGATCTGCCATCGGCAAAAGTGCTGGTCTTGCCGTCACTCTTGATCAGCAACTCTTCGTCTTTGACGTCTTTGAGTTCCTTGCCCTGACGATCGAGCAATTTCTTCGTGCCGTCCGGCTCGAAAACAGCCTCTGCCACTCTCCCTTCGGAGAATTTAGTTGAGACTCGACCATTCTCGTAATGAGTATGCAAGACCAGACCTTTGCCCTCAGGTCCTTTAAATTCTTGACGCTTAAACGGCACATCGCCGTCTTTACCTGTTGCTTCGGCGCGCGTTACCGGACCGGATCGCTCGTTTCGAAACTCGACTCGCTGCGTCTCGCCACCATTTTTTGGTGGCACAAAATCTCTTGTAGTCGAAAACTCCGCAGCCGTGTTCTTGCTCTGGTCTGCCGGTTTATACCCGAATGTTTCTCTGGCCACCCCATCGTTTTTCGAAGGGTCTTTATACTCGACCGTCTTCAGCTTCCCATCTTTATTAGAGGCTGGATGGAATGTTTCCGACTTACGATTGTCGCCGGCTGGATAAGTTACATTCAGTTCGCCATTGGCTTTAAGTGAACGCACTTCACCATTGGGCCCGGTGAATGTGCCCAGCACCGCATCCGGTGCCGAGGCAAACGGTTTGTTATTCACCGTCGTCGTGACGGCACCATCTTTGCCCTGCTTCTGGACAACGACCTCATTTTTTGAGTTGACGAACGCCACTTCCCGAGTCTCGACCCGTCCATCAGGACCCCGAGTTTCAGATTCAGACCAATTTATGCTGCGTGCGGTGCCGTATTGTCGTTCGGTTTTCTCGATGCCACCATTGACTTCGCGTGGCGTCAGCGTTTCCGCTCTGACGCCGTCGGCACGCGGAGGCTCGTAAGTGGTGTTCTGCTTACCGTCCAGCATCTGATTGACGGTCTTTCCATTGTCACTGCTGACGTTGAAACCATTTTTCTCCAGATCGGTTTTGATCTGAGCCTTTTCTTGTTCAGTCAGGTTTTCGCCGTTGATCTGTAATCCCTTGCTGGGATTTTTTGGATCGAACGAAACACTAACTTTCTTGGCGCTCTCGGGAAATTGCGTTGTCACAACTCCGCCTTCACCGATGTTCAAAACAGCTTTGCCGAGTGTGCCGTGCCGACCGCTAATAGCTTCGCGCGAAACCCCTGGTCTGATTTCGCCATTGCCACCCGGACCTAATTCATCACCAGGCAGAGGACCAGCGTCGCCGCCACCCGGGCGGATTTCCAGGGGCGCAGGTTGCGCGGCAAGCGCAGGTGCGACTTCCGCAACGGGCGGTGCACCATTCGATGGAAGCTCCATCGCCGGCGTAGAACCTAGGGCCGGAATTGTTTTGTCCGCACCAGGCACCACTGCGTTGCCACCAGCTGGAAGATCAGCTCCTGGCACAACGCCGTTACCATCAGCTGGAACATCGCCGCCAGGCACAACACCATTGCCGCCAGCAACATCGGGCTTGACGCCACGCCGGGTTCCACGACCATTTGTTTCCACCAGCGGCTCAGCACCATCGGTCACCGGCAGAACTTCCGTCGGCACCACGGCACCATCAGCGCCACCAGGTCGAATCTCCGGTCTACCACCACCTGTGGTGATCTCTTGCCGTCCACCATCAAACCTGCGCTGCTCTACCAGCTGCCCGTCCTGATAATGCCACTTCTTCTCGGTTATCCCTTCCGGGCTGTTCTCAAACTTCGCCGTAATCTCGCCGCCATGTTTTTCCACACGCGACATGCCATCGGCTCGCCCCTCGTAAGTCGAGATAGACTTACCATCAGCGCCTACAACTCTGGATTGCAGCCCATCTGAACGAGGCTGCTTGTACTCCGTTTTTGACGAACCGTCTTTGTAATTCGTCGTGCTGCGATCTTCGAAGGTGAGCTGATTCTCCCGCCCAAACGTATCATTGGCTAAATAATCGAGACGTTTGCTGACTCCATTATTCTTAGCCGGATCAAGCTCGCGCTCGACCGCACCATTTGCCATCACTTTGACACTGCGACCGTCTTTATCACGCCCATCGATCAGAACAGGTCCATTATCCTTAGTCTCGACCGGCTTCCCGCTCTCATCAACGGGCGGATAACGCAGCGTTTCCACCTCGCCATTTTTATCGAGAGTGGTTTCGACCGTGCCATCATTATTTTGGCGATGCGTAACCTGGCCCAGCTCCGGATGCGTAAACTTCATCTGCCTGAAATCAGCGCCGATTTGCCTGGAAATCTTGTCTACATTCTTGTCCGCAAAATCCAGCGCTGGCGCATGCTCGCCCGGAGCACGACCGTTCTGCCTCTCGGCAAGCCGAATGTCCTTGAGCTCTTTGGGCTCCTGCTCCAGCTGTTCAGGCGTCAGCGCAGTTTCAGGCTTACTATCGGATCCACCAGCGCCGTTCTTGGCGGGCTCGTCCGGTTTCTTCTGATCGCGTTCGCTGTCCGCAGCTTCTGCCAGCTTCGAAACCGCTTGATCGCTGTCGGTCTGAGGCTTCGGCTTTTCAGCCTTTTCCTCAGCATCCGGATTTTTCTTCTCATTAACCAACGAAAAAAGCGCCTCGCCCAGAGACAATATAATTTACATCTTTAATGTTCCCTTTTGGTTGCCTATAATGTGCCTTTTCGCAGTTCTAACATTAACATGCGAAACATCCGCAAACACTTGTCTACTGTCACTTTGCGGACTAAACGATTAAATTCTCGCACCCAATATCAAAAGTTTTGCCATAAATCGCTCCTGTAACCTTGTCGTCCGGGCATAATTGAGCAGTCGAAGCCTTAAAATTCATCCGCACTCTCGTCAAATCTCGTCGGTTCGTTTTAATCCCCAATCCAGGCACAGTGCTAGATTACAGCAACATAATCGACATCTCGATTCCGCCCTCCGACAATGGGGCGAGTGGCAGAGTGACAACCTGTACCTATTTTGGCTTGGAAGCAAGATTGACTGAAGCGGATCTGGAGCCCGGTGACAGCTTCGAAAGCGTCGAGGCCAGAACGGATTTAGATAATCTGAAACTCAATTCTCACATCGGCGTTGCTATGGTCTTCGAGCTAAACCTCGCTGACAGCGCCGTTGTCGATGCCGAAGCCGTTCGCAGTGCGATGAAGCCATGGTTGGACAAAGTCGCCATGTTCGGCTCAGGACCTGCGATTCTTCCTGAACGGATACTGTTCAAAACCGCAAATAACGGCTCGCACCCCCAATTATCCGCCGACGCCGTCCTCTATCTGTCGGCCGAAGGCACCGCTCTGATCGGCGTCGAATCTGCCACCATCGGTGGAGAAGACAGCGAATCGATCGAATTGCTATTACGCGAGCATGACATTGTTCGGCTGACCAATCTCGACCTTTCGAAAGCAAAACCAATGACGCCTTACTTTTTGAGCGCTGTTCCGTTACTCGCCAATTACAAGGGCGAAGTGCCTACGCGAGCCGTTCTAATCGCCATAAAGGAGGATTAGAAATCATGCTGCAATTCACCATTTTTGATTTAGCCAGAGGCCAAGCCACTCCCGACACGTTGCAAAAAGATTGCGAACAAAACGCCGTTTCGATTGCACTTGTTCCAATCGACACGGTGGTATCACTCGGCACTGCCAGTAGTGGCGCCCTGGAAGCCTTCATCGGTCCCTGCTCAGTAATCGAAATGTTCGAAGAAAACAACAAGAACGTAATTGACGCCGATGAAATGAAAGCCGCTCTAGCTGGCTTATCCAAAGAAATCGAAAGAGTAAAACGCGAGTACTCAGAATCGGTCGAAGCACCGACAAAATTGTTGATCAAAACTCGAGACACAAAAACATCATCAACAGTTTCTTCATCGGTTTTAAAAGCAGCATCTTCTTCTGATGCATCTACTTCTGATGCCTCGTTTTCCGCTCCGTCTCCCAGATCTTCTCCTTCATCATCTCGAACATCACAAAATGCAAGACACCTGAGCCCAGCTGCACTAGCAGTGATCGTTGAACACGGAATCACGCTTGTGGGCGTCGATTCCACCGAACTAGATCCCGCCGATTCAAAAGACAATGTAGAATACGCAAGAAAAAACAAACTGCCTTGTCTGATCAATTTAGAATTGAGCGAAGTTGAATCAGGTTTCCAGTACATCCTGGTGGCACCACCGATGGTGATGAAAGATCGAGATCTGGTAGCAGTTCGCCCCATCTTGCTAATGAATTAACAGGTCACATTTAAAACGGAGTTTCAATCACAAAGGCAATATGGAAGTCGAAGATATCGGTTGCGTAAAATTTGCCCGGTTTCCGGATCGCTGGCTGGCCCTGCCGCAGAAGCCCGATCCTCTAACCGATCACTGGACCCGAGTGTTCGCACGCGCAGACAATTTCAAAATCGAAATCTCATTTTATTATCGTGGAATGCCAATCGATGACGACACAGCAAAACGTTTCAACGACCTGGTCACTTCTCGAACCGTAGGCGCCGTGCCCGAAAAACTCAGCCCGATCGAAATCAAAGACCTGCAAATCGCCATGGGCTACAACCACGCCGGCGACAATCAATATACAAATTCCAACATGCCAGGCGCCGCCAATGGGCCGATCTTCGATCTAGCCGAAGTCTCGGCAAAACGTGTCGCCGGGCGCACAGTGCTCTACGCGCGCGGAGACTTCAACAGCGGAACACACTACGCCGGTATATTTTATCCATCCGATTCAACCGGAAGAGTAATTGAGGAGTTTATGTTGCAAGCACCAGATAAGGTGCTGTTGAAACAACACCTGCCCGCATTTGAATCAATCATAGAAACGTTCGTCTGGCGCTAACGAGCACCAGGCGTGACGTTGACCGGTCCACCCGTGTAATTATAAATAAGAAGAATCCGACCGCCGTGCGGTCCGATTGTTAGTGGCGTAATGCTCACCATCTGATAGCGATATTTAAGATGCTCGAGAATCGACTTCGAAACATCGTCCGCCGGAACAATCTCCTGCACTACCACAATCGGAGTTTTGATGAACTTGCCAGTTTTGTCGTCAACGATGTCTTTTAGTTTGCCCACTACTTTACTACCCGTGATGCCACTTTCAAGAACATAGTAGCTAAATCAGGCAAAAACGCAATTAAATGGACCGATAACAGTCAGATTCGCGGTGACAACTAAATTCGGCATCGGTTCCGCAAAGGTCGGCTATAAGAGAATCGAGCCTAGAAGGAGCAATCCATGTTAGACCTTGAACAAGATACAACAACGATGTTGTCTATCCAGGGAGCCAGTCTAATGACCGGCGGTCTGATGTCGGAGCGAAAAATCTGGCAACTCTGCAAAGAGCAGCAAATTGCTTACTCAACAGAAAATGGCAAGATCGCCATTGAATTAAACGAAATGAGACGTTTGCTCGGCCGCGACACAGCGGCAGCTGCCTAACACTTCGAGCTGTCCGACAATTGAATATAAGATCAGTACGCAAACGACGGAGCAGTTCCTAGTTTGCGTTCGCGCTATATGGATATATTCACCCAGATAGATATATCGACTTAGCCGCCAAACGATATGCGCATTGCTATTAAGCCAGACCTTCCGCGGTTCCGATTTTCGAACTTCATCGTTCCGGTTCAACGCGAATCCATTTCTCCAATTACCAAAGTCTCGGTTTCAACCTGTGGCTAAACCGATTTCACCTCGCCTAATCGAGAGGTCTATCCACTCGGCTTCGCGATTTGACAAAAGAATTCCTTGTCAACTGCGTAGTTACCCCACACATGGCGTGGGAGAAACCGCAAAACCCACAATATCAAAGCCTTTTTGGCTCCAAAAAGTTCACAACTGAATTGTAATCTGTTTAAACCAGCCAACCAGCACGCTTTACTAAATCGCTCCGGCGAGACTAGTGGTCAAACGATCCCCGAGTCGTAAGACACCTTTTAAAAAAGTTCGACAAAACAAAATTCGATTACACGGAAATGGACATGCGAGGCACGCCCATGGGGTCTTCTGTTTTAGATAGTTCACAACCTGTTAAAGGCGATGCAAACGATGGCAATCGTCGCACGCTGGAACTCGGCACTACGACGGCATCGACAGCCGACGCCAGAAGCGACGCGATGACCGCGTCGACTTTGCCTGTTCAGCAATTACTCTTCAATGCCAATGGTGCCTTCGGTGGAACCGCTGAAAGCGATACGGCGAAAGCCGCACCAACAGCCGAAGAGCAGGCAGCCGCCGGCGAGAATGCCCAGCAAGGTGATGCTGCTACGCGCGACAAACCGCTGACCATTAACGACATTGGCGAAGTTCCGATCTTCTTTATTCTGGACAATCGTCCAAACACCGGTGACAAACTGGCGCCGCCAGTAGGTCTGCACGATCCGGACAAAACCACCCCTCTGCAAATCACCGACGACAAAGGTCGCGTGATCACAACAGACTCCGGCGACAAGAACGTCAACTGGTCGATCAACCAAAACGCCGAAACCGGCGACATCGAAACGATCAATTATCCGGACGGCAAAACCAGACAGCTGAAGCACAAAGACGGCGAACTTTCACGCATTGAGACCACCGAGAAAAATGCGGAAGGTCAACCAAGCAAAACAGTTTTCAGCAGAGATCCAGACACGAAAAAATGGTACGCCGAGATCGGCGGTTTAAAAGCAGAACTGCCAGGCGATATTCAATTCTCAAAAGACGGAACGCTTTCATTCCAAATTGACAATCAAGGGAAGTGGCGTGCAGAGCGCCCTGACGGCACTGTAGCCATCGAACGCACCATCTCTTCCGGAGCGCGTGTCGCGTTCAACGACGACAATACCGTTCAGCTCCTCACCAGACCAGACAAATCTAAAGTCGACTGCGTCAGAGAAAAAGGCGAACTGACAACAATCAACGAAATCGGCGCAGATGGAAAAACAACATCGTGGGCAAAGAACGGCGAGAAGTGGGTTTCCAACACAACCCCTCCACAAGAACGCACCGCATTTGAAGTCAATGACAATGGCAACGTTTCTTTCGTCGGAGCCGACAACGTTAAGCACACCATCACCGGTGGTGGCGTCGAGCTAAACCAAAATCCAAACGGTTCTGAATTCAAATTCGACAAAGAAGGCAGATTCACGGATCTCAAAGACGCCAACGGACTCAAGGTCAAAGGCATTGTCTACGATCAAGAATCCGGAAAAGTTTTGCGTTCGCAAATTGGTGCCGAAGGTGGACAAACCTGCACGTATGAACGCGAAGGTCTGGGCAACTCCTGGATCTACACAGTCAATGACGCCAGCGGAAATCCGATCAAATCAGATCGCTGGTTCGGTGATATCACCGTTGGAAAAGACGGAACCTACGCCTACAACGAAGATCCAAGACACGGCCGCAACAAAGAAGGCATGTGGGCTGTTTATAAATTGGACGGCACACAATTCTTGCTCAAAGATGACGGTCAAGGCTCTCGCGCCATCTTCGACATGAACAAACAATTGCTTCAACTGGAGCGCCAAAACGGCACCAGACTCGAAGTTGCAAGAACCAACGGCTTCGCCACACAGATCATAGACACGCAATTAAACGGCGAGCAAATCAAATACACATTCGATCCGGCCAGCGCTTCCTACCGCTCGGACAACCCGAACGCTCGTCCACTGAAGAAAGTGGAGTCCACCGGCGATGGTATCACTCAGATAACCGATATCGCAGGCACCGTTCAATCGATCAACATTGATGGTTCCAGTCTCGTTAAAAACGCAGACGGCTCGGCTTCCGAAGTCGACAGCCTGGGACAAGTTCGCAAAACGATTTCGAAAGACGGAAGCGTTAGCCGTTCCTTCAACTGGGAAAATGGCAAACTGGTTTCTGTCAACGAATCCAGAAAAGGCGGCGAGACGCGCACCATCGCAGGCAAGGATATGACTGCCGGAAGCGATGGTATCATTCGCTACACCGATGTCGACGGACAGAAATTGTCTACCACCGCCGATGGTTCATGGCAGCAGTGGCAAACCATCAACGGCAGAGATTTCCTCGCCAAGACCGTCAGCCCGAAAGGATATATGAGAACGTTCGTTCGCGATGAAAGCGGCGAACCAATTTCGATGCTCGACAGCAAACCGACAAAAGATGGTCAGGTGCAAACCGAAGAATATCGCCGAGTCATGGAAAACGGCAAATACTCTGATTCCTGGGGTAAAGTCGGCAAAGATGGAAAAGTCACCGCGCGCCACAACGTCAACATTCTGGACAACGGAACCTATTCATATCTCGATAGCAACGGCAAAGACAAAATTGCAAAGGTCGGCGACCGCGGCTTAGAAGGCGGCTTCTCCGACGGCGTTGATGAAGCGCGTGAACGTTTGACCGAACTGATGGAATCACATCTTGATGAAGCGCAGAAAAAACGCTTTCAAACCATCCTCGACCGTTTCGAAAAACGCGGCAAAGAAAGAATTGAAGCGCAAACTGCAGGTGGTTTAGACCCTGAAAAGTCCAGCGAAGAGTGGGATATCAAAATCTCCAAGACTTACGACCACCTCTCACAAATGCTCGATCCGAATGCGCCTAACGCGCAATACGATCTGAAGACACGCGCCAAACTTGTTGAGAACGCAGCGTTTGCAATGGCTGCGCCAGTAAAGGCTAACGACCAGGGCAACTGGGGTTGCTGCTGGATGATCTCTGGTGTCTATTGTGGTGTCATTCAATACCCGGACAAAATGGCTTCGATGTTATCGCAACTGGCGACGACCGGCAAATACACCGACAACAACGGCAAGTCATGGGATCCGCCGAAGCATCTTCTTTCTCTGACCAATCAAGGTTCGAGCTGGACCATCGAGAACTGCGGCAACACCCGTCGCAGCCCGGTATCAGAAATCTGGACCAGCGTAGCAGCTTATATGTCCAACGACGGACGTCGCATGGACCGCGGAGCCGGCGGTGGTCACGGACAGGCGATGAACCACGCGATGAAGCAAATCACAGGCGACACCTGGAAAGTAACCGGCGAACGCAATATGATGGGCACCAGCTTGAAGCAAGAGCTGCTAACCAAGGGCGGTTTCGTCTGCTTGATGCCAGGTCACATGTATCTCGGCGCTCTGGAAAAACACGGCAGCGAGTGGAAACTAGTCGCCAGCATGCAACACGGCGATGGCGGCAGACGTGTCAACGGCACCGTCACCGATCTAGCCAGCTGGAATGTTCAAAGAACTCAAATGCGTTACAACCCGGACATCGACCTGCCGGAATGCAAAGATCAACCAATCGGACCTGGACAAGGACCTCCCGGAGGTTGGGACGGTGGCGGTGGTCGCGGCGGCGGTGGTCGCTGGAGACCAGGGTTCTTCATCCGGCGGTTGTTCCGCGGCGGTTGCGAAGGCGGTTGCTGTAGCGACTGTTCTTCAGGAGACTGGAGAAGCGCTCAGGATGAGGCATACCGCAATCGCAGATCTCGAGAGGCCATGGATCGCGAATCAGCCAGTCGTCTCGAACAGATGGCTTCGGATATTCTCGACGATGACAGACGGTTCAATCTGCGCAGAAGACCAAGTCGCGCGGCCTAAACGCGGATTGCCAGAGCCATAGCATCGAACGACCAGATCGCGCCTTTGGGAGATTTATCCAGAGCGATTTTAAATACAAAAGTTTCCAGCAAATCAAATGCTTGGAGAGAAATTTTATCGTGCATATAGGAGAATAATGCCAATGCAAAATCAATCCGGAGGCATAGGCTTAGTGAGCGAATCAGCTAAAACCATCACCAATCATGGTGGCATCGAGCAAATGACTTTGCCGGACGGCTTTGCGCCGGTCAACATGTCTGCCGCGAGAGCTCAACACAATAACGCCGAATACAAATGGTTGGCTTCAACCGTAAAAATCTGCTACGAGCAGCTAAACCAGCCACTCATGGCTGAAGACATCGGTGTGATGAAACGTCTTTTCGAACAACCGTTTGAAGCAAACACAACCAGGCGATCGCTAAATTTATATGGTGAAGATCAAAACGCTCCTGACGATAGTGACGCATATGGTGCACTGTGCCAGAGCTTCGTCTGTGGCGGCGCCCTAGTTCCCGACGGCAGCTGCATCGACATGGACGACAGCAAATGGGAGATGCGCAAACTTGGTGACAAAACAGTTTTGCTGGCTCATCTGAAATACATGCATCCATCAGGCGATCGCAGCAGCAAAGAAGCGATCATGATCATGCCGCGTCCTTGTGATGAATCAGGCTGCTTCTATCTCTGGCTCGAAGGAAACACCCAGGAGTTGCGCAAGCACGAAGGCAGTTTCATTAATGCAATCGAGCACGGCAAGTTTAAATCGCTCAAGTAATCAAACCTATTGATTCGCAGGTTTCGCAGGTGGGTTTGGTGGCATAACGACGTATGTGAATGGAACCAAATGCCTCGATGACAGCATCACGCCGGCAGGAAGAAACGACTTCAAGAGAAACGGTGGAGTAATTCTCACCGTAGTTTTGACTGATATATCTCCATCAACGGCGCCACCCATCGGGGCTGGCGGGACATCTCTAACCGTCTCGATCACTTCAGGATTTTCCATCACCTTCATCGGCAAGTCCGTTGGTGAGTGCTTTCTGATTACAGCGACCGCTCTTTGATAAGGCGAAGAATTTGGTTGCACTTTATGCGCAGGCGAGGGCAACGATTCGGCGGATGGGCCAGAACCAGCTGCTCGTGCGGCGTCTCGGCAGACGTTATCGTTGATCGTAGATCCGAGTGCGATAAATCCGAGGTCAATTCCTGCAAGAACTATCGGTACACAAATCATCATCGCCGCACAAAGTTCGACCGCACCCTGCCCTACAGAACGGCTGTGCATGCGGCGTCCGTGACGCGGCTTCTGAACTTTACTGATTAAACTATTATCGCTGACTCGCATTTTAAAATTTCCTGTTTTATATAAAGTAGACAGTTTGTCTAAGACCGGTGGACTCTGATTCGAATTGAAAACTGACGCGAGCTCCGGCTGGGGCTTCTTGTCCAGCGGGCAGAACTTGCGCATGTCGCGCTTGCAGTTCTTCCAAAATTGATTGATAAGCTGCAGAGGGGACTTCAACTACTGCGATCTTGTCTCTGTTTCTCAACACATCAAGCGCCATTCTCATGACCACATTTGCCGACGCTCTGCCTTCATCAAATGTAGAACACGAAGCGTGGTTGATCCGGATTGCCACTTTCTTGTCGGCTGGAATATCGAGTCCAGCATTGCGTTCTAAACCGATTGCTTTTCCCTGGTGAAACCAGAGAGTTTCATAGGCAGTCTTTTTGTCTTGTTTTCCAGCTTCGTAATACTTGATCGAAGACTCAACAACAGAACGTATTGAAAAAGACTCGTGTTGAAATTCCGTTTGGGAAGTAACCGTTTCAGCTTCGATAAAATAGTCCGGAACGATTGGCTCATGAGCGGACGAGGTAGCGGCGGTTCCGTTGGTTGTTTCACCCCCAGCGGTTTCTACGCAATCTGCAAACATCGGCAGAACTGTGGCACCAAGGGTAACTGACAAACAAAGTACAACGGGCAAAAGGGATTTGGTCTTGAGAGTGGAGTTGAACATGATGGCTTTCCTATTCGTTAATAAAGTAGTAGTGTGACGTCGGATCTTTGGACAAATTTTCCCATTGCGAATGGGCGGAAACTTTGATCACTGCTGGTGCAAACGGTCCTTGATATAGTGCGGCGATCGTGCAGTCTGCGCTCAGACCGATGGAATAAATACAAGGAGTGGGGACACTATTGGCACCACCAGGCAGCCACTCGTCAGGCAGTTTGTTACCGCCGCTAAACACCGCGCTTCGTGCGCCATCACCTGTGGTGACCAACAATTCGAGTTGCGGTTTGTTGAGGGTGACTCCGCACATCGCCAGAGATTCTGACCACCACTTCTCGTTTTTCATCAAGGCTTGTGCTTCTGTGTATTTTTCACAATGCCCTAACCGTCTGCTGAGTTCAGAAAACACACCTTGCGCAACCATGTATCTAACGGGCATAAACGAAAGGTTTATCAGTGGCAGAAACACAAAACAAATCAGTATCGAGAAGATGGCACCAAACTCGGTGACTTGTCCTTTCTTCGTACGCGGTCTATAACTTTTCATTTTCCTGGTCCTTGAATTACTGTGATGAAGTATTGCTTGCCGATTAATCCGTTCGTTCAATTACTGCTGAAGACAGGCTCCCGTTGTGCTTGCCGCACCAGTAGAGTGCAACACGCCTCCGGAACTGAAGCCTAAACCAGTTTCAACTTTGAGTCGGAGCGACACACGAGCAGCCGATGGTGCATTACCTGCAGTGGCAGGCTCTACGCGATTAGGAAGCATTACTCTTGCCGGAGCGATAGTGTTGTCGACTGGTGCAGGAAGGCTGGACAATTTAAAAACAAGATCGTTGTCGTCGCCGGGAAGTCGCATACCATCAGGCAATTCACCTTTGTATAAACGCATTGCCGGAGCTTGAAGGTCAAGCACATACCCCTGAGCCACATCGTTTTTGTCTAAGTCGCCAAAGTGTTTCAGTTCTTCAACGTTACTTTCAACATCGTCGACGCGACCAACTTTGAGATCGCGAAGTTGAGGCTCGTCAACTTTCATCCACGGCAACGTCATTGCGTAGGTTGTCTTCACATCGTCAAAACGTTGTCGCATCGCTGTCATCGCCTCGGTTTCAGCCAAACTGGAAACTCGTTGACGTTCTTTCTCCAACAAACCGGCCGAATCGCGCGCTTCAGTCAAAAGTGGCTCTGCGAAATTTTCCAGATCCGGAAATACTTTTTTGGTTTCCTCGTAGTCCTGGCGTGAGGAATAAACCAGTTGTCTGCAACGAGCGACCATGTTGTTCATCTGTCCGATGCGATCGCGATCGTTCAATTTCTTGGCGCCTGCAAGTGCGATTTCATCGGCGGACGTTTGCAGACGGTTGTTAACGAAGTAAAGCCCGGCGAATGAGTAGCCGATTATCATCGCTACGCTTATCACCGCGAAGGTCACGCAAGTGACGACCAGGATATTTCCGGTCCGTTGACGCGAACTGGCAGCTCGTGATGAATGATTCTGTCGGTTTCCACTTGTAGTTTTGGTCTTCATGTCTTTGTTCGTCCGTTTGAATCGCTGTTTTTTTGCCCGGTGCGCTTTTCTCGGCGCCCTATATTTCAAGAATAGCGGCGGCGTGTCCCACCCCTGTCCTCGAAATGTCCTCGAAATGTCCCCACGCGAAAAGCCCGGGCGACCAGCCCGAGCTTTGGTGAAACGCATATATTGTTCTGTTCTAGCTGCCTTGCCCAGTCACAAAGAAGAGGTGCTGGCGCATGCCCTCCGGCTCTGACTCGAGGTTGAAACGAACCTGACCGGCATTTGATTGATCGGCTTTTTGCGGAATTTCCTTGCAGCCCCGAGCTTGCAGTTCGTTTGAAATCCTTGAAAACGACTCGGTGGGAATTGTCATCGTGATAATCGAATTGGCTTTATGGTACGCACTCAGCGACATTCTCATCAGCGAAAACGCAGCCGCTTTGCATTCCTCTTCGCCCGGACTCTTCTTATGGCTGACCTTGACGTATAGAATGTCACCACGCCCGATGTTAAACTCGGCCAGCTTTTCCATCCCAATCGGTTTGCCATCGTGATACCAAACCGCTTCGTACTCTTTGGCTTCATCAGGATTTGTGGACAGAGCAAACTTCGTCTTTATCTTCGCGACTGCGTTGATGGTTGAGCCTCTGTAGACGAACTGTCTTTGCAGTTCTTCCGTTTGAAGTTTGACGTCCCAGGCTCGTTGTTCAGAAGCGCGCGCAGGGGACAGAATGGAGATTAGTGCCACCGCCAACAGTGCCATGCCCGGCATCAATTTCTTACCATTTTTCGATCGTGTAAACATAACTGCTCCAACTAAATTTGATAAAACTAACCATTCGTTCGACGAAGCCCCTGGGACGAGGAGCGGCTTCTACAGCCGCGCCCCGTTCCTCATTTACATGGACTGGGCTAACTTGCATGCCTTCTCCGCATCAGGCATTCCGAAACCGAATTTAGAGCTACGACCACCGCTGACTCCATGACAGCTCTGAATCATGATCGATTGAACTTGCTTGTTTGTGAGCTTCGGATTGATGCTCAGGATCAGAGCAGCGACGCCGGCAACAATAGGGCTGGAGAACGAACTTCCTGATACAGTTGCTCCGGTGCCATCCGGATTGCTAACCGGGATATCGAGTCCAGGAGCGGCGAAGTCGACACAACGACCAGAGCTGGCTGCCCAACCACCATTGGTTGCAAGCATATCGACCAGTCGTAACGGAGCTGGTTTGCCTGGAATTACAACGACTTCTTGTAACGCTGAAACTGTGTCCAGATATGGGCAGTCATCGAAGTCTTTAACGGTTCCATCATTACCGGCTGACACATAGATCAAACCGTTTTTGTGATAGTAGAAGTATTTAAACATCTCGTGCAGTACTTCCATATCTTTATCGTTCATGTTCGAGTAGCTTACGTTGACGATTCGAGCGCCGGAGTTGATGGCAATTACCATGCCGGCTACCAGAGAGAGCTCATCTGCAGAGGCTTGACCTCCGAAAGGCGCGTCACAAATTTTGATCGGGTAGATGTTGGCACCAGGGGCAATACCGACCGAATTTTTCCCATTTTGTCTACCCGCAGCGGCAGCGGCAACCCAAGTACCGTGTCCATTATTGTCCATGATACCCATGCTGAGGGTCTGCGCTCTGTTCGCCCAGCCTTCCATTTCCTTGTCGATGTCTTCGACGTCATCGCTGAACAAACCTGTTCCAAGAAAACCATCTAGTGCATCTTCAACTTTTTCACCAATTTCCTTATGAATTCCAGACACGTCAGCACCCCAACTTGGAGTAACGCCGGTGTCTCCCTGCCACGAACATCCCGTATCAAGAACAGCAATTCTAGATCGTTGCCCGAATTGCGCAAGCGTTGCGTAACCCACATCCCAGGCTTTATAACAGTTCATCACAGGCAACTGCCATGATGACGACATACGCGGCTCGGTCGGCACATAGTCAGCGGTAACACGTTTGTTGAAACTTATTGCTTTGAAATTCTTTTTGTCTTTGCTCAACTTTTTCTCGAGCTCTTGCGATTTTCCTTTTTCAGCTTGAACGATCAACACTTTCATTGGTCCTGTTCCTATGGCACCGAGGACAGTACCATGTGCATCTTCGAATGCCTGTTTCAGATCATCCTTCTCAGCCTTGGCATCAGGCATTACCAGAAGAATATCTTTGTTTGAGAAATCTCGGAAATAACTTTTGCCACCACCTCGGCGAGCAACTTCTTTTTTATATTGAACAAGCCGTTGTTGCTGAATACTTTGAGCCTGCTTGCCAGCCGTCCGCGCTTGCGGATTAGCAGCCGGTTTTGCACCAACCGGCGGTGCGCTCTGTGCCGGCAAGCCGATGGCCGACAATCCGATGATCGCCGCCAAACTAATGAGGCCTGCTTTCTGAGTTTGTTTCCCGTCGACTAATTTGACCAACCTGCTAATCATTTGAATTAAACCTCTTAATTGGAACTTTGGTGAGACTTCTCTGAATCCGGCACCCGCCGTACAACGCCTCATACGAACTACTTTAGTCGCCGGACGTCTCAGCCTTGTCCTCGGTTTGTCCCCAAAATGTCTCTGTCACGGGAGCGTTTATAAACACGCCAGCGGTGCCGGTTTCTGCGAAACTCGCCGAGACCTGGCATGGTCCTTTTTCAAAAAAATCGATCAGCGCCATTAATTTGCTGTTTCTTTTTTCTAAGCGGTTGCTCCCCGCAAATACCTGGTAGTAGTTAACGTCAAAGATAGGGGCGGTTAGCGCACTGGGTCAAAATTGCGCTGTCGAAAAGCAAAAGTGATTGCACATATATGGATGATGCTGATTGTCGGAAAAACAAGACCAGCGGACTTAGATATATGTATGCAAATCGCGCGATTACACCGAAGATGGCGAAAGACATTCGACCGCACATCTTCAATTGCTTAGAGCGACCGTGAGCGCTTTCGTTTTACTCAAAACCAAATACTATCTTACGGAGATCAAGAAGATTGTCTTCAGTCCTTGACCTTCAAAGCCTCGTCAATGTCGTGACAAAGTTGGATGTATTCTTTTTCGAACTCCGCACCAAGTTCCATTCCAGCGATGGACATCGCCGATGCCATGTAATCGATTTCTTGTTTGCGCGCAATCATTTCATCGAGATGTGCTTTGGCTGTCATTTTTGCCACATCGCCTGTTCCGGCGACCTCTGCATTCAGTTCAACAAAAACAACACTGCCGTCCGGCAACACTTTCATGTTACGTCTGTCGAAACCGAGAGCTTCAAGCCGCTCAAGTTCCGATTGCGTATGACTGGAATAGTTCGAATTGTTAGCGATGATCTTTTCCTCCTACCGTTGCATCGATGGTGAATATTGAGGCGTAGCGCGCAGATCGACACGCTGCACTCTGCCTAGTTCATCGCCGAAACGATCCCAAATTTTCCGTGCACGATCGAGTTCTTGTTGTGTTGCTGTCGAGTAATCTAGTAGATCAGGTTTTTCTTTCGTTCCTGTCCATCCAGGAATTTTGTCTAGAGAACCTTCAGCAGGCAAACCAAGTTCCGCTCTACCGGCTTGTGAATTGAGCCACTCATTGACGCGGCTTTGCGCGCCCTCGATGCTCTCTTGTATTTTGCCTGACTGCTGTTGGACGAATCGTTTAGCCTCTGCCGATGCGACGCCGAGCTTGCCGGTTTTCTCATCGCCGAGGAAATCTTTTTGGCTTTGTTTCCAGCTATCGACTGAAGAAATTTGCGTTGGATTCTCCGGATTTCCATAGACGACATGCCGGTCTTGGAAGAATACCGCTTTTCCTGGTCCTCGCAAACCAACGATCTTGCTGAGCCCACCCGGTCCCGCGTAATTGTCAATGCCGTCTGCGTCTATCAATCCACGGGAGAATCTATTCCAGGAATTTCCTTCGTTTGGAACATACCAGTGGTCCAGTCCGGTTCTCTTCAAAAGCGCCTGTTCATCAGGTGTTAGCTTGACTGCTTTCGAGCCTTTCGGTGCGCCCGGAACTTCGATCAAACCGTCCGGACCAAGAGCAAGTGGATTGGAAATTTTATCCTTGAGCGTCTTCAGCGCGGCTGTTTCAAGCTCGCTCATGGCGCGATTTTCTGCTTTAATGGAACCTTGAATTGCGCCACCATAAATCATCGCCATGAATTCCGGCGGTGCAACCTGGTGTTCCAGGATCGCCTGTTTGATTCCCGCGATTCGATCAGCCGGCAAATCGGCAAGATGTTTCTTGGCGAAGTGTTCGAATGCCGAGGCACCATCAACGTTGTGAGTGGTGAAGTTAAACTTGGTTTTCAATCCATCAGAGAACATTGCCGATAGCAAAAGATCTTGTGTCTCTGCTTTGGTAAAGTTGTTGCGAGCCGCATAATCAACCGCGGCACCGAATTCGCGTTGAGTGTGCTTCCAATTGATCGCTTGCTCCGGATCGATGTCCACCATACGTGCGCCGTGTTCGCGAACTGTTTGCAAACCATCCAAAATCTGATTCTTTTCGGCTTCAGAGAGATCGAGCTTCTTAGCTAAACTATCAAATTCCTCGCCAACATTTTTGCCGTCGAGTGTTTTCCAACTTTGCAAATCGTCTGTCAGTTGCGGTCTTACACGATCGAACTCGGACTGCGCGTATGCAGGGAATTCGGATTCGATTAAGTTGCCTTTCGAGTCTATAATCTCACCTTTCTCGTTAACGGTCTGTCCACGCTCGTTGACCAAACGACCTTGCGGGTTTTCTCCTCGCATAGACGGAGAATATTCCGGTGTGGTGCGCAAACTGACTCGTTGTTCTCTGCCCAATTCATCGCCGAAACGATCCCAGATTTTCCGCGCACGGCCCAGTTCTTCAGGCGTCGCTGTCGAGTAATCTATCATGTCCGGTTTGTCTTTCGTTCCTGTCCATCCAGGAATTTTATCGATTGAACCTTCCGCAGGCAAACCAAGTTCAGCTCGACCAGCTGGAGAATTGATCCATTCATTTACTCGAACTTGCGCACCATCAATGTTGGCTTGCACGTTGACCGATTGTTGTTCGACAAATCGTCTTGCTTCCGGCGTTGCCACTCCGAGTTTGCCATTTTCGGGATTGCCGAGGAAGTCTCGTTGACTTTGTTTCCAACTATCGACCGATGAAATTTGCGTCGGATTCTCAGGGTTGCCGTACATCACGTGACGGTCCTGGAAGAAGATTGCTTTACCAGGTCCTCGCAGTCCGACAATTTTGCTGAGACCGCCTGGACCGGCGTAGTTGTCGATGCCGTCTGCATCTATCAAACCGCGCGAGAATTTGTTCCAGGCGTTTCCTTCGTTAGGAACATACCAGTGATCTAGACCAGTGCGACCCAGGAGCGCCTGTTCATCAGGTGTGAGCTTGACAGCTTTAGCACCGGCAGGTGCGCCGGGCACATCAATTAAACCATCCGGTCCCAGCGCCAGTGGATTGGAAATCTTGTCCTTGAGCGTCTTCAGCGCTGCGTTCTCAACGTCGGTCATGATCCGATTTTCTGCTTTAAACGAACCTTGAATTGCGCCACCATAAATCACTGCCATAAAATCCGGCGGTGCAACCTGGTGTTCTAGTATCGCCTGCTTGATGCCGGCGAGCCGCTCGGCAGGCAGATCGGCAAGATGTGTTCTGGCGAAGTGTTCGAACGCCGTCGCGCCATCTACGTTGTGCGTAGTGAAGTTAAACTTGGTCTTCAATCCATCGGAGAACATCGCGGAGAGCAGAAGATCTTGTGTCTCTGCTTTGCTGAAATTATTTCGTGCCGCATAGTCAACCGCGGCACCGAATTCACGCTGGGTATGTTTCCAATTGATCGCTTGCTCGGGATCGATGTCGACCATGCGCGCGCCATGTTCGCGAACAGTTTGCAGACCATCGAGAATTTGATTCTTTTCACTCTCTGAGAGATTGAGCTTCTTGGCGAGTTCATCGAATTCTTCGCCAACATTTTTTCCGTCCAGCGTTTTCCAATTTTTCAAGTCATCGACCAGCTGCGGTCTGACTCGATCGAATTCAGACTGCGGATATTTTGGAAACTCAGCTTCAATCAAGTTGCCTTTCGAATCGGCGATTTGTCCGTGTTCGTTTATTGTCTGTCCACGGTCATCGATCAAACGACCACGCTCGTTGACGAGCCTTCCTTTCGCATCAGTCAGTCTGCCGGCAGCAGGAGCTTCCGGCTTCGCAACGGTAGCTTCCGGTGTCCCGACGGGAGCTTCCGGTCCACCGACGATCTGATCGCCATCTTGCAATTTCGCCTTGCCGGTAACAGTCTCCACCGACCCATCAACACGTCGAATCTGAACCGGCTCTCCTGGCTTGGCATGAACGATTGCTTCGGTGGCACCGGTGACAGCATTAGTCTCTTTACTGACATTCAAAACATACCTGGTACCAGATGCGATGCCCTTAAACGCAATCGGCATGATCGCGCCGACACCGGCGCCGAGCATTGTTTGCGTCAGCAGATTACCCGTATCGAGTCCATTAGGATTAAACGGTGCATCAGCAAGGGTAGCAATCGCGTTACCGCCTGCACCAATCGCAGTGCTCTCGCCGACTTGTCTGGCCAACTGCTGTGCTGAACTCTTGCCCGCCTCGGCAGCTTGTGTCTTAAGCGCTGTAACGCCTTGTTCAATCGCGGTACCGTAGTTTTTAGCGACACTACCAGCCAAAGTTTTTGCCAATTCCTGAGAGGCTTCAGCAGTCAGTGAAGGTGCTGCTTGTTTAATCAATTCAAGCGCTTGCTTCTCACCAAAGTTCTTACCTGTTTGCATCAATGTTTGAGCAAGTGCGCTCTCAACAGCCGCGCGTTCGGCGACGTGAACCCCGGTCATCGCAGTGACCATCGCGCCATCCGCGACAATTGCCTTGGCGCCTTGACCAAACACTGAGGTGATCGATCCGGCTGGTGGTAGAACGAAAATCAATCCGCCCGCGACGCCACCATGGACGATGTCACGAAGAATGTGCTTGGTGTCGTAATCGTTGCCTTCAATCGCCCACTTAGTTCCGACGGAAAGCGCTGCACCACCTGCGGCGGCCACGCTGGCATACGCGGCGAGCGCGGCTGCTGAAGCGCCTGCAGTGAAAGGCGCCGCGGCCAGGGCCGCCGCCGTGATCGTAGCCGTTATAACTAACTCTGCTAATTTCTCTTTCGATTGTTTATGTTGTTCAAATGACTTGTTAAAGAACTCATCCATTGCCTGTTGCTTATCCAGCGGGAGTGTTTGATAGATTCGTTGATACTCTTCTAACGAATTAGCAGTTTGGTCGATCGACCTTCTCATCGTCAACGACGTGCCATCAACACTGGCACCGCTATCACTGCGCAGTGCAGTCCAGACATTGTCATGGAAGGTCTGCCTGCCATCCGACTCGGTCGGAGTCAGAAGTTTTTTGAACTCGTTTCGTTCGCTATCATCTACCTTCGCGAGCACGACATCATCAAGAGTGCGTCCGTATTTACTGGCGAACTCATCTTTCGTTTGCTGAAGTTTGACAAAACCTTCGCTGTCTTTATGAAACTGTTCGAGAACCGGTTTCAAGTCCTCACCCTTGTCTTTGCGATCAAGGCTCATTAGTTGAATCCGATCAGCGATTGTCAGTTTGCCACCATTAGCAACGGCGATGTCGATCACTTTATTCTCCTCCGCGGAGAATTTCAGTCGTGTAGCCGCTCGTTCTTCAGGTGTTGCGACAGCCGCAGCCTCGACCACCGTTTTCCGGGTCGAAGCCCAGATTGAGCTTATCTTGAACGGTGAGAGTTCCATTGGCGATAAAGGCCTCAGTTTTCGCACGAATATTGATGTGCTGATCGACCGGCATGTTTCGCGCTTGCGCACGATGATAGTTTTCAACAATAAGTTTGCGAACAACTTCATCTTCGGGCGACCGTTGATCGGCTGGCTTTGCTAAACGCTCGCGAAGTTGCGGATCCGCTTCCAGAGCCTTTTGCGATTGAGCGAGAATTGCAGATGGTTTTGCATCGCCAGCAACGGATAGTTGCAGAAGTTTATCAAGTTGATCCGGCTGAGGAATTGTTCCTGTCTTTTCAGCCTTGTCGATCAATCGTTGCGCCAACAGCGCTTCCCTTTCATTAAACTCTGATTCGGCCCTGATGAACTCGCGAACTTCCTTTGCAAAAGCCGGATTGCTCTTGATCTTTGCAGCATCATCAGGCGTCATCTTGGCAAAATTGCTGAGAATATTTTTGGCATCATAGCTGGTGCCAATGCCAATGAAGTCGCTGCCTTTGTTGTCTGCAATAGTGTCGGTTAGGGAGCGATGAACCTTTTGCGATTCCAAATAAGTCGGCTTACTGGCTTTGTCTTCCAACATTTGCATTATGCGGGTGCGTTCGCCCTGATCGGCAAACTTGCCCAGCACATTCTCGATATCGCGGCGAAACTCTTTACCCTGCAACGGATCGCGCAGCAAGTCGTAATCATTTTCGCTTAGATTTTCGGCGCGTGACATCAGATCCTGGCGCGAATGTCCGGATCCCCAACCAAACGGTCCCCAAGCTTCTTTGTGGGTTCCCGCCATTTCAGTGGCGATGTTTTCGCGACCATATTTGACTAACGATTTCCAAACTTCGGTTTCGCGATCGCTACCGCGGTCGGTGAACACTTTGTTGATTTTGTCGTAATAACTCTTCGCTTCTTTTTCTTCAGGAGTCTGAGGCTCGCGTTTTTCCTCTGTCAGTTTTGCTCCGAGATTAAACTGCTGTCGTTCAGCCTCTGACACATTCTTGGCAGCAAGCGCGACATTTTCTCTGCTGTCGAGAATCCACTTGCCGGTGTTTTCTTCTGTGATGGTCTTGAGTGAAATTCGACCTTCAGTGATATAGTCGCGGGCAACCGGATCGATAAGATCGGCAACAGCTAATTTGGTGCGTCCGAGGGTGACATTTCCATCAGCATCAGCGCGATTGTACATTCGCTCGACACTGGACGATTGCCAACCGTTCTTAGGAAAAGCAACGGTCAACTGCTTCATGAAGTTTTCGTCAGCGAGCAGATCTCTTCGCGCCTGCACCGCGGATGGTGAATCGCCACGCAAAGCCTCGCCCAGTAAACGCGCATCTTTGGATTCGATAGCGATGGTGGCGAGATCTTTTACATCCTGCGGCGATTTCTTATCGACGCCTTTTTCCAAAAGCTCAAGAGATTTCAAAGTCTGCGGAGTAACGTCACTGCCCAGTTCTCGAACTGCGTCTTTCCAGGTCTTGCCATAGTCTCGTTTGAAATTTTCATCGAGCTCTTTGATTTGTGGTTCGTTTAAAGTTTCAAATACAGCTCGGATAGCCACATTTCCGCGATCACTGTCGGAGCGTGTTCGATTGATTGCCACCATCAACGCACCAGCGTCGTTGGTTTTTGCATCGACACGATTGAGCGCCGAAGTGATCTCCGCGTGTTTTACATTTTGGGGACCATCGAATTTAACATCGATTTCTTTTCTGAGCGAACTACCCTGAAAATCCGCGGTCCGATCGATGCCCGACTTGTCTGCGTTTGCAGCAGCCAATTGTTTTGCTTTTGCCGGATCTCCAAATTTCTCTTCGTAAATTTGTTCGATGGCACGGCGGTCAGCTTGAGTAATCGGTTCAAGAATTCGAGAAACTTTGTCCTGGTCCGGGTTGTTGAAAAGTCCCAACCTTTTGCGCGTTAACGCGGAATGCAAGTCTTCGGCCGATTGCTCCAACGTTTTGCGATCTAGAATCGGCGCCTTGGTTTTCTCACCAACTGCAGGCTGCTTATGATCCGCGGCTGGCGCCGACGCGTCCGATGGTTTTCCAGGTGCGCGCGTCGAATCCAGCGGAGCAATGATGACAGGCAAACTCTCTGCGCCAGTTTTCGGCTTGTCCGCAGGCTTTGCTGGTGCGGACGTCGCATCTTTTGGAACAGCAAGCGCCGGCAACTGATCTACAGCAGCGTTTGGCTTTTCCACAACTGGAGCCGGTTTCAGGGCAGTCGCATCCGGCGTGGTCGCCTGCAGCGACAGCGTCGTCCGCGTGTCTAACGTGGATTCGGCAGAACCCGCACCCGCGTCGGTGGTAGCCTTTTTGTCTTTCACCGTTTCGGCTACGCCAGTATTGGAATTTGCTGCCATGCTCTAATCCAAATATACTCTTGTTCTTTATTTGCCCAAATCAGGTAACCTGTAAGCATTTTGAGGCAAATCAAACGGCGATTTCCCCGAAAACCTGAATCTGCGGACATATTGGTTTTAAGTAAGTCCGCACTTGACAGCCAGGCTTATCGAGGCGAGGTTTCCGACCATTTAATCGAGAGAAAAACGCGATCGGCCAGCTCGGACCAGCGCTCCAGCTCACCGATCGGAGCGCCGAAGTAGAGATTTTGAACCCGCTGCCCGCTGCCATCGACGTCTATAAAGCACGACATCACGGACCGTTGGCTCTCAAGCCAGTCGCCGCGCACCCGAATAATTCGCCGGTCATTGAGATAGCCCGTGCCCGCCTGCCTGATGGAAAAAGCCGTTTTGTTGTTCAAGCCTTCGATGACGTCGTCGAGATCTTCAATCTCGCTCTCAGTCAAATCATGAAACTGCGAATACAAAACGCTCTGAAACTTCGAAGATCCCGATTTCGACAATGGCTCATCGCGGAAATGATTGCAGAAAAGAATGGCCGGATTGTCAGGCGTGCGAAAAACCACGGTCCTTCGACCGCCCAGATCGACCGGCTCATCAGCGATCCAATCATCGGGCAACTCAAAAGATTTTACGGCACCAAATCGTTGTTCGATTTTCATTGCCAAAATGTTAGCAGAGTGACTGCTTTTTGTATTGCTTAGAGCAAAACAATTGCAGTCTTAAACTTCCTTGCCGGGAGTGCTGACTAGCGAATAGCCCATGCCGTGGACGGTTCGAATCAAAGATTCACCGGAATCCGAATCAATCTTCGTTCGAATTCGGTTGATGTGTTTGCGCACCACATCTGGTGAGGCATCACTGCTGGTGCTCCAAATTCTATCGATAATTGCTTCTGCACTAAAAACTTTATCCGGATAAGACATCAACAATTCCAAAATCGCGAAGTCTTTTGGCATTAACTTTAGGTCCGTATCGCCCTTGGTGACCCGCTTTGCTTGTTTGTCGAGAACGACATCGGCAATCTGCATTTTGTCGGTCGGCGCTTTGACACCACGCCGCAACAATGAACCAACCCGCATGTTTAGTTCACGCAGCTCGAAAGGTTTGGTCAAATAATCATCAGCACCAGCATCAAAGCCAACTTCCTTATCATCCAAATCTCGTCGCCCGGTGAGCATGATCACCGGCGTTGCACCGCCTTGACCACGATATTGTTTCAAAATTTCAATGCCACTGACCTTCGGCAACGTCCAGTCCAGGACAATCACATCATACTCATAGGTCTTCAAGTAGGTGAGCGCCGATAGGCCATCCGAACACTGATCGACATTGTGTTGATGCGCGCTGAGAGACTCGCAAATGTTATCGAGTAAATCGGCGTTATCTTCAACTACAAGGATTTTAGCCATTCGTTCTCTCCGAAGTGGGAATCTGTTGATTAGGCTTCCTCTATTTTCATCTACAATTAGACGGCAGATATTAGGGATGTATAACACTGACCTTGCGAGCAATGCCAACACAGCTGACCCTTACCCAGAAAGCGCGCATCATCGCGGCTGTGCCGCTGACGTTTGTGGCCATCCTCCTTGTATTCTCATTATGGTTGCTGCATCAATCAGAAGTAGACGCGCATCAGTCGGACTTATCCAAGTCCATTATTTCAAAAACCACGGATGCTATGGAAGCCTGCCACGATGTCGGAATCGCTTTTGTTGTTTACGATGCTGCAACCAAGCCGTATTTCGAACAGATATACATCGACAAAGTAAACGCGATGCACCTGCGACTCGCAGACCTGGCGCTCGCGGTGAAAAACGATCCCAAACATTTTACCATCGTCTACAAAGCCGCAGAAGAAGCCGAGGAATCGCTGAAAATCTTAGAAAAGCGAAAAGCAACCTTCAAGGCAGGCGGAAAGCTAGACCTGGTTGAAGCTTTGGACCTCGAAGAAGTGCTCAAAACCATTATTAAACAACTGGAAACAATCATTGCCGACGAAAAAGCTGAGCAAGAAGTTAGAGCGACGCAGCGCACCGGTGCCTTGCTTAAACCCCTTCTAGGCTTGACTCTCCTCAGTATAGCTCTTGCGTTATTGGTCGTTTTTATTTTCCAGAGAGAAACGGATAAACGATGGAAGGTGGTACTCGACAACAGCTATCGCCTGGGAGCTGGGCAGCCGCTGGCAGCAGTGTTAGAAGGGAAGGATGAATTCGCACAAATCGATCGGGTTTTTCATGATGCCACCAATCGACTAAACGAAGCCGCGAGGCTCAAACAACAATTTGTCGCCATGATCAGTCACGATTTGCGAACGCCACTATCGGCGGTGAAAAGCACGCTGGAACTTCTGGGCGATGAAACCTGGGGCGAGCAGTCAGACAAAGCGAAAACCAAGATCGTGCGGGCCGAAGAGAATTTGCGGCACGCCATCAACCTGATTAATAACCTGCTCGATTTAGAAAAGATTCAATCCGGTTCGATTGAATTGAGAACTGAACATGTAAATCTCGGCGAGCTGCTGACACGTTGCGCGAATGTCGTGGCGCCGCTTGCAGAGCGCTCTTCGATAGCAATTACGAGTCCGCCGTCTTGCGCCATTGAACTGCTAGCGGATGATCAGCGACTCTCGCAAGTGATTATAAATCTACTTGGGAATGCAATTAAATTTTCGCCTCCCGGATCAAAAATTACTATTAACGCTGCTCAAGAACAAGACCGAATCAAGGTCTCAATACAAGACCAGGGACCGGGAATACCGGAAGAACTGAGCGAAAAGATCTTCGACCGCTATCAGCAAGTAGACTCCGCTGACGGTGTCAAACACGAGGGTCATGGTTTAGGTCTGGCGATTTGCAAAGCGATTGTTGATGCTCATGGTGGCACTATAGGCGTGGAGAGTCAGCTCGGAAAAGGCAGCAACTTCTGGATTCGAATCCCACAGGGAGGCGGTCTTTGAGGGCGTCCAGGTTTTGTCTAGACAAAATTTTGATCGCCTCAATTGGCGTGGCCGTGTTCACATCACCACTATCAACAGCAAGCGCTGAAGAGTCGTCGACAAGAATTGAAACCACGCGCCCTGACGTGATGCACACCGAAGCGACGCCGACACAATTAGCATTGAACGAAACAGCGGATACGCCGGAAGAAGCAACCGCGTCTGAATCTACACAAGAGCCAACACGAGTATCTCCGTGTGAAGCGAAACGACCAGCGCAATTCGTTTCGTCTAAATCGCATTCATCGCCACTACAATTGGTGTCACCGGAACCGATAACACCAATAGCTCCGTTAACGCCAACATCACCATCGCCGCCAGCTGAAACAACGCCCCCAGAGGCACCATTAGCTTTGTCCCAAGCACTTCCGAGCGATCTGAGACCGGGTGATGTTTTAAACCCGAGCGCGCAAATTGTTGAGTTGGAAAAAGTGACCAACAATGTCGTTCGATTGCAAATTCAATTGATGAAAATCAGCACGCAATTTCACCTCGCTTGGTTTAAACCGGACAATGCAAAATCGTGGCGCCTGTTTGGATACCGCATGACCGCGTCCAATCTGACCAACGCCGGAATGATCTGCATCGCATCTTCGCGATACAAATACATCAACAATCCCTCTGCCGCACCACGTCCGTTTCTCAAGTCGGGACATATTTTAAACATAATCGGCGCGTCAATGGTGGTTGGTGGCACTTTGACCGAAGCAACGTTAGATCGAGTGCACGATCATCGGCTGGCGAAGAAAGGCTTATCACCTCAATCTCGCCTTCAAGAGTTCAAAACCGTATTAAGCAAACTGAATGGATTGCTTGAACATCGAAAAGCACTTTGGAATTCATGCACTCAACTTTCATCTACTCAAAAAGCAATCATTGCTACAGACGGTTTGGTTCTCAGAGATATTCGAGATCTAACCTGCGCAGAATTCGCGCACTCTTATTGCGACGTTGTTCGCTTGCGAACAAGACGCGACATCGGAAATGTTACCGCTTTGTTCGGCGCATCCACTGCCGGTTATCTGGGTTCTCTAAACTCACTGCTCTCCGTGGCCGACCGACAACCAAAACAAATTGGAGTCGCCGGTATCGGTTTCATCACATCAGGAACGAGCGTCGTCGCTGCTCCAATGATCACTAAAATCGGCGGCGACATCGCAACAAAACGAGCGGAGAAAAATCTAAAAGAAATCCTTCTGGAGAACAACGACGTCGCGCGAGCTCGTTTCAGCAACAACCTACAGACACTCGAGAGCCTCATCGCATCAGCCACTTCGCAAGACACGCAACTACTACAGGCGCTCGGTGCAAGAAAAACAGTTTATTCTCTCAAGAACAAAATGTTCGATTCTCGCCATGAATTTCGTATCCATCGTCGACAAGCAGAAAAACGCGAATTGATCGAACGTCAAATTTTCGCAAGCATCATAGGCGGTACCAATATCGCCCGCGGTTCCATGTTAGCCGTCGCAGGATTCCATCAAACCGACGCACCGAAAAACATATTCAGACTGGTCGCAGCCGCCTCCACCTGCTACATAGCCGGCACCGGCGTGTGGACTTTCGACAACCTTCAAGGCAAAACCAGAGAAGAAATCGCCAAAGCAAGATTCAGAAAATCTCGCCTCTCAGTCGACGCTAGATTGACAGACGACCTTGATTCCCTCGAAGAAATGGAAGACCAAATGTCCATCTACTAATCATCATTTGTTGCAGGTTCATTCCCTTCGACGCCTCCTCCGGATCATTAAGACTTTACAACGAGCAAGATCGCTTCAGAACTAGTATGGAAGCTGAATTGCGTTTCGTTTTGGAGCTTTTAGAGAACTGATCATCGAGTCAGAAAATCCGTATATTTGATCATGTCACCACAGGTAAAAAACAACCGAAATGAACGATAGCACCAAGCAAAAACTTCTCCGCTCGATTTGCCACGCGTCAGCATTGGCGAGCCCGACCGTTGTTGTTCTCGGCGCGCCGATTGCAGTTCTGTTCATCAGTGATGATCCACTCGTAAAAGACAGTGCGAAAGAAGCCTTGAACTTCGCCATATCTACATACTTATGGGCGGCGGTTTTTGGCGGCCTTATGTTCACCCTGATTGGAATTCCAGCTGCCTTAATGGGCTTCGCCGCGTTATGGGCTGTCTCGCTGATCTTTCCGATTGTGGCGATTGCGTCAGTATGCGGCGACCCGGAAAGGCAGTATCGCTACCCTTTCACTATTCGCTTTCTCCCCGTTGATAAACCGCGTTTAACAGCTAACATTTAGGTGTTTCGTAGTTTCTCGGAAGCGCTTTGGTTCTAATGTGCTAAGCAGTAATCTTGAGTCCTCAAAGACTGCAGAGCCAAAGACCAAACGATCGGGAGTACAGTTTATGTCAGATATCGAAGACATCGCTAACGATTACATGCTTAATCGAGACATCGGCGATGCAGATCAAGAGAATGCATTTAGCACTAGAGATGAAGCTCTCAGGGATAGAAACGCTGCTTTCAGAGATCTTGGTTCTAACATCGTGGGCGCGGTTACCGCACTTGTCGGGAGAGTCCCGAGCGGCTCACTCACCGCGACAGCAGACGATTTTCTCATAAAAATCTTTGACCGAAATTACGAAAGCAATATCAGGCTTGCTCGTCTCGACGGTGAGAATTACTCGGGAATAGCTATAGACGCCGGAAACCAAACAATAAACATTGAACTTATTCCTACGCTAGACACCGATAGCAACGTGATCTGGAAACGTTACGATGGTCCAGGAATGGCTCCCGGAGCGTCTTTCGGCACATCGGTAGATCTTACAAAGGCGCTACTGAAGGGAACTTATCAAAACGCTTTTTGCAAAGCTAACATAAAAAACTAGCGAAGAATTTATCCCCGCTCTCGACATTTTCCTGGACAGCGGTACCGGGCGCCTTGGCCCTAAGTCCGACCGTGATTGATCGATCCAGAGAATGCTTCTCGGTTTCAGTATTGCATGTATGCATGCATGCATGCAATACTGATGCTAATTTGCGGTTTTGCCTGAGGGCCTCTGATGCGCATTTCTCAAGCCGGATTTATCCTGGTTCTCGTGCCTGTATTGTTTCAAGTGGTTTTTGTTTCAGTACTACTTTTCGAGATTCAGAAGACCGACGAAATCATTGACGCTCAGTCCCGCTCGAAGTTAATACAGTTCGAGTTTCGTTCGATTATTCAGAAAGCGCAACGCGCTGGAATGGAGTTGGGCAAGTATTCGTCACTGGGCAAAGACCCAGAAAATCTGGCAAAGTGCCAGCGCCTCTTGAAAGAAATTGATTCTGACACACGACAGCTTCGTAAGCACGTAGTGGGCGAGCCGCAATACGCAACGGCGATGGCCAAATTTGATATCAGTTGGAATTCGTTGAAAGAGTCGATGAGTACGGCGCAACACATGATCGACATGCCAGGAAATGCATCGCAGATGGATTTGATGATGCTTTATCAAAGTGTCGAAGAAAAACTCAACGAGATGAATAATCAAGTCAAAGGCTTGTCGATTTACGAAAACGAATCGGGAAAAGATGCAGCTCAGCACAGGCAGTCAGCCAGGTCTTCATTGCACACAATGATTTGGTGGTCGGTTGGGGTCAACGTCGTAATTGCTTTTCTCCTGGCTTACTGGTACTCAAGACGGATCGGCTCAAGAGTGGAAGTCTTGATGGATAACAGCCTGCGGCTAGGTAGAGGTGCGCCGCTCAATCCGCCGATTCATGGATCCGATGAAATTGCCAGGCTCGATCGAACCTTCCACACTGTCGCTAAAGTTATAACGGAAGGCTCGGCCAGAGAGCGCGCGCTTTTCGACAACGCAGTGGATGTGATTTGCGCACTCGATAGTTCCGGAAGAATTACCAAAGTAAATTCAGCCTTCGAGAATACGTTTGGCTACGAGCTAAACGACGTCCTTGAGTGCCATCTCCTTGAATTCATCTTCTCAGAAGATCAAGCAACTACATTTGATTTTCTACAAAACGTGAAAGATAAATCGCTTTCAGGCAATCAACTCGAAAACAGAGTGAGCACCAAAACTGGTGGCACAAAAAATGTGCGATGGTCGGTGACCTGGGGAGAATCACATAAGTCATACTTTTGTGTCGCGCACGACATTACGGAAAGAAAGGCATTGGAACTGGCAAAACAAGATTTCGTCAATATGGTCAGCCATGACCTCCGCTCTCCACTGACAGCACTGCAGGGAACATTTGAGCTTTTCTTGAAGGGAATTTACGGCGACATTCAAGAGAAAGGCGTTTCTCGGCTCGAAAGTGCGCAGAAAAGTGTTGACCGCTTAATTGCATTAATCAATGATTTGCTCGATATTGAAAAACTCGAATCCGGCGAGATGGACATATCCAGAAGCAAGGTCAGTGCAGAAGATATAATGCAAGATTCAGTGGAAGCGGTGCGGGGACTCGCTGAGATGAATCAAGTAGTGGTTGAGGTGGAAGAATGTGACCTGGTGGTTTTTGCCGATCCAGATCGACTCTTACAGGTCTTTGTTAATCTGTTGTCCAATGCAATCAAGTTTTCTCCGACGTCAGGAATTGTGACCCTATCAGCGGTGGCCATCGATGATTTTGTCGAGTTTCGCATCAAGGATCAGGGACCGGGAATTCCGCCGTCCTATTTGGAATCTATCTTCCAGCGATTCAAGCAAGTGAATAGATCCGATCACATCAAGAAGAAGGGAAGCGGACTCGGTCTTGCCATCTCTAAGGAAATTGTCAGAGCACATGGTGGCACAATCGGAGTTAACAGCGCTCCAGGCGAAGGCAGCACTTTCTGGTTTCGCATCGATTCAAGAACTTAAAATGCAGTTTGCAGAGGGGCGAATCTTTACGGAACCAGGAGCATTATTCTAAATGGCAGATCGAAACAAAATGCTCTTTGTATGCAGCCAGAATAGATGGCGCAGCCTCACAGCAGAAAAAATATATGAGGGGTTTGCTCGATACCAAGTACGGTCGGCCGGTACAGATCCACGTGCCAGAGTGAGAATTACAGAGGGACACATTGGCTGGGCCGATTGGATTTTCGTGATGGAAAAAAAGCATTTACAAATTCTGAAAAACAAGTACGGTGATCTTTTGCGCGACAAGACTGTAGTGTGCTTGCACATCCCGGACGAGTACCAGTTCATGGACAGCGAATTGATCGAACTTCTTAAGGTTCAACTGAGCGGGCATATTGAACTTCCGGACTCAGATGTGATGTGACGTCTTCCCAGACTCGGCCACGATCAGCTCTCAGTGTGTCAAATCTATGACCAAATGAGAATGGTCCCATTTGGTCAGTGTTTTGAGCTACGAATACTAAAAGAAGGGCAGACGAGGGGACTCGAACCCCCGAATACTGAAACCACAATCCAGTGCCTTAACCTCTTGGCGACGCCTGCCATGGCGTGGAGAATCAACTCCGGATTGCATTATACAAAACTTTGAGTGGTCAACTTACTTTAGATTGAGAAACGCAAACAACGGCGGCAAGACCCAGCCCAGTACGCCCCCGAAGCCGATGGCGAAGATCCAGGATCCAATCCATATAGTGAATGCAACTTTGGGTCCGCGTTCTTTGATCATGACGCCGACGGTTGCAATACAGGGGACGAAAAGGGTTATGACGATCATCGCGGTGACGGCTTGAGCGGCGGTTAGATTAACATCGGTCAATCCGAAAGCTGCAAAGTCGCGCCTGACAATTCCCAGGATGAAGGTTGTCGCGATTCTCGGGTCATCAGGTAACTGCAACCAATGCACCACCACTGGTTGCAACGCCTGCACGAAAAGGTCGAGTAGTCCGATCATCTGTGCGATGGTGACTACGGATCCAGCGAGTACAAACATTGGGGCTGCTTCTTTGAGAAACGCATAAGATTTTTTCCAAGTCTTCTTGGCGACGTTGTCCCATCGGGGAATGCGCATGGGTGGCAGGTCTATGAGTAGTGCTTGTGACTTGCCCGGCAAAAACTGATTCATTAACAAACCGGAAACGGCAAGAATGCTGACGACAATCGTTCCATAAACCGCCCAGGCACCACCGCCACCAGCGCGGGCGAGAGTTCCGGAAACAACTCCTAGTTGCGCGGAGCACGGTATTGCGATGCCTAACAATGCGGTGGCAATCAGCTTCTCTCGATTGGTTGTGAGCAGTCGAGTGGTGATTGTCGCCATCGTTACGCAGCCCAATCCGAGAATTAGTGGAATGATCGCGCGACCGTTGAGACCTAATTTATTCATCAATCGATCTACTAACACTGCAAGTCGCGGTAAATAACCGGAGTCTTCCAAAATCGAAAGGCTCAGATAGAAGAACACGACAAGCGGCATTAATAGCCCGAGCAGATAAGTTACCGTCAGTGTCAAAATTCCATATTCGCCGACCAAAACGTTTCCAACGATCGTCAGAGGATTGGTTCTGTATTTCCAAAAATCGAATTTGATTTCAGCGGGATTAATCGCCTTGGCTGCTTCGTCAAGAGCCGCAGCTTCAGCCGGAGCAGCGACAGTTCCTGCGGGAAATTCAAATGTTTTGTCTTCAATAGTAATCGCGTTAGGTAAATAGTTTGCGACTGCGCGACGGACATTAGGTTCATAATAAACCCGCATGGTTTTCTTCTCGGTCAGATCGACAAGGTTGCCTGCAATCCAGACACCAAGCACCTGATAGAAGACAAAGTAACAAATGAACAACGCAATGGCGCCACCAAATATGGGGTGCAAAAGAAAGCGTCCAACTTTCACGGAGAACTTAGCGCTTCGTTCACTCTCAATCACACAATCATCGACAAGTTCGTCAGCCAACCTGCGGCGTTCTGTGTAAATCGTGTTGCGATAGTCTTCTCCAGTGATTCCGGTATCTTCAATCGTTTGTTTATCGCCTTCCAAAATTAGAAGTGCGTGCGCCTGATCGACACCACGGGCGGTGACAGTGTTTAGTTTTTCCAGCATTTTTGGAAGGATATTTCCGGGTCTGGCATCTTTGATCAGTTCACCAATTTCGGTGATGCCTTTGTTTTCGACTGCGATGCACTGCATGACCGGAACACCAAGTCTTTCCGACATCAAAGCCATATCAATAGTCATGCCGCGCTGCAAAGCTTCGTCCCATTGATTGAGCACCACGATCATCGGTTTGCCCATGTCGACGAGCTGCAGCGTGAGAAACAGATCGCGATCCAAAGTCAACGCAGAAACAACATTTACAGCGACATCCGCTTCCAACAGCATCCGGCGCGCTGCGCGCTCTTCATCGTTGAGACTGGATATGCCGTAGACACCGGGCGTATCAGCCAGTTTATCCTCGCCGAGCAAGCCTTGTGCGATATCGATCGTAGTGCCTGGATAATTGGAAACGTCGGCGCTGAGCCCGGTTAGCGCGTTGAAGATTACTGACTTACCAACGTTAGGATTGCCGACAAGCACGATCGTTTTGCGCGTGCCGACGGCTTGATTGCTGTCGCCACTGCCTGGATTGCCAGCGTTTCGCTTCTGATCGCGAACACCGAGTTTCATTTGCTGCCTCAATACCGATGGATGAACCAATCCGCCTGGCTTTTCGTCAACTTACATCCAGCTTCGGCGCGATTGACAAATTTTATCAATAAAACTGACATATGAGTTGTTAGATAAACAAACATGCTAATGTAGCCTCATTAATTGAGGTCGGAACCGCAAAAGCGGCAGCCACGCGCAATGAAAGCCAATCGATGAAGCGACAAACAGCTCACAACTCACGGCGCAAAAATGCATTCGCACGCATCGTGTCGGGTATGACTTTGATTGCTTTCACGTCGGTTGCGTTCGGTCAAGCCGCGTCCTGCCAGGTCTCAGCGCAATCGCCGCGTGATTCCGCAATCCGCCTGCCTAACGGTTTGCGCCTAATTGTCATCGAAGAGCCCGCGTTTCCAATGTTGTCATGCCAGCTCTGGATGCATGCCGGATCAATGAACGACCCGACTGGCGCCAGTGGCACATGCCACGTTGTCGAACATTTGCTTTCTGAAACCATCAAATCGAACGGTGGTTCGCTCGCCCGACAGCTCGTGGGAAGCGGCGGACGGTTCGATGCATTTACGAGCGATGACTTCACAGTCTTTTTGGAAAACCTGCCATCGTCACAGCTCGAGCTAGCTCTCACGCTTCAGGCAGAACGATTGAAAGAAAAAACTTTCACCGAGCAAGAGCTAAAAGAAGCGTCGCAACAAGTGGTGCAAGAAGTCGAAGAGAGTCAGAACAACCCGGACAGAACCTTGATGCGCGAGGTTCGGGCGTTGCGTTATACGCGCCACCCTTACAAGAATTTGCCTTCGGGAGTCGAAGAGGAAATCAAACTCGTCACCCCGCAAATGGCGACTGATTTCTACCAACAATATTTTGTGCCTGCTAACGCCACCCTCGTGATTGCCGGTGACGTCAACAAAGCCAGAGTTGTGAAACTGGCAGAACAAACAATCGGCATGATTCAGCGAAAGAAAATCGAGTCACCGTCCTTAGTACCATTCGAGCCGCTGCAAACTGGCGAGCGAAGAGTTTATCTCAAATACGGCGGCAAGAAAAACAAGCTGTTCATCGCATTTCAGGCGCCTGCCGCGGGCGAGCCCAATGCGGCTACCGCCGCGGTAATGGAGAGTTTGTTGGGGAATTCAGTCGGTGGTTTGTTGAAAGACTTTGTACTCGATACAAAGATCTGCGACTCGGCGTCGGCTGCATTTGAATTGCGAAAGCGCCCAGGAATGCTTGCGATTAGCGCCGAAGCGCCCGCCAACGTCAACTCGACCAAGATGCTTTCGGCGATTGACGAGATGTGCGAAAAAATCAAAGATGGCAGTTTCGACGAAGCGGCGATGTCTGAAGCAAAAAAACGCGCTGTGTTCTCTTTGTTGAAAAACAAAGTCGGTCCTTATAAAGCGGCATTCCAGCTTGGATTCTTCGATTCACTAGAGAAGCTCGATCAAGCAGAAGTCTGGCAACGGCAACTTGAATCGGTAAGCAAACAAGATGTAATGCGTCTTGCCGCATCATATCTGGTGCCGGCAAAACGAAGCGTCGGGTTTCTGCTCGCTCAAACCAGCGCGTCGCAGAGCCAGAAGACCGCGAGTTTGTTCGAACCGAGTTCCAACGGCGCAGAATCAAAATCGCGCAACAACAACAACAACAACAACAACAACAACAACAACAACAACAACAACAACAACAACAACGCAAATTATGGTAGCAATCGCATCGCACGCGCTGAAACCAGAATAAATGCAGGTCGGTCCAAACTCGGAAACCTACAGATTGCTACATACGACCCATATCTTGAGGGTTCCAAAACCGATGACACCGACGAACCGAGCGACGAAGCACCTGACGCTGAAACTACAGGTACGCCGGTCCCAATAAATCCTTGGACGTCGAAACCGACTGCGCAACCGAAGATCATCGCTCCTAGAAAAGAAAATCGCCAAGCGCCGCCTGCCGGATCGGCAGGTTCAACCACTCCGAAGAATAACAACACAACACCAGCGGTTACAGATCAGACAGCGCCGGAAAAACCAGCAACCATGCCGTCCGAGCCTCAGCAATCAGAAACTGCGCCAGCCGTAAAACAGTTTGAAATTTCGACACCGGCGAAACCGGCCGTTGCCGTGCCGCCAGGTAAAGTAGAAATTGTGGCACCAGGCAAAACGGATATCGTGACACCAGGAAAAGCGGTTGTTGCGCCAGGAACGGTTGATGTTTCAACACCTTCCAAAATCTATTCAACAGCTCCTGCAAAAGTCGAAGTTTCCACGCCGCAAAAACAAGCCGACCCATACGCTCGCATCCAGGCGCCGCAGAACAACGCTAACCCAATAGCGCCAGTGAGCTCCACCACGTATTCAACACAACAAGACGCCTCACCTGCGGCTAAACCAGTACTGCAACTCAAGACACCTCCTGCGACTTCAGCAACCTCAACCAACTCCTCATCCACACGCCCAGCGATCGCCGGATTGCGTTCCAACATGACAGAGTTCATTCTGCCAAACGGAATAAGATTGATCGTATTCAAATCCGAATCGAGCCCCATCATTAGAATCTCAGGCGCGGTACGTGCAGGACACGTTTACGATCCACCATTAAAACCCGGTTTGTCAGATGTCACCGTATCGCTCATGAACGGCGGTTCCGCGAAGATTTCGAAAGACAACTCGGCGAAGATGCAAGCCCAAATCGGACTCGACCGCAGCGATCAAATCCGCTTCTTCGAAGGTCGCGAGCAAATCACGTTCCACACCAATTGCCTGGCTCAAGACCTGCCCACGCAATTGAAACTCGTCAGTCACCATCTCACCGACCCTTTAACCGATGATACCGCCCTCAGTGGCGCTAGAAATCTGGTCGCCAGCACAATCAAGAAAAGACAGAACACGACGCAAGACACTGCCAATCGTTTATTGCTTCAAAACCTGCTCTCTGACAAGTCTCAGTTCAATCCTCCGTCACCTCACGAGCTGCACGCATCGGTTTTAAAAATCAATGCAGAGGATGTAAACCAATTCCGCTCTAATAATGTATCGCCGGCAACCACGACTCTTGTTCTTGCCGGTAACATCGATCCTCAGCAAGCGCAGCGGCTTGTGACCAGCGCCTTCAAAGACTGGCAAGGCAAAGCCAAGACTCCGACGTTGAGCGCACAACCAAACAAACGCCAGGTCTCGAAGGTCAACCTGCCGACAGACGATCCAATCAAGGTTGAGATCGCTCTTGGACGATTGCTCTCGACACCCACATCACGACCGGAATACGCCAAGTTACTGCTTACCGATTGCGCCCTTGTAAAGCATCCTTTGTATGCACGACTGACAAATCCAAAACGGATTACGGATCTCGATGATACCGTTTCCATTCAGAGCACCATCATGCCGATGGCAGCGCAATGCGCATGGATACTCAATCTCAGACTCACTGAAGCAAAAGTCCGTGGTGTCACCGGCGCTATCAAACAACAATTCAAAGAATTAGGCACCTCCGGCATAACCAGCGCAGAGCTTGCAGAAACGAAACGCTTCATCGCCGGACAAGTTTGTGTCAACCGGCTTGCCGACGTCATCCACAGCGGCGACAGCATAATAGATGCGGTCTCGACAGACCGCGAACCGGACTACTGGTTTAACTTACCGGCGGCGATCGACTCCACTTCAATCAGTGATGTGAACCAGTTCATCAAAGACGAGTTCCAGGCAGACAAGGCGTGTGTAGTGATTTCGGGCGATAAAAAGGCTATTAGACTGGTTCCATCATTTAGACGCAGCAAAGATTAGTCTAAATTCAGGTGTCAGATATGGTGCCAAGCGGCGCTCGAATATGAACTTGCGATCATCCAGGACTCTCTATACCCCTTGTCAATTAACGGCAACTCACAAAGCAGTATATGCGATGCCCTCTTTCGTTCAACCAGTGCTCATATCGATAAGACCGCCTCTTTCAAAACCAACCAGCGCTGGAAAGGGTATGCCTGCGTCTGTTTCCGAAATATCCACAGGCAAAACCGCTGAAAGCAGCGGCAAGGTAAATCGGGTTAACGAGATGATTGTAAAGGTCCGCGAGGTTGTCAATTATTTAATCTCAGGTGACCCTATCACTCTGCCATACCGGGTTTCGGGCATTTGGCACCAATCAAGATCCTCGAAAAGCGGCACTGGAGAGGGATTTACGGCTCTTGCACCTGATTTGACTTACTAGTGACAAGTCCGCTAATATCTCCGGTGTATTTGCTTGCGCCCAACACATAAGGTTTCGCGAACACATTCCGTTTATAAGGAAGAGCGAAATCGGAGCAAGCAAGTGGGAAGTAGATTCCACAGGAAGCCGTGAAAGAGATGGTAACAGTGGTAGAAGAAAAACCAATCAACGTATCCGCAGAGCGAGTAGACCTCATCTTGGAAGACAATTCGATGCTCGACGCCACATTGCTGGATCAAATCCCTGAGTTTATTCGCGAAGAAATCGACGAAGATCGACGCAAGCCTCAGCTGGATCCAAAACCGATGCTCCCGCAAGCATCTATAGAAGTAATCAGATCAACGGAAGTCACGATTCCACCATCGGCAGTGCGACAAGAGCGCACCACCAGTAGTGAGCCGCCGGAAGCGGAAACACCGCCAGATGAACTCGAGGCTCTTTGGCCCGGCGTTCACCATGAGATGATCCAGTCCACGACTAAGCGTCAACCAAGCTTCTTCATGATGCTCGGCTTCATGGCCGGTGCAGTAGTGTCGTTGCTGGGAGTATGGTCTTATTCAGCGATTTCGACGACAATCGCCAACGCCAACAGTGGTGGCAAACAAATTTTAGTGGCCGGTGCTTCTTCGAAAGCACAGGACCAACAATCTACTTCAGAGCCGGCGATCGAAGCTAAGAGCATCGATCCGAATGCGACTCTGGTGCCGATTAGTTCCACATACGAAGTCAAAACTGGCGATACGCTCGTTATGATCGCAATGAAGAACTATAAGAAGGTTACGCCAAGATTGCTTGATGAAATCGTCAAGTCAAACGGCATGAAGAGTGCCAATGTTCTCAATCTTGGACAGAAAATCACCCTTCCGAATTACAAACCGCAATCGAGTGCAATCGCAGCAACGAGTTCGGGACAGGTTCATTGAAGGCGAAGGCCGCTTCTTCACCGCAGCCATCCGGTAGTTTTGTAGACGACGGGCTGTCCTATGCACGCGTAGTTGCAGATCCAACTACAGATCCGACTCCAGCCCCACAGCCCTCGATACCAGAACTTCCCAGCGAAGTTAAACTGACGGTCGACGGCGCATTCGAAAATCTGAAGAAGAAGCTGCCCGCTTACGAACATCGGCTCGAACAGATCGAACTGTCTCGGCTGATTGAACGCGCGATTAGCACTGGCAAAACTGGTGTGTTCGAAGCCGGAACGGGCATCGGCAAAAGTCTTGCCGCGCTGATTCCGGCTGCACTTTCCGGAAAGCGCGTTGTGGTTTCGACTGCCACCATCTCTCTTCAAGATCAATATGTCTCTAAAGAGATCCCGCTGCTGCGAGAAATCATCGGCAAAAACATTGAAGTCGCGCTTTTGAAAGGCAGAGGCAATTACCTCGGGCTGCGCCGTTATCACGATCATCTCAATGAACAAGCCGTCGATGATGAGTTTAAAGATTGGGTCGATGGTACCGACAATGGTGACATCTCAGAATTAGATTTTAGTCCACCGTTTGAACTCTGGATGGAAGTAAACTCAGACAGCGACGATTGTTTGAGAAACAAATGCCCGCAGTTTTCAAACTGCTTTTTCTTCGAGTCTCGCAAGCGTGCCGAAAAGGCTGACATCATCGTCGTCAACCACGCGCTGCTGCTTGCAGACGCCGCGTCACGCGGAGCGATTCTGCCCGACTACGAAGTTCTAATTGTCGATGAAGCACATCATTTAAACTCGATCGCGACAGACGCGTTTAGCGTAGCGCTCACCAGCCGTGGTATCAAACGACTGGCCACCCGAGCATTAAAACGCACGCATGCTCCCATTCAATTGGTCGAAGATATTGAACAAGCCGCGCATGATCTTTTTTACTATCTAAACAACGAATTACGCTACGCAAAGATGCGTCTTCACCAGCCCGTCGCAGAAGCGCAAGAACTCAATATTGCGTTGTCCGAACTGAAACGATGGCTCAGCGACCAAACATTCGAGACCATGCTCGATGTCGACATGGCAAAAGAGAAAGCCAAGCTCAAAGCCAAATCGATCATCTCGAATATCGATACGTATCTAAAGTGCTTGAGTCTCGTAATGACTCCTCAACTGGATTGGGTGACCTGGGTAGAACGGCAAGATAACTCCGGTTCGCGCATGTCGATTACTTCGGCGCCGCTAGATGTTTCAGAGTACATCTCAGACTTGCTGCTGGAACGACGCGATCTCGAATCGACCACATTTATGTCCGCCACCCTTGCCACCTCCGGCGATGACCCTTTTCGGTTCTTCAAACAATCATGCGGTGTCCGAGGCGGGGTTGTTCAAGAAAAGTTTTTGAGTCCATTCGACTACGAAAAACAGTCAATTCTGTATCTACCAAAAGCCCTTCCAGAGCCAAACTCACCTCAATTCTTGCCAATGGCTGCAGACCAAATTGAGCGCATCATCGAGCTTTCTCAAGGACGAGCTTTCGTCCTGTTCACCAGCAAATACGCGCTCAATCAAGCCTACGATGCCGTCGCACCACGACTGCCATACGATGCTAAAAAACAAGGCGATATGTCGCGCCCCAAACTAATCGAATGGTTCCTCGCCACACCAAATGCGGTGCTGTTTGGCACGTCCAGTTTTTGGGAAGGTGTATCGATCGACGGTGACCAACTGAGTTGCGTAATCATCGACCGCATCCCGTTCCAAGTTCCTGACGACCCGGTCTACGAAGCTCGATGCGATCAACTTAAGGACGATTCGAACAAAAGTTGGTTCGCCGACCTGGCGCTGCCACACGCGATTACAAGACTGAAACAAGGCGTCGGACGTTTGATCAGAACTCAATCCGACTATGGCGTCGTGGCAATTCTAGATCCACGACTAACGACGAAGCCATACGGCAGAAAAGTAGTGGCGTGCTTGCCACCAATGAAGATGACGCAAAACCTCAAAGACGTCGCGGCTTTCTTCGACGCTCTGTAGAATTTTCGGGACACGAATTTCGGGATGCGAATTTCGGACGCGAATTTCGGGACGCGAATTACAGCAGACTTTCGAAAACACGTTTTGACGAGAATTCCCAGAAAAGCCCGGAATTCCAAGCCAGACAACCCTTTCCAGCCAAACGATCCTTTTTGCCCCTTCGGTCGAAGCAACAAATCGGCAACTATTGCTAATCGCCCGAAACGGCCGAAATGCAGACGAAGCAATGGATTACAGCGTTTTTTACCCGACATGCCAAGAATCAACAAATCATGGAGACAGCCGAGGCCGCCAAAAGAAGTACTTCTACTCCGCCACTCCCGGTGGTGGCGCGGCCGGTTCTCCGGCGATATCATCGGCATCGTCCATGGTTGCGAATAATTCAGGAGTTCGAACCAGACAAAGCTCGGTTGCGCAGTTATCGACCAGATAATGAACGACGGGATCGCGCTTGAAGAAGAAGTTGTTTCCACCTCTTTTCATCACATCTGTGGTTCCGACAAACAAGATATCCGCGTTTTCTTCTCTGACAAACTCAGCGATACTTTTCGCGACCTGTCCGATCCTGACTACACCTGATGCGTTTAGTCCTGACGACTTCAAACGCGCGACCACTTCGTCGACCTGACTCTTAGCCTTGTCCAAGGGGCGATCCGTAGAAATTAATTGAGCGACAACGCCGACCTTTTCAGGATCGGGAACGACGCGAAAGAGCACGATCTCAGCACCCAGAGCACGCGCATGGCGAGCGGCCGTGTCAACGGTCTTAGCGCTTCGCTTAGGGCTGCTGAATGCAACCACGAATTTCATGACCGCGACCTCCTAACCATGCCAAACCAACTTTAACAATAAATAGCATCCAGCCGAAAGGGCAAATGCTACTGGAAACGTGAGCACCCAGGCAAGCAAGATCAGTTTCATCGTTTTGGGATTAAGCTTCTCGCGACCGTACATAGGAATGGTGCCGCCGGCGACCGCAGAACTGAGCGTGTGTGTTGTACTGATCGGCGCACCGATGTGCGAGGCAAAAAGAATGATCAGAGCCGTACTGATAGACGCGCCAAAACCTTGCGAGTGACTCAGGCGTTCACGACTGATTTTAGTGCCGACAGTTTCGATGACGCGCCAGCCGCCGATTACGGTTCCGAGCCCCATGGCGGTAGCTGCCGAGATAACCACCCACAGTGGCACGTGATCGGTTGAATAACCGACGAAATGCGTCGCCAGAATCAACGTGATGATTCCCATGGTCTTCTGTCCATCGTTGCTTCCGTGGCTGAAGCTCACCGAAGCGCTTGCAAAAATGTGCATCCAGCGCATGACCTGATAATGCGTCTGGCGCTTGCTGCCCGGGTTATCCTTCTCCTTCGAATAGAGAAGTGCCACCCAGGTCATCAGCGCGCCCGCGCCAAAACCGCATAGCGGAGACACCAGCAGCGCGATGAACACCTTGTTCAGCTCGTGCCATGAGACGCCTTCAAGACCGGCAGCGGTCACTCCAGCCCCGAATAGACTACCGATCAAACAGTGCGACGAACTGACAGGGATGCCGTACCACCAGGTGATCAGGTTCCAGATCAGGGCCGCGAGCAACACTGCCACAACGATTGGCAGGGTTACTGTTTCCTGCGGAATGATTTTTGTAATTACTTGCGCCACCGCCGTGCCTACAAGTAGCGCGCCCATACAGTTGAGCAGTCCGCTCATAACGATTGCCACGCCTGGCTTCAGAGCCTTTGTATAGATTACCGTCGCGACAGCATTGGCGGTGTCGTGAAATCCATTGACGAAGTCAAATCCGAGGGCGAGAACGATGGCAAAAATTGCGACGATCGTGTCGGGACTCATTTGTTGGAGACGGCTCCGTTTTTGATGAGGGCGTGAGACTACCCAATAGATATCAACTAAGCGGTTAAGGTCGTATTAACGGCAGCGTTTTCCAATCGATTCGTTACAAGACGGCCCGAATCAAGGCACGGCAGCCGCCCCCCAGGAATCAAAGCTTCATATATTGGCAAGCAGACTGCGTCGCCTTTTGAGCTTTGGAACTGAGCATAATTCGGCAGGTTAAAATGGATACAGGAAGTATTTTTGAAGCAATGAACTTTGTCTAACAATCCAAACGATCCGAACGACCCGCAAGGCGAAGATAGCTTCGACTCAGACAGACTCCCCGACGTGAAGCAAGCAAAAGCGTTTGCCGAGGCGCAAAGGCGAAAAGCGGAGTCGTTCACGTCGTTTTCCGAAGGGCACGAAGCGATCGATAAATTCAAAATTCTGGGAATTTCGAATCCTCAGTTAACGCCAAAACTTTCTCGCCCCAATGCCGCGCAAGGCACCACTTCCAATCAGTCCGCGCCTTCTGCCGCACAGCCGAGCACCGCTTCCAAACAAGCTCCACCTGCTTCCGCACAGCCGAACTCCGTTTCCAATCAAGCCCTACCTTCTGCCGCACAGCCGAGTTCCGTTTTCAAACAAGGTTCACCTGGTGCCGCACAGCCGAGCGCCCTTTCCAAACAAAATTCACCACAGCCTGAACTCGACGATCAACAACACACATCGTCCACTGTCACACGCGGAATCATGCGCCGACCGCCTGAAGATGATTCGTTCACTTCATTCAGCGAAGGCTTACCTACAGTCGACAAGTTCGGCATCGTCGACCCTGATGCCGACCGAGTTGTACCCATAGATGTGTTTATCTCAGAATCATCCTGCAAATTTTTCGCCAATTCTGATGAAACCACCGGCGCCACCAGTGGTCCAAATTCGGATTCAAAGATCGAAACTTCAACACCAGCGGTAAGCACCCAATACAACAGCAACATCGGCGGTTCAAAAACTCTCAGCCGCCTGGTCTACCTGTTCGAAACCGTGCCCTGGGGCGAAACCATCAATGTCGAACTGAGCGCAAAACCAGATTTCATAGAATACTGTTTTGACGAACACGAAATGGTGCTCGACAAAAATTTCAGCGACGAACAAAAGATTCTCAACTTTTCACATCAGGCGTACCACGCGACAAATCGTTTGCTGACCAAAATCTACGACGACGAAAAATTGGACAGAGAGAGTTTTGTAGACCTTTTTATATGGTCTGAGGTCGCGGCTCTCGTCACCGAATTGAATGTCAGAAAAGAATTAGGCATTACGAAGGTGACACCGCCCAAGGTGCTTTGTCAAGAGAGCAGTGGTGGCACATATAGTGTCAACGTAGAAGAGCTTTTGAAGACACGTGGCATGAAAACATTGCACGACGTTCTCTTTCATTCCATGGTGAGAGGAACCGAAGACCTCAGCCTGGTATATGTCTTTGACAAGCTATTCGATATCTACGAACAAACATACAAGACCGAGATGCCGATCGCACGACAGTATATCGACCTGTGCCTGCTTTCAGGACTGGAACAGGATTGTATTTAAAAAACAATTAGAGATTTGGAACCGCGGCTCGAATGCGTTGCCCAGGTCACACGTGAAGAACGTCTAGACGTGCCGAGCTTCCATCGCTTCGAGTTGCATGGGTTCTGCGTAGACCCACAAGTCGCCCGGGCGCCATGGTAAAGGTTGTCGAATCGTTCTATATCTATAAACGAGCAACTGCCTTACAATCCGCCTTGCCGATGGGTTCTGTTCTCCTCGCTTGTCATTAGCGAGTCTGGTGCGAAGCTGAATTGCATCGCGTTTAGACCAGCAATAAGCCGGACCAGGATTGGAACCGCGCGAGCGGCACAGTATGGCAATTTTGCCAGAGGGTTGCTGCCAACCTAAAACGTAAACGGGATCTTCTTCGTACATAAGTAACTATGATAATTGATGTTGCCGTAAAGTCCAGTGAAGCGTAGCAAATGAAATGAAAAATCTGAACCACATTGTTGTCTTCCATCCCGCCGCCATCGGCGATGCAATGCTTGCAACGCCCGTCGCAGCGATACTTAAAAGGAATTTTCCCGACGCGCATATCAGTTACTGGACCCACGGAAGTCTGAAAATTATCATCAATGACATGTGTCCTTCGGTCGACGACTTCGTCGACTACAAGCGCGGACAGAATATCTTTTCGCTATCTTCTCAGCTCAAGGCATTAAAAGCTGATCTTTTTATCGACCTCTCGAATTCGACCAAGGGAAAGTTGATACCATTTTTCTGCGGCACTCGCGCCCTGCATTACAAGAAGCGCGCCGACGGTGTGAAGCCGGTAAGACATGCAGCGGATAACTTCGTGGACACGATCAGATCGCTTGTGACCGACATTCCCGAGCAGCTCTTTCCAACCGTTTTTCCACAGACCGATCTGCTCGAAGTTTCAAAACAACAATTCTTTCAAGGACTGAACGAAAGCAGAACGATCGTCGGAATCGTTCCAGGCGTGGGCAAAATCAGACCGAACCGAGCCTGGACAGTCGATGGTGTTGTGGAGCTAATTGAAAGATTGAACTCGAACGATTCGAATTTCCCAGTGCTACTCGGCGGATCGGATGAACGCGATCTGGGAGCCGAAATCGAAAAGAGAACCCAGGGCAAAGTCGTCAACCTCTGCGGAAAGCTCGATCTGGCACAAACAGCCGCGGTCTTGAAACAATGCCGCCTGGTAATTTCCGGCGACACCGGACCGGCACACATCGCCGTCGCTGTCGGAACTCCTGTGATCGGACTGTATGGACCGACAGCAGTTGAGCGCAGCGGTCCGTATGGAAACCTTGATCTCGCAATCGATCGCCAGAGCAACTGCCGCTGCCAGTATGAGAAACAGTGCCGCTTCAGCCCCGAAGGCACCGCCGGTGATTGCATGCGACAAATCACCACCGGTGATGTCATGGACAAAATAGAGTTAGTGATGAACCGCTAACCTATTCCGATAACTATTGCATACATAGTTATGGACGATCTGCTGCGCATCTTAGTCATGGACGATCTGCCGCGCCATTGGTTATCGACAATCTGTCGCGCATCTTAGTCATGGACGATCTGCCGCGCCATTGGTTATCGACAATCTGTCGCGCATCTTAGTCATGGACGATCTGCCGCGGAACTTCGTTATGAACAGTCGGCCGGGCATCCTGTAAAAAAACAGACACCCTATTTGATAGAAGCGACGCCTTTGAAACTCACCGGTGTTGGTGGCACACTATCAACTTGAATTCGACGGATATTATTCGTTTCGTAGTTAGTGTTGTAAGTGGCCCAGTTGCGAATGAAATCTTCAACCGCCATTCTCTTCACCGCATGCGCTGGAAGTTGAACTTTCATCGAGTTTTTGGTGCCGTTCTTGGCATAACGAACGCGCTCGGTCGAATCACCGTCGCCGTCGTAGGAAGCAACGACCGTCCAGCCTCCATCAATGCGAACTTCCAAACGAACAAAAAAGTTAGTTGGTTTTTTGGCCAGGTCGGTAACAACCACACGGGCGGAGTTCGAAACGAGACGAACATCGAGCAACCGTTCCATCTCAACGACAGGCGCGGCCTCGTCTCTAACGATTACAGTGTCGGAATAATCGTCACCATCTACGGAGGCATGAAGAAACACAGCTTGCTCATCCCCTAGTTTGAATGGCAAAACATTTGCTGAGGACTGCATGCGATTTACGGCAGAACTATTAGCGACCGGAGCAGACTGATGAGTATCTTGGACTCTCAAAGGTTCTGACACAGAAGAAAAATTATTGGAATTGTCGGTGAACTTTTTGTCAGACGCGGAACGAACCACCGTCTGAGCATAAGCGTCAATTTGCTGTCCTTGTTCAGCAATTATCGGTGGTGTGATGTTGTTTTTGAAACTCAATTTAAGTTGCGGAACATCGCGCACGGTAGTTTTTGGACGACCAGGCTGAAGTGCGGCGTTGTTAGCGAGAAACTCGTCATGGAGCGCTTTTCGAACAGCGCGTCCACTTTCACGCGCCTGATCTTCGATTGTGTCTTCGGCACTCGACACTCCGGACACGCCACCGCTCTTGGTGCCGGCTTTCCCGAAGAAGTTTTTGCGATAAATGTTCAGCTCTTGCTCACTAGGCAGCCAAATCAACTGACCAGCATAGACAAAGGGGATTTTGCCGGTATCGGTGAGGCGGTAAAGAATCTCGCTGCGGTTGATCGTCAAGACAAGATCGGAAAGACGAACATCACCCAATTCCGTTTCGGCGATCGATTCCAAAGTTTCGCCTTCTTTGACTGAATAGCGGATTCGGACTGTCGAACTCGGCTTTTGCTGCTCCTGTTCTTCGGTTTGGTCTGACTCCGCATCAATTAATCCGACCACTTCGGCAAACTTGAGTGCTGCTCTCAGTCCTGGGAAATAAAGTACTTCATTGCCATAAGTGATGGCATAGGAACCGTTTTGGAAGGACAATCCTTCCGGAGTTGGCTGTCCAAGACGAATCGCGTCGGCGATCGCATTAGCAACACTCGGTGTGAATGCGGTACCGCGGACGGTGCCGAGGGAAACGTCACCCGGTTGCGGGCATTTGATCCCCTCGATTGGACGACCGGCAACATCGACCTTACCAGGGACAACCACATCGCCTTTCATACTTTGGGCGGTCGGTTGCACACTGCTGCCGTTTATCGAAACTAAACCATTGGTGCCGATGGTTCCATTGACGACATTGGTGTCAGCCTTTGCAGCAGGAGTCAGGTCGATGGCAGTGTATTTTCCAGCCATCGTAGTGACTTGAATGATAGACATTCCGCTATCTTTGACAGTCGAAACAGCATCGGCCTTAGCGCCGTTAACGGCACCTTCGACTTTTCCGGAAAAATCTTTAGCCGCAGCAATCGCGACTGGAAAGTCTTTTCCGATACTCGAAGCATCTACTCTGACTACTCCGGCGATACCATGACTGGTGTTGAGCGTTGCGCCATTAATGAACTGAGCAGTTCCGATTCCAGCTGCAGGAATTTCTATTTTCGAAGAAACGGACTCGACCTTGGCTGCGGCATTGGTTTTATCTACGACAGAAACGTTTTTACCGCTAACGAAATTTATAATGGAAGATTTCAATCCCCCGACGGACAAGCTATCGAGCTTGACACCATCCACGGTGTCTACGCCTTTGACCGCATTAACATCTGCTAAAGAGACGCGCTTGATGCCTACAGGCGAAACATCACCGACAGCGACAGCGGCTCCATTGGAATCGAGTCCTGTTACTGAGGCATTGCTTCCTGGCCGTGGGATGATCGATTTAATCGGCGTGGCGGTTACGTCCGAAGATTTAACCGGCAAACCCGTGACGCTGTCAACGGATGAGTTTCTTCCGGATGAACCGACTATTGGTGTTTTCAAAGCATTGGTGCTGTAAGCGTTTTGCACTTCCAACGATTTGCGATCCGGTGCTTTGAAAGTTTCGATTGAAATCACTTTGGAAGAGATGTCGTGAACGGCGCCCGACGCATCACGATTTAGCGATGACGCCTTGAAAGCCGGTGGCGGTTGCACTGCTTTACTTGCTTCAGGAGCCGGGGCTATAGCGCCTGCCGCGTTGGCTCGCTCGGCAGAGTCATGACGAACGCTCTCCGGTTTCGAAGCGGACACGGCTGGTTTCGAAGCGGCCGCGGCGACCTCTTCAAGTTTGCTTCCAAACCGGCTAGTCAAATTCGATAGCGGGATTTTGTTAGTGCCATCGCCGGTAGTGGCTGGCTTTTTAGCGGGAGCGAATTCAGGTTGAGTACCGGCTTTCTTGCCAGGCAGCAAGCTTTCGGCGTTTCCAATTGCGAGTTGCAACGCATTGCCAACGATGGATGGTTTGAACACTGGTGAGTTGGTGCTCGCATTCTCCGGCGATGCCGGTGTTGTCGAGGCCTTTAGAATCTCCGGTTTCAAAAGTTCGCCCAGGGTCAAAAATGCTGGAGATTCTTTTGGACCAGGCACCGCTCCTTGAGTTTCAGCTGAGCTTCTGGTTGGTGTTACGTGAGGCAAAGTGCCGGTCTCCTTCGGCTCTTTCGCTGGTGATGGTGTTGAATTGAAGAGGAAGTCCTCTGCTTTTTGATTAGCCGACACAAAAGGAACAAGCGGCTTGAGATGGTTGTTATCGGAAGGTGAGGAATCTGGAATAAAACCCTTTGGAGACTTGACTCGATCGGCGCTCACTTCAGGTTTACCCTTGGAGTCCACGACCTGAGACAAACCGCCGAAGAATCCATCACCAAATGAGGTGCCTTTGATGATTTCGAAAGGTCGGCTGTTAACGGGATTGTGAATGGGGGCTACTGAAGGCGCTATCGAACCTGGTTCTACTTTTGCCGGATCGACAGGCTTTACTCGAGGAAGAATCATCGTTTCAAGAGGACCACCCTTCAAGTTGGGATCAGTGAAGTCAGGCGAAGGGCTCTTTCTCGAATTGTTGGTCACATTAGACGCGAGTTCAGTCAAGGTTTCAGACGCTTGCGCAATCGCTTTCGGTAATGCGTGACCTCCTGGCAGACTCGGCGAAGGGTCGCCTGTAGTAGCAACAGGTTTCACGGGCTTGGCAGCAGGAGGTTGCTGACCGACAATCTCAGCCAACGTTCCGACACCCTGCCCAACGGCTAAACCGTCTAAAATTTCGGCTGCGCTGGCGGCTGCTAAACGAGTTTTGTCTCCTTTATGGGAATTATCGCTGGTACCAAATATGGTGATCTCAGGAAGAGTGGAACGCTCAGAAGGCGCTTTCGCCGGAGTTAAAACATCCTCGACTTTTCGCACAAGGCTAGCAACGGGAGCCGGGGCACCAGCAGCTGATTCGCTCGGATGAGCGATTCTCTTTAGTGTGACCCCGTCAGATGGAAGCGATGTTGCTGCGGGCTTTATTTCCGGCAGTCCTTTGACAGGTGATCCCGTCGCACTCGAGCCGTTGTCAGTCAGCAGGTCAGCGACGCTGCCAATAACGGTGGTATCGCTGTCGCCAGATTCTGAGATTTTAGGACCAGAAGGTTTTGGATCTCTATGCTTTGTATCGCCAGTTTTTAAATCTCCGGTTTTAGCCGGAGCGTTCGCAGGCAGTTGGGGCGAAGGAGGATTTTCGGTAGTGCCTGTCGATGAAGGAGCAACAACATCGGTCGTTTTCCCGGTGAGTAACGAACCTATAGAAGGGATGGGTTCTGAAGCTAAGTGAGGAATTTTTGCGGAAGGCGACTTAACATCAGCGTCTCCAGGCCCTGGTGAAACAGTGTCAGCTATTTTGCCGCTGTCCAATGATCCTATAGAAGGAGCTTTAGTTTCTCCAGACGGAGCTACCGGAATGTCAGCCGTTTTGCCGCCCAATGAGCCTTTAGAGGGTGTATTGTCTCCCGATACCGCAGCGTCAGGTGATTTGCCGCTGACCAATGAGCCTATAGAAGGAGCTTTTGTTTCTCCCGACGGAGCTACCGGAATGTCAGCTGTTTTGCCGCCCAATGAGCCTTTAGAAGGTGCATTGTCTCCCGATATCCCAGCGTCAGGTGATTTGCCGCTGATCAATGAGCCTATAGGAGCTGCAGAAACAGTTTCAGCAGATCCCGTCGCGGGAGCGGACACTGTCTCGTCAGGCTTCGCCGCCTGTGCTGGTGTAGACACAGCTTCGACACGCGGACGGAAATGAATTCCTTCGGTGAGTCCGAAATCGGCAAATTGAGCCGCCGGTGTAGCTTTGAAATCTTCTGAGATATCTGACATGGCAAAGACACAGCCTGACAAAGGGGGTATAGAAACTGCCGATTCTCTCGTACGTATTAGGGTTCGTCGGAGATGGCTACTAAGGTTTCCTGGGGACAATCGGGGGTTTGCGGAAACTTGATATGAGTCAATATTCGTATTGGCAAAATTTTGGACAAAATCGAAGATTAAATCTGGTCGGTCTGTCAAAAAAAAATCGAAACGCCGGCCCTATTGACATCCGCAAAAATCGCGCTTATGATGTTGCCGCTATGCCCGTGTGCTTCCGCTTTCCCGGATTCTTACTATTAGTCCAAGTAGATAAGGCAGATACCCGCTTATTGTGAGCGGGTATGTAGTAGTCAGAAGAACAATCTCACACCATCTGTGATACCACTCTTCCTTTTATATAGTCCGGAGTAAAAAATGGCCAAAACTGACGTTCCAGCAGCAGCAGCGGTTGATGCAGTGAAACCGAGTACGACTGCCGCACAACCAGTCGAGACTCAACCGCAGGGCGACAAACCGGTCGCACCTCCTACGGATGCAGCTTCTACAACGACGCGGTTGCAAGAGGCGGTACCGGCAATTGGAGCGCCACCTAAAAACGCGGAGGGGCAGATGGACGCCAGACGCGTGGAAGCCGAGGCCAGAGCAACCAATCTGGCAGCGCTGCGGGATGCCCCGCACGTGCCGCCAACGCCTGACAGCAGAATCAATAAACCGACAGAAGTTACGGCCGCGAAGGTGACACCGAAAGCCGATGTCGACGCAAGAGCGGTCGCCGCCCAAGAGCGCGCGGCAGCTACATTAGCCGGCGGAGATCGGCAACCAGGCAGCCCGCCTGCGGCGACCTCCGATGCCAGGACAGCAGCGATAAGTCGTCAAGAAACCACAGCCAATGGTGCCGATCGTCAGCCGGGCAACCCTCCAGCCGGTCCAACCGACGCTAGAACCGACGCCGTCGCTCGCCGTGACACCACCGCCGCTGCTGGCGCGGACCGTCCACCGGGCAGTCCTCCAGCTGGTCCGACCGACGCTAGAACCGACTCTATCACCCGTCGTGACACTACCGCCGCTGCTGGCGCGGACCGTCCACCGGGCAGTCCTCCAGCTGGCCCGACCGACGCTAGAACCGACGCCATCACCCGCCGTGATACTACCGCCGCTGCTGGCGCGGACCGTCCACCGGGCAGCCCTCCAGCTGGTCCGACCGACGCTAGAACCGACGCTAGAACCGACGCCATCACCCGCCGTGATACTACCGCCGCCGCTGGCGCGGACCGTCCACCAGGCACCCCTCCAGCTGGTCCGACCGACGCTAGAACCGACGCCATCACCCGCCGTGACACGACCGCCGCTGCTGGCGCGGACCGTCCACCAGGCAGTCCTCCAGCTGGTCCGACCGACGCTAGAACCGACGCTATCACCCGCCGTGACACGACCGCCGCTGCTGGTGCGGACCGTCCACCGGGCAGCCCTCCGGGCACCCCCACCGACGCCAGAGCCGCAGCGATCGCACGTCGTGATGCCACTGCATCCGGTGGCGAACGACCGGCTACTCCGCCAGGCAATCCGCCGGCCAATCCGACAGACGCCAGGACAGCAGCAATAGCACGTCGTGATGCCACCGCATCCGGTGGCGAACGACCGGCTACTCCTCCAGGAAATCCGCCAGCCAATCCGACAGACGCCAGGACAGCAGCAATAGCACGTCGTGATGCCACCGCATCCGGTGGCGAACGACCGGCTACTCCTCCAGGCAATCCGCCAGCCAATCCGACAGACGCAAGAGCAGCCGCAATCGCACGTCGTGATGCCACTGCATCCGGTGGCGATCGACCGGCTACTCCTCCAGGCAATCCGCCTGCCAATCCGACAGACGCCAGGGCAGCAGCAATAGCGCGTCGTGATGCCACTGCATCTGGTGGCGACCGACCGGCTACCCCGCCAGGAAGTCCGCCCGCCAATCCGACAGACGCCAGGGCAGCAGCGATAGCACGTCGTGATGCCACTGCATCCGGTGGCGAACGACCGGCTAATCCGCCAGCCAATCCGACAGACGCAAGAGCCGCCGCGATCAGCAGAGCGAAGGCTACGGCTGAAGGCGGTCAGAATCCAACATCAGACGGAGCGATCAAACCGGCTGTAAAACCTGAGAATCCGAATCCCAGAGCAGACGCATCAAGAGCAGAAGCGCAACGACGGGTAGCAGAAACCAGCGCCAACGCAAATCTCACTCCTGAGCAAAAACGCGCTCAGGTTGTTGCCGATCGAAGTGCCGCACGTGTCGACCGCGCAGCTACTTTGGAGGCAAAGCAAGTTCAAGGTGAAGAAAAACGTGCAGTCCGAAAAGCTGAAGTAGCTCCCGTATCCGCACCAGGCGCAGATGGAGCACCGAGCGCACAACAAGTTAGAGCTCAAGTGATCGCGGACAATGCAGCGGCTAAGCGAGCAGAGCGGCAAGCGACCCTGGACGTCAAAAGGGCAGGGGAGCCACCAGCACCACCAACCGATAAAGGTCGGCCCAGATCCGATGCAGCCCCCGTTGCCGAGCCGTTCAAACCGGTAAAACCGTCCCCCGGCGATGCCGGCGGCACCAGACCGCCCAAGGTGGAAGGATCCGTCAAACCGAGCGATAGCGCACCACCGCCACCGATTGTAAAACGGGGCACACCAGGTGACAGCAGCGCCGACGCGCCTAGACCAGGGCGAGATAAACCAGTTGTTCGCCCGGCAGGAGATCCTCCTGTTGACCCAACGGTCAGCAAGCCTGGTCGAGACAGACCAGCCCGAACTGAGCCCGGCGCAGAGATACCGTCCCGTGGAAAACCCGCACTGCCCGGTGATGCACCGCCGGTAGTAGCAGGACGCGATCGACCAGGCCGCTCTCCTGATGGCGATCAGCTCACACGTGCCGAGCGCCGCCGTCAAGCCGCCGATGCAACGACTCCTCTGGATCCGCGTCAACAAAAGTTTTTAGCAGATCAATTTAAGGGCAACGATCCAAAATCGCAAGCATTTAGAGAGAACTTCGAGAGGCTCTCTTCACAAAACCGCAACAACCTGATGAACCTGGACGGCAAGCAGCAACTCGACATGATCGCAAAAATGTCGAGAGATCGCGGCAATCTCACCGCAATTGAAGGAAAACTAGCCACTGGCGTGGGTCGCGGTATCACTGGCGATGGCATCGAAGGCAAAGCCAAGTTACCGGGCGATGCCGTTAAACCAGGTGCTGGTGATCTTGCCAAACTGTCCGGCCGTCAGGATCTCAAAATTCCGGGTCTCGACACGGCCGATCCGGCAAATCGTAAATTCATGAACGATGTGACAACACGCCTCAGCCAACTTAAATTGGACGGCACCACAGCCAACATGAAAGTTTCCGACGTGTTGAAAGGACTCGATCCTCAAAAGGTTTCGGCTCTCGAAAAATTCTTGACCAACAACAACAACACCAATCTCGACGCCGGAAAGCTGACGATCGGTCAGCTCGACGCAAACAGATTGACTCAATTAATGAAGGGCTCACTCGACGGCGGACTGGTGGCGGGCAAGCAATTGACGCCAAGAGAAGCGATGCTCAACCTGCAGAATTCGGCACGAGCTGATGGCACCAACACGCTCGCCAACCTCGGCCGCAACCTCAATGATATGAGCACTCCAAATCAACCAGGCAAACTTTCTGATCTGGTCGTCAGAAATCTTGATCTGGGAGTGGGTCAGGGACGCATGCAAGGCGAGTTCTCTGCGAAACTCAATCCTATTCAAGAACTGAATGTCCGAAACATGATTGAAAACAGCTCCAGAACTGCCATGCAGTTCGACTTTGGAATGGGACGTTTCGACTTCTCTGCACGAGGCGATGGCAGTTTGGCAGCACCGGTAAGCTTGTCTCAAATCATTGCCACCAGTTTTGGTGACGGTCGTGGTGACTTCGCCGTCCGAGGCGATATGGTCAGAAGTAACGTCCAAATCGAAGCCGCACGCCAGATCGTAGTCGATGGTTACGATTCCAGCTCCGTGATTAAATCACAGGAGTACATATCAAAACTTCCAATCGATGCGACCACCGGTCTACCTTATGATCCGTCGACAGGAAAGTTGCTCGACCCTAACACAGGCAGAGCCATCGGTGACAAGGTTTCCGAGGAGAAGAAGTCTCAAGGCAAATGGGACGACGAAGAAGAGATGGACGAAAAGGACAAGAAAAAACAGAAAAAAGATTCCGAAATCGACAACGACAAGGCCAAACAAAAAGCCATGCTGCTTATTTTGCACGCCAAGAAAAAACGGGAGCAAGAGATCCGCGACAAACAAGCCAAGGACGAGAAACAAAAGAAGGAAGACGAAACTCGAGTCAAATATATATGCAAAGATGGCGATACCATTCAATCGATCGCTCTCAAGCAACTGCGCGACAGCCGCGTAGCGCCTTTGATCTATCAAATCAACAAAGAAGTAATTTCCACCAAGATCGTCAATGGCGAAACGGTTCCTCTCCTGCACGCCGGCCTAGTGATCTGGCTGCCGTCGCCTAAGGAAACAAAAGAGTTCCGCCAGAAACTGGTCTCGTCTGTATCAACCCCCACTACCGGTCAGAAATTCGCAACTGCCGAAGACGAACTGGCGGCCAAGTTTGGAGCCGGTTGGGCTCCGGGTCAAGGTTCCGGCATTGTCGGCGATCAACCAGCTCAAGAGATGAGTCCGGTCGAACGCAAACTGATGGAAGAGGCGATGGCCGAGGCCAAACGTCGCAAAGATAATATCGAAAAAGCACTCGGACCGATCACTGGCAGCACCACCCGCGGTGCGCGTGCCGATGGCGAGCATCTGACATATCAAGTCCGTTTGGGCGATACTCTTCGTTCCGTAGCGACTAAACATCCTTCAATCGGCGATGTTAACCTCTGGCGTTTGCTCGCCGAGATCAATGAAATGACCATCGAAGTTGACGCCAAAGGTCAGCCCAAAGCCGGTCTTGTCCGAGGCGGAAAGATCAAGATTCCAACCGTCACCGAGATCGCAGATTACAGACAGCGCATTGGGTCGATGGCTGGACAGTCAATGACCAGAGAGCAGCGGGTTGCAAAAAACTGCCCGAAATGCGGAAGAATGACAGTTCAATCAGCGTCACTCTGCCCTTGCGGACACGAGTTCACAACCGACAAACCGGTTGAGACCACAACGCAAACGTCAGTCAAAGACGCGGGAACTCAAATGCTAGAAGCAATCAATGATGGTCCGAGCACCGTAAGACGGCAAGGACCGAAAACCGAAGACCTCGATTCTGAGCCAATACCGACAGTCAGAGTCGGTCCTCCGACCAACGAAGCGGTGGCCCCGGTCGAAACCAGGGAAGCTCAGGAGCGCACCAAAGAAGTCGCCAAGTATGTCGAGCCGACACAAGAGTGGGCCGCCTGCAAAGACTTCGAACCCACCTGCAGACTGACAAAATCCGCACTGGCTTGGGATGCAGCCGAAGGAAGACTGATCATTCACCTGCAGATTCGCAATGACGAAAACAGCGAATGGTTCCCAATCCTTGAATACGAGATTTACGGTTCGTACTCAATCCGCCACACGTTCGTTCGCCAAACAAACGCGAAGAAAACAGTAAAGATCGACCTTCCTGCAGCAGCAGCAATGGAACTGGCGCAAAACGATCTACTGGCAAACTGGAGCAACTACAAAGTGAAATACCTTCTCGCGTAGACGTTTTACAGATCAAACATCCGTAGTTGCAATTAGCGCTTTCGGTTTTTATATGACACCGCATTTAGTACCATGCGTTGCTCGACCAAACGCGCAGTTTTGGTTAAGCACCACATATGACACTATATGTGACACCAAAACAGCAATTCGAACAAAATCCCGCAATTTCACCAAAAACGACCTCTGATTTTTGGACATTAATTCTGAAAATTCCCCCAAAATTAATCAAATTTCGCCACTCAAATCCGCCGTTGACAAACGATTAAATTCGAACATTGGGGTTTCGTCCAGAATTAATCTCAAAACCTTCAAAACCCGCCATTTACGGACTAGAGAGTCTCAAAAATGTAAGCTGCAATACAGTAAACTGGTTCTAATATGAGTATTATTTACATGTCAAGAAAGCGGCGAGAGCCGATTCCTTGGCTGGCGTTTTCATCAAACCAAGGCTGGCACCTGTTGACAAATTTTTTCGAGATTTTACCAACCCTGATTGAACTCTAACGCCCATCCACTCTGTGCTTCTCGAATCATGTCAAGCGGTTTGAGGCAGACATATTTTGTGCATATAGAAGATCTAAAACTAAGTTAGCGAGTAGTACTGGATGCCCGGCGAAGACCCGAAAAACAAACCGGCAGACGGAGGTGGGACGACCACTCCGGAGAACAGAGTCGCCTCCACTCCAGAGGCGGATCGCTCTGTTGAGGCGACGACTCCTCCATTGCTCACAATGGAGACTCCAGCTCTACAGAATGAACTGACGCCGAGCGCTGCAACTGAAGGCAGCTACAAAGAAGCAACTACGTTGAAGCCGGCAGACAGTACGGCGGACCAAGCGCTCGTCAGTCCTGAAGGAAACGACGCCATAATCTTCAACTCGAAAACAGTGATTGATGGGTTGCCGCCCGCCTACAGAGAAGCTGTCAAGAGCCTGCCCGAATCGGCACAACAAAATTTCGCAGCATCAATCGAAGGAAAGGAAAAAAAGTTCACAGACAAGGTCGATATCGAGACCTTCACTGCAGCCATAAATGGTGCCGTCAAGAGAGGAACCGATGTCGACTTCAGCGCTGCGATCAGAAGTATCGACGCTCAAGATAAACAAGCCGCTGCTGCTGCAGAACGCGCTGCCGGAACAGCTGTTTCGCGGCCCGAGCCAGCCACCGGTCGAACAGCAGAACCTGTTGAACCGGCACCTCGTCAGCAGGCTAACACTCGCACTGAGTCGCCAGTAGTCGCTCCTCGCACAGATGCTCCCGCGACAGCTCCCTCCGATGCGCCATTGGGCACCGGACCAATCACACTAGCCGATGGCCAAGTCGTCGTCGACAATCGAAGAACAGAATCCGATGCTCGAGATAGGCTCGAAGCGACAACAGCAGGCTCATCCAAGAGTGCCGAATCTAATGTTTTAGCCGAACAGTTCGCCGCAGCCAAAGCCAAACCAGGCGAGCAAATCTCGAAGCATTTCGATCAGCCTCAAACGCTTTCGTTTCGTACTAAAGATGATGGAACAAAAACTTTTGCCGGAGTAACTGATGCCAGCACCATATACGGTGCCGATCAAAAAATGACCACGACTTTTGCCACCAGAGACGGCAAAGAGTATCAACAAGTTCTCAACTCCAATCAATCGCCGGAATCGTTCAAACAAATCGGTCAGCTCGTAGATATCACTGACGATAAAGGCAACAAAACCAGCGTTTGGGAACGATTCGAGGGCGACAAAGTCGCCAGCTTCCAGGATTCAAGCGGTAACTGGCAGCGCGGATACGGTGAGCAGTCAAACCAATGGACAAAAGTCGATGCCGACGGCAAGCCTGAATTAGATGCCAACAAAAAGCCGATTACGTTTAAAGGTGAAGTCGAGCTGATCGACAACAAGACCGGCATTCGTCGAACAGACGCGACAACCAGTCAAGTGTTTACGCATAGAAAAGATGGCTCTGAGCAGCGAGAAATTCTCAATGCCAACGGATTAGCCGAGTTGACAATAAAAAAATCGGCAGATGGTAAAACAGAACTGAGTACACTTTATAATAATGAGACTTTCAGCGACGATCCGAAAGCCGCAAACAAACTCGAAGTCGGCAAAGATGGTGAGCTGAAATTCGCCGATTGGCGAGGTGCTCACACCGTCGCAGCAAATGGCGATATCACAACGAAATTCAAGAGTGCACCACCGGCCGACGGCATCGGTTTCAGTGAAGCAACCGAAGCGAGAGACGCCGAAGGCAAGCCTTATCTCAAGTCGATCACCCTGGCAGGAAAAACTGAGATTTCCGGTCAAAACATGGCCGGCACCTGGACTCGCGGCGAAGGTAACAACTGGACCAACGGCGAGAAAACATTCAAAGGCGACTTTGTTATTACCCGCGACGGTATGAACGACGGACAGTTGTTTGTCAAAGACGACACTCTAAAAACTGAGGGCACGTATTTTCAAAACGGAAGCAGTGAAGTTGTCTATAAAGGCGAACAGCCGATCAGGACCGTTTCAACCGCTAAAGATGGCTCCACTACACAACGCGTAGATCTAACCAGCGAGCAAGTCGCGCTGCAGTTCGGAGAAAATCACGACGGTCGCACCATCACCGAAGTCACTCGTACCGACGCTGCTGATCGCGTCAACAAAGTTTGGGAAGTTTCAGTTCCTGATCCTGCTCAGTCAGGACCGGACAGAGTACACATTGCTAAGGTTCAAGACGAAAACGGGCGCACCTGGGTTAGACAGGGCTCCGAGATGTCGCGGCAGTGGCAAGAAGTTGATACCACCAGCGGCAAAGCAGTACCAGGAGCCAATGGCGAGACATCCACGTTCACAGGCAATTTTGAACTCGTTAAAAACCCTGATGGCACCACAACATTCAGAAAGAGCATAGGTGGGTCTAGTCAAAGTTCTCCGGACTACACCGTCGACTACAAATCCGATGGCAACATCTCGATTACCAACAACGAATTTCCGATGCTGGGCTACAACACCGACGCAACATTCGGAATGAAGGTTACGAGAGGCGAAGGCAACAACGGTGATCTGATTATCACCAGTGCTAATCTGCATGACAAACTCACCATTCAAGCCAATGGCGACGTAGTCGCAAGCAATCTGTTCGCGCAACCAAATGGCTTGCAATCAATTAAAGAAGGTTACGATTCGCACGGTCGAAAAGAGGTCAAAGAGGTAACTTTCGATGGCACCGCCGCCGGTGACATGAAAGGAACATGGAGAAGGATTGGCGGAGCCGATTCCAGAACCTGGGAACAGATGGAAGGCGGCAAGAAGACCGGCAAAACCTTCAACGGCGACGTTGTTTTAAACAACCGTTTGTCAGGTGACATTTCCATAGCCAACCATGACAAAAATACTAAAGATTCTTACACCTCATTGCCAAAGTACGAGAAGCATGAGGTCTTCGAAGCCGATAACAAAACGATCAAGTCTTCCCTAGAAAAATTCGCGGATAATTCCGAAGTCAGTCGCACCGCGTTGACTAAAGATCAAATTGAAAAGAACCCTCTGCCTGATCCAGTCAAAGATGCGTTCAATCAAGGTAAGCGTATTGAGGAAGTAGTAGTCACTGATACCAGTGGCGGAAAGATCAAGACTGTTGAAGTAGTCGACGGGCAAAATCGTTATGTTGCTCGCATGGAAGGACCAACCGGCACCTGGGTCAGAGACGGCGGCGCCGACAGCAGCTCCTGGAAAGAAGTTAGAGGCACCGAACACACCGGCAAGACTTTCTACGGTGACATCCGACGCAACGGCAGACTGACGACGATCGATAACGATCGCGACAATCAAAAGTTCCGTTTTAACACAGATGGAAGCTGGACTCAGGAATTGTTGACAGAGAAAACTGTTGTCAGTTCCGACCTCTCGATGACGAGCGAAAAAGCGCCGGCATACACAATCAATCACGGAAAAGACGGCATCGTCACTGTCACCGATCATCACAGCGGCGAAACCTATAGTAGCGCTGATGGTGGCAATCGAAAACTGGAAATCGACGCCAAAGGCAACTACAAATTCAAAGATAGTGTTGACACTAAAATCACTATAAAAGCTGATGGTTCCCGGGAATCTGAGAACCCTCAGGGCGGCAAAATGATCACCGATCAGGGTGGTCGTATGAAACAAGAGATCGACAAGGACGGAAAAGTTCTTGCCGATTACGCGTACACGCAAGACGGCGCCAAAGTCACACTGAGTTCGTTCCAAAACCAATCCGGCAGCTGGGAAATGACTCAGCTTCCTAACGGCAAGCAACGTTGGGAGTTGCGCAACGGAGAGAATGGCCTCACTACCGCACTCGAAGCCGACAAAATCTATGTCAATCCTGACAACAGCTTAGTTATCGAAAATAACAACAGTCGCACCGTCCGCAAGTTGGACGGTACCGAAATAACTTCGACGACAACAGACGAGAAAGGCGTAGTCACTACCAAAGTCTCGGTCGGCACTCGCACCGAACCCGGCGAGCCCGTCACTGAAGCTTACTCTCTGACCACGCGCACAAACTCGCAATCAGGTGCGGTCGAACAAGAATTGAATTCCAAAGCTGGTGTTTTCAAAGCCGGCAAGGATGGCGTGTGGCAAGAGTACATACGCGACACCGACGGTACGCTCACAGCCACAGCCGGTGAGAAATGGGTCGGTGAAATCAGCGTCGGCGATAATGGTGCGCTCCGAAAAACTTCGTACGAGACCGAAAAAGGGACTGATGAAGTCCTGAGAGCAAAGCTTAACGACAAGGGCAAACCGATCACTCACGACGTGATCGATTTGTACACCGACGGTACATCCGAGCAGCACTTCGCCAGCAACGGCTACATTCGTCGAGACAACGAAGGAGACGTCACGTATCGCCGAGAAGCTGGCGGGGAAATTCTGACCATAGATTATGGACCAGGACCTGACGGCAAAAAAGCGATCGCCGGATTTACGCAAGGTGATAAGTACTGGCAGTACAATCAAGCCACCGCAAAATTTAGCGCGCGCGATGCCAGAGATCACTCTAAGACGGTCTCCACTGATTCGTTTACTCACGTGTCGATCAACAGTAAGACCGGCGACATCAGCAGAACTAATATGGTGACCAATGACGTCAACATAACTAAGGTTGATGGAACCACAGAATTACAAAAACTCGACGGCACCATAATCAAAACGGACGCTGCCGGCAGACCGCTTACTTGGACGGTTCCAGGCAAGAGCAGTTACAACCTCTCTTATAACTCCAACGGAGATCTAGTCAAACTCGAGGGAACCATCATCGGTGCCGACGGCAAGCCGACGGAAGTCAATGTAGTTGACAAAGACTACAAGGGAGCAATTCCGAAGGGCGCTATTGTCGGTGACAATCTGAAGATCGAAGGCTTCGGCGATCGCTACCTATCCATGGACGATTTGAACAATCCGGCGCGTCGGATTGAAATTCTTTCAGACCGATCAGTTCGCGAGTACGACGGTAATGGAAAAGAGGCGAAGGTCATTCGCGTCGATAATCCTGACGGCACCGTCGTTGTAACCAAAGACTACCAAGAGCTCGGTCGCGATAAAACCCATCTTCCCACAACTGAACAAATCAAAGGAGTTGGCGGCAAAGTTCTCATTGTCGACGAAATTATCTCTGCTCCAAAAACTGACAAAGAACAGGTCGAAGCCCTTGGCGGCGAGTTTTCCAAAACTCAAATCCCTCAAGAACTGCCTCCGGAAAACCGCAGCGTAGTCTATCGTCAGGGTGATCTCTTAGTTCAACGTTTCGGTACAGGCGCAACTCAAGAATTCGCACTTGTTAAAGCACCTGATGGAACAGTGATCAAAAGCGCCGACGGCAAAGATGTCCGAATTCTAACTAACACCACTGACAGTGCCGGCAATAGTGCGGCATACAAGTATGGCGATGCGAAAAACCCGACACAAGTAACCTCTGTGATTATGGCTGACTCGGCCGGGAAAAAGACGGTTCTTGAGCGCAACCTGGTTACCGGAGTATCCACGTTAGACGGAACTCCAATCAAAGAATTCAAAGTTTCAGTCGGCAAGATTACGATCAAACATGTCGATAGCCCAGCCAATAAAAAACTGATTGAGAACTTCGACACCAAGACCGGCACCAAACAGGAAATCGGAAAAGATCGCAGTGTCACCGACTATGACAGTCAGAAGCGAATGACTAAGAAAGTCGACTCGACCGGCGCAATATTTACCTTCGCATACGAGGGCACCGAGCGCACCCCGATCAAGGTCATGAACACCGAGGGCAATTGGGTTCGGCAACCGCCCAAACCGACCAAACAGGGAGAAGCGGTCGGCAAAGAAACCACATGGGTTGAAGAAAAAACAAAGAAAGAATGGATAGGAGAAGTTTCCACTGAAGGCGGAGAATATAAATTCAAAAACGCCGATGGTAGCCTCACCCGAGTGAAGGGTGACGGTTCATCTGAAATACTGGAAGCTAATGGCACGTCAAAAATTGTTAAAGACGGCAAGGTCCTCAGCGCCATTGATACTGCCGGTAATACCACCACTTACCGATACGCCGATAACGCAAGCACGCCTAGTGGCTTCGATGTCAAAGACGCCAGCGGAAAAACACTGCGGACGGCCACTATTGGAATTGATGGTGTAACCGCAATCACAACCAGTACCATATCTGGAGAAAGCGGGCTTCCCACAATCCAGATAGGAGACGACAAGCTGACCTTCGGCACCAACGGTGTCGGAGTAAAAACTGACAAAGCAAATCAAGTAATCGGCATTGTTCGACCTGATGGAACAGTTTTAGCCAAGGGCAAGGACAACGTCACTGGCTTCGCAGAAAACCCAATCACTAAAAAACTCGAAGCCCAGTTCGAAAACGGAACAGCCGAACATTACTCGGATAACGGCGCTCGTGTAATCACGGATAAATCTGGTAATCCGACTGAATCGTTCTCGGCTGACGGCAAAACCACAATGAAGTACGAGTACACCGAGAACTCGAACGGTGAATTCGCGCTTACAAGGGTGACAAGAGAAGCAACAGACCACAAAGGGGTTAAGCAAACCACTCGAATTCAAAAAGAAGGAGATGTGTTTGTCGAAGCCACACTCGATAAACCTGCGCCCGGTACCAAACCGACCGAACCAAAGTGGACCAATACTGGTAATAAATACACCTCGATGGCGGTCTACAATGACACCGCATTCTTGTGGGACGCATCGACAAAAACCTCCCGAGGAATCAGCGCGAGCGGCACCGAGTTCGAGATGCACCGCCTCGACAATAATCTGTACACCCGCTTAGAGCGTGATGCTCTTGGTCAAGTCACATCCAGCCAAGACGCCGAAACCCGCATCACCCGCTTCGTCAGAGACGCTAAGAATGAACAGCGATTCCGCAACTTCGAAGTTGCGGAATCGCTGAAGAATGAAGTGGTCGCGATTCAGCAGGGCAACGATGAAATCTTTAAAAACAAAAACGGTAATTGGGAGTCCTCACAAGCTCCTCTGGTTGAAATTAAGGCAGATCTCAGCCTGGGCAAAGACGGCTCGCAAATTTGGACTGACAAAGTCAATCCGGCCCTTACTCGTGTCGTCAGACCAGACGGCAGCGTTGAGATAACGAAAGCAGATAAATCGGTTTCGATTATAAGCGCCGATGGTTTGTCGACCAAAACGATATTCGCTCCAGGCGGCGACATTGCAGAAGCAACCACCTGGAAGACCGGCGCCATCGAAGTCCGGATGCGCTCAGGCGAAGTCCTGCAACAATCGTCCTATTCGGATCAGGTCGTCACTAGCGAGGGCGGACGCTTCACCGGTTCTCTGGAAGTCGGCAAAGATGGCACGGTTACTGTCTTCAGCGAAGACTCTAATCACGCTAACATTTACTATTCCAATGGTACCGCCATCACTCTCGAGCTGATTCCGCCGAACAGCAAAACTATAGATCTCGTAGTACATCAGCAACTGAAAGACAGCAAGCTGTCAGCCGAAAAATTGCACGAGATTTCAGAAGAGATCAAACGCAGTCCAGCCAAAGCACAACAGATTCTGCAAGCAGCCGGTCTCACCGAAGAACAAGCAAAACCTGTTCTTGAGGGCCTCGACAAAGTTTCGGTTTGGCGCGATCTCGACAACGATACCTTCTATAACAATCTCACCGAAGTCGGCGCTGTTGGCGCATTCCAACGAGACAACGCGTTCAACATGAACGATGCTCGTGTCGATAGCAAAATCAATCGCGGTATGGATTATCTGAGTAGATCACCAATCGTCGCGCCAGGAACTGGGACTGGGACCGGGACTGGGAGCGGAACTGGAAATGGAACTGGAACTGGGACTGGAACCGGTAATGGAACTGGTAACGGGACCGGCACTGGAAATGGAACCGGTACTGGATCGCCAACCGGCAACGGAACCAACACACCTGCGGGTGGCGCTTCCGGTGGCGAGGGTGGAGACACTCCGGGCGGCAAGCCTGGTTTCCCAAGCGCCGACAACATCGACCAGAAGTTCGAAACAACCGGCACCAGAAAAGTCGAAATTAGTATCGCAGCCACCGAACTCAAAGGTGTCACCACCGCTGATGGCAAAAAGCTCAGTGACGCTGACATAAAAGATTTGAGCGAGAAGATCGCTGCCAATCCTGGTGAGGCCGCTAGCCTTCTTAGAGCCAGAGGCGTAAGCGACGACACTTCGAAAACGGTTTCGGAAAATATCGCAAAGAGTATCGACCGAGCGAATGATACCGTCCGCGATGACATCATCAAAGGCGCACTTAAGGAGAACGGCGTTCCTGAGAACAAAGTCTCTGCACTAACCGAAGCAATCAAACAGAATCCAGGACAGGCCAAAGAAATCCTGGAAGCTGCCGGAGTCGGCTCGGACAACGCCGGAAAGATCGCAGCTACGATTAAATCAGGCAACGACGCAGTCAACCAAGCGGTCGATACAATCGTTCCTGCAGCTCTAAAAAATTCAGGTCTTTCAGGACAGCAAATTGATGAAGCCTCGGACAAAATCAAAGCAGATCCAAGTAAAGCGGCTCAGATTCTAGAAAGCTACGGAGTGAAGGGTCCGCAAGCGCTCGCAACGGCTAGCTCGCTCAATTCTCAGATGAGAACTTTCAATGAGATGAGAGACAGCTCGATGCACGGCGGCATGGACGCAAAGACCAGTGGCGAAATCGCACTGAAAGCGTATGCCAATCCGAAAACATTTTCCGCAATTCTTGCCCAGCACGTCCCACCAGCAAAAGCTGAGGAAATCAGCCAAGCAGCGAGCGCGAAAGCTGATCGTCGCACGATCGTGGAACAGCCCGATGCAGTCGGCCCCGCCGTTTTGATAGGAGCTGATCATAACTCGGTCCAAACGGATGTGGGAGATACGAATGTCGTTACTGGCGGACATCCACCGAAGGCACAAGATCAAGATCTCACGAACTCAGATTTCGACGCACAACGTAGACGTGGTGTCGAAGTTGCGCAGGAAGAGCGAAAAGTTCATACGGAGCGCAAGACCGGTGAAGTAGAAGAAGCCGCGAGACGGAAATTAGAATTCGGTGCTCTTGTGGTAGATGCGGACGCTCAGCACAAAGAAACAGTAAAAGAAGGTTTAACCGAAAAGCAAAATGTCGACCGCATCCAAAAGAACGAGATTCGCGAGAAAGAACGCACTGAACAGAGACAAAAGGACGAGCGCGACCGCCAGGAGCGTCAACAACGAGACGAGCGCGCACGTCAGGAAACTCAACAGAAGCAAGAGCGAGAGCGGCTTGAGGCGCAACAAAAACAAGAGCGAGAGCAAGCCGAAAAAGGGCGCAAAGAAGAACTCGCTCGCGTAGAACAACGTCTGAAAGAACAACGTGAGAAATTAGAAACTCAGCAGAAAGAGGAGCGCACAAAACTTGAGAAGACATTAGCAGATCAACGTACTGAGCTGATTGCAAAACAACGCGCTGAAAAAGAAACGTTGAGCAAAGATGCAGAACGAAGAGCCGCTGAAAAGCGCAATACGGATAATGCCGCTACCCGCCCCCGCTCGACTGAGGCGAGTTCGGACAAGAAGCCGGCAGCGACCGAAGGTCAGAAGCCTGATGGTGCGGTCGTTGGTCGTGACACCGCTTCAGGCAAAGTCGACGCGCCGGTCGCACCTGGCACCGAAGCACCGGGGGCAGTTACACCGGAAAGACCTGCCGGAGACACCGCCACGTCCAGACCTGCTGAAGGCACTACTGGCGGTACCGTTGTAGGTGCTGACGGCAAAGTTGTTGCTGCCCCAGGAACCAGAGGCGAAGACACATCAGTCGCTGAGAAACCTGCTGCTGGCGATGTTCGTTCTGACAGCGCTGCGCCTGACAAACCAGCCTCTGGCGACGTTCGTTCTGACAGCGCTGCGCCTGAAAAACCTGCCGCTGGCGACGTTCGTTCTGACAGCGCTGCGCCAGAAAAACCTGCCGCACCTGGAACAGTCGTTAGAGATGCTGCAGGAAAAATCATCTCAACGCCAGCTCCCGATGCAGGAACAGTTGCCGGTAAACCACCGGCAACAGACAAGCCTGGAATCGATAAACCAGCTGTTGATGGTACTGTCGTCGCCCGCGATGCGGCCGGCAATGTTATTGCAACCAAGCCTGCTGACGTCAAACCGGAAGGCACTAAAGTAGATGGCACCAAGCTGGATTCTACAAAACCAGCGGATCCACTGGCAAAACCTGATGCGAAGGGCGACACCACCACCGGTGACAAGAAACCGGATGGAACGACCAGCGACGATAGGCCTCAAGTAGTGGTTGCAGCACCGACTGCTACTGGTGACCGACCAACCGAAGTCGCACCTGGAGCACATCCTCCGGTTATTGCAGTCGACGGTTCCACTCTCAATCGTGACGTAGTCCCCGGCACCACCGAGCCTGCAAAAGTCAAAATGTCCGATACAGTAACAGTCGGAAAGATTGACGGTGTCACAGAAACTGGACTGCCTCAAGCTCCTGCGGTTGTTAATGGCGGCACCACCGGCAATACCACAACGCATGCTCCTCCAACCGGTCAAGCTCCGGCTGCAGCCGAGCCATCCGCCGGACCACCAGCGGCTCCAGCAGGACCAGCGGCGCCGACGCAGCTCCCGCCTGGAACATCAGCTTCGAACGGTCAGACGACTCCTGACCCGCTCAACAAATCGACAGTCGACCCAGGCGCGGTTGTCGTAGCACCGCCAGCCGCGGGACCGACTCAACCAGCGCCAGCTACAACCACTACGGGCACTGCAGTTCAAGAGCCTGGACAGACTGCACCGGCAGGCCAACCACCCGCTGGACCGACATCTCCTGCTGGACAAACTCCAGCCGCACCAGCTCCGACCGGACAAACTCCTGCCACCGGTCAAGAGCCCGCTGGTCAAACTCCAGCTGCAGAACCACCAACCGGTCAAGCACCGGCCGGTCAGCTCCCTGCCACTGGCACCACTCCACTTCCGCCAACTGGTCAAGGCACTCCAACCACCGGTTCCGAACCGACTCTTCCAAAAACGACTCAACCGGATCCAACTGGCACAGTGCCACCACCTGCGGGGCAAACACCTGCACAAGGATCAACCGGTCAACCACCTGCCGCACCGACCGCCCAAGAACCTGGCCAACAAACTCCGACCGGTCAAGGTCAAGGAACACAACCAGCCCCAGCGGGTCCACAAGCACCAGCTGCCGGACAGACCACGACTACTACAGACCCGACCTTGCCGAAAGCTCCGACCGATCCTTCTAATGGAACCGCGACGCTTCCTTCGACTGGTGCTGGCACGCCAGCGACCGGCACGCAAACGCCACAACCGACCACCGGCCAAGATCCGGCGCCGGCAGATCCGAATGGAACAACCGGACAGCCAACCACAGGTCAACCGACGACAGGTCAACCGACCACCGGTCAGGGTACAACCACTCAGCCGCCAGCCGGTCAGACCACTACCGACCCAAGCGGACAGCAACTTCCGAAGGGCCAAACTGACCCAGCGAACACGACAACAGGTCAAATTCCGACTCAGGGTCAAGGTACTGGTCAAACAACACCAGCGACCGGAACGACTCCAACAGATCCTCAATCTGGGCAGGGCACAACCGGTCAAACTGGACCGACCGCACCAACCGGAACCGGTCAAACTCCAGGTGGTCAGGGCACCACCGGACAAGAGCCAAGCCAAACTGGAACTCCAACTACCGGAACTGGTCAAACCCCAACCGGTCAAGAACCTGCTCAGACCGGCACCGGTCAAACTGGCACCGGCACCGCTCCGACTGGCACCACCACCGGTACCGGTCAGACTCCAGCGCAAGAGCCTGGACAACAACTTCCAAAAGGTCAGACCGATCCTGGCACTACCAGCCAATTGCCGACCGGTCAAACACCGAACAGCGGTTCTACTACCGGAACCGGAACTACAACCGGCACCGGTCAAACTCCAACTGGCCAAGAGCCTGCTCAGACCGGTCAGGGTCAAACTGGAACCGGGACTGCTCCTACTGGCACCACCACTGGTACCGGTCAGACTCCGACCGGAACCGGCCAAGAGCCTGCACAAACCGGTCAAGGACAACCTGGAACCGGTACTGCTCCGACTGGAACCACCACTGGTACCGGTCAGACTCCGACCGGTACCGGACAAGAGCCTGCACAAACCGGTCAAGGACAACCTGGAACCGGCACAACTACTGGTCAGACTCCGACTGGACAAGAACCCGCTCAAACTGGACAAGGTCAAACCGGACAACAACTTCCGAAGGGTCAGACCGATCCTGGCACCACTACGCAACTGCCTGCTGGTCAAACGCCAAACGGACAATTGCCGACCACTGGTCAGCCAACAACCGGACAGCCAACCACCGGAACGGGAAGCCCGACCCCCGGTCAGGATCCGAACGCTCAACAACCAACCGGTCAAACGGGTCAACCTGGAACTGGTACTACGACTGGAACCGGTACCACAACTGGAACTACAACCACCGAGCCCGGACAAACACCTGCCCCAGCTGGACAAACACCTGGTCAAACCGGCACCGGTCAAACTGGAACCGGCACCGCTCCGACGGGCACCACAACTGGTACCACCGACCCAACCGCCAATCTTCCGAAGAATCCAACAGACCCAGCCTCGACGACAACACAACTACCTTCGACAGGTTCAACCGGACAGACCACTCAACTTCCTTCCGGTCAAACGCAACTACCTGCAGGAACAACACAACTGCCTTCGGGACAAGCCACACTGCCTTCGCAACAGCCAGCCGGACAGACGACTGGAACAGGAACCGCTGGAACAGTAACCGCTCCTGCCGTGCCAACAGGGCAGACTGGCGCAACAGCACCGACGGCCTCAACGTTTGATCCAAACGCAGCTGCATCGAACACCACCAGCGGTGTCACGGTCAGCAGTGCCACCAGCCCTACAACATCGGCTCAATCGGGCGTTGATCCTGCTTCCACTATCACTTCGCCAGGCACGCAGTCAGCAGCCACCAGTCTTGGCACGACAGCGTCTCCGCTGACATCCGCCAGCAGTATGGGTTCGGTATCGTTCGATCCGAATCAAGTTGCCGCTGCCGTTCTGATTTCGGCAATGTTGGGTCACGGTAGCAACTCCAGCGTGCAGAACAGAGCATCTTCCGAGCCTGGTTCGACTACGGTCAGCACCTATCAACCAGTGCAATCAGAACCTACTTATCAATCACAATCCCAGCCTTACAATTCCGGCTCAACGACTTACACACCGCCACAGCATTCAACCTACAGCACCACATATAATACCGAGCCAACTCCGGTTTCGACTCCGCAGCACAGTGTCAGCAACAACACGTCAAGCTCCACGGCGTCTACCTCGCCACCGGCTTCGCCACAATCACAACCGGCAAATTCGGATCCTAATGATCCGGTTCAATGGGCACAGTCCTTGCCAGCCGTCTCGATCACCAATAATGAACCGGCTCAAAACACGCCTGCGAAAGGCGCCAATGAGCCGACTCCAGCGCCTGTTAATCACGCCAACTCCGAGCCTACCGGCAATTCAAACGGCAGCGCACAGAACCAGACAACCAGCCACAACAACGACGACGAGCAGGCAGCGGCGAGTTCGACGACTGACCCAAGTTCGGCTCATACCGCCACGCCACCTCAGCCTGTCCCTCAGTCGGCTCAACCATCCACAACTGCGACCAACGCGCCGACTCACCTGAGTCAGGCACCAGCACAACCGGCTCAGGCTGTTCCAACTGCAACTCCGGATCTCGCAGCTCCCGCTGAGAAGGTTTCACACGACAGAGATGACTCTGCCACCGCTCATGCTAACGCCGCAGCGACGCGCACGGTCCACGTTGTCACGACACATCAGAACATTCAGTCTGAAGTCACAACAGTACACTCCAGCAAATCGCCTCAAGCACCAGTCAACGGTGCGCCGCAACAAGCACAGAGACAACAAGCCAGCCCATCGTCGCATGGTTCAAATCCTGGCTCACATTCTCCTGCGCCGCAACCTGCCGCGGCAGCCGGCGCAACTGGTTCTGCCGGTGGAACTGGCACCACATCTAGTGCCCAACAAACTCCTGCCACCGCCACGCCTGATCCGACAGCGACCGCAGCAGCCAACGTTGCATCTGCTACCGCTACGATCGGAACTGCAACAACTGGAACGACCAGAAATTCGCAAGATCCAAATTCATCAACACAGGATCCAACCGGGGCTGCTCAAGATCCGACTGCTGCAGTTCAAATCCAAGATCCATCACAAGATCCTTCCGCCACGCAGGACCCATCGGCATCACAAGATCCAACTTCATCGCAAGGTCCATCGATCCAAGACCCATCCAATCAAGATCCGATTCTCGCTCAAGATCCATCAGCATCTGATCCGACAGCATCGAATCCGGATCCAACCGTCACGCAAGATCCACCGGTTGTTCAAATCCAGGACGCCGCAAAACCGACAATCGCAGAAAGCGCGCAACCAGCCGTTGAGAATTCGCGTGTTACAGAGATGCCAGACGGGACTGTATTGGTTTCGTACGGCGACGGTGTATCGGCTTGGACATCGGAAGACAACACTGTCACCATCATGAATTCGGACGGTCAACTCAACAAGGTTGACGGTCGCATCGCTATCGATCCCAACACCGGCAATGCCACCATATACGATGCCGGCAACCAGGTTATCGATCCTACTCTTGAAGACACCACCGTTACATCAATGGATGCAACAGCCGAGTGGGAAATCATCAAAACCCCAACGTTTGTTCCTGTCGCTTCTAATCCATCGGTAGTCGGAGATCCACTGGTACCACTCGACTTTGAAGTTCCTGTCGATGTTGATATCAATGCGCCGGATCCGACCGTTCTGCCTGGACCAATCAACCCACCGATCATTTCGGATCCAGCCGAGCCATCGGCTCCGATTGACTATGTGCCGATGCCGACGGACGCAATTCCTCTTGATTCGGCTCAGCCGATTGACTTGACCCCAGCTGCTGACGCAGCGGCTGATGCAGTTCCTGGCGTTCTGGTTCCAATCGATCAGACTACGATCGTCGACGAAGGAAATCCAGTCGCCGGCAAACCAATCGATCCAATCTCCGGTCTGCCATTCGATCCGGATACAGGTATGTTGCTGGATCCAAACACCGGACTGCCGATTGGAACGTTTGATCCTGTGCAAGGTCAGACAGCTCACCTCGGGCATCGCGCGACACATGGCGAACATGGTCATCATGCTGCGCATCAGCCTGGTCACGGCGAAATGTCGTTCGAGATTCCTTTGAGTGAAGCGGCAGCTCCAGCCTTTGTAGACTTCGATGGCAGTCAAGCCGGCAACCCAGATCAATTTGCCCCAGCCGATATGGATGCCACCAGAATCGATACCACTGAATTCGCCGGTACAGCAAGTCCGGATCTCGGCAATCGCAACGTTGCCGATATCTTGAGCGACGAAATCACAAGAATTCACGATAACATCGAGTCTCGCCTGCAAGAATTGGTCAACGCAGCGAAGAACTCCGGAGCCTTCTCCGATGGTCATGATGCTGCCGGCAGAGACGATCTAAATAAAGCCGAAAAAGCGGACCAAGATCATCGTGAGGAGGAAGAAGAACGCCTCAAGAAACGCAAAGAAGAAATCAAGAAAATCGCCGACACGATGGCAGCGGTTATCGCAACATCTCGCCGCGACGAGATGGAACGTGTCCGCAAGCTGCTCGAGCAACAAAGGAAAATCGAAGAATTTATTGCTCAGGACAATCGCCAAGTCAAATATACAGTTCGTTTCGATGACACGCTCGAATCGATCGCTAAGAAGATGTTCAAAGATCCACGCATTGCGCATCTGATTTACGACCTGAACAAAGCAAAAGTCACAATGCAAAACGTTGATAGCAAGCCTGTTTACATCGTCAAGCCTGGAACTGTTTTGACATTGCCGAGCCCACGTCAAGCACGTGAGTGGGTCAACCGCGGCAAGTATATGCAAGCCGGCAAGTCTGAAGAAGAGTCGACGCGCACGATGTCCGATGCAGAGAAAGCTGCATTCGACGGACGTCGCAAGAACATCGAGTCGGCATTGGGCCCTGTCGGCTTCGGCGGCATGCGTGCCGGAGATTCGCTCAATGAATACAACATCAGACTCGGCGATACGCTTCGATCGATTGCGATGAAGCACCCGCTTCTCAACGATGTTAGCCTGTGGCGTTTGCTGGCAGAGAAGAACGAGTTGCCACTCACCACCGACAATCACGGCATACCGACCGCTGTTCTGAAACGCGGCGCCAAGCTCATCATGCCGAACAAACAAGAAATCGCCGAATTCCGCAAGAAGATTGGTGTCCTCACCAATCCAGTATCGACCTGGATCACCGACACTTCCAAAGACGGTCCGGAGTCGACAAGAACATCGAAGAAGTGTGGAGATTGCAAACGCCAGGCTCCTGTCGGCGTCGCCATTTGCCCAAGCTGCGGCTTCATCTTCGCTCCAGTCGCATCGCGACCAGTCAAGACTGTTCTTTCTGTAATCAACAAGGGCACCAAATCCGGTATCAACACACAACAGGATGAACCAATCACGGACACGCCTCGCAAGGGTGTCAAAACCAACGAAGATCAAGGCGCCATACTGCCGACCGCAGATGCAATGGCTTCCAAGAAAACAGATTCTCTGACCGATACCGCTGACGATCTAAAGGTTATCGATATTTCGCAAATCTCAATCAAGGTCAGCGAAGGCAACAAGTCCAGCGTCAAAACCCAAGACAAGCCATACATCTCGATGGGCGGTGTCGATACGAAGGATGACGACAGAACAGTTTTCGTCGCACACACACCGGAGCAGTCCAACGGAGTCAACACCACCGACGAGCATGAGCGCACTGTCTTCGTAGCGCGGACACCGGAAAGCAACGGCGTGCCAACGACTGACGAAGATGCACGCACCGTCATCGTCCCACGCACTCCAGCCAACGGCGTCGAAACTACAGAAGAGCATGAGAAGACAGTATTTGTCGGTCGAGTACCTGGTGCGCACGCACATTCGGAAGTTACGCAAGAACTCCAGGCCGTATCCGCTGACCAACCTCGCAAACAAGGCGTGATTACAGCGAAGTTGCCGGACCAAGATGATACCGTCGTTCTCGGCACACCGACCGGACCTTCGGCTTCCGCTTACATCAGCGCATCGCAACAATTGATTCAAGGAATATCTTACCTGCACGGACTCGACAGCAAGAAAGCTCCGGTATCGTCATCGGTATCATCACCAGTTTCGTCTTCTGACAGCATCAGTCGTTCCACTGGCGTCAAAACCGGCGATCCATTGGGCGAAACCAGCGATCAAATGATCGTCCAAAGAATTGTCGAAGACCTCAGCGACAACTGCAGATTGGTTCAACTCGAGACGCAAAGTACCAGAAGCTCGAGAAGCACCAGATTGCAACTCGAAGTCCTGAAAGATGGCGAGTGGGTCACTGTTATTGCTTACGAACTTGGATCAGAAAAATCGGTAAGACACGAATTCAGCCTCAGCGGCAAACCAAAGTCGATGAGAATGGACCTCCCATGCGCCGCTCTGGAAACAATGGTTCAAAACGACTTCACCAAAAACTGGAAGTCTTACATCGAAAAATTCCTCAACGGCAAAAAGATCTCCGCATAGTTTAGTGAATCGAATTTGAATGCTCACATTCACGCAGCACACTGCGTGCAAGCATCCGTTCAGTGCCGCATCACACTGCGTGCAGACCGCTTTGAGTGCAGCATCACTTTGCATTGATCATGAGAACTGACGATCCAATACGACGCCCAAAGTTCAAAACGCCGTCAAAGGAATCTAGTCAGCCAACAGCTCTTTAAAGCGCGTCAACTCACCATCATGAGTCATGTTTCTCAACTTGAAGATAACATCGGTCGTGACCCGCTCGCCTTCCACCGTCAAATAGTGGTGCTTCTGCTCGGCATCGAAGAAAACCGCATAATGCTTCAGCGTACCGGGCTTCTGTTCCCAAAAGAAAAACAGCGCCTGCCCGTTATATTTCGCCCCGGATATTTTTTTCCGATCGCCCAACTCGTCGACCAGCACGCCAGTCGCATCCATCATCAAGACAATCTCTTCAGAAGGTCCATCGTCGGCATCTTGAAATGGCATTTGCGGTGGATGCAAAACCAAAAAGTCTTCAGTGAATTCAGCCACCGGAGTGCTGCGCCCCGCCGCAGAGAATTGGCGTCCCCGGCTGTCTCTTAGCGGACGCTTCAAATCTCGAACGTCGAGCTCGTCAACAAAGCTAAGTGATTCAGTAAATTCTTCCGTGACACCACCGGCAGTGTCTGATGCAGGCGCGCCCGAAACCGACGGAGGCACTCCCGCTCGCGGCGCAGCATTTGGATTCGGCTGGTTTACACTATTTGGATCTTCGTCTGCAGGGCTCATGGCGTCTTGGTTTCATCGGTATTGCTAGGGCTAGCCGGGTTGTGCTTCCCCGCCGCCTTCCTCGGCTTCCTTCTGGAAATTCTCCAGAGCAGTTCGAACCTTGTGCAACAACACAAGCTGCGCGTCTGTGGAAAGCTGTTGATCTTTGATCAAGTGCGCAGCCAGACAGTACGCCAGGTCGACATCGCCCTGACTTACCAATCGCTCTGTGAGCAAGCGGCAAAACCAGGCAGCAGAGTCGGACGCCGGCGTGTCCTTTCTATTAATTGATGAGTTGAAGTCGAACTTGATCTTCGGATCACGAACAACTTCGGAAACTTCAAATCGGTACAGACACTTCGAAGTGCACGGACCGCAGGTAGGCAGCGGACCCTGGTCGCGTTTGTGCAACTCGATGAAATCATCGCGCCACTGACGCAGCACGTTGATGTCGAGCTTTCTGTTTACTTCTGTCGGTTGAAACGCAGGCCGCAACAGGTTGAGCCAACGCATGTGTTGTTCTCGCACCTGATCATAGAACCAATAGTTTTCTTCACCCTTACGTTCGAAGTAGCGCTCGGTCGCCTGCGTAAGCGTGCACCACGTGATACCGGTGATATTTCCTGTTCTTGCTCGACCGCCGATTACCCGCTGAATTTCGTGGATGATCTGCGCGCGGAAGTGAACTAACTGAGTCAAATCCTTCAAGGTCGACAGGATATAGCGGTTGTAGACTTGTCGGAACAACACATCATCAGCCACTGGTGTTGCCGTATCCAGAATCGTCGAATCGCAACGGTGCAGGCAGAACCGGCAACCCAGGTGTCGATCGAACTTGCCGACGATGTCCAACGGCTTCATCGCCTGCCGCACTACTTCGTCCGACTCTTCCGGCGTTCGAGGTGGTGGCACTTCTTTTGTTTTATCGAACATGATGGCTAGGTGGAACGGTTGTTCCATCTTCTCGGCGTACACAATCGCGCGCCCCTGCCCAAGCGCCGTTACGTGACGCTTCTGAATATCGTCCAGGTTCATAGCACCACCCATGGAGTCGCGGTCATCGACAGCAACAATACGGTGCATGACTTTCAAGTTCGTGTTCTTCAACGCTTCCGGCGCCAGCTTGTTGGGAATTTGGTCGGCAATGATGAAACCTTGTCCGTAAGAACGAATTTCAGCAAGCATGTTGGTGAAGAATTCAACGGCCTTACCGGCAGGGTTGGCGCTCTCTCCGCTCTGCCCCGTAGGCACGTTTTTGAGCAGACGGTGAGCCTCTTCAATGAGCATGATATGTTGCAGACTGTCGTGCGGACCACCGGCTTCTCGGTATTCATACAAGAATACGAGCAACATCCCCATGAGGAACGACTTTTCGCTGTCTTCCGAAACCATCTTCAACTCGATAACAGTCGGTCGTTTGAACAACGCTTCGGCTGGAATCGATCGTCTGGTGTTGAGCATCTGCCCTTTACCACCGATCAGCAACGAGCCGATACGGGCTTTCAGAGCGGCTTGTACGTCGGGACCGATTCTTTCCGAATAACCGAAACTTTCCACAACTGGATCGATAATTTCATAAAGGTCTTTCATCGTTGGAAAAATTTCCGGCGGGCAATCAGGGTCGCCGGCATCGACTCCAGGAGGCAGACGGCGGTTTTTGTTTTGCACCAAATCCCATCCGCGTACGTTATAAATTTCGTTCAGTGCTTTTTCAAGCACCTGAGGCATCGGCGAATACATCTCGAAACTGGCGTTGAATACTGACTTCAAAGCGTCAAGGTGAGTCTGTACTTTCACCCCTCGCATGATCTCGAATGGGTTCAATCGGAACGGCGAAACCGTTTCATCTCCCAGTGAAAACGCCTGACCAATACCTTTAAACTGCTCCGACATCAGCATCATGTGCCGATATTCAGATTTAGCCGGCTCGATAACCATAAATGGAATTTTAAAATTCCACAACTGTCCAAGCAGATAGAAGCACGTGTTTGTCTTACCACCACCTGTAACACCACAAACGATAGTATGCTTTTGCATCGCATCCACATCGAGGTAATACAGGTTGCCTGTATCCATGCCTCGATCCAGAATATTTCCAATAGCGATTACCCTGGTCGGATCCTTCGGAGGAATCGGACAAAGGGAGAATTCAGCTGAGCGTCGTATTCGAAAACCGGACATCTCTCGTTTGGGCAAGTGCACAAACGCTGATAGCATCCGGGAGTTCAGCGGCGACAAGAATTTGTATTCCAGCAGATCCTGAAAAATTTCGTCGTTGCGTTTATTTCTCAAGAGTCCGAAGGACTGAACGTGAGGTTGCAAGCCTTTGATTTCATGCGTTCTAAGCGGCGTAGGACGACTGGTTTCATCAACATACGTCGCGCGAATGAGCGATTGCAGCCTGACGAATACTGAACGATCGGGAGCGAAGAAATAAACGCAGGTCAACCAGTGACCGACTGCGATACCGAGCTGAACGTGCTTGAGATAAGCATCTTGCAGTTCGAGGTAATATTTGATTCTCCGCTTTTTCTCGGGATCCTCGTTTTCTTGCGCTCTTTGAATTTGGTCTACGACGGCAAATTCTTCCTTGTTGACCTTTTGGTTCGGGATCGGAATGGCAAGCACGAGAAAGCCGAAATCATGCCCTTGAAGACCATTGGCGAGACGTTCGATCTGCTCCGATTCCATGGTATCACCGGCGGTGGACTTCAATGCCGGAATTCCAGTAACGATTCCGGTGTGAACAGCCAGCGGATCTACCATCCGTTTCATCTGGTCCGTCGTAAACGGCTCACCATGGATATCTACACCGTTATACACGCTGTGCAAAATCGAGCGCAAAGATTGATACGAAACCATATTGGCTTCGCCTTCGGCATTGTTAGCGGCGTCAGCAGGCAAGGAAACGCCCATGTAGTAATTTACACCGACTTTATTTCCCAAAACCAAATACGAGAGATTGGCCTTCTGGCTGTGTAAGCCAGTCAACGCATCTTCCATCAAATACATTCGTTTTGGTGGCTTACTCGGATCTTGATCCTGCTGAGGCTGTTGCTGCTGTTGATTTTTTTCGCGTTCGATATCCCACGATCGCAGCACACCATCGATTCGAACAAACGTCAGATCGGGAAGCGGCCAACTGTGAAGCTGCGCGCCATCGAAAGGATGCGAGTCCAGATCATCGAGATCGTACCGACGCAAGTCGGCGATCTTCTCTTCCCAAATATTGCGGTTACTCGGTGTCTCCATTAGGCTTCCTGTGCGCCAAAGAGTTGTAAAAACGCGGATAGACAGCTCTACCCCTAACTATACACGGGTGGTGGGGCTAGCCGCCATATGGTCAGTAATATGCCCTCTTCAAGTCCAAATTCAATCCGCTTCGAGGCTCTGGCTCAGAGTCTTCGCCGTCGGCGACTGATAACAATAAATCCTTAGTCCTGGACGATTCCGACTTGTCGACCGAAACCTTTGCCGCCTTTGGCGCTTTCGCCCGCTTGTCAGCCTTGTGATTCACAACCGAGACTCCGGCGTAGATATCATCTGATTAACTGAGCCCGATGGCGTGGGATTAGCTGTTGGCGATGTGGGGTTGCCGGTTGGAGCAGCAACATTTGCTTGAGGTAACATTGCCTGCCAATCGCCTTGAACGCGTTCCTGATCTGATTTGCGCCAGAAGTAAGATCCGCCAGCGAAAGAACCGCTCTGTCCCTGTGAAACTTGCCCGCTAAACATAATCGGCCAAATGTATCCGGCAGTATCGTACTGTTTTTGCAACGTAATCGAATTGTCTTTTTTCAATTCACCGGTGATTGTAAAATCGCCGATTGCGTCGTGCCCTTTACCGGAAAGCGCACCACCAGACTGGTTTATCTCAGTCTCGAAATCCTGATAGATGGTTGCAACTTCGACGGTCCTGGTCAAAACCATGTGCCATTGTTTCGGCAATGATGAAGAACTTGCACCGCCCAGAGTGGCACCGATGGAACCTGATTCTGAAACCAAAGGACCGAACTTTTGAAGACCGACGAACACAAGGGTTGCAGAAACGGCAAGAATGCCGACTGCGGCACCGACCATAGCCAGCGGGTTTTTCGCAGGTTTTATCGGTTTGATATCTCCAATCGACTCGATTTTGTTCAAGCTTTCGATATCCGCTGCTTTCTTAGGTTTGAACACCGAACGCTCTTTTATTTTCGGTGGTCCAGCCGTGATATCATCGGCGGTGCCGGATTCTTGGATGACATCTCCGTCAGTCTCAGAAAAAACAGGCTTTCTAGTGAACTTCTTCCTGAGGTCATCATCGCTGGACTGACTTTCAAAACCAAGCACACCGCTCTTGCCGAGTGCGCCTTGTAACCGGAGAGCCGCAACACGACTGAGTCCCTGCTCGAACGCCAAACGACTGTCGATGTTGACTGCGAGATCCACTTCCGGCGGCGCCGAAAACTCAGCCTCTTTATTTGCATCATGAAACGACAATGATGAACCCGACAAAGAAACTGATCCGTCGGGCATAACTTGCAACGCGCATAGGTTGAACGTGCTTGGAGCGGGCAATAAACCGAAGACCGGCTCATTCTCCGGACCGTCTATCGTCTGAGTGACACTGATAGTTTGACCATCGTTTTCTTGTACGACCAGTAAAAAATGATCTGCCACCATATAAGATGGATGCGCCTGTCGCACGACTTTTTCATCTGAACCAGTAGTTCGGTTCTGGGCGGGCGCGTTCGAAACAGACGATGTTTGATTCGCGTGTGGCGCTCTCAATGGTGATTCTGGTTGCGCGCTGGTTTGAAGCGGCCCCTCATCTTGAACGGGCATTGAAGCTGATTGTTCTTGCTGCGCCCCCGGTTCCAGCGAACCCTGTTGTTGCGGTGTCACAGTTGGTGCCGCAAAAAAGTCCGCTGGACCATCTTGTGCCGAGCTATCAGCTGCAGGTGCAGCAAAGAAATCGGCAGGCTCGCTCTGCGTGGCGTTGACACCCGCCGCAAAAAAATCGGGACTGTCTAGTGATCCATCGTCAGGAAATAACAAATTTCGCCCGCCGTTTTTCGGCTCTGTCAGCGGTTCATCATCTTCATTTTGCGCATTCCTCTCATGAGGCAGAAGGTCTTGATTCTCCGCATTCGAATTCGAACCATATTGTTGCGGCGGTTCAGCTTGCGGAGACTGCATCGCACCGGGTTGCGGAAGTTGTTGCGGCGCACCGGGTTGCACCGGTTGAATCGCACCAGGTTGTGACGATTGAGAACTCCGAGCAAACGGATCAAACTCCTGTTGATTCGCGGCGACACGCGGCGAGGCGGCAGCAGCGGGAGCCGATGCAGGCGCGGCCGGCACGTTGCCTGGACGCTCATGCGTTTGGTCGCTAAAGAACGCGCGACTGCCATGAAACGCCGGAATCTTAGGCGTCATCACCTCGTTAAACTTACAGCGCGTCACCACCCGCTCGACAATCAATGGATCGTTTTCCGGTTTCAAATGTTGTGGTGCCGTCGCCGGTTTTCGATTGATCACCAGAACTGGTATCACCGTCGTCGAATATCGCGACGTGACGTTACCGCAATCGCGGCAAGTCTTACTGCGGGTTTTAAGAACCACGCCGCAGTGCTGGCAGATAAGCAAGCCTGAGGCGTCCTGGGTCCGTAGTTCACTCATTAAGCGTCGGCCCTATCGTCGTCCTTGTCCCTGGACCTGCTCTTTTTCTCGCCGAAACTGTCGGTGATGGCGTGCATTTTCTCGATCAGTTTCCGATTGATTTTCTTTTCCGGAATGTCTTTGAAGTCAAATGCCTTCAATTTAAAAACACCGGCTACGGTACCAACGCGATAACAGAAGAACCCTTGAATTTCCTGACCGACGATTCGGTCAATGTTCAGTTTTTCTTCGTCCATAATCAGTTCGAACTGTGGCGACGTGTTGACCTGGTTGAAGAAGTTTTGAATGGTCTGGTGCTTAATTTTCCGACCATCTACACGGAACATCTGCGGACCGAGCATGTCTCCGTCCTTCTTGGACAGCGCGAAGATTGCCATGGTGCCCATGTTGATGACGAGCTGGTTTCTATAATCTTCAGGCAAATGCTGAAACGTTTTGATCGCACCACAGAATCCGATTTGATATCGACGAGTTTCTCCCGTGATATTTTCAATCGTTTCTTTCTCGATGAAACTGTCCATCTCATCAAGGTAAAGGGCGCATGGATGCTTGCTGTTGACGTTGGCTTTCGCCATCGACATCGCGGCTTGCTGCAGACCGGTGACGATCAAACTGCCCAGAAGATTGGCGTTTTGATCCAATTCACCTTGAGGCACTTTGACGATCAGAATTTTCTTGTCTCTGATTATCTCTCCGAGTTTCAAGTCACTGACTGGTTTTGTGAGGATTGGTCTGATGCGTCCATCCGACAACATCGGACCGACTCTGTTGAGGATCGGTTCAACCCAGTTGATCCATTGATCTGTACGAGCAAGTTTCTTGTACTGATTCCATGTCTCCAGGATCGTGATGTACTCTGTCTTATCTTGCTTTCTGCGTTCAACAGCTTCCAACATGATGTCGCGGAAATCGTTGTCTTGTAGCAAGTTCGGCAGGTCGGTCAATGTCTTTCCGTTTGCCATCAAAAGAAGTGCTGCGTTTCTCAAGATGTTGGCGGTCTGCGCATTCCACTGACTTTGCGCACCAGGAGGTTCCGTATATATAGCTTTGAAACCATGAACGATTGCAGAGGATGCTGATTGCAAGTCACCGTCAGCCGGCATCTCAAGCGGGTTGTAGGCAAGTGATCCGGCTTTGTAAGTCGGGTCGACCAGCACTACTCGTTTTGCATATTTGGAACCATCAGGTTGCGACGAAATCCAGTTCACGATCAAATCGCAGAGCTGACCGTCCGAGTCGATGATGACGACGGCGCGATCTTCGGACTTGATGTCGTGAGTGATCATCGAAGCCATCAAGCGTGTTTTGCCTTTGTCACCGCCGCCGATGAATAACATGTGCGGATTATGTTCTCTCACATCCGGTGGAAGTGACATGAATCTCGGTTGCCAGAACGTCCACCATCGCCATTCGTCTCGTTGCCCGAACGGCGTGCCGCCTGCAGTCAAAGGTTTTGCAAATTCGCGCACCATTTTCATATGTTCGGGACGAAACTGAGATGGAATATATTTCTGCTTCTCCCAGATGTTCATTTTTCCTGATGGACCAAACAGTCCCAGGAAGAACAAGAAGATAAGGATGCCCACTCCGACAAAGCCGAACGCAGCCAACAGACCAAGGTTCTGCATCTTTTTAAGATCCGGCTTTCCATTTGTCGACATACTTGATTCTGTGTTTATAGCGCCGCCGCCAATGGCAGGCAACTGAAACCCACCCGGTATCGGAACTTGCGGACTAGCGGCGACAACGACACTCTGCTTAGCTCTCCACGGACCTTTAATAGGTACGACCTTCGTCGGTTTCAACGTGCTGAACGACGAACCAATTTTCTTCTGGGTTTGATAAACACCGACAGCGGTCATGGCACCACCCTCGGGGATGAGCTTGCCCTGGAAGATTATGTACTCGTTATGCGCTTGATACTTGTGTCTCGATTCCTGATCGTAGCGCTTGCTGAATTGCATTTGATCCGGTGGCAACAACTGTCCTTGAATGTCAAAAGTACCAGAGGCGTCTTTACCGAGACCGGCAAAGCTAGTGCCATTCTGTTGCAATTGAATCTGTCCTGGAAACGGTTGATTGCCCACCAAAACTTCGATCATCCACTGTCCACCAACGACAGGTACGCCATTAGCGAAAGTTGCTTGCGGTCCTTGTGGTGCTCCGGCTTGTCCCGGCATGCCACCACCTGGCATTCCTTGTCCGGGCATTCCAGCTTGTCCCGGCAGTTGACCGGGCATCGGCATGCCACCAGGCATTCCACCGCCGGGCATGCCACCACCGGGCATACCACCGCCAGGTTGGCCCATGCCACCACCGAACGGATTTCCGGCACCAGCTTGTGGTGATTGTGCGACTGTCTGCCCGCCGCCCGCGCCACCACCGGCGATGTTGGCGACGCTCATAAACCATCCAGGAATTTGAACGAGAATAAAGATACCAACGCCAATTAAGACACCTGCCGTTTTACGAGAAACATTCAGTCCCGCAAAACCGACCTCTTCTTCCAACCAGCCCAGGGCACCACCGCTGGTGCTATCGGCATCGTCGTCGTCGTTTTCGTCATCGGTCTTCTTGCCTTTACCTGACGCTTTAATCGCGCCGGCGCCGGCACCAGCAGCGGGTTTGCTGCGAGTATTTTTGGCAGAACTGTCTCCGCTGAAGTTTCTTCGAGCCGGCGGTTTATACTTTTCCTTTTCCTCGTCGTCATCATCATTATCGTCATCAGAAGTCTTATCTTCTGTATCTTTCTTGACCTTCGGCAATTCGGTCGACTCTTCGTCGACACCTTTAATTTTCGGTCTCGATTGCGTAACGCTCTTCGGCATCGCTACTCTCGGTCGGTCACTAGCCGCGGATTCAACTGTTTCCGATGCTGGTATCACAAGTTTCGGTTGAGGAGTTGGCTCCGCAACTGGTGCCGGAGCGCTGCTTGCTCTAGGCGCGAAGTCATCGCCGAGATCGTCATCAACAGGTCGATTCGCAGACGCGCTTGCCGGTTTCGAGAAGAAATCGAAGCCTTCATCTTCGCCGAAGAAATTAGTTGACTGCAGACGAGGCTCTGATGAAGGCTGAGCTACAGGAGCCAGTGCCGGTTTTTCTGCTGCAATCGGCGAAGGTTCTTCGTGCGCGATCGGAGAAGCTGATTCGTGTGCGAGCCCGGATGACCTGGCCGCTTCGCCCATCTCGGCTGCCGGGTCGCCCATCTCCATAATCGGTGGCTCCGCCCTGCTTTGCGGTCCAAAGAAATCTTCCAATTCTGACTGTTTTGCAGCAAAGAAATCTTCGATTGGTGCTTCGCCGGATGAAGATCCGCCCAATCCGGAATCACCGGAATCCAATAAAGGATTTTGGGATTGCTCCGGTTCAAACGCTCTCGATTGGAAGCCGTTATCGATGGCACCACTTGAAGGATTCTCTTCGGGAGCAACTTCATTGACCGGTGCTTCTGCAACCACCGCATTGACAACCGGCGGCGAAACTGGCGCCGCGACTGGTTGTACTGGCTGAGACGTTGCTGAATCTTGAGTTTTGATATCGATATCGCCAGACGATCGTTTGGTCAACATTTGATTGGCGATTGCTCCGACACCAGCTCCGATAGCGATCGAAATCGCGGCTCCAGGATGAGCACCGAAACCAGCAAGATGCATGGTGGGGCTGGCTTGTTGCACCGGTTGCGGTCGCACTTCCGGCGCCGGTTCTTCAACCTTCGCAGTCTCATAATCGTGTGCGGTCGGTGTTTCGATTTGCGGCGACTCGCCACTGGCGCTGTCTTCGAAAACCATCTCGCTAAGCGCTTCTACCGCCTTATTAGGAGGCAAAACCAGCTCGGCAGTCTCGACCAGTTGAACCGAATCGCGGGCTGAACTCTGGTAAGAATCACCGTTTCCGGACGGCGCATACATCGAGCCTGGCGCCGCCGGCTCTTGCTGCGCCTGTCCCTGATTACTGGAACTCCACTGCTGTCCGGAAGAATTCGGATCGACATAACGCCCTTCGGCCGGCGACATCGTCGATGAAGAAGCGCTGTTCCAGCCAAATCCCGACGTTAAACTTGATGGGTCCTGATCCAATTGCGAATACGGTGTCGAACCGCCGTTGCCGCCATTGCCACCGTTTCCGCCATAGCCACCATTGCCACCATTTCCGCCGTTTTCACCATAGCCGCCATAGCCGCCGTTTCCACCACCAGAACCATGGTCTTCACCGCCGTCGTCATAGCCGGCCGAAGTTCCGATTTGGGGACGCAAAGTCATGACGTTGAGCTGACGCTCGGTGACAACGCGCTCGAGCAAAAGATGGTCTTGTTTGATGCTGACCGCAAGCGGCGGTCGAATCTGACTGAAAGAATCCATCTGCGTGGGCGTGTTCAATGCCAGTTGAATCCCGCATCCGGTGCAATGTTTGCCTTTAGTCCGAATGATGACGCCACAACTCTGGCAAATAAGAAGTTTCAATTTAATACTCCGACAATGATCCTTGCAATTTACTTACCCGGCTTACGCGCCTAACGCTCGCCAGGAGCGCGCGAGTGACCAATAGTGAAGAAAGCAGCCCGATTTGGGTTGAATTTTTGGCTTAGTAAGTTTCGAACGAAAGAACTGATAAGGGATTTGGATACTCATCAGAAATCGTACCCCCATAAAACCACCTTGTCAAGCGGATCTAATCCGTTTTTACTTGTACTTCGACAGATAATCCAACTGTTCTTTCCCTTGCTAATTTATGTTGATCGAACGAAAGGATTGATTGTTTGTCAGACCGGAACTGTCTTGAGCGCAGCAATGATTTACAAAAAAGATTTTTCGGTGCGTTTCAGTGAAGACAAGCGCCAGTGTAGGCATTACACTAGAAACAGGCGAGACAAAACGGGTTCACCTCCTGACGACCGAAGCTTTTGCTTAACCTATCGCGCCCAAATGCTGAGTTACCCGATATAGCGGGTACAAGTTTATAAGGTGTATCCGATGTCAGATAACTGGAGCGGTTCTGGCAGCGGTTAAGGGATTTGGAGTAGAAGGCAACTAAATCGATGGCACGGGACGAAGAAACCAATGGAAATGGCAATGGCAGCTCCGGCAAATCCGGGCGCCAGGATTCCTCCTTATCAGCCCGGAGAGCCAGACTCCGTTCGTTAGCTCGACAAGCATTACCGCCGGATCCCTATTCGAAGAAAGCCGAAGGTTCTCAGGAAGACGCGCCGTCGCTCGAATTGGAATTCCTGGACAAATCACAAGAACAAGGCGGGGCGCCAGCTCAGCAGCCAACAGCTCCAACGTCTGAACCCTGGCTCGACGAGGCAATGAAGGCTATCACTGCTCCCATTCCGGATCCAAACAATCCACCGCAACCAGTAAATTATCAGTCAACCTCAGCGGACAATTACCAGGCGTTTCCTTCACAGGAATATCCAGCCGTTCCCGTCCAGCCCCAGCCGCAGCAACCAGATAACTCAACCGGTTACTCCGGTGATTTTCAGCAACAGCAGCTGCCCCAAGCGCAGGGCATGCCGTTCGCTCAAGAACCACATCAGAGCATGCCGGGCTCGATGCCAGGTCCCGATCAAGGCTTCAGTTTCACCGAGCCGTCTTTTGGTCAAATGCCTCCGAATGCAGCCCAGCCTCCGGGCACCACTGCACCGCTGGAAGGTTTCGGGAGCGGGGCGTCTCCTCTGGACGGATTCGGCAATGAGCCTTCTTTCGAAAGCTTCATGCAGGGACTGCCTGAATCTCCGGCATCATTTATGGCAGGTCCTGGCGGACAGCCAGAAACGCCAGCGCCGGCAGGTATTCCTGTCGCCACTCCCGATCCGAATTTCAGCCAACAAACCACCGTTCCGGATAGCTCGATGCAGTCGGGCAATTCATTCAATGGTTTCGGCGAACAGACGATACCACCGCAGTCACACGCGGTTGAACAATCTTATTTGCAGCACAGTTCGAGCGAGAAAGACTTCACCTCGAAGCTCGATTTGGATTATGGCGATCTGGATGAAATGGACATTCCGCCACCGGCAGAACCGGCAGCGCAATTCAATCCGGATGAACCGACACCAGCGTTGATGCAGACTCATACTCAATCGCAGACGCAAACTCAATTAATCGGCACAGTGGCGCAACCGGAAGAAGCAGCGGCACCACCGCCACTCGACGACATGAGCGTCTGGGAAAATCCTCCCAAGAAAGAGAACGCCTGGTCGGTCGAAGAAGATGTCGTCGACGTTCCAGAACCGCCAGTCGCAGAAGCGCCGGTGATTGACGCTCCAGAAATTGAACCTCCTGCGATCGAAACGCCACCGGAAGTTCCAGTAGTGGTCGAAGAAGCGCCGGAAGTTGAAACAGCCATTGTCGAAGAACTGCCGAAGGAACCGGCACCAGCGAGAAAACGCACCCGGCGCAGTAAAGCCGAGCCGGAGCCCGAAGAAGTAGAGAAAGAACCAGATATTAAGCCAGTTGACGAACAGTCGCTAGAAGAGGAAAAGGTGACATCCGTTTGGAATAAGGCACTCGAAAAAGAAGAAGTTGCCAAAACGAATAACAAAACCACACGCGAGCCGGCAAGTAAAAACAACGATGACGAGCCCGTCTTGAAGAATGAACCAGCCGCCGCTGACGCCGACCGCAAAGCGGACGAGGCACCACCTGCAGTGCAGGCTCAATATGTGCCGGTCGAATTATTGACGAAGACACAAGCCGAAGCGCTTGAGATGTTGACATCGATAGACCAGGCCCTGGGCATCTGCGCGATGAATCTCTCATCGATGCAAACCGCCGCAACAGAACAAACAGATGTTCTGAAAAATCTGCGAGAGACGCTTCAGAACCAAACATTTTTTGAACTTGGTTTAAACCTCAACACATTGATGGAATCAATGTCTGCTGCGTTAGAACCAATGAAAGCCGTCGGCGAACTGGTGCCTGCCATCGATCAACTGGTATCAGCGATGGTGACAGAGAACGAGCGCGAAAAAGAAACCAGGATCACTCCGGACAAACTGGTGATGGGGCTGGCAGACCAATTGGGCGCCGGTCAAATCGATCCATGGACTTTCAAATGCGCTTACATGGCAGTCTATCCGGACGAGCATCCAGCCGACCTCTTGCACCGTTTAGTCGAACTGCTCGGCACACAGCGCCTCTCAGGCGAGATGTTCCGCTCGGCTTATGACGCAGTCCAAGCGGCAGAGCCGGTGAAGGTTAACGCCAATGGCGAAAGCATCAGAGAAGTAATAAAAGAAGTTATCGTCGAAGTAGTCAAAGAGGTTCCAGTCGAAGTCGTCAAAATTGTACCTGACGAAGAAGTAGTCAGACAGCTCGACGACATGAAACGAGCCAACGAAGATTTGAAGCTCATGCTGGATGACAAAGATTCAGATCTGGGGCGCCGGTTCGAAGAACGCGAAAAAGAATTCTCTTCAAGACTGGAAGATCGAGAATCAGAGCTGACCAAACGCCTGGATGAACGCGAGTCCGAATACGCAGAACTGCTCGCGTCCAAAGAACACGAGATTCAAGAAACGCAAGAGATGCTTCATTCTCGTTTCGAAGAATTCAACTCGCGATACGAAGAGATGGTCGAAACAGTCAATCAGCGCGACGAAGAACTCAAGGTCAAAGACGACGAAGTCATGCGCCGCGAGTCAGAGATCGCACAACTGAAAGCTCAGTTGGACGAACTCAAAGACTCCTTCAAAGACACTGTCGAAAGTCTGCAAAAGCAGCTGACCTCGACTCAGCAAGCAGCTCAGGAAGCCAACATGCAAGCTCAAGCGATTTCGCAACAGCGAGCTGCCATGCCGAAGCCTGAAGAACCGGCAAAGCCCCAAGGCAATTTCTTCGATCAAGATTCGAGTAAACAAGGACAAGCTGGACCAACCGCTTTTGGCGATAGTGGCGGCGCTGCCAGACCACTGTTTCAACAACAAGTGGACACTTTCAACAGCATGTCCAAGATGCCGAAAGACCAACAACAGCAACAACCAGCCGCCTTCGGTGCTCCTCCAACACCAGGAGCAACACCGATGCCACCAGATTCTTTTGGTGGCGGATCACCGCCCACTGGTCCAATTCCAGAACCGTCCAATCAGGCAGTTCCAAAACCACCGCAGACCACGCCTGGCATGTCCCCTCTCAACGGTTCGGGCAGTTACGGAAGCGGAGTGCGCGCCCAGGTTTTCGAAGTCATCGTTCGTCAGGCGCTTGCCGGCGCACCCTGGCGCGAGATCTGCGCCGGTCCGATGAGCGTCAACAACATCTCACCGGAAGAAGTCGAAAGCGAAGTAAAACGTCGCGAAGCACTACTGAAGAAATAGATTCCGATACGAAACCCTTTGGCGAAGCAAGCGAGGTTCAGCCTCGAAGTTTTGCGTGTGAAACAGCTGATGCAAAAAACGACGGAAATTCGCTGCGGGTCAACGATTGCAAAACCTTGTCGAAGTTACACTGCTAATCAGCGATTGCAAAACGCGTGTCGAAGACTTACCGAATTTTGCGCATCCTGAAACGCCGCGAAGCTTTAACGAAGAAACTTAGCTCGCGACGTTATTCCGTCACAGGAAGTTTCTACTCTGGCGCAACCGGAGTCACCACCCCGGGCTGCCTTTGCACGCGTTCTTGATTATCCAACAGCATCTCGTATTGCCGCCAGAGTCGCACCACAGGCTCCAAGTTGCTCATGTATTGCGCAGTCATCTGCGACGGCAAACTCTGAAATGTGGCCAGGATAGTGAATATCGTCAGCCCCAGATGAGCCAGCGTGCAAAGCACGATAACGGATCGCGTGAACCGAAACTGGTCGTCGACTTTTTTGTTCAGCAGCGCAAATTCTTCTTGCCACTCGGTCTTCTTGCCGATTTGTGCAAGTTGGTCTTTCAGCTCGCTATCCATAACAACGGCCCCCGAACAATCGCTAGTCGGAGAATTATACCCTCTGCAAAAGCGAAAACGCTCTTGCGAAGCGCTTTGTCAAGATGACCAGAGCCTGCAAACTGCGTTGTTCAAATCCGCGAGATCGCGCGCTAATACCGTTCGAAAATCGATCAACACTTTTTCATCGTGAATCGTGGTGATCACCGAAGGCTCGTTCTGCCTGAGCAACGCCGCAATCTGCGCGCTTGAATGTTTTGCCGAAACAATCTCAAGACCAAAACTGCCCAATGTTTTGCCGGGCAAACTGCCACCACCCAACGTAGATTGACAGTTCACAGGCGTCAAAGTGAAACCTTTTGCATTGGCATCGCTTTCGATCTTCTGCACAAATGCTTTCACACCATCTTCAATATCAATCACAGATCGTGATGCCAGGCTGATTACAGGCAAACTCTCAACCGGTTCCGGAGCAAGATACTGAGTCAAAACAATTTCGATCAATGCGATGATCAACTTGTCAGCACGCAACGCGCGATACATCGGATCTTTTCGAAGCTTGGAAATATACTCTCGCTTCCCGGCTATGATGCCGGCTTGCGGTCCACCCAATAATTTATCGCCGGAGAACATAACGACATCAACGCCGTTTTCGATCACTCGATCGACTGTCGGTTCGTATTCCAATCCCAGTTTTGATATATCGAAAAGCGCTCCACTGCCAAGATCTTCGGCAAGCGGAATATTTTTCTCTCGAGCGAATCGCACTAACTCATTGACTTTAGGCTCTTCGGTAAATCCGGTGATCTCAAAATTAGATCTATGGCAACGCAGCATCAGCCCGGTGTTATCGCCAATCGCATCTCTGAAGTCAGTCGCTCGTGTTCGATTAGTCGTGCCCACTTCTTTTAGTATGCCACCAGCAGCGGTGACCACATCGGGCAGCCGAAAACTGCCACCAATCTCAATCAATTCTCCGCGCGATACAATAACTTCCTTCCCGCGCGCCAACGCCGAAACGCACAGCATCACAGCCGACGCGTTATTGTTCACTACAATCGCCGACTGGCAGCCAGTCAACAATTGCATCAATCGACTGACCATCGCAGTCCGTTCACCGCGCCTACCGGTCGTGGTATCAATCTCGAGGCTGGTGTAGCCCTGCCCCAACTCAGTCAACTTATTCAACGTGGCAAGCGGCAGTGGTGCCCGCCCCAGGTTGGTGTTCAGAATTACTCCCGTTCCATTGATCACCCGACGCACACCACCGAGCAGAAGCGTCGCAGCAACATTCGCCACGCGATAGGCGATGTCAGCCGGTTCCATTGAAACTAGATTCGAGGAACTTGATGAATTCGCACCCGCCGATTTTGCACCTGTCGTTTTTCCATCCAAAGAACCCGATCGCTCCGCATCCACGTCCATTCTGTGTGCGGCTAAATCCTCGCGCACAAGCAAAGTCAAAATATCGCGCCGAATCGTTTCGGAAAGCTTGACGAGAACAGGTTCTCGCAAAACCTTATCGACTTGAGGAATTTTGACTGCGTTTATTTTTGATTCGTTCAACTCGATGCCTCAACCCATGCGCGCATGTTCTTCTCAGATCTCTACCACGCCCCGAGTAATTTCCCGCCAGGACGAAACCAATCGATTACCCAATTAAAAACAAAATTCGCCTGGTCCGCCCATCCACAATTTCGAACATCAATTTTTATCGCATGGGTGACTGATATCTCAGTCCCAGCGCGCATTGGAAAAATTTCCCATGCGTGTAAACAGCAAGCAGCATCAATAATTTACGACAAATTGATCAGAAAAGGGGTTGTCAGAAGGTGCAATTAGATGAACAATTAGAGTATGTAGTAAGCATATGCATCAGGTCTACTTTTTCAGACCGCGAATAAGACATCTGCGTTTCCCTTCATTCACAGCACTCAAGAGGGTTTAGACCAGTGGGCAAGAGTTTACGTCACAAAACACTCTATCAAGACCGTGATTGGCTGTACCAGAAGTACGTCAAAGAGAAGCTGAGTACTGTGCAGATAGCGAAGATTTACCGCGATGCTGAGAACAAATGGTGCGACCCCAACACGATTTCGCGCTGGCTCAAGAAACATGGCATTAACATGCGTTCCTTAGCCGAAGCGCAGCAAAACCGCCATTCGGTCCCGGCGCAACCGCCACAAAACACACGAAAAGCCCGTACTCAGTAATACGCGCTCCTTTTCGTTTCTCATACATATAAATGATTTAGACGCCTGCGCCGAAGCCGCCGCTGTTTAAAACGCCGCCGCCGAGCATCATAGCCATCAGCCACCACAAAATCACGTCACGCCCGCCGAACAGATAGAAGACGGCGTAGCAACCCATTGAAACCGCCGGTAACCAAAATCTGGGCGCTTCATCGCGGATGGCGTGTGCTGCCATGCAACAGGCGACGACGACCGGGATACCGAAAAAGAGAATGTCTATTAACATGGAGTTGGGTGAAACCTGTGGAACGCGGATGCGCTCAGCGCTTGATTAAGAGGAAACCATGCTTTACCCTCTGTGTCCATGGTAGTTTGCCCACCGGCGGGGAATCAGGAGGGCTGTGATGGCTAAGGTTCGGCAAGGAAGAGGAAAACAAGGCTCGCCTTCGCGGGACAATCGCGGTCCATCGCGTCCTCAAAACGATCGAAATCGCGGCACTGGCAACGCCGGTCGCGCTCAGGGCAGCGGTTATCAAAATCGCGAAGGACAAAACCAGGATCGCGGTTTTGAAGGCGCCAACCGTCCTGTAGATGACAATCGTGGCGGCGAATATCGCGGCGGCGAAGGACAGGATCGCAATCGCAATTTCGAAGATCAAAATCGCGGATACCAAAACCGCGAAGGTCAGGATCGCAATCGCAACTTCGACGATCAAAACCGCGGATACCAAAATCGCGAAGGTCAAGACCGCAATCGCAACCTCGACGATCAAAACCGCGGCACTCAAAATCGCGAAGGTCAAGATCGCAATCGCAACTTCGACGATCGAAATCGCGGATACCAAAATCGCGAAGGTCAAGATCGCAATCGTAACTTCGACGACAGAAATCGCGGCACTCAAAACCGCGAAGGTCAAGACCGCAACCGTGGTTTCGAAGATCGCAATCGCGCGCGCCCCGGTTCACAACAAGATGAAAATCAATCGACCTCGGACGACAACGAAGGTTCATCATCCGGAGAACAAGACCTGCTGGTCTTCGGCAGAAACACCGTCGTCTCCTTTCTGGAACGCATGTGCCTCGATGAAGAAAACAACGAGCAATCTCAAGACATAATCAAAATCTACGTCGCCGACGGAAGCGCGCCTGACGAGCGCATCCGCAAGATCAACAGCCTCGCTAAACACCTGAAAATTCCAGTCGTCGCTTGTCATCCAAACAAATTGGATTGGATGGTTCAAGATGGCGGACGACATCAAGGAGTGGCTGCCCAAGTCAGTCCTATCAAATTGTTGGAATTGAGCGAGTGGATTGCCAAGTTCAAAGCCGACAAAGAACGCCTGACTGAAAGCGGCAAAGGTTTAGATGGTTACGTCGTCGTGGCGCTCGATGGCATCGAAGATCCGCGCAACGTCGGCGCCATCATTAGATCTGCTGAAGCTCAAGGCGCGCAAGTAATTTTGATTCCGGAAAGACGCGCCGCGCAAGTCACGGAGACTGTTGCGAAAACAAGTGCTGGAGCGGTAGTTCACATACCAATCGTGCGGATCGTCAACCTCGTGAAAGCCATTGAAGAACTAAAAGAGCATGGCTTCTGGGTTCTCGGCTTGACAGCCGACGCTCCGCAACCTCTATATAAGGTTGACTTGAAGCGACCACTTGTAATCGTGGTGGGCAGCGAAGGTAAAGGAATGCGACCACTGGTCAAAACCAATTGCGACCTCTTCGGCGCCATTCCACTGAGTGGAAAGACGGAGTCGCTCAACGCTTCGGTTGCTCTTGGAATCGCTGTCTACGAGACGGTCAGACAGAACTCGGCCAATATTTAGCAACGTAACTGCAATGCGGTTTCCGAGCCGCGGAAAATTGACACTAAGCAGCGCACAACTGTAGAATGCCTGCTTGAGTCGTTAAAGCCGGGCCGGTGTAGCTCAACGGTAGAGCAACGGTTTTGTAAACCGTAGGTTGCGGGTTCGAATCCCATCATCGGCTCTCATGGGCAGATGTCCGAGTGGTTAAAGGAGACAGGCTGTAAACTTGTTAGCGAAAGCTTACGCTGGTTCGAATCCAGCTCTGCCCAATATTCGACCTTCTGTTTGATCGCTTCGGCTGTCAAACAGAAGTTTTTATGTGCGAGATTGTTGCTTGGCAAGCCACAACCATGCGGCAAACGTACCAAATCGTTAAATTAATTTGTGAAGGCCCCAACTATTGGAGCAATTCACGAAATAATGATAGGCGCTCTGCCCTTGTAGCACAGTGGTAGTGCACCCCCTTGGTAAGGGGGAGGTCACCAGTTCGAACCTGGTCAAGGGCTCCATTTTTACCCAAGAGGCTCGTCTAAAACGCATTTCGAATGCGGCGAGCATCAAGGTCGAAGCCAAGTTCACCAGAATCGATTTACTTACCGGATCGATTTAAATAGGTTCAGTTCAGTCATCAGGTCCAGACGTTTTAGTTAAGGAGATAGCAGGGATGGCCCGCGCAAAATACGAAAGAAACAAACCAAACGTCAACGTGGGAACTATCGGGCACGTTGATCACGGTAAAACAACACTTACCGCAGCAATCACGAAGATTCTCGCTGAGACAGGTCAAGCTAAATACAAGAAGTATGACGAGATCGACGCAGCTCCTGAAGAGAAAGCGCGTGGTATCACAATCAATACCGCTCACGTTGAATACGAAACAAACGCTCGTCACTACAGCCACGTGGACTGCCCAGGACACGCTGACTACATCAAAAACATGATTACCGGTGCTGCCCAAATGGACGGCGCTATCCTCGTAATCTCTGCTAACGATGGACCGATGCCACAGACCCGCGAACACATTCTGCTCGCTCGTCAGGTCGGCGTTCCACACATCGTTGTATTCCTCAACAAATGCGACATGGTAGACGATCCAGAACTTCTCGACCTCGTCGAAATCGAAGCTCGCGAATTGCTCTCCAAGTACGAATATCCAGGCGATGATGTTCCATTCATCCGCGGATCTGGTTTGAAAGCTCTCGAAGGAGAAGCGAGCGCAGTTGCAGCTATCCACGAACTCGTGGCCGCTGTAGACAGCTACATTCCAACCCCTGAACGTGACATCGATAAGCCGTTCCTTCTCGCTGTAGAAGACGTCTTCTCAATCACCGGCCGTGGTACCGTTGCTACTGGTCGTATTGAACGCGGTCAAGTCAAAGTTGGCGAAGAAGTCGAAATCATCGGTCTCGGCGATACACGTAAGACAACCGTAACCGGTGTTGAAATGTATCAAAAGACCATGGATTCCGGAATCGCAGGCGACAACGTCGGCGTACTTCTCCGTGGTATCGACAAGACCATGATCGAGCGCGGTCAAGTTATCGCTAAGCCAGGCTCCATCAAAGCTCACACCAAGTTCGATGCTGAAGTATACGTTCTGTCCAAAGAAGAAGGCGGTCGTCACACCCCATTCTTCCCAGGATACAGACCGCAGTTCTACATCAGAACGACTGACGTAACCGGTGCAATCACCCTTCCAGAAGGCGTTGAAATGGTTATGCCTGGCGACAACGTCAACATGGTTGTTGAATTGATTCAACCAGTTGCAGTTGAGCAAGGAATGAGATTCGCAATCCGCGAAGGCGGCAGAACCGTCGGCGCCGGAGTTGTAGCGAAGATCCTCACGTAATCGAAGCCTCGTCCAATCGGACCAAGCTCAAAGAAATTAAACCGCCGGAGTTTCTTCGGCGGTTTATTTTATCAATAGAGCCAAAAGCGACCTGAACTTGTACAACGCCGGCATCGTTAATGACAGCACGCGCTAAACTAATTAGTTAACCCGCCTGTTAAAAGGAATCCATCACTTTGGACTACGCTCAATCTATAGATACTCAGAGAACCGCAGCAGAGCTGAGCTTCGGCGAGTCAGAAATCTTCCGTTTGCTAGTAAGTTCTGTCAGGGACTATGCCATCTTTGTGCTCAGTCCCGAGGGCAATGTGATGACCTGGAACGAAGGGGCGGAGAACATCAAAGGGTATAAGGCCGACGAAATCATCGGCAAGCACTTTTCGATCTTCTACACGAAAGAGGCGAGAGACTCAGAACATCCAGCCTTCGAGCTGAGGTCCGCGATCCAGGACGGTCGCTATGAAGAAGAAGGCGAGCGCGTCCGCAAAGACGGCTCGAGATTTTGGGCCAATGTAATTGTGACGCCGCTCTACAACGAGGGTAAATTAGTTGGTTTTGCCAAAGTCACTCGTGACTTGACCGAGCGCCGCATCGCTGAGCAACAGCAAGAAGCTCATGGAAAGCTAATCAACGAAACTAACGAAGAATTGCAGAGACTTGCTTATGTGGTATCACATGAACTGCAAGCACCGATTTCAACAATTGCCCGCTACGGAAATCTTCTCTCGGTTCGATACAAAGATCGGCTTGGCGACGACGCCAACGACTTCATCGACAAAATCACGACATCAACACAATTGATAGCCAGGATGATCGATGACCTCTGGGTTTACGCACGAATAAGTAAACCCTACATCGATCGAGAATCAGTGTTCACGGGCAACGTGCTCGATAACGTTCTCACCGAGCTAACTGCCATCATCGGCGAAAATGAAGTCACGCGAGACGACATGCCGACCATCCAGGGCAACAAACAACAACTGATTTATCTTTTCAAAGAATTGATCCGCAACGCATTCATGTATAGAAGCAACACGGCGCCTCGCGTACACGTCGGCGTGCGAAGGGAAGGGGACGGCTGGATATTCTCGGTTAAAGACAACGGAATTGGAATCGACATGGTGCGCTCCAATGAAGTATTCACTCTCTTTCACCGCTTAAAAGGCGGTCCAGAACCAAGCGCGACCGGCATGGGTTTGGCAATCTGCAAGAAGATAGTCAGCCAACACAACGGTCGCATCTGGTTTGAATCAGCAGTCGGTAGCGGTTCGACGTTTTACGTCTGGCTACCAGAGCGCTTTTAGACCACGCGTTCGTTCTTAGTTAACGCGTTTGTTTATGGGAAGCATTTTCCCGTTGACTTCAGATGTCGAATAAATTTCGGATGACGTTGGTTTTGTGGCGCCCGGAGAGTACAAGTGTTCGCCGTATTTCGCTATTTTCGGCGGCGCGGAGTTCACTTGTTTCGGTTTGCGGAATTGTGGTGCCATTGAACCAGAGCGAGCAGATCTCAGCGGAGTGCTTAGTTTTCCTGACACGTTGTTGACGGCGACAACTTGTGGTGCGCGATTGACCGCTGCTGGAACCGTCGCGCGGATTGGCGTGGGCTGGGCGGGTTGGCCGAACAATTGATGAGAACGAGCACTCAGGACCGGTGGAGCTGAGTAAAACTGTGGCACTGCCGCTGGTGCCATATTGATATTTGTATTCACGTACGTGCGGGGCGCTGAAGCGAGAAGTTTAGGATTAAAACCGAGTAGTGAGGTGGCACTTGGCACGTTGCCTGTAGTCACTGAGGTTGAGGGAGCTGGCATTGGGTTGGAATGATGACGTCGCCCTGTAGACTGGTCGTTCAGAAATGAGTTGGGTGCAAATTTATACCTAGCGTCTTGAGCAAAACCTGGCGACGCAGAAACTAGCAGTGAGGTTGCGCCGCAGAGGAGGGATGCGGCAAGCAAATAGATCGAGTTTTTCATAGTTGTGGACCTGCAAGAAACTGTCGCCCAAGAAAACGGTTTCCGGGACAACATATGGTGAGGGTGAGCGTTTTACTGTACGGATGGATTCGCAAAAGCGATAGCGGTGAATGTCCCAAATTGCTGGTAAGTCCCCTACTGAAGACGGGACCAACTTCACAAAAAGGCCAGCGGAGTAACTCAACTGCTGATCGAAGTTTGATCGACGCCCAATCGCAGAAAAAAGAAAAAGCAACTAAATGGCGCTGATCGATTTTTTGAAAATAGGGTCATGCCTGCCCAGAGCGGAAAATCGATCCGAATTCGCACGGTTCAGCCTGAGCGCCACTCTATGCGAGGTCGATAGCAATTGCGGAGCGCAGTTTAAGTCGAGGAGGCGAGCGCTTCTCGATTAATCCGCGTTTCCAAAACTTTCTGATATTCGCTGTCGATCCACTTTTGCGATCCACCATAGCGGATCGTTTTGGTTTTTCCGTCGCCCTCAAAATCATAGTGCACGAGTTCGCCAAGGTTCCCATAACCATTGGTTCTCGCTACCTTCAGTGTGGACTGATCGACATAGTCTAAAATTTGTGGTTCTGCATCGTGGCCAAATGGAAACCAGCCATCCGGATTTACAGCGATCAATTTTCTACCGTTCTCTACGATGCTAACATCACCCCACAAAGAACGGAATGTACCTTCGAAACGCCGCAGTTCATCAATGGTTTCAGGATCAGCAGCTTCACCACTTTTTTCGAAATGATCAATTACGGACAAAACGCCTTTCGAAATATTTCGAGATTCACCATCGATGCAATTCGTGAGTATCACAACAATCAATCGCTGCTCCGGATCACAACAAGTCTTCGTTCGCTGACCCGGAAAGCCGCCTCCATGACCGAACAATCTTCGATCGCCATTATATTCAACGTCGACACCGAGCCCGTATTCTTCGTTATCCGAGTGTTGCACGCGCCATTGTGTGCGTTGCATTTCTCGTTTCGATTCATCACTCAATAATTTTCCAGACCCGACAAATTGAGCATGGAAATATTTGCACAAGTCCGACGCATTCGAATAGAAACCAGTCGCCGCAGACATCGCACGAGTATATGTTTTCTCTTCAAGCGGCAATCTTTTACCGCTCTCTCTGCGAGAGTAACCGGTGACAATAAAAGGCAAAATTCTTTCATCGAATTCAGGACCAGTCTCTTTTAACTTCAAAGGCTCAATGATTTGCTTCTGCACATACTCATTGAAAGGCAGCCCGGAAACTGCTTCTACCAGGCAACCGAGTAACGAGTATCCATAATTCGAATACTTCATTTTCAAATTAGATTGCAATACAAGTTCTGTCTCAAGAATTTGTTTTTTGAATTCCTCCTGATCAGGAAACGAATTCAACATCTGCCAGTAATCGGCATTCTTACCATCGCGAATCACGCCGGCACTATGGCACATCAGTTGCCGAGCCGTTATGCGCGACATGCGTTTGTCTTCGTGTGACTCCAACCACTTCACATAATTGGCGACCGGCTCATCAATATCGAGCAACTTTTCTTCTGCCAATTGCATCACGCACGTCGCCGCAAATGTCTTCGAATGCGACGCAACGCGAAACAAATGGTCGGCAGACATCGCAACCTGACGCTCAAGATTGGCATAGCCACAGGCCTTCTGGAAGACGACTTCCCCTTCATGAGCAATCGTCACCACGAAACCGGGGATCGTTATCCTGTTGTATCGGTAGTCTAACCAGGTATCCAAAAATTGAGTGGCTCTGTACAAAGCGCTAACGTCACCTTTCATATCCAACCCCTCTCACGAACGACCGATGTCTAATTTGCATTTGATTATAGAGAAGGCGATCGACTTTACCCGGATCTCTGACCCAAAATCAAAACCGACTCCCAGTTCGAAGACCAGGATTTGATCGGTTTGTCCCACTTGGCTCGGCGACCCGAATTCGCGATTTACCAAATTCTGCAAAAGCTGTGACTCGAGATGTTGCAGGGCTCTTTACACAATTACCCAATCCAATTTTGAACGCTTGACTACAAAGGAGCCGCCCCAATGCCTGTTTCCGAAGATCGGGACAGGGGATCGACCTCGGGCAAATCGAAAGAAAACATTATTGTGAGATAAAATTTTTGCGTCCCCATATGGTTAGTATGTAGAATGTGTGGTTCGTTCGCCGGAAACGGCAACCTGTGACGCCTTCGAATATAAGACCGAGTTAACCTGGTCCGACACGAAGAAGGCACTCGCGGGCTGTATCGTTTGCCCTTCGCTTCGCGAATTATGAGGTCCCACCGGGGATGCGGTCACCGCTCCCAGTCTCGACCCCAGACAGCACCGGCAGAACTAACGACGATTATCAAAACGACTTTCATCAGTCGAATCGTTCCTTCTATATGTAGATGGCAACGAGTAGTTCCACCACCAATGGAGAACATGGGCATATGGCTGGCGCCAAAACTAAAAAAACCGAAGGACAAGCCGGCACTGGTAAAGTGCAGCGCATCCGCATTCGTTTGAAGTCGTACGACCACAGACTTCTCGATAAGTCAGCCGATCAAATCGTTGACACGGCGCGCCGTACAGGTGCAACCATTTGCGGACCAGTTCCCCTGCCGACACGCAAGAGAGTTTATTGCGTTCTGCGCTCTCCTCACGTCGACAAGAAGTCGAGAGAGCACTTTGAAATCCGCATTCATAAAAGATTGATCGACATCAATGACCCGACGCCGACCACGGCAGATGCGCTAATGCGCCTCGACTTGCCGGCTGGCGTTGATATCGAAGTGAAACTATAAGCAGTAAAGCGAGGCGACCGAGAAGCCGATTACAAAACGGATTTCGAAAGTCGCAGTGTTGAGGAACTAGGAATGAAAACTCTAGGCGTGTTTGGCAAAAAGATTGGAATGACGCAGATCTATTCGAAAGAAGGTCTGTCTATTCCTGTCACCGTAGTCCAACTTGGCGAGAACATCGTCACCCGTAAGCTCACAAAAGACAAAGACGGTTACGAAGCAATCCAAGTCGGTGCCTTCGCAATCAAAGAGCGCAAGCTCACCAAGCCTGCTCTCGGTTCTTTTAAAAAGAACGAAATCGCTCCAGTGGCACCACTCAGAGAATTCCACGTTGCCGATTCCGCTACATATAATGTTGGACAACCGCTGCCAATCGCCGAGATTCTCAAAGAAGAAATGCTCGTCGACGTACGCGGCAAGTCAATCGGTAAAGGTTTCCAGGGCACGGTCAAGCGTTACCACGCCGCCCGCGGTCCTATGACCCACGGTTCCAAATTCCACCGCTCGATGGGTTCGATCGGCGCCGGCACCACTCCCGGTCGCGTTTTCCGCGGAACCCACATGCCTGGTCAAATGGGCAACCAAAATGTATGCACGCGCCGCACTAAAATAGTTCGCGTTGACACAGACAAAAATCTTCTCTTGATCAAGGGACCAGTTCCCGGAGCCGAGGGAAGTCTTGTTTTAATTAGCCCTACCAGATTGAAGTGGAACGGCTAATCGGTTTTAAACCATAAGCCGATTTCAAAGACATTCAGAGAATAACCAGAGAGACGACGAAAATGACATCCACGCAAGTGCTAGATCTGAAAGGCAAAAAAGTAGGCGGGTTAACCCTCGAAGACAGCGTTTTTGCCAGCGAGCTCAAAGTCGGGCCGATGCATCAAGCCGTGATAAGACAGCTTGCTAATGCAAGATCCGGAAGCGCCAACACCAAGACACGCGCTGAAGTACGAGGCGGCGGACGCAAGCCCTGGCGCCAAAAAGGTACAGGACGTGCAAGAGCTGGTTCGATCCGTTCACCATTATGGAAAGGCGGCGGCGTAATTTTTGGACCAAAACCAAGAGATTATTCCATCGCCATGCCACAAAAAATGCGTCACGTCGCATTGAGATCGGCACTTTCCGTATCACGCGAAAAGTTCATCGTAGTCAAAACCTTCGACTCATTCGGCGAAGCGAAGACCAAACAATTCGTACAACTTTTGAAAGATCTGAGCATCGAGACCGGCAAAAAAGTATTAGTCGTTCTCAACAATCCTAAAGATGAAAACGATGCAAAAGTTCTTCGCGCTGCACGCAACATTGAAAAGTTGAAAGTGATTTCCGCCAGTCAGGTCAACGTAAAAGACCTGCTGCACTTCGATGTCATCCTCACTTCAGAGAATGCAATCGAAACTATCAACAAGAATCTCAAGAAAGAAGTTTCGGACAATCCATATCCGAAAGAAGAGAAAGCAGAAAAGAAATCTTCTTCTAAGAAGAAGTCTGCTAAGAGGCCAGTCAGAAAAGCCAAAGAAGCTAAAAACAAAACTGACGGCGGCAAAGGCAAAGTGAAATCACCAAAGCCAGCCAAGGAAGAAAAAGCCAAAGCCGACAAGGCACCTGCTAAAAAGACCGATACTGAAAAAGATAAGAAAGCAGCTGCTAAAGCCGATAAAGCCAAGTCCGAAAAGTCCGACAAGCCTAAGAAAAAAGAAGACTAGGCACCACGGGTAGAGACAAGGTTTTTAATTCGAACTCAAGCCAGGAAGAATCAGGAAAAGATCATGGATAAGAGATACTCCCAAATAATTCTGAGACCAATCATCACTGAGAAATCAGCTCAGATGACCCAGCTTGGTCAATACACCTTCGAAGTGACGAAAGACGCCAACAAGGTCGAGATCAAACTTGCGATGGAGCAGCTCATCAAAGAGCTTTATCCTGCCAACAAAACTGAAATTATTTCCGTTAACACCGCACCCATCAGAGGCAGATTCAGCCGCAGAAGACGGCATGGTCGCGTTCCTAAAGATGGCAAAAAAGCGATCGTCTCCATCGGCGGAGATCCGCTTGAGTTGTTCGAAGGCTAAGAATTAGAACTCGGACAACCAAAGAATCCCTCAACGGTACGCAGAAGGACATTTATTATGCCGGTCAGAAAAGTAAAACCAACATCCGCAGGACGACGCAACATGTCGCTGTTCGATTTTTCGGACATCACGACATCAAAACCTGAAAAGTCGCTTTGCCGGTTCAAAACCAAGTCTGGCGGTCGTAACAACCAGGGTCGTCTGACCGTACGTCACATCGGTGGCGGTCACAAACGTCAATATCGGATTATCGATTTCAGACGCGATAAGCATGATATTCCTGGCACCGTCAAAACGATCGAATACGATCCCAACCGCAACACAAGAATTTGTTTGATCTGGTACGTGGATGGCGAGAAGCGTTATATCCTCGCTCCCCTTGGTATCAAGGTTGGTGCCAAAGTAATGAGTGGCAAAACTGCTGAGATTCAAATCGGCAACGCCATGACTCTCCGTCAGATCCCGCTGGGTACCATGATTCACAACGTCGAGCTGACGCTCGGTCGCGGTGGACAACTTGGTCGCGCAGCCGGCGTGCAAATCCAATTGCTCGCCAAAGAAGGCAACATGGCAACCTTGAGATTGCCGTCCGGTGAGATGCGTATGGTCCACCTGGACTGCATGGCGACCATCGGTCAACTCGGCAACACTGATGCCAAAAACGTAACTTTAGGTAAGGCAGGACGCAAACGTTGGATGGGAATCAAACCAGCTAACCGAGGCGTCGCAATGAACGCAGTCGACCACCCACATGGTGGTGGTGAAGGCAAATCGCCTATCGGCGGCAAACCTCAAACACCTTGGGGCAAGCCGGCAATGGGATACAAAACTCGTCGTGGTCGCAGACCGTCAGATCGTTTCATCGTTAAGAGAAGAACGAAGTAAGTAGGAGGTAATTGTGGGTCGATCGCTAAAGAAGGGACCGTTCATTCATCCCTCGCTCCTCAAGAAAGTTGAAGAGATGAACCGTAAGGGTGAAAAGAAGGTTATCAAATCATGGTCGCGGGCTTCAATGATCTCGCCGGACATGATCGGTCATACGATTGCAATCTACAACGGTCGCAAACATGTGCCAATCTACGTAACCGAACAAATGATCGGGCATAGACTGGGTGAATTCGCACCGACAAGACTCTTCAAGGGTCACGCCGGCGCAGACAAAACAGCCAAACGCGGTTAATTAAAGAGGACTCGAGCGATGCAAAGCAAGTCGCAAGCAAAGTGGATAAGAATGTCACCGAGAAAGGTGCGCCGCGTCGTGGATGTAATTCGCGGCAAGAAAGCCGGCGAAGCAATCGACATTCTTACTTTCATGCCGTACAAAGCGGCCAAGCCAGTTTGGAAAGTACTCCATGCGGCTATGTACAACCTCATTCACCATGAGAAGCATCCGATCTCCAGAGAAGATGCCGATCAATTGGTAATCGTCGAAGCATTTGCCGATCAAGGACCAACCTTGCCACGCAGATTCAGAGCTCGTGCTCGCGGAAGAGCGATGCCTATCTTGAAAAGAACGAGCCACATCACGCTCACGATTTCAGACGTATAAGTTTTAGTCCAAAAGAGTGGTGGCAATACGCCACCAGTTTAGAACCGAAGCTCACGCTTCAAAAACACACGGTAATTAAGAGAGGACAGGATCTTGGGTCAGAAAGTTAATCCTAACGGTTTTCGACTTGGCATTCATAAAGGCTGGTCGTCCAACTGGTTTGTCACAAAGAAAGACGTTGCTCCTCTTATCGAAGAAGATCATCGCCTTCGCCAATTTCTTGCCAAAGAATTAGCCGGAGCCGGTGTGTCTAAGTGCGAGATTCAACGCAAAGCCGATCAAGTTCAAATCGACATCTATACAGCTCGTCCTGGCGTAGTCGTCGGTAAGGGCGGACAGGGTATCGAAGACCTGACCGGCAAGCTCAAAGGTCTTCTTAATAGAACCGGTCTCGACATCAGAATCAACATTCTTGAAATCAACCGCGTCGATCTCGAATCGAAACTGGTTGCAGATTCAATTGCTCAGCAGTTGGAAAAACGGGTCGCCTTCCGTCGCGCCATGAAGCAAGCCATGCAACGTTGCATGCGCGCCGGCGCCATCGGCGTCAAAGTTATGGTGGCAGGTCGTCTGGGTGGTGCTGAAATCGCCCGTACGGAATGGGCTAAAGAAGGCCGCATTCCACTACAAACATTGAGAGCGGATATCGATTACGGAACGTCCGAAGCCAACACGGTCATGGGCATTATCGGAATCAAAGTTTGGGTCTTCAGAGGCGAACTCGAACCCGGACAATGGTCACCGCCAAACATCAAAACGCAATCGGATCGGGATCGTCAAAATTCCGAAAACCGTCAAGATCGTGGGAAGAGAGACAATGACAAATCTGGGCGTAGACCCAGGAAGGCAGGTTAAGCACCATGCTACAGCCTAAGCGCACCAAATTTCGTAAGTTTCACCGCGGTCGCATGTGCGGCACCGAAACCCGCGGCGTGACTGTGCAAATGGGTGAATACGGACTGCAAGTTCTCGAGCCGGCTTGGATTACATCACGCCAGATCGAAGCAGCCAGAAAAGCGATGACCAGATCGGTAAAACGGGGCGGTCAATTGTGGATTCGCGTATTCCCTGATAAATCCTGCACCAAGAAACCAGCCGAAGTTCGGATGGGATCCGGTAAAGGTAACCCTGAATTCTGGATCGCGGTCGTTAAGACCGGACGCGTAATGTTTGAAATGGCTGGCGTATCTAAAGAAGACGCCGTCAAAGCTTTGAAATTGGCAGCTCAAAAACTACCGGTCAAATGCCGCGTAGTCGAGCGCCATCACGGAGGTTAGGCAACATGAAAGTTCAAGACATAAGAGAACTATCGGCAGAAGAAACACAAGCGCACATCTCTGACGCTCGTAAACAGATCGTCGAATTGCGTTTTCAACTCGCTTTGAGAAAACTCGAGAGTCCAGCCCGACTCCGCACCGCCAAGAAACTTCTGGCGCGATTGCTCACCATCGAGCACCAAAAACTAATTACAGAAGAAGAGACAGCCGCAGCAGCAGCAGCTCAGTAGTGATACCACTCTGGTACCACTAATCTGAGAGGACGGGATAGCTAATAGAGGTTCGGAAAAGAAAATGCCCAAGAAGGAATTAATCGGAAAAGTCACTTCCAATAAAATGGAAAAGACAATTGTGGTCGCCATCGAAAGCCGATATCCCCATCCTAAGTACGAAAAACAGATGGTGAAGACGAACAAATTCAAAGCTCATGATGAAAAAAATGAGTGCGGAATCGGCGACAGAGTGAAAATTCAAGAGTGCCGTCCATTGTCCAAGGATAAGACCTGGACCTTGCTCGAAATTCTTGAAAAATCGCCAGACGCTCAACTCAAGGAGTCAAAATAATGATTCAGCAAGAAACGCGATTGACATGCGCAGATAACACAGGAGCCCGAGAGCTTCTTTGCATTCGCGTGCTGGGTGGTTCGAGAAAAGTATTCGCCACCGTGGGTGACACCATCGTTGCGACCGTCAAAGAAGCACTCCCTAACATGCCTGTCAAAAAATCGGACGTCGTCAAAGCCGTCATCGTCCGAGTCAAACAGAGCGTGCACCGTCCCGACGGCACATCAATCAGATTTGACGACAACGCCGCCGTCATCATTCAGAAAGACGGCAACCCTAAAGGTACCCGGGTCTTCGGACCGATTGCCCGCGAACTCCGCGACAAGAATTTCACGAAGATCATTTCGCTTGCTCCGGAGGTTCTATAACTCTCATGGCTACTGCTGAAAAGAAGAAAGTCAGAAAAGTGAGCTACTGCCAGGCTCCTCTTTCACCAAAAGTGAAAAAAGGCGGCGCGACCGTAGTTTCTCAAGCGCTGATCAAAAAAGGCGCAACCAACCTGGTGGCATCAGTACACGTTCGCCGTGGTGACATGGTCAAACTAATGACTGGTTCCGAGACCCAGGGCAAAGGCAAGACTGGAAAAGTTTTGACCGTGTTTGCCAGCAAAGGCAAAATCGTGGTCGAAGGCTTCAATGTAATCACCCGCGCATCCAAAGCGAAAACCGCAATGGGCAAGGGCGGACTGATTAAGAAAGAAGCTCCGATATTCGCCAGTCGCGTAATGCTGTTTTGCACATCGTGCAAAAACACAACCAGAATTTCTCACAAAGTTCAGGATAGCGGCAAGAAAACTCGCGTTTGCAAAAAATGCGGTGAGTCACTCGACACATAAACAGTCGATGACCGAGCGAACGAAACGGACTATATAAGCTGACGACAAAGACCGTCCGGCTAAAGACAAAAGGGACCGAGAGATGATTAACGTAAAAGATCACTACGAAACGACCGTCAAAAAAGCGCTGAAGACTCAGTTTAACTACTCAAACGATCTGGAAATTCCACGCGTCGTCAAAGTGGTGATCAACATGGGTGTAGGCGAAGCCACTGCTAACTCCAAAGCGATCGAATCAGCCGTCAAAGAAATGGCCACGATCAGCGGTCAGAAGCCAGTGGTCAACAGAGCTCGCAAATCCATCGCCACGTACAAAGTCAGAAAAGGTATGCCAATCGGCGTATCGGTCACGCTGCGCGGAAAACGCATGTATGACTTTCTTGCCAAACTAGTTCACATTGCCCTTCCCCGTATCAAAGATTTCCGCGGACTATCGCCAAAGTCATTTGACGGACGCGGCAACTATTCGCTCGGTATTAAAGAGCAACTTATTTTCCCTGAAATTAGTTACGACAAAATTGACGCAACACGAGGAATGGACATTGCCATGGTGACAACCGCGCGCACCGACCAGGAAGCGCTCGCGTTGCTGAAAGAAATCGGCATGCCGTTCAAGAAATCCACTTAAGGAGAGGATCGTGGCCAAAACATCGATGATTGTAAAAGAGCACAAGCACCAGTTGCTTGTTGCTAAAGGCAAGTTTCCGAAGGTTCGCTTGCATAATCGCTGCAGAATTTGCGGACGGCCGAGAGGCTATTACCGCGATTTCGGATTGTGCAGATGCTGCCTGAGAAAGATGGCACACGCAGGTCTGCTCCCTGGCGTCACAAAGTCTAGTTGGTAGGAGAGTTAAACAAAATGCCCGTAATCGACCCTATTGCCGACATGTTCACACGTATCAGGAATGCCACCAGAGTACAGGCTCCTGTCGTTGAAATGCCCGCCTCCAAGCAGAAAGTGGCTATCGCCAAACTGTTGAGAGATGAAGGTTTCATCAGTTCGTTCGAGACGAAAGATCTCGGCACACCGGAACAAAAAATGCGTATCGTTTTGAAATACGGCTCCAAAGGCGAGCAAGTAATTCAAGGGATCAAACGCGTCAGCCGTCCTGGTCTGCGACTCTATCGTCCATCCAAAGCAGTTCCTCGAGTATTCGGCGGCTTGGGAATTTCGATTCTCAGCACCAGCCGCGGTGTCATGACCGATCGCCAGGCCAGAAAACAAAATATTGGCGGTGAAGTTGTCGGTCAAGTCTGGTAAGCAAACGCTGACCGCGTATCACACAGGTAAAAAGGTAGAACCATGTCTCGAATAGGCAAAGCCCCAATTAAAATTCCCGCCGGCGTCACCGTCGACATCACAGGTCAGGACATCAAAGTCAAAGGACCTAAAGGTGAGCGATTCAGAACGTTTAGACCGGAAATCGGCTTCAAACAAGAAAACGGTGAAGTCTTAGTCGTCAGAAATTCTGAAGATCGTATGGCAAGAGGTTTGCATGGTCTGAGCCGCACATTGCTCTCCAATATGGTTGTCGGTCTATCCACCGGATTCACCCGCAAACTGGAAGTGATTGGCGTAGGCTACAGAGCCGTTGTCGAAGGCAAAAACCTGACCATGCAATTGGGTTATTCACACCCAGTTATCATCGAAATTCCAAAAGATATAACCGTTGAAGTGGCTCCCAAAACCAACGTCATCACCGTCACCGGTGTCGACAAACAAGAGCTCGGCGATTTCTGTTCTTTCATTAGAGCAAAACGTCCACCTGAAGTTTATAAAGGTAAGGGCGTCAAGTACGAAGGCGAAGTGATCCGGAAGAAAGCCGGTAAGGCAGCCGGTTCTAAGTAAACGATTAGATCTTTTCTCGAGCTGCTCAGCATCATAAGTCGAATTTGATAAGTGGAGTGAGTCGAGGGAACCGAGCGAACGGAACGGACTACAAACGAGTTTGAAGGAATTAAGGCAATGATTACTCAGGTAAATAGAAAAGCGACGAGAGTCAAACGGCACCAACGGATTCGCCGTTCACTCTGGGGTCAGGCTGAGCGTCCGCGGCTTTGCGTTTATCGCTCCAACAAACACATTTACGCTCAACTCGTAGATGATTCAAAAGCAACAACTATTGTCTGCGCTTCCACACTCGATACCGAATTGAAAGTGGCCAAGCCATGGAACAAAGATTCAGCCAAGAGCGTTGGCGAGCTGATTGCCAAACGCGCTATTGAAAAAGGCTACAAATCCGTCGTATTCGATCGCGGTGGATACATTTATCACGGACGTGTGGCAGCAGTTGCCGAAGGCGCTCGTGAAGCAGGTTTAGAGTTCTAGAACGTTCTCAACGAAGATAGAGGAAGAGGATTTTCCACATGGAAAAAGATCACAAAAGTCCCGCAGCAGCACCAGCTACTGAAGAAACAAACGCCGATGGTACTAAGCGTGGACGCAGAACATCAGGCCGCGAAAAGAATCGTTCTCAGGACGACAACAAACGCGATCGCGAACAGTCTGAATGGGAAGAAAAAATCATTCAAGTCAGACGCGTGACCAAGGTCGTCAAAGGCGGTAAGAAACTGAGCTTCCGTGCTGTAGTCGCAGTTGGCAACGGCAAGGGTCAAGTCGGTATCGGTATCGGCAAAGCATCCGAAGTAATCATGGCGATTCAAAAGGGTGTGGCTGACGCGCGCAAATCGCTAATCACCGTTCCTCTGATCGGAGCTACGCTTCCTCACCAGATCATCGGCAAGCAAGGCGCTAGCCGCGTTTTGATGAAACCAGCCGCTAAGGGTACAGGCGTCATCGCCGGTGGTGCCTCGCGCGCAGTTTTGGAATTGGCAGGCGTAGGCGACGTATTGTCGAAATCACTCGGATCGCGCTCACCGCTTAACGTGGCACGTGCCACCATCAATGGTTTACATGAACTGAGAACATTCGATCAGTCAGCCAGACTGCGCGGAATCACAGTTCAACAAATGCTTAACTAGGCATCCGGCCTCGATTGGCTGCGATGCTGTTTACGGACCTAATATAGTTTGGAGTTTAGTCCTATGTTGAAGATCACCTTGACCGCCGGAAAAATCGGCAAGAAAGAAAGACAATTAAAGGTTCTCGAGGCGCTTGGTCTCCGTAAATTCGGAAGCTCGGTTGTCCGCCGTAGTTCTCCTACTATTAAAGGGATGCTCGACAAAGTCGGTCACCTCGTAGAAATTGTTGAAGTAGCGGATACCACGCCGACAGGCAAGGTCACCCGCCGCGAACAGCGCGAATCGCGCGCTGCAGAAATTGCTGCTGGATCAAAAGCAAAAACAAAAGCTGGCGCAGCAAAATAAATTTGGTAGGCGAGCGATTTGAAGCTCGCCGCAAATATAGCCGAGTCGATAACGGAAAGTGGTCGGCGCAAGGCGAAGGAGATACGAGAAATGAAACTCACAGATTTGGCTCCACCAGAGGGCGCAACGCATAGAAAGAAAATCGTTGGTCGCGGACGTTCGTCCGGACACGGTAAAACTTCTACTCGTGGTCACAACGGTCAAGGTCAGCGTTCCGGTGAAGCAAGACGATTCGGTTTTGAAGGTGGACAAACACCTTTGTTCAGACGTCTTCCAAAAATTCACAACTTCCCTCAAGTCAAGCGTCGCAAATGGGTTTCCATTAACCTCGGCACGCTCAACAGTCTTCCTGCCGGAACTGAAATCAATCCGGAAACTTTGGTTCAACACGGAATTTTGAGACAAGTATCGAAGTCACTTCGTATTCTTGGCGCCGGCGAATTGAAAGTTGCATTGAAGATCAGAGCGCACCACATCACGCAGGGCGCGATCGACAAGATCAGCCAGGCCGGTGGATCGTATGAAGTGATTCAATTGGAACCAAGAGTTCGCGGACGCAAACCTCACGGTTTTGTCGATCAAAAGAAATCAGTTGAATCAAAAGAACAAGCTCCAAAAGCAGATAAAGAAGTCAGCGAAGTAAAAGAAGCTAAAGAACCTAAAGAACCGAAGGCACCAAAAGCGACTAAGGAACCTAAAGAACCGAAAGAAGCTAAAGAACCAAAAGAACCTAAAGCAAAAAAATCTGACGACACCGAAAAATAGTCTTTAGATAGTTAAACAAACATTGGCTCAGGATAAAATGCCCCACTCTGTCTAATATGATGGACGCTTGTCGGGCATTTTCCGTTTTGGAAGAGTCGCTGCTGCACTAAATTACAGTCGCGACAGAACGATTCGAAGCCCATGTAAAACGAAGTCGCTGCCAAGCGATGAGCAAAAAAATCGTGAAGCGACAGAGTAGACCGGGAGGATAGGGTGAATCAACCAAAGCGTGGAACTCCAATCGGAGGACCGGAAGACTTATTCAAAATGCTTGGTGCTGCTGGACTGAAGGAGCGCATCTTCTTCACGCTGGCCATGATCTTTCTTTATCGTGCCGGCGTTCACGTTCCGCTTCCAGGCGTCGATTCACACGCTTTCCTCAAGCACCCCGAGTACGCTCAAAGCTTGCTCGGCATGGTCGATCTTTTCACCGGTGGTGCACTGAATAAACTTTCGATCTTCTCACTGGGTATCGGACCATACATCACAGCGTCGATTATTTTGCAGCTCATGACAGCGGTAATACCGCAGCTCGAGGACCTGCAGAAGAATCAAGGCGAACAGGGACGAAAAAAACTGCAGCAGTATACGCGCTGTTTTACCGTCGTTATCGCGATACTACAATCGGTGATGTTGTCTAACGTACTGATGAAGATTCAAGCGCCGCCGGTTGTCATAACCCCAGGCCCGCTCTTCGTTATAACGTCTGCAATCATTATGACCGCGTCTGCAATTTTCATTATGTGGATAGGCGAAGTGATAACGGAACGTGGTGTCGGCAATGGTGCCTCACTACTTATCTTCCTTGGTATCGTCGCGCGCTTGCCCTCTATGGTGCACAACACTTACGACTCGGTACAAACCGGACAGACTCCGGTTTGGGGCGTCGCCGCTTTAGTCTTGACCCTGCTTGTTCTTGCCGCTTTAATCGTCTGTTTGCAACAGGGCGTTCGCAAAATCATGGTACTGGGTGCCAGGCGTAATGTCGGCAGGCAAGTCTTCCAGGTGGCGGCACCAGACGACTATCTCTATCTGCCGATCAACCCTTCCGGCGTTATGGCGATCATCTTTGCGTCCTCGCTTTTGATGTTCCCGACTACAGTTATGCAGTTCGCCAGCCAGGGCAAAGGCAAAGATCCAGGTCAGGCTGTCTATGAATTGTTGACCAGCATTCCCGTTCTTGGTGAAGGCATCAGGTCCATGTCGCAAGTGCCGACCGTGCAAAGTGTCTGGACGTTTATCTCCACTGAAGTAGGCAATATGTTTGTCTATTACCGCTGGGAGCACTCACTGGTTTACTTCGCGCTCATTCTATTCTTTGCGTATTTCTATGCCTCGATCATCCTGCAACCGCGAGACATGGCGGAGAATTTACGCAGACAGGGTCGCGCCATTCAAGGCGTTCGTCCCGGCCGTCCCACTGCTGAGTTTCTTGAAGACACGCTGAGCAGGCTGGTTTTCATCGGTGCCAGTTGCATCGGCATCATCGCCATCTTGCCGATTCACGCAGAACAATTTACGCAAGTAACTACGCTGCAAGGCTTGGGCAGTACATCACTAATCATCCTTGTCGGTGTGGCAATCGACACACAGAAACAAATTAAGACACACGCGCTATCGGCCCGTTATCAAGCACGAGGCATTTTCCGCAAGCCCAACGAGGGCAAGGCCTGAGTTTCCAACGTCAGTCAACGGCAGTTGTTGCCTTGTTAGGCGTTCTAATAACCTGAGTGAATTAACCAATTGGATCTAATCCAAGGAGTCAAAAGACAATGCAAATTCTGTTTCTAGGCGCGCCTGGAGCCGGCAAAGGCACACAGTGCAAAAAGCTAGCAGAAAAACTTTCGCTGCCTCATCTTTCCTCGGGCGACATGTTGCGCGAAGCAGTCAAGCAGGGAACGAAAGCGGGAATCGAAGCGAAATCCTTTATGGATAAGGGTCTTCTGGTTACCGATGATGTTCTGATCAAAATGTTCAAAGAGTTTTTGTCCAAAAAAGAAATGGACAAGGGCTTCATTCTCGATGGCTTCCCGCGCAACTTGCCGCAAGCCGAGAGCCTTTCGACATTGCTCACCGAGCTCAGCAAAAAACTTACGGTAGTTATCAATTTGCAGACGTCCGATGATTTGCTCGTCGATAGAATCACCGGCCGCCGCGTTTGCCCTAACAAAGAGTGCAACGCCGTTTATCACATCAAATATTTTCCTTCTCAAAAGGAAGGCGTTTGCGATAAATGCCAGACCGAACTTTCTCATCGCTCCGATGACAAGCCGGAAGTCGTTAAGCAACGTTTGCAAACTTACGCTGAGCAGACCGAGCCACTGATCAAATATTACGGCGACCAGGGTCTGGTCAAAACCGTCAACGGCGAAGGCGAAGCGGACGAAGTTTTCAACAACCTTGTCAAAGCGCTGCAAGTCACCGCCTAGATCGTTTGATCATCCAGTGAAATTGTTTCAGTCTTGAAATTCTTGAAGGGCACACTCAGGGTCAGACCGGGTATCATTGATATCGTCCCTGTAATTTCGTTCAGGTTATCCGATGATTGTCACCAAAACTGAAGATTTCGTGCTCATTCGCAAAGCCGGTCAGCTGGCTGGTCGCGTTCTCGAGATGCTGGAAAAAAATGCCAAGCCCGGTATCAGCACCTGGGAATTAGACGCAATGGCTGAGAAAGAAATCCGCGCCGCCGGCGCTATTCCAACATTTAAGGGGTATCGCAACTTTCCGGCTACGGTTTGTATTTCCGTAAATGAAGAAGTAGTTCACGGTATTCCGCGAAAGGACAGAATCGTCAAAGACGGGGACGTAATCAGCCTCGACATCGGTGTGACTTTTCAGCGCGATGCTTCGCCTGAAGAAGTTGAAGAGCGAAAAAAGGTGGGGCGCAATAACGGAGACAAAGGCCTGAAGCTGGATTTGATTGCAGACACTGCAGTGACGGTCCCTGTTGGCAACTGCTCCAGTGGTTTAAACAAATTGATGGACGCGACCAGAGAGGCGCTCTACGCGGGCATCCGCAAGTGCGTTCCGGGCGCTTGTCTTAACGATATCGGCGGCGCCATCGAAGATGTCGGACTGGATGGACAATACGGAATCGTGCGTGAATACGGGGGCCACGGCATCGGCTACATCCTGCACGAAGAACCGTTCATATTCAACTACAGAACTCCTGCCGGTGGAAAGACAACCTTGAAACCTGGTATGGTTATAGCGATCGAACCCATGTTCAATCTGGGCGGCGAAAAAGTGCGCACCAAGAAAGACGGGTGGACAGTTGTAACGCAAGATTACAAACCTTCTGCACATTTTGAACACTCAATTTTGATCACGGAAGGCGAGCCAGAGATACTTACTAAGCGTCCGAACGAGGATTTTGTGTGGTCAAGCAAGGCGTAATTGAATTTGAAGGGATCATCAAGGAATCCTTGCCCAATGCCATGTTTCGGGTAGAACTCGATAACGGTCACAAGGTCTTGGCCCACATTTCGGGCAAGATCCGCAAAAACTTCATCAAGATTCTTCCGGGCGATCGCGTACGAGTTGAGCTCTCATCATATGATCTGACTCGCGGACGCATCACGTACAGAATCAGAGAGTAATGTACAATTAGTCATTCCGCAGGCTGTGTCGGTTTGCATTTCACTATGAAAGCAGGCTGATGGCGGTTTTTGCGTGTTCAAAGTAAAAGGCTTAGGAAACACTTTGAGGAGAGGCGCTCCGGTGCCGTAATCAAATGAAAGTAAGAGCATCAGTTAAAAAAATGTGCGAAAAATGCAAGGTAATCCGTCGGAAACGCCGTGTTGCCGTCATTTGCGAAAATCCGAAGCACAAACAACGTCAGGGATAGATTGAAGTAAACGCTTAAAGCGTTAAGCCTTGTCTCGTTAAGTATTTTTCGAAAACAAGGCGATTGAATTGGAGGATTCATGGCCCGTATAGCCGGTGTTGACTTACCCAAGAATAAACGCGTTCACATTGCGCTGACGTACATCCACGGTCTCGGCCGTACTTCTGGCAAAAATATTTGCAAGAAGCTGGATATACCGGAAGCTAAGCGAGTTCATGAACTCACTGAAGACGAAGCGTCAAAAATTCGTGAGGAAGTCGAAAAGAGCGGACTTTACCAAATCGAAGGTGATTTGCGCCGCGTTGAAGGTCTCAACGTCAAGAGACTGATCGAAATCAACTGCTACCGTGGACAACGCCACAGAAGAGGCTTGCCTACTCGCGGACAGCGAACTAAAACGAACGCTCGTACGCGACGCGGTCGTAAACGCGCCACTATCGCGAACAAGAAAATCGCAAGCAAGTAGTGGTCAACCTCAAGTCATGCGCGTTGCGTAAGCATCCGCGCATTGCTTGACAAGATGACAGGCTGAAGTAAAGCGCAAGGATTTTCCAAAACGCTTAACGAAAAGCCCCATTTCAGTAATATTCGAGAGAAATTTCACTTATTTACTGACAATACATCTTAAGATCCAAAAGATATAGAACTGGTTCCCGTCACGATTAGACGGATTTCACACACACGAGAAGAAGAGACAACCATGGCAGCTAAAGCTCCTAAAGCCAGAGGCAAAAAGAAAGAGAAACGGTATGTATTGCAAGGTATCGTGCACATTCAGAGCACCTTCAATAACACCATTATTTCGTCTACCGATCCGCAAGGTCAGGTTATAGCCTGGGCTTCTGCCGGTACAGTCGGTTTTAAAGGCGCCAAGAAAGGCACGCCGTTCGCCGCTCAACAAGCAGCTGACACGGTCGCTCGCCGCTCTATGGACCAGGGCATGCGCCAGGTTGAAGTACTCGTCAAAGGCCCCGGCGCCGGACGCGAGACTGCAATCCGCGCTCTGCAAGCGGCTGGACTGGAAATCACTTTGATCAAAGACGTCACACCGATTCCACACAACGGATGCCGTCCACCAAAACGCAGACGCGTCTAATTTTTGATAAAGCCGGTTCATTGTTAACCCCGGCTACTTGAGTTTGATTCCGCGGCAATTGGATATCAACACATAAAACGACTAGGAGATCGAACGTTGGCTAGATATACGGACCCTGTTTGCAAACTCTGCCGCAACGAAGGCTCAAAGCTCTTCTTGAAAGGCAGCCGCTGCTATACCACTAAATGCGCCATCGAGCGCCGTCGCTATGGTCCCGGTCAACACGGACAAGCGCGCAAAAAGCATTCTGAATATGCTCTGCAGTTGAGAGAAAAACAAAAAGTACGTCGCACGTACGGACTTCTCGAAAAGCAGTTCTCGGCATATTACAAAACCGCAGCAGCTCAAAAGAAAGTTCCAACCGGTTTGAAAGTTCTTCAACTTTGCGAAGCCAGATTGGATAACCTCGTTTATAGAAGCGGCATGGTGCCTTCAAGAGCACAAGGCAGACAACTTATCGCTCACGGTCACTTCACCGTGGATGGTACCAAAGTCTATACGCCTTCTTATCGCTTGAAAGCAGGTCAAGTCGTCTCCGTGATGGAAAAGAGCAAAGCCCTGGTTAAGAGCATCATCGAAGCGAATCCAGCTCCAATTGCTCCACAATGGATTTTTGCAGACCTCGATAATTTAAAGACTTCATTCATCAATCCGCCAGCCAGAGAAGACCTCGATGGCACGATCAAAGAAGCACTAATCGTTGAATACTATTCAAGAAAATAGTGCTTGAAACCGAGGGCGGCGTGAAGCCGCCCCTGAGCGTTTCTTAGGGTAGGCAGCAACTGGGAAGAGTAAAAACGTGAATAACGACTTCAATCGACTCTATATGAATCAAACCTTGGGTGGCGTGCCATCGTCGTCTTCATCCGGAATGGGGATGAGCGGTATGGCAGGCGGCATGGGTAACTCCGGCATGGATTACGGTCTTGTACCGGAAAGCAGCCCGAGAGAGCCAATTAAAATCAAATGCCTGGAAAACAAAACCCATGCTGATGGTTCCATATATGGAAAGTTCGTGATCGAGCCACTAGATAGAGGTTATGGAACGACTCTTGGTAACGCACTGAGAAGAGTTCTGCTTTCACACATCGAAGGTTCCGCGGTCACTGCAGTACGAATTGATGGTATCACTCACGAATTCACCACCGTCCCTGGTGTCGTCGAAGACGTAATCGATATCATGCTCAACCTCAAAGGCCTGGTCGTGAAGACCTTCTCCGCCGATCCACAATATCTGCACCTCGATGTCGAGCGTCCAGGTCCTGTCACCGGCCGCGATATCTTCTGCCCAGCCGATGCCACCATAATCAACCCTGACTGGCAAATTTGCACCCTCGCCGAAGGCGGCAGAGTGCGCGCTGAAGTCACGGTAGAACGTGGTCGTGGATATGTTCCAGCCGACGCTCACAGCCATTACAAACAAGCCATCGACGTTCTTCCGATCGATGCTGTTTACATGCCTGTTCGCAAAGTCTCTTATATTGTTGAACCTACTCGTGTTGGCGAATCGACTAACTACGACAAGCTCACAATCGAACTCTGGTCCAATGGCGCAATCGATGCAACCGAAGCAATCTCGCAAGCAGCGCGCCAAGTAATCGAGCATTTGGTTCCTATCGCCGAGCTCTCGGGCAAGCCGATGGTGCCGACCACGACGCAACCTCAACAAACCGAAGGCAAACATTCATCGATCTCGATCGAAGAATTGGAACTCTCAGTTCGCGCCTACAACTGCTTGAAGCGCGCCAACATCAACTCGCTGGGCGAGCTGCTCAAGCTCACCTACGACGATTTGATGAACATCAAAAACTTCGGTAAGAAATCAGCCGACGAAGTAATCGAAAGATTGCGTCAATTCGGTTTGACCCTCGCCGATACTCCAAAAGATAAATAACCGCACCCGGACGACATCCGTGAGGATGCCACAAAAGAAGGAAACGAGTCATGCGTCACCAGAATGCACGTCACTTATTGTCAAAACCAGCAGATCAACGCAAAGCTCTTCTAAGAGCATTGGCTACAGAACTGCTTCGCCACGATGAAATCATCACGACAATGGCCAAGGCTAAAGCCCTTCGTCCATACGTCGAGCGATTAATCACCAAAGGCAAATATGCTCACATCGCCGACTACAGTGGTTTGGCTGAGAAAGCAAAAAATGGCGACGCAGAAGCCGCCAAAAAAGTTGCCAACTCGGTTCACCTCCGCCGGCAAATTCGCGCCAGCATCTACGACCGCGATGTGGTCAAAAGAGTAGTTGACGAAGTAGCTCCGCGTTACACGGATAGACCAGGCGGCTATTGCCGAATCATCAGATACAGAAATCGCACCGGTGACAATACACCTTTAGCGATCATCCAACTCGTCTAAACATCAGCGTTTAGTACGGTTGATAAAAAATTCGAGGCACCGGCCGTGATGGCTGGTGCCTTTTTGTCATGATTTTGTTTTGGATCTTTTCTCTGCGTTTTATTCGAAGGGGTGAGCCACGCCTGTGATGCTCGGTGCTCGGTGTCGCGGTGCGCGAGGTGCGCGATTGATCGGTAAGGTGATGCGGTGATCTTTGGGGCCTTCGGTTGAATCAACAAAATGTTGATACGGTGTTTGATGCACCGGATCGGTTTAACCGTTGTGCTGCAATGCTTTCGAGCACAATTTACGCTTCTTTTAGCTTATCAATGCTGCGTTGTAACAACCGAAGGGGAAATTTGGGATCACCACGGCAAGATCTTGTCGCCCAAGGATTTGCGGCATTTTTGGGGTGACAGTTAGGTTTCGCGATCACGTCATCGCTTACGGTCAATCGAACTTCGATTCTCTGCGAAGGTCACGCATCGTGAACCTCATATGAACTTGTCTGAGATAGCGGTGCGAATGCGCTCCGCCACACGTAGCCCGTAAACGAGCTGTGCACTACTCATGAGGCAACTGAGCGTAGTGAACTTGCTATTCGGGGGCGCGCTGAAGATAATGAAGCGTCCTTCTGTAGCGGGTTTGTAGCGTGCCTCGTTTGGCGTTTTTAATTGAATATCACGGCAAGAAGATCAGTGGATCGCAATTTCAATTAGGAGTGCGGACTGTTCAGGCGGAGCTGGAAGCGGCTTGCAAGACGCTGGGTCGGAAAGAAATGCGAGTGCATTTAAGCGGACGGACTGATGCGGGCGTTCATGCAAGCGGTCAAGTGGGGCATGTAGACTGGCCCGACACGGGTGAGAAGGACCTGGATCTGTGGCGAATGGCCTGGGCGTTGAACGGAATATTGAAGTCGGATATCTCGATTGTCGACATGCAGCTCGTCGACGAAACCTTTCACGCTCGATATAGAGCGACGAGCCGTGAATATGTGTATCGATTTTTGAACAGAGCTCAACGTTCAGTTTTCTTAAAAGATACTCATTACCTGGTACACTATCCTTTGGACGTCGAAGCTATGCAGGACGGGGCTTCACGGCTGTTGGGACGGCATGATTTTTCGTCGTTTCGGTCGACTGGAACCAGTCAATCGAGTCCAATTTGTACGGTCACACGATCAGAATTATTGCAATTGGGCGATGGACGCCTAGAATTCTGGATTGCTGCTGATCACTTCGTGTACAATATGGTGCGCATAATTGCTGGAACCCTGACTGAGATTGGGCTCGGCAAGAGGACCCCGGACAGCGTCGAGAACGCGCTTGAAAAGAGCGATCGTGATTTGGCCGGACCCACAGCGCCACCGTGGGGACTGACTTTATACTCAGTCAGCTACCCACAGAACTACAATTTATTTGAACGTGACCCTTCGCAAAGAAGGCTTAAGGAGTTCTCCCGTGAAGACCTATAGCGCTAAAGAATCAGAGATTCAAAAAGACTGGCATGTGATCGATGCCGAAGGCCAAGTCCTCGGACGACTAGCCGTAGAAGTTGCCAACATTCTGCGCGGCAAGAATAAACCTGAATTTACCCCTCACGTTGATGCTGGCGATTTTGTCGTCATCGTTAATGCTGAAAAGGTCAAAGTCACAGGCAGAAAAGAACTTCAGAAAGTCTATTACAGACACTCCGGTCACCCACAAGGTTTCAGACAAGAAACCCTGGGCTCGTTGCGTCTTCGCAGACCAACCGAAATTATCGAGCGCGCTGTCAAAGGCATGCTCCCGCACACCACGCTCGGTCGCGAGCAATTCACCAAGCTCAAAGTTTATGTCGGTGCCGAGCATCCTCATGAAGCTCAACAGCCGAAGCCACTTACACTCGGCCGCAAGTAGAAAACTAAGCAACCGTAACTCGGAGAAGGAAGTTAAATAGAATGACCAGCGTTATTCAATACTATGGAACCGGACGCAGAAAATGCGCTACAGCACGGGTTCGCTTGGTTCCAGGAACCGGCATCGTCAAAATCAATGAGCGCACCATGGAAGACTACATCGGTGGTCGCCACGGTCTCGAGCGCATGATCATGCAGCCTTTCAAGGCAGCCGATGCGATTGGACGTTTCGATGTACTGGTCACCGTCTGTGGTGGCGGCATCGTCGGTCAACTCGGTGCCATCAGACATGGTATCGCCCGCGCCCTCGGTGAAGCTGCTCCGCAAAACCGCCCGACTCTGAGAACGGATGGCTTCCTCACCCGCGATTCGCGTGTGAAAGAGCGTAAAAAATATGGTCGCAAGAAAGCACGTAAGCGTTTCCAATTCTCGAAACGTTAATTGCTGGACGCCGGCTTTTCCGGCGGTTGCATAACAAGAGAGCTGAGTTCTGCTCAGTGCCTCAAGCCAAAACTATTGAAGAGGACATGCAAATGTCCTCTTCGTGCTTTTTGGTAATGAGAGAGCTGGAGTGCTGCTCGAGGCCTCGTCTAGTTCAATCTATTGTCCGGTGAGTTCTTTTATACGGTCCTGGAATTCACCGCGGCCTTCGTTGTAGAGCAACTTTCCGCTGCCGTCGAGGTAAACCAGGCGTGGATAGGAATGGATGCCATACCGCTGCGCGAGGCTGGCGCCATCGTGTTCGGCGTCCATTTGTTGGAAATCCATTTTGTTCTGGTATTTGCGTCTCGCTTCTTCGAATTGTGGTGCGAACTCATGGCAGTAGTGGCACCAACTGGTTTCGAAGAAAATCACTTTGCAGCGACCAAGGTTTTTCTTTTGAGGCGCTTGGGCTGTCGCGTTTTGAGAACTGCTTGAACTTTGCGAAGCGAACGATTGCGATCCGCCGGATTGTGAACCGCTGAACTGAGTGGCGACGACTGGCTTGGGACGAGCCGCTCGAGCGACGGGGTTCTTCATCAATGCCATTTGTTGACGGGCGTAAGTTATGCAGGTTCGATCGAAACCATGTTCCGAGATCCACATGAATTGCTGCTGAGCGAGGCTGTTTTGTCCCAGGGCTTTGTAGCTCAGACCCAAGTAATACCGAGCCTTTTCGTTCTGCTGCTCGGCATGAACGATGACCTCGAATCGCTGCACTGCCGTTTTGTAATCACGACTGTTGTAGGCTTTGGTGGCAGCCGCAAACCGAATATCCGGGCCGGCCGCACAAGTGGGAAGAATGGCTGTCGATGCTTGAATTATGAGGACAGCCGCAATCATGATCGAGCGCAACATCGGCGAAAGTTCCTTCTCTAAGAATTTGCTTTTGTGGAATCGGTTTCGTCAGCGCGAGTGATCACACCCTTGGCGCGGTAGGGATTTTGAAATTTAACGAGTGCGTAGATTGCAGTGGCTGCCATAAGACCCGTGACAGCGATAAAGATCCAGCCGGCCGGTTCTTGGTTGTACAGAAGAAAAGCCCCAGCGGAAAAAATAACGCAGGAGAGGAAGAGCGAAAGCGGGATAAATAGCGCCTTCACCGATTGCATCAGTTCTGCCCTTTCAACTTGTTCTCGTTCCGATAGCGCGTTTTTCATGACAATGCCGCCTGATGTATATCTTTCGGAAGCACATATTAGCACCGCCTTCGTCTGATTTGCGGCTGATCTCTTAATCTGCCTGCCTTTTCTTGACTTAATGATAAACTTGCATCATCGTAAAGGCACTACTGGACTGGAAAGAAGCAGATATCGCTTGGACATACGGGACCTCGGTGGTTCTAAATTAGAACAGACTTTCGTTGCCGCAGAGCAGCCACATGTCTGCACCGGCTGCGCGTCCGCAGTGAATATCGGCGACCGCTTCTGCCAGGAATGCGGCACCAGAATCGGTACCAACCGCTCGAAGAGAACGACCGTCAAGGACAAAACTGAGCCCGTCGAATTCGAGCCTGGTTCTGCTTCCATCATTTGCATCAATTGCGGTACCACTAACAAAGCACTATCCACGGTGTGCGGAGATTGCAAGATTCCGCTGATTCCGGCGGCGCGCCGGCGACGTGAAGATACGCTCACGGGCGAACAGGCTGGGCTTCGCGGCTCACTGACCACTCGAAACCGCAAGCCGAATTTCAAAGCAACGCAGAATGCTATAAGTTCCAATCCAACGAAGAACGCTGTGTCGACGGTTTCCAATCAATCGCCAGCGACGGCCGTTTCAAATCCTTCGGCCACGACACCCGTTTCAAACCCGTCGTCTGCGGCGGCTCTGAATTCAGCCGCCACGACAGCGTTTGCAAAGGGAGCACCGCTACCGATATCCGATGCATATGCGGCTCACCGTGAGAAAACGGCAATTGAAAAAAATGATGCAACGGCAATCGAAAAGGGCCAGGCGAATGCGCCCGTTCCGAAGAAGACTAAGGTCAAACAACGGCTGCCTGGATTTATTTCTCCGGTCTTCAAGCGACAGAACCTTAGTGATGACACGAGCGAATCGGGCGCAGCGTTAGATTACCTTTTTGCTGAATCCAATCAGTCTGATCCGGCCAGTTTGAACCACTTTGACCGCTTGATTGCAGAGACGAGGAGCATGGGCAGCGCGTTTTCGCTGAGCACCGGACTCTACACCATCGAGAGTTTTTTCGAGCGCATTCCGATTCCGCTGTTATTTTTGATTCTCAGTTTCGTCCTCATCTGCGTGACCGCGCACGCTACCACTCAGTGGAATCGGTATGAGCAGCGGCTGCGGGCGATCGACAAAATCGCGATCAATGCCGAAGAAGACATGCGTTCGTTTCAACTCGATAAAGTAATCGGCACCATGCAGGAGTTGGAAAAAACCGAGAAGGGCGACTTGCCGCCGAGGGCGCGCGCCGTGCTGGATCAAAGTTTGTGGTTGCGTTCCTATTCGTTTGCGAAACAACATGAGTACGCCAAGGCAATCGCGGATCTGTCTTTTGTCTCGGCCAATTTTGTTTCGTTCGAGGACGTGGTCGAGAAATTGGCTGAGTACAAGAAATTGCTCGCCGGCCATCCTGAGTTCGCCAGTCCAAAAACCATGGCGGAAGCGACAAAACCTGATTCAAATGCTCGAAAAGAAGCGGGGCGGAAAACTGCTGCAAGTGTTTCAAAACCTGAGATTGAAATGGTTTCGAGCCAGTTGCATGACGAGTCGGCAGTTTCGAACAAGCCTTTTAAAAACAAGCTGAAACCGATGGATTCTGGTTTTGCAGTTTCGGAAAGAGGGTCTGCAGTTTCGGGAAAAGGTTCTGCAGGTTTGGCAAACGATTCTGCGGGTTTGGAAAAACGTTCTCCAGGTTCGGAAAAAGTTCAATTAGAAACGACCAAGCAGCGCGTGCCTACGAAGGATAGCCTGGAAGCACCTGTGTCGGGGACGTCGAACAAGCACGCCAAAATTGAAAAGGATAAGCGCTCGGCAAAATCGCAAGCGGCGCTCCTGGACCGGGAGATGAAGCGCTACAGCAACTTGTTGGTGGAATACTTCAGCAAGGCAGAAAGCGGTCAGGGCGATCTCGCCGAGCCGCCGTCGTACGAAGAATGGACCAGCGCGGGCAAACGCGATTTTTAACAGACCGGAAGCGAAAAGCGCTCGCCGGTTTCTTCGGCGGCAAGATGCCTGGTTCCACAAGTTGCCTGGTTCCGCACGTTGCCTGGTTCCACTTGATGCCTGGTTCGGCAAGATGCCTGATTCGACAAAAATTTCAGCGATCTGCAAGCGAAAAAATCTTCACTGCGTCCTCACTTTCAATTTGACATAATTCACTGAATAGCCAGGGTCAGCGAACATGTCAGTAGACAAAAAAATCGACAAGTATTACAAGAAAAAAGCCGCCGACCGCCGGGCGGCTGAAGAGCGCTCCGGAGAGCCTGAGGTTAAGACGCTCAAGCTCGAAGCGATCGACTGGCACAAGGGCGTCAAGATCTCGTCAATTGCGCTCCTGGCGGTTTTGAGCTCGTACCTGGTTACGCTCTGGGGCGGCTACGTTTATTGCGACAGCTTCAATCTCCAGCCGTTCAGAACCATTACAAAAGAATGGACGACATCGCTCCTCTACATGCTCTCAGAGGCATTTGTGAGCCCCCTGGCGCAGCCTCTGGTGCGCGCGACGTACGCGACAGACATTGCCTTCGGAACGATCAGCTCACCGGCGGTTTTTCACGGCGACAGCGTTTGCATCCATATCGCCAACTGCATACTCGTATTCGTTTTGGCTTTTAAACTCGCCGCTTTGCACAACCAGCGCAAGAAAAGCTTCGACATCGATCCGTACGCAGTCGGTGCCGGCGCAGCCATCCTGTTCGCCTGCCATCCTCTCGCGTCCGAAGCCGTAGCCTACATCTCGGCGCGCTCGGCACTACTTGTCACGTTCAACTACGTGCTCGCGCTACTCTGCTTCCTGCGCGCCTTTCTGAGCAAACAAATCAAAGACGGACTGATCGGTTATTCCGGCTGCTTCATCTTCATCATCCTGGCGATCTGGAGCGGACCGCAAGCACTCACCATCGGCAGTGCCATGTTGATTTTGGCATTAATGCTTAAGCCTGAGGAAGAAACCTGGGATCGCTGGCTCAAGGCTCGTCCTATGGAATTGTTCGCAATAGGTCTGGTGGCGCTGGTGGTGCCGTTTATTTTATTGCTGAAATACAAAGCGCCGATTGGAAATGGTTTTGGACTCGAGATGCTTCCACCTGTCGAGTACATTGCCTCACAATGCAAAACGCTGGCGACTTATTATTTGCGAGTTTTGGTCGTTCCCTTCGGACTGTCGTTGGACCCTCCATACAGCTTCGCCAAAGGGTTTTCAGACCCGCTGGCGATTGTAGGTGCGATCATTCCTCTGGGACTTTTAGGCTTGTCGTGGAAGTACCGAGCAAGTCTTCTGGTGTCATTTCCGATTATACTTTTTCTCCTGGCGCTGCTTCCTGATTTCTTATTACCACAGCCTGAACTGATGTCTGATCGCCGCATGTACTTGCCGCTCCTGGCGTTCTGTATCCCGCTTGGCGTGCTGATTGCCAGATGTTGTGAAAAACGTTTTTCGCTGACTGTTTCTGTTGCCGGCGTTATTGTTTTAACCTTCATTGGTTTAACAAACTTGCGCAATCTCGACTGGAAGCAAGATATGAAATTGTGGGAAAGTACCTACAATATGAACAAAGACAGCGAGCGCAGCAGAATCATGCGCGTCTGGTCGATGTCTAAAGGAAAGATGCTTGAAGCAGGCAAGTTGGCCGAGACGGAGATTAAACAGTATCCGGACTCCGCGGTATTGAATATGGTGCTCGGGAAATATAAGAACGTTCAAAAGGAATTCTCAAAATCAAACGAATACTTCCGAAAAGCGCTCAGTCTAGCCGAAAAACAAAATCTTTCAAGTGAGTTGATCTGGGACATTCAATACGGAATAGCTTATTCAGCACTTAAGATAGGCGACATCAAAACCGCCAATGAGTATGCGGACAAAGCGCTATTGTTGCAGCCCAACAACGCGACTTTGCACATGATCAAAGGCGAGTATTATCTTTCCGAAGACCAGCCACCGGCCGCGGTTAAGGAACTTAATGAGGCTCACACGCTGGACCGATACAATCCCGAAATTCTGGAACCGCTAACTTACGCGCTGATCGGATGCGGCACGCCGAAGATGCAGGACATGGGATACCAGGCCGCGTTACTGACGGCGAAGATTGGAAACCATCCGAGATTCGACCTGCTGAAATCTTACGCAGCGCTTGAGACCGGGCATCTCCACGAAGCAATGATGTATCTGGACACTTATAGAAAAGGGAATCCAGAGACACCAGAGATGTATTACGTTCTCTACGGAGTGTTGAAACAGATGGGAGCGCAGGAGGCTGACAAAGCCCTTCAAATAGCTCTCCAAGCCGATCCTACGCTACCGAAAAGAATGCGTTTGTATTTAAACCGACCTGTGATTTTGCCTAAAGACGCTCCAAAAGAAATGGTGGAGAAGTTCAGAAAAATCGAAGAGGCAAAAAAACTCGAAGCACAGAAAGCCGCTCAAAATCGGCAAGCTGGGTTGACTTCACCGGGTGGAATAACAACCGGTGTGAAGAATGGGGCGACACCGAAGCCCGCGAAACCTATGCTTGGAACGCTGTCGGAAGGACCAATAGAATCACAAACGAAGCCTGCAACAATACCTTCGACGGCGCGACCATCACCTCCAACATCTCCGACGGCTGCACCACCAGCGGTTAGATGATATCTCGATGCGTAAATGTTTTCGCGGACTCGCCTACGTAATCTGCTACCACGTGACCTTTGCCGATCAACTTATATTTATAGGTGACCAAACCGTTCAATCCAACAGGACCACGAGGATGCAACTTATTAGTGCTGATGCCGACTTCGGCACCGAAGCCGTAACGGAATCCGTCGGCAAACCGATTAGATGCGTTCCAGAAAACACCGGCGGAATTTACACCTTTAAAAAACTTTTCGAATACATCCGCGTCAGCAGTCACTATCGTGTCGGTGTGATTGGAGCCGTACTGGTTGATGTGATCGATCGCTTCATCAAGCGAATCAACAACCTTCACGGAAACTATGAGATCGCTATACTCGGTAGTCCAGTCTTCATTGTTTGCCCGGATCAAAATTGACTTCGAACTGGTTTCCGAAGATCCGGAATTTGCAGCGACCAAATTTGAATCATCTGTTGAACCAGATTCGGAATCGCCTTCGGACGATTCTCTCAACTCAAGCTGTCCATGCAGTTCTTCCGGCATTTCTGGAGCTGTTGAAATCAAATCGAAGGCGCGATTGTCAGCGCGAATTTGAACGTTTTGTTCAAACAGTTGCTTGGCGATCAACGGCAGCATTTCACCAGCGGCGGTGGCATGGACTAAAATCGTTTCCACCGAATTACAAGCAGCAGGGTACTGAACCTTGGCGTCAACTGCCAGTGCGACAGCCATTTCCAGGTTGGCGTCTTCGTGGATATAGAGATGGCAGACGCCCTCTGAGTGACCGAGCACCGGGATGCGTGTGTGGTCTTGAATGTAGCGAACCAGTTCTGCTGAGCCACGCGGAATAATCAAATCAACCAGACCATCGGCTTTCAAAATTGCGTCAATCTGTTCTCTATTTTCCAAAAGAATCAGAGTCTGCGATGGCAAGCCTTTTCCAGTCAGAGCTTCTTGCAGGCATTCGAACAGCACCGTCAACGTATAACGGGCTTCCTTGCCGCCTTTGAGAACTGCAACGTTGGCGGACCTCAGAGCAAGTGATGCAATCTGCGGCAAAACGTCCGGTCTTGATTCGAAAATCACAGCGATCACTCCGATCGGCGCAGACACCTGATAAAGAATCAAACCATCATCAAGTTCTCTGGCAAGAGTGATTGATCCAACCGGATCGGGCAGCGAAGCGACTTGCCTTATGCCTGTGACCATGCCGCTGAGTTTGTGCTCGTCGAGTTTTAGGCGGTCGAGCATGGTGCGCGAGATTTCACCATCCTCGAGCATTTTTTCGGCGCGTTTCAAATCGTGCTTATTAGCAGAAAGGATTTCAGTGGACCGGCGCTCGATGTTGGTCGCCATCTTCTCAATCACAGCCTGACGATCCGCCGCACTCATACTCGTCAAAACAGTGGACGCTTTTTTGGCGGCCAACAGAATTTCACTTAATGGGGGTTCAGCAGTGGTGGTCATACGTTCCTACTCTTTAGCTAAAATTGCCAGGTTGTCGCGCGTAACGATGGCATCATAATTACGGTTCGCAACGACGAGATCGATTTCATCCGATTTCTTTCCTGAAAGAAGTCGAGTCTCATCACTATTGTAATTTACTATACCCCGCGCAAACTCACGACCTGAAGGATCGACGATGCTGACGACATCGCCGCGTTTGAAAACACCATTCACATCGGTGACGCCGGCGCCAAGCAAACTTGCTTTGCGTTTCAACAGAGCATCCATGGCGCCATCATTGACTCCAATGGAAGCGTTAACGGTGGTCGCGTAAGCAATCCATCTGAGCTTGCCGCCCATCGTTCTATTCGGCAAAAATAGCGTTCCTAATTCTTCACCGCCAAAAACGCGACTGATCGCATTTTGCTGTTTGCCTCCGGCAATAATGCAGGCGCATCCGGCTTGCGTGGCAACCCTGGCGGCTTCCAGTTTCGTTTTGATCCCGCCTCTGCCTGCAGTTGCAGCAGCAGTCTTGGCATTCGAAGACGGAAAGCTCCTTTTCTTCGCCTCATTTTTATCAGCGGTAGAGACTGCCGAATCATCGTTTCCATCGACTTCGCCATCTTTCGCTTGCGACTCATCGGCAATTAGATCCGACATGTCCCTGACCAGCGGTACAAGAACAGCGTCGGCGTTTGTTTTCGGATCGGCGGTGTACAAACCTTCGACGTCGGTCAGAATCATCAAAATGTCGGCGTCCATTTTGCTGGCTACCAGCGCCGACAATTTGTCGTTGTCGCCGAAGTTAACCTTGCGCTGTTGGTTTGCTGCAATCGCCTCGAGCTCTACGGTCGAGACGGTATCGTTTTCATTGATAATCGGCAAAACTTTCAAGCTGATCAATTCAGCAATCGTGCTGCGCAGATTCAAATATCTTTTTCGATTATTGAAATCATCTTCAGTGAGCAAAACTTGAGCAGTCGTAATTCCCAATTTCTCAAATGCATCGGCATACATCGACATGAGCAGACCCTGTCCAACCGCTGCGCATGCCTGTTTCAACGGCAACTCTTTTGGACGCTTTTCCAGGTTCAATCTCTTTACGCCAAGACCGATCGCTCCGGAAGTGACTAGCAAAACTTCTTTGCCGTCCTTGATCAGATCCGCAATACCTTCCACGAAAGAATAGAAACGACTGAGAGCGACTCCACCTTCATCCCGCATGAGAACCGCGGTTCCGAGTTTCACAACCACTCGTTTTGAATCTTTTAAAACCTTTTGTCGTTCGGTGCTTTCGCTTGTCATGGAGATTTACTTTTCCTTCTTAAGCGCCGTCCGCAATTCTTCGACGTCAACAATTGGTTGCTTGCAGGTGTAATTTTCACAGATGTAGACGGTTGGTTTCCCATCCACAGCCACACGGTCTCTGGTCAGCGGGCTGTTGAAGTTGGCAACCGATTTGCTGTCAGCGACAATTACAACTTTGTCCGGGTCGTAACTTTCATTCAACGCGAACAAGAGCTCCGTATGTTTTTGATCGCCTGGTTCGTGAACAACGACGATTTCCTTGATCTGATGCAAGCTGAAGTCGAGCGCACAGAGGCTGTTTGCAAACTCGCTTGGCGCCTTCATCAGATAGTCGCCATAGAGTCTCAAAATAGTTTTAGCCGACTTGCCGTATGAATCTTTGCCGGTCAATTTCTCAATACGCAACAAGTTCATTAACGCAACAGACGCACCGGAAGGTACAGAACCATCGAAATGATTTTTTGGTCTGACAATCAGCTCTTCATGCGAATCGCTGGTGTAATAAAGTCCGCCGTTTTCCTTGTCCCAGAAGTGGGCGAGCATATGATCGGTCAACGAAACTGCGGTGTTAAACCAGCGCGGATCGGCATCGACGCCGGCAAGATCGAGAAGCGCTTGAGCGAAGTAAGAATAATCGTCGAGGTAGCCATCCAGCTTGGCCTTGCCTTGACCCCAGGTGCGAAGCAGCTTTCCATTCACCATCAGGTTTTCGAAAATAAAATTAGCGGCAGTTCTGGCTTCGTCGAGATATTCTTTTTTGTGCGTGACGCGATAGCCGTCGACGTACGCCGAGATCATCAAGCTGTTCCAGCTCGTCAGAACCTTTTCATCACGACCCGGACGAATGCGCTCAGCACGCTTGGCCAGTAGTTTCGCTTTCAAAGGTTCAAGCCGCTGGACCAACTCTTCGTAGGAAATGTTGTTTTCTTTGGCCACTTCTTCCGGCGTCTTTTTGAAGTTGAGAGCGCTGGTGCCATGTTCGAAATTGCCGGCGTCAGTCACATTGTAGATATTCAAAAGCCAGTCAGCGTCTTTATCGCCGACGACTTCTCTAATTTGGTCCGGAGTCCAGACGTAGAATTTTCCTTCTTCGCCTTCGCTATCGGCATCGAGACTGGAATAGAATGCACCATCCTCGGTGCGCAATTCATTAGCGGCAAATTGCAGAATGCCCTCAGCCACATCTTTGAAGTACTCGCGTCCTGTGAGTAGAAAAGCGTCGAAGTAAGTGGAACACAGCAGCGCATTGTCGTAGAGCATCTTTTCAAAGTGAGGAATCAACCACTGCCGATCGACGGAGTAGCGAGCAAAGCCGCCTGCCAGTTGGTCGTGAATTCCGCCCATGCCCATGCGTTCCAGCGTGGTGACAACCATCTGTTTGCATTCCAAACGATCGCTGGCTTTCGTTTCCGTGCTTCTAATTGCGTAGCGCATCGCCAGCATCAGACTGAACGTATGAGGGAATTTCGGCGCCCCACCAAACCCGCCCCATTTCGAATCGAAGCGTGACATCAGTCGACCGATGGCACCGGCGATGGTGTCCATTCGCAAAATCGTATCGGCATCTTCGCTGTCGGATGTATCAGATCCAATTCCGATTTCCAGTTTTTTCAAATGGTCGGTTATGTCGGCAGCGCTTTCAAAAACCTCATCGCGACGGTCTTTCCAGGCGGTATGGATGCCCAGAAGCACGCGCTGAAAAGACGGCATGCCGTGCTTATCGACGGGTGGGAAATATGTACCGGCAAAAAACGGTTTCAACTCAGGCGTTAGAAAAACAGTCATCGGCCAGCCGCCGTGCCCGGTCATTAGCTGAACCGCTTTCATATAGATCTCGTCGATATCAGTGCGTTCTTCGCGATCGACCTTGATATTGATGAAGTGCGAGTTCATCATTGCAGCAGTGTCTTCGTTCTCGAATGACTCATGCTCCATGACGTGACACCAGTGGCAAGCAGCGTAGCCGACCGACAACAAAATCGGACGCTCTTCTTTCTTGGCCCGGTCGAGAGCCTCTTTGCCCCACGGATACCAATCAACCGGATTGTGAGCGTGTTGAAGAAGGTAGGTGCTGGTTTCGTTAATCAGCCTGTTGGGCGTACCGCGCCGAGTTTCAGTGGAACCGATTGCTGCCATATTAAGTCTCCTCGTATGCTGTTATCGCTTCCAGCAATCCATCGTAGAGATGCACGTTCGCTTCCAGCGTCTTGTTGAAGCCATATTCAACAGAAGCGGTCGCGTCGTAATTTTCAATAAAGTGTTGGGCTAACGCCAACGCTTCGTCGCCATGATCGCATTCGACATTTACGTGGTCGAACCATGGATGGTAGTCCAGTTCGAAGTTTTTGAATGCCACTTGCATGGCCTTGAATTCCTCGAGCGCCATCAATTCCGTCGCGGTGATGGCACCGGCAGTAATGGCAGGGCCATACATGCCGTCAGGAATTTCTAGATGATCGGCATGCGGGTGATAGTAATCGACAACATCGCGAATGTAAGTCTTGACGCCCTTTCTCACAGGCATATCATCCGTGTTGCAATTGAGATTGCCGAGTCTTTTCACTCGTTCAATCACATCGCGCAACTGCCCCTGGTGGCACAAAGAATAATCGCCATTGCCATATTCGTTGCGCACATTCTCAAGCACATAGCCGACCGCCGCTTCCGGCATATAGGCTGCCGCTTTGAGCAAAAGCCGTCGCAACAAACCAGCATGCGCGTCATAATTGACCAGCAAAGCCACCGCCTGGGTAGCCGAGATGGGTTGTTTATCCGCTTTGTTTAAACGATGAAAAAGGTCGTGACTCGCGCATGCGTGCGAGAATGCCAGATTTTGAAGATACCCAGCGCCTTTATCAGTTACGTTGTTTAGCAGCATCCTTGGCTTTTACCGACCGGCTCCGGCTGTTGAGCTTTAGCCGATTTGCCGTCTTGTTTTTCTTTGGCGGCCTCGGCCGAAGTGTCCATTTCTTCCTTCTGAGGTTGATGCGCGCTTTCTTCAAGCTCGTTCTCTTCGGTTTCAAGCAACCACTGCGCTTCAAGAGCCGCTCGGCATCCCGATCCTGCAGCCGTGACCGCTTGTCGATATGTGTGGTCGATGCAATCGCCTGAAGCGAACACACCTTTGATCTTGGTCAGCACACTGCCTTCATAGTTGGTGACGATGTAGCCGGACTCATTCAGTTCGAGTTTGTCTTTGAACAAATCGGTGCTTGGTTGGTGTCCGATTGCGATGAACACTCCATCGGCCGCATGTTGGCTAACTTCGCCGGTCTTGATGTTCTTGACGCGAATCCAGGTTACTTCGCCTGCTGCCACGTCTCCAATGTCTTCGACTGTGCAGTTGAGCAAGTAGTGAATTTTTTCGTTGCGTCTCATGCGATCGACCATGATCGCTGATGCACGGAAGGTTTCGCGTCTGTGAACCAGGGTGACTTTAGTGGCAAAACGGGTCAGGAACATCGCTTCTTCGATAGCCGTGTCGCCGCCGCCAACCACAAATACTTCCTTGTCCCTGAAGAAGAAACCGTCGCAAGTGGCACAAGCAGAGACGCCGTGACCCATGAGCTTGCTTTCCGATTCCAATCCGAGCAATTTAGCCGACGCGCCAGTCGCGATAATCAGCGTCTGCGCCCGAACTTCTTGTTCGCTCGTCTTGACGACAAACGGTCTTTGCGTCAAATCGACGTATTCAGCGTTGTCGTAAATAAACTCTGTGCCGAATCGCTCGGCTTGTTTGTGCATCCTTGTCATCAAATCCGGACCCAGGATTCCATCAGGAAAGCCGGGATAGTTTTCGACGTCAGTCGTGATGGTCAGTTGACCACCGGACTGCAAGCCTTCGATAACAAGGGGCGCGAGATTGGCTCGAGCCGCGTAGATAGCCGCTGTCAGACCAGCTGCACCGGATCCAAGGATTAGGACTTTCGTTTGTTTGGGCATGAACGCTAACCCCGGCTGCGTAATGGTCGTTGCGACGGATGACAAGTGAGATGCACTTTCTTAGACTTCCATTTTAACGGAGAGACTGTGTTAGTGCGGGACATTCAAGATAACTTATCAATTTAGATCAGGAGCGCCCGATCGCCGGCTTAATCGTTGGAAACAGTCTCGGCCGGACGCAATCCGAACGGCAGAGTCAATTTGATCTGATCCAGGCTTGAAATCAGTTCTTGCTGCTTGCCAACTATATTATCCATGGTTCTGCCCACCATTGGCTCATCTGCAGCCTCTAGAAGGATTCGAACACGTTCCAGATCATTAATCTGTCCGAGTAATCCCTGAGCTTCGACCAGAGGGGCGGATGAATACCCGAAAAACTCAACCAGAATGTAGCGCCACGCCTTGATACTGAGCCTGAGCGCGTGCAATTCCTCGAGCGTGCCGGCTTGCAGAGCCAGATCTCGGGTTCTGACCTCGGTTTCAATCAAATAAGCTTCGACGGCTTCGCGCGGTCGCAGGTTGTAACGCCCATCATGAGCATACCTCCGGCGCAATTTCGCGCTTCTGGCTTTCAAATACTTGCTCAGCTTTCTTATGATCTGCGGCAGATTCAGCCGTTCCACACCAGCGGAAGTTTCTTCCTCCACCCGGTTGCGCTCGTGCTGCCACTTTGCCAGCACCTGCTCAGGCACACCGTACTCTTTACCGGTGTTGAGATTGACGTCCCAGTCCCGCACGGCGCCCAAAAGTTTGTAAGCCTTCTTAAGATCGGCTCCAATCTTCTTTTTAAACGATTTAGATTCAAAACCTTCACGCGAAAGAATGTTCCAAACCGAGTACCAGCGCCGGAAAGCAATGCGCATGTCGTGGACAGCCTTGCCAGCTTTGCCTTTGCCCTTGCCTTTGCCTTTGCCTTTACCCTTGGGTTTGTTCAGCTTTTTAGAATTCTTCCACAGCCTGTTGACCGCATCGCTAGCCACATCAATCTGAAAATCAAGAAAGTTTTCGTCTTGAATCCCACGTCGCGCGTCGCTTTGCGACCGCGCCCTTGATTTTCCCGATTTACGTTCTTCAGCCATCTGATGCACAAGTATATATAGTTAGCCGAACAAGTCTGAAATTATTTCGCGCGATCGCTTCATAACCAGTTCGCCTCCGCCCCGAGCATAGACCGCGCGAGCCCGTTCTATCACGGACGGCATGGTCACCTTTACATGCTGCGGCAGCTGATAAGGTTGTCGACAATAGTCAACAAGCGCTTTACAAGTCCTGTCCCAGGTGAATTCATTAGATAGTTTGGTCGACTGCTCAGAACACCCCTGCCGAAACGCCTTATCAAAAGCCATCCGCACAATCGCGTCGCTCCAGGCATTCTCATCTTTATACGGTAGAGCCACGCCGGCTCCAGCGCGGTCAATCATGTCGGAAAGCGGATCGCCACCGGTACTCAGCACAGGCAGCCCGCACCAGAGATAGTCGAGTATGCGAGTACGAAACGAATAACGCGTCTCCGGCAAATCGAAATGCGCAGAAACAGCCACGTCGGCATCAAGCAGATAATTGACGCGCTTCTCATACGGAATCCAGCCTTCCTTAAAGAAGACGCTCGCGCCTGTCAGACCGAGCTTATCGGAAAGCTCGATTGCATCCTTAGTCATCTTCATCATCGGCACTTTAGGATTGGGCGACTTCAAGCCCATAAAGACCAGACGCAGGTTGGGCACTCGTTCTCGCGCTCTGGCGACTGCTCCGATTACCGTCAGCGGGTCGAACCAATCCCAGATGCCACCACCCCAGAGCAAAACCAGATCATCATCGCCAATCACGGCGAATTCCTCGCGCAGCCCCGGTCCGTTGCGTTGCGGCGCCGAGGGCTCTCGACCAAACGGCACCACATCAATTAATTTACGAAGCGACGGATCGAACTCGTAAAGCGCCGGCATCAGCCGTCCCATTGAGCAGAAGCGCCCCAACCAATAATCTCGCTGCGTTTCTGAAGCGCATATTGCAAAATCACACTTGAGCATATGCTTTTCCAAAACCTGGTGCATCAAGCGATAACTGGCTTCCCCTGCCACTTTTTCATGTTTATATTGAACAAGAACAGAAAAGAGATAAGGATCGTAAAGATCGACAACCAGAAATTTTCCCAGTTCGGAAAGCTTGGGAAACGGTCTCAGCACGTTCGATTGAATGATTAAAACGTCGTTAGCGAGCGCCTCTTCATACATCACGTGTCGATTGGCACCAGTCACGATCTTGACGCCTTCGATCGGCGGTAATTCGTCTTCAGCGGCTTGCGGAACAGGCGATACAACCGTAACGAAAAACTCTTTTGCCAGTTGCTTCGCCATCTCCACCGCTCGAATGGCAGGCCCGGCCATGGATCGCGAAATCGGCTCCAGAGTGACGAGCATGACTTTGCGATGTTTTTTTTGCTGTGAAGAGAAACTCATAATCGTACCGGCGCTTGTTTTATCACTGTAAAGCGGAAGCGAGGAACCATTATATCTCCCTCAGGAAGCAGTTCATCTGAGAAGAATCTTTTACCGTACAATAGACAGCGAATCGCACGTGCCAAATCGGATTTTGCAATCAAGATTTCCCAGCGCGCTCACAACCGCACCACAAGCGATCTCAACTGAGCAAAAAGTGACTTCAGAAAAACTGATCAGCATCGTAATTCCAAACTGGAACGGCAAGCATTATCTTGCCGATTGTCTTGATTCCATTCGGAAACAAACACACAAGTCGATTGAAACAATAATCGTCGACAATGGCTCACACGATGGCTCGGTAGAGTTTTTAAAAACCAATTATCCGGAAGTAAAACTGATTACATTCGAAGTCAACACCGGCTTCAGCCCCGCGGTCAACGCCGGCATCAGGGCTGCCACCGGAAGTTACATCGCGCTTTTAAACAATGACACAATAATCGAACCTTTATGGGTCGAAGAGCTGGTCAAAGGTCTGGACGAACATCCCGAAGTTGGCTCTGTGGGCTGTAAGATGCTGGCCTATGACGATCAAACAATTTTAGACGGCGTGGGCGACGGATACCGCAGAGGTGGTCTGCCCGGTCGAATCGGACACAAAGAAAAAGACGAAGGGCGATTCGACACACAGCGCTACATCCTCGGTGCATGCGGTGGTGCCGCGATGTACCGCAGAGAATTATTCGACGATATCGGTTTATTCGACGACGATTACTTCGCCTACCTGGAAGATGTCGATCTGGGATTACGCGCCCAGAGTGCCGGCTACAAGTGCCTCTACATTCCAACCGCGATTGTTTATCACCTCGGCTGCGGCACCACAGGCAGTGGCTACTCCGCAATGGTGGTAAAACTCTCAGCTCAGAATAATTTCAATACGATCGTCAAAAATATTCCGATGCCGCTGTTGTTGAAATTTCTTCCTCATATATTTTACTGGCAAGCGTTTTACCTCGCGGTTGTCACCATACGTGGTGGACAGCTGGTTCCGTGGTTGATTGGAACGGGCAAGGGAATCGGCATGCTGCCTAAGATGCTGAAGAAACGCGCAGAGATAAATAGAAAACGAAAGACCTCGTTGGAATATTTCGAATCAATCATTATTGAATCAGAACGCGATCTGACTGAAGCGAAAGCGCGCCTGTACGCTAAGGCTCGGTTGGAAAAGAAAGAAGCGGCGCTGAAAGCGAAGTTAGAACCTCGCGATTCCAAAAACAAATCCGGCGATTCAGACCCGGGTCAAAACGACACCGCGTTAAAACGCGCAGAATCAGCTCGCCATCTCAGTTCAACAGCGAAAGGGCGGACTGAATCTCAACCACAATCTCCTGAGCGAGAAGCAAACAAAGTCACAAATCGTGAGCCATAACTTAGAGGTTTCTTCGCAGTGAAGATATCAATCAACAAAGAAAGTTCAGTTCCAGTGCGGGATCAGTTAGTGGAACAAGTTTCACTTCAGATCGCATCAGGAATGCTGACGGCTAGAGAAAAACTGCCGAGTATTCGCGCTCTGGCTGCCCGCCTTGGCATTCACTACAGCACAGTGACTGCCGCGTACAACCACTTAGCCGACGTTGGTCTTCTGGAAATTCGCCAGGGCAGCGGCGTGAGAGTGGCAAGCATCAACGGCCGAGACAGCGAACCGGCTGCCAAAACAGATCTGGACGGCATGATTAACGATTTTCTCGCGCGAGCATCAGAGAGCGGTTTTGCCGCTAAAGATGTTCTCAAAGCATTCGAGAAAATCAAAGATCGCAAACCGGTAAAGCGAATTCTGGTAGTCGACCGAAACGAAGATTTTCACCCGGTCTTGCTGACTGAGCTGAAACCGCATTTTTCAGTTCCAGTTGAAGTTTGCACCGTTCAAGAAATTCTCGAAAACCCGAATTTGATGGACGAATCGCTGATTCTCACGAGTCTCTATCACTTGTTCACTTTCCAGGACAAAGTCAAAGATAGAACCAGATTGGTGCCGTGCAATATTGAACCGGCGCGAACTGAAATGGAAAAAATCGCGACAGTGCGCTCCGGCAGTCTGATTCTGTTGGTGTCAGTGAGCCAGACGTTGATGACCATGGCGACGAAACTGGTTGCCGCCCATCGCGGCGAAGAAGTAGCGGTGCGCGCAGTTCTCCTCTCTGACGAGAAAGAGTTGAACTACATGGTCAATCATGCCGACCTGATTCTATGCGACAGCCCAAGCGAAGAGACGCTCCGAAAAATCGCCGATCCGAAAAAATTGCTCGCTTTTAAACTCTATCCTCCTTCAACGATTGAGCTTATAAAAGAACGTTTGAAGAAGTGGGGTTAAAACGGCGCACGCGAAGTTCAAGTTTGAACTTCAATAAAGCTATCCAGAAACCCTTATCCAGCCGGTTGCCGGAATACGGCTGTTGTTCGGTGATCGATCCGGTTTCGGGCAAACGGTTATTGATCGATAACTACCGGGGAGTGACGCCCAATCCAGGTAGATCGCGCAATTTCAAATAACCATCCTCATAAGTGGCACCATGAAATGGATCTTTGGCAAGCAGCATGGCGCCATCGAGATCGAGGTAGTCGACCAGTGGTGCCAGATGAACGGCAGCTGTAATTCCGATCGAAGATTCGATCATGCAGCCGAACATGATTTGCATAGAATGAGCTCGGGCTGTGTGAATCACGCGGATCGCCTCTAGCAGTCCACCAGTTTTGGCCAGTTTGACAACGATACCATCCACGCAACCAGCCAGTCGGGCCACGTCGTGCGATTTGGAAACGCTTTCATCGGCGAAGATCGGCAGAGGAGAATGTTCTCGGACGAAACGAAAATCTTCTTTGTGCGCGTTTTTCGGCAGTGGTTGTTCGATGAATAAAACGTTGTGGTTGCAGAGAAACTTCGCCATTTCAATTGCTTGCTTCGGCGTCCAGGCACCATTGGCATCTACGCTCAAAGGCAGATCGGGAGCCACTTTCCGAATCGTCAAAATGATATCGCGATCGTAGGAAGTGCCTTGTTTCACTTTCAACATTTTGTAACCGGCGGCAACGGCTTCTTTCGTTTTCTTTTCCACGATCTCGAGATTGTCGATGCCAATCGTGAAGTCGGTGATCGGCGCCTTCAGTCCGGACAAACCGAGCATTGAAACCACCGGCACGCCCGCGATTTTTCCGGCAACGTCGTGCATCGCCATCTCGACTGCGGCTTTCGCCGAGTTGTTCATGGCTATCACTTTATCCATTCGGTTTGAAACTTCGGCAATCGCAAATGGATCGTCGCCCAGGATGCGCGCCTCGCGAATTGTCTCAAGAACGGCGTTGACCGTCTCTATTGTTTCGTTGTGATAATGAGCAGGCGCAGCCTCACCAAAACCGGTGATGTCACCGTACTTCAGTTTCACAAGAACATTTTCCGACGCCACCGTCGTTCCTGACGAGATACCAAACGGATGCGCCGTAGCCAGGTCGAGATTCTCAAAATCCAATTCAAGAGCTGTTTTGGTCATGGTCACGATTATTTCCTCTACTTGGCTTGCACTGCAGTCGTTTTTCTCGATTTAAAGACGACTTCCAGAGCATCCATCAAATTATCGGCGCCAAAACGAACAGGATCGGTAGCCGGAAGACCCGTTAGTTGAGCGGCTTGATCGACAACCTTGCGAGCTTCGCTTTCGCTCAGCTTGGACGTGTTGATACAAACACCGACGACTTTGGCGGGACGGACGATGCCGGCAATCTGTTCATACATCCGAATCATTTCGTTTAAATCCGGCAAAGGAAATTCGCCCTTTCCTTCAGTCGAATCGCGACCGGCCTTGTGACACATGATCATCACTTCAGGCGCAGCGCCATGCACGAGCGACATCGTCACTCCGGAGTAGCCCGGATGATAGACGGAACCTTGCCCTTCAACAAACAACATGTCGAGACCAGGGGCTGCTTCCAGCACCAGTTCTTCGATTACGCCGGCCATGAAGTCCCCGATTACTCGGTCGAGAGGCACTCCGGAGCCTGCAATCATGATGCCGGTCTGACCGGTAGCTACGAAACCAGATTTATAGCCGCGCCTGGTTGCCAGGCGGTCGAGTTCGATTGCCAGAGTCATTTTGCCAATCGAAATATCGGAGCCGACGGCAAGCACAGTCATCGCGTCGAGCGCTCTTGCCCTGCCATTTGCAATCGGCATATTGTCAGGCGGTTTTCTCAAATCAATCAATTGCTTGCCGTTGCGTTTGGCAGAGGCTAAGAACTCCTCATCCTCGACCAGGAAATCGTGGAGTCCGTTAATGACATCCATTTTGAGGTCCAGAGCCTTCAAAATATCCTGGCGCCAGGCTTCAGGCATGCGTCCGCCCACAAAAGCGCAGCCCAGGAGCATCGCTTCGCCGCCAAGTTTGGCAGCCTCCTCGATGGTTGCAACGATTGGAATATTCTCACCAGCACCGCAGACTTCTTTGGCAGTCTTGCCGGCATGCTGCCGGTCAACAACCGCAACGATAGGACTCTTTCCGAAGCGGATGACGCCTTCCGCTGTTTTGGAATGCCCTCCGCCAAATTCGTCTCTGGCGTATAAGATGAGGCGTTTACTGGTATCAACCTGCATAAATTAATCAGACTCCGGTTTAGTATTAGTTTGAAGATATGTGCAAATTTTCCTCTGAATTTCAGAAGCAGGGGACGGAATGCCTCCTGTGTCTTAGAATTATAGAGGTTACATTTACGAACCTCGTTAAATTGACAGCATGCCTGCTTGACGACCGTAAAGCGTTAAGATTTCAGCGAGTCCCAGCGGACTTTTCGAAATTTGCGTGCACAATCAATTACGTGGAATGTTTACGAACCCTTCTAATTGATTCTATGAATGACGAATAAGGGTACGAAAGAAGTCAGACCAATTCAATTTCTTGACCACTTACTACCAGTACGGCTAGACCACCAACCACTTCACTTATTAACACGACCTATTTCAGGTGACTATGGGCGACGAGTCTGACAACAAAGAAGCGACGGGCGCTGAAGATTCCAAAGATGGCGGCAAGAAAGCCGGCAAGGGCGGAGTGGACAGAAGCGCGTCGGCAAAAGCGTTTTATCGAGCGATGTACGCGGGCGCTGAGCCCGATCCAGAGGATTTCGGCATGAGTGTTCGTGGTGAAGAGAGAACGGGTCCTTGCCCAACGTGTGCACGTCTGCAAGCAGAAGTCACCGAGCTTGAGAAACGCACTCAAGAAGCGGAGAACCATTACAAGCGGCTTCTCGCCGACTTCGAGAATTACAGAAAGCGCATCGCTCGTGAGAAAGACGAGTTTGCGGCTGTCGGCATGCAGCGGGCTGTGGAAGCGATTCTGCCCGCGCTAGATGACATGGACATGGCCAAGACCAGACTGAAGCCTGACATGACCTCAGCGGCGATGATGGACAGTTTGACTATGGTTTACAACCGTTTCAATCGCTGCCTGGAGCAGATTGGCATTAAACAGCTGGAAGTAATCGGCGAAATGTTCGATCCGGTCTATCATGAACCGGTTCAACAGATCCCTACCAAAGCTGTGGCTGATGGCGCTGTCTATCAGCAATTGCGTCCGGGCTATATGTTCGGTGAGAAAGTCTTGCGTCCTACTCTGGTTAACGTAGCCACCGCAGATGGTGCACCGGATATCGACGAAGAACCGATCCTTCCTGCTAGCGCGGCTGCTGTGGCGACCGAAGAAAAGGCGGGCGATGTTTCAGTCGTTGATGACGGCGGCTGGGATCAAGAGGAAAACACCGAATCACGCACGCAAGATCTACCGGTCGTGGACGTGACTGCGGACCTCAACGCCAAGTTATTCGAAGAAAAAGAAGAAGTAGAAGAAGTCGAATCTGCCAAGGAAGAATAGTGGCTCCGAGTTGTTATCACCTAAATCTGATGTTTAGTGAAGCAACCGTGACATCAGGTGTTGAATGAGCAACAGCGACAGAATAATCGGCATCGATTTAGGCACAACGCATTCTTGCGTCGCCATTATGGAAGGCGGCAAGCCTGTAATCATCGAAAATGCTGAAGGAGGAAGAACCACTCCTTCTGTAGTCGCGTTTAAAAAAAGCAGTGAGCGACTGGTTGGACAGGTCGCTAAAAGACAATCGGTGACCAATCCTTTGAAGACTATTCAGTCGATCAAACGAGAGATGGGAACCAATTATCGTGTCACCATAGATGGTGTCAGCCATAGTCCGGAACAAGTTTCGGCGATGATTCTGCAGAAGCTGAAAGCCGATGCCGAGTCATACCTGGGCGAAAAACTTTCAAGGGCTGTTATTACGGTTCCAGCTTATTTCAACGACGCGCAACGACAAGCGACACGAGACGCCGGACAAATCGCCGGGCTAGACGTCATGCGAATTATCAACGAACCGACGGCAAGCGCGCTAGCCTACGGTCTCGATAAGCTCGACGACCACGCTACTATTTTAGTGTTCGACCTTGGTGGTGGCACTTTCGACGTCAGCATTCTCGAAATCACCGAAGGTGTTTTTGAGGTAAAAGCGACTAGCGGCAACAATCGCCTGGGCGGCGACGACTTCGACAACGCCATCATCGAGTGGATGGTTTCGGATTTTTTCAGTCAGACATCGATCGATGTATCAAACGATTTGATCGCCGTTCAGCGCTTCAAAGAAACTGCTGAAAAAACCAAAATCGAACTTTCCACTGCGGCTGTTTCTGAAATCCATTTGCCGTTTCTCACAGCAGACTACACTGGTCCGCTGCACTTCCAGAGCCAGTTGACGCGTGCCAAGTTTAACGAACTGACGGCACACCTGGTTGATGATTGTCTCGGTCCTCTGCAGCAAGCACTGGATGATTCGCAGCTGGAGCCATCCGAGATAGAAAACATTATCCTGGTCGGTGGTTCAACCAGAATTCCTGCAGTCCAGGATATGATTCGTCGTTTCTTTTCTAAAGAACCTTCCAAATCGGTCAACCCTGACGAGGCAGTGGCCATGGGCGCCGCCATTCAGGCGTCGATTCTGGCCGGCGACCTGAAAGAAGTTTTGCTTCTCGATGTGATACCACTTTCGTTGGGCATCGAGACCGCGGGCGAACTCTTCACCCGTATCATTCGGCGCAACACGACCATCCCGACCAGCCAGACACAGCTGTTTTCGACAACGGAAGACGGACAGACATCAGTCGAAGTCCATGTACTTCAAGGCGAACGCGAAAAAGCAAAAGACAACAAATCGCTGGCCAAATTGCACTTACCCGGCATTCCGCCTGCCCCTCGAGGCGTTCCTAAAATTGAAGTCACCTTCGATATTGACGCTGACGGAATCTTGCAATGCAGTGTCAAAGATCATGCATCTGGTTTAAAACAATCAATAACCATCCAGAGAACCACTGGATTGAACCCTGAAGAAGTCGAAGAGCTCACTCGCGAGGCCGAAGAATTCGCCGAGCAGGATCGGATCGAAAGAGAACGCATTAACGCTAGAGTCAAGGCCGACGCGGCTTGCGCCGATGCTGAGAGAACTATCACAAAGTACGGTGACAGAGTTGATAAGGCAATTGTGGACAAAGTCAGGCGCGCTATAGACAATGTAAAGGAGGACCTGACGAAGGATGACATCGAAGAGCTCAATCCTCACGTCGCCGGTCTGGAAGTTGCCCTAATGGACTTTGGTCGCCTGTTGCACCAGACCAAACCATCAGTGCGCAACACTACGAAGAAGCGCAGCACAATCGAAACCATCGAGTTGGGCAAAAGTCAGGACACCAAGAAGTTGTTAAACAACCATAACAACAACGACGATTCTGACGGGGACGAGCCGCTGGAAAAAGAACCAGGGGAGAACGCCATCGAGGACTAGACTCGGATAGGATTGAGGATCATTCACTTGGCTATAGGAAACATGTCTACAAAGAAGGACTACTACGAAGTCATCGGCATTGCTAAGACAGCAAGCCCCGAAGAGATAAAGAAGGCATTCCGCAAGCACGCTCGGACTCTCCACCCTGATAATAAGGACAGTGGCGACGAGAAAGCGTTCAAAGAGCTGGCGGAAGCTTACGAAGTTCTTTCCGATGAGAAACAACGCGCGGCATACGATCGCTATGGACACCAGGGTGTCAAAGGTTCCGCGCGTAACTTCGATGACATGGACATGAGTTCGTTTGCCGGATTCGGCATGGACGATATCCTTGAAGCACTGTTCGGGCAAGGTGTTCGCGGCGGCGGCGGCTTCGGTCGGCAAGCCGGTCCGGCACAGGGTTCGCACCTCAAGTACGATCTGCAAATTGATTTTTTGGAAGCAGTATTCGGATGCGAAAAGAAGATCGAAGTCAATCGATTGGATGATTGCACAACCTGCTTAGGAACCGGCGCCGCCCCCGGCAGCGCGGTCACCACCTGCGCTACATGCGGCGGTATGGGTCAAGTCAAAGAACTCGTCAACATGCTCTTTGTGCAAACGTATCAAATCATGCCTTGCCCGCAGTGCCGCGGTAACGGCAAGAAGATCGACAAGCCATGCCGCGATTGCCGCGGCGAAGGTTTGACTCGCAAGAAGAAAGACTTCAACTTGCCTGTACCGGCTGGTATCGCCGACGGTAGCAGAATGCGAGTGGCGAGTCTGGGCGACAAAGGACCACACGGCGGTCCTTTCGGTGATTTGTTCGTTGTGATTCACGTCAAACAACACAAAGACTTTATTCGTGACGGCAGCACGATTCACGTCAAACAAAACATCAGCTACTCAATGGCAGCCCTCGGTGGCGACCTGTTGGTGCCGACTGTAGAAGGATCGAAACTTCTCAAGATACCAGCCGGTATCCAGAGCGGAACTCAATTACTGATGAGAGATCTCGGAGTGCCACCACTGCAAGGTCAAGGACGACGTGGAGACCAGATTGTTCACATCGCGGTGAACACTCCGACAAAGTTGTCTCACGAAGAAAAAGAATTGTTCAAACAATTGGCGGAACTCAATGGTGAGACGCTCTCCGCAGACGCGGAACAGACCAAGAAACTGAAGCGCGATGCCGAAAAGTCCGACACGGATGATGCGAAAGGCAAATCCAACGGCAAAAAAAAAGACGCTCCGGTAGAAGACGGTAAAGAAGATTCATTGTTGGACAAAATTGTCGATGCTTTTCGACCGAAAAATAGCGACTGAAGAACAGCACACGAAGAACGAATGTGGCGATTGGATCATTCTTCGCCGCAGTAATGAAACGCAGTCGGATCGCTCGCTTCGTTCATTACTATCAATGTTATTGGCGCTCACCTTTAGTTTCACACTCGCACCACAAGCTCAGGCGACTCGTCCACCGGGCTCGCTCAAAGAGACTCTGCAAAAGGTTTTTCCGAGCGCGCGGGTTCGACTCGATGGTGTCATCGAACAAACCGACGGCGGACTTTTTGTTCCACTCATACCGAAAGTTCTCAACCTGAAAGCCGTGCCGGGATTGACTTCTAAGTTTCCGCCCAAAGCGCCGGTTCTCTTTTCATTTTCGAACGGATGGCATTATCTAAAACTATCCGACCAAGCCGGCAAGAAAATATTGGCTCTGCCAGCTGGTCTCAAGGAAGAAGATAAAAAGAAATTGACCGCCTGCACTCTGCCTCCGGATTTGATAGTGCCAACAGGAATGTTCATTTCTCCTGAGCTGAAGCCAACTATGGGAGAACTAACCATCGCAGTCCTGGGCGGGACAGCTGGATCACAAAGCGCAGTCACGAAGCCTCCAGAAAAAACGCCGGAGACAAAACCGGCTGAGGCTGGCGCTGTTGGTATCATTGCTATCACTTCACCGCAGACTGGAAAAATTTCATTAATGGGAAGCGCTGCGCTCGATAAATTGATCGAGTTGCCCACGGACGGCACGCCGGGCGGAATGGCAACCGCTGGTGGCAAACTTTTCATTGCCGATCAAACCAAGCATCGCGTTCTGGTAGTCGATCCCAAGAAACGAGAATTTGTCGGTCAGATCGATTTCCTTCCCGGCAGCGGACCTAAAGATGTCGCTGCAATACCGGATGGTGCCTTCCTCTATGTGTCCGAGTGCGCGGCCAATAAGATAGCGGTGATAGAACTAGCCACTCAAAAGGTTCTAATGCGCACCCTGGTTCCGGCCGGACCCACGAAATTGGAAATCACGCCAAACGGCTACACGCTCGTCGTTTTAAACGCGCCAGCCGGGAAAGTTTCATTCATCTCGACATTGAATCAAAAACTAATCGGTGTTTGCACTGTCGGACATATGCCAAGCAACGTCGTCATCACAAAAGACAGCAGCACCGCCTTCATTACCAACCGAATGTCCAACACGATTTCGGTTGTGGACATCGGTCAGAAAAAGGTAATTCGAACTATGCAGACCGGCGAGAGCCCAACCGGCATCGCCATTAGTCCTGATGGTATGCGGCTCTTCGTTGCTAACGCCAAAGAAAATTCAATCACGGTTTTTGATTTAAGCAAGATGGAAAAGATCAAAGATGTGGCTTTGCCTATCGATGTCGAGTTTCCCGGAGACCTTTTACTTATTCCGGATGGCCGGCGAATGCTGGTCACCAGCGCCGCGACTGACACGATCGGCATGATGAATATAGAAACGCTTGAGTTCGAAAAACAACCTGCGCTGGGCTCGACGAGCGTCGATATGCTCTGGATACCACAGTAGCGTCAGCAACAGCAGTAGCATGGAAACCACGCACCGCCCACGCACACCGTTACACCACGGCGGTCCAGCAACACCACAGGTGGTGCCAGTCCGAGTTGAAACTTTCACGATGCGTTGCTTACACGAATTCAATTTCAACTGACTGTCGCGGCGGAATGTAGATGATAGACCCGGCAGTGACAGCGCTGTGAGAATGTTAGCCGTTGGCTGCGGATGTTCCAGGTCCAATTTCTCTGGAAGGCAACAGCCTCAGATTTGGACGAGCTGGGTCATAGGTCCATCGCAACAGCAAGCGTCGAAAATCGTCCGCGGTGAACGGTTTGCTCAAATAATCATCCATACCGGAATCCAGACATTTTTGTTTGTCGCCAACCATCGCGTGTGCAGTTACGGCGACAATCGGAGTGCGAAGGTTGACAATTTTCTCGAATGCGCGAATCCTCTGAGTGCATTCACCGCCAGTCATGTCAGGTAACTGCCAGTCCATAAGAACGATATCGAAGCAACTAGGACATGCAGCCAGAGCGTCCAGAGCTTCCTGACCGGAGGAAACCACGACTGCATCGAAGCCATATTTGTCAGCAAGAATCCCCATTACCTTCTGTTGGCTAGGGTTGTCGTCAACAAGCAAAATTAGCGGCTGTCTTGACTCTGTCATGATTAATCAAATGTTGAATGTCTGAGGCTTTCTGAAATAGTAATAGCATGCATTGTTGCTTATGAAGCCAGCATATCAATTCTTACTTCCAGGGAACCTTCGTACTCCAGATGCGCGGCTTGGCTTGGGGTTCCCCCAGGTGTGCCGCGGACGGTGTGCTCACAGAAAGGGTGCAATTGTTGAAACGAACACGGGCAAAATACTTGCCCTCAAAATTCTCGAACCAGTTTCTCCAAGTGCTTGATCAAATGACTTTAGACCTGGTTGTATTGCGTATGCACCTTGTTCAAAAAGCGAGTGATACTGCCCTGATATAACAATTCTGCAGTGCCAACCGGACCGTTTCTTTGCTTGGCAATAATGATCTCAGCTTCGCCGCGTTTGTCTGTTTCCGGGTTGTAGTATTCGTCTCGATAGATGAACATCACAAGGTCAGCGTCTTGTTCAATCGATCCTGATTCACGTAGGTCGGACAACATCGGGCGTTTGTTCTGCCTTGCCTCTACCGCACGGGAAAGCTGAGACAGAGCCAGCACAGGCACTTCAATCTCACGAGCGAGTTGCTTCAAGCTCCGCGAAATTTCCGATACTTCTTGTACCCGGTTATCGGTTTGTTTTCTTCCCTGCATCAACTGGATGTAGTCGATGATTACCATGCCGAGACCGTGATTTTCCGCCTTCAGTCTTCGGCATTTGGCGCGAATTTCCAGTGCGTTAACCATCGCGGAATCATCGATAAATATTGGCGCTTCGCCGATTCTTCCCATCGCCCCCGCCAGCTTGGTCCAGTCTGATGTGTGCATGTGTCCGGTGCGCAATCGGTTGGAATCGATTTCTGCAGTTGAACAGAGCATTCTCATTACCAACGATTCTTTCGACATTTCAAGACTGAAGATGGCAACCGGAGTGTTGTTCTCCATAGCCGCTGCCTGTGCGACGTTCAACACGAATGCCGTGTTATGGACGCAGATGTCGTTGGAAACAAAGTTATGTGTTTCCGGAATAGTCAGATCATAAACTTGCTTACAGCTGATTGTTTCGATCGAAATTATCTCGTCCCAATAAATATCGGTCTTGAATTTCTCCGCGCTGGATGCCGATTTCGAGCTGTCAGGCTTCAGTTCTTCCACGCCGAAGATACCGATCTCGGTGCCGAATCGTTCGACCGAATCGGAATCCAAAATGTCTAATTGAAACCACTGTTTGCGGCGCTCGATAAATCTAATTTTGCGATTGACGCTGGAAAGAATACCGAATCGCAAGAGCAAGTGCTGGAGCTGCTTGACCAGTCGTTCGCTGGAGCTGGCGTAAGCGATTTGCAAATTGCCCTCTTCGTCGATAGAGACGCGACTGCTGGCAGCAAACAGTCTGTTGAGGAACAGTGCCAATTGTCTTCGCGGCAGTGTGAAAACGGAAGCAGGAATTTCAGAAGGCGAGCCGCCAACCGGCAGCCCGACGCTCTCCCGCCATGTCGCAACTGGACTGTTGCCCATCCATGTTGGTCTTGGACTTGGACTCAAACCAACCTTTCGTGAAGAACCGGTGCCACCGTAACTGGTGTCACCGACAACTTTCGCTAGAACCGGTCCGCGTAACAGTTCAACTACCGCCTCGTTGAAATCCTGTTGCAGCAACGGGTTGAAGTTGGTGAAGCTGACTTCGCCTCGTTTCAATATGCCGTCTGCTGCAAGAAGAGCGATCAACTTCACTTCACAGTCGCGTAATTCTTTCGTACCGAAAACTGGAATATGGCTTGGAACAGCAATCCGATCGCCGACTTGAATGTGTTCCAATTTTTGCCAACCCAATTCCGTCAAGAACGGGTGGGCAAGCGTAGTCTCAATCGAGCGTCCAAGACGAGTCGTGACCCGATAAACCGGTTTGATACCGTCATCTACAAAATGACTTGGTTCAGTCAGTTGTAATTTGTAATCATCGCCCAGAGTAAATATCTTGGAACGGCGTGATTTATAGATCTCCTCGATAGTAGCGACACTGCCGTCGGCAAGCACTATTTCGGAATCCCACGCCAGACACTTGCCCATGGATGGACGAGCCGCAATGATTACCAGATCTGATTTCTGGAATCCGGACGTCATCGCGTCAAGATCGTAAAATCCAGACGGTATACCTGACAGTGAATCTCTGTTTTCATACCGTGCTTCGATTTGTTGGAAAGAAGTCTCAACGACGTGCTTAACGTGCACCAACGCCTGCATCTCACGTTTTTGCGCGAGCGTGAAAATCATGTGTTCGGCCCGATCCAATGCAGTGTCTGCATCGGTTTCTTCGTAACAGCTGCCGACAATTTCCGTTCCGGCTTTGATCAATTGTCGAAGAATCGCTTTTTCTGAAACCAGTCGAGCATAGTATTCCAGGTTGGCTGTGGTAGCCACGGACAGCGACAGGTCGAGAATGTATTGACGCCCGCCCACCATATCAAGGTTACCCTGGTCTTTCAGAAACTGACATACAGTGATGATATCGATTGGTTCATTGGCTTCATAAAGATCGAGGACCGCGGCGAAAATCACCATATGCGCTTTGCGATAGAAGTGTTCAGGATTGAGAATGTCGACAATCCGCGAGGCGCCGTCGCCACTGACCAGCAGCGCACCCAACACGGCTTGCTCGGCCTCCAGCGATTGTGGCGGTAGCCTTTCCAGCGACGACTCGTTCAATTCGGAGCTCATGCTTCAATCACCTTCGGGTTCCATCTATAGTGTTAAACGTAATCCGCCGCCGAAAAGTTCAACATCACGAATTAAATTTTCTTGCTATGTTCGACAGCGAATTAAAGCTTGCGGAATATATCGATCGCATATCCCGCGCCACCACAGGAAGTGTGCTCCTGAACAGCAAATTTGGCGCTGCGACTTATATCCGGTTTTAATTTCACTTGCTATAAGGATAGCGAATCAGTGAGCAAAATGCGAAGAGAATGATCTAATAGTCTGGCTTCACTTGACGGTTTTTCAGCGATTTCGACCATTTCAAACAAACACACATATCTACAAGGCTCACCAGGGATATGTTGAACTTTTTTCAAATTGCCCTCTCAAATGAGGCGCGTCTAAATATCATTCAAAAGTGCGCGCTGTCTCAGCAAAGCTTTCAGATGTTCGTTGGCGATAACCAGCTCAGCTTGCAGCTCCGCCGTGGTCTGCTCGTGCGTGACGCCGGTTACAGGGTCGCGCCCGGGCATCTTCGGCAGCAGCTCAAAACCATACTGAACCGCTTTCATCGTGGCGGCGGTCCTGGTCGGCACTTTCAGTTTCTGCAAAAGATGATCGACATGCTTCTCGACGGCGCGCAGGTTTAAATCCAGCTCTTCAGCAATATCCTTGTTCTTCATCTCCAATCGAATCAGAATTTGAATTTCGCGATCGGTAAGATTGTGATCGGGCATGTCCACCGGCGCCGGCTGATCTACAAGTTTCGACAGCTTCTGATCGCAATAAAAATTTCCTGAGGTGACCGACTTGATCGCATCGAATAAAGTGCGCGGTCCGGAGCTCTTCAGGCAGAATCCATGCGCGCCGGCACGAAGCAATTGATTGTAGTATTTGGTGGCGTGATACGAATCAGTGAGCACCAAAACGCGAGAAGTCGGCAGATCGGTGACTATGGATCGGCACACCTCACCAGCGTTGACGCCATCGAGATCGATGTCCATCAGAATAAATTCCGGTTTCAATCGGCCGATCACCTCAGTGGCAGCATGACCATCGGCGGCTTCGCCGATGATCTCGACAACCTCAGCAACCAGCCTCTTGAGACCGAATCGAATCAGTTCATGCCTCTCGCACAAAACTGTGCGAGGTTTATAAGCCGGCGGCGGCGTTGATTGTGCTGCTGCCAGGTCCACGCTTTAGTCGTCTTCGAGCGAAGATGTATCGCCAGTCGGCAAGCCCAATTCCCACGCCTTCAGTAGTCGGCGCATGATCTTGCCGGAACGTGTTTTCGGTAGGCTTTCCTTCACTTCGATTTCGCGAGGATAGGCATGAGCAGCCAGTTGGCGTTTGGTGTGCTCGCGAATATCGTCGAGCAGTTGATCGCTCGAGGTGAAGCCATTGTTCAAAACGATAAACGCTTTGATGATCTCGCCCCGCTCTTTATCAGGCTTTCCGATTACGCCGGCTTCAGCTACCGCTTCGTGTTCGACCAGAGCTGATTCAACTTCGAACGGACCGACGCGGTGACCAGCGGTGTTGATCACGTCATCGGCACGACCGACAAACCAGAAGTAGCCATCTTCGTCTTTCCATGCGTTGTCGCCACTGAAGTACCAACCAGGAATTTTGAAGTACTCGTCGTATTTTTCCTTGTTGCGCCAGACAGTTCGCAATTGCGCCGGCCAGCCCGGTCTGACGACAAGGCGTCCAAGCTCTCCGGTTTCGACTTCGTCGCCGTCATCATTGACGACGGCTGCATAAACACCAGGCAACGGTCTTCCCATGGAGCCTGGTTTTACAGGCAAGCAAGGAATGTTGGCAATCAATTGCATTCCAGTTTCTGTTTGCCACCAGTTGTCGTGAATCGGCAAGCCATACACCTTCATGCCCCAACGCACCACTTCCGGATTCAGTGGTTCGCCTACACTGAGAATGTAGCGGAGGCTTTCCAGACTGTGGCGATAAACCACGTCGTCGCCCGCTTTCATCAGCATGCGAAGCGCAGTAGGAGCCGTATACCAGACAGTGACTTTGAGTCGATCGACTAATTCATACCAGCTGTCGGCATCGAATCTGCCCTCATAACAAACGACCGATGTGCCGTTCGACCAGGGACCGAAGATACCATATACGGTGCCGGTCACCCAACCTGGATCAGCCGTGCACCAGTAGACATCATCTTCTTTGAGATCCAAAACCCATTTGCTGGTCATGTGGTGCCCGAGAATATCGTTGTGAACGTGCACCACACCTTTTGGTTTTCCGGTGGTTCCGGAGGTGTAGAGCAAGTACAGCGGATCCTCCGCATCAGTGCGTACGCATTCGAATTTCGTGCTCGCTTTCTCGACTAATTCTTCGTAGGTATATTCTTGAGCCTTCAGTGATTTCTTATCGCCATTCACCACAATCGTGTATTGCAGATCAGTCAAATCGTGTTTGATACCATCAAGTTTCGGCTTGAGAGCTGGATTTGTAATCACAACAGTCGCGCCGCTGTCTTTCAAACGATCTCTCAGGGCGTCAGGACCAAACGCTGAAAATAGTGGTCCGGCAATTGCTCCGAGTTTTGCAATCGCAACCGTGCAGATATAAAGTTCGGCAACGCGAGGAAGGAAAACAAAAACGCGATCGCCCTTGCGCACACCCAACTCTCTCAGGGCGTTCGCCATGCGGTTGGAAGCTTCGTAGATTTCCTGGAAAGTGAATTTCTCCAGTTTATTATCATTAGATATGGCATAGAGCGCGACTTTATTGCGCCGACCATCATTCATATGGCGATCTACCGCGTTGTAGGCGGCGTTGAGTTTGCCTTCGGCAAAATATGTCAGTTCTTTCTTCGCATCTTCCCAATTGAAAGAGGCGTATGTGTCCTCGTAGTTCTTCAGATTGGGATCGATCGGAAATTTCTTGATGATCTCTTGCCTGGCACCCAGAGGAATGTGGTGTTCGTCATCTTGGGAGGCTGCGTCTGCAACCTTCTTGCCTTTTGACTTTCCGGGGCTGTCAACGAGTTTCATTCTACCCTCCGATCTGCACAAGTTCGTTGCTGATTATGGATACCGCGCCACGCTCAGCGAGAACAAAATCCTCTTGGCAAGCGTTGCCGCAAACGTCGCGCACCGGCTCGATGTCGTGTCCCTCATGGTTGGAGGGAATCGAGCGACGGAACGACCTCATAAGTTTATCGCCTTTCCCGTCCTTTAGTGCGGTTATGGGACAGGGTTGGCTAGGATTAAGAATCGGTTTAGAATAAACCTGAGAGCTTGGGAGCACGTTAGATGTCAGCCAACTGGACCAATTACAAAATGCAGGCCGTTAAGGCAAGCCAAAACCGAAATCTCGAAGAAGCCGAGCGCATGTGGCACGAAGCCTTGAAGGAGGCGGAGCAATTCGGAGAGAAAGACGGTCGCTTTGCAACCAGCGTGGACAATCTCGCTATCGTTTTGTTCAATCAATCAAAGTATGACAAGGCAGAACCATTTTATCGCAAGGCGCTGATAATCAGGGAAAGAACATTCCCGCACGATCACGAGGACGTCGCCACTTGCAGCAACAATCTTGCCTGCATCTTGTTCCGCAAAGAGAATTATAAAGAAGCGGAAGAGCTTTATTTGCGCACTCTGAAAATCAGAGAAAAGCAAGACGGCAAAAACAGCAAAGGCGTAGCCAACGTGCTTTACCAGTTGGGCATGGTTTATCACGCGCAGAACCGCTGGGAAAAGGCTGAAGACTATTACAAACAAGCTCTGGAAATTAAAAACAAGATCTATGGACCAGATCACGTAGAACTCGTTCACTTGCTGAAGAACTACGCTCATCTATTGAGAAAGACCAATCGCGAACCGACTGCGGTGCAGATGGAACAGTTCGCCAGCACGATTGAAAGCAAACAAAAATAAGCGCAGACTTGTTTATTCATTGTTCAACAATCAAAACGGCTCACGTTTGATAATGGTTCTTCGTTCAGTGCGGTTTCACATCAGCACAAAGGCACATAAGCGATGTCCTACATCCAGAATGTGTATTGAATTGCCGCGGTAATTAATCCAATGCCGACTGCACCGTAAGCGATCATGCGGAAAGTAGTATTGGCCGAATTGTTGGGATCTTGTCCCGGTGCCACCATTAGCGATCGCCAGAATGCCAGGAACGCGATTATCGCCATGCTGATCGGCAGCGAATGATAAATCACGAAAATTGGCAATTGCTGACCTTTGGCAATCCATACCTTGGTCGGTTTCTCTGGTGTAGTCGGAGTCAGTGGTGCAGTGTCGCCCTGAATGTGACAGTTGCTGACGTCTTTGCCTTCAATGTAGCCAAGGACTACCGACTGTCCGGTGTCACTGACACGGAACAAATTACCATTACGATCAGCTCCGCGAACAAAAAATCCGAGACCTTTTTCCACTCCGCTCGACGAATCGCCCATCGAGTAAACGCGCACGTCGCCGCGCCCAAACTTAGGCTCGCCCAGTACCAGAGCGCCGTTCAATAGAGAATCCAACAGCTCTTTTCGATTTCCATGCACTTCGCGGAGATTCATGAGTTTCACCAACTCAGTGTTTCCAGTAAATGGATTAGGATAAACGAATGCCTGTGCGTTGATTTGCGCTTTCTTCGTCGGATAGCCGGAGCCGCGCAGATAGCTGGCGTTGGCGGCAAGCGACATAGCATTCATCCGTTCCATAACCAGCCGATCGGGCTCTTTGGTATCAAACAAAATGGTGCCATTTTCCATAACCATGCCTTCCGGCATTTTGTTGAACCAAATCTGTTTTTCCAACACTGAATCGATAATCTGCATTGCAGCATGGTTCCAGCTTCCATCATAGAGAACACATGGAACGTTAATCAGCGTTTTGCCATCGACCAGCGAACAGTCGCGACTGCCAACCGCTAATCTCATGGTATTGTCGGGAGTGGCATAAACTGTTTTCTTTTCAACAGCACCTTTACCCGGCAGCGGTGCTGCGACAATATGCTCAACCTTTGATGGTGTCCGAGAAGTGGTTGCACTGATAAAGAAATATCCACCAATACCAACTACAAGAAGCACCACAACTGGTATCAAATATTCTTTGAACGCGCGGACGTTTGAAACTAGCCCCTCGCTTTTTGAAACAGCCGCGCGCGAAGTTACAACTTTCTTTTGAACGGCCGAACGTACATCTGCGCTGCCAACTTCGCTCTCTTCCATTTCACCGTATTCGGTGGCTTCCTCGTAGAGAACTGGAGGCACACCTTTCTTTCGATGCATTTCTTGCGATTGATTTCGTTCTGGTGGAACCGTAATTGCGTCATGCCATCCTGATGACCTTGGCTGTCCAGGTCGCGGCAGATGCGGTTCTTCCGGTGCTTCGGCTTCAGCCTTTTGAGCCTTAAGGTCGGCGACTTTAGCGGCCAGGTGTTCGAGGTATGGATCCGGATTTGTCTTTCTTCCGGTAGATTCGGCGAACGGATCATTGATTGGAAGCGGTCCGCCTTTGACCATTCCCGCCTGGTGCAGAGGCGATGCCGATTGACCGAGACCCTGTACGCTTGAACCACGCATGGCGACTGGTTCACCGCCGGTAAATATTCCGCGCTGGTGGATGCCGCTCTGGCGTGGGCTCGGTTGCATGCCAATTTGCTGGAAGCCGGTTTGATGCTGGACGCCGCTCTGATGCATGCCATCCCCTTGATGCATTCCGGGTTGCGACATTCCTGATTGCGGCATGACTGGTTGCTGCATGTTCGGTTGCTGCATGCCTGGTTGCTGCATGCCTGGTTGCTGCATGCCTGGTTGCTGCATGCCTGGTTGCTGCATTCCCGGATGTTGCATGCCCGGATATTGCATTCCGGGCTGCATGCCTGGTTGATTCATCGGAGGCGGAAACGGCCCTGGTCCCAGAGGTAAACCATCTTGTTCGTTCGACGAACGAAACGGATCTTGCATAACGCCCGCGTCACCATGTCCGGGAGATGATTGCGGCAGCGGGGGAAAACCACTCCGTGGACCATTCTGAGCACCATATCCTGGATTACTATTACCGGACGACGGCATCATATTCGGTGCCGCACCAATGTCCTGTGAACCAGGAGGACTGTTCACAGATGGTAGATTTAGAGATGATTGAGCTGAGTTCATATCATCGAATTCCAGCTCTTGCATGAGCTGAGAACCAATCGAGCTTGAACTCGTTTCGTTCTGAGCGTTCCAGGGTTGAGGAGGAAGTGGCGGTTGTCCCGCGTTCCAAGGATCCTGCATTCCGCCTGGTCCGATCGCGTTTGGCAGGCCGCCGGGAAGCTGATTGGAACTGTCAAAGCCAGGCATCATTCCAGGCTGAAGCAGAGGAGGCCGCCCCTGAGATGATGGTGGGGGAGGTGAAGCGTTCTGCGGAGGTGGCAATTGCTGCGACGGCTGCGGCGCCGGGCCGCCCATTGGAGGCTGCATCTGAGCACCAAACGGCGAATCAGCTTCCTGCGACATTTGAGGAAATTGAGGCGGACTGATTTGTTGTGAATTTAGAGCCGACTGCATTTGAGGCATCAAATGCGGCGGCACGGTCTGTTGCTGACCAGGGAGGTTCTGCTGCTGCTGCATCTCCACTGGCATTTGCTGCGGCGGCACGGTTTGTTGCTGCGCCGACAAATTCTTCTGCTGCATTTCTATTGCCATCGCCATCAAATGCGGTGGCACGGTCGGCTGTTGACTCGGAAGATTTTGCTGTTGCATTTCCATCTGCATCTGCTGTGGAGGCAGCGTCTGGTGCTGCATCGGTAAGCTTTGCGGTTGCGGTGGAAACGGCATCTGTTGCGGCAGCGGCGGCATGCCCGGCGGCGGTTGCTGCGGCATCTGTTGCGGGGGTCCTGCATAAGCCGGCGCTTGAATTTCTGGCGACTCGGACAATGGCGGTTGCATTCCGGACGATTGTGCCATCGGCGGCAGCGATGGTTGAGACGACGGAGAACCACCAGATGAAAACCCATCGTTCATCCCAGGAGGCGGCGCATCGGGCTCCGGATCCCACGGATTAGCGTTTGAAGCCGGACCAGTCAAAGCACTCATCACCGGCGGTGGTGCCGACAAGCCTGCCATCACAGGTGGTGCCTTAAAATATTGCGGCGAATTATCTTGAGCCTGAGCGGATTGGTTTTGGTCGCCAAACGGACTACCAGCCGGATGGACCGGTTGCTGCCCGCCATTATGAGAAGACTGAGCTGCAGGCGAGTTATCGCTGTTTGATGCACCGTTCAAATGCGCAGCAACAGAAATTAGCGAGTCATAAGTCGCATCTGGAAGCGGCTCATAACCAGGAGGCGGAGTCAGTCCTTGAGCTCGAGGCTGCAAATGCGGAGGCAATTGCGTTGATTGAGGCGGAGCGACACCAGGCGGAAGCTGCTGCGGCATCTGCGGCAACGGAGGCAACGGAGCTTGTGCCTTGCCTGGTCCCAGCGGACGACCATCAGGGCCAATCGTGATTATCGGATTAGTAACCGTGTTCTCTTTCCAGGCTTGAGCAGCTTGGATGTTCTCTTCCATCAATTGGATTAGAGCGTCATACCGCTGCCGAAGCTGTGTCGTCAGTTCGTGTCCGGGCGGCAAATTCGCCGTGGCAGTGTTAATCGCGAATTGATAGGTCGCTCTGGCTTCTGTAAAAGATCCAATCAGCTCCTGGGTTTTGGCAATCTTGAACATCAGATTGACCACGTCTGGATCGCCGTCACCGAGCATGCTACGCGCCACAGTGCAAAGGCGCTCGTAAAGCGGCAAACAATCGCGAAATAAATTCATGGCGTATAGACTGTCCGCCAGACGCTGCAAAACTAAAATCGCATCCGGATGATTAGGACCAAGCCTTGATTCAGCCATGTTGACCAGCTGCTGATAAATAGTGGCGGCTTCCTCAAACCGTCTCTCCAAACACAAAGCATCCGCCTGAGCCAGCATTAGCCTCAAGTCAGTTCCGTGTTGTTGCGACTCCGTCTGATTCATTCCTGGTGGGTCATGAGTAAATAGTCAACCTAAAACTTAAATACCCGCTTTTAAGGATTAGTTCCGCATAGGGTAACGTGAATCCATATATTTATATGTTACTCTCTGACCCAATCGCTCAGGAGAAGGTTATGTCACCACTGGATTGGATTTACCACCGCGCTGGTTGAACGTCGTGCGTCAAAGCGCAGGACTTTCTAGGTAGAAAGCACATCGTAATCAATGAAACGGTCAACGCCAAACAAACCAGAATCGGTTTAGACGATGCCATAAAGCTGGCATCCAAGGCTAAAGAAATTTATGTCCTAAAAGGAACCAAGGTTGTTCACGTCGATTTAAAAACGCAAAAACCCGATCGCGAAACGCTGGGAAGATTGCTTTTAGGACCGACCGGCAACTTGCGAGCACCGACGTTCTTACAAGGCGATACGCTCGTCGTCGGCTTTCATCAAGAGACTTACGAAAAACTCCTCGTCAAAAAATAAACGATTGCTAGTGATAGCAAATGTGGTGCGAGGAAATTAAGCAAGTCGAGCGTGAGCCCCAATAGCGTCGAAGTGTAAAGTGCAACAGTTTCAGAAGCTAGAGCACCGCGCCTTCGAGATAAACGATCAACTCTTCCATATTGCGATAACGAGCATTTGGATCTTTGCGAAGCGCCTTCATGACGATTCCGTTCAAAATCGCCGGCAGATTTCGGCCGATTTCAGTGCAGGCAATATTGGGGATATCGTTGTTGACGTGTCGATACATCACCTGCATGACGTCATTTCCGACGAATGGTGGTCGCCCGGTGAGCGCTTCGTACATCAAACAACCCATCGAATAAATGTCCGCACGTTTGTCGAGCAATTGTCCGCGACACTGCTCCGGACTCATATATAGAGGAGTACCGATGATCAATCCCAACTCGGTTCGCACCGGATTGGTGTTGTCGGTTCGCACCACTTTAGCAACTCCGAAGTCAGCGATTTTAACGCGCATGTCATCTGTTCCAAAGCCATAAACCAGAACGTTACTCGGTTTCAAGTCTCGGTGAACTATGCCTTCGCTATGGGCAAATCCCATTCCTCGGCAAATTTGCACGAAGATATCTCTGGCGATTGGCGCGCGCAACGCGCCTACTTGATCTACGATTTCCCGCAGAGTCATTCCGTCTACATACTCTTGAATCATAAATGGTGTGCCATCATTAGTGACACCAAAGTCCATGACGCGAATAACGTTAGGATGTTCGAGACAACTTGCGGAAGAGGCTTCCTGACGAAATCTCTGCAACAAGTCCACGTCCGACATCAATTCCTGGTGCATTACTTTAATAGCAGCAAGTCGATTCATAAAACGATGACGCGCTTTGTAAACCGTGCCACCAGAACCGGATCCCAGGACCGAGAGAATCTCGTATCGTTCTGCAAAAGTGGTGCCCACCATTTTGTCGAATTGAGTTTCGCTGCCATCGTAAGGGCAGGTCTCAGAATCCTCAGGTAATTTCGCTTTGCATCGTGTGCAAATTTTCGACTGTACGTGTTCAATCGTTACCTTTCGCGGGCGCTCATTGAGCTTAGGAAGCGAATCATTAGTGCTCGGCAGGTTTGATATTTTGTGCAAGACTTTTCTGGTGTATGCATGCACCTGGTCACCAGGAATACCAAGCTGATCGGCGATCTCGTCTACTGGCGTGCCTTCCAGTACGCCGTACAAAGCCTTTCTTTCGGTTTCCGTAAGCTGATGGCTCTGCGATGTCACTTCCGGATCTGCGCGTTTGAGAGAGCGCAGAAGTCGATGAGCAACTGTGTCGTCCAGCCAGGTGTGCCCTGCGCTGACAGTCCTCATCGCGGTGACGAGCGTGTCTCGAGAAACGTCCTTCAAACAATATCCATCAGCACCAGCCTCGAGAGCCGGGAAAACGTATTTGTCTTCGCCGTGGCTGCTCAGAATTAGAATGCGAATGTCTTTGAACTCAGCTTTAATTTTCTTTGTCGCTACAATTCCGTCGAATCCCGGAAGAGCAATATCCATCAGAATCAATGACGGTCTGAAAGCCCGAGCTTTTTCAACTGCACTGGGACCATCGGCAGCTTCCGCCACCATTTCTATGTCGGAGGCACCATCGAAAGACAGTCTCAGTCCCAGTCGTAGCACTTCTTGATCTTCAACAATCATCACTCGCATAGGCGATGTGACGCACTGTAGCTCGATTGGCTGATGGATTATAGACATGAAAAACCTGCTTCAGATTTCAAAATAGGCAAAGCCTGAGAGAGCTATGCGTTCGTTGAAGGAGAATTTGCTCCTACTCTATTAATACCTGAAGCTTGCAGCCTTGCACATCACGCAATCGATTGAATACATGGGCGTGGACCCACCCACTCGGGTGACTGCCCTCATGGGGTAACGGTTTCGAGCACGACTTATTTCCAGCAACACCTATAACTAGGTTGGTGTTCCTATCGGAATGCTGTGTTTTAGGTTACGAAGAAACTGTTTATGCCCGCGTTTATCTAGAAGCTGCATCACCCGGCAACGCCGGAGTGTCATGCAGGTCGCGAGGGAAATGGCTGTCGTCGGTCAAGAAGCCGAGCACAAAGCCGAAAAATCCGCCGGCGACGAAGCCCCAGATTCCACCGGTGAGCCAGTCACATACCGGGTCAACACTCTGAGGTTGCGGCCAGTACTTAATCACTTCGAAGGAACCGCCAACGACAACAGCGCTGAGGATTGCCATGACAATCATCGCCATTACGGGAAAGTGCAAGCGGTTTACTTTGATTTCGGTTTTGCTAGCCATCACTACCTCTAATCGATTCGATGCCGTAGTTCTTAAACTGCGTTAACGCGCACGGCGATTCAGACGCTCGACAGTATAACACCGATGGAAAGCGGGAAAATCATTCCCTTACGAGCTTTAAGCTTCCTCGAAACAAGTTTATTGGACGGAATTGTCAGGCAGCATCAAAAGCGCCAAACCCGCAATTGTCTTGGCATCCCGAACTTTCCCCTGGACGACGAGTTCCCAGGCTTCGGAAAGCTTCAAGTCCATGACATCGGTGTGCTCATCGATATCTAGGTTTTTGCCTAAGAAACTTAAACCATTTGCTGCGTACAAATAAAGAATCTCATCGCAAAATCCAGGAGCGGAAAACATGCGCGAAAGCTCCCGCCAATTTTCCGCTTCAAAACCTGTCTCTTCACGCAGTTCACGACCCGCGGCAGGAAATGGATCTTCACCTTTCTCTATACGTCCGGCAGGCAACTCGATCAATTCCTCATCAATGGAATAGCGATATTGTTTGATCAAAAGCACACGGTCGGCGGCTGGCTGCGCGGCTATGACGACGCCACCATTATGCTCGACAACCTCGCGCACAACTTCCAATCCATCCGGTGAGCGCAGTGAATCGATCCGCAAGTTGATGATGCCGCCCTCGTGGACCCGCACGGTCGAAACCCTATCGTCGTGTGTAAAAACAGTCACAGTCTTATCTCCTGATACCGGTCAACAGTGTACATGCTGCGCTATCATGTCGTGAAGGCAATGCAATGAACTACAAAGAATCAGTCGCCTACATCGAAAGCCTCGTCCCGACGCTTGAGCGCCCTACACTCACGCGGGTGAAGCTGTTCATGGCTGAAGAAAAAGATATTCAAAACAAATACAAATGCTTCCATGTTGGTGGCACCAACGGCAAAGGTTCGACTGCCACCATTCTTGAAACGATATTATCAAGCGCTGGGCAAAAAGTCGGTAAGTTCACAGGACCGCATATCATGCGCTTCAATGAACGCTTTTCATTCAACGGAAAAACAATAAATGATGTTGAATTCGCCGAAATCGCCACACATGTAAAACTTCGCTCAGATGCTTTCGCCGGTAGGCATGAGGATCTTGGCAGGTTGACATGGTTTGAATTTTTGACGGCGATGGCGTTTTTCTTTTTTGAGAAAAAAGAAATTGATTGTGCTGTGCTTGAAGTTGGCTTGGGTGGCAGGTTTGACGCGACCAACATTGCCGAGAATATTGCCGCAAGCATAATCACCAACATCGATCTGGATCACATGCATATCCTCGGTGACACCGTCGAAAAGATCGCCTTCGAAAAGGCTGGCATCATGCGCAGAGGCGTGCCGGTTGTTACTGCTGCCACAGGACCGGCACTGGAAGTTTTAAAAGCCCAAGCGCAAGAAAAAGGCGCACACCTAATTTCGATGCACGAGGGAAAGGCTGATGTGAAACGCGCGCATCAGATTTCTGTGCACGATGCAAAGGCTGAAGAAAAAGGCTCGCATCTCGTTTCACCGCCCTCGGGAAAGGCTGACGTAATCCCAGTTTCGCACGCTCAAATTATTGAGCAAGCGCTCGATTGTTTATCGTTGTATGGGCCGCACCAGAGAAGCAACGCCGAGATGGCAGTCGTCGCCCTTCTGGCATCTAAGTTTTTGAACCCGCCCAGCCGATTTCTCGACCCTCTTGCCGATACATTGCGGCAGGTCTACTTTGCCGGTCGCATGCAATTCGTGAATAACAAGATTCTAATAATGGATGGCGCCCATAACCCGGCAGGAGCGAAAGCGCTGCGCCGAGCGCTGGATCAGCGTTTGCAGGTGAATTCCCGCGATCCGGAAACCGACGGTTACTGCTTCATCCTCGGTTTCTTCGGCAATAAGAACGTGCCAGAACTGCTCCAAGAGTTGCTTCGCAAGGGCGATCGCGTCATCGCCGTCGAGGCTGATGTGCGCAGAAGCACCTATCCCAAAGAAGAGATAGTCAGTCTCTGTGCGGAACTCGGCATTCAGTCCACCATGGCTTCATCGATGAGCGAGGCGCTAAAACTGGCACAGGTAGAAAACGGAGCGGTCACAGCCGGAGCGGGAAAAACCGCTTACCAGTACGAGAAAGCCTACTCCAACACCCGCGACAGATTCGAAGAGGTCGGAGCAAGCCTTTCCAACAGAACCGAAAAAGCCCCCTCCGCCAAACAGAGCCGGGCATCCGATAATGGAGGTAATACGAACTGCGAAGTCGTTGTTACCGGTTCGTTCGCGGTTCTGAAAGAGCTAATGCTGACGCTGGGTTGGGAAACGGTCGATGACGGCAGAGATTTTGAACTGCGCTCTTAACCAGAAGATGGGTTAAAATCTCTTGATTATAGAAGGCGGGTCTGCGGAAACCGTCGGGTCGAAGTACGCATTGGTGATCTCTTTGACTGAAAAACAAACGAAGCACTCGCTTTTGGGACACGTTAAGCACCAGGGTCTGCCTGTCGCGGGCGTCGAAGTGCGCGTCCTGTCGCCACTCTCGCTCGGTACCCAGGGACCAGGGAAATTGGATCCGGCGGTGGCCCAGGCCATCACGGGCACCAAAGGCGAATTTTCGTTTTCATTACCGGGCGCAAATTACATCTTAGAAGTGATTCCCAACCCGACCACGCGTTTTCTCAAAGAAAGAGTCAACGACGTAGAACTATTTTCCAACACCACCTGCAACATCGGTCTCACCACCGGAACGCTGCTCACAGGCACGGTGGTGACGCAATCCGGCAAACAAATTATCGATGGCGAAGTTGTTGCCATCGGAATCGAACCGATCCCTTACGAAGCGACCAGTAAATTAACTCCGGAAGGCGCATACGCTCTGGTTTTGCCCAAAGGCAAATTTCACATCGCATCGCGGCATGTCAGCCAGGAAGACGCAGAGCCAAATGCCAACGGCATCGAAGAAGCTCATACCATAACGAACGGCACCACCTCATTCCCGTTTGTATCGACACAGATTTTAGTAGTCAATCTGGTGATCGATGGAACGCTTGAAATTGTTTTGCCGGAGTTGGTGAAGTTTCAAGGTGAAGTGCGAGACGTCTTTGGCCAGCCGGTTTCCAACGCCCTCGTCAAATTCGCTCCGGGTGTTCCGGCAGAACAAATGCTGGTAAGAGAACTAAATCTTTGCGCCGAAAGTAAAAGCGATGCTCAAGGAAGTTTTGAAATCTGGCTCGAGCCGGGCAATTACGACCTCGATATCATTCCGGCACCATCAGCGACTCATTTCGGAATGCGCGAAGCAAATGTCAAAGTGGACAGCGATACTACCCGCAGTTTTGTCCTTCAAGAAGGTCATAAACTCAAGGGCGAAGTGATGTTCGAAGACGAACCGCTATCAAGTTGTTTGGTCAGAGTTCAAGACGTGAGCAGCACAAAAGAATTCATCGCCAAAACCGACAACCAGGGTCAATTCACGCTTGGCGTGCCGGGCGGCAACTATAAGATGGTAGTGGTGGCACATCCGAAAAGCGCGCCATCAGTCACCATAGACGGTGCACAGCACGCCGGCATCGCGCCGTGGGCAAAGATGATCGTTGTCGGCGGAGACACACAGGTCAACGTCGGTTTGCTGGCTGGAACCGCGCTCAAAGGACGCATCCGAGATGACTCGGGACAAGCAAGAGCAGGTTTGCAGATTTCAGTTTTTGCCGATTCCAAAGAAAAGTTTACTGCTCAAACATCAGAGCTGCACCTCGCCCTGGCGCATTCAGTCACTGACGCCGATGGTCGATACTCAATTTTTCTGTCGCCGGGTGAGTATCTGATCGTGGTCCACAAAGATTTCGCCAATGCCACACCTGTCGAAGTCGGCACGGAGCCGGTCAATCTGGACATCACATGGCACGGCTGGTGCCATTTGAAATTTGAAATCTCAGGGGAAGACGGCGGAAAAGTGTCGCGCTGCCAGATGGAATATTACCCATATGGTGAAAAGCCGGAAGACGACGCGAACGAGCAGGACTCTGCCACCAATTTACCGCGCGGATATGTTTTGACCGATGACGAGGGACGCTGTCAGGTGACAATTCCGCAAGGAGTTTATACGTTCAAATTCAACCCGCCGAATTCAGGATCTTACGTTCCGAAGGATATCCGGCAGCTATCCATAAGTGCCGATATCAGCCGAAAAGTCGTACTGAGCTTGAAAAGGCAGGGTTAAGCAAACAATCGGAGCAAGCACTTGCCGCTTTACTAAATGTAGGGCCAAGTTATACAGTAGGATTAGGAGTTCGAACGAGTTATCATTCCAGTCAGACTTACTGACAAAACGGACACTTAGTACAATCAAGTAGATGACTCTAGAGCTCGCAGAGGGAGCACAGGTGAGTGACAACTTTCAGAAGAGAAAGCGCCCCAAGGTACCTACCAGTCCCTGGGATATTCTTGTTGCCTCAGTTGAGCAATCAATGGACCAGGGCAAATGGGAGGAGTCCGAACGTCTTGCATTATCAGCACTTGAAGAGGCTGAATGTTTCGAACCTGACGACCGCCGACTCGGAATAACTTTAGAGCTTCTCTCCGAAATCTATTACATGACGCAGGAATACTACCGCGGCGCGCACGTGATCAGACGTTTGCTGCAGATGTATATTCGCTGCCTCGGACCCGACCATCTCGATACCGGCACTGTGACTCACAATGCTGCGATGTTGTATCACTCGTGGACTAAGTATGATGAAGCGGAACCGTTCTACGTTCAGGCTTTGCGCATCAAGAAGAACCGACTCGGGCGCGCGCATCCGCAGGTGATGACGCTTCTCGGACACTACATTCAGCTGCTTTATCAAACCCATCGAGTGAAAGAAGCAGAAGAACTCAAGGCCACGGCGATTGCGGTTTCATCCGGACGATTCACCAGATCGGGACAATGGAAAGCGATCCCTGCGCAGCAAGACTCTGCCGTTGCCGGTGCGAAACCAAAATTGGAAGAAGCAGGCTAAACGCCGCTGTGCTTCGATAATCACTTTCGCTTTGACAAAAAGTGTCGTTCGACAAAATAGAACAGAGCATAGCCGAATGCGAGACTCAGAGCTATTCCCAGCACGTGCAGCAGCAGGTAACTTGTTGTTTGATCAATCTTAAGCGACTGCAAATACATGCGAAGCAACGCGATAATTGGCGCGTGAATCAAATAGATGCTGTAAGAAAAAACGCCGATGTTCGCTATGGTCGGCATTGTCAGAAACGTCATTGCAGTGGCGCCGAATTTTGAAGAGCGTGTTCGCTCGAACGTTGCTGCCCAGATCATTACACAGGTTATGGCGACGGCAGTAATCCACTCACTGCTTGTTTGAGTGAAGCCAGCAACACAAAAGTAGATCGCGCTCGCCACAAGCGCCGAGCAAATCCAGCCCCAGGGCAGCTTCTCGCGCACAGCTGTCGCGAACGGATGCCTCGAACAGGATACAGTTGCGCCCAGCATTCCCATCGCAAACAAAACCAGATACCAAGGTCGAGTCCATTGACCTGTGTTGAAGACGACAGCTGGTACGGCAGCCAAAAGGCACGCCGCCGCGAACGCAGCGATGACTCCAAGCTTCTTACGAATTGGCATTAGCGCTAACGCGAAGACAAAATAAATCTGCCATTCAACGGCGATGCTCCAGAGAGGATGATTGATTTTGGTTATCCACGAAGGATCGATATTGTGGACGAGAAACAAGTGCGAAAAGATGATGCCTTTTTTGAACGCGGGCAAAGACCAGTCCCAGTGAAACCCTGATGGCTGGCTGAAGCCAGGCACGACCAGGAGCAGCAGCAAACTCAACCCGAGCGCCGCATAGTATGGTGGCAAAATTCTTTTGGCTCGGCGATATATGAATCCCTTGAAACCGCCGGATAAAGTATCGCTATTAGATGCCACTACAGGTAGCATCAAACAAAAGCCGGACAAAACAATGAAGATCGGCAAGCCGAGGTATCCATGCCACAACCAGCTTGTGATCGACTGAACGGTGGGATTTACCTCCACCCATTTCTTACTTTCAAAAATCTCGAAGAAAATATGGTGCGACACCACCATCAAAACGCAAATTCCGCGCAATCCGTCGATGAATCGAAATCTCGCAGCTTCCAAGTTTGATGTATTTTTCGCAACAGGAGAGGACACTGGGAGCGCTTCTCGCGAAGGAAGTGTCGCCGTTGAAGCGCGTGAATCGTTCCAACTTCCGTCCTCCGAAGCAAGTAACTCAAGCGAAGAATTTGCACTTTTCGAAGCGAGTGCGCCTTGAGACGAAAGTAACTCTTCCGAAGGAAGTGCCTCGCTCGATCGCAAATTTTGAATTGGTGGGGCTTCAGTGCTCATGTGTTGCTTAGCGTTGGTTTGCTCCCGGAAGGAACGAATTGGAACTATGAGTTGGGACTATTGAGGGACTATTGGGTTAGAACTGTAAGTTGGAACTTAGTTTGGAGCCATGAATTGGAACTCTAAATTGGAACTTGGGTTGGAGCCGTAAGTTGGAACTCTAAGTTGGAAGTTGGGTTGGAGCCATGAGTTAGAGTTACGAGTCAGGACTAGAGGTTCCAGTGAGATGAACGAGTCCGCAGTACGGACTAATAGACAAAGACTTGCTTGCCGGCCAGGTTGAGTTGCTTGGTCGACCAAACTGACAATTTCAAATCACGGAATTGTGCATCAGAAGAAGCTTTGCTGCCTCCGTAGCCACTTTCAGAAAGCCATTGCCCGGGATAAAGAGACAGCACAATTGAAGGCTGTGCTTCTGGAGTGGTTTTCAGAAGGCGCACCGGCATTCGATCTTCAAGCTTGAAGGTCTTCCATTCCGGACCGCATTCCATGTGTGGTGGCACTTTCGATACCACGGCGAATACGCCGTTGCTGAGTAATGCGGATACCTTGCCAGGTTTCTTCGATTGCATGCTTCCCGTAAGTTCCAACCGATAGATGTTGTCACCTGAGACAGGCTGTGGAAGCTTAATTTCGATATTTGGAGCGACATGGTCAACAACAAAGCGACTAATGTGAACAGTACCGTCCCCGGTGGCACTCCTCATGACCGGAGGAAACCGATCCGACGTCAACGTTTCAGTACACAATAACGTTTCCGGTGCGCTAACACTCGCCGTGCCCGCGAAGGTAGCGACAGGATCTTGCTTCTTCTTTCCTCGAAGCGAATCAGTCACAATCGCGATTCGCACTCGACTGCTGCCTTTGACCTCTGCAGCTGCAGGACCTTCGATGAAACTATTTAACGCCACGGACCGGCTTGGACGCAACAACGGAACTCTGCATTCGTATCCAGAAACGTCGTTGACCATTCGGTTCGGACAGTTGTGCCTGAATGATGGAAGTCGTTCGGGGACTTGGGCGCTGTCACCATATACAGTGCAGCCCACTGACTGGGCAGCGATTTTAATTTGGTTCTTCCCAGACCAATCAATCCACTCTTTTGGAATTCTCGCTACACGCCACTGCCGGAAGTCTTCGGCCTCGGCCTGCATTAAGTGAGCAATCTCTTTACTGACGTAGTATCCATCGTAAATGCCGGCGTCCAAATATCGCAAGTGCACAAGTTTTTGATTCAATTCGTGACCATTGAAGTTCAGCCTCGCAGTCTCAATCGATCTTTCACCGTCAACCAAAATCACAGCTTCATACGGACCTGCTGGTTCCTTCACCTTATTCAGATCAATCTGCGAAACCAGCGTTTGCTGCGGCTCGAGTTTGATAGTGGTCTCGACTGAGCTACCTGCGCTGGCCCAATTCGCCGACTGGAGAATCACCGTGGTCAAAACTGCCCCTGATACTACAGACAATGCCAAAGGCTTCCAATGTTTCCGCACATCGGGTGCAACCAGGTGAGCGATTAGAAAGCCGGCGAACACCGCGTAGAACGGCATCACGCTGAATCCATAACGCGAGTTTGCTTCAAACAGCAGATATGTAAGTGGAGTCCACATAAACGTCAACACGACAAGAATAGGCATCGCATCACGGTCAACCTTTCGCGTAATTGCAGCTAATGTGCATCCGACCAGCCCAAGGAACAGCAAGGCGAGGTGAATCAGGCGTTGCTGCGAGGCGTCCATACCAAAGAACTTGTGCCGGAAATCATTCCAAGGGAAAGTGAGAAAACGAGTCAGTTTTTTTGCGGTGATCTGCAAAGACTCAGCGGTATTGTATTTCCACTGTGAGGCGACAAAGTATATACCTTGTTTTTCGTCACTGAAGAAGTTTGTCAGCGGCGTAATCGGAATGACCAAACGTCCTTCAACTTCAGGATCTGAGCCCATCGCCAGATTGTATCCGGCAAATCTCGCCGTCGTGATCTGCATTTTGCCGCATACAAAATGCGTGTATAGAGCCCACGGAGCAATTGTCAGAGCAAGCGCTACAACGATGGTCGAAAACGCTGCCGCCTTCTTTGGCGAGAAAAATAACCGAGCCGCGCATGATAGAAGCGTTGCCGGGATCAGCGCGGGCTTCAACAAGAAAACCAGTCCAGCGCAAACGCCGCACAAGAAATCTCGACTACGACTGGCATTACTTGAAACAGCAGACCAGATGAACGCCGATACAACGAAGATGACAAAGGCTTCGGTGTACATGAAACCGGACGCCAGATTAGCCGCTGGATAGAAAGCCCACAACAGAGCCGAGGTGACGGCACCCACTCGAGCACGCGCACTACATGCAATACCAGTGTCGGATGCAGATGAATCAGGCACTGATCCAGGAAGCTTGCTGTCGAGCAGCCGCAGGGAGATTAAATAAACGAACCCGCAAGTGAACCCGTGCAATATCGATTGGATAATTTCGACTTTGTAGTAGTCCTTCGCTTCCGGAACGCTCTGAAACAGCGCAAAAACACCCCCGATAAACGAGGTGTATATCGGTCCATCAGTCACAACATGTTGTTGAAATTTCGGATCGAGAATGAGTTCCGGTGCCCAATGAAGATGCGACAGTTCGATAAAAAACTTGGCAAAAATCGAACTGGTCCACAGGTAACTCCGCGCGTCATAAATCAGCGTGGTCTTCGGATGACCAAAAACAAAATGGTACGAAAGCGCTACCGCTGTGCCGCAAAGCATGATTGCAATTTGCCACGCGTTCGCTTTTAAAAAGCGTTGCAGCTTTTGCGCCCACGAAATTTGCGAATCAATGCCATTAGAACTATGCCCGTTCTGTTGTTTGGAACCATGTCCATTCGCTAGATTCGAACCATGTCCATTCGGCCGGTTGGAACCGTGTCCATCCGCTAGATTTGAACCATGTCCATTCGGCTGATTGGAACCACGCTCATCGATACCGGGATGAATTCCACTACTGCTCGCATCAGTTGACGCAGTTTGGGAAATATTCGAATCTGATTGTTGCGGAGACAGTTGCTGCGTCGGAGTCATAAACACTTTTTGCCATAGGAAACTTCCCGGCTAGCGTATCAAACCGAACAAATGACAACCTGAGGTGAAGATCATTTTTTATCGTATTAATGGAGCGTTCAATTTAAGATCGGCATGCAGCCTAACGCCCCACACATTTTGATTTCTGAGTCTTTGTAAACGGATGAAACCTAGTTCATCCTCGATGAACTCCGACTTAACCGTTGACTCGTTCGCGAGCGGACCAGATGCGGGCATCTCTAGCCACGTCGCGGATATAACCAGCCGTGTTGTTTTCTGAAGGTGGTGCGTATTTCTTAAGGACCAGACCAAGCGTTTCGCGGCCGGCACCGAAATATTTCTCACCGCTTACCAGGTTGAACCAATCACGTGCACCATCAGCAAATGAATCATAACCGCGGAATCCAGAACCACCTTTGATGTTACCGAAACTATTGGTACGAGCGGCTTTACCATACTTGCCGAAAGTGGATTCTGCTTTGAAAAATCCAAGCGCGATGGCTGGATCAATTCCGTATTCCATTCCGAGTTTGTATAAGTGCTCACCGAAAGTGAGATCTTTTCCAGTCGTCAGGTCGCGAATTGTTTCCGACGCGGCAGGCGATTTATGCTCTTGCAGTACACGATCGATCTGCGCGGCGCTCATAGTGGGCAGTCCCTTCAGCGGCATGTGTTCAGCCTTTCCGCCCTTAGCGTCGGCCAGTGCAGGCATCCCTTCCGGAACGCTTTCTTGATTAAGATATTCTTGTCTCGAAGTGCCATCACCAGGTGCGCGTCTGTGTCGATCGCGACGACGGGCCTCCTGATGACGATCGCGACGTTCGGGCGTCAAGCGTTCATCTGTTTGATGCGGTTCGAATTGAGCTTTAGGATCGCGATAGTCATCGCTGATGCGCGGAGTTTCGCCGACTCTTGGCTCAACTTGTATTGGCTTATCTGTTGGAGTCGGAATTACTTGCGCTGGTTTGTCGGTGGCACCAGGCTCTACCTGTGGTGGCACAGGTTTATCGTTCGCAGCAGGAGGCTCAACTTTTGGTGGTGGTACTAGTGGTGCCTTATCGGCTGGAACTTCCGGCGTAGCAACAGCAGGCTGATCGCCCGTTGGCGCTGCTGGATTCACGATCGCGGGCTTGTCGCCAGTTGGAACGTCACCAGTGGTATCAGCTTTCGGTTTCAAACCACGTTGCGCTCTAGGAACCGCATCGCTTCGAGCCTTATCAGCAGCGGGTACTGGCTGATCAGCAGCCGCTGGTTTCTGCCCTTCGCGAGGTTGAGGCGTTTCTTTCGGACGAACCTTTCGTGGAACTCCGTCGCGGTTCTTCTGTCCGCGATCGGCATGAGGCTGGGCTTCGCCACTCATTAGTCGCTCACGAACTCTGCCTCTGAGACCTTCATCTTTAATTAAATTGAGAACTTGATCCATATTGTTCTGAGTCAACAATTGATCGCCGCGCTTCAAATGTTTTTGACCTGCTTTATCAGGTTGAGACTTCCAGGTATCACGCAATGCATTCGTAACTTCTTTGCGATCGTGATGATCAAAACCAGTTCCCAGCAACCTTTCAGCAACTTGGTGATAGCCTTCTTTCTTGCCAACTTTTGCAGCTTCAAGAGTGCTTTGGTTTAACTTCGGTGCTTCAAGTTTTTGAGCAACTGCTGCATCCGGTCTCACACCCTCAGGTCTCACGCCATCAGGTTTAGCACCATCAATTTTGCCAGCTTCCAGTTTCACACCACTCGGTGGCACCACATCTGGACTCGCGCCAGCGACTCTGTCCGTCTGAACTGCGACACGCTTACCATCAGTCAAAACAGTATCGCCATCCATAATTTTCGTATCCGGTAACGTGATGCCGGCGCGAGTCGCGGCAGACGCAAGGATATCCGTCGGCTTACCGTCGGCGATGCTCTTTATATCCTGCAGACCGATTTCAGGCAACTTATTGCTCGGACCAACTTCGCACAACGGATTGAATTTAAAAACTTCTCTTACATCTTTTGCATCAGCGAGATCAACCTTAAAGTCAGGCTTCGACGGTGATGGCGCGTTGTTCTCTACCGCAGCTTCCTGCGGTTTTGCGACTTCAGATCCCATATGGGTGAGACCTCTTATTGATAGTAACTGGGCGAGTATTGGGCGAACTGCCGGTGTGAACTTCCGGTTTAGTTATCGGGGTGACTATCTTCCACAAGAATGGTTCGTGGTTCAGTCAAAGTGAACGTGGGCTGCAGTCGGACTTTGTGGCTATTCAGTTTGCCACTTTATAAAAATAACAAACGAACGTGAGTGCAACGTGACAGCAGAACGTGACAATGCCCTTGATTTAACCTGCGCCAAAGTTTCAATGCCTACAAATGAAAAACCCGGGCAACGCCCGGGCTTTTCTCTACCCCTCAGTTTTTAGGCTGCGTGCAATTTCGACAACACCCCTGATGTCTAGTTGCGGATCGATAGCTTTTCTCAGGCAGAAACTGCGTGAGGATGAACTGCGGCTGGAACGATCGGTGCGAAAGATGCTGCGTCGTCGGCAACGAGCTTTCCGTCCGATTTCGGGAAAAGGCTGAGTGGGCGGCACTCGGCGTTCTGCCAATGTGCGTTGACCATACCTTTCTTATACAGTTCCTGGTGAGTAGCGAAGAAGCAATATTTCGCCAGACTCGAATTTGTCATTTGTGAGATCTTGTTTTGCAATTCTGCTTGAGCTTCGTCATCACGAGTGACCATCAACAGCATCTCGGCGCCGTTTTCACTGACCGCTTTTGCAAGACCGGCAAGTGTCGCTTCATCGCATGATGGATTGTTTACGAGCCCGATATCATATGCGATACCATTGCTTTCGAATGAAACTTTTGCATCGAGACAGAACTTCGCTCTCTCTTCGCCTTTGGATGTCTTCCAGTTGACGTTGGAAACTTTGCCTTCGTTCTTAGCGATCAGATAAAGCATTCTGATGTTCGCTACTTCAAGATGGTGACGCTGCCAGTTGGCATCGAAACGATCGGTGTCGTCCTGGCTCTTGCCGGCAACGCTCTTCGCCATTGGCGACAACATATAGACGAGAGGTTTCGTCGGCGTCGTCCACCATGGAAGTTTCGTGCCGTGTCTATGACACAGAAGATAATCGAGATAGAAGAGCTTTCTTAGCCGATCTCTAATCAAGACTGGTTTATCTTCTTCAGTGATAAACCATGAAATATGTTTTTCGAGCAGTACTTCATGCTCGTCAATCAAATTGAAAATCAGGTGGTCTCTGTCATTGAGCTGAATAGCCATTGCTGCCTCGCTGGGGTGAATATCTCTAAGGGTTTGTGGAATGAGTGGATGTGGTTTTTCAAATTCAGCGGTTAAGTGGTTTACCGCCAACGCTTTTAACTTCCGCTGCAGTCGGATTGCCTAAGATGTACTGCTGCAGTGGGTCCGTGTCTGTCCTGGTGTGAACGCTGTACTTTTTCCGAAGTCCCATGTCCATTGCTAACAAGTCGCTTTGCATTGCCTTGAGAGCTTTGGCTCGCTCGTAGATAGCATTGAGTCCAGCATCCAGCTCTTCCTGAGTTTTAGCTGCTCTGCGCGGTTTCAATAGATCGTCATAGATGGCTGCTGAATCGGCGAACCAACCCGCTGTTAATCTTGCAAAGTCCCGAACATCATCTTTGTTCGGCGGAGTGTGCATGTTTTTCAATACCATTGCCAGGTATTTGTACTTGCCGGCCACCTTTGCGGCCACGCTCGACCATTCTGCAACGCGCTCAGATTCTTGATTGAATGGACGCTTCAGAATCGTAACTTCTTGCGAAGTCTTACTGCTCGCTGCTACGGTTTTATCGAAATCTTCAAACCATCTAACGGTTGGGTCGTTCGGATTCGACATAATGGCTAAGGGACCGGCTTTGCCCATCGGATTCTCAGGGACGGTCGTTGCTCTCAAGATTTGCGCTTTGCGCGCAGCATCTTCAGCACTTTGATTAGAGTGAAACTCTTCATGGTTTGATTGAGCAGCTGCGGATTCAATTCCACTTACGCTCAAACCAGTTGCGGACAGCAATGCGACAAGTACAAGCGTTGCGCTTGTCTTAATCATTTTCCTACTGTATCTACCGTTTTTCATTGTCGAGCTAATTCCTAATATGTCGTTTTCTTTGAGCGAAATTTATGAAGACAAACTATTTTTAGTGACCCGACAGCGGCTCTACTGGAACTCCGCTTCTACCGTTACTTCCGCCAACACCAGGAGGATCGGGCGTATCTGATCGCGACACAAATGCGTCTTGTACTTGAGCAGTCGATGGTCTTGAAACATTTTGCGCCGGCGTATCGCTGTTGGCGTTGTATGTATTCATCTGTACGATTTTCCAGATTGTGTATGCGGAGAGAAGCATCATCATTCCTGCTGCTGCGCCGAATACTCTTGAGCCACCGTAAGGGTTTCCCATCACCATCGAGTAGGCTGCCATCGACATAAATATGGTGGCACTAACTACGCCGAGGATAACTAGATAACGAGAGAAGGTCCAAACGGTCGGTAGCGGATGGTCAGAGGTATAGCCGTAAAGGCTGTTGTGGTCTGGTTTTGGATAACCGTTTCCTGGCGAATCGCTGTTGATTACTTTGCGACCACCACTGTTGGTGGCTTGTGGATATGGAGCCAGAGCGTCATTGATTTGCTCCATTTGCGCATCACTGGCGGTGGCTTCGATTTGTTGCTCGCCAGAACGCATGTTGACACCGAGAATGCCTTCAATCTGGCTGATGGCGTCGTTGCTGAGAGTGTCAGGACGAATGGTTGTTACTTCTTTTTCGCCACGAGCGCCTTGATGAAATACACGAACGATGCTTCGGTCTCTTCCGGCACCGGTCGGGAAGTTGTGTCCAGGTGTGGAATCTGCGGCGCCTGATGGAGGAGCTTGCGCACCGCCTACATCACCGGGAGTCACTGGAGCTGGACTGTTACCGTCACCTATCGGAGGCGGTGTCGGAGGAGCGAACTGTGCCATTGCTGAACTTGAAAAACCGATTGCGAGAACAACGGCGACTACAAGCGCCAAGGCGCTTTTCGTCAAACTGTCACTCGGTCTGGTCTTCACTTGCATGTGCTTCGTGCCTCGTCATAACAACTTCTATAGTGCTAAGTTACTGTTTTACAGGGACAAGGTCTACGAGGGATCTACGTACTTGGCAACAAATTTCGAAGATTTTTTCGTATCTCTACGTAGTCGGAGCAAATAATTATTTCAATATTTCGGACTCGAAATCTAGGACCAGGACTCGTATTTAGCCTGATCAGCAGTTCAAATAATGGAATTCCGTTGAAAAAGAAATTTTGAATCTGTTGAAAACATTTCGTGCGGTTTAGCAACCGAAGCATTCGTTCGAATCAGGACTGCCACTTGTTCGTCTAAGTTCGATTCTCAATCCGAATCGTTGGAGCCCATTCGAATTTCTGTGCACCAGATGCTTTAACCAGATGTTCCAAACAGATGCTCGAACAGATGTTCAAAGCAGAGGTTCAAAGCAGATGTTCAAAAATTAGTTGCTCGAACAGATGCTCAAAGCAGATGCTCGAACAGACGTCCAAACCAGTCGCTCCGAATCGCTCAACACCGCTTCCCATCAGCTCAGGCACTGCCGAGCCAAGCTTACTTAGCGATCGGGCGTCGAGCCGCCGTCATTACCATTGCCGTTGCCTGACGTAGTCACATCGGCGCCGACTTTAACCGTTTCGGTTCTCGAAATAGTCATCAATTCTTGAGCCAGGCTCTGCAGTTCAGATAGTGCCGAGAAGTCGAACATGCCATCATCGCTGCTATCGAGTTCCGGAGCTATGAGACTGGACAACTCAGCAGCCGACGCGGGCTTGCTTTCTTCAGTGATTGAGATTTTGAAGTCATCGTCCGGTCCGAAGAAGCTGTCAGCAAGGATTGAGTCAACGAAGTTGTTAACGTCTTTTGAACCGCTACCTGCTTGGCTGTCTTGGCCTGGGGCTTGAAAAATTGCTGGCTCATCAATGTCATCGATTATGGACTCCTGCTGGAATAATTCGAATTGTGGTTTGCGTCCGTTTTTGCCATTGGTTACGGAAGTAATCATCGGCAGGCGTGGTGGTCGTACAACTGGAGCATAGTCGCCACCAGGGATTTCCAGAATCTTCTGTCCGTCTTCGTCTTCGATTTTGTCGACGAGTGAAACTTGAAGAGTCTCTTCGAGAGTCGCATCTTCTGGAAGAGCGATACGAGAACAAGTTCTGTCCGGAGCCGGTTCGAAACTATCGACCACTCGACCGAGTGTGATGTCCATACCGAGTCCGCGAAGTTCGCAGCACAGTCCATCGAATGCAGCGGTGCGTCCGCCAGACTCGACGTTTTTGCCTTGCACCATATCGGCGTAGGCTTGGTGTCTGCCTTGAATGTCGTCGGCTTTGATGGTCATCATCTCGTGCAGGATGTGAGCGGCACCATAAGCTTGAACTGCCCATACTTCCATCTCGCCCATGCGCTGTCCGCCGTGGTTGGCTTTTCCGCCGACCGGCTGTTGGGTGACTGCAGCGTAAGGTCCGCCCAGTCCGCAGCGTGCGTTGATTTTGTGCAGAACCAATTGGTTCAATTTGAGCATGTACTGGCGACCGACAAGAACTGGTCTGTCGATTTTTTCGCCCGTTCTGCCATCGGTGAGGACGACTTTGCCGTCTTCGCCGAACCACTCGTAGCCTGGAGTTTTGCGAACTTCAGCCATGGCGGCTTTGACCAGTTTGTATGAGGCATCGTCGCTTAGCGATTCATCGAATTGGTGAATGCGGTAATAGCGATTGAGAATGTCTGAGTAGAGTCCAAGTTGAGTGTCGAACACTTGTCCGACGTTCATACGAGACGGGACGCCGAGTGAGTTGAGCACCAGATCTACTGGAGTGCCATCCGGCATGTAAGGCATGTCTTCATCGGGGACGATGTTCGCGACGATACCTTTGTTTCCGTGACGTCCAGCCAATTTGTCGCCCACTTCAACAGGGCACATTCTGGCGATTAAGACTTCGATTTCGCAGATCACACCAGCTTTCATTTCAGGTGTGGTTTCCGGCGTGAAGATGCGGACGTCGATGACGCGACCACCCGAACCATGCGGAACTCTCAAGCTGCTGTCGCCCATTTCTTCAGCTACTTTTCCGAAGATTGCTTGCAGCAATTCTTCTTCTGAGCTCAAGGCGCGATGCTCTTTAGGTGTCAGTTTGGAAACCAGTACATCGCCTGCTTGTACGAAAGCGCCGACTTTGGCGATGCCGCGTTCATCAAGATGTTCGAGATCTTTGGATGAAACGTTTGGCAGCTCAGGCGTGAGAATTTCAGGTCCTCTCAAGGTTTGATAAACGTTGAGCGAATGTTTTTCAATTTCAATGTGAGTCAGTTTTTGATCTTGGACCAAACCACGACGGACGACGATAGCATCCTCATAGTTGTATCCGCCCCAAGGCATGAAGGCAATCAACAGGTTTCTGCCCAAAGCCAGTTCACCTTTGTCGATACCAGGTCCGTCGGCGATAATTTCGCCGGCTTCTACTTTCTGACCGAGTGAAACTGATGGACGTTGGTCGAGAATCGTATTTTGGTTGGTGCGATCGAAACGTGTGAGGTTGTAGGCGCGCTTCTCACCGGAGGCTTGAGTGATTTCGATGTTTTGTCCGCTGACCTGGGTGACCATGCCACCACGACGAGCAGTGATCGAATGTCCGGAAGAACGGGCTACGATTTTTTCCATACCCGTGCCGACACGTGGACGCTCAGGGCGTATCAGCGGCAAAGTTTGGCGCATCATGCCACCACCCATGAGGGCGCGTCCCGTATCATCGTGCTCCAGGAATGGAATCAATCCGGAACCGACTGAGAGGAAACCTTGTGGTGTGATACCAATCATGTCGACTTGCTCAGGAGTGACTTCTATGAAGCTTTCTCCACGACGAGCTGCGACCGATGGTCCAAGAATTTTGCCATCGAGACAACGAGTGTCAGGTGGTGCCAAAGTGTATTTCTTATCATCGGATGGAGTGAGAAACTGCACTTCATCAAGCAAGTAGCCGTTCTTCACTTTGCGATAAGGCACGGTCAAGAAGCCGTCGTCATCAATTCGGCAGTAGCTGGCGAGGTAAGAAACCATACCGCAGTTTTTGCCTTCAGGCGATTCTACGAGACAAACACGACCAATCTGGGATGGGTGAACGTCGCGCATTTCGACAGGAGCTGCGTTTGGATCGATACCGCCAGGTCCGAAAGATGTGATTCTTCTTCTGTGCGAAAGTTCTGAAAGAGGATTTTGTTGATCGAGATACTGAACGAGCGGGTTGCCCGAGAAGTATTTAGTGATTGCGTTCGAGAACGGTCTTGTGTCGATCAAATCGTTAGGGCTGCCGATCTCTTCGTCTTCGTTCAACTCGAGTCTCATTTTGATCGAACGAGTCATTTGACCAAGAGCTGGACGAACAGCCTTAAGCATGGTTTCGCCAACACCGCGAAGGTGTCTGTTTTCCAAACTATCTATATGATCGACAAAACCGATGTCTAGTGGAAGACCAAGAAGGTATTCAATCGCGCAGAGCAAATCGGCTGGGCAGAGTTGTTTGTTTTCGCCTTCCAGCCTCATCTTTTCGTTGAAACGCGAGCGACCAAGTTTGCCCATGCTGTAACGACGTTTGTCCATTAATTCAGCAAGTGCAGTGGTACCAGATGCGGCGCCACCGCTGCCATCAGGTTTCCAGCCTCTGCCTACGACGGAGAGAGCTTCTTGGGTCGTGATTTCTTTCCACTCGATGCGATTGCGTTCGAGAAGTTTGCCGAGACGTTTTTGAATTTCTTGAGAGTCATAGCCCATTGAAGTGAGCAAAGTGGTGCAGGCAATCCAGCTGCGTTTCGGCAACTTGACTCTGCATTTTGCGCGGCTGGCTTTGCCGGGTACATTGGTCGGATCGAGAACAAGTTCAAACGCAATTGGTGCGCCTTGTTCTGCCAACATCAAAGCTTTGTAGTGACCAGGTGAAGGGTTGCTGAAGTAGATACCAGGTGCGCGGACGAGCTGTCCGAGTACCACACGCTCAGAACCGTTGATTACGAAAGTTCCTCTGTCGGTAATCACAGGCATGTCGGCGACGTAGCATTTTGATTTGCGCAGCTCACCAGTGACGGTATCACGCAACCAGGCTTCCATCATCATCCGACGCGAGTGCGTCATGTTGGTCTTACGGGCTTGGTCTGAGGTGTTTGGATATCCGGAATCCGGAGCGTAATCTTCAAACCACCATTTAACTTTGCCGTCTGGACCGACGAATGTCATCTCGAATCTGTTGCTGTATTCACTTTTAATAGGAGAGATTTCTGCGAAGAGATTGCCAATCGTCTCTTCAAGAAAGCGCCGGTACGAGCGTCTCGGAAACTCTGCTAAATCTGGTGCTTGGAAAAAGAAACTCATTTTACTTGCTTCCGCCTTTGGCGTCTTCCGAATTAGAGCTGGTTCCGTCGTGGTGCGACATCATTGATCTTTTGTGTACTGCCAGAGCCCGTGCCAGATCTTCTGCGTAGGTTTTAGTTCCTGGCTTCAACGCGCTTGCTATTCTGAATTCGGTGACTGCTTCGCTGATTCTTCCTGCTGCCATCAAGTTGACGGCTAGTCTGTGATGAATGGAAGCGTTCTCGAGGTCCGCTGCTATCAGGTCTCTTAAAATTGCCACCGCCGCCGTATGATCTTTGCGAGATTCAGCTTGGGTTACTTCAGTGAGCTTCGGGTCTTGAGAGGTCTCCGGGTTTCCAGCCGCTTGGGAATTGGTTGGAATAGAACCATTATCGGGAGATGGAGCGCCGTCGTAAATGGGATTTCCCGCATTCACCGGGGGGATACTACGTGTTGCGCCCGGAACGCCCATGCCTGTTGCGTTTTGCTGGGGTGGGAAATTTTGAGCGGCGACTTGATTTTGGCCAAAGTCTTGCTGTTGTCTAAAACCACCCGCCGTCGGAGGAACATTCATGCCTCCAGGAGCGCCTTCGTAGACGCCTTTAGGCTGCTGCGGCCAATTGTTAGCTGCAAAACCATTAGGCTGGTTGGCTGACATGCCTTGTGGCATGCTCTGACCACCTTGAGGCGGCATTCCTTGAGCCATGAACTGCTGTGGCATTCCCATGCCGCCTTGAGGCATGTTTTGCTGCGGCATACCTGGCATATTTTGCGGCATTCTTTGCTGCATGCCCTGGGCCATTCCTTGCGGTGGCATTCCTTGCGGCATGCCCTGCTGAGCCATGCCTTGTTGTGGAACCATACCTTGCGGCATGCCTTGTTGAGCCATTCCTTGCGGTGCCATTCCCTGTGGTGCCATTCCCTGTGGTGCCATGCGCTGAGGCATACCTTGCGGCATACCGCCACCACCAGCGGGGAACGAAATTTGATTCGGTTGACGCATTGGTTGTTGCTGCATTTGATGGTGCTGCATTTGATGCTGTGGCATCTGGTGTTGCTGCATCTGATGTTGCGGCATCTGGTGCCCAAAGTTTCCACCACCGGCAGCTTGGTGCGGTGAAGTTGCTGATGACGACTGCATTTCTTTCATGCGCGCCGCGGCTTCTTTGTTTTTCTCAGGATCGATCAACACGCAAGTGAGATAAGCCTGATGCGCGCCTTTGTAGTCGCCGGCGGCTTCCAGACATTCGCCCAGGAGAAATTGATAGCGCGCATTGCGAGGTTCAATCATGACCGCTTGCGAGATCTCAGCGAGGGCTTCTTTTTTCAGCCCTTGCGAAAACAGAGTCTCAGCCGCTTTCTTGTGCTTCTCAGCGCGTCCATGGTGATACGACTTTTGCAATGATGCTCTGCCATCAGCCAGACCGGCATGATTAGCGTTTAGCATCTCGAGTTTTTTATACTCTGCTTCAGCACCGGCATAGTCGCCAGTCAATTGCAGAGCACCGGCGAAGCCCAAGTGATAGTCCTGATTGAGTGGATTCTTCGCTACCTGACGGCGCCAGATATCAACCAACTGTGTCCCAGCCAGTGCATCAGTGTCGTCCAGAATCACAGCCTTACGCAAAAGCGCAGCAGCTCCGGTTTCATCCTTCTGCAAAAGTTTAATTATGCCAAGCTGACGTTGAGCCGGTCCATATGTCGGATCTTTGATGGCGGCTTGCTGGTAGCAACTCATTGCACCACTGACTTGCCCGCATCTGTACTGCAGATCTCCGAGTTTCACATAAACTTTAGCCGACGGATCGATCTCCATCGCCTGCTTGTACTCGATGTAAGCCGCTTCCAGATCGCCTGAGGTGACCAGTTGATCGCCAAGCTGCATACGAACATCCGGGTTGACCGGGTCAAATCCAGACTTCTCGAGCGCTGAAGACAATCCTTTGGCTGCGTGTGCGTTATCAGAAGCGGCAGCCAATGCCTTTCTGTACAGCGTAGCCGCACCCTGCCAGTCACCGTCTTTCATCTTCTTCTCACCAAAGGCGGTGCGCGCAGCGGAGAGATTGAGCTTGTACTGTTTGTGCGATGGATCGTATTGGACAGCCTTCTCGTGCATGATGATCGCTTCGGTCCACTTGCCTTGCGAGCCCAGCGATACAGCCTGGTTGTTGAAATCGATCGCGTCAGTTTTATATTTTGCGTAAGCTTTGGAGCGTTTTTCCTCGAATTGAACTTTGGCTAATTCAGCAGCTTTCCTGGCTTCGACAGCCTCTTTTGCTCTTTTCTCGTCGTCCTCTTTTTTCTGAGCTTCTACATCTCTGTAGTCAGGACGTCTCTTAAAACGGCTAGGGATGGGAGCCGAAGACACCCCATCACTTTCGAAATCTTTGCCTGCCGGCACCTCGATATCCACGGCTCGCGGAAGAGGCTTGGCTTTCAGCTTTGTGGCACCAACTGATTGCGCACACGTCAGTGTGATAGTCAGTGCAAGAAGAATAATTTGGAGTGGTTTGCTTTGGGTGAACATAGAATAGAATCCGGGTGCGAATGAGGGAGGGTTGGCTCGTTTCGCCGTAACTTGAACTCAGCTTAGCGATTCACCGCCCCAAGAGTCTATTGGGGGTTATCCCACCCACTTCGTAAAATGCCCATAAATAGGTCAAAACTCAAATGCGCGACAGCTGCTACGATCTTACTAATTCTGCGTGGAGAACTTCAACTTGAGACTGGCTGCCATATCGCTACTTCTCCTGGTGTTCATTTTGTCACCTGCCGAAGCTTCTGGAATTGGACTCAAAGCAACACTAGAGAAGGCGCCACCACACTCGGTGAAGCTGTTCAAAGGGCTGGAGCTGTACATGTGGCGTGTGGACGATAAGCCACACTGGTCTATGCTGATGGGCACAAATAGAAATAAAACGAAAGCCGAGATTCGTCGGAAAGAAGAAACGATAAAGTCGGTCGATGAGATAACGAGGCTTCTGGAAAAAGTTGCTCCTGGTGAATACATTATTTTGGTCGACCAGGAGAAGGCAGAAGGCAAGAAAAATTCGCGCGAAGAAATCTCTACTATTAAAGCTGTATGTAAGAAGCTCAATTTGAACTTCCTCGGAGATACCTAAGACTCAAAATAAACTAACAGTTTTGATGTTTTTGCCGGATGTCAGTCCCCGTCTAACTACATCCGCGTTTTTCTTTCCGTCCGACAAATACGATCGAGTGGCTCAAGGTCTTATATCTCGATCGGTCATTACGCCTAGCAGTTTGATCTTACAAAGCGCAGAGATTGTATCGACAGCCAACTCCGTTCAGGGTATAGTTTATAACGTATACACCTCAAACTACACCTTACCTGGATTAGACGGACGGAAGTTATGAGCAAGCAAATCAAATCCAACTTGGCCTACTTACGTGCAACTAGAGGACGGATTAGTCAGCGAACTATCTCGGAAGCCACCGGCATCGGACAGAAGACATTAAGTGCTCTGGAAACGGGAGCTAGCAAGGGGATCGAATTCAATACGATGGTACGACTTTGCGAGTTTTTTAAATGCACACCTAACGACTTATTCACCATCGAAGATGAACCGGATACAACTCCGCCCTCATTAGAATCATTAGCCAAAGCGGACGCCCTAATCGGAATTGCGCTTCAAAACGCTATGCAGGCACCAAAGCAAACCTCGCAGGAAATTTGGGCTGAGTTTGATGCTTTGCGTGCACGATTACAAGCCTCGAAGCCACCTGCTGAGCGACATCAATAGTGCCAAATGTAGTTATCGACACTTCGGTATTCATCGCAGGAATGCTGACAAGCAACAAGGAAAGTAGCTCTGCACAAGTAATTTCAATGTGGCGGGCCGGTGCATTTACACTTGTAATGTCGCCGCAAATTCTAAGAGAGATTGTGGCGAAGCAGATAGAGAAAAAAGTAGACGACCAACTGATCATCGAGTTTGTCACCATCGTTGCGAAGATAGCACTACATATCCCCGGTGCTTATGAATCAACTAAACTCGACAACATTGACAAGGACGACAATAAGTTTTTAGCAGCGGCCTACGAAGCTGATGCGGACTACCTGGTTTCGCTTGATGCGAAACATCTACTCCCACTCAAATTTTTTCACGGTACACAAATTTTGGCGCCGCACTTGTTTGTCCGAGCGATGGTAAGTTCGCCCCCCGAGGAAACAGAAAGGAAATAGTAGAGCGAGATCATTAATCGTTTTCGTTGTCGTCTTCAAATTCGTCATCTTCGTTGTCGTCGAGGATTTCGGGTTTGATACCGCCGTCGTTGTCACCTTCTTCGTAACGGTATCCGCCTAAACCGACACCTACGAGGCGGGTCTCGCCTTCAACTTTCTCCAGTTCCTGCGGTGAGTATCCAGTGTACTCAACCATGTAATCAGCTAGATCTTTCGAATGCGTGGTAATCCAAACTTGCGAATTCTGTGACGCGTAGGCGAGCATCTTCGCGAGCGGTTCATAGAGATCGGGATGAATACTCGTTTCCGGTTCGTTAATTGCAAGAACTGATGGAGGCTGCGAACTATAAATAGCAGCCAACAAACATAAATATTGGAGCGTACCATCCGAGAGCTCGGACGTGTCGAAAGCGCGATTGAAGCCGGGCGTTTGCAAACGCAGGCGCAAGCCGCGGCTTGAATGGTCTATCGTCAGCACCGAACCAGGGAAGGCATCATCGAGCGCCGCAAGTAAACCTTCAGCGTCGCCCATCTCGATGATGGTGCCTAACGCCGAAACGAAATCGCTGCCATCGTGCGCCATGATGTCGGTAGCCACTGCCAGTTGTGGCTTTCTCAACGGAGAATCTTTGTCGGTTCGGAAGTGATGATAGAAACGCCAGTTGAGGAGTTCCATACGCAGAGTCGACAAGTCCGGGTATTTATGCGGATCTCGGACTCCTGTCAAAACGGATTCATTTTCTGCCAGGCGCATCGTGTAATCGACCGACTGCCCCCTGGTATCACGTACGATGACACTAGCACGTTTGCGACTTAAAAGATTCGCAGTAGAACCTCCTCCTTTTAGTCGCAGTAATCGCTCTTCTTTAATATCGAGGTCACCGGAAAATATAGATGGAGGTACTTGAATTCGTTGTCCCCGATCGACGACACCGCAGATCAGGTCGTATTGCAGATCGTCAAACTTCACCGACAAATTCATATGACTGCTATCGCGCTTGCCTCTTCCACCGCACCACATAGCTGAAGGCATTCCACCTTCTTCTGCGATAGACCGCGCAAACTGACCGTTTGCAGCCGAAGACATTAGATACAGCGCGCGATAAAGATTACTTTTTCCGCATCCGTTCGGTCCCACGAAAACATTGACGCGCTGCAGTTTCAGCCATACATTTTTGATGGAACGGTAATTGCAAATAGCAAAGTCAGTAAGTGCCAATCCCTATACCTCAGTCGGCATCGTCATCTTCGTACTCACCGTCAGTCGGCGCCGTTTTCTTCGAGCCGGAACGAAACGCCCGCACGGCGGCAGCCTCATCGTCATCATCCTCAATTTCACGAGAAATCACCGTCGAGCCGCGCACATTGGTTGCACCTGCGACTTTCTCAAGCTCAATAATTTTGCAACTTCCCTTAGCTTTGATGAAGTCGGCAAGATCTTTCGAGTGCGTAGTCATCAAAATTTGGGAATGCTTTGATGCCGCCAATATTAGCTCTGCAAGCGGTTCATAAAGATCCGAATGAATGCTCGTTTCCGGTTCATTGAACACCATGAAAGAAGCCGGGCGAGGAGTTAGTAATGCGGCAAGCAGGCAAAGATATTGCAGTGTGCCATCAGAAAGTTCACGAGCAACCAAAGGACGAAATAACCCGGGAACAGTCATGGTTAGTGTCAATTCGCCATCCTCCGATTCAATTTCGATGGCAGAACCAGGAAAAGCTCGGTCAATATGTTCGTCGAATAAACTCCGATCGGCAATCGATCTGATGGTGGCAATCGCAGCCGCGAGGTCTCGTCCATCGTGGGCAAGAATGGGCGTGAGTGTAGCCAACTGATTATCTCGAATAGGCGATTGCAGATCGGTTCTGAAATCGTGATAGAAACGCCAATCCATGAACAAAGAACGAAGCGTCGTCAATTCAGGAAATTTCTGAGGTTCTCGCAACTCGGATAAAACAGACTCACTCTCGTGAACCCGCCCCGGATATTGAACTGAACGCCCTTCCATGTTCTTGGCCGTAATGGAATTCCCTTTACGGGCGAGCATCTCAATTTTCTTTTTACCAGCTAGAAGCTGCACCTTTTCGATTTTGATGTCAGGATCGTCTTTGAACAAATTCAGCCCTGCATCATCATCTTCAGGATGCAAAAAATCTTGATGGTCCATCATTCGCAAATTTGCTGCGACACGGCCAAATTCGATTTGGTACTCAAGTTCGTCAAAGGTGATACCAAGTCGAGCGCGCTCGTCTTCATCCTGCGTTCGTGGGCCGGCCCACAAGATTGAGCGAATACCGCCTTCTTCGGCGATTCGTCGGGCGAATTGGCCGTTTGCGGCGCTGGCCAAAAGTTGAATAGCCTGGTAAACGTTACTCTTTCCACAACCATTTGGTCCAACGAAAATAGTTACACCAGCCAGTTCCAGCCTGACTTCTCTAAGAGATCGATATCCAAGAATTTCTATGCTGCGAATTCGCATTCTTTCTCTCGACTGGTTGCCATCGTTCTGATTTCCATCGTTCTGGTGCACATCGTCAAAGGTTACTGTTTACTGATTCAATCTTGGTCCATCGGTCCAGAGAGCAGGTTTTTAAAACTTGGCGCGTACAGGTGATTGTCGGTGACAAGGCATCCGGCGAAGCAATTGTGCACTCCGGGACTTGCCAGCGACATGATGCCGAGGACGAAAAGAAAAATCGAGACGAGCGCAAGAACAGCTCTGATAAAGACCGTGCCGCCGCTATCTAAAGCGGCGATCGACAAAAGAACAACCGCGGCGATCACAATAGATGACGGAATGATTTTCAAAAAATGTCGAGTGCTGGATTGATTGAATCGCAATCTTGCTCCTTCGAAATCCGTGACGCGGAGACGAAAAACAGACTTACCCAGAGTGGATTCTTTGGGTGAGCCTTCCATCAGCGCGTGATACAACCAATTGATCACTACAACGACCGAAACGGAAACAAGAAGCCCCAACTCCGGGTGGGAGAGCGGCGAGGCAAGCGACATCAACTCGACGGTTTGTCCTGACGCAATCAACATTGAAATGCAAACAACAATCAATAACGGTCCGACACAAACCAACAACGCGTCGAGAACGCCGACAACGAAAGTGACCAGGACCAGAGGCTGCCATTGACTCATTTCAAAAACGAAGTGAGTAGGGCTGCCACCACAGGCGATATCGACACCATTGGCGACGACAAAGACAAAGAACGCACTCAAGCAACCCACCACGGCACCATCTATTACTTGAGCGATAAATCGCTGCGGTGGGTTAGCCGGCAACCACTCAGTCATTTGAGCTTTGTGTGAAAGCAATTGCGACGAAGTCATCCTGTCTTTTTCGGACAAATCTTCCAGTCTCAGTTTTTCATAGACTTTAGATCGCTCCGCATAAAGTTCAATCATCTCTGCTTTGGAAGCTAAGTCGATAGCGTTGTTGTAATCGAGAATCGACTTGTCGTCGTACCCGATTAGCTTATAGGCGTGCGCGCGCCGGCTGAGAAGTTCGACGAGCAGCGAGCGTTCCAGACCAGGTTTAATCGTTTCGGTCACAAAAGAAATTATCTTGTTTTGATCATCGAGCTCTCGATATGCGTCGACTAAACGCAAACAATCAAAGTGATACCACCGGCGTGCCGGTTCAAGTTGAATCGATCTTTCCATGTCGACTGCGACTTGTTCGTAATTGTGGGAGAGATAATGCGCCCAGCCCCGCAGCGCGAATGTGCCTGCGTCGTTGGGTGAAAGTTCGAGTTTCGATGTGCAATCTTCGATGGCGCCATCCAGATCGTCGAGGCAAAGACGCGTGTAAGCGCGCAGCCCATAGTTATAAGCCAGCCCTGGTGACAACTCGATGCCACGATTCATGCAAGCTTCCGCGGCTTTGAATCGCAAAAGCACGACATTCATCAAGCCGGTCAATCCATATAGGTATGCTCGAAGACCGTGGAGTCTCATTGATTTCTGAATAGTGCTCATGACTGATTTTATATTCACAGAATATCGGTCAGGCTAATCTATACCTTAGCCAGTCAAGCGGAAGAGTTCTTGAATGCCCATCACAACTACATGTTTTAACTTTTATCTGCCTGTGAAGTGCGAAGATCACAACCGTAGTTAAGCCTCAATCACACGTCCCAGTTGACGATCGAGCAATATACTATTAACCTTGCATAATGAAGGTCATGACCTTAAACGTTCGTACTTTGGTCCACGATTGCTAAAATGAAAGCCGATTCGATTGGCCGGGAGCGCAAAATATCCACATTAGCCCAATCGCGTATATAACTTAGTACAAGGCACAAATTGGCGGAGACTCAATTGGACCAGGGACTACAACCAATGTCAGGCAACCGACCACCGTCGGTTTTCCGACCTAGAACAGTGCTTTGTGAGAGGCATGAGCTGATTCGTTTCGGCTTAAAAAGGGTGGTATCGGAAGTCGTTGAAATCGTTGGCGAAGCCGCCGATGGTATGGCAGCGACTGAAATTATTCGCCGCATGCGACCGGACTTCATCATCATGGATGTCGATCTGGATGTTTTAAACGGTGTGGAAGTTTGCCGCAGAGTCGCCCAAGAGCTGCCGAACTCTCACGTTCTAGTCCTCACGGATTCTTATCACGCCACCAAGTATCACAACCAGCTCATTCGTGCAGGCGCCCGCGGCTTCTGCCTTAAGAGTTCCGGACCAAGAACATTGTTCGAAGCGATCGAACAGGTGACGCGCGGCTTGCCATACTGCGATCCGAAGATCACGCAACTGGTTAAGCAGCAGCCCACGACCAGCATGCCCAATTGCAGTCTGACGGATCGTGAAATTGAAGTTCTGATCCGATTGGATTTGAGAAACAAAGAAATTGCAGAAGAGCTAGACATGAAGCTCCGCACGGTTGAGAAACACATCGAGTGCATTCTCGCCAAGTTGAAAGTTCCGACAAGAACCGCAGCAGCACTGAAAGCGGTGCAACTAGGTTATGTGCTCCTGCCGAAGATGCCAGGACGCGACCCTGTGACCGGCATCAGCCACGAGCAGACTGTGGCCGAGCTGCAAGCCGAGTTGGCAATCGCTAACGAGCACTTGAAGGCGCTCTTGAGACAGAACGAACTATTGAAAGAAGCGCTCAACGAGAAGCTTCGGATGAGACCTCGGGACGATAACGATCCGAATCGACCAGGCGGCAGATAGAAGCGACGCTCTTGTTCTTGTGACTGGCCTGTCTTGTGATGCGCTTGTTCTGTGATGCGCCTGTTCTGTTGCTATCGCTTAGTCGACCATCAACAGGCGTTCTTGCCTTTCGATTTCGGCGCGCATATCTTCTGAAACCAGAATGTCGGCAATCGAGTAGCCGTCAACCTGTCCGCTTACGGCATAGTCGATCACGTTAATGATGTTCAGTCCAATAGCCGCTATGTAAGCGGGATTCGACGAGTCTCTATAATCTAAAAAATGTGCGATTGAGCACAAAAACTCGGTGAGACTGGGAATGTACCTGACTTTTCTGTCCTGGTCTTCATAGAGCAGAGTTTCCAATTCTTCCAGATTCTCACGCATGAGGTCAGGATTGCCCTCTAAGCCATCAACGATGCTGGCGATCAGCTGCCGCTCTCGCGCGGTAAGTTCATTCTGAATCGCGCCGCGGGCCTCAATGTTGAGCGCTCGCACGGTTTCGCACGCGAATGACAAACGCGAATCTTCCGCAGCTGATGCGGCAGCGAGTTTGATCCATTCTTCGTACTCTGAATAATTCACTTTGCAATCTGACTGAAACGGTCTACGAGATTCCCGAGTTATCGAATTCATACCGTTTCGCGGAGCAAGTTAAACGAGAGAGCCGATCGTTGTTAATATCAGCCTCAAGCCACCTGTGGACAGCCTTTCAACCGTGATTCGAAACCACCCTTAAGCAAATGTTCTTGGCGCATATTGACATTTCTGCTAAGCTCTCAACCTCGATACAATCAGCCTTTCCGAAGTTGAACGCCCCATATTCCGCATGACGAAACACTCGATTCAGTCAAAATTCAAACAACGTCGATCAGCAGCAGCCATCAGGTTGTCCGTTGCCTTAATCGTGGCGTTTGGGTTGGTACCGCATCTGGTGCCGGTCGCCTATGCGGCGGCCGATTCGAAAGAGACTGCCCCTAATGCTAAAAGCGCAGCCGCCGCATCCCAGCCCGCATCGAAACCCTTAGTTCAGAAGAAACCTGAAAGCCAACCGCCTCCGTTTCCAATCGGCAATAAAATCAGTCGCACAGTTCAACAAGTCACCGGCGTTAATTGGCTCACCGGCGTGGTGGCCGGAAAAGTGGCTGGGGCTGTCATTCACCACAAGGTCGGCGGCAAAGTAAAAGTGAAGGTAAAAACTTACAGCTTTACTGATTTAATGGCAGGAAAGCTAAAATCAGTCGATGTGAGTTTGAAGAACGCACAAGTAGAAGGCATCCAAGTTGGCTCCGTATCAGCGTCTTCAAAGAACCCAGTATGGTTCTCACCTTTCAAAGGTAAGAATAAAAAACGCGGTCTCAACAATCCGGTCAATATCGTGGTTAGTGGCGACGTCAGTAAAGAGGATGTCACCAGGGCGCTTGCTACCCAGGAAATTACAAAAGCGATTCGCGGATTCAAACTCGATTTGCCTGGATTAGGCGATGCAGAGCTGGAAGTTTTAAAGCCTCAAGTTGAAATCGATAAGGGCCTAGTCAAGATCGCCGGAACCCTTGTTACGAAAGGCGCTAGCGAAGATACTGGTGTTCCGCTCGTTATTGAAGCGACCCCAAAGCTGGTGGCAAATGATGAGATCGTTCTTGATAATTTAAAAGTGGAATCGCCACTGATCGTAGAGCCGGAAAAGTTTTCAACATTCATAGCCGACCTGATCAATCCAATTGTTCGCTTCAGCAGATATGACCGAAAGACGCATGCCTTCAGGCTTCTAGCATTGGACGTAAAAGACGACGTCGTGAAAGGTGAGGGAAATTTGTTGCTGGTTCCAAAAGACTATAAGCCACAAGTAGCCAAGAAAGCGCCACCACTGTAATCTAGTCCTGATGAATCGAACAAGTTGCCAAGACAATCAGCAAGCCAACAATCAGCTAAATCCAGGAGTGATGCGAAGCATCATCTGTTCGATAAAAACTAGACTGGAGCACATATGAATAACGCAGGATTGAATACAAAAACGCTCTCTCGAGGACTGGCAGCAGGACTGGCGCTCGGGCTAATAGTGTCCAGTGTAAGCTCGTGTGGCTTCATCCCCATGGGTGGTGGCACCAAGACGAATAGCAAAGTCGTCGGCGAGTACGTGCCACGAGGAAAAAACCTGAACGTCTGGTTTGTCAAAGAAGAAGCCAGCAACCTGGAATTGACGGCAGTCTCACGCCCTAAAACTTCGAACGATGCACTCACCTGCGCCGTGGAAGAACTGCTCCAGGGTCCTGACCGAGCCGATGCTAACCAGGGTTTCGGTACCGAAATTCCCAGAGGCACCATTCTTTTAGGAATCAAAAAAAATCCAGGCAATGTTGAAATCAACCTATCCAAGCGCTTTGCCTCGGGTGGTGGTCCAACCTCGTTGGAAACACGACTTCAGCAACTGGCACGAACAGTAAAAGACATTGAAGGCGATGTGGACATTTTCGTCAACATCGAAGGCGAAAGGCTCACGGCATCCAGCGCCGATGGATTGGAAATCGCGCAACCAATCAACATCCAACCTGAGTTCAATTAAAAACTGACTACCAGCCAACCTGACACTACTGACGCCACTACCGAAGGAAGAGGCAAGCTCCTCAAGATTCTTGGTATGTGGTTCGGGATTGCCGTGGCCGTGGGCAACACGATTGCCGCCGGCATCGTTAGAACCCCGGGCAACATCGCACAATGGTTGCCGGATCCTGTTTTCTTCCTGGGCATCTGGTTAGTCGGTGGACTCTACGCCCTGTGCGGCGCGTCTTCGCTTGCAGAACTTGGCGCAGCGATTCCTCGCAGTGGCGGTCAATACAATTTTTCCAGACGCGCTCTGGGCGACTATGCCGGTTTCGTAGTCGGCTGGAGCGACTGGTTGTCCTGTTGTGGAACAATGGCAGCAGTCGCCATCGTGATAGCAGAGTATGTCGCAAAACTAATTCCCCAGACAGCGGGATTGGAAAAGGCAATCGCGGTCTCGACGATCGCAGGCTTCGCAATCCTGCAATGGCGCGGGGTTCGATGGGGCAGTTCCACCCAACTGATCACGTCGGCATTAAAGACCGCGGCATTTTTAGTTTTAATCGCAGCATGCTTTTTGCTCGGCGGTCCTGCGCACGAAGTAGCGAAAGCGGCAGTGAATCCACCTCTTCCAACCGGATGGTCACTTGTGGTCGCCATCATGCTGGCACTGCAGGCGGTGCTTTACACAATCGACGGCTGGAATGGAGTGATTTACTTCGGTGAAGAAGTAGAAGACATCGGGCGTTCCATATCGCGCGCAATCTTTGGAAGCGTCTTTTCAATCGTGGCGATCTACTTGTTTTTGAACGCTGCCACTCTTTATGTTCTCCCGCTCAGTGAAATCGCCGGCAACAACTTCGCTTTAGGAACCGCAGCTCAACGCATTTTTGGCGAACACGGCGACATCATTATTCGTTCAGTCATGGTCGTTTCACTTTTAAGTTGCATCAATGCAGTGCAACTGTTTTGCTCTAGAATTCTCTACGCCATGGCCACCGATGGCCTCTTTTGGAAGCGGGCCGCTCGAGTCAATCCAGGTGGTACCCCTGTTTTAGCACTTTGGCTAAGCACGGTAGCCGGGATTCTTTTTGTAATGGGTTCGTTCGAGAGAGTAATCGCGATGCTCTCATTTTTCTTCGTCGCCAATTACACGCTCTCTTACCTCTCCCTTCTCCTGCTCAGAAGAAGGGAACCGGAATTACCGCGCCCATACCGCGCCTGGGGCTATCCCTGGACTACCGGAATAGCTCTGGCTGGCTCAATTCTGTTCCTGACCGGATCGATTATCACGGATCAACAGAACGCACCATATGCAGTTTTGCTACTTGCCTTAAGCTATCCCGTGTTTCGACTTATCAGGAAAAACACTGCGGAATAAATCGCTAAGTAATGTAGTGAGCAAACGGAGCGATGTAGTGAGCAAGCGGCAGAGAGCCGCTGCGCGGATCGACGGTCGGTTTAAATCCAGGTGCTTGCGCTTAAGGTGTTGGCACTAAAAATCCGACCACTAAAAGCAGTCCGCCGATTGAAGCTCCGGCAATGTCCCAAAATGAGAATTTCGAGTCGATGCCGGCGCCCGGACGAAGCTCTTGATTAACGTTAAGAAGCGCACGCTGAGCGACTGCACAAGGGATAACAGTGAGGACCATCACTATCACACTGAGAAGACTACTCTTCGAAGTTGCGACAGAGAGCACGCCAACCAGGAAGAAACAAACAGCCAGCAATATTTTTCGCAGGTGAATGGGCTTTCCGGCGCTGGCAGCCTGGTTTTCAATGCCTTCCAGCAGGTAGAAGAACGAAAACTTTATAAAAATAGCGCTGATCCACTTATTGCCCTTTGCCTTGAGCTTGTCGAAATTCTTGAATGCCCAATATGCGAGGTAGAGGTTCATCGTCAGTAGCGACATCACCCAGAACTTGACGGTCGACACAGGGAAACCGATAGGAGCGTCAGGGTCAAGGCGCCGGGATTCCAATGTGGCGGAGTCGTTCAAGATTCACCTCTTTCCGTTTCGGGGTTAAGTTATTCGATGGTCTACGGCTATTCAGAACATTATTCCCCAGCGAGCACTACTGCTGACGTGACCGACTCTGGTAAGATTCCGTAACACGAAACCGCCCGGAAGCTAAACTGGGCGCAAGCTCTGTTATTATAAATTGTTCGTGTGCCAAAAAATTATCTAAATGGAAGTCCGTCATGAAAGAAGGCATTCATCCTAAGTACCAGAGAGTCGTAGCGACCTGCGTGTGCGGTGGAGAAGTTGAAATGGGCTCTACACAAGAGACCATCCGTGTTGAAATCTGCAGCAGCTGCCATCCGTTTTACACCGGTCAACAAAAGATCGTTGATACGGAAGGACGCGTAGACAGATTCGTCAAACGCTACGCTAAAAAACAAGAAGAAGCCAAAGTATAGATTGGTCCGGCGGTCCGCCGCATGACAATCAGGATAAGTTCAGTCTTATCGCGCTTCAAATGAACCTGGCAATTTTTATTGCCGGGTTTCTGTTCTTTTTTAGTAGCCAAACAATTTATACTAATAAGCGACAAAACCCGAAGATTTGATTGGAAGGTGAACAGATGCTCGCGCAAGGAAACAAGCTCAACGTTAAGGACAGGCTGATTGTTGCTCTTGATGTTTCGTCGATTGATGAAGCAAAGGAGATCGTCAAAGATTTACGAGAACATGTCGGCATGTTCAAAATGGGTCTCGAACTTTTCGCCAGTGCTGGATTGTCCCTGTTCGAGATGATGCGGGAAGAAGGCATCAACGTCTTCTTCGATGGCAAGTTTCACGATATTCCTAATACGGCCGCGCAGGCGTCGCGGAATATCACACGGCAAGGCGTGGCGATGTTCAACGTTCATGCCACCGGTGGTGGTGCCATGATGAAAGCGGCTGCGGATGCCTGCAAAGAAACTGCCGCAACGAACAAAGATGGCAAACGCCCGTTGCTGATAGCGGTGACGGTGTTGACCAGCATTAGCCCGGATGTTTTAAAAGACGAACTTCAAGTCGGCGAAGAAGTGATGGCTTATGTTACTCGCTTAGCTTTGCTGTCAAAAAACAGCGGGCTCGATGGTGTTGTTGCATCAGCAAAAGAAGCTGCCTCTATCCGCAAAGCGTGCGGCGACGATTTCCTGATCGTCACGCCTGGAATTCGCCCTCAGTGGGCAGCGACTAACGATCAGAAACGAATCGTCACGCCATCCCAAGCCATCAAAGATGGTGCCGACTATCTGGTGATCGGCAGACCAATTACGGCCGCCAAAGATCGCAAAGACGCCGCTCAAAAAATTCTAGAAGAGATGGAGACCGCTGTTTAGACAACCGTCTTCAGATCAACAAGTCGCGGACTGAAACGGCGCCAGCCCTGGATCGAACAGAACCTGAACTCGAGAGCAGAGGATTGTTCTAAGCAATTGAAGTCACTGGGACACGCGAGAACTCGCGATCTTACGCAATTCGTCTAATTGAAATTTGCGGTTTGCCTGGCGTAGATGGAACCGGCGGTGCGCCTAGTTCTGCCTGCAGTATTCTAAAACTGTTTCGTGCTGCTCTAGAAACCGATTCATCAGTATCCAGGGCCAACTCACGAAGTAACTCAAGACAAGTGTCAGTAGAAGCAGCAAGGACTATCCTTACGTTTCTGTCCTGATCTCGAGCAAGCTTAGAAAGGATGTGATGCGGAGTACGCGGGTTGGCAGCGACGGCAGCGCGCACTGTGGTGCTACAGTCCAACGCCAGCATCTCAAGGGTGCTAATCGACGTATGCGGATTCTGGGCTATGCGCAGGCGGCTCACATCCCTTGTGTAAAGCGATTCGTAAGCAAATTCTGCTAGATTCTTCCAGGTATCCAAAGTCGCCATTTCTGATCCCCCTCCGGGGGCAAAGAGAACTCGATTGCATCTAATACAATTGTGCTCATCTTTAGGCTTAGAGTCGCAACTGTTAATGAAGCCTTCACCTTGCTATTCATTAAAATGGATGGCAAATTGAACGAGCCTTTACTGCTAGAATGACTATTAATGAGCTTCTCAATTAGAGATTGAATTATGATCCGCACCTGCATCGCATTGTTACTAGCACTTTTCGTTACATCTACTGGCGCGTTGGCCGCAGAAACGCAAGGTAACTACACCGCCTGGGGTGTTGATGAATACGAGTTCTTCAATCTGAGCAAACAAGATCTAGCCCAGAAATTCAAAGACAAACTTTGTTTCGAAGAAGGTTACGACCACGTCCACCTCGCCGGTCCACCGAACGAAGGCTGCCGAGGATACCTGGGTCCGGTGTTCAAACTGCGTTTCATGAACAACAAAGTTGTCGGAGTTCAGGCGTTATTCGAAGGATGCAAGAACAATTTTTACCGACCCGATTTCACCTCTAAGAAAGACGCTTTGAAATTTGCCATTCAAGGATTGTCGTCGTCGATAAATGACAAAGACAAACAAAAGTTGAAGACGGCACAACGAGAACTGGCGGCGCTTCAGTCGGCTTCCAGGTCTTCGCGTTAATTTGAGAGCCCGGAACGATCGACCCCGATGGATTACATAGAACGCTCGGTTTCAGTTGCGAACACTGACATGCTCAGTTCGAACGTCGCTACCTCTGCGTTGTAAACTACTTCCCGGCGGACGCCTCGGCAGCATCAGGCTCAGAGAGAATCATATCCATCGTAACCTGAGCGTAGTCCGGCAGCCCTTCACGACCTGAACCCGTAATAATTCCTAAATTGGGTTTCAGTTTCGACAATTCTTTCAATGCCTACGGCGTTAAACCGCAATTCAAGGCAGATATGCCACTCAGTTTATTCAGCTTCAGTACAGTCTTTTTGAATTCTTCGTTGGAGAATTTCCCTTCGCTAAAGTAGACATTGGCCAGCCGATTGAGCCCGGCGATTGTTTTAAGTTCACGATCGGTGATCGGAATTCCTGCAACATTCAGGTAGGTCAATTTCGGGCATTTGCCTAAACATTCGAGGTCTTCGCGTTTCACACTACACCAGCCTACTCCGATTCCCACGAGCCTGGCGTGAAACTTTTCCACAATCGCTTTCACCGTTTTTCCGGTAACTTCACGACAACAATCTACTTTCAGATCAACGAGGCCATCGCATTTTAGTAATTTCAGGCAGCCGACATCGCTGATTTTGTTTCCGCTAAGGTCGACCCGCCGAAGCTTAACCAGATTCGATATATGCTCCAAACCTCTGTCAGTTACTCCGGTGTAGCTTGCAGACAATACTTCTATCGTTCGATTTGCCGATAAAATTTCCATACAGTTGTCGTTTACGTTTTTGGCATTAACTAGATACAGGTCCACAAGGCTCGGCATCTTGGCTATCAGCTTCATCTCAGCTTCGCCGACATTGGATCGACTCAAGTTCAGATGCTTCACGTATTGTAGTTTGCTTAGTTGTTCGTAACCCGCCTTTGAGAGATTGGTGTCAGCGAGATCCAGACCAGTAATTTCCTTTCTATTGATGAAGCGCAATCCGGTCCCATCGATAGAAGTGCTGGATAAATTGACCCTATTCGTTTTGAGAACCTTTTCGTTCTGAATCAGCACAAGGCTGGAATCGTTGACGTTGGCTCGATCTCTTGGAAGGATTTGATCCCACTCGTGTTCTTCCAAGATCGTTGCGACCTCGACTCTCCAATTGTCTTTGAATTCTGTGGTGTTTGAATTTCCCCTTCTTTCCAAAATTCCCAGAACGGGAGCCACCACCACTGGTGCCTCAGTTTGTCTCCACACAAAGATTGGAGTAGCTTTAATTGTCGCAGCGACCAAAACGAGCAACACTGACAGTGCAGCAATCGCGAGCCATTTTTTCGGGACTTTAACAAGGGCAGCTTAGGAGCCTCGGCAGTTTCCTTTTTGGCGCTGATAAGTTCCTCCAGTTCTTCTTCAGCTTCTTTGATCAGGCCGATTTCAATAGCTTTTAGCCTTGCGCCGATCTCTTCAACGTTTTGAAATCTATCATCAGGATCCTTTTGAAGCATGATGTCCAGACACTCTTGTAAGCCATCCGGAATTTCGACGTCGGGTAAAAGTTCCGCAAGCAGTGGCGGATCATCTTCGCGATGCATTTGCAAAAGAGTAAACAAATCATCGGTGTCGAAAGGCGGGCTGCCCGTGATCATGCGATATGCAATACATCCAAGACCATAGATGTCTGAACGATGATCTCCTTTTGAACCGCTCGCCTGCTCAGGGCTCATATAGAGCGGACTTCCGAAGATGGCATTGCTGGCTAACTGCGATTCATCTTGGAGTTTCTGATTGCTCGCTAAACCAAAGTCAATAATCACAGCCTTGAGAGAACTAGTGCCAAAGCCATAAATCATGATGTTCGAGGTCTTCAAATCACGATGCGCGATCTTCTTGCTGTGCGCGTGCGCAAGACCGCTGACGATCTGTTGCAACAGATTCACCGTCTGAAGAATCGGCAAGCGACCGTTGCTGTCAACGAAGCGCTCAAGGCTCAAACCATCGACAAACTCCAAAATGATATAGGCATTGTTGTTTGCCGTAATGCCAAAGTTGAGAGTCGAAACCAAGTTCATATGCTCAAGCTGCGCCGCAGCTCGAGCCTCGTTTTGAAAAGCAATCAAGTCTCGATCACTCGAGCTTTTTAGAACTTTGATCGCAACTTTCTTGTCCAGATCAGTGTCATGCGCTCGAAAAACCGCTCCAGCGGCTCCGGCAGACAGATATTGAATGCCGACGTAACGCTCACCCAAAACCGCCAGAATGTCTTCTGGAATGGTCTCTTTCTTGATATCGCCTCTGATGACCGTCACTCAGTGATTCCAGCCCTCTGCAATACTCGAAGGTCAGTCGCTCACCATGGGCATGTAAGCGTCATGTCAGTATCATTCCCTGAGAATAGTGTTTCGATACAGGTGCGTCCGAAATTTAAGGCTGCGTAACGTTTAGCGGTCGCCGCGGACTGACAGATTGTGATTGAACGTTAACAAGGCGTGTGTTCGCAGGTCGGTGTTGTTCGCACGTTCGTGTTTGTTCGCGCGGTGCCGTTCAATCAAACCGGGGAGGTGGGTGTGTCGTTTGCACGAGTGTGTTCGTGTGAAACTTCAGTCGTCCAGCAGTCCGTCTTCTAGTGAGTCTGACTTGCCAAAAAAGTCGGTCCACTCCTTTTCGAGTTCCGCCACATCCTGATGTCGTGCCTCAAGGGTCATTGCGGTCGCCCTTGAGACGAAGAGATCCATGGCTTCAGAGACCTCGGGGTTGACGCGCCTTGGACGAGAGACGCTAATCGGCTCAGGGTCTTTGCCTGTGAGCAAATAATGGAGTGTGGCGCCGAGTGAGTACAGATCGCTTTGCGAAACTGGTGTTCCACGGAATTGCTCAGGCGGCAGGTATGAGTGCTTGCCCACCACTGTGCCAGTGGCGGTCGAATCTGTCTGCTGGGCGACATTGAAATCGACTAATTTTAGTTTGCCGTCAGGACGCAAAATCAAATTGTCCGGCGTAAAATCGCGATGCACTACCGGTGGTGACAGACAGTGTAAATAATGCAACATGGTGCACATTTGTTTAGTCAAACCAATTACTTCTTTCTCTGAAAACGGGCCTTTCACCTCGACGATTTGTTTAAGAGATTTCCCTTCGATGTGTTCCAAAACCAGGTAACTGCGGTGGTCTTCGACAAAGAAATCAATGAGCTTGACGATCTGATCGTGGTCGAGGTGTTTCAATATTCGAGCTTCATTTTCGAAACGCTCAAGAGCTTGTCTCCGCACTGCGACATCGACATAGACAGGTAAAATGAATTCTTTCAGAACTACAGAACTGTTTTCCTGCAGGTCTTGAACTAGATACGCGGTCCCCTGTCCACCAACACCGAGTTGACTGACGATTCTAAATCTGCCATCAGATAAGGTGGCACCTTCCGACAGTGGTTTAAAACGCTCTCGCTTGGGAGGCGCTGTCAGAGCCTGTAACCATAGTTCAGTGTAACTGTGATCCGCGGGTGGCTGCAAGGTTTGCAGAATCGTCGCGTCGCGCTCAACTTCAGGAGCGAACGCTTCAATTGCTTTCAAGATGCGCTCTTTATCGTCGACTTCGAGAACACAAGCTAACTTTACCTCGACATTTTGCTTCGGCGAGTTAGCGTCGAACAACAATTGCTGATCGGTCGGAGAGGTCTTGCCGGAGGGCATGACTAGCCGAATTTGCTTAAACTGTTCCCAGCTTGCATACTTGCCGTCGAATTCGAGGAAAGCGTGCCGCCACATGAATCGAATGCCTTTAGGGCTGAAGCCCAAATGCGTTGGTTTAGACAGGTACAGTAATCCAAAGCCTCCAAAAAATACGTAGAGGAAGGTCTGGAAGAAGTTTAGAAAATTGAGGTTTTGATCTTTAGTCATTGCCAAAGCGCTTGCGGAAAGTCCGCCTGCCATCAGGTCCGGCGACGACGTTAAAAGCTTTAGTGCCATCTGTGGTGCGCCGACTGCGATAAAAACAAACAGCACAGCTAAGATGTAAAACAATTTTTTATAGCTCGGCTTACTGAAGCGTTGTTTGAACCAGCGCTCAAACTCAGCGAATCCGCGATATCGAACAACGAAATCATCGTTTGAAACTTTGACCGGCAGCTTCGTCTTGCGTTTCAGCAAGGCGCTGGCTTCGGCATCCAGAACCACCGCTTCTCTAATGCGGCGTTTCAAAAAGAAGTAGCCGGCGAACTGAAAAATGATCAGTCCAATTGTCCACATGGCGTAACTGAGATAGTGCCCCGTCATATTGCCGAGGTAACGAGTAAGCGGAGCCAGACTCACTAAATACATGACTTGAAAAGCCAACAGAAAGGCTGGCATCATGTTGCAAAATACACCGGTAAAAAGATGCACGAGCCAAGCCGGATCTTCGTTATGCTTTTTCAGCCGCGTCGATTCGTATTGCCTCAGCGCGATCGAAGATACAATCGGCCAGCGCCATTGTTGATAGATGTAATAGAGAATCGTGAGCGCTCCCAGAATGACAGGAACCCACATAACTCCATAGTATTGCGGAACAGAGTTCCAAATCATCCGCCCAATGAGACCGATCGGGAGCATTGCAACGAATAAATAAAGCGGTATCAGCCCAACGAAAAGGACGTGGCGCGGCGAAATGTTCCGGGCGCCAGTGAGATTTTTTACTACTCGACTGGTGCGGTACTGACAAAAGATGGAGTAGCCATAAGCAATCAACACTGCAAGCTCCGGCGCGCAGGTCAAGGACAGCATCATCAATGCGCAAGTCGTCCAGAACAGAGGAAGTTTGTTAATCTCGTAAATTAGAGGGAGTCCGGTCAGCGCCTGACTTTCCGCATCACCTGGCAGACGATCGGAGCCCGGTGCCAGATTCGCCAACGAATGCTCCGGTGTTTGGTTTGCCTCTGAGCTTTCGGCTTTGTTTGCAGTCGAATCAGACGCCGAAATTTCCGACGACTTCAAATCGCCGGACGATCGTAACCCCTCAGCATCAGTTTCCGCATCGAGGGACTGATCGTTGAACAGCTTGAATTCATCAGCCTCGACAGCTAACTGTTCCAACATCTCCGGCGCAGGCAGCGAAGCCAAAACTGGCTTTTCCGTCAGCTCTGCCACCACATCAGTTATTTCTTTTTTGGAGTCGAGATCTGAAACTTTGAGCGCTATTCCCGGCTCGGCATGCGCAAAACGCTGGTCGGAACCTTGTCTTTTAAAAGCTTCTCTGTCCTTAAACTCGTCGTCAGTCATGACTGCCTCCTGTCACGAGTGACTCGGCAGCAGCGCTTCGGCCGTCAAGCTTCTCGCCCAATTCGCGTGCAGTCAGAATGCGATCTTCCGGTTCAAACTCAGTAAGATTCAAAACGATTGCATCCAATTCATCTGATACCGCGGGCAGTGCGCTCTTAGGCTTCGAGGGAGAAAGAGGTGTCGGATCGCGACCGATCAACAAGTAGAAGATCGTGCAGCCAAACGAGTAGAGATCGCTTTGGGTAGTGGCTTTTCCACGCAGCTGTTCCGGTGCCATGTACGCCTGTTTGCCGACTAATGTTCCAGTCGCCTGACCGATGAATTCGTTGGCTGCGCCGAAATCGATCAGAGTAACCGCGCCGTCGTTTCTCAAGACCAGGTTATCGGGAGTCAAGTCGCGGTGGATGATTGGCGGTTCCTGGCTATGGAGATACTCGAGAATGTCGGCAATTTGCTTTGACCATTCGATCACTTTCTCTTCGCTCTGTGGTCCGTTTTGTTTTACATACTGCCGCAAATCTTGACCATGAACATACTCGAGGAGCAAGTAATGCCGACCATCTTCGACGAAGTGATCGAGTACCTTAGCGATGTTGTCGTGTTCCAGTTTCATCAAAAATTGGGCTTCGCGCTGAATGCGTTCTTCTGCGCGCATGCGAGAATCTTCGTCGGCGTTCTGCGGTATCACTGCTTCTTTGACGACGACGGTATCGAGCTTCTTCCACTGCGCTTGATAGATCGCCGATAAGCCACCAAAAGCCAATTGCTTTGTGATTTTCACTTTGCCGTTTTGTAGTACCGCATCTGGTTCCAGCGGAACGAAAGATGTTGCGTTGAAGCGCCTGCTCAGCTCTTCTTCCCACATCTGAGTGTGACTGAGCTGGCTGATGCCACGAATGTCGTTTTGCAATTTCATTTGATAATCGACAAGCGCCGGAGCGCGTTGGCAATTAGTACCCCACAGCTCGACTGCCAGCATGAGCTGTTCTCGCTCCGAAGGTTCAATCCCGGACAGATTGAGATCGACACTGGACTGGTCAAACGTCAAAAGCAATTTGCCGCTATCTTCGGGACTCGATTGAATCAAATCGGCTGCTCTCAATTCATTCCAGGAGCGGTTACGTCGAAAAGCCAGACGTGGCAGCATGAACAGCGGAAATGAAATTCCGTCCTTCGATACATAAAGCCTGTCGTCCTCGGTGACCGCCGTCAGCATCAAGCCGATTAGATAAACGCTGAGCAACGTAACGCAGATAACCGCAGTCGCTAACGAATTGGCAGAGCCCGGATTGGTGTAGATGTAGCCTATGAACAGTCCCAAAAGAATCGGCGCCATCAGCGACCAAACCGGCACAAGCACACACATCACGCCGAATCCGACGCGCGTGGGCAATGTTTTATATTGAAGAGAAAGCTCTAGCTCTGCCATCCACCAGGACCGTGAACCATGACATTGACTTACCCCTATAATTATACGATTAACCTGCGCACACGCCGCCGGTTACAAAACGTTGAGCGCAAGCGCACGAACTGCGAACATCAACAAACCGGTGATTACTTTACTGAGCCGAGGTGGCTGAGGAAGTCGTCGATTTCATCTTCGGACTTGGAGCCGCTGCTGCGTTTTTCCTCTGACTTTTCGCTTGAGCTGTTCGCACCGGACTCCACCGCCTGTGGTGCTACCGGCTTGAGTTGATCGTGAGTATCGGCGCTCTTGCGGCGTGCTCTCTCAGCTTTACGCTCGCCTTCCAAAAGCTTCCGTTCGTCATCCGCTCTTTCAGGAGCGGTGCGACGTTTCTTCTCGGGCTCAATCACTACGATGGGCTCGACCACTACTCGTTCTAAACGCGGCACAGTAATGCGTTGATCTTTTTCCCCCGGTCGATCGCTTCCGGAAGCGTGCACATCGTCGGTTGCTGTTTTGCTGATGACGACTGGGTCTCGACGACCCATGTTGAAGAGTGAAAGAAAATTGCTCATCGGATTTGGACTGGTCGAAACGCCGCCTTGATTGTATAGATACAAAATCGGCTCTCGCAAATCGTCTGCCGCCTTGTATCTAGCCAACATGCCTCTACTCGCGGCAGAGATTGCTCCTGTTTCTTCCGACACGACAATGCAAAGTCCATCATAAGTTTCTGACAGACCGATAGCCGCTCTGTGTCTGGTTCCATAACGATAATTCAGTTGCGGATCATCGGTCATCGGCAGAATTACACCGGCGGCCAAGATCTTCTCTTGCCTGATGACGACTGCGCCGTCGTGCAGTGGAGAGTTCGGAAAAAATATGCTGAGCAACAACGTCGTCGAGATATCTGCGTTGACTGTCGTTCCGGGGCTGACATAATCGCGTTCGCCTTGAGATGGCTCAATAACAATCAGTGCGCCGGTTTTCGATCTCGAGAGTTCGCGCACAGCGGAGACGATCTGGTCGACTTCTCGTTTTGTTTTCTCAAACTCTGCATCAGTCAAAGACCAGTCTACTTTTAAACTTTGCATGCGGCCTAGATGGCTGAGACCGCGGCGCAACTCAGGCTGGAAGATAATAATCAGCGCGATCAAAACGACTGGAACGAAGGTGTGAAGCAGCGATGTGATCAGCGTTAATCTGAACAAATATGCCAGTCCCCAGACCGCGGCTATGACAAGAACACCTTTAACGATTCTCTCTGCGGCGCTGCCGATGATCCGTTGCCAGCTCCAGAGCATGACGTAGCTGATGATCATCACCTGAATCACAAGTGGGATCAAAACTTCCCAGTTCGGAGGGTTGATGATACCTAGCAAATCGTTCATGGCGACGTTACCGGCGCGCGATCAACTCTTGAGCAACCATCCCGGCACTCGGTCTTGTCTGAGAAGGTCGTCGCATGTTTCACGCTCAAGAATAACCTCTGCAAAACCGTCGTCAACGAGTACGCACGCGGGACGTCCTGTCCGATTGTAATTGGACGCCATACTGTAATTGTAGGCGCCGGTGCCAAAAACGGCTATTGTGTCACCCGTTTCGGCGGAGATTCCCGCATCTTTTATGATTATATCGCCCGACTCGCAGTACTTTCCAACTAAAGTCGTCTTAGTGTCCGAGGGGGGAGCGTCCATGCGATTGGCGATGACGGCCGTGTAGAGGGCGTTATAGGTAGCAGGGCGGGGATTATCAGCCATACCACCGTCTAGTGCGACATAGCAGCCGCCCTCAGGAAGCGGTTTTACGTCACCGGCGGTGTAGAGAGTCACGCCTGCAGTGCCGACAATTGAGCGCCCTGGCTCGAGGAGCAGGCGCGGCATCGGCAGCAAACGCTTCTTGAACGCGGCTTCAACCGCACTGGACATGCCTTTTGCCCATTCTTGCAGACCGAGCGGCTGGTCGTCGACCGTGTAGGCGATGCCCAGACCGCCGCCGACATCGATCAGCTCTAATGTCGTGCCGTATGTTTGTTGAACCCGCACGACCAGATCGGCGAGCACTTCTACAATTTCGAGGAATGGTTCGAGATCATGTGTTTGGCTGCCAATGTGCGCATGCAATCCAAGCAGTCGAATCCAGGGACTGATAGCCAATCCGACGAAATCATCGAGATCGTCGATGCTGATTCCGAACTTGCTGCCGTGATGACCGGTCTTGATGTGATCGTGCGTGTCCGGCTCGATGCCCGGGATTATGCGCACAAGTATGTAAGCGTGTTTGCCTAAAACCGAAGCGATTTCATTTAAACGACTGAGCTCAGAGAAGCTATCCACCACGATCTTGATGCCATTTTCGACTGCCAATTTCAATTCGCGATCGGACTTGTTGTTGCCGTGGAAATAAATATTCTCGGTGGGCACACCGGCTTGCAGCGCCGTGTGGAGCTCGCCTTCGGATACGACATCGAGACCGAGTCCAAGTTTTTTGACGACATGACACATGGCGAGGCAAAGAAAAGCTTTGCCGGCATAGAGAATTTGTGAATTAGGATAGCCGGCGAGCCCGCTTTTCACTGCATTGACTGCCGAGACTATGGTCTGGTAATCCATGACCCAGAGCGGTGTTCCGAAGTGGTCAGCCAACTCTGTGGTGTCACAGCCGCCGAGAATCAGATGAGCGTCTTCGATGGTCGCCGTGACCGGCATCAGTTTTATGTTAGGAGAAACAACCTTAGTGGCCATGAGCTTTCCTTGTGTTCAACTGCACTATATTACCGCTCGATTCGCCTGCTTTCCAGATCGAACGTCAGTTTGCTTGATCTAAAATCAGCTTTTCGACGACAGGAACCGGCAGTGGTCCCTGGTCAAGCACGAGGTTATGAAACTTAAGCAGGTCGAAATCCTTGCCCTTTGCTTTTTGATACTTCTCGCGCAACGCCAGCCAATCGACCAGCCCGGCGTAATAAGTAGGAAGCTGAGTCGAACTCAGTTTCGCGCGCTTCAACTTAGCCTCGGCTTCCGCTTGCGTTTGAAAGCAGTCCTCAGTCATTAACCGCATGGCGTCCCCGTCGGAGAAATCCATCGTGTGATTTCGAACATCCATGATTGTGTTTGCTAATAAACGAAGTCGAATCTTCCGCATGGTCAAACGAAACTTCGGTTCATTCTTCATAAAGCCTTCATCCATCATCACCTGGGCGATGTACTCCGCCCAACCTTCGACATACGCGCCGTTGGAAAACAACGATCGCAACAGTCGACGTCTTTCCGGTTGAATGTTATTCAGATGTTCGAACTGAATATAGTGACCCGGCAAAGCCTCATGGATAGTCAACCATTTCAATGAGTAATTATTGTTTTCGCGCAATCGTGATTCCGCTTTTTCGTCTGCAGTTTTCGGATCGATGGGCGTGATCCAATATTGAGCTTCGGACTTGGGCTCCAGTGGAGGCGCGCTGTGGAAGCCCGCGCCCGAGTAGATTCCCCGCATGAATTTAGGCGTTGGTATCACTTTGAGATTATCGCGATCCGAAAGTGCGACGATTTTATTTGCTCGAATAAACTCTTTGATGCCTTCCAGATCATCCTCAATCGTCTGTTGAAGGTCATCGCGGTGCGGATGTTCGTCCGAGATGCGCTGCAACACTTCACCGATGATTATGTTTTCGCGCTCGTGTTCGGTTTTATCAGTGTGCTCGTTGTGATCGGGATACATAATTTTGTGCATCGGCAATGAGAGCGAGAGCATGTCGGCGCGCACTTCTTTCATTGTTGATTCGGCATTTTTCAACAACTGTTCCGGAGTAACACCGGTTTCCATGATCAGTTTAAACTTGGCGTCGTACATTTCTTTGCCCAATCGCCAGCTGCGCGGATTGGGGCGCTGGCCCAGATCTTCTTCCAGCCACTTAGAGAAGTCTTTCAGCGCTGCCACTGCAACTGGTGCTACTTTGTTGTACCTATCTTTTAATTTGCCATCGTCGGTAATTTCGTTTTTGACTGTGGTCTCGATCAGATCTACGTTTCCATCATTTTCTTCGATTGCCGTTTTTACAAAAATAGGATCGGCTTTATCGAGATAAACTTTGACCTGTTCCAGTAGCCTCGGAATTTGTTGGATTCTATCCAGGACATGCCCGAGCCGAACTGGCTTGTTAGCGTAGCTTGCCGTCATCGGTTGAAACAGAGCGCTGCCTAACAATTCAACCACGACAGTCGGATTGTGTTTGTAGTTTTGGATTTTATCCAACTCCAATAAGTTGACCGCGATTTGATCGTCGAGCAGATGCCAGTCGGCGGAGTCCTGCGGATCGAGCTTCTCAGGCGGCGTTTCCTTGGCGAAACGATCGCGCCATTGCTGATAGAAATCGCGTTGCTGTTTCATGAAATCGAGACTCATGTCATCGAGCATCGCATCCAGTATCAATGTCTTTCCAGTTGTCGCATCTTTATGGACGTGATATCCGGCTTCTGATGCGTCTCCTGGCGATCGCGCCAGTGACTCCTTCATGAATTGTTCAGATAACGTAGCGAACTTTTTATCGGCGTCTAGAGATGCGTCAGCGGCTCTGCCAGGAAGAATACCGATCAAACAAGTCGCTGCAACCAGAAGAGAAGCTGAAAAATTACGGTTCATAACTCTCGATGTCAATATAGTGGGGACGAAAATAATCCGCGCCCAGTATACCGGGTGCCGTTGGCAGCTACGTTAACCCATCATTTAGAGGTATCGAATTTGACTCTCGGACGTTTTGCTTTGAAATCTTTTATTGCTTTGTCTGAGACATGTTCCATGTATTTCAACTTCAGAACACCAAGCTGGTCCCAGGTCGCCAGGGTTGCCACGCCCTTGTCCGTCAGTGGCGTCACGCTCAAGTCGATTGCGCAGACTTTTGGAATGGCGTTCAACAGACCGGGCAGGTCTTGATCGTGAATAGCAAGGCGCGAAAACGATGCTTTAATGAGGCTCGGTAAGCGCAGAGATTTCGTTATGCCTGGTCCGGTGATTTTCGTTGCGTCAACGTAAATAACTTTGAGTGGCAATTTGGAAAGGTCCTTCAAACACGCGTCAGTTATCGGCGTGCTTGTCAGATCGAGACGATTGATCGACCTGGATTTCGAGAGTTGTGCGATGCCCCTGTCAGTAATTTTCGTATTGCCTGCCGTCAAGTTTTCCAGAAGCGGAAGATTCAGAACTTCAGCAATTCCGACGTCGGTTACAGCGGTTTGTGTGATCGTCAGTTTTTGAAGCGTTTTGATTTTAGCTATCTTTTTCATCGCCTCATCCCCGATTGGCGAAGCAGACAAATCCAGCTGCTGGAGCGGCAATCCGACAATATAATCAACGCTCTTGTCGGTAATTTTTGTATGCCCGACGTCCAGACGCTCCAACTCTTTAACAGTAGAAAGTTTCTTCAGTAAATCGTCGGTCAAGTTGAGTGTGGAGAAATCGGCCTGGGTGCGCCGACCGGTTCTATTGACGAAAGCAGTGACGGTTTTCTCGGCGTCGTCACTGCCGATTTCGTCGTACGAAAAATCCTCAGCCATCTTCACTTTCTCAACGTTGCGAACGTGCGTGTCTTCTTGATCGATCAGTTTGAAAGTAAGCGCGATGAACGCTGCGATGACAAGGACAGCAATAATCATAAGTATCGCGAAATCACGATTCTTAGCCGGCTTCAGCCCGAGCATTGGTTCGTTTTGTTCGTCTGAATCCAATCTCTCTCCGCGGATGGCGCAATTCGGTAACACAGTTGCTCATACAACCATGGTACATGTCCGCGAAGGGCGCAAACAAGAGTCTGCGGCTTATAACAATAGGCAAGGTCGCCGCATCTTTAGAGCACGACTGCATTGCCACTATATTTGGTTACAACGAAACTTTAGATTGCTGAATTATTATACGAAAGCGCGGCGGGGTGATACGTAAAACCGCGATCGATTCCGGTCAAGCTAAAGGTCATGTCGTGCACCTCTTCGATGTTGCACGCGTTCAATTTACTGGCGCTGACGACAGTGGTGATGCGGCCTTCGACAAGATCGAGTGCTTGTTGGTATGAGCTTTCCAGCCAGCCATCAGTGAATGTGTAGACGCCGATGACTTCGCCGCCAAACATGTATATAAAGGAAAGCACTTCGTCGCTGCCCATGCGTTTCAACACAATGCAGCCTGGCATCTGGGTCTTAACAAGATTGGAATAAACGAATCTAAACGTTTCATCGGCATTCGAATTCGCCGGTTGGTGGAAAACGTCGCCGTGAAATAAACTACCGGCGGCTAAAGCCAGGTTCTCAGGCAAAATGTAAGTGTCGACAATACTTTCGGGAACGGAGATGTCGTCCTGAAATTGTTCGAAAGCATCGTAGTTGATCAACTGCGACTCTAATTCTTTTCTGCCATACACGCAGCCAAGCACTCGACCGCGAAACGTCAGCAATGCCGATCGCGACTTGCGTTTGGGCGAGAAAATCTTTATGCAACAAGTACTTTGTTTTCCTTCGATGTTGATGAGCAACTGCTGGTATCGCAGTTTTTTCGCCTCGGAAATTTCTCGATTGGCGTCGTCGCCTTTCGGCGCCGGCACTAAACCTACAGCTCGGCGGTTGGAGCCTCGCGTTGTCGCATCGAGAAGTGTGATCTTGTCGATTTCTTCTTTAACGGTGAGTTTTTCTTTCCAAACAAACAAAACGAGGTTCCTTCGCGAATATCGCGTTTTAGAGAAGGGCTTAGTTTACGCATCGAAACTGGTAAGTCGTTAAAACTTATCATCGTGACTAAATATCAGCACTGGGGAAAGTACGCAGGGGTCAAAAGTTCGTTACAAAGGCGGATTCCAAATGAATCAAATACAGGCTGCCACGGGGGTTTCCGTATTCATGATGCTTTAGCTGATAATCAATTTGCTCATGGAGTGATAAAACGTCGAGGCGTTTTTTAAGATCAACAAGGTTTTGCGCAAGCTTTCGAGTGATGCCAACGAGAAAAACATCGTATCTGCATTTTGAAATATCGTAATCTTGATTAGCCACTCGATAGCGGCGAGAGGCGGCGATGATGCGCTTCCGCTTGCGCGCGTCGATTGATTGCGTCGCCGACTCGTGCCAGGTATTCACGCTGTCAGGCCAGATTATTCGGGTTTTGACCTCAATAAAAGTTGTCGTCTCCTCTGGTGAGATGGCGATGATATCTACTTCAGAAGAGCGACCCATACGAAATTTTCGACTGAGAATTTGCCACCCGCACAAGGTCACATGTTGCGCGACAATTTGCTCACCGATGTCGCCAAGCGTTTTTCTCCACAATCGTTTTTGATCGACAACCTCGACAAGTTTTTCGTCGAGCCCAACCGACGGCACCACCGAACCAATGGCGGGCTCCTGCTTCTTTGCCATAAATCGAACCTGTTGTTCATGTAGAAATATTTGTCAAAAGTACGCAATGGTCGGCTTTCAAGACGACAAACAAATTGATTCCTTAGATATAATGCTTAGCTCCTTAGAAGTTTCGGATCGGTCAACGGCTTCTAATAACTAATACGTAACTGACCCGCAAAAAGTTCAATCAACACCATGCTTGACATCAGATTTATCAGAGAACATTTTCCCGAAGTAGAAAAAGCGATCGGACGCCGCAATGGCGGCGGCTCTTCACTGGAAGAGTTGAAAACCGTAATCCACGATTTTCTCGCTGCCAATGAGCAGTGGGAGGACTTCAATCACCGTCGCAACGAGATCTCGAACACCTTCAAAATGAAGGGCAAAGAGCTCACGAAAGAAGAAAAAGACAAGCTTCAGGAAGATTCGAAAGAGCTGAAGTCTAAGCACGAAGAAGTCGAAAAAGTTCGCAACGAGCACAAAGAGAAGCTCGAGCAGCTCGCCATGTCGATTCCCAACATGCCGGACGCCAGCGTTCCCGATGGTAAAGGTGAAGAAGACAACGTTGAGATCTCACGTTGGGGCACGCCACCAACCATCGAAACCCCTCGAGACCACTGGGATATCGGAACCGAGCTTGATGTTTTCGATTTCGAACGCGGTGTAAAAATTGCCGAATCTCGTTTCACCATCCTCAAAGGAATGGGGGCAAAAATCGAACGGGCATTGATGAATTTCATGCTCGACACACATGCGCAGAATGGCTACACCGAAGTGTTTCCACCGATCATGGTCAACCGTGACGCGCTGATCGGCACCGGTCAACTTCCGAAGTTCGAAGGCGATTTTTATAAGTGTGCGGATGACGAGCTTTATCTGATTCCAACGGCCGAAGTGCCTGTCACCAACATGTATCGCGAAGAAGTTTTACCTGAAGAAGAACTACCAATTCTGCACTGCGCATACACGCCTAACTTCCGTCGAGAAGCAGGCAGCGCCGGCAAAGACACGCGCGGCTACATTCGCCAGCACCAGTTCAACAAAGTTGAAATCGTCAAATTCACGACGCCTGAAACTTCTGAAGAAGAGCATGAGAAGTTGACGCGCAACGCTGAGATGATTCTCGAAGCACTGGAGTTGCCTTACCGCAGAATGATCTTATGCGCAGCCGATCTCGGGTTCTGCGCCAAGAAATGTTATGACCTGGAAGTTTGGTTCCCAGGACAAAACAAATATCGCGAGATCAGCTCCTGCAGTAACTTCGGTGACTTCCAGGCTCGACGCGCCAACATCAAATACAAACCAGCCGATGGTGGCAAATCACGTTTCGTCCACACGATCAACGGCTCGGGTCTGGCGATTGGACGCGCATTTGCAGCCATTCTCGAGAACAATCTGCAAAAAGATGGATCGGTGAGAATACCTGATGTCCTGGTTCCATACCTGAATGGTGTCAAGGAAATTCGGAAGCCAGAACCTAACCACCGCACGAAAGTCGGCACGCACTAGGAGCGTCATGTCGCGGGATTCGGAAAATTTGAAACTTTCGGAATCCGGCATGCACGAAATTCAGCATCTGGCGGATCCCGCTGCTCAAGTGCAGTATCGCCATCTGCAATGGGTTGCTATGGGTGCGTCGATTTCTCATATCATCGCCGTGTTTCTGGCGCTGTATGCGTTTCGCGAGGGCGATCTGCAGGATCTTTCGCTCATCCACTTAATGGATTACGTGCCCAAACATCTGGCTGTTTGGCAGTTGTCCTGCGCCACAATCGCCGGATCCAGTCTCTCGTTTCTGGCTCTCTATCTGGCTTTGAAGCAAGTGCTGCGCTTGCGCCACACGCTCTGGGTCAATGCGGCCACATTCTTCATCGTCATCGCAATCACGCTTGATTTGCAGACCTTCGCGAATTTGATGATTACGTTTGCCGATATTTCGGCTCAGCTAGTGCTTTCCAGTGGCTATAAACAGTTATTGATGATGGAAGCCTGGCGCGTCGTCAACCAGGCGCTCACACAATCAATGATCGTTTCCAATACTTTATACGCTATGGCTGGTCTGGTAATGGCTGGAGCTATTGTTTCGGGGTTCGGCGTGCCTAAATGGCTGGGTTGGACTTCGATTCCGATTTGGTTGGCTGGATTGGCTGCCTCTGTCCTGACATTTTCCGGTCAATTGTCTCTGGCGTTGGTTTTGATGTTCTCTATGACAATTGCCTTCATATTATGGACAATCACAGTGGCCGTCGCAGTTGACCCGTATACCCACAGTCATCGCTTTCCTGTGGAAAAGCACCCAGCCAACTAACCCAATTTAATAAATTGTCTGGTTGCACACACCAGACAATAACGATATGCTGCCAGTAGGAGTTGCCACTTGCGAGCGCTCCTTGGGATATTATCGCTGGTTCCAAGCGAACCAGACAATGTACGGATGATTGAAGCATGAGCAAGAATTGGCTGGAATTGCTGGGGGACATCAACAGAGACAAGGGCAGCGCGCCCTTGTATGCCGTCATCTTCGAGCGCATCAAGAATGCCATCGATTCAGGCGAGCTGCCGATCAATTCCAAGCTACCCACTAATAGAGAGCTGGCAGTGCTTCTGGACATCGACCGTTCAACGGCATCTAGAGCATATGCAGAACTAAACACCCATGGTTATATCGAGAGTTTCGTCGGACGCGGCACCTTTGTGCGCTCCGGAAAACCCGCAGCCACTGCCGCTCAAATAGCATCTGAGGCTGCGGCAAATAGTCCAGTAGTTTGGACAGAACGTTTTTCTAAAGCCAGCCAAACGGCGCACGACATGCTGCGCATGGAGTACGCCAACTATGGTCGCTCCGAGGTTATTTCATTTGCCGGTGGCATACCGACAGACGACTCGTATCCGCACAAAGATTTCGAGCGCATTTTAAACAAGATCCTCTCGGATGGTCGGTCTCACGAACTTTTTCAATACAGCCCCGGAGAAGGAATGCCTTCTCTTCGGCACGAAGTTTTAAAACATCTGCGCTCGCAGAACATCGAAGCAAATGATGAGAAACTGCTGATTATATGCGGTTCTCAACAAGGTCTTGATGTGGTGAGCAGCATTTTAATCGATCCAGGCGACATGGTGGTGGCAGAAGATCCTACATATCTGTGGGCGACCTGCAACTTCAGAAGTCGCCAGGCTCGATGCTTACCGGTGCCTCTAGACGAAGAAGGCATCAGGATCGACATGCTCGAGTCGGTGCTGCAAAGACATCGCCCCAAGTTCATTTACGTGATACCAAACTTCCAGAATCCGACTGGTGTCACCATGTCGCTTCAGCGCCGTCATCAATTATTGGATCTGGCGATTAAGTATCAAGTCCCGATTCTCGAAGACAATTTCGTTGGCGATTTGCGCTACGACGGTGTCGCACTTCCCTCACTGCGAGCGCTTCCCGGGTCCGAGAACATAGTCATTCACCTTGGCACTTTTTCGAAAGCACTTTGCCCCGCCTTAAGATTAGGCTGGTTGGTCGCGCCACCAGAGACGATGGCACGTCTGGTGATTGCAAAACGTGCGTCAAACCTTTCGACCAATTCGATTTCACAACTGATTCTGGCGGACTTCCTCAAAGAAGGGCTCTACGAGCACCATCTCGTCACCGTGAGAGATTTGTACAGAGCCAAACGCGACACGATGCTCAAATCATTGCAGCGCGATCTTGGTTTCATCACTGATAAAAACGGACAGCGCGCCAACATCACCTGGTCAAAACCGGAAGGCGGAATGTTCGTCTGGGTCAAACTTCCCGATGGTTTATCCAGCAGAGAACTACTGAGCTACTCTCAACAAGAAGGTGTGACTTTTGCACCCGGTGATATGTGTTTTGCAAACGCAGAACACACTGAATTCATTCGACTTTGTTTCATCCAACTGGATGAAGCGACAATCGTCAAAGGTCTGAAACAACTGGCCAAGGCGATTAAGAGCTACATCGACGATGTCGCATCCACTACCCCGACCAACGATCGTTCGCATCTGATGGGAACGGGAACGCATTCTTTTATATAACTCCCCACACACAATTAGAACAACAAACCACTGGAGGTTGAAATGGCAACTAAGCTAGAAGAGAAACAGCAATCGAACGACAAAGCGCAAACCGGAACGGAGCGCGTCAAGAAAGCTCTTCCTCAAATGCTTAAAGGTGGCGTCATCATGGATGTCGTCAACGCAGAACAAGCAAAGATTGCTGAAGAATCCGGCGCCTGCGCGGTCATGGCTCTGGAACGAGTTCCTGCCGATATCCGCGCTGACGGCGGCGTTGCCAGAATGAGCGATCCGGAACTGGTGATGAAAATCATCGAAGCAGTTTCGATCCCGGTTATGGCAAAAGCTCGTATCGGACATTTTGTCGAAGCACAAATCCTCGAATCGTTAGGCGTTGACTGCGTCGACGAAAGCGAAGTGCTGACCGCAGCCGATGAGGAATATCACATCGACAAACACAAATTCACGATTCCTTTTGTGTGCGGCGCGAGAAATCTCGGCGAAGCATTGAGAAGAATCGGCGAAGGTGCCGCGATGATTAGAACCAAAGGCGAAGCCGGTACAGGCGACGTAGTAGAAGCCGTGCGTCACGCACGCGCCATCCTTGGTGCATTGAAAAAATTGTCGGTAATGCCGGATGAAGAACTGATGACTTACGCAAAAGAAATCGGCGCTCCATACGAATTGCTGAAACAAATCAAAGCAGAAGGCAAACTACCGGTCGTCAATTTCGCCGCCGGCGGAATCGCTACACCAGCTGATGCTGCTCTTCTTATGCAACTCGGCGTTGACGGCGTATTCGTCGGATCCGGTATCTTCAAATCCGGAAATCCATTGAAGCGCGCACAAGCAATCGTTAAAGCCACCACTTATTTCAACGATCCCAAAGTACTCGCTGAAGTAAGCAGAAATCTCGGTGAGCCAATGGTCGGCCGCACCGTTCAATCACTGGCACCAGAAGAGCAACTCGCCCTTCGCGGCTGGTAATTCGGAATCCTTTATTGTTGGAGTTTTAAACATGACAAATCCAATTGTTGGAGTTCTAGCAATACAGGGCGATTTTGCCGAGCACCGGCATGCTATTGAGCAAGCCGGTGCCCGCTCTGTCGAGATCCGCCACCTGAGCGATCTTGACGGAATTGATGCACTAATTATTCCGGGCGGTGAATCCACCACCATCAATAAATTCGACGACGCATTCGGCGGAAAAGTCTTTGATACCATCAACGCTTACGCCAGAGGCGGCATGCCGATTTATGGCACCTGCATGGGTTCTATCGTGCTTGCCAAACAAATCGAATCGACGACTCAACGTTCGATGGGATTGATGAATATCACCGTTAGACGAAACGCTTATGGTCCGCAGAAGAAGAGTTTCGAAACTATGCTCGCCATTAAAGAACTGGGAGCAGAGCCGTATCCAGCTGTCTTCATCCGCGCACCACAAATCGTCAGCGCTGGCTCCGATGTCACAGTGATGGCCACCATCAACGATACCATCGCAATGGCACGGCAAGGTAATTTACTTGTCACCACATTCCATCCTGAAATCACAGATGACTTGCGAGTGCATGAATACTTTCTCGCGATGATCCGCGATGCGAGCCAATCCTGCACAGCTGCGACGCCGAATTTGTCGATGGTTCGCTAACGCCTACCAACCACTGGATGCGCTGGCGGCTTCATTAGCTGCGCTTTCTGCCTGGTTCGCAAAGTTGCGCGCTTGACCGACGAGCCCTTGTAATTCGGAATTTCCCGAGGCGCGCGAAGCGGCTCGGGATGCGGCTGCCGCTGCTTGCGCTGCATGGGAACGGGCTCCACTGGCTGCCGATTGTTTTTCAGAATTCTCTTGCGTGCTGCGTGCCTGGTTCAAACAGCCTCTAGCTTGATTCATTTGATTGCGGGCGTAGCTTACTTCGTTTTCAACTGCACCGCGCGCAGAACCAACGTTCGCCGATTGCTGCGCCGGTGCCATGCCGCCACCGCCTTGCGAATTCATTTGTTTCATCATCTCGCGGAAATCACCCATGCCTTGCGCGCCGCCAGCGCCTTGAGGAGAGAACCCTCGTTGCTGTTGCGAAAAGCCTCGCTGTCCAAATCCATGGCTTCCAAAACCCTGACGCGCAAAACTTTGTTGCCCGAAACTCTGGTGACGTTGCGGCATCCCGCGATTAAAATTTTGTTGTGGCATTTGCTGTGCCTGCTGCGCCGCTTGCGGACTGCCCCAGGCGCCATCAAGATATGAATCAACACTCGACTTGCTTGAGTCCCCGGCACCAGATCTCACCGCCATGTCATTGCCGCTCGGCAAAGGCGCCGCATTCATAGTCATATCCAACCGAGATTCCGGTCCCAAAGCCTCTTGCGGCTGTGGCGCCGGCTTCACCAGGTTGGCCGCGGAAGTTTGCATCTGTTGCAGCATTTGCCCGCCCTGAGCCATCATCTGCCCACCATTCTGGGGATCCGAAAACACCATAAAGAACGCGAAGACCAGCGCGCCCATGCCGAGCCCGATGGATATCAATGTGTTGTTTCGGTTTGAGGAACTCATTAGTAAGAAAGCACTCCTAACTCATTCTCTCAGGTCGACAGCCACTGTCAAGGAAATTCGTATTGAATGACATTGAGAAGGCCTGCCGACAGACTCTTAACATCGAGATTCGGGTAGTATGGTTTGATTGCGCTCCGAATTTGCCGAACAGCAATCTATAAACCCATCCTATAAAATCAATAATTAGACCTGTCTTCTCACACTTTAAAGAACTCCACTGTTCTTGTCAGACTCCAAAGAAGGAAGTCCACCTGTGATCGACCCCGATTGGCTCTACAACGTGGCAATGTTCGCTTACTGCGTCGGTTCGTTCTTCTTCCTTCGAAAATTCGCGCACCATATATGGAGCTATTTATTAGTCGGCGTTTTGTACATCGGCTATTCGATAATTTTTGACATCAAGTTATGCATCACGATGTGGCACTTTCTATCCCTGGCTGGCTACGCCATTTTTCTCCATGGCACCATTCTTCTAGCAATCTGCGCATATGTTTCCTGGAATCATTTCAAGATCCTTCGCGCCTTCTTCGCCCTTGCCAGCGTGACACTAATAGTAGTATCAATTGACGCATTCCTGATTGAACCTCATTGGCTCTCAGTGCGTTACGAAACAATGACGTCCAACAAGCTGAAGAAACCACTAAGAATCGCTGTGCTAGCCGATATCCAAACCGACAACGTCGGCGACTTCGAAAAAGATATGCTCGCTAAAGTCAAAGCTTACAACCCCGATCTCATTCTGTTTGCCGGTGACTACCTGCAAATCTACGACGAAAATCGTCCGCATCAAGTAGAACTTCTCAACAAACTTTTCAAAGAAGCCGATCTGCAGCCGTCTCTCGGAATGTTTGCCGCGCGCGGAGATTGCGATCGCATCCCGGACTGGAACAGTTGTTTTGCAGGCTTGCCCGTGCAATGTTTTGAGGATGAACTCACCACAGTTAAAACTGACGACGTCACAGTCAGTGTTCTTGACTTGGACAATTCTCGAGGCGGAAACCGTCTCCCGCCACCGGTGGACGGCTTCCACATCATTCTCGGTCACGCACCCGACTACTCACTAAAACAACCGAAAGCAGATCTCTTAGTTGCCGGTCACACTCATGGCGGACAATTTCAAATTCCATTTTTCGGTCCAATCATGACCATCACGACAGTGCCAAGAAAATGGGCAGGCGGCTGCATGACCGACATCGGCAATGGCTCGATGCTGTGCCTATCGCGCGGGATCGGCATGGAACGCCAACTGGCGCCGCGGATTCGTTTCTGGTGCAGACCGGAAGTTGTGTTCATCGATGTGGTGTCGACGCACTAAAGACTTAGACCAAGCGGAACCGTCTTTCATTCAACCAAAGCAGATCTTCAAGTTCCTATTCTCAAATCGGAATTTGTTATCAATCGAATTACCAGCGCCAGACCGCGCCTAAGGCAGGTGCTCCAGATCATCAAGATCCTTATGCCGACCAGTCGCTTTCTTATTCGCCTTCAAATCATCGAGATTGATCAGCGGAATATTGATACCATCAACCGACGCAGTCACACTGTTCTCTTCGCAGTTTTCAAATTTCACGCCAGACAAAGTCGTCATCAACTCAATCCGAAACGGCGGCACACCAAGCCTGACGACGTTGTTCTCTTTCAAAAACAAATCAGGCGATAGCTTGTCCACACCAAAGCCGAATTGGGTTAGAACCGAAACCATTTTTTCTGCATTCGACTGATCGCGCCGAATCCAGATATTCATGTCACCCGTCGACCGCACGTAACCGTGATAGCCGACCGCATAACTTCCTACAAGTAGATAATCAACCGCCTGGTCGTTCAATAACTTCAAGAACTCTCTGAAGTCCTGCGGAAGCTTCGGAATAGCCATATGCCACCTGTCGAAGTTGCTCGATCGCTGCGAAACGCTCGTCGGGAGTTTTAGATAACCAATATTTGAGGTTGCCTTTATCCGCTTGAGCCGACATTGGCACTACCGAAAACGCTGATGTGTCTATGCTGAAACCTAACATTTTCTATTCCTCGGTACTGGTCGTTGAAATTATATGCAATTCTGCGCCGGATTGCGACAGCTGACTATCGTATGAATACGTTAGAATGGCCAGAGATTAGCGGTTTCTCCCAATATGCTCGACTTCTACATCTTCCAATTCGTGCCTCTTTTACTGGTCGAAGCCTTCGTTCTGTGGCGGATGAAATGGGGCAGCCTCGAGCGCTCGATGTACGACTCGCTGCTCATGAATTTCGCCTCTTTTCTCGGACTGATCCTCGGTTTAGGTCCTGTTGTTGCAGGCTCCGGACCATGGGGGCTGACGCTCTTCGGCACCTATTCAATCATGGTCGAAGGAACGGTTCTAATGCTTTTCGAAAGGCATCCGCCCAAACTAGTTTGGTCCGCGGTCCTGATCGCCAACTTGCTGGGCTGCATAGTCCTCGACTGCGAGGTTTTCTTCAGCTCCATCCCCTGGCACGATTTAATCGGTTCCGGCAGCAAGTAGATTCTAATTTTTATCTTTTAAATGCGGAAAAATCCGCCAAAACATCCGATACTATGAGCGTTCGTCGTTCCAAGCGACTTCGAACGCACGCCTCTGTCCCGAGAACGATTGTGCCTCAGGACGTCAGTCCGCTCGCGGGGCGGTTCTTCAGCACTTGTCAGATTTCATGAGGTTCGGTTCGATGAGTACAACCATGACAGATGTAATTTGGAAACCAACGGGTGAATACCTGAAATGCCGCGCCGCCGATTTCATTACCCAGCACGGGCTAAAAGATTGGCGCCATCTCGTCACTAAATCGACCGAAGACACCAATTGGTTTTGGAAAGAAGCACTGGATTTCATGGGCTTCAAGTGGACAAAACCATACACTCAACTCATGGATGACAGCAAAGGCTTCGCCTGGACCAAGTGGTTCGTCGGCGGTCAGCTCAACATCTGCGACAACGTTCTCGACTGGCACCAAACCAAAGGTCAAAAACTCGGCACTCGCGTCAGCGTCGGCGCCGAACATCCAGCCCTGATCTGGGAAGGCGAAGAAGGCGGAGAACGGAAATTCACCTACGGCGAACTGAACACGATGGTGAGCAAGATTGCCGCATTGATGCTCAGCCTTGATGTGAAACCAGGCGATGCCGTCGGAATGTACATGCCAATGATACCGGAGACAGTGGCAACACTAATTGCCTGTTTCAAAATCGGCGCAGTTGCAGTTCCAGTATTCAGCGGATTCGGCGCTCAAGCGCTCGCATCACGCCTGGAGGACAGCGAAGCAAAAATTCTATTCACCGCCGATGGTGGCAAGCGTCGCGGCAAATTGATCGACATCAAAAAAGATGCAGACGAAGCGGCAACTCATTTGCCAGGACTGAAGCACATCGTCGTAGTCAAACACACTGAGAATAAAGTGGATTGGAAAGACGGCAGAGATGTTTGGCTCAACGAAGCAATCAAAGATTTGAAACCGGCAGAAACAAAATTGGACCTCGAAGCCGAGCATCCATCAATGTATTTGTACACCTCGGGAACGACCGGCAAACCGAAAGGCACCGTTCATACCCACGCTGGTGCGATGGCGCAAATCGTCAAAGAGCATTGTTTCTCCTTCGATGTGAAACCGGAAGATGTCTTCTTCTGGGTCTCCGACATGGGCTGGATGATGGGTCCCTGGGAAGTTATCGGTGTCTACTATTGGGGTGGCACCATCGTAATTTTCGAAGGCGCACCAAACTTCCCTCAGCCAGATCGCGTTTGGCAAATCGTCGACAAGCACAAAGTAAACACACTCGGTATCAGCCCGACATTGATCCGCAACTTGCGCTCATCCGGTGAAGAATGGCTCAAGAAGCACGATCTCTCCAGCCTGCGTTTACTCGGCTCCACGGGCGAACCTTGGGATCAAGACAGCTATATGTGGTTCTTCGATAACGTCGGACAGAAACGCTGCCCGATCATGAATATATCCGGTGGCACCGAAATCGTTGGTGGCATGCTCACACCAATTCCACTGATGCCATTGAAACCATGTTCACTCGGCGGTCCCGGACTCGGCATGGACATTGACGTTTACGACGAATCAGGAAAGAGCCTGCGCAACGAAATCGGACATTTGGTTTGCAAAAAACCAGGTCCATCGATGACAAAAGGTTTCCTCAAAGATCCGGATCGTTATGTCGAAACCTACTTCGATAAATTCCCCGGCGTCTGGTATCACGGCGACTGGGCGAAGTGCGATGAAGACGACTCATGGTTCCTCTTCGGCCGCTCCGATGACACCATCAAAGTAGCCGGCAAACGCGTCGGACCTGGCGAAGTAGAATCCGCTTTGGTGGAACACTCCAGCGTCGCAGAAGCTGCCGTCATAGGCGTTCCCAACGAAGCCAAAGGCGAGGCACTGGTCTGTTTCGTCGTACTCAATCCAGGCAAAGAAGAAACGCCTGAGCTTTCCAAAGAACTTCGCGAACTGGTGGCACATAGCTTAGGCGCAGTGATGCGTCCAGAAATCATTCACTTCGTTCAATTCCTCCCAAAGACGCGTTCCGGAAAGATCGTCCGCAGAACAATCAGAGCAAAATACCTCGGTGAAAACACAGGCGATCTTTCGTCCGTAGAAAATCCGGAAGCACTCGAACCAATCGGTAAATTGAGCGCTAAATAGCGTTGGCGACATTGCGAAATCTCGATAGTTTTGTATTACCTCGGAGGCTAAAGGTCTTCAGCAAACTATTGCTGGAAGATTGCGCATCTGATTTGGAAAAGCGCGCTGTCGTTATTGGTGCATATTTCAACGATGAATCTGATGTGGTGTTTTTCACCAGTCAAGGTTTTTACCAACTCATCGAAGAGAAAATCAGGTACACAAATTACGAATCAATCTTCTCTATTGCGCTGCCTGAAGGTCATGATGATGACATCGAGGACCAGGTCGATCAAAACAATGTTTTGACAATCACTCTGCATGACGGAACCAAGGTTCCAGTTCCCATCAAAAACGAAACTGACGAGAGCCCCGATTTCTATACCGTTTACAGTTTCTTAGTTAGCAGAATAAGTCAGCCGAAAAGAGCCTACAGCGCAGAAGACATTCAAGAAATTGACGCACGAGAAGATTTAATCAACTTTCTTAAGATGGATGACCACACTGCGTTCAGAAATGAACGCCTGACCGATGCCTTGGAATCCGGTTTCCCTGAAAACATCGACCTTCTGGACCAATTTCTCATTGACCCGGAACTGCTCGAAAGGCCAGATGTATGGCGGCTGCTCGCGATTCTGCTTAAAGCAAACGAAGCGACGTCTTCGACACCCAACCCTCTTCTAACCGACTACTGGGATAGGAAATATTTCATGGTTGGTGATGAAAATGACGAAGAGGAATTCGATGACGATGACGATGATGAACTGAGTAAAGAATACTATTTGCCTAACGCAAAGGAGATTCCAAAAAATCTAATAGCTCATCTTAACGATCAAGTTTTAGAAGTTTTGGCGTTCGCGAGAGATGCAGCGCGACGACGCAATAAGGCATCAATAGGCCCAGAGTTTATACTATTGTCCCTAGCCGCAAGACACAGAGCCCTGTGCAACTCCGTCCTGAATCGATCAGGCATGTCAGGAAGTAATCTCAGGGAGGAGCTAATTGGTATCCTTGGAGAAACAACTGACGAAGTTGACCATGCTACCTTTTCCGTCGCAACTATTCACCTCCTTCAACAATCCGTAGAGATCGCGAAGGCCCGCTCTATGGCTGTCACACCAACAATCCTGCTTCAAGCAATTCGAAGAATCGACAGCGGTCTTGTTAGAATACTCATAGAGAAATTTGAAATAGTGGATTAAGTTGGCGCACCAGATTTAATACCATATATGGTGCTGGGAAAATTTCTTTTGACGAATCTAAGCGGAGATAAGGAAAGCTGCGCGAAGACTTAACGTCTTATGAGTTGAACATAAAAATATGTAACTAACCCGTGGAGAAGCGCGCGCTTCCGGGTAAATAGGGTATGCGCACGTACACAATTCGAGGCGCCGCTACGTAGGCGTAATGAATAACACGAGCAGACAGGTCACCTGGGCTTCGCTCGTTAACTGGCTAGGCTAGCTCATCCGGAAAGAAACTGATGAACATCGACGGAAATCGTTCAGCAACTAATGACGCCTGGGGCGTAGCGAGTGATCCGTCGGCGAGCGAAAAAAAGTGGTTGGCAGCCTGCACCCTGCTCGACGGAAAGATGCCCCCGTCGGCGGTTACGAAACGGCGCTTGCCCCAGTCCATTGGTCTGCCGTGGTCGCTATGCGTGAGCGGGATAAGCGGGCTGGGCGCTTTCATGATTTTTGGTTTTCTGTCAGCCGCTGTCTGCGAGTCCTTCACTCTTCTTTCGGGAGTGTTCTACACGTTCAACGGCCCGCATGCGTTCGCTCTATTAAGTGCCGCCTTCATCGCATTCAGTTCCGTCTTCACGTACCAGCAGCACGTCTGGGGCGGTGGTCGCATCTGGTCGGGGCTGCATTTTGGACTGGTCGCTTGCGGAGCGCTTCTGCCTTTCTCTCTGGAACTCATGTTTAACGCTCCGCACGTTGCCAGCAATCTTCTATTCTTCTCGCTCTGGGGCGCATCATTCATCGGACTGTCCGTGCTGTCCACGAGAATGACAAATAATTCGATAAGAACGTTGGAAAAATCGATCGGCGCCAATCGAGTCATGCCTTACAGCCGCGCTGTTTTCGCCAGTGCAGGTTTAGTTCTTCTTGGTCTGATCACTGTGCCGGCGCTATCCACTGCAATCTCATCAACCTGGCTCTGGCTCCCGGTAGTCTTGATAGGTTCAGGTTACTATATAACTAAACTCAACAATGCTCGAAATCCACAAACGGCTACCACAATGGCATTAGCCTCATGGAACCCGTTGATTCTCGCCAACCTTGTCCTCCTTCCTGCACTTGTCGTAAACTCCATACTGTCTATGTTTTCGTTACTTCCACAAATTGGATTTGTCGATTATCTTATCGGTTTCGGGACCATGGCGTGCCTGACTATTGGCCCTGTACTCGGCGCCAAGATCGCCTCTCGGGGTCTGCAACGTTCTCGAGAATTGGAATTGCACCAGATTCCGGCAGAATTGTTGAACGAATGCAAAATGCCGTTAAACCGCGTCGACGACGTCATCTGCGAATCTACTTAGGGATCCTGCACCATGCTATCCACGGATCGAAACATCGAAAATCATGCTTGGGAAGTCGCCAGTGACCCGAGTGCTAAAGAAGAGAAATGGATGGCTGCCGTCACTTTGCTGGACGGAAAAAATGTGGTGGCAAAAACCCATCCACGTCCGCCGGGATGGATAGCCCTTCCATGGGGAATCATTTCAACCAGTGCCAGCGCCAGTGGTGCAGTCGTAATTTTTTCATCGCTTCAATATACGCTCAGCGCAAGAATAGCCGAGCTTGCGGGTCTCTCGACCATGCCTTCACACGCGGCTCTTATCTTCGGATTCTTCTCCGTTCCATGCATAGTGTTCAGCATGTTGTTCACTTACAAACGATTGATGTCTGATGGTGGCAACGCCTGGAAGATCGCGCATTGGTCGGCGATCTTGCTGTATCTTTCCGGCGTCAGTCTAATCGCTATAGATGGGAAGCCGGTGAACTTTTCCGACGGCGGTCTGCTGCTCGCCTGGAACGTAGGTTGTTTTGCACTCGCTTTCATGAGCACCAAAATTGCGGAGAACGCATTCAAAGGCTTGAATCAAACCATTGGAGCTCGCAAGGTTTTAGTTCCAATGATGCGCAGTTTCGCGGCTGTTCCAATCGTCGCTACATTGCTGGTTTTCTCAGGATTGCTTCATGGCGCCAACTTCCATAGCACTTTTCTGATCGTCAGTTCGATCATGTTCGGGACTTCGTATTTAGCCGTTAAGCAATTAAACGCACTTCGAGGTGGCACCGCCAGTAGTATCTCTACGATTATCTGGTCCCCGATTATTCTTGCCAATGCGGCTCTGCTGCCCGCTCTGGCTGGGACGCAAATATGGCTGGCATTCAGCAACACCGCGTTGGTAAACTGGGTAGATTATATCGGCGGAATCGCGGCATTGTCCTTGTCTGTCATCGCACCGATCGCCGGCGGATATGTGGCAAGCAAACAACTTCAGCACCAGGCGGCACGGTCGCTAACACGCGGCAATGAACGGCTCACCATCGAGCCCGAGACCTGTTCGCGAACGAATCTAGAAAAGTGCTTCGACGAATAACTCAGGCTCGAAATCGCGCAGCTCGTCCATTTGTTCGCCAAGTCCGATCAGTTTCACCGGAATTTTCAAATCGCGAGCGATACTGAATACGACACCGCCTTTTGCGGTACCATCCAGTTTCGTTAGAATGACGCCAGTCAATTTGCAGACTTCGGTGAACAGTTTCGCTTGTTGCAATCCGTTTTGTCCGGTCGATGCGTCGAGAACGAGCATGCACTCAAGAGGCAGTCCAGCTCCGTGTTTTTCGACGACGCCGCGAATCTTCGCCAGTTCCGCCATCAAGTTTGTTTTATTATGGAGACGACCTGCAGTATCAATTAAGAGGCAATCGTAATTTTCTTTTTTCGCACGCTCGATTGCGGTAAATACAACAGCGCCAGGATCAGCGTTCTCGCCGAGGCGCACTATATCTACGCCTGCGCGCTGGGACCAGATCTCCAATTGCGATTCAGCAGCAGCACGGAACGTATCGCCGGCGGCCAACAAAACCTTTTTACCTTGCTGTTTAAAGCGCCAGCTCAACTTACCAATGCTGGTAGTCTTGCCGGTGCCATTCACTCCGACAACCATGTAGATGTTGACTTTTCCAGGAGTGTATTTCAATTCCGGCGATGGTGCCGTTTTCAAAATAGCTTGAAATTCTTTCTTGAGAAAATTAACTACGTCACGAGTGGTCCAGGTTTTCCCACGCGATTCTTTGCGCATGTGGGTGATCAAAGTTTGAACATTGGACAACCCAATGTCAGATTTGATCAGCTTTTCCTCGAGATCTTCAAGAAATTCTTGATCGATCGTAGTTGCATGGCCGCCCGTTTCAACCGGGGCGACAGGCACCACGTGTGGTGCCGTCTTAACTGCAACGGGTGAATGAACGGACTCGCTAACAGCAGCGACTGCGACCGTCGAATGCTCCACGACTGGCTCGTCGGCTAGCTGTTCGGCGTAATGGGCTTGTTGCTCGACGTATAAGGCTTGCTGATCCACGTAAGCAGTCTGGGGTTCAGAACCAGTTTCTCTTGTGGTCTCTGTTACTGTTTCGGTTCTAGTTTCAATCGTGGTTTCAGTTCTGACACTATGGTCAGTTTCAGTCACAGTGTCGGTCCGCGCTTCTGTTCGCGCCGCTTCGACGTGCTGCACTTCCTGCTCAATCTGATTTTCGCCAGAATATGCCTGTGCATCTGTTGGATCAACTTCCTCTTCGCCTTCGATCCCGCCGACGATTTGGGTTTTAGTTTTTGATAACGCCGACTTCAGCTTCGATAGAGTAGATCCCCAAAAGCCTTTGCGGTCCTCGGATTCATCAACCATTTAAAGTTGCTCCCTTGTATCCCAACACAATTTCTCGACTGGCGGTTATACGACTTGTTCGCCATTAGTGGGCGTGAAAATCTCGGTTCCGCTTCGCAATTCGCCAGTTTCTCTAAAATACTCGGCTTCTTCAACCAGATCGCCAAGAATTCCATTGATGAATTTCGCGGCGCGCTCGTCAGCAAATCGATGACAAAGTTCAACGGCTTCGTTGATGGCAACCTTCACAGGAATCTCTGACATGAAGAACGCTTCAGTACAAGCTAATCTCAAGATGTCGCGATCGATGCTGACCATGCGTTCGACTTTCCATTTCGACTTGGCAGCTCGAATCACTGCATCGATATCGTCGCGTCGGCTCACATAAATTGTGAGCAGTTCGATTAGAAAATTTCTCACTTCGGACTTATCGTTGCGATCCAATATCACAGACGACACATGCTTGCACTTGGAACAAGGCACATCGATGCGGGTGCGACCGCCGTGCATGGTCATCTCAGGAATATCCAGCGCCTCGGAGAGCATGCCGACAGCTCTGTCGATATGTTGCAGTTCTGTCCTCAACTGTGCGCTTGTCATCTGGACCGGATGGAAATTTTCAAGCTTTTTTCGATTGTCAGGGTGAGTGATCTCAAGCTCGTCAAGACTGTTGGAAACTTTGCTGAGCTCGGCTGCAGCGTTTTCCAAGATGTCTTTGACATGCCCTTGCAACATCATGACGGCGCGTCCGACGATGTCTTCCAGCTCCAGTTTGTCAATTTTGGTCTGGTTTTTCGGTAACTGCGGCAGCACTATCACTGCCAGTTCACGCGCGATTCGCCGTGCCTGCATATAAGGTCCCCAAAGTTCCCACTTTGCATGAGAACAACAGTAAAGACTCATGGTATCACGGCATTATGACAACCTGAGACTCTCCAGGGCTTAGTATTGCGCTCATGTTAAGGGCGTTTCCGCCTGACAATTCGACTGATATTCAGTATCAAAAACGATGGCAGGAGTGACCGAAACCCCATCACAGTGTAAGCTTGGATATCGAGAAGTCAGATTTTCGCGCAATTTTTCTGACCAATCGAAAACAGGGTAAGTCGAGGAAACCGGACGAACGAAACGGTTTACCAGCGTCGGGAGCGAAAAACATGAGCCTGAAGATCACCGGAGGACGAAAGAAGGGGAAATCCATCGACAGTCCGTCTGGAATGAAGGTACGCCCGACTGCCTCAAAGATTAGACAGGCTTTGTTTAACGTACTTGGTGGTCGCGTAGCGGAAGCCAGGGTTCTGGATCTGTTCGGCGGAACCGGATTGATGGGAATCGAGGCACTCAGTCGCGGAGCGGCAGATCTGACAACCATAGAAGTCGAACGCAAATTAGCAACGAATATATTAAACGCTTTTGAAAAGCTGGCGTTTGAGAATGCCAGAGTGGTCCAGGGCGATTTCAGAGAAAAAATCGGCGAACTGAAAGGCAACAAATTCGATATCATTTTTGCGGACCCACCTTATGACAGTCCGTTTGCGAAGATGGTAATCAACCTGGTTGATAAGTATGAATTGCTCAGCCCAAACGGACTTTTGATCATCGAGCACAATATCGACACTCGAATTCCGATGCCGGAAAAAGTGTCCATAAAAATGACTAGCGAACGTAATTATGGTCAAACATGCCTTTCGTTTTTTGAAATAGATACAAGTAAACCCAGGAAGTAGAGTGAGCGACTATTCTCAGCACGTACGCCTCGGCGATCTCCTGATGGAGGCCGGAATACTTTCGTCTACATATATAAAAGATGCGCTCGAACGTTATGAAGAAGAAGGCTTGCCGATTGGAAAGGTGCTCGTAGTCTCGGGTTACTTAAGCGACAACGAACTTCGCAACGCTTTGAATTTGCAGTACATGGTCAACGATCGATTGCTGACGCGCAAAGATGCGGTCGAAGTTTTGAAAACATCGCACACCAATAGACTGACTCTGGAAGAGTCTTTTCGAAAGACTGGTTTGGTTCAGCCGGAAGAACAGGAAACAAATAAGCTTGGACAACTGTTGGTCGACAGTGGAAATGTCGATGAAGAACGAGTCGAAGAATCACTGAAGGCGAGCAGCAGCACGGGGCTTCCACTTGGTCATATTCTCTGTCATTTGAATTTGATCTCGCAAGCGATCATCAATCGTGCGCTTTTGATTCAGCAGTTTGTTAGACGCGGACAGATTATGCGCAACCAGGGAATTGATTCACTTAGATTTGCTGGCGATCGCGAAGAACGGCTGGAGAAGCTGCAAATCAATCGTGGTTATAAACGCCAACCGTTGAGAAATACGCCTTTGATGGGTGATCTTTTATTGTCTGCTGGTGTTGCCACCGATCGACAAATTCGCGAAGCGCAACTCGCACACATCACTCACAACTCGACTTTCGGCAAGGCTCTTGTTGATACGCACCAGTTGCCTGAAGAGTTCGTGATGGCCGCTGTTGTCATTCAAGAGATGATCGACAACAATACACTTGAGTTGGAACGCGCTCGCGAAGCGCTTATTGAGGTGCGCGCGAAAGGCGTTTCGCCGACTAGAGCTGTAGCAGAAGCATGCACGTTCCGATTGCCATTGAATCAATCTCGCGCGTTATTGGAGCTTCTTTCGGCAGTCGGTGCAGTTGATATCAGAAAATTGCCAGTCGAAATTCAGGAGCGCGCTGGTGTCAATTACAACCAAGTCCTGTATCTATGCCGATCTTTATCGTCGTCCGGAACAGTTGAAGATCAAGTTTTGTATTCTGCACTCCGACTCGTTGATCTAAAAAACAGAGAATTGATTGAGCCCGACAAAGCCATAATGGTTTTGGATTTTGCGGTCAAATCAGATACGGACATCGAATACGCGCTGTACATGATGGGCGTCACTGAGAGAACTAGACTGCGCGAAGTTGACGTTCAATCTCAGCAAATTGTTTAATCTGACGGTGGTTGCCTTAACAGTCCGCATTAACAATTGGCTGGAACCCAAGCCGCTTGTCGGCATTGTTACTGTTTTGCTGCCGGTGAATCTTGTTCTTGTTCAACCACGGCGGGAATACTTTCGGGTTGATCAGGCGGACCGAACTCGGCGATTACGCAATCGCACGGACCTTCGACATGCTCGACAGGGTGCGGCTTCTCTTCTTGTTTAGGCAAGGTGGCGACTGCAAGGGCGGTAGGAGTTGAAGCGGTTGCAGTCACCACTTCTGGTGCTACCGCCATTCGTCCAGTCGTTGTTGATGGGTATTTCAAACGATCATGGTGCAATGTTCTCCAGACGCGAACAAAGGCTAGTCTGACGCGCTGCAACTCATCATAGGTAAGTGTAGAGTCAAGAAACTGTCCATCAGCCCAGCGGTTTTCGAATACTCTATCGATGGCTTCATCGACTTCTAATTCCGTTGGATCCTTCATCGAGTGCGTTACTGCTTCGGAAACATCTGCAAGCATAACGATGGCAGTTTCTTTCGTGTTTGGTTTTGGACCAGGATATCGGAAGAAGTTGGCATCGACATTTTCGACACCGTCTCGCTGACAAGCCTTATGATAGAAGTATGCCATCAGAGTGGTGCCCTGGTGCATAGGAATGAAATCTTCGACGGCTTTCGGCAGTGCGAATTTATGCGCGAGTTCGATACCATCGGTAACGTGTGCCAGCACTCGATCTCGACTCTCTTCGGGTGTCATCGAATCGTGAGGGTTAGCAGCGCCAAGTTGATTCTCGATGAAGAAACGTGCCTTCACCATTTTGCCGATATCGTGATAGAGCGCTCCCGCTCTCACCAGGTTAGCGTCCACGTGAATTGCCTTGGCGCCTGCCTCTGCGAGGTTAGCCACAGCCAGACTGTGCTGATATGTTCCAGGCGCTTTCTCTTCCAACTGGCGAAGCAATGGTTGCTCGGCATCTGTAAGTTCAATCAATCGATATGGAGTGACTAAACCAAATATGTTCTCAAGGAAAGGCAATGAGCCAATCGCGATGATGGACGAGGCGATCCCTCCAGCGAATTGAAGACCAAGCATTTGAAAATCCGGCGTCATGTTAGGCAGCCAGGACACCAAGTATGGTGTCACTCTTTCACCGAAAACAAACGGCAGAGCTTTGGCGATTCCGCAAGCACACAGAAATCCCAGGAGTTGCGAAACACCTACGATGAAACCGGTGTAGACCAGCGAATTCCGGCGTTTCGAGTATGTCAGAATCGCCGAAATTGCGGCAGTGGATAGAGCCAGCAAATGGCCACCAGGCAGATATCCTTCCACAAACAGAAGGATAATAATTGGCAAAATCAACGCCAACGCAACTCGCCGGCGAAAGAAGATCGTCAGAAGCAATGCCGCGGCAGGAATTGGCACAAACTCCGGATAGCTAGCACCCAAGAGGCTTGTAGCCACTGACGTAACGATTCCGATTGTGTACATGAGCGCAATCGATGTGGTCGAGAAGAAATGTTTTGGTTCATACGTAAGTAAAAACAATCCGGAAAATCCAAGTGCCGCCATCAGCGATATGCCAAGCACCAGGATCAATGCAGTGCTTTTCACACTCTTCACTGACAGCACCCGGAGCAAGTCCTGGCGATCTTCAGTGATCACTTCGCCTTTTTTGATTACAATATCGCCTTGCTTGATCTCCTTCATGACCGGCATCAGTGCACGGACGGCAGCATCAGCTTTCGTCTTGGTCGCACTCGGATCGATGACGAGGTTGGGTTCAAGACCATCGCAAATCAAGGCCGAGGCTTCAGCTCGCAGGTCGCGATTCCACTGGTCAGGTAAAAATTCAATTACGACTTTCTGCCATTCGTTCTTTTCTTTGACAGGAAATCGCGGGTACTGTTGCAAAACTCGATTGGTTGCACCGAGTACCACATCTCCAAAAGCCAGCAGTTCAGCCGGTCTCACAGCAGCCGCGATGTAGACCTGCTCCTTACTCACATCAGGATGGTCCTTCTTATACTGAACAAAGATTTCGCGTTGGCGTTTTAAAACATCAGCGGCCGATGGCGCAGAAGCGGCACGAGCACGTCCTTTCGCGACCATAGGTTTAGATTCCAATCGTCCTCTGATCAGGTGAATGTATTCATTGGTCGTGCCAGAGTCATCGAAAAGAGTCTTGTAATCGGAATCACTGCAGGTCAAAACAAAAACATGTTCGCGCGGTCCCATTCCGATCGCGGTGATTTGAGGGTCATTACCGACGCCCACGTCCTGAAGACTTTTGATACCGGAAAAGCGCTGATTCATTGCGTCCAGAGTCTTCTGGTCGTTTTGTCTGTCAATCACAAAATCCGGAATCACATGCTGCCGAACATGCTCCACCGCCAATGACGTGGCGATCGGATCGACAATCGTGGCGTTTTGACCTGCAAGAATATCTTTTTCGGCAACATCGCCTGTTGAAACACCCGGCGAGAACAACTCGCCAGCCGTCAGCGAAAGAAACAGCAAAATCGCCCCGATTATTCCAATCGTCAGCCAGGCGAAAAAGTCGCGACCAGACGGGAAGATAGCGTGATGCAGCTCATCGTTATGGGTGAACTGTGGATTATTTCCAGTGTTTGGTCCGTTGCTTTGCGATGTGCTCACATGCCACCCGAGGGCACTCGCTCGTCATCATCGAATGAGGCGAACGTATAAATTACCCCTCAAACATTCATCTTACTCCTAAGTATATTTCTGGCAAACGGGTTATTGTTTTATTGGGTTCATCGGGAAGGAAATCAGGACGTGAGCAACATACTCGTAACCGGCGCTGCGGGCTACATTGGCAGCCATTTCGTCAGACGATTTTTGAACGCGAAAAGCGCTGGGCAAGTTATCGCTGTTGACAATTTGAGCGTCGGTCATCGGGAATCGTTACCGGACACTGAAAGAATTCACTTCTTTGAAAACGACATCGGCGACCTGGAATTCGCCCGTTCACTTTTCCGAAAACACGACATCAGCGCGGTCGTGCACTTCGCTGCCAGCGCTTATGTCGGCGAATCGCAGGAGCAGCCGTTCAAATACTTCGACAACAATGTCATTGGCGCAATTAATCTGTTCAAAGCGATGGACGAAGCCGGCGTCAAAAAGATTGTCTTTTCCTCTAGCTGTGCGACTTACGGCAATCCGAACTATTGCCCGATTGACGAAGACCATCCCCAGAAGCCGGTCAGCGTCTATGGCAACACTAAATACATTGCCGAAAAAGCAATCCAGGCGCTCGCGACGACCGGCTGGTCGTATGTCAGCCTGCGCTACTTCAACGCCTCCGGCTGCGATGACTCAGGAGAAATCGGCGAAAGCCATGATCCCGAGACGCATCTGATCCCACTGGCGCTGCAGACCGCGTTAAAAAAACGCGAGGTGCTTTCGATCTTCGGCGACGACTATGAGACCGAAGACGGAACCTGCGTGCGCGATTATGTTCACGTCAACGATATCGCCGACGCGCATCTTCTGGCATTCGACAAATTGGAATCAGGGGCCAAAACCGAGATCAATCTGGGCTCGTCGGTCGGCGCCTCGGTGAAACAGGTGATTGATTTGTGCAAAGAGGTGAGCGGTCGAGACATCCCAGTGAAGGTGTGTCCACGAAGAGCAGGAGACGCCGTGGCGTTGTTCGCCGATCATAAGCGTGCGACCGAAGTAATCGGGTGGACGCCGAAGTACGATCTTAGATCGATTATCGAGACGGCTTGGAATTGGGAATCGAATCGCAAGTATTGATGCGTTTTAAATGAATTGTATTGGAACCAGGAGCTGATGGCAACTTAAGCATCGCCCCATGCAGTTGCGCGAGAGGCAAGTTTAAACGTGACCGCGAAATAGCCACTCGAAACGTGTGTTTTCGAAACGAACACGGTCGCAAATTATTAATTGAATCGTCTCGAGGCTATTGATCGAAACCTGCGGAGCGGACTGCCAACTGGCGCTTAACAGCGGCGTCTACAACGGTCGCTGTCGCTGCAGTTGGTTTCGGCTGTTTGACATTGTTCTGTTCGGCATGCAACTTTAACGTTGTGTCGAACGCGATTGTTTCATGCAATTGGGCCAGTTCCAGTCGTGCTGCACTGGCTTCGAGCTCAAGGTGGCGGATGCGCTCCTGGAGCAACTTCGCGTCGTTCTTGCCGGACAATCTATCTCTCACGATTGGCACCATACTCAGTGCGAAGAGGATGATAAACGGCCAGGCGCCGCCCTGTGTCAAAACACCGGTAATACAGCCTGCGACAACCACACCCAGGATCAGCCAAAACGGGCTCGTCACGACAAGAGCCACGATTGCAGCGAGTTTCAACGCGCCACCTTCGGACTTTTCTTTAATGATGATTGTGCGTTCGCTGTCCATATTTACCTTCCCGCTTATGACACTAAAAGTGGTATCACCGGGCGATGCCTTTCGCCAGAAAGATCGCTCACCAACCTGGACCTGGATCCAGACAAGGCTAATAATACCAGAGGTTCTTTGCATCCATCAAGGTTTTGATGGTTTCTTCAATATTGCGTGAAAAGTTCGTTGGTTGAAACCGGGAAATAGCGGTACTATTGTTCGGTTAAGACCTTCAGGCGAAAATGATGAGAGTAACGATTTTTGCAGCACTAGCTCTGCTTCTGGCAACCGTTTCGGTACCGGCAATTTCTCAAACCAGCAATCCGACCTATGCCAGCGGTACGGACGGTTACAGCATCAATTTTCCGCCGGATTGGAAGACAAAATCAGATCCAATCGTCAATCTGGTAGCCGCGCCTGAGAAGGTGTGGCAGCAAGCATCTCCGATGCCCAACATCAAAGTCGTTGTTCGTCCCATGCGAACCGGAGTGACCCTTGATCAGTTGTGCGACATCTCGAAGAAACAGTGGGCAGGGGCGTGGACAGTCGAGTCCGACACTCGGGTAGAGGGTTCGCCTGCGCGTTTACAGACAGCAAGCGCCGGGGGCGCGACGCACAACCGCAGGCTGGTACTGGTTCAGGACTTGAAGGTTCTGAAAACTAAGGTACTGAAGAACTTTTCAGAAGCAAACGGAAACTATTACATCGTGTCCTGCAGCGACACGCCCGAGAACTTCGCAAACTCAGAGCCTATGTTCAACGAGATCTTAAATTCGTTGACCTATTCGAAACCCGCGGACTAACGAAAAGGGCACCGCATTTGGTGCCCTTTAAGAATTCTATTGAAGTGAAACGACCTTGCGGTCATCCCGTCAATAATTAATCGCGGTACTGGTTGCCAGCTGTCGAGCGTGGTTTTGGTTGCGAAACAGCGACGGAAATTGCACGTCCTTCCACTTCGCGACCATGCAAGCCCTTGATGGCTGCTTCAGCTTCAGCTTGGTTGCCCATTTCGACGAAACCGAAACCACGGGATCTGCCCGTTTGTCTATCGGTTGCAACGTTGCAAGAACCAACGGTACCGTACTCGGCGAACAAATCAGTGAGGCTGTTATCGCTAACGCCGTATGCCAAGTTGCCGACAAAAAGTTTGTTATTCATAATCTCAACCTTCGACCAGAACGCTCATCCACAAGGTTGAGAACAATCGAGTCAATCAAAGTAAATCACTGGCATCATCACATACTTGACTGCTCGGATCTTCAAAAATTCATATTTCCGTTACTTTTGACGCTAGTTTCGTAATCAAAAGGGCGAGCGAAGATATGAGCTTTTGATACCGCCAATGGTGCATATTTTGGTTCTAAAACAAACGATTTGAACTTTTAAACCTGCCACTCATTTGTCCTAGAAGTCCGCTCAAACGCAAAAACTTTGCGCATTAACGTACTGACATCCCCCTCAAATCGCTGGAAAATGTCTAAAAAGTGTCCTTTTCGGGATAGATAGGTTAAGGGAAAGCTGGGATATCGAAATGGGAAAAGACGTCGACACTTCGACAGACGCCGACAAGCCTAAAACGCCGGTTGCGAACTCCACGACAGATGGCGCTGATTCAACGCATGTCGACGAGCCTGATGAAACCCTGGCCGAAAGCCAGGTCAGACTTTCGCAAGATGTTTGGGGAGACGAAAGCATAAAAAGCGGCACGTCGCTTAAGGCAAGCGGCGATGGTTCCGGCGATGCTATCGCTGCGGCACCGGTCCCGGCAAAAGCTGAAGGCGCTGACCCAGCGGACCAAAGCGCCGACGATGGCTTGACTTTGACTCCAATCCAGTCACTTCTCGCCCAAGGTGAGAAGGGCGCTTTGCCTGTCGGCAAGGTCGAATTAGTTTCAGCCGCTTTAGACGCAGGTTTAATTCCGGAGCTGGATTCGACGAAAGTAGAGCCAGCCGTGAGACCGGAAGAGCAGGTTGCACCCTATATGCCAGAGGTGAGGACGGGAGAGTCAGCGGGACAGCCTGTCGTCAAAGTAGATGAACCCGTCGTCAAACCGGAACAGCCTGCCGTCCCAATTGAAAAGCCTTTGGTCCAACCAGAACAGCCTGTAGTCAAAGTGGAACAACCAGCTCCGGGCTCACCCTCCGTAGTTGTCGAGACTGCAGGAGATGTTCAACTAGCCCAGGCGCCAGTTGCAACCGACACCTCGCCGCCGACAACAAAAGAGATTCCCGCGGTTGAACCAGTTGGCGATCAGACCGCTGTCGCCGACGCGGCGGTCGAAAAGGTCGTGCCGGTAGCAGGCGACAAAATCGCTGCACCGCCTCGGAAGCTGGAGAATTTAACCGACGCCGATATCGAAAAGCTCAGACAGGCAGTGCTCGAAGCAGACAAAAAAGCGCCGGACAGCCTGACGAAATTAGTGACCGGTCGCGGCGATTCGCTCGCCTTGATTGGCAAGCTCGCAACCGTCGACATGACCGGCAAGCCTGACGTCTCCAGCGCGGCAGTCGAAAGTTTAAAAGCCCAGGAACTCAAACAGACCAAGGAATACAACGACTATCTCGCACCCGGAACCACGCGCACCGATCTGGCCACGGCGCTGATTTCTCGCGGCGACGATGTTTCGATCAAAGAAGGCGAGCGCTTGCTGGTAGAAGCGGCTCAAGCACGTCCCGACCTGATTTTCCATCCCAATTTCCGCGCGCAAATCATGGACTCCTACAATAAGATGGCGGATGTCCGGAAGCAGCGCGATTTGCCGCCGTGGACCGCGGAGATCGACATGGGCGATCTGACAAAGCCTCAGGCGACTGACAATCCGGCGGCAACTGAGTGGACAGACAAGACTCCCGAACACTTTAAAGCGGCAAACGATCTTTATTGGAATTCCGGCGTCAAGGCTGCGATGCCTGAGTTTCAGAAAGCAATCGATGCTGCTGACGAAACTGCAAAACACAATCAAGAGCGTTTGGCGGCAGAACGTTTGGAGCTGTTCGTGGGCGGACTGACGGCGGATCGGGCGATCGCGCAAGGTCAAGTTACCGGCGAATCGGTAACCGAGATGGAAAAGCGCCGCGTCGATATCTGGGACAAGCAGGTCAACAATTACGTTGAAGACGCCAGCGGATCGCGGGCTCGAATGAATGTCGGACTGGCGATGATTGCCAGCGGCGACCCCGAAATGTTAGCCAAAGGCAATCAGCAATTGTTGGACGCTGTGACTAAACATCCAGGTTTGGTTTATGCGCCGGGACTGGCAAATTTCGGCAACGAATTCACTGAGCAGCTCCTGGGCGCGTACAAAGCCGGAGCCGAAAACGGCAATGTGCCGGACAACGGTGCCGCGCCACCGGCTGAAGCACAGGATGCGGCCAATCCGTTCGCGCCGCAAGAAAATCTTGCAGACGGCTATACAAACGATGCGCTCTCGAAGGCACCACTTCTTAATAGCAATACCGACACAGCAGTGGAAGGCTATGGCTGGGACAAAGCGACCGACATCGGCTTGCCGATTGCCTCTCTCGCTCTGATGCTGTACACGGGCCGACGACAGTACGTCAATTACCAGAGAAACAAAGCCGCCCGTGAAGCCAATTTCGCCATCGAACCGACTGAACGCGCAGACGCTCCCAAAGACGTGATCAAGCGCACAGGTCCAGCCGGTGAAGAGCGGCTCGAAATAAAAGGACGTGCAAAAGACGGACAAATCGTCGCCAAGAATTTGGCCGAAGGCGCTGACACCTCAGCCAATTCAAAACCAGCAATCGATCCGCCGGCAGATTTCAATCCGAACAAAGGCAAATTCGGTGAGTATCAGCCGGTTCAAGTCGACGGCAAAAAATACTATTTGAATCCAAAAGGCGAAGCATTCGAACATCGAAAAGGCAAATTCCACCCGACTGATGCGATCCGTGGACTGACGCAAAGCGAAGTAGCCGGGCACGAGCTCAAGCCGCTGGCATCTGATATGCAGCGCACCTCGTTCCAAAATCTCGGTCGTGAACTGACACCACTTGGAACATTAGCCGACGGCAGAGTGGTCTTGCAAAACAGCACCACTGGCGGTGCACCATTGCGCGACACGATCCAGGTTCCGAAAGACGTCGATCCGTTCAAAGGAGAGTTCAACAATCTCCAGCACCAGCGCCTGGCGGGCAGAGACTATTTCGTTTCAGCAGACAATAAAGTCTATACCTTCCTTCAGCCAGAACGCAAAATGATGGAAGTGGAAAGCGTGGTCGTCAAATCGGCAGACTCAGTCTACAACGCCACCGGCATGCCGGGCAGCAGTGCCGAAGAGCGCGCGATCAACAAACAAGTCAACGAGATTTTGGAACCGTTACGCACTCGGCTCCGATCGGGCGAACAAGTTGACGCACTGACTCGCGCCGAGTACATGACTAAAGCCAGAGACGCCCTGATGCCAAAGGCAAAGGAAGTGGCAAAAGCGCTTGGGCTGCCGGAAAGCGTTGTTACGGAACAGACTTTCCGCTTTGCCGAATCAAATAGTTTAGCCAGCCATGATCCGCGCACTGGTGAAATCAAGCTCAGCATTTACGGCGATTCGCACCTCACTTCCCTTGATCACGAGATCAAACACAAGAAGCAGTCGCTCGACAAAATTGCCGCAGCCAGCGCGGACCCTGCCGGATATAGAGAAGCAATTCTCGAACGCAGCATCGCCGATATCGGCAGATCAGGAAGACGTTTCACCGACAATGGTATCGACACGAGACCGGAAATCAACGATCCAAAAGCTTTGGAGCAAATGCGCAAATTGGTTCGCGATCAAGTCATGCGCGAATACGCCGAGCGCGGCTTGATTCCTCGAGCGGACGCGCCACTTGTGCAGCCCAACTCCGCTTTGCCGAAAGAACTGATCGCTGAGCTTGGCAATGTCGAAACTGTAAAACGCGAAGTCATGCGCGAAACGCAAAACTTTTTGCTGCTCGAAAAAGAGAATACGACCGGCAAATCCGAAATCAATGAAGGCAGTCGCAACTATGTTGAACAGAAAGCCGCAGAACTGAAACGCTGGCAAGCCGACAACGCGCGCACCGCTGATGGTGGCGCGCTGAAGAACAATCCTGAAGTCAAACAGATGCTCCAGTCGGTCGCAATCGACACGCTCGGAACTCACCAACGGATCGACCCCAGCCTGCGACCGTACTACAAATTCTCGCCTGTCGAAATCGACGCACGAAAAAATCAAGTCGACGCTGCGGTCGAACGTTTGACCAGTGAATTGAAGTCAAAAGGCGACACCACAAAGCTTGCCGATCACCCGGAAGGCAAAAAGCTAATCGAGCGCGGACAGGTGATCGAACTGCAACAAAAATTGCTCGGCGATTTTCAGAGCGGTGATTTCCAGGAAGCAAAAGCTACAGCCAAAGAACTTCTCGCAAAGATGCAAGCTGAGCCTTATGTGTATTCTGAAGACGTGCGTTTCATGCAAGAGCGCGGTCTTCTTTCGGCGGAGCAAACCCGAGGTACCGCATTCGAACCATTGCTTAGAGAACCGATCAGTGCTCGCGATGGTACTAAACCTGGCGACACACGGCTCGCCGCTCTTGAAACTCCAGGGTTCAATACTCCCGGTGGTGAAAACTCCAAACTCGATCTGGCCAGGCTCGATGCCACTCGTGACCTGATCAGGCAGGGAGTAAAATTCAGAGCGGACGTCGGTCAAGAGAACGTCTACAATCTGCTGGCCAGCCCACAACCCGAGCACGGAATTCTAGCCAAACTCAAAGCAGAAGGAAGAATCGGCGTAGAGTGGGATGTGTTTCCAACAGAACCTTCCTCTCCGGCAGACAGAGTAGGAGCCGATTTCCTCCTGGTCAACAGAAAAACCGGTGAGTTCCATTTCCTCGACGCAACGAAGAATCCCAATAAAAGTAACGTGTTTCGTATGCGGCAAGACGGCGTCATTCTCTACCAGAGCGAGTATTTTGAGCGCGGTTCCGGTCTGATCGAACGCGCCGCCCCAGGAGAGCAGCCGACCGATCGAGAGGCAAAAGCAGGAGCGTTTAAGGAAAGTCTGGAATCGCAAATCTATGAATTAACTCGAAAGCCAGCCGATTTCAATCTAAAAGAAACGCCGATGCCTGACGTCAAAGCGACATCCGAAGAAATCAGCAGGGCGCAAGTCGACAAGCTGATTTCGTGGGCCGACGCAAAGTCGAAACAGTTTGGTGAGACGTCCAGCACAGAGCCATTCGCTGACATGGCCAAAGTGCTCAGAAAAGGCGTTCAAGAATATCAAAAACTTCTAGCGGTGAAGGCACCATCGCCGGAATTCGAAAAATCCGTTCGGCAAAAAACCCAAAAAGAAATCGCCAGGTTTGTGGCAGCTAAAGCCAGCAGCCAAACGCCAGCATCGCGAACTGATTTCACGCCAAACAAAAACACAAGCATCACACCGAGAAATGACACACTAGAACTAGTCGACGGCGAAAGAATCCACACGACTGAAACGCCGATGTCGAAGATGTATGAACAAGAATTCAAAAAACTGATGGATGATCCAATCCAACTGATCAAACAATTGTCGAAAGACGAAATTCTCGCGCTCGACAGGATATTCCAGACGGATCAATTCAAAGGCAAAGGCACTGAGAAATTGAAAGCCGAGATCGAAGCCGCTTACAAAGCCGATCCAAGAGGTCCGGTTGGTCGTGTTGTAGAAAAACTGAGAAGCAAGCTTTTCGAAAACAAATCACTGATTTTCATTGGTGGCAAAGAAGGCAATGGACCAAAAGTAATCGAGAAAAATGTAATCGAATCATTGCGCACCTCAACTTCGGACAATTTGCTCGGGCGCCAGCAGCCGGAAAAAATCAAAGCCCCAAAAGCAGCACCTGGAGAGGTCTTGGCCAAGCAGGTGCCCAAGGCTTCACTAGAACTTCGAGAAGTCGCGGGTCTCTTAGAAAACAAATTGGGCAGCACCCCCGATGGTCAGGTTACCGACTGGATCAAAGCCATGGTCGAGGATGCCACCAACAAGATAGTAAATTGGGATGCGGAGGAACTGGCTAAGTTCAAAGAAATCGCAACCAAATACACAGCCGGTGATCCTGAGACAGTGCGTCAGGTCCACGACCTTCTGGTCAAAGCGGCCTCGGACGGAGCGAAGCCATCTGAGTTATCGATTGGACCAGCCAAACCGGTTGCAGAAGTGCCATCACCCATAGGGGCGGAGTCGCTCGGACATTTCAAAGATCTATTGAATGGCGTCAAAGGTTTAGAAGGCAGTCAATACTTCGGAGAAGTCTCGCGTATCGCGAAGAGTGCAGTCGCATCTCAAATCACAAACCGTGGTCAGAAGCTGGCCTTCAACCAGACAGCAATGGAATTTTCGGAAACCAACAGCTTGAAGCCGGGTGAATCAGAGTTGATTCTTCGAAAAGGCAATGACGTCATCAAACCAATATCTTTTGAAGGCGGCAATGGAGTCGAGCCTGCGTATATCACCGCCGACGGTACCAAGGTTCCGGCACGCGAAGTGAAGGCAGAAATCAGAATCGGCGCTGGTTCATCGAAAGATCAGGTGGCACGCGAAGGCCTGGTTCGTTCGCAACAGCTAGGCGATATCGTGCTTGGCAAAGCGAAAACCGGACCAGCCGCAGCCGCGCAAGCCCTGGCCATAACATCCGCTTTCGATAAAGGTTTGCGAGTCGCCGACAGCCAGGGAGCCAATCGCCTGGTCGCCGAAAAGGTAGTCTCGCTTGGTGAATTCGAGTATCAGAGCCGCAGACAACCGGTTGAACTCACCAGGACCGGCGTTAAAATCGGCGATCAGAAAGAGATCACATTCGAGAAATTGGTCCAGGACACAACCAGAACAAAACGCGCGGAACTCGAGCGTTTGGAAAAGGAAAAAATCACCTCGCCAAATGCGGAGCTGGATGGTCGCATTCGCATGGTCAGTCAACAAGTTGTAGAACTGGAGCAGCTTTCCAGGGAAGTTGGTCAGCCGCAATCGCTAGCTAAATTAGCCGAAGCGATCAAACAACACGCCACTCCTGAAGAAGTGGCAAAACTGAAAGCAGAACGCGCAAGACCAGGCGGAGGCATGGGCAAAGCCGCCATCGCTCGTGGTGGCGCGTACGCTCTGGTTGCCGCATTTGTGGCAGCCACACTAGCGGGGTCGAGCAGCCCAGCTGAAGCCAACGTTCCCCAGTACGCACCTACCAGTTATTGAGGATAGCACTTGCCGGAACCAGCAGAAAATCCTGTTGTTTCGACACCGAAAGGTGCACCGGTTCGTGATACCGCGAGCGATACCGCAGCGCCTGCCGAGACCGGGCAAAAATTGTTGCAATCAGTCAACGGCGACCGCGGTCCCCAAACTCAAACTACCGACCAGAGCCAGGCTCAGCCACCCACGACCGACAATCGCACATTGTGGGTTTCGGAATTCATGGATGCTCGATTGCGCCGCCCTCAGTCAACTCCGGAGTCCACTGCCGCGGAAAAACCCACAGCGGAAACAGTTGCAAAAGGTCTGGCCGAGCTGGAACAGAGCATGAAGCGCAGCGGCACCTCGAGTACGCATCTGGACGGCGTCACTGAACAGTTCGATTCTCTTCGACAACGAGGGCAACTGCCGGAAGACCTGGGCGGTATGAAACAAATGCTCGATCGAATGAATCGAATGAGCGCCAGCGATACGCTTTCACAAGATACAGCAGGCGTCATGCTGCGTCTGGTTGCCGGAAATTTAGAAGGCAAGGTGCACCTTCTCACTCCGGAAAACGTACAGGCGCTTGCCGAGAATCCAATTTTAAACCGCGAAAATCCGAATTACGCAGAAGGTCAAACAAATTGCCGCGCTTGCACTGCTTCATTCATCATGAACGAGCGCCTCTCAGATCGAGCTATGGCTGCCGAGTTCGGCAAGATTCTCAACAAGCTTGATGCCGGAGAAATCGGTGGGAAAAGTATTTATGTTCCGTTGGAAAATGGCGCGCCGAAAATGACCGCCACTCTCTACCAGGTGAATCATGGTGCCACCCATAGTGGCACAGCCGGTATCGTCCACACGCGCAGGGCTCAAGAAGATTTCCAACGCGACAATCCCCCCGTGCCCGATTACATCCAGAGAGGGCTGCGGGAAGCTGGTTTTCACAACATGACCCTGACAGGCGGACCGACAAAACCCGGAGTCAGCCCCCTCAAAGACACCGGCTACTACATACTCGAACATGGTGTCGGCAGCAGTACCTCGGACCAGGTCAACGGACACGTGACTGCCGGAATTGTTCATCCTGACGGAAAAGTCGAGCGCGTCGATGCACAAATTCCGGAGAATCGCACCAAGCCCTGGCTTATATCATCGGCATTCAAAGTAGAAATTGGAAATCAAGCCACTGAAGAGAAAACCAGCGGCAGAAATCCAGATACTGGAAAAATGGAATCGACGACCCGAGTAATTAATCCGGACGGCACCGTTCGCAGCTTTCAAAACTATCCGGATGGTGACCCGAGAGCAGGGCAGTTGCGCAATCTGATCGACGTGGACGGTCGCAGTTATTTTCGAAGTCCTGATGGCAAATGGCAATCGCTGAAGCAAGGAGTGGCAGTAGACGCTCCGTTCAAAAAAGTGGAATATCTGGGCGTCGAAGAAGGTACCAGATTCACTTTCGAAGATCGCACCGTCACCGAAAAACCCAATGGCACGGCGGAAATCTCAGTTCCTGATCACGTGGTCAGTCGCGATGGCGTTGCGGTTAAACTCAACGGTTCTGACGCTAAGGTTTCAGACCTCGTGTCTAAAATTACACGCGAAACCAATGGCAAATTCACTGTAGATTTCAAAGACAACAGCCAACGCTCAATCGCGCTAGAGGCACCAGGAACACAGCCTCAGGACGTACGCAACATCAAGCAGCTGCAAACACAGCTGTCCGCTCTCGAAGGCGGGCAAAATACCGGCACCGCTGATGGTGGCGCTCTCAATCGCTCAGTGATGGCAAGAATTACCGAAGAAGCTAAAGGCGGCGATGCCGCCAGCGCCGTGATCAAGTTGCTCAAGCCGAATGTATCGGGCGCAGACATCAATCGCATGGCGTTGATCGCGGAGGCGATGAAAGCAAATGGCATGGCAACCGACCCGTCGAGCGTCTCCAATGTAGACAAAATCATGACGGAACTACGCCTCACTCCCGATCAGATCGGAAAAGCAAAGGCTGTTTTTGAGAAAGCACAAGAACACCTCAAAGCAGGCAAAGGACCACTCACAGAGGCGCAAGCCATCGAAATTGCCATTCTGCAAAACACGCAAGACCCGTCCAAACCGACTGGCAAAAATTATACCGAACCCACAGCTCGCGCAAAACTGAAAAAAGTCGATGAGATTCGAACTGAGACTCGTCAAAAAGACATGGCGCTGTCCACCGCGCTTGAAGTAAATCGTGTGCGCGAACAGTATCCCGGCTATTTAATCAATTCGTTCACAAAATCTCCGGCACGCAATTCCGCAGCCACCGACCGCGGCAACGAAATCAGGCGAGTCTATAAACTGGCACAAGATCCAAAAGCTCTTGCAGATGCTGAAGCGACGTATCAAAAGCTCGGAGGAGCGGCATCTAAACTAACTCTGATGGATGCCGCCGCGATAAACGAGGTGCCTGAATTAAAAGAAAATCCTAAGCTGGCAGTGGATGTTATGCAGACAGCCGTCCGCATCAGAGGCGATTTGATGAGCCGATCGGAAGCCACCGCCAACCGATACACGGCCGCGGATTATCTCAAAATGGGTTTAATCGGTAATGAAAATGAACTGAACAGACAAAGCAGCGCAAAAACCAGTGTGCAGATCGAAGCCGAGTATTCGCGCGCAGTGAACCAGGCAAAACTGGAAGCATTCAACTCGCAAGAAGCCCCTACCGGCCGACGGACAGCCCTCGGTGAAGCCGCTCCATCGACCGGAGATTCGGCACCTCGCCCATCGCCGAACACCGCACTGAGGCCACCTGGCGACGCCACCGCAGCTGGTGCCATTAGTGAGACGAAGCCAGCCGGCGACGCCACCACCCTTGACACTGCGCCAGGAGCCAGCACTGGAGTTCAAGCTGATTCATTTAGAGTGCAAGCCTTCAGAGAGAAGCTCGCCGCGCTTGACGCTCTTTCACCCGGACAAATGTTCGACGAGTATTGCAAAACCGCTTTGAGAGAAACCGCCGGTAGCGTCAATCGACGTCACCGTCCTGGTTTTGCCAGTACAGCGGTTGCCGCTGTAGAGTCGTCAACTCTGAATGCCGGTGACTCAAAATTAGCATTCATACATCAAGGCCACACAATCGATGTAAGATCGGTCGATACCACTGGAGCACCAGCATTCGTCACCGCTGATGGTACCAAAGTTAGAGCGCAAGATTGCCAGGTTCAAGTTCAATATGGTAAAGGTTCGACTAAGGACCAGGTCGCTCGAGAAGCGCTTGTATGCTCGAATGAGCTCAGAGATCTATACGAAGGCAAACCGTGCGATTCGGCTCAAAGAGCTGCAATGGCACAGGCACTCAAAACTGCATTCGACCATGGAACAACCACTGACAGCGCCCGACAAGGCGTGTCAGAGCGAGTTGCTAATCTCGGAGCATTTGAACTTACGAGCGGTCGTGAGCCCATTTTGCTGAGCGAATCTGGTGTCAAATTTGGTGGCAAACCAGAAGTGTCATTCGAGTCCCTCGTAAAGGACACGTTGAGAGACAAACGTCAACATTTGGAGCGACTGGAGAAGAGCAAAACCGGATCTGCCAACGCAGAATTGGATGGTCAAATCAAAATTCTCAACGAGCAAATTGCCGACCTCGATCACCTGTCCAGAAATGTTCATCGTCCGGAAACCATCACCAAGTTAATGGACACGATCAAAAGGCATGCCACCACCGAAGAAATCGCGCGCATCCGGGCAGAACAAGCAACCGGTGGCGGCGTCCGTTTCAAAGGCGCAGCGACCAGAGCCGGCACTTACTCATTAGTCGCCGCATTCGTCGCCCAAATGATCTACCGCGAAGGCGGCCAACAAGAAATCAACACCGGATACGCTCCCACAAGCAGTCAATAGTAGCCGGTGACATTATTGATGAGGCAACGCGGGCATCCCGTGGGCCATTATTGTCACGCCACTGCCCGAATGCTTGCCTAGGATGATGAAACGTGTGAAGGCAGAGCCGAACCCCAGCGCGCTTTACCATTCGCAGAACGCCTTGGAAAACTTGGCAAATTATTCACTGGACCGTATATAGACAATTCAGCAAATCAAAGAAGCCCAGACGGTCCCACTCGGGACGGTTGTAAAGTGGCAAATTAGGCAACAGTCAGGTTCCTGCCGCCTAAAACCACATTAGTAAGGGAATAAGAAAGAAGGACCTGTTGCACTTGTGAGGCTACAGTGGGAGACACTGGGAAGCCGGCGGACACGACCGGCACAGACAGTACGAAAAAAGCGGTCGATCCGGTCGAGGCAACTCGCACGGACAAAACCTCAACTTCCCTGGAAAGCACACCTTCCGGGGATTCGGCGCTGTCGCCCATTGCCCAGATCGCGGTCGACAATCAGGCTGCAACTCTGCCAGGAACCAAAGCTCCGGAAAAAGGCGCAGTCGACGCCCAGGGCAATTTGCAATTCTCGCCCTTGCCGGGCACCGAAACCACGACAGCCGACGCGCAACCGAAAGAGGCTGCGGCAAAAGAGGCGACCGAGAAAGACGGTACACCAAAATCCGCTGAAGCCGAAAAGACTGCGACCGTACCAGTTCTCGCGCCTGGCGATCCGCAAGCCACACCGCGCGCCACCGAACTAGCTAATCTGCCATCGGCAAACACCTATCGCGACGGGCGTTCTGACGCAATCGATTTAACGGTCAGACGGATTCACCAACTGCCTGCCGAAGACCCAGCCAGACAGCTCGTTATGCGAGAACTGGCAGAAAAGTTCGAAACCGGTAAGACCTACGCCGAGCGACTTCAAGCAGCCAAAGCCTTGATTTTTCTGACTAAAGGTCCGGACGGTAAAGTGCCGGATGTAGTCGCCATGCGTGATGTCAGCATTGCGGAAAAAAGCCATATGGTGGGCAGAGGATCCAACGCGAAGTTAGTTGTTGACGTCAAAGCGCACCACGAGCTGCGCCCGTTAGCCGCCGCCGACGTTCTGAAATTCGTTAACAACAGCGCTGAGACCATCGAGCAGCAGGTCAAAGCACTGAAAGACCAGCCTGCTGACGACAAAAATCGACACAACCTCCAACAAAAACTGACCCTGATTTTTCAAACTCATGGTGAAGACACTCCTGAAAAATTGGCGGCTGCAAAAGGTTTGCTTGATTTAAATCGCAAAGCCGACGGCACGCTTCCCGATCTTCTCGGCACAAGAACCGTTGAGCACGCCAAAGTAACAAAACGGGGTCGCCACAACACAGTTGAAACCGTAAGCGAAGCCCGGACCGAAGTCGTCAACACAACCAGGTCCGACGTGGAAAAGTTCATCGGACGCCACAGCGACGGTCTGATCGCCGACACGGCGCTGATCGCCGCAGGCAGAGAACGTTTGGCCAATCAATTGGCGAAGCCGGCCGAGTCGAAACCAGCTGACACTAAGCCTGGCGAGACACCTCCCGGCACAAAGCCAGTCGAAGGCAATCCGCCAACTGACGCCACCTCCGCCACTCCGGCAACTGACGCCACGACTGGAGCCGAAGACGCCCAACGCAGAACCGATCTCTACAACCGTTCAGTCCACATTTTCCTGGACTCCAAAAATCCGGAAGACAAAACAGCAGCAGCAATCGCGCTTATCGAGCTGAGAACAGGTGTTAACGGTCAGATTGGCGATGAGCTTGGATCGAGACACGTGCACGACAAGGCTAAAATTGAGCCGGCCAAGCGCGGTCAGCCCGCCAGAGAAATTGCCCCTGCGCGCGATTGGATTCAAACAATCCCTAAAAAGGACGTTCTTACCTATTTGCAGACTCAGCTCGATCCGTCCACCGCCTCTCCTCGTGGGCGAATAATGGCTGCCGATGCGCTTAAGCAGGCAGGGGCAATTGACGACACCCGCTATAAAGACGTCGTTCGAGGCGTCCTCTCTGACGATCGCGCACCGGAAGCGCTGAAAGTCGAGCTTCGAAAAACATCTGGTTTAGAACATAAACAGGAAGAGCTCAAACTGGCATCGGACGGTCGTGTAATCGGAGCGAAGCCGGAAGATTATGTCCAGATCTCCAATGAAAATGGGCAGCGCGATCGCCTGCAAGTGACACTGGACAGACTGGCTCAGACTCCTCAGTTTAAGGATCTTGTTTCTGCAAAACAAATTGAAGAGATGAACCGTGAACTCAAAGAAGGCACGTTCGGACCGGCATCTCGCGATTTCTACAATAAATCGGCGACCCTTTTGAATGGCTTAACCACTGATTTATCGGTTGCCATCACATCGAGAAACGGAACCTTACCGGAAGGCAACCCGATTACGGTTCCCAAAGATAACAGCGGCCGAGCCATTGGCGACGATCTTTTCCGGGCGCAACTTCTCACCGGTCGTTTGCAGATGGATCTGAAGACGCTCAAACCAGGCGAGCTTCCGGAAGGTGAGCGACTGACCGAGACGGCGCAGTGGACCGGCAAAGCCTTCAAAGAATACGACAACATGCGGCTTAAGTGGGAAGTCAGCGTCTTTGACGATCGACTGACCGCGTTCAACAAGAACGGAAAACTTGATGCCTGGATGTCGAACGACAAAATGTCGCTCGACCAGATGCGTGAATTACAGAGCGCTCGCGGCGAGTGGTTGCAGCTCGGCATGCAAGTTCGCAACTATACGCATGCCATCCACTATTTCAACAAAGCGACTGCCGACGCATCCAACATTCCGCGCCTTTCGATCAGCCAGGCTGAAGTTGCGGTCTTCTCGGATGACGCGCTTAACGATAAAAATTTCCCGGGCAAAGTGATTCGTGAAAACGGCAAAATCAAAAGCGTAGAGATCGATCTGCCCGAAACGCTGGATCGCAGCGACCCTGCCAATATTGAAAAGGTCGCAAAGCTCAGATCCTGGTTGGAGAAATACGGACCGAAAGTCGACCAGCTCACTGACGAAATCAAACAAGCGTCAATCGATCAAGGACGGCTTCTGATGTGGGGCGACATCGAACACGAAGGTGTCGACGAACTGACGAAAAAACATTACAACTTTACTGCTCTGCGTTTCGACACAGAGCGCGTCATGGTGAAGATGCCGGATGGCACACAGGAAGAACGCATTCGCGTAACCAGTTCTAAACAGCATAAGTACGCCGGCAATTTGTCTCTCTACAAAACCGTCGGTGACATCGAAGATGTAGGCAACCCGGTGACTTCAGGCGAAATCAAAGTCAACGGCAAAGTGATACCGCTCGATGCCGGTAATGATGGTGTCACCATCGGTAGCGAAGGCACAATCAAGGTTACGGGCGGCCAGGTCGAGGCCGATCACGCCCGCATGCGAGTCGCAGAGGATGGACGAGTTTTCATCAAAGACAACGGTTCGAAAAACGGAACTTATGTCAGCGGCAAACTGATCGACAGCCAAAAATGGGTCGAAGTTTTCCCGGACCAAAACGTCACACTCGGAGAACCACCAGCGTCTTTAGCAATCGGCAAGAACGAAAACGGTGAACCGACTTTTAACGGGCAGACTCTCAAGGTCGGAGAACCGACCGATCTCGGCACCATTGCCGGTACCACGATTGAAGGCGCTGAGAAGTCCGTCGTCAAAGTCGAGGCTGATGGCCGAATGTTCATCAAGGACACCGGCTCTGAAAAAGGCACATACGTCAACGGCAGAAAAGTCGACGGCGAGAAGTGGACTCAAATCAGCGCCAGCGACAAAGTCACTTTCGGCGCGCCCGCTGCATCTCTCGATATCGAAGGCGATGTCCGGCTCTACAAGCCAGGAGCCATGGTGACAGTCCTGGTCGATGGTCAAATGCAGTTGATGCCGGCGGAGAATTTGAAAGCCTGGGGAGATGAAGCCGCAGGCTGGCACTACACTGGCAAAGGCGCCATGGCGCTGATGGATTTAGGCATGATCGTCACAGGCACAATCGAGTTCAAAGGTCTACACATGGCTGCCATGCAAGGTCTCAAAGAAACCGGAAAGCTGGGAGCACGAACTGTCTTCAGTCAAATGGTTCACACTCCTGGCTTTGCAAGAGCAGCCTGGCACGCCGGGCTCGGTGCCACCGGACTGGTACACCAGTCGATCGAAAACACCGGACCATACGGCAAAAAATTCATGGAGCTCCGTGGGTACGCCATGATGGCGGATATCTTCTATGGCAGCGTGGTCAAAGACGGTCTCTCGATTTCGCGCAAAGCGTTCGGTATGGCTAAGCCGGCAGAACAGGGCAGCGCTGTCGCCAACTATTTAAAAACCGCTCCATGGGCAAAAACAGCAAGCTCGATCACAGAGAAAATGTTCCTCGGTATGAACGGTTACTTCGTGGCCGAAATTGGCGCTCATCAAATCCCCGCAATCGTCGGCTCGATCCGCAAACACGATGCTGCCACATTGTTGAACGGCGGCATGCTGTTGCGAGCGGGACAATATGAATCTAATGCCGACAAAGACGCGCCACCACTACCGACACTAGAAGATCAGGCGCGCAAATTCGCTTCTCCTGACGGCAGAGAGAAGATGTCCCAGGTTCAAAAAGAAGCAGCCGACATGGCTAAGCTGCCAGAGGAAAAATCAAAAGAGAAAGAACAATACCTGGCCAAACTTACCAGTCAATTCCTCGATTCGCCCAACAAGGACGACAAGCTGGCAGCCGCTTTCGGACTTCTCACTTATCACGCACAAGATAGCAAATCGGTGCCCAATATTCTTGGCACGCGATATAAAAGCCAAAACGATCTTCCGGAAAACGTTACCGCAGCCAATGTCAAAGCGTATATCGATTCGCGCATCCCGCCGTCGATCAACATGTTTGATAAGCAACTGCAAACCGCGGTCGAAAATCGTTTCGCCAAGATCTCAGAAATTGCCGCACAACCTTCTGACAGCCCCGACAGAAAACAACTGAACAATCAGTTGCTCAGCGAGTTTACGTCCGCGACAGGCGAGAAAGAACGCGTTGCAGCAGCAATGGGTCTGATGTTGCTCAACGAAAAAGACGGCAAAGTTCCAGATTTGCTTGGCACCACAACCGGTGCCGACGGTGAGCAAGTCGAAGTCAAAGCAGAAGACCTTCGCAACCTGCTAACCAGTTATCAATCGCACACCCTGATGGACCGGTTCGATAGCTACACGGCCTTGATGAAGGGCAACGAAAGTTTGAACACCATACTCGGCAAAACCAGAGAATTGATTGCCGCATCGGACAATGCAGAAGCGCGCAAAGAAGAATCGATCCGTCTGCAAGCAATTTTCGAAAAGAGTGAAAACAGAGAAGAGAAAGCAGCTGCTGCGCTCGGATTGATTTTCTTAAACGCAGACCCGATCACTGGAGCGTTCGCCGACACATTGGCTCAGACTACGTATCAGGTCGAAGTGCCGAGACTTACCGTAGCCACTTCGACAGGACCTTATAGCGGCTACCACAACGCCGGCGGCATCGGCAGAATGCAGATGGTCAAAGAAGACCGTGTACGCGATCTGAAGTCAGCCGATGTCATGCAATATCTCAAAGGCAACATGCCCACGCTCGCGCCTGGAACGCGGCTGGCCATGGGCGACTTGCTCTATCGCGCCGACGAGTCGCCGATGGCGGGTCAATCGAAATTCAACGATTACGCCGGACTGCTTTTGTCAGTCGTTCAGGACAAAAACGCTTCACCGGAAGCACGCAAAGAAGCGCTGGTTAATGCTCACGGACTGGGACTGGCTGAGGCAATGGAAGTTCACAGGTTTAGTACAGAACCTGGAATTGGAAAATTAGAGAGCACCATAGCCGCCACCGCCGAAGCCGATATTTACGGACGTGATTCTCGCGCAATCGAGAAAGCACTGCTCGATATCGTCGCTCAACCGACAGCCGACAAGGATTTGCGCGCATTAGCCAGCGCCACTCTTCTGGCTAACAGTGAAACAGATCCAGCCAAACGCAAAGCATTGCTGACTCAGATGCAAACTGAATACGAAGCGGCAAAAGGCACACCTGGAGCCTATTACGATCGGGTGTTCCAGAGAGAAAGCCAAGTTGTTAAAACGTCAGGTCAAGATGGTGAGCCATCAGCCGAAGACCGTGCCAAGCTGTTCCGCGCCGCTGTGATCATGTCGAAAAACAATAACTGGAAAGATTTCGGCGTAAGCGACCAACAAATGGCGCTGGCAATGGAGTCGTCATTTACGCTGGAACAGCCGGTTCTTGCGTCACACGCGCTCGAGCCGTTGCTGAAGCATTACAAAGATCTGGACGCTGACGGTCGTGGATTAGTTGAATACAACCTTCTCAGTTTACTCAAAGATAACCAGGGTGGTGTCAATTCTCCAGGTTACTTGCTGAAGCTCGATGTAATCAACAAGCTCGATCAAATTAACGCAGTGCTCGGACCTCAGTTCGCCGCTAAAGCCCGGCAAGAAATCGGCGAGGTTCTGACACCAGGCACGGTGCCAAACAAAGTCGCCGATGAAGAGACAAGAGCGGCAATAGTGCGAGCACTGGGCAAAACCAGCGCCAACGACCTCGCCACTCAAGACCTTTTGAAGCAGATCATCGGCGCCGGAGACCAGCCTGGAGATTCTTCCGCTCTGGTCAGGTCGACTGCGCTGGATCGGTTGAGCGAACTGAAGCCGGTCGGATTAAACCAGATTGCTGCTGGTTTACTTGAAACGGAAAAGGATCCTGAGGTCCTCAGAAAGCTCGGTCAGATCGAATTGACTTCACGCAGACTAGATCCTGATTCCGCTGAATATCGCGAGAGATTCAGGCAGTCGCTCAATAAGCTGATGGCGTCAGGCGCTAACAAATATTCGCTCGCCGAAGTTCCTGATTTCATTCGAAAAAACTATCCGATGCTGGAATGGACTCACATGTTCAACACGGCTTCAAAGCGAGCAGCGGACGCGAACGGCAAGTGGGTGTGGGCGTGGGAAAAAACCGGCGACCTGATGAAGCCGCATCTGGATCAAGCTAAGGGAGAGACGTCCGGCCAGCTCGACGCAATCATCTCCAAGGCCGCCCGTCCGGAAGGAGACATGGAACGCCGGACATTAGCCTGGATTGTCATGTCCAACGGTCGTTTCTTTGATGAGAGCACCAAGCAGGAGGCTGTTCAGCGCGCCGCCAATGGCTTGCTCAACGCCAGTCTTGGCGACGCACAGACGAAGGCGGCAGTGGCACCACTACTGGAGATGGCAATCGCCACTCAAGATCGCATGCCTTACAGCGCCAGAACCACACTGGTGACCGCGCTGGTAAACCTCAACCCAGGTGCGCCGGGCAGCCCTGTATCGAGAGAAGATGCGGGCGTCGCGCTGCTTGCCGGTTTAAAACGTCAATTCGAACGCACTCCCCGTGATGGCAACGATCCGAACTACAAAGCCAGCCACGAACTGCAAATGAAATTGCTCGACGCTTACTCGAAATACGCCAGCGTCGAATCGATTCCAATCCTCGAAGCCATGGCAGCCGATCAGTCGAAAGTCGGCATCGTCAGAGACACAGCCGAACGCGTCAAAGATATTGCCTATCCGGATAAGAGCGGTCGCTCGGTCGATTATGACGAAAACAATGAAGTCTGGAAATTAACCACCACCAGAGGTGGTGTCAAACAAACTCTGGTTCGTCAGGGCAAATCCGACGAATGGTACGAAGAATCAGATGCCACGAAGACGACTGTGTGGAGAGGCAAGGTCGCGGTCGATCAAACCAACGCATCGATTCGATTGAACGATTCTTTCGGCAAGTCGTTGACCCACACCGCCGATGGTGGCACGGTCCAACGCACCGGCACGAAGGTCGAGAAGGTCACATACCCTGACGGCAGCAGTCGCGAAATCAGCGATACGCGCGAAGAAATTACGAATGCCAAAGGCGTCAAAGAGATCTGGACGCTCAGAGGTGACCTCTGGCACACTGACACGGATGCGCGCAATCGCGGTCCGTGGAAGGGTACGCTGCGCTTCGACGAAGCAGGCAATTTCGTTCAAGTCTCCGCCAACGGCGAAAAGAAAATTATCAGACCGGACGGCAGCAACATCTTCTATAAAGGCGATCAGGCCACCTACTCGACACCATCAAGCAGCGATCACAGCGCTCACTCGATGCCATTGATTCGCGATCGGGCAAAACAATTGCTCGGCGAATTGCAAGACAGCACCGACGTTTTGTTACGCGGTTTGAAACTGGATGGCGAGTCGACTCCACAACAGCTAGCCGACAACTTGACGGCGATCGCGGCCAGCCGCGATAACAACAGCGAAGCGGTGGCACGAGCAGTTTTAGTTGCCGGTCTGTCGAAACCGTTGACTGGAGCCGACGATCCACGGCGCGCAGTGCTGCATCAATTGCTGAAGGATCCACACGAGCGCATCAGCATGGCAGCGGCACGCGTTCTGCTAACAAGCGGAGCCAGTGACACGCCTCAGCAGGGAGCAGAATTCGAACAAAGAAAAGCAGTCGCCGATCAGGATCGTCGCCTGGCCGCTACGGTGATTGCCGATATTGCCAAGAACGGCAGCAAGCAAGGTTTTAGAGACGATGCCAACCGTTTAATCGCCGAAATCAAACAACAAGCTGCCACTCCCGGCAGTGCCCGAGTCGCCGACGCACAACTGCTCGAAGCCGCTCTTCTGAATACGAAGTCGGCACCACGCGTTGATACTGGACGTTTTGCCGCACCACACACAATCGACCAGCAAGAAAAGTACGAACGAGCCACCGGCGCATTGATACGTGACAATCTCATCACCCTCGATCGGCTTGAAAAGCCGGAATGGTGGAGCGAGCACGGTTATAAACTGTTGGAAGCCGGCAGCTACGTCAATTCTCAATACGAAACCGCGGACAATGTCAGCTTCAGCTTCTTCGAGAAAATAAAAGCTAGATTCGACTACAGTGATGTCGAAAAGAAATTCAAAACGGCGTTCGAAAATCTCAACAGCCAGCGCGACGAGCAAATCAAACTTCTAACCGATCGGGCGATGGCCAATGACGATAGCGAAAGCGCTCAAGATGCGCGCAAAGCATTAGCGTTTATTGTCCTCAGCAATGGTTATCCACTCTCTGAGAACATTCGCAATCGGACCGTTTACGACGCGGCCAAGACGCTGGCGACGATTTACAAAAACGGCGGACCAGGCGCAGCCTACGCCGAACAGATCGTCACCGATGTTTTAATCGCCAATCCCGGCATCGACATCAGCGTCCGTTCCATCTTCGCTCAGGCTGTGATCCAGCGCGAAGGCAGCGACCAGAGCAGAAAAGGCGATGCGTCGAGCGCCAAAGCCGCACTGCTTTTGACCAATGCACTGGATGCCGAAACCTGGGCGATGCCTACCAGAGGTCAACCGCGTTATCAAGAAAGCATCAACTTCCAGAACATGATTTTAGGCAGACTCGATAAACTTGGTGAGAGCATTTCGATGCCTGTCCTCGAGGCCATGTCCAAAGGACATCCCGATCAAGATCTGAAGCGACGAGCCGACGAAATGTTCAACCGTCTCAAAGACGGAATCGGAGATCTTTTCAGTAACACCGTACCTGATACCACAACAGATCGGGCCGAATTAGCAAAATCCATTAATGAGTTGCTGAACAGAAAAGATACTCCGCGGACCGACGAAGATCTGGTTCGCGAACTGGTCAGGATGGCTCATCCCAAAACCTTCGATGTCGCATCCGCCGCCGACGATCCAAGAATACCGGTTCTACGCACCGCACTCACTCACGCCAACGATCGAGTTCGTTTAGCCGCGGCTGTCAGTCTCACACAAGCAGGTGATCCGCGAGGAGTGGTGGCACTCTCGCAATTACAAGATTCATCACGAGCAGGAATCAAACGGGAAGCCAACCTGAACTATGAAGGCACCTTCATGATGCGCTTTGCCTTGCCGAAGTTGACTGCCGACGGAGATGCTTTTGTAAGACAAACATTGAATGATGCTTCCGGCCAGCGCGCCAAAATAGCGGCAGCACGTGTGCTGGTCGCCGATCAACCCGGGGACGCGGCTGCGGCTGAGGCGATCGTCAATCTGTATGGAGCCCAGGGTGGCGCATTCAAAGCTGAAGCCGAACAAGTAATCAAAGAAATCATCGAGAAACAGCCGATTGCAAAAGCCGACGATCCAAGACGAGCCATACTCGAAACGCAGCTGCGCAGCCCCGATCAGAAAACTCAAGTAGCAGCGGCCTGGCTGCTCGCTCACAGTTCGGTCGAAGGTGACATTCAAAAAGCAGTAGCCGTGCTTGGCAAACTGGCAGTTAAGAGTGAAGCGAAAACAGAAGCACAGTCGTTATTGAAAGACATGATTGCCAGAGGCAGCGACGCGCATCAGCTACTTGCATTGAAAACCTGGAACGACGCCTGGGTCGCCAATGGCTCACCGGAAGCCGACAAACCGGCTTTCCCAACCTCGCTGGAGCAAACACGCAAATACTTCCGCACTGCATCGGTAGCCGAGCGCGCCCAAATATTCGCGCTTCCGGAAGCGGAAAAGAAAGCATTGATCATGCAATTGTCCGGCAAAAGCGAACAAGAGCTCGAAGACGGAATGCAACCAGCACCGCTTGCTGATTTCAGGGTACCACGCGAAGTTTTTGATCCCTTGAAGGTATTCAATGGTCGCCCTGAGCTGCTATTCCCATTACCTGGCACCGACCGTTGGTCGACTGGTGGAGACTCCTTTTTGAGACCACTGGCGACGCGCTGGTCGCCTGCCACCAACGACGGTTGGGAACGGAGATTACCTGCCAACACCGGTTTGCGAAATTGGGACAGCGCCCCGCAGCCGTATTTCAAAGCCACCACTGACGGTGTGGCTGCTTACAACACCACGCGCGGTGCACGAGTTCTTGGAACTGCTTCCAAGTTTCAACTCGGCGAAGGACAAACTCAATTCGTTCGTGTCGATGCGCCTGATGCCACTGCGTTTCTCAATCTGGATCAGAGCCGACCATCTGAATTTTCAAAGAAAGACAGCGCCACTTTTGCGCGACTGTCCATGGCTAATCAGCTGCAACAACAGGCGCAAACCGGCGACGTTATCAAAATTGGTCTTGACGGGAAATTAGTGCTGCAATTCGAAGGCCACGTTACGACCGGAGACCAGCTACCCGGCAACGGACGGCAACCTCATTTGACGCTTGGCGCAATGGACGACCGCAAACCATTCGCGCTGGACGGCACAGGCGACACGCCACCGGAATTTTCCGACTTCCTCGAGTACTTGCAAAAGCAAAGACCAGAGATAATGCAGCAACCAAGCATCAAAGCATCGGATCTTTCCGTCATGTTCTTGCAATATTTGCGTCAACGTGAAGCTGGTATTGAATCCGGCTATGTGATTACGCCAAGCCTTTTCGATCGCAACGTCGATCTTCTCGCAAACAACCCGAGTGCACTGCCGTGGTACCCGCAAAAAGATAATCGTGGTTATCGAAATCAACCACAACAATGGAGCGAGGTGCAAGGCGAGCGCGAACGTTTGCGCGCGGCCAAACTGGACGAACAACTGACCAAGCTTCTAGTGACGGTCGACGCTCGTGGAAGAGAAGTTAAAGACCACGGATACTCATTACCTGGTGCGCACTGGCAACCAGCTGGAGCCGTAGAAATCGGCAAACCGGAGCTATTGACTCGCCCGCCGGTAGAAAATCTGCAAGTCAATCGACTCGGTCTCACCAACATTCTGCCGTCTGCGCTTCTTGGCAAACCTCGCACCGAAGCTGTGCGCGTGCAATTGTGGCGCACCGGGGATAATACCACTTCGTTTACTCCAACCGCTTCTGTCGTTCAGCCTGACGTCGAAATTTCGACCGCCCTTCTGGATGCCAATCTCTGGAAAGCACGCCAACAGTTAAACGACAAACTAGTAATCGATCGAATGGTAGTGTTGCGCACCCCGGAAAACAACCCAGGCGTTTCAAGCTTCGCACTCAGCCCAGCCAGTCAGGAATTGCTGAGACGATACCAGCAAGTCAAACTGCAAGAACGAATTAGAATAATCAACAATTGGGAAAGTCCGTAACCGGAGTTCTCTGCATCGATAGCCTGGCAACGGGTCGAAAGTCTGGCGGCCGGACGAAACTCTGGCGGCACGTCGAAACCCTGACGGCCCGTCGAAACTCTGACGGCGGCACTCGTCGGTGTTGCCGCACACCTTAAATTGAAATTCTCAACAATTCGGAAAGTCCCTACACCGATCGTTTTATAATACGGTTTATGGTTCTTTCATTAAGCGGTTTTAGAATTGGTCACTATGAAGACGAAACGGCATTGACCGGATGCACCGTTCTTCTTTTTGACGAGGAGGCGCTGGCAGCTGCCGACGTGCGCGGCTCAGCGCCGGCGACGGCGAATTTCTCCACGCTCGATCCGATTGTGCGAAGTGCCCGAATCGACGCCATCTTTTTGACTGGTGGCAGCAGCTTCGGATTGGCGGCTGTCGCCGGAGTACAGAAATATCTAGAGAAGCAGAAGAAAGGTTTCGACGTCGGCGTCACACACATACCGAACGTTCCAACTGCTGCCATATTCGATCTCGCGGTGGGCGACTCGACGGTTCGTCCAACTGCCGAGATGGCAGAGATGGCGTGCCTCCTGGCGGTCAACACCTGCGACAGAGACGGCACGGTGGGCGCCGGAACGGGCGCGTCGGTCGGAAAACTTTTAGGTATAAAACAGGCGATGAGGGGCGGTTTTGGTTTCGCCAGCGGCACCACAACTGGTGGCGCCACAATTTGGGCGTTTGCCGTGGTCAACGCCTTCGGAGATGTTTGGAACCAGGGGCGAACGGAAATATTAGCGGGCTGTCGCACGGCGCCAGACAAAAATGATTTAGCTGACGCCGGACTGATGATACGAGAAGGCGCTAAGCGACAGGGTTTCGGACCGACGAAAAAGATACTAGAGCAAGAGTCGAGCGTGACCAACTCTGGGTCGGAGACGACCGGCACCGCGTCGACGTCGCTCGAACCGTCGAAAGAGGTTCGTGAAGATCAATCGAGAGAAACCGTTTTGTCCTTAGAAAATTCAGCGCAAACTGAGCAGAATAAAACCGGCACCGTGGACAATACCACTTTGATCGTTATGGTTACTGACGCGGCACTGGATGTGATCTCCGCCAAGAAGCTGGCACAAAGCGGTATAACTGGTTTGACGGATGTGGTTTATCCGGCTTGCACCATATTTGATGGCGACCTGGCTATAGCCGTGTCGATCGGAAAGATAGAAGAAGATTTGACGCAACTTTGTCTGATTGGTCAGGCTCTGGTCAGCGAAGCGATTGTTAACGGCGTCAAAGCGGCTCGTCCGGCGGCTGGTTTGCCGGCTTATGAAGAGCCGATTTGGCAGCAGCCTTAAGCGCGTGCATGTTAAGCGGATTCGTTCTCCATATATAAAACGACTTGAGTTAAATCTCATGAGGATTCAGAATCAAGTGTCGTTGCCGATCAAGATGGGATAATGACGGCGATGACGATTATTCAGAGCCAAGGACAGCAACTACCGGACGGAAACGACACGGCATCGACGTTTCGGCAACCAGAGGTCGGCGGGCGTCCAATCACCCCATTTATGGCAGGCGATAGCGAAAAACCACCACGCACGACAGTGCTCTCAACCAGCGAAACGTCTTCCGACAAGAAGGCGGAGATTCAGCTGCGTCCGGAAAGTCTGGACGAATACATCGGTCAGACGCGGTTGAAGACAATGTTGAAGATGTCGATTTCGGCGGCGAAGTCGCGCAAGGAGCCAATCGATCACGTTCTGCTTTACGGTCCGCCCGGACTGGGCAAAACCACACTGGCACGCGTGATTGCCAACGAGATGGGCGCGCGCATTCACATGACCAGCGGACCGAGCTTAGAGCGTCCGCGCGACATCGTCGGGCTTGTGCACCAGCTGGAACAGGGCGACGTGCTTTTCATCGACGAGATTCATCGCCTCAATAAAGTGGCTGAAGAATTGCTGTACCCGGCTATTGAAGATTTTGTAATTGATTTGACTTCGGGCAAGGGTCACGCGACGCGCTCGATGCGACTGCCTTTGCCGAAGTTCACTCTTGTGGGCGCAACGACTAAAGCGGGGCGAATTTCCAAAGCCTTGCGCGACCGTTTCGGATTTGCATGCCGTCTGGAATTTTATGACATTGATGAACTGTCGCTGATCGTGGCAAGAACCTCTCAACTGCTCGGTGTGCAGGTTTCTGCTCCAGCCGTTAAGGTGATTGCTTCTCGTGCTCGCGGCACGCCTCGGATTGCCAACCGGCTGGTCCGCCTGGTTCGCGACTTCACCCAGTTTCAAGGAATCACCGCTATTGATGAGGCGTTCGCGATTCAGGCGCTGGAGTCATATCAGGTGGACATGTTCGGATTGGACAACACCGACCGCCGCTTCTTAGAGATATTGATTAACAATTACGAGGGTGGACCGGTTGGAATCGATACAATCGCAGTCACTCTGGGTGAAGATAACGAAACGCTGGAAGATGTCTATGAGCCGTTTCTCATCCAATCCGGTTTCATTCAACGAACGCCGCGCGGTCGCGTAGCCACAGCCAGAGCGTACAAACATCTCGGTCTGACTCCTACGCAAAACCAACAACTACGGCTCGAGTTTAACGAAACCGAAACCGACTCAGAAAACGGGGACTGAAGCGTAATTGAACGCGCATAACAGACCAGGCACACCGAAGAAAGCGGCTCTGGTCGCAGTTGTGGCGGCACTATATACGGTGCTTTTCGGTTTTACTCTGACGACATCAAGGCAGCCGGCGTTTGCAAAACCGGCGCCATCCGCTCCTGCGGCAGACTCGACAAAGGTTATTACACCTGCAAAAACCGGCTCACAGAAGGCGTCTTCGAAAGATGTCGCTTCCGAACAGAGTTCAGCAAACGGTTTAAACAAACCGCATGAAGCGAGCGACGCCGTTCCTTCAGGCCAATCCAACGAACAAGTTCATTCCGGCGAGCCCAAAGATGGCAGCCCATCAGGCGAATCCAAAGATGACGTCAACTCGGCTGATTTAAACAAACCGACGCCAGACACCGCCGGCGGTGACACAGTATTCGGAGGTTCTTCAATCGACGAAGAAATGGTGATAGGAAAAGTTCTCACCATCACCAGACCGAAAATCAACCAGGAGTTATACGCGCACACGGGCATGGTGTCAGAACATCAGATGGTCCGCGTCAAAGTTCTCGAAGGCGAACTGAAAGGCAAAGAGTTCGTGATACCACATGAACTGACAGACAACCCGGCCTTCAACGTGGCCGTATCACCGGGTCAAGAAGTGGTACTGGCAGTGGTGCCCAACAAAGACGGCAAGATCGAAGTCAGCATTTGCGACTACCACCGCGCGCCGGTTCTATACTGGCTCCTGGCAATTTTCCTGGTCGCTTTCCTTGCCCTCGGTGGCAAAAAAGGCTTCAAATCCCTAGTTGGTTTGCTCGCCACAGTTCTTTTGATCGGTTATATCCTTTTGCCGATGAGTTTGAAGGGCTATAACCCGCTCTACACCGCTGTCGGAATCTGCCTGCTGGCCGGAACGACCAGCATCATGCTAATCGGCGGTTTCTCCAAAAAATCTCTGTCGGCAATCATCGGCACCGTCGGTGGTGTCATCGTCGCCGGGCTGGCCGCTCATATCGTAATCGAGCTCTGCCCTCTTAACGGCTTATCGAGCGAAGAAGCGCAGATTCTCAGGGGTTCCGTCCTCGTCCAACAGATGCCGTTTTACAGCGGTTTACTGGCAGCCGGCATGTTGATAGGAGCGCTCGGCGTGATCATGGACGTGGCAATTTCGATCGCCTCTTCGATTGCCGAAGTTGCAAAGACGGACACTAAATTAACAACAAAACAACTCTATGATTCTGGAATGAACGTCGGCCGCGATATCATGGGTACAATGACCAACACGCTGATACTCGCTTACGCGGGCAGCGCCCTGCCACTACTTCTCCTGGCTACGCAGATGCCTACCATCAAACTGCTAAATCTGGATTTGTTTGCAACTGAGGTCGCATCAGCGCTCAGTGGCAGCCTTGGTTTAACTCTCACGATTCCTTTGACTGCGTTGGCAGCAGCAAAACTTATGTCGGAAAAGCAGAAATGAAGCTTTTCGGTAAATCAGAATGGAAGCGCATCGCCTACGGTTGGGCACTCTGCCTGACGGCAGTGGGAGCCGTCATGACAGGCGGATTGCTGTTTTCCACATTGCTTGGCATCGGTTGCGTTCTGGGCGCGAAAGAATTCATTTCAATGGCGCAGGCCAAGGGCTACAAACCATCGGTCAGAATTGTTTATGGCATGACAATTGCCTTCATCGTTTTGGCTTCATTACCAAAATTTCCCGGCGTCCATTTACCGGAAACATTCCCGCTCTCGCACTATCCGATCGTCCTCACTGTAGGGCTTTGCATCTCATTTTTCCGCCTTGTGCTGCGCAGCGAAAGACCGCCTGCCACCATCGCTGATATCGCCTCGACCATCCTCGGATTTCTCTACGTGGGCTGGATGCCGAGTCACTTGATCCTCCTTCGCAACATCGGACCAGCCGGATCGGAGAGCATCACAAACCCACTGCAGCAGCCAGGTTTGGCGTATCTCTGGGTGAGTCTCTTTATCATCTGGGCGACAGATGTCATGGCTTATTATTTTGGAAAAAAACTTGGCAAGACGCCTTTGCATCCTGAAATCAGTCCCAAGAAGACTGTCGAAGGTGCGCTTGGTGGGCTGCTCTCCGCGGTTTTTTGGGCAACTGTAGTGGTTTATTTCTCAGACAATTTCCTGTTTCCATCTCGTCCATTTCAGGGCAATCTCTGGCAAGCACCAATCATGGGCTTTGTCGTCTCGATTGCCGCCCAGCTTGGCGACCTTGCAGAGTCGCTAATCAAGCGCGACGCCGGCATGAAGGACTCCAGCAACATGATTCCGGGACACGGCGGATTTCTCGATCGCGGAGATAGTCTCTTGTTTGCCGGACCGATTTGTTTTTATTGGATAAAAATTGTCGTGCTTGGCATTCTGTAACGCAAAAGATCCTTTTTTCGCCTGCTATCATATACTTTAGACCTCAGATTGACCCGGAGAGGTGGCTGAGTGGTCGAAAGCGGCTTCCTGCTAAGAAGTTGTACGGTCAAAAACTGTACCGTGGGTTCGAATCCCACCCTCTCCGTATTAAAACTGCCGGGCATTGCGCTCGGCAGTTTTGTTTTTCAGATGATTTAAACGCTCGTATTCATTCAAAAACGAGCATCGAGCCGATCGACTAGATCACGGAAATTTCGTCCAGTAGAAGATTGAGCCTGTCTTTAGTGGCTTTCAGGCGTTTTGTATTTTCCATAACCAGTTGCACTGATTCAAAATTGCCGCCTTGCATGGCTTCCACGCCCGCTTCCTGCAGCGACTTAATCGCTTTGTCCAATTCCTGGATGATGCCGGAGATGTTGCCCAGAGCGCTTTTCTGAGCGTCATCGACCATCTTCGTAATCTCATCAGGATTGGATGGAACCGCTGGAATGACCGGCAAACGGTGATCGGACGTGCTCTGGAGCAAAGACTGCAAAGTCGGTTTCACACCACTTGGAACTGGAGATGGCGTCGGCGCCGGTGGATCCGGATCCGCAGAACCAAAATCAACTTGCACTGCCGGCGCCGAATCCTTTCTGGGAGACGGCGGAGCCGAGTCGTGCAGAGCTGTTCTGCGAACTAAACCAGCTAATCCTCCGCCTCTTGAAGGCACGGTGCCCTCCAATGATGGTGGCGCTACCGGAGCGGCCGGAGCAGGCAGCACTGGCGGTAGTGGAGGAGCCGGTGGCTCTTCAGACGGTGGCTCTTCAGACGCAAGTTCTTCATACGCGGTCTCTTCGAAAGCCGGTTCCTCGTAGGATGCAGCCTCTTCAGCGGCAGGCTCTTCGTATGCCGGCTCTTCTTCGTCCGCAGGCTGCTCGTATGCAGGCTGCTCGTATGCAGGCTCTTCATAGCCGGACTCTGTATATTCAGCTGCGGGCTCCGCTTCCGGTTCGGCTTCCTGAGCCGGTTGCGCAAACGCTGGAGGGGCCGGCGCGGCAAACCCGGGCGCTGGAGCTTCAGGCGCAGCCGCCGCTTCTGCCGGAGGACGGGTCACGTCACTGAGAGAAGGAACTTGCATTTCCTGGCTGGCAGTCACAGATCTCGACATATTCATGTTCGCCCATGGCGCCGGCGCGTCAGCTGCCGAATCGCCGGACATCGACTTATGCATGCCGGATTCCTCCGGCAACAAAGCAGGATTGACACGTCCGCGTTCCGCTGCCTGTCCACCGCCAAACAGCGCTCCTGGCGGGCGCATAGCCGGCGGCTCAGGTGGAACAACCGGATTGCGTTCGCTGGAAAGCCCACCGGGAGCCCCTCCAGTCAAGAGACTGGGCGGAGCACCTTCGCCAAAACCTGGCGGCGGCCCACTTAAATTACTCGGAGCACCGTCACCAAATCCTGGCGGCGGCCCGCTCAAGCTGCTTGGTGCCTGCCCCATAGACAAACCGCCGGGCGGTTGCAACAAGCCTGGAGGACCGGGAGGCGCATTCTGATTCAATCCCGGTGGTGGTCCGGGCATACCGAATCCTGGCGGTGGACCGCCAGGGGCACCAAGTCCGCCCGGTGGCATCATTTGCCCGAGCGCACCTGGAGGTGCGGTCTGGCCAAGTGCACCTGGAGGCTGTCCTGGGGCCGAGTGAACTCCCGATTGCCCAAAACCACCGGGCGGTTGAGCCGCTCCTGAATGAACTCCTGATTGACTGAGCAAACCAGGAGGTCCGCCGGAGAGGACACCCGATTGCCCGATCGCACCTGGAGCCTGACCCGGTGCCGAGTGAATACCAGATTGTCCGATCGAGCCTGGAGAATGAACTCCGGACTGCCCCATCGCGCCTGGCGCGGTCGGTAACGCCGTTTGACCGGGCGGCACAAAACCTTGAAAAGGCGGAGCTGATGCTGAAAACGCGCCGGAAGCGGTGGTCGAAGAGGTCCCGGACGAGCTTGGCACTCCATGCCCGTTGCCGGGTGCCTGAAACACTCCGCTTTCAGCGGTCGGACGTTCTGCCACAGTCACCGGGCGTTTCGTAAAACCTATGCCGGCAGCCCGATCCGCCTCTTCCTGACGAGCCGAATCTTCCATCAATCGTTTCAATTTCTGCGATCGAGTCTCTTTATTTCCGCTCCCGCCCCCGAGATTCTGACCTTCCAGTTCAAACTCATAACTTCTGTCCACCGACGCTTGCGGCTGAACCACAGACTCGGAGCTGGAAAACGTAAATTTATCGTCCGACGACGCTTCACCCGTGCACACTTTGACGAGCTGAGTAATCAGTCGCCGAGCCAGTCTCGGCACCTCGACACTGGACAATATTTTCTTTTCGATGCCCCAGATGATATCGTCACCAGCGCTGGGCATCCGCTGCACGGTTATATAAGGAGCAAAATCCGCACCCGGCGAAAACCCCACCAGGAAGTCGGTCGGCACGAAATAACCGTCGGCTTTAGACTCTTCGGCATAAACAATAAAAGACCAGTGGCGCGTCGACAAATGCCCTCTCATGAAGCGCGTCTTGGTCAAATACTCGACCTTCTCGTTCCAGTTGGTCGGGCGCTCGCAGTTGATCTTCATATCCGGATCGGTCGCGACTTTGTTCAGCTCAAACGTATATCGCTGCAAATGGTCGAAGAGCAAGTCGAGCAAAGCCGGCATGGACAGCCGCGATTCATCGACTAGCCCGCCGATTGTAATGGTTTCTTCTGCACTCTTTGGATTCTCCTCAATGCTGGTCAACCAGCGCGAGGTCTCCTCACCCGTGTACCTGCCTTTCATTCCGGACAAAATTCTTTGCTTCGATTCGAGAATTCGTCGCTTCAAGTCCGGCTTTTCAGTGGGTGCAGCTGGCGTGCTTCCCAACTGCGGCATCGGTCTCTCTTTTTCATCTTCGCGCATGTGTTTGCGATTCCTTTACTCGTTGTGAGCCGTTCCATTTGCGGTTTCTAGCCATTCCGCTTTCTTTCTCAAAATAACCAGATAAAAATCGTCCTGAATGTCAGCCGAAACGACTGCGAGATTCGATTCCGAACATAACGCCTCCAACTTTTCTCGCTCTGGTAATTGGTGCGGGACGATGTGCGGCTCATTGCGACGAAGAGAGTCGACGAAGCGCGCGCCCAAGGGATGACTGATAACAATTAGGCCCTCAGCATCCAGCAATCTGACCGCTGCCATCACGGCCTCTTGCTGATTCCACATATTCCCGAAACAAGCATTGAAGAAAACAACATCAAAGCACTCTATATTTGCAGGAAATTCTTTCGGCAGCGGCAAACCCACGTCAGCGATGTCAGATTGGCAGAAAAACACGTCAGGAAATCGGCTTTTGGCACCGCGTAACATCTCTTGAGAAAGATCGAGCCCGACGATATTTTCCTGACTCACACCGAATTCCAGAAAGTGAGCGACCAAAACGCCAACGCCGGTTCCGACATCCAGAACCCGAGATTTTTCACGGAGCCCTGCACTTTCCACGATTCGGCGCGTTCGTGCTTGAATCGCAGCCGGCACAGGTGCACGAAAGAAATCGACTCGCTCATCGAAGTATTGCCGCTGCGTCTGAATGTAGGGCGGTTTTTCACCATCGGGGGTGGATTTACCCATTCGGCAAACAACCTTCGGTAGAATGAAGTCAGTTCTTCTCACATAATTCTATTCCTCACGAAGATCAGATCTACTCTAATATCAGACAAGGAATTCAAAACGAGCACAATGGCTGGTAAGGAACAGGATCAAAAACAAAAGTCGAAGATCCGCCTCAAAGCCACGGGTGATGAGGACGCCAAAGCACGCGCGACGGCAAAACGGCTGGCCGAGCTAGAAGCCGAGGTCAAATCCGAAGGCGCCGGCCGCGTAACCAATAGCGACATCAGCGTGAAACCCGCCGCCCTGCAAAGCGAAACGCCATCACTGGTAGTCGATAGCGCGGTCAACCGGCAAACCGCAGATACAATTTTTTCGACCCACGGCAATTCGAAAAAATTGGCTCTTTTTTGGGGCGTTCTGATTGCCAGTCTGATTCTCTCAAAAATTCCGGGCGCCGAACTTTTCTTCACGCCGCTCAATCAATTCGCCACTCTTGTGCATGAATTCGGCCACGCGATTGTTTGCGTTTTGACCGGCGGTCACGTCAACGGCATGACGATTGTGGCTGATGGTGCCGGTCACGGCGGACTGACCATGTCGCAGGGCGGCATCCAATTCTTCACGATTCAAGCCGGATATTTAGGCACCGCGGTGTTTGGATCGCTACTGGTTTATCTCAGTCAATTTCATAAACTATCTAAAGGCATACTGATAGGAATCGGCTCCATAATTGGCTTTGCATCGATTTGTTTTATCGCGCCAACTTTATTTTCGGCGAGCATGGTGCAGGCATTTTTCAGCTTGCTCTGGGCGGTGGCAATGGCTGCTGCAACTATTTACGCAGGACTGAAACTAAAAGATTCGAACGCCAATCTTGTGGTTTTGTTTCTGGCTATCTACACCGCGATGGACAGCCTGCGCGCGATTAGCATAGTTCTGTCAGCGGCAATGTTCGGCTCGACAATCTGGTCCGACGCGACTGTTATGGAACAGATGTTCGTCTTGCCGGCGGTGTTCTGGAGCTTCCTCTGGGCGACACTATCGGTGGTGCTCTTGGGAACGACGGTATGGTTCACATACGGCTTAGGCGGAATCAAGCCGAAGCAAATCAAATCTACCTCTTCAGTGATTACGAAACGCAAAAAATAATTTTTCATTCTTCAATTGTGCATCGCAACTTTAAGGCGATTTGTTGTAAACACCGATTAGAGGAACCAGCACCGCGTCGATAAATTCACGTGTTGCTTGATTACCTTTTCGGCCGGGCACCACCTGCAGTGCCTGAGTTCCGTCGCTGCCCCTGTAGTACAGCACAAAACTGCGGCGCGCCTCGCCAGGATTTTGCGGATCTTTGCCACCATGTCTAATTTCTTGAAGGAAGACAGGCAGCCCGCGAAGCCGCGTTGCCACCGTTGCACTATTTTTTGAAATTCCTCTTTTCTCTAAGGCAGAAGCGGCATTTCGGGCTGTGGTCTCCACCCCGAATTCCGGTCCAAAGGAAACACGAAATACCGTTCCGTCAGTTTTTACATCACCAGGCTGCGCGTCGGCAAGCGCCCCGATCAAATCATCAACACCGAATTTCCAGGTCCCCGACAGGGTTCCTCCTTTGAAATATAATGCGGCTCTGGCGGGATTTTCAGCAGCCGGAGTTAGACGCGAAGCAAGCATGTTACTGTTTTTGCTTTTGGAAGCGACGTCAGCATAGCGGTTTATTCCGGCCGAGCCTGCAACTGCCGAACCGTAAGCGGATCCCGATAATGTCGGCGCACTCGGACGCGCAGCAGACGCCATTTTGTTGGAGTTGTCGCCCCACGCCAAATTGTTGTCGGCATAGCCGCCGCGACCGCCTTGCTTAGTGCGGATCGCACCGCCTTCAATTGCTCGCTCAACATCGGAATCCTTGCCGACATCATCATTGTGTTTGCCTGAGTTGATCGTCAATGAGACGCCCAATCCGAGCGCTAACAGCGCAACAGCGACAACACCGATTTGAAACACCGGTCGTCGAACAAGCCCGCGGTAAGGCGGCTCGAGGGTGTCTTGCTGATCGCTTCCCGGCGAACGACTGAAGTTCGGCGACTGATCCGCTAAAGTTTCCGCTCGCTTATACGGCGACTGCCTGGTCGTAGATTGCCGAGCCGAGTCTGATGGCACTTCTCTTTGCGCGGCTGACATTGACTGCTGAAGAAGAGGCGCCGATTCGACTAATCTTTGTTGAGCGGCCAAACTATTGTTGATACCACTTACGGTACCAATACCAGGGATGATACCACTCGATTGAATATAACTGCCCGAGTTTAAATCAGTAATCGTCATATTCGAGGCTTTCAACAACGCCTGGCGAAGGTCGTTCATGTTGGCAAATCTATCATCAGGATTTTTTGCCAGCGCTTTGAGAATCACACTTTCTACTTCGGGTGGCACCGTATGGTCCGGCTTCACTTCGGAAAACGGACGCGCTGTATCTTGCATTTGCCGCATCATTGTTTCTAACGGAGCACTGCCCTGAATCGGCGGCACACCGGTCAAGGCATGGTAGAAGACACATCCGAGTGCGTAAATATCAGTGCGCTCATCAATCCGTTTTGACATACATTGTTCCGGACTCATATATAACGGACTGCCAAAAACCTGACCGGTAGTGGTTAATTTGTTGACCGTCGATCCATCGGCGTGCAGAAGTTTTGCAATTCCGAAGTCGACGATGATCGGCAGGTCGGTGCCGTTGGCAGTGGTGATCCGGATATTGCTTGGTTTTATGTCGCGATGAATAACGCCTCGAGAATGGGCATGATGCAAACCGGCACAAATCTGCGCGAACAGCGGAATGGCGCGCGCGAGCGGCAGGTGGACTTGCTTTTCGATTATGACACCGAGATCCTGACCTTCTAGAAACTCCATCGTCAAAAAAGGAGTGTCGTCTTCCAGCAATCCAAAATCCAGCACGGTGACTACATTCACATGCCTGAGTGCGGCGACCGCTCTGGATTCCTGTTGAAAACGCTGCAAAGCATCGCTGTCGGAAATCATCTCCACGCGCATGAGCTTGAGCGCCTCTAGGCGATCCATAAACAAATGCCTGACCTTGTAGACGACGCTCATGCCGCCGCGCCCCAACAGCTCGACGACTTCGTACTTGCCTGCCAGAGTCTTGCCGATATAAGGGTCAACCGCGGCCGCTGTCAGTCGCGATCCGTCCTCAGGACAGACATCCTCGCCCCCCAGCGAAACGAATCCGCATCGAAAACAAAATCTGGTTCCGGCCTGTTGCATCCTTTGTGTTCAGCCAATGGGCATCGAGCCCGTTTCTCAAACCATCTCCGTGCGATCATGACAGATTTTTGCAACTCCGACCACTGGTGAAAACCCGATGCTCCTCCGCCCCTGAGCTGTGCCTGGTTTTCCGGTCACAGCATTTAAGTTCTCTTACCTGGAGAGCCGATCTCACATACAAAAATGCTTTCGGAGTACAATTTCCATGTCGCCAACTAGTGGCATGGTTTGCCGCCGCTTCATGCGTCGATTGCGACTGGAGGAAAAATGGGGACCGCTACAGAACCAATGGCCAACATCGAACAAGAAGAAGATGTAAACGAGTGGGATACTGAAGACTTCAAGATGGCTCAGGCCTTCCTCGACAAGACTTCTCGATGGATGAAACTCGACGAAAACGTACTGTTGCCGCTGCGCAATCCAAAACGTGCGATGACGGTAATGGTGCCGGTCAGAATGGACGATGAAAGCGTCAAGTCATTCGTCGGTTACCGTGTTCATCACGACCTGGCAATGGGACCTGGTCTTGGCGGAGTTCGCTACAACGTCGACTTGACGATGGGCGAAGTGGCCTCGATGGCGATGCGGATGACCTGGAAATGCGCCCTGATGAATCTGCCTTTCGGCGGCGCTCACGGCGGCATGAGAATCGATCCGGCCCAGCATTCAATGACCGAAATGGAACGCGCCACCCGACGCTATTGTTCAGAAATTATCGAATTAATCGGACCAAACGCCGACATCCAAACTCCGGATTTAAACACCGACGAACAGACAATGGCATGGATTCTCGACACCTACAGCGTCAACGTCGGCAACACCATTCCTTCGATCGTGACTGGTAAACCAAAATCTATCGGCGGTTCATTGAGTTCGCACCATGCCACCGGATACGGTGTCGCACTGGTGACCAGAAGTGTAATGCGCCACAACGGACTGGACAAGAAGACACCAAAAGTGGTGATTCAAGGTTTTGGACAAGTCGGCGCATCGGTAGCCCGCAGTCTCGGTGCCATGGGCTTCGACATCATCGCTGTTTCAGACAGCAGCGGCGGCGTATACAACCGCGATGGACTCGATATCAACAAAGTAACCGAATACCTGACCACCAACAAATCCCTGAAAGGATTCGAGGGCGGTAAGCACGTATCGAACGAAGAGATGCTGGAAATCGAATGCGATATCCTGGCACCATGCGCGGTGGCGAACGTAATCAACAAAGACAATGCCAACGCCATCAAGTGCAAAGTGCTCGTCGAAGGCGCCAACGGTCCTGTCACTCCGGATGCCGATGAGATACTGGAATCGCGCGGCATCATCGTCGTGCCCGACATTCTCACAACAGGCGCCGGCGTCACTGTCGGATACTTCGAGTGGGTTCAAGGTGTAATGCGTCTTTTGTGGACGGAAGACGAAGTCTACGCCCGCCTGGAAGAACTCGTTGATCGCACATCTCACAAAGTGTTCAAGACTTCCGAGCAATACGGACATTGCTCACTGCGGATGGCGTCAATGCGCCTGGCTCTCGACCGAGTCGTCGAAGCGCGGTGGCTCAGAGGCCTTTATCCATAAGGTCTGGTTCGTTTTAGAAGGAATTATAATTTGCTTTGCAGACTGCGGATATATTGCAGCCTGACTCGCTATTGTAGAAATATAGAAACTCACTGTAGTTTTTGAGTTGACGACGCACCCGCTAGTCTTATGTGGAGAGCAAACACTGAGGCTATTGCGGACTACAGTGGCGGAATGGGGCACAGTCCCCATTTCGTCGCCGGGAGTCCGCCAGTTGTGCTGGCATTTTTGCGGTGGCTGGCAGTATCGAACTAGAGCAAGCCTCCTAAAACGCGACCGGCTCCAGTTTCAAAGCTTCATGGACGTCATATTTGTGAAGATGCTGTTCGACATCGGCTTCTTTCAGAACGCCTGATTCAGTCACCAGACCGTTGAGCAGATCGAAAGGCACCAGATCGAATTGGCTGTTCAAAATGCGCACGCCCTTGGGCGCTTCTTCCCACACTTCTTCGCCCGGACGATCGTGCGATTCGAACTCGAAGAGTCGCTCGTCGCCTACGAACTTTTCGGAACCGGCAAGCGCGTAAAGCGGCACTTTCAGTTCGCGGCAAGCCACCGCAAGCATCCAGGAACCGACCTTATTGACCACGCCCGGCCTGGCGATGCAGTCGCAGCCCATAAAGGCAGCCGTGCAATTGGGAAGAATCAAACCCATCGCATTATCGAAAGTATGAATCACTTCGATGCCACCAGCTGCCAGCACTGTAGCCAGTTTCCGTCCTTCCATACTTGGTCGGGCTTCGGTGCAAGCCACCCGGAAATATCTTCCTTTGGACCGCGCGTTGAGCAGCGCCGACACGACCGTGGAGCTGAAAGAATAGGCGAACACAAGAGAACCAGGCTCAATCAGCTCGAAAGCAGCATCGGCAATCTTCGCAACGCTGTCGCAAAGCATCTTTTCGTAGTCATCGAGAGTTTTCTGGCACTTATCAATCAATTCCGGCGTGGTTTTGGCGTCGTCAATCGAAATCAAAACCTTGTTGCATAGGTGGAAAAGCGGCGCCATGGCGGGCTGCCCGGCGACCAGCAATTTGCCGGCGTGCTGCAACTGTTTTCTGACTTCATCAGGCGCTTGATCCGCCTTATTGGCCATTATGGTTTGAAAAACCGCAATCGCTCTAAGAGCGAGCTCGGCGGCCCCCGATTGGAGGTCTTCGATGATCGGTTTAACGAGTTCGGAAATCCATTCTGTTTCAGAATTACTCATGACAATCACCTTATGACGCAAGTTATTTTCGGCCCGGCAACTTCCTTGATCGAAGCACCGCCACGATTCTAATCTAGTCCTAGTTTAACGGTTTGAAAACCTAAAGGCCAAATCCTGTGGACAGATCAATTGGAAACTAAACACAACTCTAATCTAGGCGGCGGCGGAAGCCCAACAAATAAGAGCTCCTCGCTCTGGCGGCTCTTCACGCTTCAATGCTAGTGGCGCTGTCACTCATCTTTTGGAAGTTCGACAATCGCGAACCAAAAATGCTCGATCGACTGCACAACTTTTTGAAACTGATCAATATCGACCGGTTTTGTGATGTAGCAGTTGGCGTGGGATTTGTAAGATCGAACAATATCTTCTTCATCCTTCGATGTTGTAAGAATCACGACCGGAATGTCTTTTAGATCAGGATCGTTTTTGAGTTCGTCCAGTACCTCTCGGCCATCTTTCTTTGGCATGTTCAAGTCAAGCAAGATCAATGAAGGACGAATCGCTGAAGCGTAGTTTCCTTGCTTTCGCAAATAGGCGAGAGCTTCCACGCCATCATTGACGATTGACAAGGCATTGGCTAACTTCGAACCCTGGAGTGCTTCTATCGTAAGTTCAATATCTTCAGGACTATCTTCAACAAGAAGAATCTGGATTATTTTAGTCATTACTGTTGTCCTTGCGATATTTCAATGACGGGAAGAGTGAATTTAAAGCTGGAGCCGCTATTCGGTTCGGACGTTACCCATATGCGCCCTTGATGCCTCTCCACTATACGGCGACATAACGCCAGTCCGATCCCGGTTCCAGGATAAGCGGTTCTGCCGTGCAACCTTTGAAAAATAAGGAATATCTTTTCTGCGTATTCCATTTCAAAGCCGATACCGTTGTCTCTCACTGTAAAGAGCCAATTGATTCCCTGTCGTTCACAGGAGATGTCGATGACCAGCGGCTCTGAGCTTCTATACTTGATTGCGTTGCCGATCAAGTTCTGAAACAGTTGTCTAAGTTGCACATTTTCTGCGACCACAATCGGCAAATTATGAATCGTAATTTTCGCTTCAGTCTCATAAATAGGCGTTCGCAGATCTTCGATTGCACCTTTGACGACGGAGTTGCAATCAACTTCCACAAGTGACGGTGGTTTTGTCGACAGTCGCGAATAAATCAGTAAGTCGCCCACCAGTCGCTGCAACCGCTTGCCGCCTTCGACTGAATGATTGATGTATCTCTCAGCTTTTTCGTCCAGTGTCGTGCCGCTTCCATACTTCTTCGACAACAGATCCAAAAAACCAAGGACTGTGCGCAAAGGTTCTTGTAAATCGTGGGCCGCGACAAAAGCGAAATTTTGAAGTTCTTCATTAGAACGTCGCAATTCTTTATCTGATCTTTTGCGCTCCGTGACATCTCGAAGAAGAACCACGGCACCATCTGCGGTGCCAGCTTCATTAAGAATTGGTCCGCCAGAGACGCTTATCCAACGAGGCTGCAAAAGACCTTCATTTTTCAGAATCATTTCTTCTTGATCAACCGATTCGCCGTTTATCGCGCGCGCCAAGGGAAGTTCTTGCCATGGATAGATAGTGGTGCCATCCTCTCGGTAGCACCCGAAGAATGCGCTCCATTGCTCCATCGGTAGATCGTCAGGTTTGACTCGCCCGGTGATTGCCACGGCGGCCGGATTCACAAGAATGATTTGACCGTTTGCATCCGCGATCACAACGCCGTCGAAAATGCTGGTCAAAACAGACTGGAGCAGATAGTTTTTGTCTATTGAAGCTTTAGTGAGCTCATTCAATTGAGAGTTCATCAATTATTGCCGGCAGTTGATCGCACAACTCTAACCCCTGACTTACTGGTTTTTGTACGCGAATGGATACCAAAAACTGAAAGGCAAGAGAAGCCCTGAATGTTCACCATTATGGGTGATGCCTTCGACAGAACTGAACTGATACTATCATAATGTGACCTCATCAGTGCGCAGTCGGGATTCAGGTAATGCCATACTCCTCAGAACCTCATGAATCCCTCATCCGCGCACTATTGATTGAAGACAATCCTTCCGACGCTTACCTGCTTCAGGAGTCGCTGGATGCGAGTGTAGGTCTGGTCGAAATCGAGTGGGTTGAAGATCTCGCAGCAGGTCTTGAGCGACTAAACTCCGAGCAATTCGATATCGTGTTGTTAGACCTCAGCCTTCCAGATAGCATTTCGCTTGATTCTCTACAAAAAATTCTGCAACCATTTCCGCGAATGCCAATTGTTATTCTCACCGGACTTGATGACGGTGAAGTGGCAATCGAAGCGGTTAAGCGAGGAGCCCAAGATTTCCTTGTTAAAGGAAAGCCGAGCGGCGAATCGATTTATCGATGTATGCGGTACGCAATCGAACGGCAGCTCTCGCAAGATCTAATACGTCAGAGCGCCGTCGACGCTAATGAAGCCAGAGCCAACCTGCAGCTTGCTTTAGCGACCTCACAACTGGGGATTTTCTATTGGGACCTATTAACTAAACAAATCACCTGGGATCAAAGGGTCAGCGATCTTTTTGGCATTGATGCCTCTGTCGGAAACATAGAATCGATGACTGGATTGATTCCGGCAGAAGATCTCAAAACTCTGGAAATGGCTTTGACAAAGTGTCTTGAACCAGGAGAACGACAGGAAAGTGAAGTACAATTTCGCGCGATCTGGAGTGATGGCAGCACACACTATCTGTCATCGAGAGCCAGAGCCATTTTCAACGATGAGGGCAGCCCGGTCCGCCTGACCGGTGTCGTCACGGATAATACCAGGCAGGTCGAAGAACAAAGAAGCAAGCGACGCCTCGCACTTCTTGAGCAACGTGAGGAATTTATCGCGATGCTCGCTCATGACCTCAGAACTCCGATCTTCGGTTCGCAAAGATTGATCGACTTAATGATTCAGGGTGCCCTTGGGGAAATATCGCCCGCACATTCAAGTGTGCTTTCGAAGATTTCAGACAGTAACCAAGGAATACTGCACTCGATTAACAATGTGCTCGATGTCTACCGATTGGAAGCGAACCCGACTACACCGTTGCTTAGAACCCACGATATCAACGCGATAATCTCTGCCTGCATCAATCAATTGGAGCCGATAGCAAAAGGTTGCGAAATCAAGCTGAACTGGACACCGGAAGTGCCACTACATCCGGTGAACGTAGATGAAGTGTCAATGTCTCGGATTCTTTCTAACCTTGTTTCCAACGCACTTAAATTCACACCTGCTGGAGGACAAGTAGAGGTTTCAGTGAAAGAGCGCGAAGGAAAATCGGTTCTCGTGGTTACCGACAACGGCATCGGTATGGAAAAAGCTGTCGCGGACAAGGTCTTCGATCGATTCTATCAATCAAGCCGACAATATCGAGGCAAGGGGTTGGGACTGGGCTTATACCTCTGCCGCCAGCTCATCGGCGCTATGGGCGGTAGCATTAGCTGCAAAAGCACGCCTGGTCGAGGCACCACCTTCGAAGTGACAATGGTTCAAGCCCCTGGGGTATCTGTAAAAAGAAGATCCGTTCTTGTCGTTGACGACAATCGTCTGAATCAATTAGTCTTGCAAGCTTCTTTGCAGAACATGTCACTGGAAGCCGATACCGTCAGTAGCGGAAAAGAGGCGCTCCTGGCTGTGAAACAAAAACACTATCATGCAATTTTCGTAGACTACATGATGCCCGTGATGGACGGATTATCGACATCAAAAGCTTTGAGAGACGCCGGTGTAGGCGCACCACTTTTTTGTTACAGCGCAATCGATCCTCTGGAATCCATGCATCTTGAAGACTCGAGCTTTGATGATTTCCTGCAAAAGCCAATTGAAAACGCAAAGCTGAAACGTCTAATGACGAGGTGGCTTCCAAGATGCGATATGGTAGCCCCTTACCACAAGCACCGCGAAGCTCCGTCCTGTAGGGCGGTGATATAAGGTGCGACCGCCGTGGCGGTCAATGGGGTGTTTGTTGTTGCTGAATATATTGCTTGATTATCGAAATCGGAGCGCCGCCTAGGACGGAGAGGACGTCAAAGAGCGCAAGCGTTTTCCGTGTTTTCCGTGTGAGCAAGGTATTCATTGCCGATCACGATGCGCTTTATCGACAACCGTTGGGCCCGACTGACTAAATTGAATGTGCTATTTTTGAGATTCCAATCCAGCTTCAGCCAGTTGACGAGCAAGGTAAGGTGACTTCGCCTCATTGGCTACGTGCCCCCAGGGCAGAATCTCCGCCTCGTCGATATCTCGGTAAGCATAGTATTCAATTGATGGAACCGATTCTTCGAAGTCACGAAGCGCCTTTCGCCACGCCCCAAGAGTTTCACCAGACGTCGCAACGTTCAAAAGCACCGGCGTCAGCCTGCGATCGCCTCGCGAGAGTAGACCCTGGATGTCACTCCACTTACTGCTCTCCGGACGAATGTCGATGCCGATTTTAGCGAGATTCTTCCGCATATGCTCGATCTTTGCTTTTGCGGATCGATCACGGCCTTTCCACTGATAGGGTGTTTGCGCCTTGGGCACGAACGAGGTAACCCCGAACACGAATCTAAGTTTTTTGTGAGAGCGCTTGAGCTGGGTCAATAGACGAATGGTTTCATCGACGTCTTCATCGGTCTCATAGGGCAGACCTGAAATTCCGTAGAACTTAACGGCGGACATGCCACCACATTCGATGGCGTCAACCGCGGCTAACACTTGCGGCTCGGTCAAGTTTTTACTCATTATCCGTCGCAGACGTTCCGATCCCGACTCGAGTGCAATCGTCACTGACTTGCTGCCCAGCGCCCGCAACTTGCTCACAAGCTCGGTCGTCAGCGTATCGGCCCGTACCGATGCAACTGAAACATTCAAGCCTTCTCTTTCAAGCAAACCATCAAGCACCAGATCGAACTCAGGGTGTTCGGTGATCGATGGACCCATCAAACCAAACTTGTTGGTATGCCGACGAGCCATGTCGACTTTCTCTAAGATGGTTGATACAGGCGCGGTTCGAAAGGGTCTGGTCAGATAACTGGCAAGACAAAAACGACATTCTTGCGGACAACTGCGAGCGACCTCCAGCAAGAAGGTGTCACCCCAGGTGGTATCAGGTGAAAGAATGATCGAATGCGCGACGTAACCTTCCTTGGCGCGAAACAGGAGCTTGCTCACGTGCGGAGGCGCGCTGTCGCTCAGGGTTTTAACTGCCGTGATTGGACCGAGTGGCCCGTCATATTCGAAGGCATAGAGCGACGGCACATAGATACCGGGACACTTCGCAAAATGCTCCAGTCTTTTGAAACGACTGGTCATGCCGCTCGACTCGCGCACAGCTTCCAAAAGTTTGGGTATTGTTTCCTCGGCATCACCAAGAAGAATGACGTCGAAAATCTCGGCGAAGGTTTCGGGATTAGCCGAAAGCACAGGTCCGCCGCCGAACACCAGAGGAGCGTTATCGTCTCTATCTTTCGACAGCCACGCCACTCCATGAGCTTTCAACATTGTCAGAATGTTGATGAAGTCCAATTCCCACGAGACGGTGAATCCGAACAGCTCGCAGTCGTTGGCGCCATTCTCTTGGCAGTCTTTAAAAACGCGCGTCACGTCTACGTCGGGGGCGCTGTCGAGCAGGTGATAGACCAATTGATAGCCCAGACCAGACATGCCGATTGAGTAATCGTGCGGAAAGCACCAGGCGACTTTGATGTCGGGACTGGTCTTAAATGGCTTGGGTACAAGTCTTATCTCGTCTTTGAACATGTCTTATATAAGAACACGATGGGCGCCGCTTTGCATGCGTCGCCCATCGTGTGTGTTTATTCTTTAAGCAGTTCCGACCTAATTATGGAAAATCGAGCTAATTTCGGTTGCGGCGGTATGGCTAGGACCGGACTGCTAATGAAAACCGATCAAGTCGGTCAGGTGCTTAATTGTGGAATGTGCTTGTGCCAATCAGGACCGAGATTATCGAAAAACTCGTGGGCACACAACACGTCGTCATAAGTGATTTTCGGTTTATCTGACAGGCGCTCTTTATCGCGCTTTGTCCATTCACCAATATTTTTTGGCTTACAACGTTCTCTTCTAGGACTTGTTCCAACTATCGCTACTCCGAGTGGATTTCCACAGGAATTGCATGTAACACGTACGACGAGAACACCTGGCTCTTGCCTTAGAAGCTCAATTCCATCCTGTGCGAATGGTTTTGAACAAAAACGGCATGACTTTTGTTGAAAGTACTCTTGTATAGCCTGGAATCCGCCACCATGGTCTGAACCCATGTATAACCGCCTAAATTCTAGGTTCGCATTTGCGAACTGAAAGATCACACAACCCAAATTTTTGTTATCGTTATTAGCTCGACACGAAAGTCGGATCTCTTCAAACTCATTTTCTTACCTCAAGTGTGGCTCGGAAATGACAAAGTGATCCGGTGCTTGAAGATTATACTTGAAGCGCAAAAAATTGCACTAAGAAGATTTGCGTTTCGAGAAAATTCTTCCTGATAAAAATGGACAGTGATACCACCGATGGAGCTAAAGATCGATGACGCATATTGAAGAAATATCGGCGATGGAAATCCTGGATTCGCGCGGCAATCCTACGGTTGAAGTGACTGTGGTGCTTGCAAATGGTGCCGCCGGTAGAGCCGCGGTTCCATCTGGTGCATCCACCGGAAGTTTTGAAGCAGTTGAACTGCGAGACAAGGATCCGCACCGTTATGGTGGCAAAGGTGTACAAACCGCAATCCGCCATGTGACCGAGGATATAGGCAAAGCACTCATAGGTGCCAGTGCCATGGAACAGACATTGATCGACAGAGAATTGATCAGACTTGATGGCACCGAAGACAAATCAAAACTTGGTGCTAATGCCATCCTTGGTGTCAGTCTCGCGGTTGCCAAAGCCGCTGCAAACTCCCTTGGCATGCCGTTGTTCAGATATGTTGGTGGAGTATCGGCATGTGTGCTTCCAGTTCCTTTGATGAATATATTGAATGGTGGCAAGCACGCACAAGACGGAGTTGATCTGCAAGAGTTTATGGTCTGCCCTATCGGTGCAGCCTCATTCTCACAGGGTCTTCAGTGGGGAGCCGAGATCTACCACGCACTTAAAGCGGTGCTTCATAAGAAAGGTCTAGCCACCGGGGTTGGTGACGAAGGTGGATTCGCACCGTCGTTAAAAACGAACGAAGAAGCTCTAGAGTTGATCATGGAAGCCATTCTAAAGGCAGGTCTGAAGCCAGGAATCGATATCGGTCTCGCTCTCGATCCTGCCGCGACTGAATTTTTCGAAGACGGAAAATACAACCTCGCAACTGAAAATAGAAAGTTGACGAGCAGCGAAATGGTCGCGTTTTATGAGAAGCTGGTAAACAATTATCCGATTGTCAGCATCGAAGATGGCCTGGCTGAAGAGGATTGGACAGGCTGGAAAGAATTGACCGAACGTATCGGTTCGAGATGCCAACTTGTCGGCGATGATCTATTCGTCACCAATACGGTTCGACTCAAGCGTGGTATCGATAATGGTATTGCCAATTCAATTTTGATCAAGCCAAACCAGATCGGCACACTGACCGAAACCATAGCGGCTATCACGATGGCGTCCTCCGCGGGCTACACGAGCATCCTTTCGCATAGATCCGGTGAGACCGAAGATGCCACCATTGCCGACCTGGCAGTGGCGTTATCGACCGGACAGATCAAGACGGGTGCACCATGTCGCTCGGAAAGAACTGCTAAGTACAACCAACTTTTGAGAATCGAAAGAGACCTCGGAAAAACCGCCATATATAAAGGTGGGGCCGCGTTCGCTTCTTTCTCTAAAAAAGGTGAGAAAGCAAAAGAAGCTATCACAAGCAAAGCCTAGTAGCACCACATTTAGTGCCACAGGATAAATAGAGAATATACGTGCCAGCACCACATGCAGTGCTGGCACGTTTTCTTAGCACCACATGCAGTGTCGCAATACTTTTAGAACGATGGAATGATCCGCGAGACGTATACGCTTCACCCCGTTTGGATAAACTTTCGCCACACTGACTACCCCGGGTAGAGAAGTCAGAAAGGATAACCAGAAAATATACGCCCCAGCACCACATGCAGTGCTGGCACATTTCCTTGGCACCACATGCAGTGTCGCAATGCTTGTAGAATGACGAAATGATCCGCGAGGCGTATACGCTTCACCCCCGTTTGGATAAACTATCGCCACACTGACTACCTCGAGGCTAGACGGAATCAAACAGCCGTGAAGCCCCTAGGAAAAGTCCCACGGCGTCCTTAGAGCTTACGGAGACTTAAGGCGCTTCCGGGAACTCACAGCCGTTGGTGGCCGTACCCGATAGCGAACTGACGCTCAGGCGGTCCATCAAACAGCTCAAAGCGGGTCGAACTTACTTATTCTCAGGCTTAGCGCTCTGGGCGATCGTGTTGACCGTTCCAACACGCGATAAAACCGAAATCGTTCTATATCGACCGATGTATCTTCCATCCATGTATTGATCGACGTAGCTCTTGCATTCTAATTTGTCGGTTCCGACTTGCATGAAGTGGTCGCGGGATCTCGACGCCCAGGAGCCGTTCATGCCTTCGCCGAAGTAATAGCTGGTGCGATCGGTTTGCGCTTCGCGGCTGCTCCAGCTCATCGCTGAGGCTTGCGTTTCGGTCCAACCGGGTTGAACCCAGCGCGCGACGACGCGACCTTCGGGCACATCAACAAAGCAGACTTCACTTTTCATTTCGGTGCCGATGGTGACGGTGTCGACTGCGGAGTCGACGACGCGAGTCACACATTGCCAGCGACCGGAGTAATTAGCAGGAAAAGAATTTGGAGGCGGAGTCAACTGAGCAACGTTCGGTCCGCGTCCGTAAGCCAGTGTCGGTTGACCCGGTTGAAGCTGCACTTGCGGATTGACGGCTCTTTGTTGAGCAGGGGCAAAATTCTTATCAGATGGTGAGCCACCACCGGTGGTTATAGGAAGAGCAACATTTGCAGCTGCTGGTGTAGTACTTCCTGTGGTATCACCAGGAGTATGTTCGGTTTCAACGACTTCTACGCCGCCATTAAGCAGAGTGGCATGAGCGGGAGAAGAGAAGCCGATTCCAAGGGTGGTTGCGGCGAACAGCATGCAGAAGCCACTTACGAATTTCCTTTTATACCTTTCGGCGTTAGATGAAGTGGCAGTGCTCAACATATGGATTCCAAAATATCACAAGTCTCGGGGTCGCTAAAGGCTATTTTCCCGAGAAAACGCCGTTTTTATCGAATGCTAAATACTAGCTACAAATCTTAAGCTTTCCTCTTGACATATAGCAAGTTAATAATGCATTGCAACAACTGGCTATATAGCGCACCGGATCGCTGCTAAATCAGCTTTTCGAGTGGTAACATATCAGGCTGATAGATGGACTAGCAGCAGTGGTCCGGGTTTCAGCCATATCATAAAAATGATTTGGTGGTCCCAGGAGTTTACACTCGGCTTTCAGCCGTGTCCCGACCATAGTGGTGATCTGCCCATCTTCAGTAACAAAAAAGCCATAGAGGTGACGAGTTGTGAGCAATAAAACTGTGCCTGCCAGCGACATTAAAGACCCGAGTCTGTCTGCAGAAGGTAAGAAACGCATTGAATGGGCCGACCGCGATATGCCCGTTTTGAGACTGATCAGAGAGCGATTCGAAAAAGAGAAACCCTTTAAAGGACTGCGGATGTCGGTGTGTGCACACGTCACAACCGAGACAGCCAACCTGGCTCGCACGCTGCAAGCCGGCGGAGCCGATTCAGTAATCATCGCTTCAAACCCGCTCTCCACCCAGGATGACGCAGCAGCTGCCATGGTTCAAGAATATGGCATGCGCGTTTTCGCTATCAAAGGTGAAGACGTCGCCACGTATCACAAGCATATCGAAATCGCACTCGATCACGAACCGCACTTGATCGTCGACGATGGCAGCGACCTTGTCGCCACGCTGATTCAGACACGTAAGAATCAAATCGCTAGCGTTATCGGCAGCACGGAAGAAACCACCACTGGTATCACTCGTTTGCTCGCGATGCAAAAGGACAAACAACTGCCGTTCCCGGCAATGGCAGTCAACGATGCACAAACAAAACATATGTTTGATAATCGTTATGGTACCGGTCAGTCCACACTCGATGGTATCATCCGCGCTACCAACCGTTTGCTCGCTGGCAGAACCATCGTTGTCGTCGGCTACGGCTGGTGCGGCAAGGGCACTGCGATGCGTGCTCGCGGCATGGGTTCAAACGTCGTTGTTTGCGAAGTCGATTCAATTAAAGCGGTCGAAGCCGTGATGGACGGATTCCGCGTAATGCCGATTGCAGAAGCAGCTTCAATTGGCGATGTTTTCATCACCGTGACAGGCAACCGTCACGTAATCGATGGCAAACACTTCGCCAAAATGAAAGAAGGCGCCATCGTTTGCAACTCCGGTCACTTCGATCTGGAATTGAACCTCGATGCCCTCGCAAAAGAATCAACATCGAGAAAAGCTGTTCGTTCGTATATGGAAGAGTTCACACTGAAAAGTGGAAACCGTGTTTGCGTTCTCGCTGAAGGTCGCCTGGTCAACTTGAGTTGCGCCGAAGGTCACCCGGCAAGCGTCATGGACATGAGCTTCGCTAACCAGGCATTGGCTCTGGAATATCTGGTCAAAAATAAAGCTGACCTCAACCCCGGCGTACACAAGCTTCCAGTCGAAGTCGATCACGAAATCGCTGGTTTGAAATTAGCTTCTCTTGGAGTAACCATCGACAAGCTCACGCCTGAGATGATCGAGTACATGAATTCCTGGCAGATGGGCACGTAAGCCTGGGCCGGAAAATCAGTATGTGAAAACGAAACGCCCGGTCCAGCCGGGCGTTTCAATTTATGAAATGGAAGAGAATCTCAGCAAAACTGCCCAGAAGAAAAAATAGTAGAAGCAGCAGGCGCACAGCAAAGCCGCGCCACCAAATGTGGTACTACGCACTTTTGACGTGCTCTATTAAAACTTCGTCGACTTTAGAACGCGAGTTGTTTAATTGATCTTCTGGAACATGTAGCCGATTCCACGAGCAGTGAGAATCAGATCAGGGTTCGATGAATCCTCTTCCAGTTTCGATCTTAGTCTGCTGATGTGAACATCGACAACTCTTGTGTCAATGCGGTGATCAGGAGGATAAGCCCAAACCTGTTGCAGAATTTCACCACGAGAGAATGGTCTGCCGGAATTCGTAACCAGAAGTTCCAGCAAGCTGAATTCCATTCCGGTCAATCTGATCCGTTCATTTTTTCTCGTCACTTGTCTCTTATTAAGATCGATTTTTAAATTGCCGATAGTAATAACGTTGGTGCTTTTGCTTTGACCGGCTTCTTGCTGACGCTCGACCGTTCTGCGGAGTACCGCTTTGATACGGGCTTCCAGCTCGCTCGGGCTGAATGGTTTCACAACATAATCGTCAGCGCCGATTTCCAATCCTTGAATTCGATTAGATACATCGGCGACAGCGGTCAACATAATAATAGGTGTGTCCGACGTTTTTCGGATCTCGCGGCAGACTTCATAGCCATCCATCTTAGGAAGCATGACGTCCAATATCACCAGGTCCGGTTGGAAACTGTTGAATTGGTCCAATGCTTCTTGACCATCGGCAGCGGTGGCTACGTTGTAGCCCGCCAGCTTCAAGCGCGTTTCTAGAATGCGCCTGATAGATGCCTCGTCGTCGACGACAAGGATCTTCTCTTGGTCGTTATTTGTTTCAGCCACGGTCTTACTCTCTTCCAAGTTTCCAAACATTTCTATAGCCCGTTCCGTTGCTCGGTACCCTACTCAATGCACTTAACTTGTTCTTCGACCCGATCATATTGATCGATCTCGGCAACAAATTTACCGAGCCTGAGATCCGCATGACACCTTAGCAACTGTGTAAGTACGAACAGGCTCTTCGGGAACTGAGTATATAACATCCTTCCATCGTTCACAAAAAAACGTGCCAATCCAAATCAATTAATTAGGTTGATTGGTCCGAATTCTCTCTGCCTGGCGAGATTAACTGCAATTTATCAAAAGCCGCATCAGGACTCCCATTGCAATTGAAAACCCACCTGCGGATTCTGAGAATGAGATAACAAAACGGCTAAATAGAATGTCCAATTGCGTTTTCGTCATTTTCGAATCGACGTATCGCTTTTCGGCGCGGTGCTTATGCCCGAATGACAACTCACATAAACCCCCAGAATGTCTGATATGCGCAGAACACCATTTATATGACTGACAAGAAGGCATCACACATAGAAAGAGAATTCATGCGCTATAGAACGAAGATCGCACAACGTTTAGGCACTGCCTCCGATACCACTAGTGGTAGCAACTTGACATGCATTGATCGCCGATACACGGCACCAAATACGGTTGTCAAATAGGCACCGTAAACAACGCGCAACATTCTCCGACACTCCCTACAGCCTGTCCCAGCCCGGTTTTAGGCGCCCTCGTTAAAACTGGGAAAAGACTGTGGATCGTCTTAAAAAAGGTGAGTACACACTGTCGCGAGTCATGTTACTATGCTGACCTGGTCGGACCAGTACCGATTAACTTACTAGTTTGCATCCTGTTAGACTCGAGTCATTGAGATAGTTGTCGGGAGACATAGAGGGAGAGTGGAATGAATAAGCCTACGTTGAGCGTAGCTCTGAGCGTGTCACTGGCGCTCGCACAGGCTGGATGGCAATGTGCACAGTCCAAGGAAGGAGCCATTTGGCAACAAATGTCCGGCACCAAGACTGCTGTGAAAGCCCCAGTTAAAAAGAACACAGTTAAAAAAGCCAAAGTCGCGTCGAAACAAGTCGTAGTTGCCAAAGCAACTAAGCCTTCACCGGCGGTATCACACAATATTATTGATGAGAGTCATGCTCTCCTATTTCTATCTGGTAAAGACAAGAGCGCCAACGCCATCGGCGGTGGTCCTGCACCTACAGCAGCCCTCTCTATCCACCCAGCATTACAGTTGCCGACAAACATCGAACCGTCGCAAGCGATAGAGCCTACGACAACTCCCTCAGTCGACGTAGCCAGTGAGATTCCGATCGACGAAAAACTCAAGACAATCGAATCCACTCCGGCAAGAAGCGATGATCTGCTAGCGCAGTTCACCGCAGACAACGTACTGGCCCAGGGTGCCGACCTCGGTATTCCTGCCAGCCCGATACCACCTGTAGTGACAGGTACAGTCGACTTCGAAGAATTCAAACCAACTAACTCAATCGATCTCAAAGTGTCTCGTTCCAGAACCTTTAAGTTGAGAAACAAAGTTGTTCGTACCTCTATAAGTGATCCGGGCGTTGCCGAACCAGTAATCGTCGCTGAGAACCAAATGGTTCTTCTCGGCAAAGCACCTGGTCGCGCCACTCTCGTTCTCTGGGATGACGCAGGTAATTCGTCGGCAATCGACTTGAGAGTTTCTCGTGATTACACGGGATTGCAATCGACGCTCCGCGAAATCGATCCTCGCATCATCGTCAAAACATATTCCGTCGGTGGTTCCGATCGTCTAATCCTTTTAGGTGATGTCGACCACGTCGAATCAGTTATCAGAGCGTTCGCCGCAGCCAACGTCTATATGGACGACCGCGGAATGAACATTCAAATCGCCAACAACAGAATCATCGGTGCTCGAATCGGTGAACAAGGTGCCGGCGGTGGTGGAACGACTGGCGGACAGAGTGGACAGCTTGCACAGCTCAACACTGTTGACCGTTACACATTCTTCCCGAACTACAACAATAACGTCAGCATGGCTCAAGGCATCACCTCCGATGGTGGTCGCGTAACCAGCCTTGTGAAAGTACGTAAGGTTCCTTTGATCGCTCTTCACGTTACGTTCATGGAAATGAACACCAACGCAGCGCGTTCGTTGGGTGCCACGCTCGGTCTCAACTTCTCCGGTGGCGGATTTGGTTTCGGTATCGGTGGTGGTGGTAGCCAAGCTGGATTCGTATCTCCTGGTACTTATCTGACTCAACTTCCTGGTGCTTATCAGACCTTGCCGGTCAACACCTCTATCGGTGCGCCGATTGGTTCGCCGAGAGCCTACAGCACAGGTCCTGTAACTTTCTTCGATCCGACCACGATCAGCTCATCACTTCTCGGTATCGGTCAACCAGTATTCGCTCAAGCTTCGCAGCTCCTCAGCCAACAAGTGCTCCTCGGTGCACCAGGCGGTGCGTCGTTCACACCAGGCGGTCTGGGTAACTTGTTCAACGCAGTCAGCAACTTCGCTATCTCGCAACGATACAAGTTCTCATTGAGCCCAAGAATCGTCGGTACGATCGCACAAAACCGTGCTCGTATTCTTGCCGAGCCAACGCTCGTCACGATTTCCGGAGAAAGAGCTTCGTTCCTTGCCGGTGGAGAAATTCCAATCCTCCAGGCTATTGCGACAGCTGGACAGAACCAGTTCTCAGTAACGTTTGAACCATTCGGTCTGAGAATCAACATGATTCCAGTTCTGATGGAAAACGGGTCAATCAACCTGGAAATCGCTCCAGAAGAAAGATTGATCTCCAACACCTTCGCCTTCAACTTCCCTAACTCGACTTCGTCGATTCCAGGATTCACAACCAGAAAGGCTCAGACCATCGTTGAAATGAAGCCCGGACAAGAGCTCTTCATCGGCGGTTTGATTACAACCAACAACGGTCGCGAACTGAACAAATATCCAATCTTCGGCGAAATTCCGGTAATCGGCGCCATGTGGCGTTCGAAAGCCTGGAACAAAAACGAGAGCGAACTCGTTGTTGCCGTCAGACCGGAAATCATCTTGCCTGGTACACCAGGTCAGCTCAAACTTCCGGAAGAAATTGGACGAGTTGAAGGTCCTCGCGACATGAACCTATTCCAGGTTGAACCAACAGTAATTGACGAACGTCATTACACATCGGGACGCTCGGAAAGACATCAAAAGACATCACCTACACTGCCAGAAGGCGCTCCAATACCCGACAGCCGATAATCAGCAGATCGGTCGAGTATAGGACTTTTAGTTAACTGAACTTTAGAGGGAGAGTGGAATGAACAAGAATACGACGAGCTTAATTCTAAGCCTGTCAGTGCTTGTAGGGCAGATGGGACTGCTGGTACAACCGGCTACTGCAGCCGAGGCCATCTGGCAGCAAATGTCCGGAAGCAAAACTGGGAACGCTCCTAAGGCGCCCGTTCGCAAAGCGGTCAAAAAGACCGTTAAGAAAACAGCGACGGTAGCGAAGAGACCGAGCATCAAGAAGGTAGCCACTGCCGGTAGTATCGCGGACAATCACGTGATGCTGTTCCTCGGCAACAAGAACAAGGCAGCGGAAACGGAAGATATCATTCCTGCAGCGGCTTTGAGCTTACATCCCTCCTTGCTCCAGGCTGACAATCTATCAACCGCGGCATCCGACACAAACGACATCGTCGCTTTGAAGTCGAGCCCAACCCAGAGCGCTGCCTCAATGTCAGAAGTTACGACGGACCACCGTTCGCATTCGCAACAACTGATTGCTCAGCTTGCGCCTGATCAAGTAATTGCTCAATCAACATCATCCGGCGTCACCGCCACACCGATTCCGCCGGTAGTGACTGGCGCAGTTGATCTTGAAGAATTCAAAACGACCAACGAAATCGATTTGAAAGTATCTCAATCGAGAACTTTCAAAATGCGCAACAAGATCGTTCGTACATCTATAAGCGATCCTGGAATTGCAGAACCGGTAGTAGTTGCAGAAAACCAGATGGTACTTCTGGGTAAAGCTCCCGGAAGCACGACTATGGTTCTCTGGGACGACGCCGGCAACACTGCCGCTGTCGACATCGTTGTTTCTCGTGATTTCTCAGAACTGCAAACAGCACTTCGCGAAATCGATCCTCGTATCATCGTGAAAGCATTCTCCGTTGGTGGCTCAGATAGAGTCCTGTTGATGGGCGATGTCGATCACCCTGAATCAGTAACGCGCGCGATGATGGCTTGCAACGTGTTTATGGATGACCGCGGATTCAACATCCAGGTCGCCAACAACCGTTTGATCAACGCCAGAATCGGTGAGCAAGGCGCTGGCGGCGGCGGCTCGGCTGGTGGTAACACCGGACAACTCGCTACCCTCTCGTCAGTTGATCGCTACACCTTCTTCCCTAACGTCAACAACAACGTTTCGAAAGGTCAGATCATCACCAGCGATGGCGGCAGAGTTACGAGTCTAATCAAAGTTAGAAAAGTCCCTCTGATCATCTTGCATGTCACGTTCATGGAAATGAACACGACCTCGGCAAGGAAGTTAGCAACCGCGCTTGGCATCGATAACACGTCGCGTGGATTCGCTTTCGGCGTCGGTGGTACCAACACCACTGGTGTGCCGATTCCAAACTCGTACGGCGGATTGAACCAAGGGATCAGTACTACATTCATCCCTGCATCGTTCCCTGCCAGTTTGGCTCCGGTTGCTAACGGACCGGTCCCTACCGGCTTTTCAACTGCTCCGGTCGGGTTCTTCTCCGGCAGCGCAATCACCTCAGGAGACATCACTGGTGTCAACTCCGGTATCGGTCAAGGTCTGGCATTGCAAGCTCCTCAAGTTCTGCAAAACTCAGTTCTCTTCGGCGCACCTGGTGGTGCTTCGTTCGGACTGGACAACTTGCTTAACTTGTTCAACGCAACCAGCAACTGGGACGGCAGAGGACAGACGCACACTTCGATCACTCCGAACATCCAGGGTTTGATCAACCAACAGCGTGCCAGAATCCTCTCGGAACCATCGCTTGTTTGTATCTCTGGTGAACGTGCTGCCTTCCTGGCAGGCGGAGAAATTCCAATCCTTCAAGCCATCGCCGCAGGCGGTCAAGCACAACAATCAGTCGTGTTTGAACCATTCGGTCTGAGAATCAACTTCATCCCGGTTTTGATGGAGAACGGTTCGCTGACTATCGAAATCTCGCCTGAAGAACGCGTTCCTTCGACCCAGAACTCGTTGAACGTTCCTGGATCGACAACTCTGATTCCTTCATTCATTACGAGAAAGGCTCAAACCACAGTCGAAATGAAGCCAGGACAAGAGTTGTTCATCGGTGGATTAATTACATCCAACAGTGGTCGTGAACTGACCAAACTCCCGCTTATCGGTGAAATCCCAGTAATCGGCGCGATGTACAGATCCAAAGCTTTCGCTAAAAACGAAAGTGAACTGGTCGTCGCAATTCGTCCGGAAATCATCTTGCCAGGAACTCCTGGTCAGCTGAAACTTCCTGAGGAAATTGGACGGGTTGAAGGTCCTCGTGACACTAACCTCTTCCAAGTTGAGCCTACAGTTCTCGACGAACGCTACTTCTCTACCGGTCGCGCAGAACGTCACCAAAAGACGTCGCCGACTCTTCCAGAAGGCGCACCAATCCCAGACAGCAACTAAGACTTGCGACTGGACTGAACGAAAAATTGAAAGAGGCAGCTGCGAAGCTGCCTCTTTTGTTTTGTGGTGCCGTGTCGCGACCACACTCGTTCAAACAAAAACACTTCGCTCATTATGAACGAAGTGTTTGGCATTTTTATAAGATCGAAACTTGAAGACTCGCTTCTAGCGCCGTTTGCTGCTTGTTCTCTTGGCGGCTTTCTTCTCTTGTTTTTCGAGGAAGTGTTTTGATTCCATCGGAAACTCATCGAAGAAAACATCAAGCACGTGCTCGACGGAACGAACGATAAACTCTTCGCGATTGTTTTGCGGACTGTAGCAATTTGCCAGACCCGCTTTGTCGACGATCTTGAGAAGTCCTTTTTCGGAGAGCCGCACCATCGTCGTCATGACAGTGGTGTAAGCGATCTCACGTCGCTTGCGCAACGTGTCGTAAACTTCGCGGACAGTCACAGTTGGGTTGGCTAGTTTCCAAGCCAATTCCATGATGTCGCATTCCAAGTCGCCGAGAAACTTTTTGAGCCCTTTCTGATTGAATCTGAAGGAGGCGTTCTCGTCGTGCATTCTCATGAAATCACCAATCCATACCGGTTTCCACTGATCGTAACACAGGCTGACGACTTGTGGTAGTTGGAGTATCGAAATACAAACGATGGAAACAGCGTGTCCATATGGCCTTCAAAAAAATGAAGACAATCAAATCTCAACAAGTAATTTTGGGTGGAAAAAACATGACAATTGGGAGGTAAGATGTTTCAATGCTGTCTGTCAGTTCCTCTTTCGGTATCAACGATGTCACCCAGTCAAAAGCCTGTTGTCTTCCTGGATCGCGACGGCACACTCAATGTCGAGTCCGGTTACATCCGTGATTTAAACGATTTGCAATTGATTGACGGTGCTGCAGATGCTGTCAGGAAGCTCAATTCATCAGGCATCGCCGCTGTATTGATTACCAATCAAACCGGAGCCGCTCGCGGATACTATTCTGAAGATCACATTCGTAACTTGAACGCGAAGTTAGTGAAACTTTTAAAAGATCAGCAAGCGTTTCTCGATGACGTTTATTACTGTCCGCATCTTCCTGACGGCACAGTCGAACAATATACTCAAACTTGTGATTGCAGAAAACCGGCTCCAGGACTGGTTGAACAGGCGTACAACGAACATCCTGAATTAGATAGAACTCGATCTTTTGTAGTTGGTGACAAAGCAACCGACGTTGAGCTTGCCTCCAACTGCGGTGCCAAAAGTATTCTGGTTGAAACGGGTTACGGAAAACAAGTGCAAGCCGGCGAGTATCAATGGAAGGTCACGCCCGATTATCAAACCGACAGCATCGTTGAAGCAGTCGAGTGGATACTAAACAGTTTGAAGTCGTCGTGATCGAAAAATGGTTGTGCTCAACTAAACAGTGATGGTTTAAAGTGGTGCGCGTTTAAACAGGTGTCGTTTTAAACAGGCTCGTTCACAGGTGCTCGTTTAAACAGTCGCTCGTTTACACAATCGCTCGTTACACAATCGCTCGTTCAAACAGTCGCTCGTTTAGACAATCGCTCGTTCAAACAGTCGCTCGTTTAAACAGTCACGCTCGTTAACGCGTCTAGACTCTCGATTTAAGCGTATCTTGATTTTAAAAGTAAACTGACTTCATTCAAAAGACTTGGAATGTCGAATGGCTTGGGAAGATACAGATCAGCTCCGGCTTCCAGCGCTTTGGATTGATCCGGATGCGATGTCGCCATCACGACCCAGATCTTGCAAAGTACTTCGTCGGACTTGAGCATGCTGCACAATTTCCATCCGTCCATTTTTCGATCGGACAGATTCGACTCGAGCAAAATCAAATCGGGCGGCTCGAATCGTGCCATCGACAATGCGTCGTCGGCAGAACTGGTGACTTCGACGGTGTAACCTTCGAGAGAAAGTGTTTCTTGAAGTAAGCAAGCCATTGCGCCATCCGGCTCTACGACGAGGATACGGCCGGCGTTCTGAGTTTCCACCTTCTGAATTTCGATACTGCGAGTTCTGGTCAAAACCGTGTTGCCCATGCGCAAATCTTCTTGCGGTTCACCGAAAACAAAACATGATTCCAGCTTTTGCTTGGCCAGGTCGCGCGCATCACGAGCGGAAGTGAGAACATCGACATAACTTTGAAAACGACGCTTGGTACTGTCGACGATACCAATGGCAACTGAGATTAGTGGCACTCTGCGTCGTATGCCACCACGTCCGGTTGAAATCAAATAGCCGCGCTCGATGTCACCCTTGGGATAAAAGCGCGAGCTCATCTTATCGAACTGCTGGCAAATGCGTTCTGCTTTTCGAAACGCTTCATCGGGTCTGGTGGTCATCAAAAAGTGGTCTGCTTCGGTGTGACCGACAAAGTCAGTCTCGTCGGCGACGTCGATAAGAACCGCACCAAGAGCCTTGATCAACTGATCGCCTGCCAGGTCTCCATAGGTTTCGTTGTAAACTCGAATCTTGTTCAAATCTACCGACATGGCGGCCCAGGTTTTATCAGAGACCAGAAGTTGTTCCAGCATGCGGCGGATCATGTTTGGTCCTGGCATCAGAGTCAGTGGATTCGAGAATTCTTCTTGTCTGCGTCTTAAGTGCGCGAGCACTCGGATTGCCAATTCGTTCTTGTCGATCGGATCCTGGAGCACATCGTCGGCACCATATCTGAAGGCATTGATTCTTTCGTTCACGTCCGTCGATGGGTGAAGAAGCACCAGTACTGGTCTAGGGTGTACGAGCGTGGCGCGAACTTGCTGACAGTACAAACGTCCGTCACCTTCAGGCATATTGGCCGATAAGATGATCAAATCGGGATGGATGAACGAGAGCAGTTCGTTTGCTTCTTCAAACGATGTGACAGCGTTGACGCGCGCGCCGGTCTTCTCCAGGATGGACGCATATTCAGCAGCCTGCCGGGCTTGATGAATAATGAGAAGTTGTGGCGTCGGCATTAACATGGTCAGTCACGACCTCGTTGTGCTTGTTTTTCGTACGTTGCAGCCGGCAAACGCACCGTGAACGTGGTACCACTCGCTTGACTGGCTACCGTGATATCGCCGTCCAGCGCAAGAACCAGAGAGCGCGTAATGTACAGCCCAAGCCCGGTTCCTTCGGTTTGACGAACCAGCGGATTATCCAGGCGACTAAATTTGTGAAAGATCTTCGGCAAATGTTCTTCAGGAATACCGACGCCCTGATCTGCCACCATGAATTCCACCATCTCGGTTCCTTCGACGACAACGGTTCTTGCCACGAAGGTGACCGTTGTGCGCGCTGGAGAATACTTGATGGCATTGTCGATCAAGTTAGTCAGTATCTGCTCCAATCGATCCGCGTCGGCCCAAACCGGAGGAAGACCGGCAGGAATATCGACGACCAACCGATGGTTAGTGGCTTTCTCAGCCAAATTGATTTGCACGCGCTCGACCGCTCCTGGCAATTCAATGGCACGATTAGTCAGTTGCAAACGTTTTGATTCAAGTCTGGACACAGCCAGCAGATCTTCAACAAGACGAGTCAATCGGTCAGCCTGGTCTTTGATGATGCCGACATATCGTCGCTGTTGGCTGACGTCAAGCCGCTCTCCGGCACGCAAAATCGTGTCGGCGAAACCTTTGATACTGGTCAACGGTGTTCGCAATTCGTGGCTGACCGTGCTGACGAAGTCGGTTTGAGCTTGCTGCAACGAGTGCGCCTGCAGGATATAAACAATCGTCAGAAAACCGCTGCCCTCAGATGTGGTGGCACCGGCTTTGCTGTCCGCTTTCTTCTTTGCAGGTTTTTCATCCTGAAAATTGATTGGCACATGGCTAACCGGCATGATGAGCTCGGCTCCGGTTTTTCCAATTATCGAAGCCATTTTTGGAAGGACAGTTTGCTCCATTCCCTCTGGCACCACCGCTGGTGACCCGTTATTGCCGGGAAATTTCCCGCTGATGCCGGGATGCTCCGGGGCAACTTCGCGCTCGAGGTCGATTATCAGCTTGAGCGGCTGACCTTTGAGTGTCGCCTCGTCCTTGCCCACCAACTTGGCGATTGCCGAATTGATGCTTACGATTGCACCGTTGGCGTCGCTAACCACGAAACCATCGGCACACTCTTCCTGTAGGCAGCGATAAATGTCTTCGGTTTTAATCTGCAATTTAAATTGCCACGTGGTTGGTGCGCGAACACAAGTAATGTCGGGGCTCTAGTGCCCAAACTTACGTTAACACTAGAAAGACCAAGTGGTGGTGCATTACAACCTATCCTTAAGGTTTGAAATATTCTTACAGGGTCAAATCGAGGACTTCGGTCAAGCGCGCCTTGTCGGTCAGGTACAAATATCCGACCAGAGCCTCAAGGGCTGTGGCATAGCGATAAGCGCTCTGATCTACTTTGCGACTGCCCGTCACCTTCATGTTGCGCGCTCGCCGGACAATGTCCTTCTCGGCGTCAGTGAGATGATCCATCAAGGCCTCCAGAATGGCGGCTTGACTGACTGCGTTGACGCGCCGGACCACGTTTTTGTGCAGCTTCTGCGCGTTTGCAGACGTCAAAACTTCGCGCTCGCGCTCAAAAAGCTCGAATACGGCATCACCAAGATGAGCCAACATCCGCAAAGGCACGTCTTTTGCCTCGGCAGTCTCTAAAAGTTTTTCAAATACATGAGTCAAGAATTAGACCACATAAGGCAGAACCAAACTCATTCCATGAATCGTTCTTTGGATTTGTCCTGATTCCGTTTGTTCTTGCGCATCTTGCGCCACTTGCCGCTGCGCTTGGGAGCGTCGCCTCGGGCGCCGCCATCATCGCTTTCAGCCCCACCAAACACTCTCGCTGCCAGCACCTGGCAGGCAAACGACGGCAATGCCGACAAGATTCGCTTGGCGCGCCATGGTTCGCTAGTCATCCGGTAGAACCACTCTAAATGCAACTTCCGGAAAAACGCCGGTGCGCGCTTGGTGAAGCCCGCCCAGACGTCAAAACTACCGCCGACACCAATCACGACAGCTTTGGAAAACTGCGCCTGCCACCGGTCTATGAAGAGTTCCTGGCGCGGCACGCCCATCGCCACTAAGATCAAACGCGGCTGTTTGACAGTGATTTCCTCGATCATCGTTTCTTCTTCATCGCCACCGAAGAAACCATCATGACTGGCAATCACGTTGAGTCCGGGATGCTGACTGCCTATCACTTCCAGCAACTTATCCAGCACTTCGCGGCGTCCACCGATCAATGCGACAGGAAGGTGATGCCTGGCTGCGCTCGACAAAGCCTTGTAAGCCAGTTCGATTCCAGGAACGCGATAGGAAGGATGACCATCCATCCGCAACGCCCATACAGCGCCGGCTCCGTCAGGCACGATCAAATGCGCATGGCGGACGATGCGATCGAGTTCGCTGTCATTCTGAGCCTGAATAACCATCTCCGCATTCAGCGTCACCACATGCATGCCGCGATCCGCTGCCCAGGCTTTCTCAATGCGCTCCAGTGCCTGAGTTTCGTCGACTACATCGACCGGATAACCCAACACCTTATGACGAGCTTCATACGTGGTTGGCTTGGGCATAATTCGGGGCGCCTCGTGATTCGAACATTTTGATTTAAGTACAGAAATAATCTATCGGACCGGACATCATCAGTTTCAATTGTACGAATGCTGCGGAATTCAAAATTCCTAGCTAGTTCGTACTGAAAATTGCACCGAAATTGGAATTGATTCTACTCTTTTTTCAAGAGTCGACGTGTGTTTTGAATAGTTTCCTCCTGAAGGAGTGTCAGCCTGCTGACACTCCTTCAGGAGGTTCAG